>Ga0207706_10000008_pt1 | contig 201940 bp, 194 predicted proteins | sample KBSC53metaG_FD_184318 | JGI IMG/M metagenome (GOLD analysis project Ga0207706, IMG submission 184318) | Corn rhizosphere microbial communities from Kellogg Biological Station, Michigan, USA - KBS C5-3 metaG (SPAdes) (version 2) | ecosystem: Host-associated > Plants > Roots > Rhizosphere >...
ATCGAGACGATCGACGCGCTACTGGAGTTGCCCGACGAGTGTCGCTTCGACCAGGTAACCGGGAGGGACGAGTAAGAACCCGCCATGCGGCCCGATGGGGCTCGCGCTGCGAGCCCGCGTGGTGTGACGGCTAACGACGTGCTGCGAGCGGAAGCTTCCACTCGCGCGTCGACTCGAACGCGCGCGCGGCGCGCAGCACGAGCGCGTCGCCGTGCATCGGCCCCACGATCTGAAGTGCGACCGGCAAGCCGGCTTGCGTTACGCCGCAGGGCACGACCGCTGCGGGTTGCTGCGTCAGGTTGAAGGGATAGGTGAACGGCGTCCAGCCGAGGAACGCATCGAGCGAGAGGTCCCACTCGTGCGGCGCCCGGGCGGCGAAGGCCGGGACCGCGACACCCGGCGTCAACAGCAGGTCGTAGCGCTCGTGAAATCGCCGCATGTGCGAGCCAAGCTCGCCGCGCCGCGCCGTCAGCGCATGGAGCTCGAGCGTCGACACCTCGCGTCCTTCGGCCGCCTGCCAGCGAAGCGCGGGATCAGTGAGCTCGATCTGGTCCGGCGTCATGGCGTTGACGAGCGCAAGCGTGCCGACGAACCACAGCTTGGTCGTGATCTCCTCGGGGTTTGCAAAACCCGGTGTGGTCTCCTCGACATGCGCGCCGAGCCCCGTGAACGCGTGCGCCGCGTCCCGCACCGCCTCGGCGACCTCGGGATGTACGTTGCGCACATAACCGAGATCGGGACTGAATGCAACGCGCAAGCCGCGCACGCCGTCCAAAAGACCGACGCGATAGTCCCGCGCGTCGTACGGCAGCGACGTCCAGTCGCGTGCATCGGGGCGGCTCATTACATTGAGCGCGAGGGCAAGGTCGTCGACGCTGCGCGCGTGCGGACCCACGTGTGCCACCGTGCCCATCGGCGACAATGGATACGCGGGGACGCGGCCAAAAGACGCCTTGAGTCCCGCGATGCCGCAGAAGCTCGAGGGGATGCGAATCGAGCCCGCGCCATCGGTGCCGACGGCAAGCGGCCCCATCCCCGAGGCGACCGCGACTGCCGCGCCACCGGAGGAACCACCCGGCGTCATCTGCGGGTTCCACGGATTTCGAGTGATCCCGGTGAGCAGGTTGTCGGTCGTACCCTTGATGCCGAATTCCGGCGTGTTCGTCTTCCCGAGCAGCACCGCACCCGCTTCGCGCAGCCGGGCCGTGGAGGGGGCGTCGACATCCCACGCTTGCTTCTCGTCGATCGTGCGCGAGCCGCGCAGCGTCGGCCAGCCCTTCGTCAGGATCAGATCCTTGATCGACACCGGAACGCCGTCGAGGAGATCGCACGGAGCACCCGAATGCCAGCGCGCTTCCGACGCGCGCGCATCCTCGAGCGCGCTCTCGGCATCGACGATGCAAAATGCGTTGAGCGTCGGATTGCGTGCCGCGATGCGCGCGAGCACGGCCTGCGTCGCTTCGACCGGTGACGCGCGTCTTGCGCGGTAGAGCGCGATCAACTCGGTCGCCGTGCAGTCGGCGAGATCGGTGGCAATCATTTCTGCCGGATGCTACAAAAAACATGGCGGCCGAAAGAGGCGGCCGCCAAGTCTGATTGTTTTGGTCGGGGCGAAGTGATTCGAACACTCGACCCCCTGCACCCCATGCAGGTGCGCTACCAGGCTGCGCTACGCCCCGACCGAGCCCAAATTATAGCGCGCGCGACGAAACGATCCTTCGCGCGTGCGCGTTCCGTTTGTTTGTGCGCGGCAAGGCCGCGAGCGGCTAGGCGCCCGGCGTCAGCAGCCTGCGAATCTCCTCGAGCTCGCGCCGCAACTCGGCGATGTCGATCTCGTGTGCCGCCGGTGCGACTGCAGTCGCCGCGCTTGCTGCGCGTGCGGCTGCGCGCGGCTCCGTTCCTTCGGTGTCGAGCCGATGGCGAGCGCCGTTGATGGTGAAGCCCTGCTCGTAGAGCAGGTCGCGAATGCGCCGGATCAGCAGCACCTCGTGATGCTGGTAATAGCGGCGATTGCCGCGCCGCTTGACCGGCTTCAGCTGCGTGAATTCCTGCTCCCAATAGCGCAGCACGTGCGGCTTGACCGCGCACAGGTCGCTCACCTCGCCAATCGTGAAATAGCGCTTGGCGGGTATCGGGGGCAGCGGCGCCTTAGCTCGGCTGGCTTCGGGCATGGTTCGCCGCTTCGACCATGGCCTTCAACTTCTGGCTCGCGTGGAACGTGACGACGCGGCGCGCGGTGATCGGGATCTCCTGCCCCGTCTTGGGGTTGCGACCCGGGCGCTGGGGTTTTTCCCTCAACTGGAAATTGCCGAACCCCGACAGCTTGACGCTCCGGCCCTCCTCGAGCGCGGCGCGGATCTCCTCGAAAAAGCGCTCGACCATGTCCTTCGCCTCGCGCTTGTTGAGCCCGAGCTGTTCGAAGAGGAGGTCGGCGAGTTCGGCTTTGGTGAGCGTCATCGGGCAGCCTGTGATCTCAGGATGGCGCCGAAGCGGGCGGTCAGCGTCGCAAGCAGGCTGGCCACGATGCGATCGCCGTCAGCGTCGGTCAAAGTACGTTCAGTATCACGCATAAGCACAAGAATCGCAACGCTTTTCATGCCGTTCGGCAGCTCATCACCGTGGTAGACGTCGAAGACGTCGAGCGCTTCGATGCTCGGGTGCCTTGTTTCTCGAATTGCCTCAAGTATAGCTCCTACCGCCATGTTTTCCTTGACCATTATGGCCAGATCGCGACGGATCGACGGCAACCGGGACAGCGGCTTTGCCACGGGCATCGGAACGCGCGTCAATGCGGCGAGATCGACCTCGAAAACGGTGGGCGCCGACGGCAAGTCGAAGTGGCGAACGAGCCGTGGATGCAGCTCGCCGATCCAGCCCGCCGACTGTCCCTCGATGCGGATTTCCGCGCTGCGACCGGGATGGAGCCAGGGACGCGTCGATGCGCTCGTGGCAACGGCGAGCGGCGCTGCCAGGGCTTCGACGTCGCCTTTCACGTCGAAGAAATCGACGCCGCGCGGGGGCGCGCCCCATTGCTCCGGCACGGCGGCGCCGAACGCGAGCCCGCCGACGCGCAGCGGCTGCGCGCTGGCTTCGCGCGAAAACGTGCGGCCGATCTCGAAGATGCGCACACGCGGCATCTCGCGCTTGACGTTCGTCGACAACGTCGCGATCAGGCCCGGCAACAGCGTCGTGCGCATCGCTTCGAGGTGCTCCGCGATCGGATTCAGCACGGCGATCGGCATAGCGTCGGCATCGATCGCGTGCTCGTCGCTTGCCGCGACGAAGCTGAACGTGATCACTTCCTGCCAGTCGCGCGCGACGAGCCGTGCGCGTAGTTCCGATGCACCACGCTCGCCTTCCGGCGACGGCAGTATCGCCTGCACGTGCGGGCGCGGCGTGACGGGGATGGCGTCGAAGCCGTGGATGCGCGCGATCTCCTCGACCAGGTCCTCCTCGATTGCGAGGTCGAAGCGATAGGACGGCGGGTTGACGATGAAGTCATCGCCGTTGCGCGTGAACGGCAACTGCAAGCGCGTGAATACGTCGGCGATCGCCTTTGGCGCAAGTGCCAAGCCGAGCAGGCGTGCGACGCGCGCGGTACGCAGCGGCACCGGCGCACGCGGCGGCAGCGGCATTTTCGCGTCGGTGAGCGGACCTGCGCGGCCGCCGCAGATCTCGAGAATCAGCTCGGTCGCGCGCTCGACGCCGCGCGGCCCGAGCTCGAAGTCGACGCCGCGCTCGAAGCGATGGCCGGCGTCGCTTAAGAAACCGAGCCGACGCATCTTGCCCTGTATGACCGCGGGATTCCAGAACGCGCCTTCGAGATAGACGGTCGACGTGTCGGCGGAGATTCCCGAATGCTCGCCGCCCATGATGCCGGCGAGGCCCAGCGGCTTCGCGCTGTCGCAGACGAGCAGCAGGTCGGATTCGAGTGCGAGCATCTGTCCGTTCAACAGCGTCAGCGTCTCGCCGTCGCGCGCGAAGCGAACGACGATGTCGCCCTCGAGCAGCCGGTTGTCGTACGCGTGGAGTGGCTGGCCCAACTCGAGCATCACGTAGTTGGTGATGTCGACGACGGCCGAGATCGAGCGCACGCCCGAGCGCTCGATGCGCTCCTTCATCCACGCCGGCGTCGGCGCGCCTGCGTCGATGCCTTCGATGATGCGCGCGGCAAAGCGCGGGCACGCTTCGCCATCCTCGATGCGCACGCCGCGTGTCGACGTGCTCGTGACCGCTACGGCCCGATGCGGAGGCGACGCGAGCGGCGCGGTCGTGATCGCGGACACTTCGCGCGCTACGCCAACGACCGAGAGGCAGTCGGGGCGATTCGGCGTTACCTTGATCGTGATCTGCGCGTCGTCGAGCGCGAGCGCTGCGCGCAAGTCGTGTCCGGGAACCACTTCGCCCGGCAGCACGACGAGCCCGGCCGCGTCGTCCGACAACCCGAGCTCGCGCGCAGAACACAGCATGCCTTGCGACTCGACGCCACGCATCGTCGTGCGGCGAATCGTATGGCCCCCCGGCAGCGTTGCCCCTTCCATCGCGCAGGCCACGCGCATGCCGGCCGCGGCGTTCGGAGCGCCGCACACGATCTGCAGCGGCGCGCCCGTGCCGGCGTCGACGGTGCAGACGCGCAGGCGATCGGCATCGGGATGGGGCGCGACGGCGGCGATCGTCGCGACGACCACGCCGGTGAACGGCGGCGCGACGGACGCGACATCCTCGACTTCGAAGCCCGCCATCGTCAGCCTGTCGCACAGCGTCGCAGTGTCGATCGGCGGGTCGACCAGCGTGCGGAGCCAGCGTTCGGAGAATTTCATGATTGCGCCTCGGCCGTTCCGCTCATGCGAACTGCTGCAGAAACCGCAGGTCGTTCTCGTAGAAGAGCCTCAGGTCGTCGACGCCATAGCGCAGCATCGAGAGCCGGTCGGGGCCCATGCCGAACGCGAACCCCTGCCAGCGTTCCGGGTCGATGTCGACCGCGCGGAGCACGTTCGGATGCACCTGGCCGGCGCCGGCGACTTCGAGCCAGCCGCCGTCGCCGAAGCGCATGTCGATCTCGGCCGACGGCTCGGTGAACGGAAAGAACGACGGCCGGAAGCGCAGCGTGATGTCGTCGCGCTCGAAGAACCGGCGCAGGAACTCGTTGAACACCGCCTTGAGATCGGCGAACGACACGTCGTCGCCGATCCACAGTCCCTCGATCTGGTGGAACATCGGCGAATGCGTCGCGTCGCTGTCGACGCGGTAGACGCGCCCCGGCGCGATGATCTTGATCGGCGGCGCGTGCTCTTCCATGTAGCGGATCTGGATCGGCGACGTGTGCGTGCGCAGCACCAGCCCGCCTTCGACGTAGAACGTGTCGTGCATCGACCGCGCCGGATGGTTCTCCGGCATGTTGAGGGCGGTGAAGTTGTGGAAGTCGTCCTCGATCTCCGGCCCGTCGGCGACGGCGAAGCCGAGCGAGCGGAACAATGTCTCGCAGCGCTCCAGCGTGCGCGTCAGCGGATGCAGTCCGCCGACGCCGCGGCCGCGGCCGGGCAGCGATACGTCCAGCGCTTCGGCTGCGAGCTGCGTGGCGAGCTTCGCGTCCGCGAGCGCCGCGCGTCTCGCGGTCAGCGCCTCCTCGAGCGTCGACTTGGCCGCGTTGATGCGCGCCCCGGTGGCGGCGCGCTCGGAAGGCGCGAGCTTGCCCAGGGCCTTCAGCCGCTCGGTCAGCGCACCGGCCTTGCCGAGATATTTCGCCTTCGCATTCTCGAGCGCGGCCGGGTCCGCGCAGGCTGCGAATTCCGCCAGCGCACGCTCGACGATCCTGTTCACGTCATCCATGGCAATCCCGAAACAAAAAAGGGAGGCAACCTTCGCCTCCCTTTCGCTTCGATCGCCGGTTCAGGCCAGGGAGTTCTTGGCCTGTTCCGCGATCTTCGTAAACGCGGCCTTGTCGTGCACGGCGAGATCGGCCAGCACCTTGCGGTCGATGTCGATCGACGCCTTCCGCAGGCCGTTCATGAATGCACTGTACGACAGGCCCAGTTCGCGCACCGCCGCGTTGATGCGCGCGATCCACAGCGCGCGGAACTCGCGCTTGCGCGCGCGCCGGTCCCGATACTGGTACTGGCCGGCCTTCATCACCGCTTCCTTTGCGATGCGGTAGACGTTGTTCCGGCGTCCGCGGTATCCCTTGGCCTGCGCAATGACTTTCTTGTGGCGCGCGCGGGCCGTTACGCCTCGTTTGACTCTCGGCATGGCGGCTCCTTACGCGTAGGGCAGCATCGCTGCCACGGCGCTCGCGTTCGTCGCGTGGACGTCCTTCGCGCCGCGGAGATGCCGCTTGTTCTTGGTGGATTTCTTGGTGAGGATGTGGCGCTTGAACGCCTGCGAGCGCTTCACCGAGCCGCTTCCGCGCACGCGGAAGCGCTTCTTGGCGCCCGACTTCGTCTTCATCTTCGGCATGATGCCGCTCCTTATTTGCTGCCCACGGCGGTGCGTTCCGGTTTCGCGGATACGGCTTTGACGCCTTGCGGCTTACCGTCCTCGGGCTTGTCCTGGTGATGCTGCTTCGGCAACGTCTTCTTCGGGGCCAGCAGCATCACCATCTGCCGGCCCTCGAGCCGTGGAAACTGTTCGACCGTTGCGACCGGCTCGAGGTCGCCACGGATCCGCTCGAGCAGGCGTACGCCGAATTCCTGGTGCGCCATCTCGCGGCCGCGAAAGCGCAACGTGACCTTCGCCTTGTCACCTTCGCCGAGAAATCGCGTCAGGTTGCGCAGCTTGATCTTGTAATCGCCTTCGTCCGTTCCGGGCCGGAATTTCACTTCCTTGACCTGGATCTGCTTCAGCTTGAGCTTGGCCTCGTGCTGCTTCTTCGCTTCCCGGTACTTGAACTTGCCGTAATCCATGATCCGGCAAACCGGGGGCTTCGCCGTCGGCGCGATCTCGACCAGGTCGAGCTCCGCCGCCTCGGCTTTGGCCATTGCTTCGGCCAGCGGAACGATGCCGAGCTGCTCACCGTCGACGCCGACCAGCCGGATCTCGGGCGCGTTGATTTCGCCGTTCAGTCGCTGTTGCTGCTTGTCAAGAGCTATTGTGTGATCTCCGTCAGAGACAAAAAACGGCCGTCGTAAACCCCGGCATGAGGAAAGTCCCGAAACTACGGGCCTTTCCCGGCGAGCTCCTCGCGGAGCCGCGCCAGCAAGGACGCGACGGGCATCGAGCCCAGGTCCTCGCCGCCACGGGTACGGACGGCCACCGTCGATGCCTCCTGCTCCTTATCACCCACGATCAGCTGATAAGGCCGCTTTTGGAGGCTATGTTCGCGAATTTTATAGGTTATTTTTTCGTTGCGCAAATCGGTCGCAACCCGGATTCCCGCCTCGCGGAGCGCCTTCGCCACGCCGAGCGCGTAGTCGCGATGGCGGTCGGTTATCGTCAGCACGACGGCCTGCACCGGGGCCAGCCACAGCGGCAGCGCGCCGGCATAGTGTTCGATCAGGATGCCGATGAAGCGTTCGAGCGAGCCCACGATCGCCCGGTGCAGCATCACCGGCACCTTGCGCGTGTCGTCGGCCGCGACGTATTCGGCGCCGAGCCGCCCCGGCATCTGGAAGTCGACCTGCATCGTGCCGCACTGCCACGAGCGGCCAATCGAGTCGCGCAGGTGGTACTCGATCTTCGGGCCGTAGAACGCGCCTTCGCCGGGCAGTTCGATCCATTCGACGCCGCAGGCGCGAAGCGCGTCGCGCAGCGCGTCCTCCGCGCGATCCCAGGTGGCGTCGTCGCCCAGTCGCTGGTCGGGACGCAGCGCGAGCTTGATCACGATGTCCGTGAAGCCGAACTCGCGATACACGTCGAGGGCGAGCCGGTTGAACGCCGTGCACTCGGGCTGGATCTGCTCCTCGGTGCAGAAGATGTGGCCGTCGTCCTGCGTGAAGCCGCGCACGCGCATCAGGCCGTGCAGCGCGCCGGATGGCTCGTTGCGATGGCAGTTGCCGAACTCGCCGTAGCGCAGCGGCAGGTCGCGGTAGCTGCGAAGGTCCGCGTTGAAGACCTGCACGTGGCCCGGACAGTTCATCGGCTTGATCGCGAAGTCGCGCTTTTCCGACTCGGTCGTGAACATGTTGTCCTTGAAGTTCTGCCAGTGCCCCGATTTCTCCCACAGCGAGCGGTCGAGGATCTGCGGGCAGCGCACTTCGAGGTACCCGTTGTCGAGATACACGCGGCGCATGTATTGCTCGACCTGCTGCCAGACCGTCCACCCGTGCGGATGCCAGAAGACCATGCCGGGCGCCTCGTCCTGCAGGTGGAAGAGGTCGAGCTGCTTGCCGAGCCGGCGATGGTCGCGCTTCTCGGCCTCCTCGATCCGGTGCAGGTACGCGTCGAGATCCTCCTTTTTGGTCCAGGCCGTGCCATAGATCCGCTGCAGCATCTCGTTGCGCGAATCGCCGCGCCAGTACGCACCGGCGAGCTTCATCAGCTTGAACACCTTGAGCCGCCCGGTGGACGGCACGTGCGGGCCGCGGCAAAGGTCCACGAATTTGCCTTCGCCGTAGAGCGAAATCGGCTCGTCGGATGGAATCGACGCGATGATCTCGGCCTTGTAGTGCTCGCCGAGCGATTCGAAGAACTTCACCGCCTCGTCGCGCGGCATCAGCGTGCGGGTGACCGGCTCGTCCTTTTTCGCGAGCTCGGCCATCTTGCGCTCGATCGCCGCGAGGTCTTCGGGCGTGAAGGGGCGCTTGAACGAGAAGTCGTAGTAGAAGCCGTCCTCGATCACCGGGCCGATCGTCACCTGCGCGTCGGGGAACAGTTCCTTGACGGCGTACGCGAGGAGGTGCGCGGTCGAGTGGCGGATGACGTCGAGACCCTCGGCGTCGCGCTCGGTGAGGATGGCAACGGTCGCGTCGTGGTCGACGACGTGGGACGTGTCGACGACGTTGCCGTCGACCTTGCCGGCGATGGCCGCCTTGGCGAGGCCGGGGCCGATCGACGCGGCGATTTCGGCGACGGTGATCGGCGCGTCGTAGTGTCTAACGGCGCCGTCGGGGAGCTTGATGTCGGGCATGGCGAGTATCTCGAAACACGAAAAAAAAGTGCGGCAGCGCCGCACTTCCTTCTTCGGATCGGCGAGTTCCGCGATCCGAGCGAGCGACACCGCTTCGGGTGCTACATCGAGCCTCCACGCGTTCGCGGTGTCATAACCATGCCTTTCGGCGTCCCGTCACGATGACGGCTCGCGGACACATCGAGCCGTTCGCCGATTATAGCGCACCCGCTGCGAAAGCGGCCCGAAGCGCCGGATCAGGAAAGATTGGATTGGTAGGCGCGATTGGACTCGAACCAACGACCCCCACCATGTCAAGGTGGTGCTCTAACCAGCTGAGCTACGCGCCTGCAGGGACGGGATTATACGGGAATGCTGCCCGCGGTCACCTCATACGAAGTGCGAGCCAGAGCAGTCCGATCAGCAGCGGTTGGTGCACGAGATAGACGACGAGGCTGTGGCGGCCGAGCCAGCGCAATGCCGCGGGCACGCGGCCGAGAGGCGCGAGCGGCCCGAATCGTTCGCGCATCAGCCAATGCCCGGCCGCGATGCCGATCAACAGTACGCCGGTCCACGGGAAGAGCGGCACGTAATCCTCGGTGACCGGCTTGGCCGTCATGAAGCCGAGCCATCCGAGCACGCGGTTGTCGAACGCGGCGTGCGAAAACGCGAGCCCTGCAGCGATAACGGCTGCGCCGACTGCAGCGGCTGCGAGCGGCCGGTCGACGAACGGCCGCGCGACGACGAGCGACACGGCAATCGCGTGCAGCACGCCGAACCAGATGTACGACCGCGGAAACATCACGTAGCTCGCCGCGCTCACGAGCAGCGCCGCCCCGGCGATGACGGCCGCGTGGCGCAGCCAGCGCGCATCGCTGCGCGCACTTTGCCGGGCCAGCACCATGCTGATCCCCGCGATCAGCAGAAACGACGACAGGATGGCGCTGCGTGCGGCGAGCCAGAACGGATCGTGCTCGAAGTTGGCGCGCGTGACGCCGAAGTAACGAAGATCGAAGCAGAAATGATAGATCGTCATCGCGACGATCGCGATGCCGCGCAGCGCATCGAGTCCGGCGATTCGCGCAGCGGGTGCGGTCGCCGCGCCGGACACGCGCGGCGCCGCCGCCGTGCTCACTCGCGGCTGCGCCACGCAATGCGCACGCCGCCCGCGCCGTCGGGCGCACCGAGCAGCGGCAGAAGAGTGCGGACGGATTCCGGTGCGGCCGGCGCCGGCGTGATCGTCATCGAGGTGTCGAGCGTGCCGGCGCGGTCGGAAAGCGTTCCCGTGATCGAAACGTCACCGCCGACGTTGCCAATCGTGCCCGCACTGCCGCCGTCGACGGGCGCCGAATGCAGCGTGATGGTTCCGAGATCGACGTCGACGCCGCTTGCGACGATGCGCGCCCGCTGCCAGGTCGCATCGATCTCGCCGGCGCGCGCGGCGCCACGCAACGCGTAGGCCGGCGCAGCGAGCACGAGGTTCCCGCCGAGCGCAATTGCGTCGAGGCGCGAATCCACGGCGCCGGCTGCGGCCGCCGGGACGCTCAGATGCAGATCGCGAATGTCGACCGATCCCCGGCCGAAGGACAGCGTCCCCAGCGCAGCGGCCGTGTCGGCGTCGCGCACGCGAACGACGAGCGCACCGCGCGCGAGCGCCGCAGGATCGACGCGCCACGCGAGCGGGATGCGGGCAGTCCCGCTGGCACTGGCGACGACACTGTGGCCGTTCCACCAGACGCCGCGCGCATCGGCAAGGCGCAGCCGCTCGCCGGTGCGGGACGCGAGCGACGCATCGAGCAGCGCGGCCGGCGCAAGGAGAATCACGGCGGCCGCCAGCACCAGTGCGCCGAGCAGGAAGCGCAGCCATCTCATCTCGGCGTCAAGCGATTACGGAGGTACAGCGCGTCATCGCGCGAACGTCAGTTCTGCCCGCACACTGCCCGGATCGACGCGCGCGGTCACCGTGCCTTCGACGAGCCGGATGCCTTCCTTCCGCGCAAGCGCGTCGAGCGCGTTCACGACGGCGTCGAAGCGCGCGTCCGCAACGACGACCGCGAAGCGACCGTCGGCCGATTTGGCATCGACCGGCGCGCCCTGCAGCGCGTGTTCGCCGAGCACGCGAGTCACCGCCGACCGCACGTCGGCGGTGGAGGAGGGGGCCGCAGCGCGGGCGAGGCTCTCCGTTTCGGCAATGCGCGCGCGCGCGATGGCGAGTTCGACGCCGGTACGCGCCACGTCATCCCGCGCACGTGAAATGGCGGCGGTGAGGCTCTGCCAGGCGATCGCAAGCACCGCGGCGACGACGACCGCGACGAATCCGATCGCGAGCAGGCCCCGGCGCGCGGGATCGGCGGCGTGCCAGGCATCGAGGAAAGAGCGGCCGCTCATCTTCGCGTCAGTGCGCACCTGCCCCGAGCGCGAGCCGCATCCGCGTGCCGCTCGCGGTCGGGGCGGATACCGCGTCGATGCCCGTGCGCGCGAGCGCGCGCGCCACGCGCGAGGCGGATTGCGCGTCGACGCTGGCGAGCTCGAGTGTCCACGCCTCGTTCGCGTAGGTGGCCGACTTGAGCGCGCCCGCGGGCAGCGTCGCGAGCACGGGTGCCGCGCGAGCGAGCAGCGGCACTGCGTCGCCGGGTGCTGCCCCCCCGGCGCGATGGCGCGCCTGCGCGTTCGCCTGCGCAATCGCCGCCGCTGCGGCAGCCGGTGTCGATGCATTCGGCAGTCGCGCCGACGCCGCTTCCTGCACGAGCGCGCGCGACGCCTGCCATTGCGCGAATGCGAGCCATGCGCGTTCGACCAGCAACCCGGTCGCGAGGAGCGCGACCGCGGCTGTCGCGAGGAAGAGCGCAGGACGAAATGCTCGCACAGCACTCGACGCGGCCGGTGCGCTTGCCGGCGCGTCGGTCGCGAGAAAATCCGGCGCCGCCGCAAACGCGGCGACCGGCGCCTCGTCCCAGCGCCACGCCGGCGCAGCGACGAACCGCACGCCCGCATCCCGCGACCAGCGCCCAAGCTGTTGCTCGTTTGCGGCAAACGCGACGTGTACCGAAGCGGGTGCGCCGCCGCCATGCGCGGCCGCGGCGAGCGCTGCGTCGAGCTCGGGCGGAAGCTCGCCGCCCTCGGTGCCGCCGACTGCAAACGCGCCGCCGTCGGCGCGGCGGACGAAGCCGCCGTCCGCGGCGGACGCACACCATGTCCAGCCGTCGCTTCGCGGCGCGAGCGCCGATTCCGGCACGATTCGGGCAACGCGCGCGACCGACGTGCGAATCGCTTCGATCGATTCCCGGGTCGCGATGGCGGCGATCACGCCGTTCTCCGCCGGTGTCACGGCGATCGCGGCGTCATCGGCGCTCGTCGCCATCTGATCCTCGAGCGCGTAGCGGACCGCAGCACGCAGGCGATTGCGGGGCATCGACGGCAACGCGAGTGCGACGACACGAACTATCGCCGCCGCAACGACGACCTCGACGCTCGCATCGGAGGGCCAGCGCGCCTGCACGTCGCGGCCCCGCGCGACGGGCCGCCCGTCGCTGCCGTAGCGCACCCACGGCTCGGCATGATCTGCGCGGGGAGGACCGGCGAGGAAGACGCGGAGCATGGCGGGGGAGTGTACTTCGGGAGCAGGGACGAGAATCGATTGGCGGGGATCCGGCTACTCGACCGTTTGCCACACGACGCGGGACGACGTGTTGCCGCCGCGGTCGATCAGCGCATGAGCCTGCGCGATCGCATCGCCCTGGCGCGCGTTGACGTCGACGAGGAAGTACCGGCTTTTCACCGTGTACATCGCCTCGTCGCCGATCGACGCGCCCCCCGGCAGCCGCTCGCGAAATTCGGCGAGCGATGCGAATGGCCGCTCGGCACGCGACGCGATCAAGCGCGTCATCGCCGTGGCATCGACGTTCGCAATCGACGCGGCCAGCACTTCGCTCGAAGCCGTGTTGACGTTGAGCGGCGTATCGGCAGGAAGCGCTGTCACATAGCGCATCAATCCGGCCAGCGCCGCCGGCGTCATCGCGCGAGCGGCGGCGAATTCCTGCATGCGCAGCGGGGGCGTCGCCTGATCGGCAAGCACGCCGAGCAGCGCAGGTTGCAGGCGTTGCGTCTCGAACAGTCGCTCGAAGCGGCGGCGCTCCGCCGCGACGTGTGCGCCGCCACGCAGGTTGTTCGCGTTCAGGAAGCTTTGCGCATCGACGATGCGGCCCTCGACCGAGCCGTTCTCCACCGGCGTCGCGGGCAGCGGCAGCGCCCACGGCTCGCCGGGATGGTCGATGGTCGTCGTGCGCTCGTCAGCATCGAGAATCTGCCGCGTCCACGCGACGCCGGCGAGCGCGACCGATTGCGCCTGGATCTTGTCGCGCCGATTCGCAACCTGTGCTGTCCATTGCGCCTGCGCAGCGGCGAGCGACACCGTGACTGCGGCGGCGAGTGCAGCGACCAGCATCGCGATGATCAGCGCAAGACCGCGCTGCGCGTGCGGAAGGCCCGCAGGCCGTGCGCCGATCATTGCAGCGCGATCCAGCGCTCGATACGGGTGCCGTCGGCGAGCTCGAGCGTCACGCGCATGCCGCGCGGAAGATCCGCTTCGCCCGTGACCGGCCAGCGGTCGGACCACGCCTCGCCGGCGCCGAGCGCTCCCACCTGGAAGCGTCGAATCCCGCCCGTCAGCGCATAGGCGGCCGGCACGGTTGCGACCGGGTTGTCGATCGCGGGCCAGAACAGCGCTTCGATGCGCCCGTCGCGCAACCGGTAGCCAACTCGCTGGCCGCCGCTGCCCGCTTCGTCGACGGCGTCGGGCCCCGCGCGGGTGAAGATCAGCAACGCATCGTCGGCGGCATCCTGCGGCGCCAGCGACAGGGCCGCCTCGGTGGCGTTGCCGGTGCGCGAACGCCGCGGCAGGGCCGCACGCAGATCGGCTTCGATGCGCGCGACAACGGCGTCGAGCTCGCGCCAGCGTGCGCTTTCGCTGGCGAGGCGCGCCTCGCTGTCGGTCATCGCCGCCGTCGCGCGCCATGCGAGGAGCGCGACGAGGCCGAGGATCGCGATGGCGACGAGCGCCTCGACGAGCGTGAATCCGCGCAGGCTCGTGCGCAAACTTATCGCCATTGCCGATGCGCGCGTACGCCTTGCCGTTGCCGACGCGCGCATGCTCACCGGTTGGGCAGATACCCGACGAGCCGCGCGAGCGCGTAATCGGGGCGGCCGGGCTCGGTGACGACGATCTCGATCCGGCGGAACGCGGGATTCGGCGTCGCGCCGACCGTCTGGCGCCAGGCGAGCGTCATGCCCGCCTGCGTCTCGTCGCCCGATGCGGCCGTCGTCGCCTGCGCCGAGACGTCGAGTTGCGCGCGCGCCAGGCGGTTTTCGGCAACCCACAGCGCGAGCGTGCGCGCCTTGAGCGACGACGCGCCGTCGGTGCCCTGCGCGAGCGCGCGCATGCCGGCGGACAATGCGACGGCGACGATCGCAAGCGCGACCAGCACCTCGATCAGCGTGAATCCCCGCGCGCGCTTCACGGCGGGTCCGCGCTCGGTCCGGCGATCGACACGCGAGACAGCGGATCGACCGCAACCAGCGTGCGCCAGCCCGGCGCGGCCAGCGCGAACGCGAACGGCTCGTTGCGGCCGGATGCGCGCAAGGGAACGATCACGTTCGATGCGACGGCGCGACCGGCGAACGCCAGCGCCATCGCGTCGAGCGGATCGGGTAGTGCGTGCGCGCGCAGCACGTCGTCGTCGACGACGAGCTGCCAGCGGCCATTCCCGGGATCGCGGCGCCAGTAGCGAATCACGCGCTGCTCCGCCGAAACGCCGAGCGTCTCGCTGCGCCATTGCGCGCGCTGCGCTGCGTATTCGAGCGCACCGGCAAAGCGGCGCGCCTCGCGCGCGGAGAGGTCGCGGGCGTCCGGTGCGGCGAGCGCCACGGCGAACCCGGCCGCAATGCCGATGACGACGATCACGACCAGTACTTCGACCAGCGTGAATCCCGCGGGCGCAGCGCGCGCGCGCGCTCGCGACATCAGAGGTCCCACGACCCGATGTCGGCGTCCGCGCCGGTGCCGCCGGGCTGGCCGTCGGCGCCGTAGGTGAACACGTCGACGTCGCTCTTGAGGCCCGGGCTCAGGTACTGGTACGCGTGGCCCCACGGATCCCGCGGCAGTTTCTCGAGATAGCCGCCGGGCTTCCAGTTGGGCGGCACCGGCGGATCGACCGGCTTCGTGACGAGCGCTGCGAGGCCCTGCTCGGTGGTCGGGTAGCGCTGGTTGTCGAGGCGGTAGAGCTTCAGCGCCTGCCGGATCGCCGCGAGGTCGCTCTTCGCCGCGACGTTGCGCGCGTCGTCGGTGCGCGAAAGCACGCTGGGCACGACGAGCGCCGCCAGCACGCCTAGGATCACGATCACGACCATGATCTCGATCAGCGTGAAGCCGCGAGGGTCGTGCAGGGGCTCCCTGGCCGCGTGGCTTCGGTGCGCGTGCGTGACGGGGCGGCGGCTCTCGGACATGGGATGCGCGCGCAGCGTTCGCGCGTGCCGGCCCATTATAATCGGCGGTCGTCGGCGCGATGCCTGTAAGCCCGGCCTCACGCATTCGCGCCAGCGCGAGTGTTGCGCCGAATCCTCATGCGCAAATTCCGCATTGCCCTGCTCGTCGTGCTGCTGCTCGTGCTGGCCCTCGCGGGTGCGGCGTGGGTTGCGCGCGGCTGGTATCGCGAGCCGCTGCCGCTGCCGCGCAGTCCCTTCGACTTCGAGGTGCGGCAGGGGGCATCGCTTGCGAGCGTCGCGCGGGGCCTGCGCGACGCCGGCGTGCTGCCGCACGCGGCTGCGCTGACGTGGCTTGCGCGCGTGCAGGGCGCCGACCGCACGATCAAGGCAGGGAGCTACGAGATCGAGCAAGGAATCACGCTGCCCGGATTGCTCGCGAAGCTGACGCAGGGCGACGTCACGCAGACCGCCGTGACGATCGTCGAGGGCACGACATTCGCCGACCTTCGGCGCGCGCTGCGCGAGAACGCGAAGATCACGCACGCGGCGGCCGATCTGCCGGATGCGGAGCTCCTCGCGCGGCTCGGTGCGTCCGAAGCACATCCGGAGGGCTTGTTCTTCCCCGACACCTACTTCCTGGCGACTGGCAGCAGCGATCTCGCGCTTCTCGCGCGCGCCTATCGCTCGATGCGCGAGCGGCTTGCCGCCGCGTGGGCGAAGCGCGCGCCGGACCTTCCGCTCGCCACGCCGTACGAGGCGCTGATCCTCGCGTCGATCGTCGAGAAGGAGACCGGCAACGCGAGCGACCGGCCGCTGATCGCATCGGTGCTCGCCAACCGGCTGCGCCGCGGGATGCGGCTGCAGACGGATCCCGCGGTGATCTACGGGCTGGGTTCGCGCTTCGACGGCAACCTGCGCAAGCGCGACCTCGAGGAAGACACGCCATACAACACTTACGTGCGCGACGGGCTGCCGCCGACGCCGATCGCGCTGCCGTCGCAGGCCGCGCTCGACGTCGCCGTGAACCCGCCGAAGACCGCGTACCTTTACTTCGTGTCGCGCGGCAACGGCACCTCGGAATTCTCGGCCAGCCTGCCGGAGCACAATCGCGCCGTGGCGAAATACCAGAAAGGCGGCCGCTAATGGAGAATCGATCGCGTCGCGGCCGTTTCATCACGCTCGAGGGCATCGACGGTGCGGGCAAGAGCACGCACGCCGCATGGCTCGCCGAAGCGCTCGCCGCACGCGGGCTCAACGTCATCACGACACGCGAGCCGGGCGGCACCGCCCTCGGCGAATCGCTGCGCGCGACGCTGCTCGGGCAGCCGATGGCGCACGAGAGCGAGGTGCTGCTGATGTTCGCGGCGAGGCGCGAGCACGTCGTGCAAGTGATCGAGCCGGCGCTCGCCCGGGGCGACTGCGTCGTCTGCGACCGTTTCACCGATGCGACGTACGCCTATCAGGGCGGCGGCCACGGCGTGTCGCTCGAGCTGATCGGCACGCTGGAGCGGCATGTCCATGCGCACTGCACTCCGGACCTCACGCTGCTTTTCGACGTTCCGGGTACGGTGTCGCGCGAGCGACTCGATCGCATGCGGGCGAAGGGGCGCGCGCTCGACAAGTTCGAACGCGAGCCGCAGGCGTTCTTCGATCGCGTGCGCGCCGTGTATCTGAGCCGGGCGGCCGCCGAGCCCGCGCGCTTCCGCGTCGTCGATTCGACGCGCCCCGCCGATCAGGTGCGCGCCGATCTCGCGCGCATCGTGGACGAACTGTGACGGACGTGCTTTTTCCCTGGCAGGGGCCAGCAACGGCGGAATGCCTTGCGCGACGCGCGCGTTGGCCGCATGCGGTGCTCGTCGCCGGTCCGGCCGGCATCGGCAAGCGGATGCTCGCCGATTGGCTCGCGCGCACGCTGCTGTGCGAAAAGCCGTCGGCGAATGGCGCGCCCTGCGGCGAATGCCCGAGCTGCCGCTACGCGCGCGCGGGCCAGCATCCCGACCTGCGCATCGTCGAGCCGGTCGACGACGACGAGGAAAATCCCAAGCCGGTCGAATGGATCGTCGTCGATCGCATCCGGGCGCTCGTCCGCTGGTCCGGGCTCACGAGCCATCGCGGTGGCGCGAAGGTCGCGCTGATCGATCCCGCCGAGCGGATGAACCCGGCCGCCGCCAATGCGTTGCTGAAGACGCTGGAGGAGCCGCAGCCCGATACCTATTTCCTGCTGGTGTCGCATCAGCCCGGGCGCCTGCCCGCGACCATCGCCAGCCGCTGCCAGCGCCTTGCCGTACCGGTCCCGGGGCGTGAGCAGGCCCGCGCCTGGCTCGCATCGCAGGGATTCGCCGATGCCGACCGGCTGCTCGACCAGGCCGGCGGCGCGCCGCTCGTTGCGCGCGCCATCGGCGATGCTTCCTACCAGAGCGAGCGGGCGGCGTGGCTCGCGGCGCTCGCGACGCCGGCAACACTGCCGGTGACCGCGTTGGGCGCGCGCATCGACGCCGGTCCGCGGGAGGCCCGCCGCGACCGGCTGGCGGCGGTCATCGGCTGGCTCGGCGCATGGTGCGCCGACCTGGCGCGCGTGCGCGCCGGTGGAACACCTGTACACAATCCCGACTTCGGGCGCGAGCTCGCGGCGCTCGCGAAGGCTGTGGCGGGCATTGCCCTGTTTCGTTATCATCGCGGCGTGCTCGCGCAGCGCATGCTGCTTGCGCACCCGTTGCAGCCGCGCCTCGTCGCGGAAGCGCTTCTGACCGACTACCGGGCACTATTCGAATAGACGATGGCCGACAAGACTCCCGCAGCCGCCGGCGCCGTGGCCCGCCCGGGCGTCCTGTCGCTCAACATCCGCGAGAAGGCGGCGCTTTATGCGGCCTACATGCCGTTCCTCAAGGGAGGCGGCATTTTCATTCCGACGTCGCGCCCGTATTCGCTCGGCGAGGAAGTGTTCATGCTGCTGTCGCTGATGGACGATCCGAACCGGATCGCCGTGCAGGGCAAGGTCGTGTGGATCACGCCGGACGGCGGGCAGGGCAACCGCACGCAGGGCATCGGCGTGCAGTTCACGCTGGACGACACGGGCGCCGCCGCGAAGGCGACGATCGAGCGCATCCTGGGCGAGCACCTTGGATCGACCCGCTCGACGCACACGATGTAGTGTTCGTCGATTCGCATTGCCATCTCGACTTTCCCGAACTGCGCGGCGAGCTGCCGCGTGTGCTGGATGCGATGCGCGACAACGCGGTGACGCACGCGCTGTGCATCGCCGTCGAGATGGATGCGTGGGACGCGGTGCACGAGGTCGCACGGAGCGCCCCCAACCTGTACGCGAGCGTCGGCGTCCATCCCGATTACGCCGAGACGAAGGAGCCCACCGAGGCGCTGCTGGTCGCGCGCTCGCGCGAGGCACGCATCGTCGCGATCGGCGAGACGGGCCTCGACTATTACCGGCAGACCGGTGACCTGGGCTGGCAGCGCGACCGTTTCCGCACGCACATTCGCGCGGCCCGCACGGCGGCGCGGCCACTGGTGATCCACACGCGCGCGGCGGCCGCGGACACGCTCGCGATCATGCGCGAAGAGCGTGCGTCCGAAGCGGGCGGCGTCATGCATTGCTTCACCGAGACCTGGGACGTCGCGCAGGCCGCGCTCGACCTGGGCTTTCACATTTCGTTTTCCGGCATCGTCACGTTCAAGAACGCGGTCGAGCTGAAGGACGTCGCGCGCCGGGTGCCGCTCGACCGCATGCTGATCGAGACCGACAGCCCCTATCTCGCACCGGTGCCGCACCGCGGCCAGCGCAACGAGCCTGCGTACGTGCGCCACGTCGCGGAAGAAATCGCGCGCCTGCGCGGCGTGCCCGTCGCGACGATCGCGGAGACGACTTCCGCGAACTTCTTTCGCCTCTTCGGAGTCCGGCCCGATGCGCATTGACCGCATCCCTTGCCTGTTCGTGCTCGGCGCGCTCGCATGGGCGCTGTCGTCGCTACCGGTGGCGGCGCTCGCGCAGGGGCTGCTCGACGACCTGGCTGTCGCCGTGGCCAACGACCGCACCGACGAGGTGCGCCGGCTGCTCGCTCGCGGCATGGATCCCGATTCCGTGGATGCCAACGGCGAGACGATGCTCTGTATCGCGGCGCGCAGCGGCAGCGTCGGCGCCGCGCAGCTGCTCCTCGATGCGAAGGCGAAGCCCGACAAGCCGAATCGCTGGAACGACACGCCGCTGATGCTGGCGGCGCTTCAGGGCAATCTCGACGTCGTGCGCGCGCTCGTCGCCGCCAAGGCGAACGTGAACCCGAACGGATGGACGCCGCTGATCTACGCGGCAACCGGCGGCCACGACGCGGTCGCCACGTTCCTGCTGCAGCGCGGCGCCGACATCAATGCCGTGTCGCCGAATGGCACGACCGCCTTGATGATGGCGATTCGCGAGCATCGTCTCGACACGGCGCGGCTTCTGATAGGCCGCGGCGCGGACGTCAACCATCGCAACCAGGACGGCGCGAGCGCGATCGACTGGGCGCGCCGCGGCAACGAGACCGAGCTCGAAAAGGAGCTCGTGCGCGCCGGCGCTACGCGCTAACGCGGTTCGCCGGCGCGGCGCCGCACGCGCGCGCGCCGGGCCGCCTTCGGGTCGCACACGAGCGGGCGCGTGATCTCGACACGGTCGCCGTCGGCGAGGCGCGTTCCGGGCGCGACCCGGCGGCCGAAGATCGCGCACACGCTCGCGTCGATGTCCCCGCCCGCGCGCTCGCCGATGCGCGACGCCGCCACGGCATCCTGCACGCTCGCACCGTCGGGCAATTCGAGCGAAATCAGGAACTCCACGCCCTGCGCCACGTAGGCGACGACGACATGCATGCGGTCAGGCCGCCGGATGACCGGCTTCCGCGCGCTTCACGAACGCGTCGATGAACGTCCGCGCGATATGGCCGAACACCGGCCCGATCGCCTTATCGAGCAGTTGCGTCGCGAATTCATAGGCGAGCTCGAATTCGACCTTGCAGCCGGTCTCGCCGAGCGCGCGGAAGCGCCATTCGCCGTGCAGGTGGCGAAAAGGACCGTCCTTCAGCGTGATCCCGATCGATTCCGGCGGCCGGTTGACGTTGTCGGTGGTGAAGTGCGCGCGCACGCCGTGATAGTCGATGTCGATGCGCACCGTCTTGTGGTCCCCCGACTGCTCGACGACCTTGGCGCCGCCGCACCACGGGAGAAATTGCGGATACTCCTCGACGCGATCGACGAGCTCGAACATCCGCGCCGCGGGGTAGGGCACGAGCACGCTCTTCGTCACGCGCTGCATGGCGAAAGGCGAGGCAGCGCGCTGCACGCACGAAGGCCCGGCAGCGCGATATCCGCCGGTAGAATGCGCGTGCCGGCATCGCCCCCCATTGCGGCGTTATCCATGACCATCGTCGAGAATCGCAAGGCCTTTCACGACTATTTTATCGAGGAGCGGTTCGAGGCCGGAATCGCGCTCGAAGGCTGGGAAGTGAAGTCCATTCGCGCGGGCCGCGCGAACCTCAAGGAAGCGTACGTCGTCGTCAAGGGCGGCGAGCTGTTCCTGATCGGCGCGCACCTCTCCCCGCTCACGACGGCTTCGACGCACGTCCATCCGGACCCGACGCGCACCCGCCGGCTGCTGTTCCATCGCGAGGAGATCAATCGGCTGATCGGCAAGGTGGAGCGCGCAGGGTACACGCTGACGCCGCTCGATCTGCACTTCAGCAAGGGCCGCGTGAAGCTCGCGATCGGCCTCGCGAAGGGCAAGAAGCAGCACGACAAGCGCGCAGCGATCAAGGAGCGTGAATGGAATCGCGAGCAGCAGCGCCTGCTGCGCTCGCGTGCGGCGACGTAGCGGGCGCGGGAAAGTCGGCGAGCAGCGCCCGCGCGGCCGCCGTGCCGCTGCGGACCGCGGCTTCGAGCGTCGCCGGGAACGCCGCGTACGTGTAGTCGCCGGTGAGGTACACGCGCTGCGCCACGCGGCCGCAGGCCGGCCGCGCCAGCGCCGGCACGCACGCATACGTCGCGCGCCGCTCGGCAATGACCTGCGACCAGGCGAGCGGCGGCACGTCGGGCGCAAGGCGCCGCAGCTGGGCATCGACGGCGGCGACGAGCGCAGGATGCGCCAAGTCGGCGTGCGCGCGGCGCGCGCTCATCACCACCGACAGCAGCGTCACGATTCCGGGGGGCGCCGCCGTCGCGGCGCGCGCGAGGATGTCGCTGCGGTCGAACAGCCATTGCCCCGGCTCGTCGTCGAGACGCGTCAGGCGGGGCGGTACGGCGAAAGCGCCGCCGTAGCCGAGGTAGACAGTGACGATCGGCTCCCATTCGAACGCTGCCACCGCGCGCAGCGCTGCGGCGACGCCGGGCGCTGCCGCGAGCTCCGGATCGAATGCGGTGTCGAGTTGATGAGGACCGACCGCGACGATCGCGGCGTCGGCGACCGTTTCACCGCCTGCGTACGCGATCCGCACGCCATCGGCTCGCGGCGCGACACGCGCGCGCGTCGACAGGTGCACGCGATGGCCGTGGGCCGCAAGCCACTGCACGGCGGGCTCCGGCAGCAATGCGCCCAAGCCGTCGCGCGCATGGACGATCCGGGTCGCTCGCGCATTCGCGCCGAGCGCCTCGCGCAGCACGTTGAGGAACACCTGTCCCGACGCGCGCGCCGGCTCCGTGTTGAGCGCCGCCACGCACAGCGGCGCCCACAGTTCGTCACGCACGCGCGCGGGAAGGTCGGCGACAAGCTCGGCAACCGAAACGTGGTCGGCGCAGCGAAAGCCGGCGCGGCGTTGCCGCACGAACCAGCGCACCGTCGCGATCCGCTCGCGCCACGTGAATCCGCGCGCGGCGAGCAGGCCGGCGGCGAGCCCGAAGGGCGCCGGCAGCCCGCGGGTGCGAAGCGTCGGCGCGCCCTGCCGGGCCGGCGCGAGCGGATGCATCGCGAGCGGCGTGTCGCGCCACGGCGGATGCGGCGACGCGCCGTGCAGGAAGGCCGCGAGTTCGAGCGTCTCCGTGCACGCGCCGAGCAGCAGGTGCTCGCCGTTGTCGAGCGGCAGGCCGTCGCGCAACACCGTGCGTGCGCGGCCGCCCGGCATTGTCGCCGCCTCGTAGAGCTCGACGCGACGGCCGGCGCGCGCGAGCGCGATCGCCGCGGCACAGCCCGCGAAGCCGCTGCCGATGACGGCGATCACGCGCGGAGCGCAGCCCGCGTCGCGATCCACAGCTTGCGCACCGGCGTGAGCGCGATGCGGCGGTCGAGGACGCGATACCCGTCGCGCGCAATCTCGTCGAGCAGCGTCCGGTAGATCGCGGCCATCGCGAGCCCGGCGCGCTGCGCGCGGCGGTCGCGCGCCGGCAGCTTCCCGAGCGCGCGCTCGTACCACGCCCGCGTGCGGTCGACTTCGAAGGCCATCAGCTCGGCGAACGCCGGCGTGGCGCGCGCCTTCATCACGTCGGACGCCTGCACGCCGAAGCGCGCGAGATCCTCCTGCGGCAGATAGATGCGGCCGCGGCGCGCGTCCTCGCCGACGTCGCGGACGATGTTGGTGAGCTGGAATGCGATGCCGAGGTCGCGCGCGTAGTCGCGCGTTTCCGGGAGCTCGTAGCCGAAGATTTCGGCCGACATCAGGCCGACGACCCCGGCGACGCGGTCGCAATAGATTTCGAGCTCCGCGAAATCGAGGTAGCGCGTCTTATCGAGGTCCATCGCCATCCCGTCGATCACCGTCTGCAGGTGCGCCTGCGGCAGGCGGTAGCGCTGCGCGACCGGCGCGAGCGCCTGTGCGACCGGATGCTGCGGGGTACCGCCGTAAATCCGGTCGACCTCGGTTCGCCACCATGCGAGCTTGACGCGCGCCACGTTGGGATCGGCAACTTCGTCGACGATGTCGTCGACCTCGCGGCAGAACGCGTAGAGCGCCGTGATCGCGGCGCGACGCGCGGGATCGAGCAGGCGGAAGCTGTAGTGGAAGCTCGAGCCGCTTTGCGCGGCCTTGTCGGCGCAGTACTGATCCGGCGTCATGCCGGCGCCGGCATTGCGCGAAGCGGCAGCAGCATGCGCCACGCGAGCACCACGAGGTCGCGGGCGCCGAGCGTCGGCCGGCGCGTGAAGACGTCTCCGCCCACGCCGTCGATGCGCTCGAGAATGCGCGTGCCGCCGAGAATCACGGCGCGCAGCTCGATGCCTGCGCGCAGCGGCAGCGCGCGCACGAGCGGCCTGCCGGCGTCGAACAGCGCGCGCGTACGTGCGGTCTCGAACGCCATCAGACGCGTGAACCGCGCGTCGCACAGGCCGTCGGCGATGTGGGCGTCGTCGATGCCGAAGCGCACGAGATCCTCCTGCGGCAGGTAGACCCGCCCCTTGCGCCAGTCCACCGCGACGTCCTGCCAGAAATTCGCGAGTTGCAGCGCCGTGCAGATCGCATCGCTCTGCGCATGGCTCGCGGCGTCGTCGACGCGATAGAGCGCGAGCAGGAGGCGGCCGACCGGATTCGCCGAGCGGCGGCAATAGTCGGCGAGCGCTGCAAATGTCGCGTAACGCGTGACGTCCACGTCCTGCGCGAACGCGGACAGCAGATCGCGCAGCGGCGCGAGCGGCAGCCCATGGGCGCGAACGGCCGCGGCAAGCGCCGGAAACGGCGGATCGGGCTGCGTATCGCCGCGGCCGATCGCATCGAGCGCACGCGAGAAACGCGCGAGCCCCGCGTGCCGCTCGGCCGGGCTGGCATCGCCTTCGTCGGCGATGTCGTCGGCGGCGCGCGCGAAATGGTAGATCGCGGCAACCGCGCGCCGGTGGCGCGCCGGCAGCAGGAAGGAGGCGACAGGGAAGTTCTCGTAATGCCCGACGGCCAAGGGACGGACTCGCGTGACGTGCGAAGGCGTGGTCGGATATACTAGCCGATTCGGCGCGGGACTCCGGCCGGCGTCACGGGTGACGTTGCGTCCGCTTCGCGCGGCGCAGTCGCGCGAGCGCCGAAGGCTCGTCTTCCGGTGCTGCCTTCGCGCCACCGCAGTCGCGAAAGTGGCGGAATTGGTAGACGCACCAGCCTTAGGAGCTGGCGGGGCAGCCCGTGGGGGTTCGAGTCCCCCCTTTCGCACCAGACGCGCCTTCCGCGCGCCGCTCGCAAACACTGAACTGACCTGGACCAGGATTCGTTACGCATGCAGAACACCGTCGAAACGCTGGGTGATCTCACGCGCCGCGTGAGCGTCGCGGTGCCGGTCGCCGACATCGAAGGCGAAGTGCAGAAGCGCCTCGCGCGACTCGCCCGGACCGTCAAGATGGCCGGGTTCCGTCCCGGCAAAGCGCCGCTTCGGCTGCTCGACCAGCAGTACGGACCCCAGGTTCGCTCGGACGTGATCAGCGAGCGCGTCCAATCGTCGTTCAACGACACGGTGCGTGCGCAGAACCTGCGCATCGCCGGCGCGCCGCGGATCGAGCGCGCGCAGGGCACGGAATCCGCCCCGGACACGCTCGAGTTCTCGGCGGTGTTCGAGGTTTATCCGGACGTGCAAGTTGGCGATGTGCGCGCAATCGCGATCACGCGGCCGGTCGCCGAAGTAACGCCGCAAGACGTCGAGCGCACGCTCGAGGTGCTGCGCAGGCAGCGCACCGTGTATCGCGCCGTCGAGCGGCCGGCTCAGACGGGTGATCGCGTGCGCGTGGATTTCACCGGAACGATCGACAGCGTCGAATTCCCGGGTGGCCAGGCACGCGATTTTCCGATCGTGCTCGGCGAGGGCCGCATGCTCCCCGAGTTCGAAACTGCGGTGACCGGCATGTCGGCAGGCGGCACGAAGTCGTTCGCGCTCACGTTTCCGGCTGACTACCACGGCCGCGAGGTCGCGGGGAAGGAAGCGCAGTTCACGCTGACCGCGCACGAGGTCGCGGAACCCGAGGTCCCGGCGCTGGACGAGGCGTTCGCCCGCGGGTTCGGCATCGCGAGCGGCAGCATGGACGACCTGCGCAAGGAAGTGGAAGCGAACTTGAGGCTCGAGTTGAAGCGCACCGTCGACGCGCGCGTCAAGGCGCAGGCGCTCTCGGGGCTGCGCCAGGGTGCCACGTTCGCCGTGCCGAAGGCGCTTGTCGAGAGCGAGGCTCAGCATTTGCGGCAGCGAGCGATCGCGAGCATGCGCGAGCGGCCGAACGTCAAGCCGGAAGACCTGGAGCTGTCGCTCGACGTCTTTCGCCCGCAGGCGGAGGAGCGCGTCGCGCTCGGGCTGATCATCGGCGAACTGGTGCGCGCCGAGAGCCTGCAGGCGAAGCCGGAACAGGTCAAGGCGCTGGTTGCGGAAACCGCGCAGACCTACGAGCAGCCGGAGGCGGTCGTGCGCTGGCACTACGAAAAGCCCGAGCGCCTGCGCGATTTCGAGGCGATGGTGCTCGAGCAGAACGTCGTCGACTGGATCATCTCGCGCGCGCGCGTCACGGACGAGCCGGCAACCTTCGAGCAGGTGATGGGCCAGCGCGCCGCCTGACGGCCTGTGCACGACATCGCCGGTCGTCAATCGGGGAGGCGCGGCGACGCGCCGAGCCGCCGGCCGGACGACGCTTGACGATCGCAGAACGAAGTCCCACATTGACCCTACGAGACCGCGGCGGGGGAACCGAACCTTCGCGCGCGAGCCTCACATTCCGAGGATCGACGAGACACATGGAAGAACCGAGAGGACTGGGCCTGATCCCGATGGTGATCGAGCAGAGCGGACGCGGCGAGCGCGCGTACGACATCTACTCGCGGCTGCTCAAGGAGCGCGTCGTGTTCCTGGTCGGGCCGGTCAACGACGCGACGGCGAACCTGGTCGTCGCGCAGATGCTGTTCCTCGAATCCGAGAACCCCGACAAGGACATTCACTTCTACATCAATTCACCCGGTGGCTCGATCGCCGCGGGGTTCGCGATCTACGACACGATGCAGTTCATCAAGCCGGACGTGTCGACGCTGTGCGTGGGCATGGCCGCGTCGATGGGCGCGTTCTTGCTTGCGGCCGGCACGAAGGGCAAGCGGTTCGCGCTGCCCAATTCCGACGTCATGATCCACCAGCCGCTCGGCGGCTTCCAAGGACAGGCGTCCGACGTCGAAATTCATGCCAAGTACATCCTGAACCTCCGCGTGCGGCTCAATCAGCTGATGGCGCAGCACACGGGACGGCCGGTCGAGCAGATCGCGCGGGATACCGAGCGCGACAATTTTCTCACCGCCGAGCAGGCGCGCGAGTATGGGATTGTCGACAAAGTCTTGCAAAAACGGCTTTCGACCGAGTAAAGTCGATCGCAAGCATGGCAGGCAGGCGCTTTAATGGCAGATAAATCACAGTCGGGCGACAAGCTCCTCTATTGCTCGTTCTGCGGCAAGAGCCAGCACGAGGTCCGCAAGCTGATCGCGGGCCCGTCGGTGTTCATCTGCGACGAATGCATCGAGCTGTGCAACGACATCATCCGCGAAGAGGGCACGGGCGGAGAAACCTCGCGCGCCGATCGCAGCAAGCTCCCCACGCCGCACGAAATCAGGCAGATCCTCGACCAGTACGTGATCGGCCAGGAGCCGGCGAAGAAGATCCTGTCGGTTGCGGTCTACAACCACTACAAGCGGCTCGAGTCCGGCACGAAGGACGACGACGTCGAGCTCGCGAAATCGAACATCCTGTTGATCGGCCCCACGGGGTCCGGCAAGACGCTGCTCGCGCAGACGCTCGCGCGGCTGCTCGACGTCCCGTTCGTCATCGCCGACGCGACGACGCTGACCGAAGCCGGCTACGTCGGCGAGGACGTCGAGAACATCATCCAGAAGCTGCTGCAGAAGTGCGACTACGACATCGAGAAGGCGCAGCGCGGCATCGTTTACATCGACGAAATCGACAAGATCTCGCGCAAGAGCGACAACCCCTCGATCACCCGCGACGTGTCGGGCGAGGGCGTGCAGCAGGCGCTGCTCAAGCTGATCGAGGGCACGATCGCCAGCGTGCCGCCGCAGGGCGGCCGCAAGCACCCCAACCAGGAGTTCGTCCAGGTCGACACGACCAACATCCTGTTCGTCTGCGGCGGCGCTTTCGACGGCCTCGAGAAGATCATCCGTCAGCGCACGGCCAAGACCGGCATCGGCTTCGGTGCGGAAGTGGCGTCGCCCGACGATCGCCGCAGCATGACGATCCTGCTGCGCGGCACCGAGCCCGAGGACCTGATCAAGTTCGGCCTGATTCCGGAGTTCGTCGGCCGCCTGCCGGTCGTCGCCACGCTCGACGAGCTCGACGAGGCGGCGCTGATCCAGATTCTCGTCGAGCCGAAGAACGCGCTGATCAAGCAGTATCACAAGATGTTCCGCATGGAGGGCGTCGAGCTCGAGATCCGCGAGCTTGCGCTCCGCGCGATCGCCCGCAAGGCGCTGGCGCGCAAAACCGGCGCCCGCGGGCTGCGGTCGATCCTCGAGCAGGTGCTGCTCGACGTCATGTACGACCTGCCTTCGCTTTCCAACCTGGCCCGCGTCGTCGTCGACGAGTCGACGATCACCAACGACGGCAAGCCGCTCCTGATGTTCGCGGACTCGCCGAAGGTTGCCGCTTCCGCCAAGTAACCCGAATTTGTCGGGGCCGCCCGGTGCCTAAGCCGGGAAATCCGCCGCCCGGCACGCCGTTTGCACGCCTGGTAAAGCCGTTGCGCCCGCCGGGCGCCCCGGCGGGTACCCTGTTTGCTTGACAGCTGCGGTCGCTGGCCCCATTTTGACCGTGAATCCCTCCCTCGAGGCACGCATGCCCAACGACACGTCCTTCCCCGCCGACGTCACGACACTGCCGCTTCTGCCGCTGCGCGACGTCGTCGTGTTTCCGCACATGGTGATCCCGCTGTTCGTCGGCCGCCCGAAATCGATCAAGGCGCTCGACGTCGCGATGGACGCGGGCAAGCACATCCTGCTCGTCGCCCAGAAGCAGGCGGCGAAGGACGATCCCGTCGCAGCCGATCTCTACGACATCGGCAGCGTCGCGACGGTGCTGCAGATGCTGAAGCTTCCCGACGGCACGGTGAAGGTGCTGGTCGAGGGCACGCAGCGCGCGCGCATTCGCGCGATCGAGGAGCGGGCCGAGTACCTGGCCGCGCATGCGCAGCCGATTCCGGGCGAGCCCGGCACCGCGCACGAGGTCGAGGCGATGCGCCGGGCGCTGCTCGCGCAGTTCGACCAGTACGTCAAGCTGAACAAGAAGATTCCGCCGGAGATCCTGACGTCGATGTCCGGCATCGACGACGGCGGCCGTCTCGCCGACGCCATCGCCGCGCACCTGCCGCTCAAGCTCGAGCAGAAGCAGCAGATCCTGGAGATGAGCGACGTCGGCAAGCGCCTCGAGCACCTGCTCGGCGTGCTCGAGGGCGAGGTCGACATCCTCCAGGTCGAGAAGCGCATCCGCGGCCGCGTCAAGCGGCAGATGGAGAAGAGCCAGCGCGAGTACTACCTGAACGAGCAGGTCAAGGCGATCCAGAAAGAGCTCGGCGAGGGTGACGAGAACGCCGACCTCGAGGAGATGGAAAAGAAGATCAAGGGCGCCAAGATGTCGCGCGAGGCCGAGGCCAAGGCAATGGCCGAGTTGAAGAAGCTGCGGATGATGTCGCCGATGTCCGCGGAAGCGACGGTCGTGCGCAACTACATCGACACGCTGCTCGGGCTGCCGTGGCGCAAGAAGAGCAAGATCAGCAAGGACCTCGCCAACGCGGTCAAGGTGCTCGACGCCGATCACTACGGCCTCGAGAAGGTCAAGGAGCGCATCGTCGAGTACCTTGCGGTGCAGCAGCGCGTCGACCGCCTGAAGGCGCCGATCCTCTGCCTCGTCGGTCCCCCCGGCGTCGGCAAGACGTCGCTCGGCCAGTCGGTCGCCAAGGCGACGGGCCGCAAGTTCGTGCGGATGAGCCTGGGTGGCGTGCGTGACGAAGCGGAGATCCGCGGCCACCGCCGCACGTACATCGGCTCGATGCCCGGCAAGATATTGCAGAACATGACGAAGGTCAGCGTGCGCAATCCGCTGTTCCTGCTCGACGAAGTCGACAAGATGGGGCAGGACTTCCGCGGCGATCCGTCGTCGGCGCTGCTCGAGGTGCTCGATCCCGAGCAGAACAACACGTTCGTCGACCATTACGTCGAGGTCGAGTACGACCTGTCGGACGTGATGTTCGTCGCGACCGCCAATACGATGAACATCCCGGCGCCGCTGCTCGACCGGATGGAGGTGATCCGCCTGTCGGGCTACACCGAGGACGAGAAGATCGCGATCGCCAAGCAGTACCTGCTGCCGAAGCAGATCAAGAACAACGGCCTCAAGTCCGAAGAGCTGCACGTCGCCGAAAGCGCGCTGCGCGACATCGTTCGTTACTACACGCGCGAATCGGGCGTGCGCAATCTCGAGCGCGACATCAGCAAGATCTGCCGCAAGGTCGTGAAGAGCCTGCTGCTGCGCGAGAGCGAAGGCAAGGCGCGCAAGGCGCGCGGTCCCGTCGAGGTGAACTCGAAGAACCTCGACAAGTATCTCGGCGTGCGCCGCTACACGTACGGCATCGCCGAGCGCCGCAACCAGATCGGCCAGGTGACCGGCCTCGCGTGGACGGAAGTCGGCGGCGATCTGCTGACGATCGAATCGGTGGCACTCCCCGGCAAGGGCAAGACCACGTCGACCGGCAAGCTCGGCGAGGTGATGAACGAGTCGATCGCGGCGGCGCTGTCGGTGGTGCGGCACCGCTCGAAGCAGCTCGGCATTCCGGCGGACTTCTACACGAAGACCGACTTGCACATTCACCTGCCAGAGGGCGCCACGCCGAAGGACGGGCCGTCGGCGGGCACGGCGATCGCGACCGCGATGGTGTCGATTCTCACCGGCATTCCGGTTCGCTGCGACGTCGCGATGACGGGCGAGATCACGCTGCGCGGCGAGGTGTTGCCGATCGGCGGCTTGAAGGAGAAGCTGCTCGCCGCCGGCCGCGGCGGCATCAAGACGGTGCTGATCCCCGAGGAGAACGTGAAGGACCTGGTCGAGATTCCGGACGAGATCAAGAACCGCCTCGACATTCATCCGGTGCGCTGGATCGAGCAGGTGCTGGAGCGCGCGCTCGAGCGCCATCCCGCGCCGCTCGTCGAAGCCGCGGAGAAGACCGAGGCAACGCCGCCGCCTGCGCCTGCGACCGACGACAAGAGCGCCGTCATCAAGCACTGACGTTTCGTTGCGCACGACGCAACACTCGCGGCGGGCGCCGAGCGCCCGCCGTTTTTCGTTGCGTCGTGCACGGCGCGACGACTGTCGCGCAAGTCTTGACACCCGCAAAACGCGAGGACTATAAAGCACGGTACTCTCGCGTGCGCGCTGCGCGGCGCGATTCCCCGGCTTTCCGAATCCGCGCCGCATGCGCGCGGAAGCGCATGCAGGTTTCCAGAAAGGACACTCCGTGAACAAATCCGAAATGATCGACGCCATCGCCCGGCATGCCGACATCTCGAAAGCGGCGGCCGGGCGCGCGCTCGACGCCACCGTCGGCGCAATCAAGACGTCGCTGCGCAAGGGGGACATCGTCACGCTCGTCGGCTTCGGATCGTTCTACGTGGGCAAGCGCAGCCCGCGCGCCGGGCGCAATCCGCGCACCGGCGACGCGATCCGGATCAAGGGTGGGAAGGTGCCGAAGTTCCGCGCTGGAAAAGCGCTCAAGGATGCGTTAAACTGAGAGGCTTCGCGGCGTTCGCGAGGGTGCTTAGCTCAGCTGGTAGAGCGTCGCCCTTACAAGGCGAATGTCGGCGGTTCGAGCCCGTCAGCACCCACCAGTGCCCCGGTGGGCGCAACGCAAACATGTCGAGCGGTGCCGCTTTCGGTTCGCCGGCCGAGCATCCGGAGTGGTAGTTCAGTTGGTTAGAATACCGGCCTGTCACGCCGGGGGTCGCGGGTTCGAGTCCCGTCCACTCCGCCAACATCCTTCGAGGGCGAACGCGAGTTCGCCCTCGCGCCATCCGCGGGCGTAAAGGCGCCTTCGCAATCCGCAGGACGATGCCATGTTCGATCTGCTGCACAAGCACAAGCACGTTGCGCAGGGAATCCTCGCGCTGATCGCGCTGCCGTTCGCGTTCTTCGGCGTGGATTTCTACGTCAATCGCGGCGAGGGCGGGGATGGCGTCGCGACTGTCGACGGCCACAAGATCACGCAGCAGGAGTTCGACGACTCGCTGCGCGAGCAGCAGCAGCGGATGCGCCAGGCGCTCGGCGGCAACTTCGACCCGTCGATGGTCGACAGTCCCGAGGTCCGCTACGCGCTCGTCGAGCAGCTGGTGAACCAGCGCCTGCTCGAGGACCGCGCGCGCGCCGGCCGCTTCCGCGTCAGCGACACGCAGCTGCAGCAGTTCATTGCCGGCCTGCCGCCGTTCCAGGAAGACGGCAAGTTCTCGGCCGAGCGGTACCGGCAGGTGCTCGCCGCACAGGGCATGTCGCCGCTCGGGTTCGAGCAGCGTGTGAGGGGTGAGCTGGTGCTCGCGCCGCTGCAGGATCCGATCGTCAATGGCAGCATCGCCGCGCAGACGGCGGTCGCGCACTACCTCGCGCTGTCGGAGCAGAAGCGCGAAGTCGCGGTCGCGACGATCGCTGCCGAGCCATTCGAGAAGTCGGTCAAGGTGAGCGACGCGGAGGTCAAGGCGTTCTACGAGAAGAACACCGCGGCGTTCCAGACGCCCGAGGTCGCGAAGATCGAATACCTGCTGCTGAACCAGGACGCGATCGCAGCGCAGGTCAAGGTCGATCCGGCCGAATTGAAGCAGGCGTACGAGGCGAACGCGAAGCAGTACACGACGAACGAGGAGCGGCAGGCGTCGCACATCCTGATCGCCGTCAAGCCCGACGCGAGCGATGCCGACAAGGCGGCCGCGAAGAAGAAGGCCGAGGACCTGCTCGCGAAGGCGCGCGCGAAACCCGATTCGTTCGCCGAGCTCGCGAAAGCGAACTCGCAGGACACCGGCTCCGCCGCGCAGGGCGGCGACCTGGGCTCGTTCGCGCGCGGCGCGATGGTGAAGCCGTTCGAGGACGCGGTGTTCGCGGCGAAGGCCGGCGACATCGTCGGTCCGGTGCAGACGGACTTCGGCTACCACGTGATCAAGGTCACCGGCATCACGCCGTCGCACGTGCAGAGCTTCGACGAAGTGAAGGGCCGCATCGAGGCAGACGTGCGCCGGCAGAAGGCGGCGCAGAAATTCGCGAGCGCCGCCGACCAGTTCCAGAACCTGGTCTACGAGCAGGCCGATTCGCTCGCCGGTGCGGCTAAGGCGCTCGACCTCAAGCTCGAAACGACGCAGTTCCTGACGCGCGCACAGGTGCAGGCGCTCGCGCTCGGCAGCCAGAAGTTCATGCAGGCGGTGTTCTCGCCGGAGTCGATTTCAAGCAAGCGCAACACGGAGGCGATGGAAGTCGCGCCGAACGCGCTGATGGCCGGCCGCGTCGTCGAATACAAGCCGGCGGCGCCGCGGCCGCTCGCCGAGGTGCAGGACGAGATCCGCCGCCAGCTGACGCAGAAGGCGGCGAGCGAGCTCGCGCAGCAGGCCGGACGCGAGAAGCTCGCGCTGCTTGTGCAGGGCAAGGAGCGCGAAGCGGGCCTTTCGTTCGGCAAGCCGGTCACGCTGCTGCGCAACCAGCCGCCACCGGGCATCGCGCCCGAGGCGGTCAAGACGATTTTCGAAGAGGATCCGCGCAAGCTGCCCGCGTACTCGGGGGCGGTGAACGCCGGCGGCGGCTACGCGATCTACAGGCTGGAAAAGGTGATCGACGCGCCCGCGCCCGATTCCGCGAAGCTGCAGGCCGCGGGCGCGCGGGTCGGCAGCGAGATCGGCCGCGAGCTGATGAGCGCGTATCTCGCGAGCCTCAAGGCAGACGGCGACGTCAAGATCAACGCGTCCGCGCTCGAGAAGAAGTAGTCAGCACTTGTTGTCCTTCAGGAATGCGTTGATGCGCTCGCGCTCGCGCGCGAGCGCGGCATCGTCCATCGCTTCGCGCTCGCCCTTGTCGTTGTAGCGGTAGATCAGGACCTGCGACTGCGAAAGCTGCACGAGCTGCCCCTTCGCCTGCGTGCAGGCCTCCGCGCGCTTCGCGTCGTCGGCGCGTGCCTTCTCCGCCTTGGTGGCTGCCTGCGCGGCATCTGTCTGCTTCTTCTTGTATTCGGCCTCGCGCTCGGCGAGTTCCTTCGCCGCGTTCGGGTTTGCGGGCGGCGGCGGCGCGCGCAGCTGCTCCGTCTTGACGTTGGCCGAGGGCGGGGGCTGGTCCGAGTAGACGGTGCGGCCCTGGGCATCGGTCCATTTGTACGTGGCGGCCGCGGCCATGCCGCTGGCGATCAGCAGGCAGCAAGCGGCGAGCGCGATGCGCTTCATGGCGGGCCTCGCGGGTTCTTATGACATTGGCAAGCTAACCCGCCGGGTTTTCTCCCGTCAATCGGCCGGAGCGCCGACGGCAGCGGAAGCCGCCGTTCGTGTCGCATCGCAGCGACGAACCCTGAAAATCGGCGCGGGTATAATCGATTTTTGCGCACAGGAGGGTTTGATGCGTGTCGCCCGCAAGGCGCTGACGTTCGACGACGTCCTACTCGTTCCCGCCCACTCCCTCGTCGTTCCCCGCGACGTCTCCCTCGCGACCCGCCTCACCCGCACCATCACCCTCAACATCCCGCTCTTGTCGGCGGCGATGGACACGGTCACCGAAGCGCGCCTCGCGATCGCCATCGCGCAGGAGGGCGGACTCGGCATCGTGCACAAGAACATGCCGCCGGCCCGGCAGGCGGCCGAAGTGGCAAAGGTAAAGCGCTTCGAGAGCGGCGTCGTCAAGGAGCCGATCACGATTCCGCCGTCGATGTCGGTGCGACAGGTGCTCGCGCTGACGCAGCAATACCGGATCTCCGGGCTGCCTGTCGTCGAGGGCCGCACCGTCGTCGGCATCGTCACCAACCGCGACCTGCGGTTCGAGACGAATCTCGACCAGCCGGTGGCCGACATCATGACGCCGGGCGAGAAGCTCGTGACGGTGCCGGAGGGTACGGACCTGGACGCCGCGAAAGCGCTGATGCACCGCCATCGCCTGGAGCGCGTGCTCGTCGTCAACGATCGCCACGAGCTGCGCGGTCTCATTACCGTGAAGGACATCCTGAAGGCCGTCGAGCACCCGAGCGCGTGCAAGGACGAGCTCGGCCGGCTGCGCGTCGGCGCGGCCGTCGGCACCGGCGACGACACTGACGCGCGCGTCGAGGCGCTGGCCGCAGCGGGCGTCGACGTCCTCGTCGTCGACACGTCGCACGGCCATTCGCAGGGCGTGCTCGATCGCGTGGCGTGGGTCAAGAAGCGCTATCCGGGCGTCCAGGTGATCGGCGGCAACGTCGCGACCGCCACCGGGGCGAAAGCGCTCGCCGATCATGGCGCCGACGGCGTCAAGGTCGGCATCGGTCCCGGCTCCATCTGCACGACGCGCATCGTTGCCGGCGTCGGCGTGCCGCAGATCACGGCGATCCAGGACGCGCTTGCGGGCGTCGCGGGCGGCGACATACCGATCGTCGCCGACGGCGGCATCCGCTACTCCGGCGACGTCGCCAAGGCGATCGCGGCAGGCGCGGCGGCGGTGATGCTCGGCAGCCTGTTCGCGGGCACTGAGGAATCGCCGGGCGACATCGAGCTCTACCAAGGCCGTTCGTACAAGAGCTACCGCGGCATGGGATCGATCGGCGCGATGCAAATGGGCAGCTCGGATCGCTACTTCCAGGATGCCGAAGGCGAGGGCGCTGCCGAGAAGCTCGTGCCCGAAGGCATCGAGGGCCGCGTGCCCTACAAGGGCTCGCTCGCCAATGTGATCCAGCAGCTCACCGGCGGGCTGCGCGCGGCGATGGGCTACTGCGGCTGCCCGACGATCGCCGACCTTTCCTCGCGCGCCGAGTTCGTCGAAATCTCGGCCGCAGGCATGCGCGAATCGCACGTGCACGACGTGCAGATCGTCAAGGAAGCGCCGAATTATCGGGTGGAGTAGCTTGGCGGCCTGCAAAGCTGCTGCGGGGCCACCGCGACCAGAGGTGCAATCGTAGAAGCTTCCATGTCCGCGACCGCGCATTGCCGCATCCTGATACTCGACTTCGGCGCGCAGTACACGCAGCTGATCGCGCGCCGGCTGCGCGAGACGAACGTCTACTGCGAGATCCACCCGTACGACGTCGGCGACGGCTTCGTTCGCAGCTTCGGCGCGCGCGGCGTCGTGCTCTCGGGCGGCCCGGAAAGCGTCACCGCGCGCGATGCGCCGCGCGCGCCGGCCGCGGTGTTCGAACTCGGCGTGCCGGTGCTCGGCATCTGCTACGGCATGCAGGCGATGGCGGCGCAGCTGGGCGGCGCCGTCGAGGCGTCGCGCACGCGCGAGTTCGGATATGCCGAGGTGCGCGCGCGCGGTCACACGACGCTCCTTCGCGACCTCGAGGATCGCCGCAACGCGGACGGCCACGGGCTGCTCGACGTGTGGATGAGCCACGGCGACAAGGTGATCGAGCTGCCGCCCGATTTCGTACTCGCGGGCTCGTCTTCCGCATGCGCGATCGCGGCGATGGCCGACGAGTCGCGGCGCTTCTACGGCGTGCAGTTCCATCCCGAGGTAACGCACACGCCCAAGGGCGCGGTGATCCTTGCCCGATTCGCGCACGACATCTGCGGCTGTGGCCACGACTGGAACATGCGCGACTATGCCGGTGAGGCGGTCGACTCGATTCGCGCAAAGGTCGGCGACGGCCAGGTGCTGCTCGGGCTCTCCGGCGGCGTCGATTCATCGGTCGCGGCCGCGCTTTTGCATCGCGCGATCGGCAGCAGGCTCGTGTGCGTGTTCGTCGACCACGGCCTGCTGCGGCAGAACGAGGCCGAGCAGGTGATGGACACTTTCGCGACGCATCTCGGCGTGCGCGTCGTACACGTCGACGCGGGAGACGAATTCCTGGCCGCGCTCGCCGGCGTCACCGATCCGGAGCAGAAGCGCAAGATCATCGGCCGCCTGTTCGTCGACGTGTTCCAGCGAGAGGCGGCGAAACTCACGGGCATTGGATGGCTCGCGCAAGGAACGATCTATCCCGACGTCATCGAGTCGGCGTCGGCGAAGGGCAACAAGGCCCACACGATCAAGTCGCATCACAACGTCGGCGGACTTCCGGAGACGCTGCACCTGAAGCTGCTCGAGCCGTTGCGCGAGTTGTTCAAGGACGAGGTGCGCAAGCTCGGGCTCGAGCTCGGGCTGCCACGCGAGATGGTGTATCGCCATCCGTTCCCCGGTCCCGGGCTCGGCGTGCGGATCCTGGGCGAGGTGCGCCGCGAATGGGCCGATCTCCTGCGCCGTGCGGATGCCATATTCATCGAGGAGCTGCGCGCCGCTCGCGAATCCGGCGGACAGACGTGGTACGACGGTGTTGCACAGGCCTTCGCCGTCTTCCTGCCGATTCGCTCCGTGGGCGTCATGGGCGACGGCCGCACGTACGAGCACGCGGTGGCGTTGCGCGCCGTGCAGACGACCGACTTCATGACCGCGCATTGGGCGCCGCTGCCGCACGACCTGCTCGCGAAGATCAGCAGCCGGATCACGAACGAAGTGCGTGGGATCAACCGCGTCGTGTACGACGTGTCGAGCAAGCCGCCGGCGACGATCGAGTGGGAGTAGCTCCGTCGCCGTCGCGGCGCGTCCACGCGCTGGCGCCGCGCCACGTCTTCTATTCGCGCGTACGCCGTGCGGGATCGTATGCGCTCGGCCTCGTCGCGGTGACCCTCGCCGTCGGCATGGTCGGCTATCACGTGCTCGAGCGCATGTCGTGGCTCGACGCGTTTCACCAGGCCGCGCTGCTGCTGTCGGGCGTGGGCTCCGCCACGGAGATCACGAGTCCCGGCGGCAAGCTCTTCGATGGCATATACGCGCTATTCTGCGGCGTGATCTTGCTCGCCGCCACCGGCCTCATGTTCGCGCCGGTGCTGCACCGGTTGCTGCATCGCTTTCACATCGAGGACGCGGGTGACCGATGACGACTGGATGGCGGAGGCGCTCGCGCTTGCTCGCGCGGCGGGCGCGCGCGGCGAGGTTCCGGTCGGTGCGATCGTCGTCGTCGGCGGCGCGATCGTCGGCCGCGGCGGCAACGCGCCGATCGCCGGCAACGATCCCACGGCGCACGCCGAGATCGCGGCGCTGCGCGAGGCGGGTATGACGCTCGGCAATTACCGGCTGCCGGGCTCGACGCTCTACGCGACGCTCGAGCCGTGTGCGATGTGCGCGGGAGCGATCCTGCACGCGCGCGTCGCGCGCCTCGTGTTCGGCGCGCGCGATCCAAAATCCGGCGCCTGCGGCTCGGTGATCGACCTGTTCGCGGAGCCGCGGCTCAATCACCACACCGCCGTCGCGGGCGGCGTCGGCGCCGAAGCCTGTGGCGCGCTGCTGTCGCAATTCTTCGCCGCGCGCCGCCGCGGCGCCGCTGCATGACGCCGCTTTCGTTCACGATCCTCGCGCCGGCGGGCTTCGCGACGGATCCCCTGGCCATCGATCGCGCGATCGCGTGCCTCGAAAGCTTCGGTCACCGTGTCCGCTGCGACGCCGGCGCGCGGGGGCGCTTCCAGCGGTTCTCGGCGTCCGACGACGAGCGGCTCGCGGCGATCGCGCGCGTCGCCGCCGACCCGCAGGCCGACGTCGCGCTCGTGCTGCGTGGCGGCTACGGCTTCACGCGCCTGCTCGATCGGCTCGATTTCGCGGCGCTCGCGGGCGCGGGCAAGCGCTTCCTCGGCCATTCAGATTTCACGGCATTTGCACTGGCCGCGCTCGCGAAGTCGGGCATGGTGACGTTCTCGGGGCCGATGGCCTCGTACGACTTTGGCGCGCAGCAGCCATCCGCATTCACGCTCGCGCAATGCTTCGGCGTGCTGTCCAACGACGCGTGGGAAGTGGAAACTGCGCTCGACGGGCCGGATGCGCAGGCGTTGTCCGGCACGCTGTGGGGCGGCAACCTCGCGATGGTCGCGCACCTCGCCGGAACCCCGTTCATGCCCGACGTCAGGGGCGGCATCCTGTTCCTCGAAGACGTCGCGGAGCATCCGTACCGTATCGAGCGGATGCTCTACCAATTGCTCCACGCCGGCATCCTCGCGCGCCAGCGCGCGCTCCTGCTCGGCGCGTTCACCGAATACCAGCTGAACGCCAACGACGCCGGCTACGATCTCGCGGCCGCGATCGCGCACGTGCGCGACCGCCTTGCAATTCCGGTGTATACCGGCCTGCCGTTCGGTCACGTGCCGGACAAGCTGACGCTGCCTGTCGGCGGCGATTGCATGCTGCGCGTGCGCGACGGCCGGGCGACGCTGCGTTTCACGCACTATGCCGCGGCGCCGCGCAAGACGAGGACGCGCGCGAAGGCACGAGCATGAACATGAGTGCGCAGGGCCGCCCCAAGCGCGAATTGCCCCGAAGCGCGAGAGCGCGCAGGGTAATCCAGTGAACCGGGCTTTCGACGTGCAGCTTTGTGCGTGGAACGACGCCGCCCAGGCCTTGCGCGACGTGCGCCACGCGGTGTTCGTCGTCGAGCAGGGCGTGCCGGAGGCGCTCGAGTTCGACGCGGCGGACCTGGCGTCCATTCACGCGCTCGCGCAGGACGTCGCGGGCGCGCCGATCGGCTGCGCACGACTCCTCGCCGACGGCCACATCGGCCGCGTGGCGGTTCTCGCGCAGTGGCGCGGCCACGGCGTCGGCCGGGCGCTGATGCAAATGCTGATCGCGCGCGCCGCGGCGCGCGGCGATGCCGCGGTGATCGTCAACGCGCAGGTGCAGGCGATGCCGTTCTACGCGCGCGACGGATTCGTCGCGACCGGCGACGCGTTCCTGGAGGTAGGCATTGCGCATCGCGTGATGACCCGCGCGCTGCGCCAGGATCCCATCTCGTAACCGGCCTGCAGGGCTTCGCGCTCGGTGTCCGTCGCCCGAGGATTCCAGTCCTACGCGGTGGAGACGAGCGGCTGCTGCGTCGTGAACCGGATTTCGACGTCGCCTTCGCTTTCGCCGGCGGCGTCGAACGCACGCTCGATGAACTGCACCGCGCCGTCGCGCGTGATTGCGAGCACGGTGGACGAGCGCGTGCCGTAGTCGGCGCTGAGAATGAACGGCGCCGACACCAGCCGCTCGCGCTCGAGCGACAGTCCGGTTTGCGGCAGGTCGGCGTCGCGCGCGACTGCGCGGTCGGCGAGCACGTCGAACAGCGGCCGAATGTCGTCCGACGACGACGTGATCCACGCCGCCATGCCCGCCTTGGCGCGCGCGAGCTTCGGCCACGGCGTATCGAGCCGTGCGTTCGACACGCCGTGAATCCCCGCGGCGAGCGCTTCGATGCCGGCCGTGCGGTTGGAGCCGAAGGCGGCGGCGCCGGGTTCGCCCGCAACCAGGTTGAAGCCGTTGTACGCGTGCGCCTCGTCCACGACGGCCGCGACGGTCGTGCGCACGTCGCGCGCATCGCGCAGCACCGCCGGCACCAATGCGCCGCGCGATGGAGCGCGAGGATCGTGGCGCGACGGCTCGCGGACGTTGGTCACGAACGCGAAGCGTCCCGAGCGGGCGACACCGAGCCACGTTCCGTGGTGCTCGAGGTCACGCCCCGCGAGCAGCGACCGGCCGTGCGCGTCGTTCCACCAGTGCGCGCGCGCGGTCGGCCGCGCGTGGAATTCGTCGCGATTGGCGGCGACGACGATCGCGTAGCGCGGGTGCGCGTCGAGCGCGACGACGGCGAGACACATCGGAGGGGCGGCCTCGCGTTTCCGCTACAGCTTCCGCGGTACGCGCGGCTCGGCGGCGGCGGGCACGTCGTAAGGCAGCCGCTGCGGCAACAGCGGCAGTCCGTCGAGCGCATCGAGCCGAACGTCGCCCGCATCGGCGGCCTCGCGCTGCGCCACCGCGAGCAGCGCGCTTCCGCCGGCAGGATCCGGTGCCGCATTGACGACAGTGCCGCACGCCTGGTCGCCGAACGCGGCGGAGTACAGCCGGCCGGCCGGCTGCACGTCGTCGGCCTGCGTGCGGAACGCGTAGAGCCGTTCCTTGAGGCGGCCCAGGTATTGCATCCGGGCGACGATCTCCTGGCCGGTGTAGCAGCCTTTCTGGAAGCTCACGCCGCCCAGCAGATCCCAGTTGAGCGCCTGAGGCACGAACATGTCGGATGTCGCGGCGGTCACCTTGGGCACGCCGGCGGCGATGCCGAACCAGCGCCACATCGATGCGTCGGCCATCGCGGCATGGCGGGCGAGAGCGGCGTGCACGAGCGGCGCACCCGCGGCGGGGCTTGCGATCACGACGCGGCCGTCCGGCAGCGCGACGGCCGTGGCATCGCTTCGGAACGGCACGGCGGTCAGCGTCGCCACCGTGATACCGAGCGCATTGCGCGCGGCATCGCCGCCGCCCGCGCCGGCGAGCCCGAGGAGCGTGTACCGGTCACGCACGTCGCGCACCGTCGCTTTTGCGCGCAGAACGTACGTCGCAAGTCGGCGGGCGATGGTTTCCGCGAGGTCGGCCGCGAGCAGGACGAGCACGCGCGGCGGACCCGCTGTCGTGTCGGCGCGCCAAAGGACGCCGTTCGCGAGCGTGCGGCCTTTCGGCGAGTTGTAGCTCCAGAACTGCGCCTGGCCCGCGGCCAGCGCTGCCACGTCGCTCGAAAGCTGGCCCTGCAGGAACGCGACGGCGTCGTCGCCGGTCACCTCGAGCAGCGCCGATGCGACGTGCGCACATACGACGGGCTCGGAGACAGGAACCGACGGTGCGGCAGGTGCTTGGAGCAGGTCGGGCATGTTTCTTCGATGCGGCGAGAGGAGGCTCCCGGGATACCGCGGAAGACGTGTTGCGTGCTAGAATAACGGGTTACCGCGCTCGTTGGTTTACGAAGCCGATGTTCGGGCGCGGCGTTTGTCCCTCGCGCCCCCGGCGGCAATCGTGCACGACGGCGCACGAGAGACACCGGGGACGAGCCCGGAATCGCGGCCGCAAACGCGGTGCGGGGCCGGGCGTCCACTTCGCACACCGGCGTTTCAGGGTGTCCGGCTCGAAAGCCGGAAACGCAAGCCGCCGGTGGAGGCACAACCCTGATTGGAGTGAAGCATGTCCGTAACCATGCGTCAAATGCTGGAGGCCGGCGTTCATTTCGGCCACCAGACGCGGTACTGGAATCCGAAGATGGCGGACTACATCTTCGGCCAGCGAAACAAGATTCACATCGTCAACCTCGAGAAGACGCTGGCGATGTACAACGACGCGATGAAGTACGTGCGTCAGCTCGCGCAGAATCGCGGCACCATCCTGTTCGTCGGCACCAAGCGCCAGGCGCGCGAGATCGTCGCCGAGGAGGCGCAACGCGCCGGCATGCCGTACGTCGACCACCGCTGGCTCGGCGGCATGCTGTCCAACTTCAAGACCGTCAAGCAATCGATCAAGCGTCTCAAGGATCTCGAGACGATGCAGCAGGACGGCACGTTCGACCGCATGTCGAAGCGCGAGGCGCTGTCGCACAAGCGCGAGCTCGACAAGCTCGAGAAGAGCCTCGGCGGCATCAAGGACATGGGCTCGCTGCCCGACGCGATCTTCGTGATCGACGTCGGCTATCACAAGATAGCCGTCACCGAAGCGAAGAAGCTCGGCATTCCGATCGTTGCCGTCGTCGACACGAACCACAATCCCGACCCCGTGGCCTACGTGATCCCGGGCAACGACGATTCGAGCCGCGCGATCCGCCTGTATGCCCGCGGCGTCGCCGACGCCGTGCTCGAGGGCAAAAGCGACTCGGTGCAGGAAGTCGTCGCGTCCGGCGACGAGTTCGTGGAAGTGGCCGACGAAGCGTCGGCCTGATCGCACCCGCCGGAGCCCGCCGCGAACCGCGGCCTTCCCGAGGTCGGCGCACGGCGAGCGCACGCACGCGAGGCGATTCAACACTGGAGAATGATCAGATGGCGGAGATTTCCGCGAGCACGGTGATGGAGCTGCGCCAGCGCACCGGGCTCGGCATGATGGAGTGCAAGAAGGCGCTGACCGAGGCCGAGGGCGACATCGCCAGGGCCGAGGAGCTGCTGCGCATCAAAAGCGGCAGCAAGGCGAGCAAGGCGGCGAGCCGGGTTGCCGCCGAAGGCGTGATCGGTCTGTTCGTCGCCGGCGACGCGAAAACCGCGGCGATGGTCGAAGTGAACTGCGAAACCGATTTCGTCGCCCGCAACGACGATTTCCGCGCGTTCGCCAATGAAGTGGCGGAGGTCATCGCGCGCGACCGGCCGGCCGACGTCGCGGCGCTCGCTGCGCGCAAGCTGCCGTCGGGCGACACGATCGAGGCGCGGCGCGTCGCGCTCGTGCAGAAGATCGGCGAGAACATCTCGCTTCGCCGCTTCGTTCGCGAAGAGGCGAAAGGCCGGATCGCGTCGTACGTCCATGGGGCGCGCATCGGCGTGCTGGTCGATTACGAAGGCGGCGACGACACGCTCGGCAAGGATCTCGCGATGCACATCGCGGCGACCAAGCCGATTGCGGTTTCGCGCGACCAGGTCGCGGCGGACTTGATCGAGAAGGAGCGCAGCATTGCGGCCGCGCGGGCCGCTGAATCGGGCAAGCCCGCCAACATCGTCGACAAGATGGTGGAAGGCGCGGTGGCCAAGTTCCTCGCCGAGGTGACGCTTCTGCCGCAGCCGTTCGTCAAGAACGACAAGCAGACGGTCGCCGACCTCGTGAAGGCGCGCGGCGCGAAGGTGCACGGCTTCGTCCTGTACGTCGTCGGCGAAGGCATCGAGAAGCGCAAGGACGACTTCGCCGCCGAGGTCGCTGCCATGACGCGCGGCTGACCGGACGCACCATTTCGACGGGCGCGAAAAGCGCGATAGCGGAGGGAAATGAGATGAGCCCACCCGACAGCGCCGCCACCGCGGCGATCGCACCGCTTCCCGGCGTCGCCCAGACGCCCGCGCGCGCGCCGGCGTACCGGCGGGTCCTGCTCAAGCTGTCCGGCGAGGCGCTGATGGGAAGCGACAGCTACGGCATCGAGCGCGCGACCATCGACCGCATCGTCGCCGAGGTGGGCGAGGTGGTCCGGCTCGGCGTGCAGATCGCGATCGTCATCGGCGGCGGCAACATCTTCCGCGGCGTCGCGCCGGGTGCCGCGGGAATGGATCGTGCAACCGCCGACTACATGGGCATGCTGGCCACGCTGATGAACGCGCTCGCGCTGCAGGACGCGCTGCGCCGCGCCGGCGTCGAGTCGCGCGTGCAGTCGGCGCTGCGCATCGACCAGGTGGCCGAGCCGTACATTCGCGGCCGCGCGCTGCGGCACCTCGAAGAGCATCGCGTCGTCATCTTCGCCGCGGGCACCGGGAACCCGTTCTTCACGACCGACACCGCGGCCGCGCTGCGCGGCCGCGAGATGGGCGTCGACATCGTGCTGAAAGCCACCAAGGTCGACGGCGTCTACACGTCGGACCCGCTGAAGGACAAGGCGGCGCGCCGCTATGCGACGCTCACGTTCGACGAGGCCATCATGCGCAACCTAAAGGTGATGGACGCGACGGCGCTCGCGCTGTGCCGGGACCAGAACATGCAGCTCAAGGTGTTCTCGATCTTTGTGCCGGGGGCGCTTTCCCGCGTCGTCATGGGCGAGGACGAGGGCACGCTCGTCCACTGCTGAAAACACGGGAAGACACGATGATCAGCGACGTGAAGAAGACGGCCGACCAGAAGATGCACAAGTCGATCGAGACGCTGCGGGCGGATCTCGCCAAGATCCGCACCGGCCGGGCGCACACCGGGCTCCTCGACCACATCCACGTCGATTACTACGGCACGTCGATGCCGCTGCCGCAGGTGGCAAACGTCACGCTGGCCGACCCGCGCACGATCGGCGTGCAGCCGTGGGAGAAGAAGATGATCCCGGTCGTCGAGAAGGCGATCCGCGATTCCGACCTCGGCCTCAACCCGGCGACGTCCGGCGATATGATCCGTGTCCCGATGCCCGCGCTGACCGAGGAGCGCCGCCGCGACCTGATCAAGGTGGTGCACAAGGAAGCCGAAGGCGCGCGCATCGCGGTGCGCAACGTCCGCCGCGACGCCAACGAGCAGCTCAAGAAGCTGCTGAAGGACAAGCAGTGCTCCGAGGACGAGGAGCGCCGCGCGCACGACGAGCTGCAGAAGCTGACCGACCGCTTCGTCGCCGAGATCGACCAGCTCATGCAGGTCAAGGAAACCGACCTGATGGCGATCTGACGCGAAGGCACCGATCGATGTTCACCAGCACAACGCGCGTCATTCCGGAGCCGCGATCGGTGCCGCGGCACGTCGCGATCATCATGGACGGCAACGGCCGCTGGGCCAACAGGCGTCTGTTGCCGCGCGTCGCCGGGCACCGCAAGGGAGTGGAGGCGCTGCGCGCGGCGGTGCGCGCGTCGATCGAGCAGGGCGTCGAATACCTGACGGTGTTCGCCTTCTCGAGCGAGAACTGGCGTCGGCCGGAGGACGAAGTATCGATTCTGATGGACCTCTTCGCCCGCGCGCTCGAAGTCGAGGTGGCCAAGCTGCACGCGAACCGCATCCGGCTCAAGGTCGTCGGCGACACGTCGCGCTTCGATCGGCGCATCCGCGACCTGATCGTCGCCGGTGAGGCGCTCACGGCGGAAAACGATCGGCTGACGCTCACCGTGGCGGCGAACTACGGCGGTCGCTGGGACGTGGCCCAGGCTGCACGCCGCTATTTCGCCGCGAATCCCGACGCGCTGGTCGCGAACCGGCCGCTCGTTCCCGAAGCCTTCGAGCCCTATCTCGCGATGGCGTACGCGCCCGAGCCCGATCTGTTCATCCGCACGGGAGGCGAGAAGCGAATCTCCAACTTTCTCCTCTGGCAGCTCGCTTACACCGAGCTGTATTTCACCGACACGCTGTGGCCGGACTTCGATGCCGCGACGCTGCGGACGGCGATCGAATCCTTCGGCACCCGCGAGCGCCGCTTCGGCCGCACCAGCGAACAGGTGCAGGCGGCGAACGCCGAGGCGCAGGTCACCGGCTAGCGCCGACGCGCAATGCAGTGCATCCGCGAACGCCGTTTGCACGGGCCCTGAACCGGCGGGCTCGCGCACCGAGGCCAGGCCCGCATGTCCGCGCTTGCCACCCGCGTCGTCACGGCCGCGATCCTGCTGGTCGCGGTGTCGGCTGCGTTGTTTCTCCTCCCGCCCGCGGGGTTCGGTGTCGCGGTGCTCGTGACCGTCACCGTCGGCGCGCGCGAATGGGCGAGACTCCTCGGGCTGGCGACGGGAGGCCAGGTCGCGTTCGCAGCCGCGCTCGCGTTGACGGGCAGCGTGCTGCTGCTTCTCGCCACGCCGGTCGCGGGCGACGGCTGGTCGCCGCCCACCGTCGCCATCGCGTGCGGCGCCGCGACCCTCTTCTGGCTGGCGATGGGGATTCCGTCGGTGCTCTGCGACTGGCAGCCGGCGGCGCGCTGGGTGCGCATGCTTGCGGGCTTCGTCGCACTGTGCGGCGCGTTCGTGGCCGTCGTCGAATTGCAGGCGCGCTCGCCGTGGCTCGTGCTGGCGGCGATGGCGATCGTGTGGATCGCCGACACGGCCGCGTTCTTCGCGGGCCGCCGGTTCGGACGGCGCAAGCTCGCGCCGCGCATCAGTCCAGGCAAGTCTTGGGAAGGCGCGGCCGGCGGCATCGCCGCGGTGGCGCTCTACGCGTTGCTGCTCGTGCCGCTCGCGTCGCGCTTGCGCGCCGACGCGGCGCCCGGCGCCGCGGCGATCGCGCTGTGGATCGCGTTCGCCGTCGGGGTCGCCGCGCTGTCGATCATCGGCGACCTGCACGAATCGTTGCTGAAGCGGCGCGCGGGCGTGAAGGACAGCGGTACGCTGCTGCCGGGGCATGGCGGCGTGCTCGATCGCACCGATGCGCTGCTCGCGGCGATGCCGCCTGTCGCGCTCGCGACCGTCGCGTATCTGGGACGAACCTGATGCGGCGGGCTGTCACGCTGCTCGGCGCGACCGGATCGATCGGCGCTTCCGCGCTCGACGTCATCGCCCGGCACCCCGACCGGTTCACCGTCGCCGCGCTGGCCGCGCATCGCAACGGTGATCGGCTCGCGGAGCTTTGCCGGCGCTTCCGGCCCGCGCTCGCGGCAATCGGCGATGCGCAGGCGGCGCGCGCGCTTGCACGCACACTGGCGGCCGAAGCCGTGCCGACGCGCGTCGTCGCCGGCGCAGACGGCCTGATCGAAGCGGCGACGCTGCCGGGCGCCGACACGGTGCTCGCCGCGATCGTCGGCGCCGCCGGCCTGCCGGCGACACTCGCGGCCGCGCAGGCCGGCAAGCGCATCCTGCTCGCGAACAAGGAGGCTCTGGTCATCGGCGGCGCGCTGTTCATGGCCGCGGTCGCCGCGGGCGGTGCGACCCTGCTCCCGATCGACAGCGAGCACAACGCGGTCGGGCAATGCCTGCCGCCGCAGCCGCGCGGCGACGCCGCGCCGCCGGCGGGCGTGCGGCGCATCATGCTGACGGCGTCGGGCGGACCGTTTCATCCGCGGCCAGACGTCGACTTCGACAGCGTGACGCCGGTGCAGGCCTGCGCGCACCCGACGTGGACGATGGGGCGAAAGATCTCGGTCGATTCGGCGACGATGATGAACAAGGGTCTCGAAGTGATCGAGGCGCACTGGCTGTTCGGCCTGCCGGCAGCCGCGATCGATGTCGTCGTGCACCGGCAGAGCATTGTGCATTCGCTCGTCGAGTACGTCGACGGCTCGGTGCTCGCGCAGCTTTCGCATCCGGACATGCGCACGCCGATCGCCCAGGCGCTCGCCGCACCCGAGCGGATCGAAAGCGGCGTCGCCGCTCTCGACGTCGCCCGGCTTTCCGCGCTCACGTTCGAGGCACCCGACCGGCGCCGCTTTCCCTGCATCGATCTCGCATACGCAGCGCTCGCCGCGGATGCGGCTGCGCCGATCGCGCTCAACGCGGCGAACGAGGTCGCGGTCGCAGCGTTCCTGAATGGCGACGCCCGCTTCAGCGACATCCCGCGTATCTGCGAGCGCGTGCTCGAGCGGCGCGACACGCGGCCGGTCGCGGCGCTCGCAGATGCGCTCGCGATCGACGCGCACGCGCGCTCGCTGGCGCAGGCGCTGCTCGCTACATCCGATTCGCCGAAGACGTTCATCGCGGCGCGCGCCGCGCCACCGGACACGCTGGCGCCATTGTCACCTGACCTCTGATTCCTGATTCCTGGCAGTGATCGATACCCTCTACAAAGTCGTCGCCTTCGCGATCACCCTCGGCGTGCTCGTCGTGTTTCACGAGCTCGGCCACTACGTCGTCGCGCGTCTTGCAGGCGTCAAGGTGCTCCGTTTCTCGGTCGGCTTCGGCCGGATGATCTGGTCGCGCCGCTACGGCCGCGACGGCACCGAATGGGCGCTGTCGGCGATACCGCTCGGCGGCTACGTGAAGATGGCGGACGAACGCGAGGGGGAAGTCGATTTCGCCGATTTGCCGCGCGCGTTCAACCGCCAATCGGTATGGCGGCGCATCGCCATCGTCGCTGCCGGCCCGCTCGCAAACCTGCTGCTGGCCGTGCTGCTGTTCGCCGGCACCTACGTCGCCGGCGTTCCCGGCCAGCACGCCGTGCTGGCGGAGCCATCGCCTGCGACGCCGGCCGCCGCGGCCGACGTACGCGCCGGCGACCGTGTGGTGGCCGTCGACGGCGAGCCGGTCGGCAGCTGGCAGGAGCTGCGCTGGCGCGTCGTGCGCGCGCAGGGGCACGACCACGTCACGCTGTCGCTCGTTCGCGACGACCTGGAGCACGAGCCGATCGACCGCACGCTCACGCTCGACGGTTTGGCGACAGCCGACTGGGAGGGCAATCCGCTCGCCGCGCTCGGCCTGCGCGCCGATCTCGGCGCGCCGATCGTGGACCAGGTCGTGCCCGGCAAGCCCGCCGAGCAGGCGGGTATCGCGAGCGGCGATCGCATCGTCGCTGTCGACGGGCGCTCGATGCACTCGCCGAGCGACGTGGCGTCCGCCACCAACGCACGCCCCGGCGCGACGCTCGTATACCGCGTCGAGCGCGCGGGCAGGCAGCTCGACATCCCGGTCACCGCGGAGGCGGTCGAGCAGGGAGGGCGGCGCGTCGGCCTCGCCGGCGTGCGCCTGCGCGTCGATCCGACGATGCTCGAGCGCGCAGCGGTCGTGGTTCGCTACGGTCCCGGCGAGTCGCTGCTGCAGGGCGCGCGCAAGACGTGGGAGCTGTCGACGTTCACGCTGCGCATGCTCGGCCGCATCGTCGTCGGCGACGCATCGCTCAAGAACATCAGCGGTCCGCTCACGATGGCGGACATCGCGGGCCAATCGGCGCAAGCGGGCGCGCTCGTTTTCGTGAGCTACCTCGCGCTCATCAGCATCAGTCTCGGCGTGTTGAACCTGTTGCCCGTCCCGCTACTGGATGGGGGGCATTTACTGTATTATCTCGCCGAAATTATCAAAGGCAGTCCCGTTTCCGACCGAGCACTCGAGGTCGGTCAGCGCATCGGCATGGCGATGCTCGCCGTGCTGATGGCCTTGGCGCTTTTCAATGACGTTTCCCGCCTGTTCTGACCGCGCCGCCCGGCGCATCCGCGCGCGCGTGCAGTTTTCCGCGCTGCTCGCGGGCGTCGCCGCATCGGCGTTCGCGCTCTGCGCGCTCGCGATCGAGCCGTTCGTCGTGCGCGACATCCGCGTCGAGGGCGTGCAGCGGACCGAGGCGGGCACGATCTTCAACTACCTGCCGATCAAGGTCGGCGAGCGCGTCACCGACGAGCGCATCTCGGACGCGGTGAAGGCGCTCTACGCCACGGGCTTCTTTCGCGACGTGCGCCTGGAGGCGCAGGGCGACGTGCTGGTCGTCGCCGTGCAGGAGCGCCCGACAATCAGCTCGCTCACGTTCGTCGGCAACAAGGAGTTCGACACCGACACGATCCGCAAGGCGCTGAAGGACATCGGCATCTCGGAGGCGCGGATCTTCGACCGCTCGTCGCTCGAGCGCGCCGAGCAGGAGTTGAAGCGCCAGTACATCACACGGGGCCTCTACGCGGCGAACGTGCAGACGACCGTCACGCCGCAGGAACGCAACCGCGTCGCGATCAACTTCACGATCGAGGAGGGCGATTCGGCGAAGATCGCGCGGATCAACGTCGTCGGTGCCAAGGCGTTCACCGAGAAGCAGCTGCTGTCGGAGATGACGCTGACGACGCCCGGCTGGTTCACGTGGTACACGAAGAACGACCAGTACTCGAAGCAGAAGCTGTCGGCCGACCTGGAGAAGCTCCGCAGCTTCTACCAGAACCGCGGTTACCTCGAGTTCAATGTCGACTCGACGCAGGTGTCGATCACGCCGGACAAGGAAGACATCTACATCACGGTGAACATCACCGAGGGGCCGCGCTACACGGTGGGCGACATTCGCCTCGCCGGCGACCTCGTCGTGCCCGCCAGCGAGCTCGAGCGCTTGATCCGGCTTCGGACCGGCGACGTGTTCTCGCGCGAGCGGCTGCAGGCGTCCGCGAAGGACGTCAGCGACCGCCTCGGCGCCGAGGGCTACGCGTTCGCGAACGTCAACGCCGTGCCGGATCTCGACCGCGCGAAGCAGAGCGCCTCGTTCACGTTCTTCGTCGACCCGGGCCGGCGTGCGTACGTGCGCAAGATCAACATCAGCGGGAACTCGAAGACGCGCGACGAGGTCGTGCGCCGCGAGTTCCGCCAGCTCGAGGACGCGTGGTACGACGGGCCGCGCATCGAGCGTTCGAAGGTCCGCGTCAAGCGACTCGGCTATTTCGACGACGTCAACGTCGAGACGCCTCCGGTGCCGGGCACGCCCGACCAGGTCGACATCGAGCTCTCTGTCACGGAGAAGTCGACCGGCAACCTGCTGGCGGGCGTCGGCTACTCGAGCGCCGAAGGCATCGTGCTGAACGCGTCGGTGTCGCAGCAGAACATCTTCGGCTCGGGGAACCTGCTCGCGATCGGCGTCAACACCAGCCGCTACAACCGCACGTATTCGGTGCTGTTCACCGAGCCCTACTACACGGTCGACGGCGTGTCTCGGACGATCGAGGTCTACCAGAAGAGCCTCGACCCGACCGGCCTCGCGATCGCGCAATACGCGTCGGAGACCACCGGCGCGGCGATCGGCTTCGGCGTGCCGATCACCGAGACGGACACGATCAACATCGGCGGCCGCTTCGAGCACACGAAGATCGACCTGTTCGACGACACGCCGCTCGTCTACCGGCAGTTCGTCGAGGAATTCGGCGCGTCGACGAACGCGTACATCCTGACTGCGGGCTGGTCGCGCGACACGCGCGACGACATCCTGTATCCGAGCCAGGGACGGCTGCAGAGCGCGCTGCTCGAAACCGGGCTGCCGTTCGGCGACCTCGCGTATTACAAGCTGCAGTACACGCACTCGGCCTACTGGCCGGTGTACGGCGACCTGGTGCTGATGGGCCGCGTCGACGTGGGCTGGGGCGACGGCTATTCCGGGAAGCCGCTGCCGTTCTTCAAGGCGTTCTTCGCGGGCGGCGTCAACTCGGTGCGCGGCTACGAGACGGCGTCGCTCGGCCCGCGCGACATCTTCGGCAACGCACTCGGCGGCCGGCGCAAGATCGTCGCCAACATCGAGGCGTTCTATCCGATCCTGAAGGGCGACAAGGCCGTGCGCGCGAGCGTGTTCGCCGATGCCGGCCAGATCTGGGCCAACGGCGATCAGAGCGAGAACGAGGCGTTCCGGTATTCTGCGGGCGTAGGGCTTGCATGGAACTCGCCGATCGGGCCGCTCAAGTTCAGCTACGCCATTCCGCTGAACGCCAAGGAAGGGGATCGCGAGCAGCGCTTCCAGTTCCAGGCCGGCACCGCATTCTGACGGGAAGGGGCTGAAGCCGCATGTCGCAGCAGACATTCTTGAGACGATTGGTGCACGGCCTTGCCGCCGCCGCGCTCGTCGCGTCCGCCGGGGTCGCGCAAGCGATCGAGTACAAGATCGGCTTCGTCAACACCGAGCGGCTGTTCCGCGAAGCGACGCCGGCGAAGCGCGCGCAGGCGAAGATCGAGAAAGAGTTCGCGACGCGCGACGGCGAGATCCAGAAGCTCGCGAAGCAGGTGCGCGACCTGCAGGCGGTGCTCGACAAGGACGGCGCGACGATGGCCGAGTCGGAGCGGCGCAACAAGGAGCGCGACCTCGCCAACCAGTCGCGCGATCTCTCGCGCATGCAGCGCGAGTTCCGCGAGGATCTCAACCTGCGCCGCAACGAGGAGCTGGCGGGCATCCAGGAACGCGCGAACAAGGTGATCCAGCAGATCGCCGAGGCCGAGAAATTCGACCTGATCCTGCAGGATCCCGTCGTCTACGCGAGCCAGCGCATCGACATCACCGACAAGGTGATCAAGGCGCTCGCCGACAAATAGAGAGCACGGCGCGGGAACGCGTGCGTGACCGATCCGCCGCGATGGCTTCCCGCGACGAGCCGAACGCCCTCCCGCTGGCCGAGCTCGCGCGGCTCTCGGGCGCCGCGCTCGACGGCGACGGAACTGTCGTCATCGCGCGCGTCGCCACGCTCGAGCGCGCGGGGCCGCGCGACATCGCGTTCCTCGCCAACCCGCGTTACCGGGCACAGCTTGGAAGCACACGAGCATCGGCGGTGATCGTCGCACGCGAGGCGGTGGCGGCAACGCCGCTGCCGAAGCTCGTTTCCGCCAATCCGTACGCGACATATGCGAGGGTCGCGGCGATCCTGCATCCGGCGCCCGGCGTCGTGCCGGGCGTGCACGCGACGGCGTCGATCGACCCGACGGCGCGGATCGCGGCCACCGCTGCGATCGGCGCGTTTGCCGTCATCGGCGCGCACGCCAGCGTCGGCGAGCGCAGCGCGATCGGCGCCCACGGAGTGATCGGCGACGGCGCCGCGATCGCCGACGACGTCGTGCTCGACGCACGCGTCACCGTCTATCCGCGCTGCGTCGTCGGCGCTCGCTCGCTCGTCCACAGCGGCGCGGTCGTCGGCGCCGACGGCTTCGGCCTTGCCGACGACGGCGGCCGGTGGCGCAAGATCCCGCAGGTCGGGCGCGTGGTCGTGGGCGCCGACGTCGAGATCGGCGCCAACACGACGATCGATCGCGGCGCGCTCGACGACACCGTCATCGAGGACGGCGTCAAGCTCGACAACCAGATCCAGATCGGCCATAACTGCCTGATCGGCGCGCATACTGCGATTGCCGGATGCGTCGGCATCGCCGGGTCGACCCGGATCGGCGCCGGCTGCCGGATCGGGGGCGCGGCGATGATCTCGGGTCATCTCGAGATCGCGGCGGGGACCGTGATCTCGGCGGCAACCCAGGTGTACGACTCGATTCCCGTCGCGGGCGTGTACACCGGCGCATTTCCCGCGCTGCCGCATCGGGAGTGGAAGCAGGTGGCGTCGCAGACGCGCAGGCTGCGGGAGCTGGCGGATCGCGTCAGAATGCTGGAAAACGCGCTGGAACAGGCGCGCAACAACAACGCAGAGTAGGGGAGGCTGCCATGAGCACGCAGGGCCGTCCCAAGGGCGAATTGCCCCGAAGCGCGATAGCGCGGAGGGTAGCCCGATGAGTCGTGGTGAGCTCGACATCGGCATGATCCGCAGGCTTTTGCCGCATCGCTATCCGATGCTGCTGGTCGACCGGGTACTGGATTGGGAGCCGGGACAATTCATGCGGGGACTGAAGAACGTCACGGTCGACGAGCCGTTCTTCCAGGGACACTTCCCGGCCTATCCGGTGATGCCGGGCGTGCTGGTCATCGAGGCGATGGCGCAGGTGGCGGGACTGCTCACGATGCTCTCCGACGTTGCGCGGCGCGACGGCAGCCAGCTCGTGCTGTTCGCCGGCATCGACGAGGCGCGCTTCAAGCGCCAGGTGGTGCCGGGCGACACGCTGGTGCTCGACGTGAACCTCGAGCGCGCGGTGCGCGGCGTCGGCCGCTTCCGCACGCGCGCGACGGTCGGCAGCGAGCTGGTGTGCGAGGCGCAATTGCTCGCGGCCATCCGCGACGTGCCGCCGCAGCCTCCGCTGCCTGTCTAGCAGCCGGGTTCCGGGTGCCGCAGATTCATCCTACGGCGCTGGTCGACGCCGGCGCGCAGATTGCCGGAGACGTAGCCATCGGCGCGTACTCGATCGTCGGCCCCGACGTGACGATCGGCGCCGGCACGCGCATCGGCCCGCACGTCGTCGTGACCGGACGCACGACGATCGGCGCACGCAACCGCATCTTCCAGTTCGCGTCCGTCGGCGAGATCCCGCAGGACCGCAAGTACGGCGGCGAGCCCACGGCCACGGCGATCGGCGACGCCAACGTGATCCGCGAGTTCGTCACGATTCACGCCGGCACCGCGCAGGATCGCGGTGTCACGACGATCGGCAACGGCAACTGGTTTCTCGCCTACACGCACGTCGCGCACGATTGCGTCGTCGGCGACGCCACGACGTTCTCCAACAATGCGCAGATCGCGGGCCACGTGACGATCGGCGACCATGCCGTACTCGGCGCCTATGCCGGCGTGCACCAGTTCTGCCGCGTCGGTGCGCACGCCATGCTCGCGGCGGGCGCCATCGTGTTGCAGGACGTGCCCCCGTTCGTCACCGCGTCCGGCTATCCGGCGAAGCCCGCCGGCACCAACAACGAGGGGCTGCGCCGGCGCGGATTCTCGGCCGCGGACATCGCAACCGTGCGCCGCGCGTACAAGACGCTCTATCGCGAGGGTTTGCCGCTCGAGCAGGCGCGTACGGCGCTCGCGGAGGCAGCCAAGGATGCGCCGCTGCTCGCGCCGCTCGTGACGTTCCTCGAGACGAGCCAGCGCGGCATCGTGCGTTGATGAGGCGTCTTGGCTGACATGCCCGGCGCTTCGGGAGGCGCCGACGTCACGATCGGTATCGTCGCCGGCGAATCGTCGGGCGACGCGCTCGGCGCCGCGCTGATCCGGGCCGTGCGGCGCGTGCGGCCGGCGATCCGCTTCGCCGGCGTCGCCGGTCCGAAGATGGAGGCAGCGGGCTGCGAAGCCTTCGCATCCACCGAGGAGCTCGCCGTTCGCGGGTTTGCCGAGGTGGTCGCGCACCTGCCGCGGCTCGTCGCGCTGCGCCGCCGTCTCGCGCGCCGCTTCCTCGACGCGCGCGTCCCCGTATTCGTCGGCGTCGACGCGCCCGACTTCAACCTCGGCCTCGAGCGGAAGCTCAAGCGCCGGCGTGTGCGCACCGTGCATTTCGTCAGTCCGTCGGTGTGGGCGTGGCGGCGCGAGCGCTTGCAATCGATCGGCCGCGCCGTCGATCGCATGCTCGCGCTGTTTCCATTCGAGCCGCCGCTCTACGAGGAGGCCGGCATCGCCGTCACGTACGTCGGGCATCCGCTCGCGCAGCAGGCGGCCGGTCCGGCGACGCGCCGGCAGGCGCGCGAGACGCTGAAGCAGAGCACGACGACGCCGCTCGTCGCGCTGCTCCCGGGCAGCCGGCTCTCCGAAATCGAGATGCACGCGGGGCTGGTGCTGGACGCGGCGGCACGCATCCTCGAGGCGCGGCCGGCCTTTCGGTTCATCGTGCCGCTCGTGTCGCGGACGACGCGCGACGCGTTCGTCGAGGCGCAGCACCGCGGAGGGCACGACGCGCTGCCGCTGACGATTCTCTACGGCCACGCGGGCGACGCGCTCCGCGCGAGCGACATCGGGCTCGTCGCGTCGGGCACGGCGACGCTCGAGGCTGCGCTCGCGCGCTGCCCGCACGTGATCTTCTATCGCGTCAGCGCGCTCACCGCCAGCATCGTGCGCCGCAAGCTGCTCGTGCCGTGGGTCGGCCTGCCGAACGTGCTGGCGGGGCGCTTCGTCGTGCCCGAGCTCTTGCAGGACGACGCGACTCCGGGCAATCTTGCGCAGGCGATGCTGAACCTGTTCGACGACACGATCACGAGGCGCCGCATCGAGGTGCTGTTCGGTGAGATGCGCGACGCGCTCGCGCTCGACACGGGCGCGATCGCCGCGGACGCCGTGCTGGCGGAGCTCGCCGCCGCGGACGCCGTGCCGGCATGAGGGAGGGTAGGCGCACGTGCTCGTAGCCGGCGTCGACGAGGCGGGGCGCGGGCCCCTCGCGGGTCCGGTCGTCGCCGCCGCGGTCATCCTCGATCCGGCGCGCAAGGTGCGCGGCCTGCGCGATTCGAAGCTGATGACGCCGGAGCAGCGCGAGGAAGTCGCAGCGGGCATTCGCGCGAAGGCGATCGCATGGGCGTTCGCCGCGAGCGACGTCGGCGAGATCGACGCGCTCAACATCCTGCGCGCGACGCTGCTCGCGATGCGCCGCGCCGTCGAGGGACTTTCGGTGCGGCCGGTCGAGGCGCTCGTCGACGGCGATCATTGTCCGCAGCTCGCGTGCCCCACGTACGCCATCGTCAAGGGCGATCGCGACATCGCCGCGATCTCGGCGGCGTCGATCATCGCCAAGACGGCGCGCGACGCGATGCTGGTCGCTCTCGACCGCGAGTACCCGATGTACGGCTTCGCGCGGCACAAGGGCTACGGCACGCCGGAGCACCTGGCCGCACTCGAGCTGCACGGGCCGTGCCCGCACCATCGCCGCAGCTTCGCGCCGGTTCTGCAGTCGTCGTTCGATTTCCTGTGAGCAGGCCGCCGGTCTCGTAAATGGTCGTCCATCTGGTCGACGGCACGTACGAGCTCTTCCGGCACTTCTACGGCCTGCGGCGATTCACGAAGAGCGACCGCCCGTTCGGCGGCGTCGTCGGCGTGCTGCAGACGATCCTGCAAATGATCGAGCAGGGCGCGACGCACGTCGGTGTTGCCACGGACCACGTCATCGAGTCGTTTCGCAACGGGCTCTGGGCCGGTTACAAGACCGGCGCCGGGATCGAGCCGGCACTCCTCGCGCAGTTCCATCCGCTCGAAGGCGCGCTTGCCGCGATGGGCGTCGTCGTGTGGCCGATGACCGACCTCGAGGCCGACGACGCGCTCGCGTCCGCCGCGTGCCTCGCGGCGAGCGACCCGCGCGTCGAGAAGGTGTGCATATGGACGCCCGACAAGGACCTGGCGCAATGCGTCGACGCCGACCGCGTCGTGCAGATGGACCGGCGCGGCAACCGGATGCTCGATGCCGCCGCCGTGCAAGGAAAATTCGGCGTTCCGCCTGCGCTGATTCCGGATTACCTCGCGCTGGTCGGCGATTCGGCGGACGGCTATCCCGGCATCGACGGCATCGGCCCGGTGACGGCAGCGCAGGTCCTGAACCGGTACGGCAGCATCGAGTCGCTGCCCGAAACGGTGCTCGGCAAGCGGCGCGACCTCGCACTGCTCTTCAAGCGCCTCGCGACGCTGACCCGCGACGCACCGCTTTATCGCGACGTCGACGCGCTGCGCTTTCGCGGCCCCACGCCGGCGTTCGCCGATTGGGCGAAGCGGATGGACGCGCCGCGGTTGCTCGAGCGCGCGCAGGCGGCCCGCGGCGCGCCGGGCCCTACGCGCAAACGGTCCCGGGCGGGCGGAAAATCTGCCGCGTGATCGGCTTCGCCTGGCTGATGCCGTTGACGGTGTACGAGAACGTCGCGCTGTTGCCGTCGGCGAACGTCAGCGTGACGCTGCCGACTTGCGCGAGCGCGACGGCCGCCGGGCTCCACGGGTTCGCGCTGAACGCCGGGCCAGTCGTGCGGTAGAGCGCTCCGCCATATGTCTTCACCGCGCTCTTCTGCGCCGTCGCCGACAGCCACATCGGCGAGCCATCGACGTCGTACGTGAACCACGTGACGAACAGCGTGTCGCCCTGGTGCGCGATGTTGAGTCCCCAGCCCGACTCCGATCCCGCAGGCGATCGCCACCAGAGGTCCTGGTAGTTCGTCACGAGCGCCAGGTCCTGTTGCGTGCCGAATCGGCATGTCGGGAGCGGACCGAACACCTGCCGCGTGATTGCCTTCGTCTGGCTTGTGCCATTGACCGTGTACGCAAACGTTCCGTTGGCGCCGTCGGCGAACGTCAGCGTGCCGGTGCCGACCGCGGTGGGCACGACGAGCGCCGGATTGAACGGCACGGCGTTGAACGACGGGCCGTGCGTCGCGTACAGCGTGCCGCTGAACGTGTTGCCGCCGCCGGCGAGCGCGGCGGTCATCGACAGCCACCAGGCCTTGCCCGTCGCGTCGTAGGTGAACCACGTCGCGAAGATCACGTCTTCCTGGTGCGCGACGTTCAGTCCCCAGCCGGATTCGGAGCCTGCCGGCGACTTCCACCACAAGCCTTGCCACGCGATCGGCAGGAATGGCGCGAGCGCATTGCGGATTGCGCGCTGGCAGGCGCCGCAGAACGGCATGCCGAGCGTGCGCATCCTGCAGTCGTAAGCGGGGCGATATACGCCGCAGTGCATGTACCGCGCGCCTTCGTACAGCCCGACGTAGTCGGGTGGGTGCGGATTCGCCTGCGGATCGCATTGCGCGCAATTCGCATTCGCGGTCGTCGGCAGCGGATCCGTCGCCGACGAGAGCACCGTCCGCCACTTGAGCGTCGCGCGATCGGTGTCGCGCGTCACGTTCGGCTCGATCGGCTCGCCGCCCGCGTAGACGTCGTGTCCGGTCTCGCCGCTCGCGCAGCCCGCGTAGTACGGGTACTCGTCGGCGAGCCCGAACGCCGTGTGCCCCATTTCGTGCAGCGCGATCTCGACCGCGCCGGGGGCGGTCGAGTACGTCGCGACGGCACCGCCCGAGCCGCCGTACAGCGGCGAGTTGACGATCACGATCGCGACGTGCGTCGCCGGCACCTGCGCCTGCGCGACGTTGCGCGCGCTCGTGCTGTCGCAGGTGAGGAGACGCCTGATCGCGTTGCCGCTGCAGAACGTCGAGTCGAAATACGTGCGCGCCACCGCGCCCGAGCCGGCGCTGCCGTCGCCGCAGGTGGCGGGATCGTCCGCGCCGCTGTCGGTGGACGTCACGTCGATCCGGTGCACGTTGATCGCGCACCAGAGATCGCCGTACGGCGCCGCCTGGTGCAACGCGTCGACGAACGCCTGCGCATCGGCGTGATACTTCGCCATCTCGGCGGCGCGGTAGCCGTCGCCGAGAACGACGATGTTGTAGCGCGTGGCGTCGGAGCCGTGATCGACGATCTTCTGCCGGCCGGCGATTGCACCGTCCGCCGCGCTCACTGGATCGCCCTCCGCGCTACCGCGTTTCGGGGGAATTCGCGCTCGGGGCGGCCCTTCGCGCTCATGGCGGCTTCATCCGGCGCAGCCGGGCGACGTCGGCGCGCACGAGCTCTTGCGAAGGCTCGTCCGGGTGCGCCAGGTCGGCCGGGCCGTACAGCTCCACGACCTCGGCGTCCGCGCTGTCGGGGACAATCGCGGTGAAGCGTCCTTCGCGCACGGGATTGGGCATGCGCGTGATCGGCTGGCGCGGGTCGGGCGCGAACACCTCGACGCTCGTCTGCAACGGGTCCTGAAGCGGCTGGTGGTACACGACGCGGCCGGTGGCGTCGCGCACCGCGAGCCAGTAGCCGGTCTGCCCGGCCACCGGCGGATCGCCGGCCGGCGCGGGCACGAGCATCGCGACGCGTTCGCTGCCGAGCACGCGAACCTGCGATCCCTGATAGCCGAATGTCACCCGCAGCGCCTGCGGCGGATTCGAAGCCATCGCGCTCTCCGTCGCGTCGCCGCTCTCGCCGGAATTCGCTCCGGCCGCGCGGCATCGCGGCGCTCAGGTTATCACCGATCGATCGTCAGGCAAGCGCGTGGAGTGGCAGAATTCGTCATTGGTACACGGAGGAAGCGAATTGACGACAGTCACCGAGCCGGGCCGCTTCGGCAGCGGCCGTTCCGTGCGACGCGTCGAGGACGACGCGCTGCTCCGCGGCGAGGGACGCTTCGCCGACAACGTGAAGGTCGACGGCGAGCTGCACGCGCAGTTCGTGCGCTCGCCGCATCCGCATGCGCGCATCGCCGGCATCGACGTGCAGGCGGCGCGGGCGATGCCGGGTGTCGTGGCGATCTTCACAGGCCGCGAGCTCGCCAGCGCGGGCGTCGCGCCGATACCCAATTCCGCAGACTTCAGGCGCGCCGACGGTGCACCGACGGCGACGCCGGCGCGCCACGCGCTCGCGACCGATACGGTTCGCTACGTCGGCGAGGCGGTTGCCGCGATCATCGGCGCGACGCCGCAGTCTGCGCGCGATGCAGCGGAGCGCGTCGACGTGACGTACGACGCATTGCCTGCGGTCTCCGATGCAAAGGCCGCAGTCGCGCCTGGCGCCGCGATCGTCACGCCCGAAGCGCCGGACAACGTGGCGTGCGAGGCCCGTCACGGCGATGCGCAGGGCGCGGCCGCGGCATTCGCGCGTGCAGCCCACACGGTGAGGCTCGATCTCGTGAACCCGCGCGTGGCGCCGTGTCCGATCGAGCCGCGCTCGACACTCGCAACGTACGACGCGGCGAGCGATCGCCTGACGCTCCGCGTGAGCTGCCAGACGCCGACCGGATTGCGCGACGAGTTGTGCGACGCGGTTCTCGGAATTCCGAAGGAGCGCGTGCGCGTCGTGGTGGGCGACGTCGGCGGCGGATTCGGCATGAAGACGAGCCTGTACCCGGAAGACGTCGTCGTCGCGTTCGCCGCGCAGCGCTTGCGCCGGCCGGTGCGCTTCACGGCAGAGCGGATCGACGAATTCCTGTCGGCGGGCCACGGCCGCGACGTGCAAAGCCGCGCGGAGCTCGCGCTCGACGGCGACGGCCGCATCCTCGCGCTGCGCGTCGCGTCGCTGGCGAACGTCGGCGCCTACGCGACGCCGGCCGGCGTCGTGATCCAGTTGCTGATCGGCCCGTGGGTTTCCACGAGCATCTACGACATCGCGACGATCGACATCGGCATCAAGGCCGTGCTGACGCACACGCTGCCGCTCGGTCCGTATCGCGGCGCCGGCCGCCCCGAGGCGATCTACATCATCGAGCGGCTGATGGACGAGGCCGCGCGCGCGACCGGCATCGACCGGATCGAGTTGCGCCGGCGAAACATGATCCGTCCCGAGCAGATGCCGTATACGAACCCGATGGCCAAGACGTACGACAGCGGCCGGTTCGCGAACGTCATGGATCGGGCGCTGGCGCTTGCGGACTGGCAGGGCTTCGAGGCGCGGGCGGAAGGGACGCGGTCGCAAGGCAGGCTACGCGGGCAGGGCATCGCGACGTTCCTCGAATGGACCGGCGCCGACGTGTTCGAGGAAACGGTGGATGTCACGATCACCGGTGCCGGACGAATCGAAATCTTCACGGCGGCGCAGCCGATGGGCCAGAGTCTCGCGACGACCTTCACGCAACTCGTCGTGGACGTATTCGGCGTTTCTGCCGACCGCATCGACATGCGATTCGGCGACACCGACCGGGCCACGGGGTTCGGGAGTGCCGGATCGCGCTCGCTGTTCGTCGTCGGCTCGGCGGTGCACGTCGCCTCGGAGCGCACGCTCGCCCGCGCGCACGACCTGGCGGCGAGCGCGCTCGAAGCGGCTGCGGCTGACATCGAATATCGCGACGGCGTCTTCGCGATCGGGGGAACGGACCGGCGCATCGGCCTGTTCGAGCTTGCCGAGCGGCAGGCGAACGCGCGCATTGCCCTGCAGTCGACGAGCGCGGTGGATGCAGCAAGCTGGCCCAACGGCTGTCACGTGTGCGAGGTCGAGGTCGATCCCGACACCGGCTTCGTCGCGCTCGACCGCTACTGGTCGGTGAACGACGTCGGGCGCGTGATCAATCCGATGGTCGTGACCGGCCAGCTCGAAGGCGGCGCGGCGCAGGGCATCGGCCAGGCGCTGTGCGAAGCCTTCGTCTACGACGCCGAATCCGGACAGGCGCTGACGGCAAGCTTCTCCGACTATGCGATTCCGCGCGCCGCCATGATCCGGCATTTCGACATGACGATGGACGAGTCGGCGCCGTGCCTCACCAATCCGATGGGCGTCAAGGGCGTGGGCGAGCTCGGCACGATCGGCGCGACGCCGGCGGTGGTGAACGCGGTCGTCGATGCGCTCGCGCGCAACGGGTATGCGCAGCAGGCGCGCACGCTGCAGATGCCGCTCACGGCCGAGCGCGTGTGGCGGGCGATGCAGCGATGAAGCGCAACCGTGGTGTCCGTCGGGCGCGCGCGAGCCTTTGCCCGGACATCCGTCACGTCATGGATCGCTGACCATGTGCCGCAACATCAGGACGCTGTTCAATTTCGATCCGCCGGCCACCGACGAGGAGATCCACGCCGCAGCGCTGCAGTTCGTGCGCAAGCTGAGCGGGTTCAACAGCCCGTCGAAGGCGAACGAGGCGGCCTTCGCGCGCGCGATCGACGATGTCGCGGGAGCCGCGCGCGGGCTCGTGCGATCGCTCGTCACGAATGCGGCGCCACGCTACCGCGAGGTCGAGGCGGAGCGGGCGCGAGCGAGGGCGGCGGTGCGATTCCGGCCGCAGTCGTAAGCCGCGCTCAGCTGCCGATGTCCGCCCAGTATTCGTGGCGGGCCGTGTCGACGCGCGAAATGCGGTATTCGACCGGCACGTCGCGATAGCTCTGCGCGATGCGGCGGATCGCAAGCAGCGGGGACCCGTTCGGAACGTCGAGGAGCCGGGCGGCCACCGCGTCCGCGCGCGTGGCGCGCAGGCGCTCGCGGGTGCGCACGACCGAGATGCCGAACGCCTCCTCGTAGAAGCGGTAGATCGTCGAGCCGCGCTCGCGGAAGGCTCGTTCGGTCAGGCCGGCGAAGCGCGCGGCCGAAAGCGCGATGTCGTCGACGATGACCGGCGCGGTGCCGAGCCACAGCACGTTGCGGATGCGAAACAGCGAGGCGCCCGGGGCAACGGCGAGCGCGGCGGCGACGTCGGGGCCGGCCTTCCCGCGAGCAAACGCGACCAGGCGCACGTCCGGATACGCCTTCGGTCCGCGCCCCGGGACGATGCGAAGGAAATGAAACGCCTCGCGGTCGCGGGTGTGCCGCGCGACGAACGTGCCGCGGCCCTGCTGGCGGATCAGGATGTTCGCGGCGACCAGCTCGTCGACCGCGCGCCGCAGCGTCCCGAGGCTGATGCCGAACCGCGCGGCGAGCCGGCGCTCCGGCGGAATCGCCGTGCCCGGCTTCCATTCGCCGTGGGTCAGCGCGTCGGTCAGCCGCCGCTCGATGTCCCGGTACAGGGGCGCGCGAAGCGGCGCCGCCGTCGTCGTGTCGTTCATCGCTTCCTGCCGAGCTTCGCGGCTTCGCGCGCCAGATGCGCGCCGGCGCAGTCTAGGGCCTGCACAAAAATTAGGCAAATGATATAGTTGACCTGGACGCGGCGGAGCACTACGATCCGCCTTTCACACGCGCTGCCGCGCGCTGCGCAGGCACGCCAATCCAACGCGCAGGAGACGACGTGATCCATTGCGTATTGCACGATCCCGACGATTCGGTCGCCGTCGTCGTCGTGGAAGGCATCAAGGCCGGCACGGCGCTCACCGGGCTGATTCTCGACGAGGATCGCACGATCGACCTCGAATGCCGGCAGGACATTCCGATCGGCCACAAGGTGGCGCTGAAGGACATGGCGGTCGGCGACACGGTGATCAAGTACGGCGTCGACATCGGGCGCGTCGTGCAGCCGATCCGCAAAGGCGAGCACGCCCACGTGCACAACATCAAGACGAAGCGGTGGTGACGATGAAGCAGACATTCCTGGGGTATCGGCGCGAGAACGGCCGTGTCGGCGTGCGCAATCACGTCATCCTCCTGCCGGTGGACGACCTGTCCAACGCGGCCTGCGAAGCGGTCGCCAACAACATCAAGGGCACGCTCGCGATTCCGCATCCGTACGGGCGGCTGCAGTTCGGCGCGGACCTCGAGCTGCATTTCCGGACGCTGATCGGCACGGGCAGCAATCCGAACGTCGCCGCGGTGGTGGTCATCGGCATCGAGGAGCAGTGGACGAAGCGGGTCGTCGACGCCATCGCGGCCACCGGCAAGCCGGTGCAGGGCTTCGGCATCGAGCTCCACGGCGACCACGACACGATCATGCGTGCGTCGAAGGCCGCGAAGGAATACGTCCAGTGGGCGAGCGAGCTCTCGCGCGTCGAATGCCCGCTGACCGATCTCTGGGTGTCCACCAAGTGCGGCGAGTCGGACACGACGTCCGGCTGCGGCTCGAACCCGACGGTGGGCGACGCCTTCGACAAGCTGTACGCGGCCGGCTGCACGCTGGTGTTCGGCGAGACGACCGAGCTGACCGGGGGCGAGCAGATCGTCGCCGCGCGCTGTCGCGACGACAAGGTGCGCGCAGACTTCATGCGCGTGTTCGACCGCTATCAGGAAGTCATCAACCGGCACAAGACGTCGGATCTCTCCGATTCGCAGCCGACGAAGGGCAACATCGCCGGCGGCCTGACGACGATCGAGGAGAAGGCGCTCGGCAACATCCAGAAGATCGGCAGGAAATGCACGGTCGACGGCGTGCTCGACAAGGCCGAGGCGCCGACGCATCCGGGGCTCTGGTTCATGGACAGCTCGTCGGCGGCCGCGGAGATGGTGACGCTGTGCGCCGCGTCGGGCTACGTCGTGCATTTCTTCCCGACCGGCCAGGGCAACGTGATCGGCAATGCGATCCTGCCGGTGATCAAGCTCTGCGCGAATCCACGCACCGTGCGCACGATGAGCGAGCACGTCGACGTCGACGTGACCGGTCTCCTGCAGCGCGAGATCACGCTCGACCAGGCGGGCGACAAGCTCCTCGACATGATGTTCCGCACGGCGAACGGCCGGCTCACCGCCGCCGAGGCGCTCGGCCATCGCGAGTTCGTGCTGACGCGCCTCTACGAAAGCGCGTAACGCGGCCGGTTGGCCTTCGCGCATCCGGCCGTTAAGATAGCCTCTGGGCAGGCCGCCGCGGTTCTTGGCGGCGACCGGCATCCGAGAGGCAGGCGCCAAGCGCCGCCCGAAATCCAACAAACGAAACTGGAGGATCACGAACCCATGACAGCGACGCGAACGAAGACTTTGGTGCGGCTTGGATCGATGGCGCTGTGCGCGGCGCTCGGGCTGGCGGCGTTCCCGGCCGCAAACGCGGAGATGAGCGAGATCCACGTGTCGCGGCAGTACGGCATCAGCTACCTGCCGCTGATGATCATGGAGGACCAGAAGCTGATCGAGAAGCACGCCAAGGCGGCGGGCGTCGACGTCAAGGTCGAATGGTCGAAGTTCGCGAGCGGCGCCGTGATGAACGACGCGCTGCTCTCCGGCAACCTGCAGTTCGCCTCCGGCGGCGTCGGACCGTTCACCACGCTGTGGGCGAAGACCCGCGGCAACCTCGACGTCAAGGCGACGTCGGCGATCAACTCGATGCCGCTCTTCCTGATCACGAACAATCCGAAGGTCAAGACGCTCAAGGACTTCACCGACAAGGACAAGATCGCGCTGCCGGCCGTCAAGGTGTCGATCCAGGCGGTGACGCTGCAGATGGCGGCGGAGAAGGCGTTCGGCGAGGGCCAGCAGAACAAGCTCGATCACCTGACGGTGTCGATGGCGCACCCCGACGCGCTGACGGCACTCGTCTCCGGCAAGTCCGAGGTCACCGCGCATCTCGGCTCGCCGCCGTTCCAGTACCAGGAGCTCGAGCACACGGGCATGCACAAGGTGCTCAGCTCCTACGACGTGCTCGGCGGACCGGCCACGTTCAACGTCGTGTGGACGACCGCGAAATTTCACGACGAGAACCCGAAGATCTACGCTGCGTTCATGGCTGCCCTCGACGAGGCGACCGCGACGATCAACCGCGACAAGCGCGCGGCTGGCGAGGCGTACCTGCGGATCACCAAGGACAAGGACAGCCTGGACGACATCGTCAAGATGCTGAACGACCCGGCGATCGTCTACACGACGACGCCGAACAACGTGATGAAGTACGTCGACTTCATGTACAAGGTCGGCTCGATCAAAGTGAAGCCCGCGTCGTGGAAGGAGATGTTCTTCCCCAATGCGCACAAGCTGTCGGGAAGCTGATGGCTGTTGCCGCCGCGCCGATGGATCTGCCTGATCTCGCAGCCATCCGGCAGGCGGCGGCGCGCATCGGCCCGCACGTTCACCGCACGCCGGTGATGACGTGCGCGGCGATCGACGCCGAAGTCGGTGCGAAGCTGTACTTCAAGTGCGAGCACTTGCAGCGCGTCGGCGCGTTCAAGGCGCGCGGCGCGTGCAATGCGGTTTTTTCGCTCGACGCCGAAACCGCCCGGCGCGGCGTTGTCACGCATTCGTCGGGCAATCACGGTGCCGCGCTGGCGTATGCGGCGCAGCGCCGCGGGATCCCGGCGTGGGTGGTGATGCCCGACAACGCGCCCGCGGTGAAGCAGGCGAACGTGCGCCGCTTCGGCGCCACCGTGCGCCTGTGCGCGCCGACCGTCGCCGCACGCGAAGCGGCCTGTGACGCCGTCGCGCGCGAGACCGGCGCGACGCTCGTCCATCCGTTCGACGATCCGCGCGTCATCGCCGGGCAGGGCACCGCGGCGCTCGAGCTTGTCGAAGCCGTCGACGACCTGGATGCGGTGATCGCGCCGTGCGGCGGCGGGGGTCTGCTGTCGGGAACCGCCATTGCCGTCACGTCGTGGCGCCTCGGCATCGACGTGCTGGGCGCCGAGCCCGCGAACGCGGACGACGCGGCGCGCGGCTTCGCGTCCGGCACGCTCGCGCCGCTCGCCGCGACGACGACGATCGCCGACGGCCTGCGCACGACGCTTTCCGCCCGTACGCTGGCGGCGCTGCGCAAGCACGTGCGTGCGTTCGGGACCTGCAGCGAGGAGGCGATCGTGCGCGCGATGCGGATGACGTTCGAGCGGATGAAGCAAGTCGTCGAGCCGTCGTCCGCGGTTCCTCTCGCGTGCCTGCTCGAGCGCACGCTCGACGTCGCCGGCCGGCGCGTGGGCATCATCGTGAGCGGCGGCAACGTCGACCTCGACCGGCTGCCGTGGCCATGACGGACGCCGCGCCGCTGCTCGCGGTGCGCGGCGTGACGCTGCAGTACAAGACGAAGGATCACCTGGTCACGGCGACGTACCGCGTCGACTTCGACGTCCATCGCTCCGACCGCTTCATCCTGCTCGGGCCGTCCGGTTGCGGCAAGTCGACCCTGTTGAAGGCGGTGGGTGGCTACATGAAGCCGGTGGAAGGCGAGATCCGGCTCAAAGGCGAGGCCGTGACGCGGCCTGGTCCCGATCGCATGATGGTGTTCCAGGAGTTCGACCAGCTCCTGCCGTGGCGCACGGTCAAGGAGAACGTGATGTTCCCGCTGCAGGCGAGCGGCCGCCTGCCGCGGAAGGCCGCCGAGGCGAAGGCGCTCGAATACATCGCCAAGGTGAACCTGACCGCGTTCGCCGACAGCTTCCCGCACACGCTTTCGGGCGGCATGAAGCAGCGTGTCGCGATTGCGCGCGGCATGGCGATGGAGCCCGACATCCTGCTGATGGACGAGCCGTTCGCGGCGCTCGACGCGCTGACGCGGCGAAAGATGCAGGACGAGCTGCTCGCGCTCTGGGAGGGGACGCGCTTCACCGTGCTGTTCGTCACGCACTCGATCCCCGAGGCCATCAAGATCGGCAGCCGCATTCTCCTGCTGTCGCCGCATCCCGGCCAGGTGAAGGCCGAGCTGGATAGCCTGTCGCCCACCGCCGACGGCGCTGCCGCAAGGGTGCTCGAGCAGCGCATCCATTCGATGCTGTTCGCCGACGCCGTCGAGGAGACGGCGCCCGAGCGGACCGGAGCGCATGTATGAACAGTGCCGCCAATCCGCTTGCCCGTCCCGAAATCCTCCGGGAGCCCATCTCTTCGGCCGCGTTCGGCATCGTCGAGAAGCCGCTGTCGACGTGGGAACGCATTACCAACGTCGGCGCGCTGCGCAAGTTCGCGCTGCTCTGTGTGCTCGCGGTGATCTGGGAGGTTTACGCTCGCTCGCTCTCCAACCCGCTGCTGTTCCCGACGTTCACCGCCACGGTCGATGCATTCGTCAAGGGCCTGCTGGGCGGCGATCTCTTCACCAAGGCGGTCACGTCGCTGCGCGTGCTGCTGGTGGGATACGCGGCGGGCATCGCCTGCGCGGCGATCCTCACGGTGGTCGCGATCACGTCGCGCATCGGCACCGACCTGCTCGAGCTTCTGACGTCGATGTTCAATCCGCTGCCGGCGATCGCGCTGCTGCCGCTCGCGCTCATCTGGTTCGGCCTCGGCGCGGGCAGCATCGTGTTCGTCATCATCCACTCGGTGCTGTGGGCGGTGGCGCTCAACACGCACTCCGGCTTCCTGTCGGTGTCCAACACGCTGCGCATGGTCGGCCGCAACTACGGGTTGCGCGGGCTGCCGTACGTGGGCCGCATCCTGATCCCCGCGGCGTTCCCGAGCATTCTCACCGGCCTCAAGATCGGCTGGGCGTTCGCGTGGCGCACGTTGATCGCGGCGGAGCTCGTGTTCGGTGTGTCGTCGGGATCGGGCGGCCTCGGCTGGTTCATCTACGAGAACAAGAACCAGCTCGAGATCCCGAACGTATTCGCGGGCCTGTTCACGGTGATCGTCATCGGCCTGATCGTCGAGAACGTCGTCTTCCGGGTCGTCGAGGCCAAGACGGTGCGCAAGTGGGGATTGCAGAGCTAGGGCGCTTCGCGCGATGAGCCAACCGACATGACGTACGCGCCGGCGCCCGCCTACCCGCGCTTCCACCTCGCATTCCCCGTCACCGACCTCGGTGAGGCGCGCCGCTTCTACGGCGGATTCCTCGGCTGCCCCGAGGGACGCAGCAGCGACGACTGGGTCGATTTCGATTTCTTCGGTCACCAGATCGTCGCGCACAAGGTGGACGCGACGCGCATGGCCGACGCGACGAGCCTCGTCGACGGCAAGAACGTTCCGGTGCGGCATTTCGGCGTCGTGACCGACGTTCCCGCATGGGAGCGGCTTGCGGCGAAATTTCGCGCGGCGCAGGTCGCCTTCGTCATCGAACCTTACGTCCGCTTCCGCGGCGAGCCCGGCGAGCAGGCGACGATGTTCCTGCTCGACCCGTTCGGCAACGCGCTCGAGTTCAAGGCGTTCGCGGACATGAGCCGGCTGTTCGCGACGTCGTAGGTTGCCGGCGCGCAAAGACCCGGGGCCGCGCGTTGCGAATCGTCATCACCGAATTCATGGCCGAGGCGGCGGTCGCGAGTCTCGCCGGGCGCTTCGACGTCGTATACGACAAGTCGCTCGTCGATCGTCCCGGCGACCTGCAGGTCGAGGTCAGTGACGCCGATGCGCTGGTCGTGCGCAACCGGACGTCGGTGGACGCGGCGCTGCTCGCCTGCGCGCCACGGTTGCGCGTCGTCGGGCGCCTCGGCGTGGGCCTCGACAACATCGACGTCGACGCGTGCGCCACGCGCGGGATAGCCGTGATCCCGGCGACCGGGGCCAATGCGCTCGCCGTCGCCGAATACGTGATCGCGACCGCGCTGCTGCTCCTGCGCGGCGCGTGGCACTCGACCTCCGAAGTCGCTGCGGGTCACTGGCCGCGCAGCGCGCTTTCGCACGGCCGCGAAATCGCGGGCAAGACGCTCGGTATCGTCGGTTACGGCGGCATCGGCCGCGAGAGTGCGCGCCTCGGGCGCGCGCTCGGCATGCGCGTCATCGGCTTCGACCCGCAAGTGCCGGAGCCGTCGCCGCTCTGGGCACAGGACGGCACGGCGCCGCGAAGCTTTGCCGAGGTCCTTGGCGAGGCCGACGTCGTCACGCTGCACGTGCCGCTTTCGCCCGCGACGCGCAACCTGCTGGACGCGGCGCGCATCGCGACGATGAAGCCCGATGCGATCCTGATCAACACCGCGCGCGGCGGCGTCGTCGACGAGGCCGCGGTCGCCGCTGCGCTGCGTGCCGGAACGCTGGGCGGCGCCGCGCTCGACGTGTTCGAGCACGAGCCGCTCGGTGCCGGATCGCCGCTCGCCGGGTGCCCGCGGCTGATCCTGACGCCGCACGTCGCCGGCGTGAGCCGCGAATCGAACGACCGCGTATCGTTCCTCATCGCCGACAAAGTCGCCGCGGCGCTTACTGCCCGCGCTTAAAGTCGAAAGACGCATGCCGACGCTGACGATTGCCGAATTGCGCGATCTCGCCGCGCGCGCGCTCGCGAACGCCGGTGCGTCCGAGACGATGGCGACGGCGACGGCGGCGGCGCTCGTCGATGCCGAGGCTCAGGGACTGTCGTCGCACGGGCTCGCGCGCGTGGCTCAGTATGCGACGCATCTTCGCAATGGACGCGCCGACGGCGATGCCGCGGCAACGGTCGTGCACGAGCGCGGCGGGGCGGTGCTGGTCGACGCGCGTTGCGGGCTCGCATTCCCGGCGTGTGCGCTCGCGATAGGCGAAGGCATCCGCCGCGCGCGGCAACACGGCGTTGCTTTCGCCGGCGTGACGAACAGCCATCATTTCGGAGTCGCCGGCTGGCATTTGCAGCCTGTCGCGGCGAGCGGCATGGTGGGGCTTGCGTTCGGCAATTCCCCGGCCGCGATGCCGGCCGCAGGTGGTCGGCGCGCGCTGTTCGGAACGAATCCGATCGCGGCGGTGTTTCCGCGCCGCGGCCGGCTGCCGCTGACGATCGATCTTTCGCTCTCCGAAGTGGCGCGCGGCAAGGTGATGGTCGCGGCGAAGGAGGGCCGGCCGATCCCGCTCGGCTGGGCGCTCGACGAGCATGGCCAGCCGACCACCGATGCGAGCGCCGCGCTGCGCGGATCGATGCTCGCGATGGGCGGAACGAAAGGCGCGATGCTCGCGCTCGTCGTCGAGTTGCTGGTCACGGCGCTGACGGGCGCCGCCCAGGGATTCGAGGCCAGCTCGTTCTTCGTCGACGAGGGCAACCGGCCGCGCATCGGCCAGGCATTCATCGTCGTCGACCCGGCCGCGCTTGCGGGTAGCGACGCGTACTTCGAGCGGGTCGAGACGCTCGTCGCGGCGATGCTCGATGATGGCGGCGTCCGCTTGCCCGGCGAGCGCCGCGCGAAGCTTGCGGCACGTGCAGCCGCCGAAGGCATTGCAATCCCCGAGGCGCTCGCGCAGCAGCTGCAGGCGCTGGCAGCGTGAACGAGAGCATGCACCGAAGCGCCTCGGCGCGAAGGGCCGTCCCGTGCGCGAAGATCAATGACTCCTGATTCAGCCGACGCGCTGGCCAGGACCAATCGCGTGCTGCGCACGCTGCGTGCCGGCCACCGGATGCTGCTGCGCGCCTCCGCGGAGGACGAGCTGCTGCAGTCGATGTGCCGCGTGCTCGTCGACGAAGGCGGCTATCGGATCGTGTGGATCGGCTACGCCGAAGACGACGCCGCGAAGACGATCCGCCCGATGGCGCATGCAGGCGCCGAAGCGGAATTCTTCAGGAGCGCGCATTTTTCGTGGGATGCCGCGCGCCCGAGCGTTTCGGGCGAGGCGATTCGCAGCGGCTCGCCGTCGATCGGCCGCCGGCTTCGGAACGATCCGCTGCTGACGCAATGGCGCGCCAATGCGGCACGGCGGGGCTATCGCGCGGTGAGCGCATTTCCGCTTCGCGCCGCGGGCGTCGTCATCGGCTGCCTGACGCTCGTCGCGGTCGAAGAAGACGCATTCGACGACGCCGAGGCCGGCCTGCTCGCCGACTTCGCAGACGATCTCGGCTACGGCATCGCGCATCTGCGCATGCAGAGCCGGCAGCAGGAGGCCGAGCGCACGATCGAGCGGATGGCGTTCGAGGATCCGCTCACCGGGCTGCCGAACCGGGCGGCGATGCGCGGCAGGATCGCGCAGGCCATCGCCGACGCGCAGCCGGCGAGCCGCGCGTTTGCGATCCTGTCGATCCACGTCGGCCACTTCGACGAGATCGGCGACACGCTCGGGCATGCCGCGGGAGATCGCCTGATGACCGAGGTCGCCGAGCGCGTCGCCGCGGTCGCGCGGAGTGGCCAGGACGCCCTCGCGCGCGTGGGCGAGGACGAGCTCGTGCTGCTGTTGCGCGATGCCGATTCGCGGCATGCGTGCGACGTTGCGGCCCGCATCGTCGAGGCGCTGTACCGGCCGGTCGACCTCGCGGGCACGGAGGTGGACGCGCGCGGCTCCGTCGGCATCGCACTGCATCCGGGGCACGGCGACGACCCCGACGAGCTGATGCGGCGCGCGAAGGTGGCGATGTACCGGGCCGGCATGCATGGTCACTTCGCGCTCTACAGCGGCGTGCACGACGACGAGCGGCGGCGCCGCCTTGCGCTGCTCGGCGAGCTGCGCCACGCGATCGAAGCCGGCGAGCTCGCGCTCTATTGCCAGCCGAAGGTGCACATCGACACGTCGCGCTTCGCCGGCGCCGAGGCGCTGATGCGCTGGCAGCATCCGCAGCGCGGCATGGTGTCGCCGGGAATGTTCGTCGAGCTCGCCGAGCAGGCGGGACTGATCACGCCGCTGACCAACTGGGTGCTCGAGGCTGCATTCCGCGAGCGTCACCGCTGGCAGGCCGCGGGCTTCGAGCAGCCGCTCGCCGTCAACCTGTCGGCGCGCGACTTGCACGATCCTCGCCTCGTGGATCGCGTGCGCGGGCTGATCGAGACGTGGGGCACGCACGCGGGCGCGATCCAGTTCGAGCTCACCGAATCGTCGCTGATGGTCGACCCGGCCACGGTCATCGATACGCTCGGGCGCCTGCGCGATCTCGGCATCGAGTTGATGGTCGACGATTTCGGCACCGGATACTCGAGCCTGCGCTACCTGCAGCAGATGCCCGTGTCAGGCATCAAGATCGACCAGTCGTTCGTGCGGCGGATGATCGACGATCCGGAATCGGCGGCCATCGTGCGCTCCACCGTGGAGTTGTGCCATGCTCTGAACATGCATGCGATCGCGGAAGGCGTCGAGGACGAGCCGGTGTGGCGTGCGCTGTCCGCCATGGGCTGCGATACGGCGCAGGGCTATTACGTCGGCAAGCCGCTGCCGGTCGCCGACTATCCGGCGTGGGCCACGGCTTCGCGGTGGTCGAGCGCTACGCCGCGGGACGCCGGCCACGTGAACGCGACGGGGTGATGCCGTGACGACACCGTTGCCGCGCGGCACCGCCGCGATGCTGAACGTCGCGCATGCGATCGACCACATGTTCCTGCTGATCTTCGCCACGGCGGTCGCGGCGATCGCCGCGGATTTCGGCGTCGCGCGCTGGGAGGACCTGATGCCCTACGGCGTCGGCGCGTTCGCGATGTTCGGCATCGGGTCGCTGCCCGCGGGACGGCTCGGCGACCTGTGGGGACGCCGGCGGATGATGCTCGTATTCTTCTTCGGGATGGGCGTTTCGGCGCTGATCGTCGCCGTCACGCAATCGGCGTGGCAACTTGCCATCGCGCTGACGCTGCTCGGCGCCTTTTCGGCGATCTACCACCCGGTCGGCATACCGATGCTCGTGCAACGGTCGGCCCGTCCGGGGCTCACGATCGGGTTCAACGGTCTCGCCGGCAACCTGGGCGTGGCGCTGTCGGCGCTCGTGACGGGCGCGCTCGTCAAGTACGCGGGCTGGCGGATGGCGTTCGCCGTCCCGGCGCTGCTCGCGCTGGGGTGCGGCGTGCTGTTCGCGAGGTTTGCGCCGATCGAGGCGGAGGCGCCTGCACGCCGCGCACCGACCCGCGCGATGCCGGGCAAGCGGACGCTCGCGCACGTGTTCACGATCGTCACCGTCGCGTCGATTTCCGGCAGCCTGCTGTTCAACTTCACCACCAACGGCAACGGCGAGCTGCTGCGCGATCGCTTGCGCGGCATCGTCGAGGATCCCGCGGCGCTCGGCGCGCTGCTCGCGCTCGTCTACGTGTTCGGTGCGCTGACGCAGGTCGCCGTCGGCCATCTGCTCGACCGCGTATCGCTGAAGACGCTCTATGCCGGCATCGTCGCCGCGCAGGCGCCGCTGTTCCTGCTCGCGGCCAATTCGCAGGGCTGGGCGCTCTACGCGCTGATGATCGCGTTCATGGTGGCCGTGTTCGGCGCGATCCCGTTCACCGACGCGATCATCGTCCGCTACGTCGACGACCGCATGCGATCGCGCGTGTCGGGCATGCGCCTCGCGGTCGCCTTCGGTGTGAGCTCGCTCGCGGTATGGATGCTCGGCCCGCTCGTCAAGACGTCCGGATTTGACTCGCTGCTGCTGCTGATGGCGGCCATTGCCCTCGTGACGCTCGGTGTCGTGCTGCTGCTGCCGCGCTCCGCCGCGGGGCTCGGCAGCGACGACGTGGCGTCCCGCGCAGCCGACTAGGGCGGTCGCGGTGCGCGGCCAGCGGCGGCGCGCCATCATCCCCGGCAAGCGACCCGTCGCGCCCGCGCCGGTTGTGCAGAGGCTTCCTAGAACGTGACGACTTCCTCCTCGGCCGTCATGACGGTCGGCGGACCGCCGTTGGAAATCTGGCGCGCGTGGGCGAGAACGTCGCGTCCCGCCTGCGACGCGAGGCACGCCGACAGCACCTGCGACGAGGGAAAGTGGATCTCGGCGATGCGGTGGAACGGCGCCTTGCCGCCGGCGCCTTCGGCGACCTTGGTCAGCACGGCGCGCGTCGCACCCGCCGCCTTGAACGCAGGTGCAGCCATCGGGATGTGCTCGCCGGCATACGCACGCTCGAACGCGTCGACGTCTTTGGGCGCCGGGTAGATCACGATCAGCTTGGTTGCTGCCATGGCGGCTCCTCTTTCGATGAGGGCGCGGATTCGCGCGGGACGTTCATCGTAGCGAAGCGGTCTCTGCGCCACAAGCACGCGCGTCCGATTCCTATCCCGTTATCGGACGCACACCGATGGTGCGGAATCCGTGGCCGGCGCATCGTGTAGGACGCGGGGCAGCCGTCTCGCATCCCCGAACGGAGGCACGATGAATACATCACGCTTTGCAGTGGCAGTTGCGGCGCTGGGGCTGACCTTGTCCGTCCCGCTCGCATGGGCGCACGAACAGGGTGCGGCCGCGGGCGAACCGGCGAAACAGGCGCAGGCCGATCAGCAGGGCCCGGTCGCGGGCGGCGACGCGGCCAACGCGCCGCAGCAGGGCGCGAGCGACGAGCGGGCCAGCAGAAACGCGAAGAAGCACCCGCCGACGGCGCGCATGGATCGCGCGACGCCGCCCGAGAAGGCCTCGCCGGATGCCGATTCGACGTCCATGCATCCACCGACCGGCCGGATGGAACGCGCTACGCCGGCGGAAAAATCGCCGGACTCCAATGGCGGAACGGCTGCCGAGCGATCGCCCGTCACGCGACCTTGACGCCGAGCATCATCCCGGCATCCTCGTGCTCGAGGTTGTGGCAATGGAACATGTAGATCTGCTCGCCCGGAAAGGGTAGTGCGAAGCGAATCGCGAGGCGAACGCTTTCGCCGGGCCACACGAGCACGGTGTCCTTGTAACCGAGATCGGTCGCGAGACGTCCCCGGTCGTCGATCTTCAGCGACGAAACGAAATCGGGCGACGTCTCGCGCTCGCGAACCTCGAACTGGAAGCCGTGCAGGTGCATCGCGTGCGGCATGCTCGTGTAGTAGTTGCGGAGCAGCCAGACTTCGGTGCTGTCCCGCGCGACCTCGATCGGCGTCTCGCCCATCGCGAACACGCGATCGTTGATCCGCCAGCGTCCCTTGTTGAAGCCCAGCCGCAGCGGCCGCTCGCGTGCGCCTGCGACATCGATCGGCTCGATCGCCGACAGCCGCTCCGGCACCCGCCGCGTGTAGTCGATCCGCTCGCCGACGCGAAACTGGAGCAGGGGCCGCGGAGCGCCCTCGGGCCATGACGCCGTCCGCGGCGCAACGGTTGCGCTCGCGGTCGATGCGTGCTCGTGCTGCGGCTGCACAGGCTCCGGGCCCTGCCGGCTGGCCGGCGCAACGTTCGCGTGCATCGCATCGAAGGCCAGCGATTCGAGCACGACCGTTTCGCCGACCGGCATCGCGCGCAGGTCGAGCAGGATGTCGAGACGCTCGGCCGCCGCGAAGAATGCCTGCTCGCAGCGTTGCGGTGAGGCGAGCAGGCCGCCGTCGCTGCCGATCAGCAGAAACGGCACTCGTGTGCCGCCCGCGGTGCGAAAGGCGAGCAGCAGCGTGCGCGCGTTGCACGCGTTAAGCATTCGCAACCGATAGAGCCGCGTCGCGACGCCATGCCATGCGCAGGGTACGCCATTGACGCATAGATCGTCACCGAGGTAACCGTGCAGCGTGTCCATGGCGCTCGCCGCATAGGCGCGCCCGTCGCGCCGATCCTGCAGCACCAGCATCAGCTCGGTGCTGCCGGGCGTGAGATCGAGCGCCGAGCGCAGCGCCGCTTCATCGTCGTCATGCACTTCGAGCGCGCCATAGAGACCGTCGTGGACCTGGCCCGCGCTCGCGCCATGCGGATGCGGGTGATACCAGTAGAGCCCGCCGCGATTGCGGACGTCGAATGCGTACTCGTAGCGCTGGCCCGGCGCGGCGAGCGTGAGGCCGCCGCCGTCGTTGTTCGTGTCGACGGAAAGGCCATGCCAGTGGGTGATCGTCGGTGCGTCGAGGGCGTTGTCCAGCGTCATGCGCAAGCGCTGGCCACGTCGGACGACGAGCGTGGGATTGACGAATTCCCGTGCACCGCTGCGTAGCGTGTACGCAAGGGGCCCGTGGAAGATCTGCGCCGGGAGGCCGCGGCTTCTCGTCGCGCGCAGCGCGAGCGGCGCATCCCCCAGCGCGACACGCGCGAGATAGCCGCGGTCCCCGGGGATGAACAGGCGCTGCGTCCACTGCGCTCCGCTGGTGCATGCTTCCGGCGCACGTGCGGCGTCGTCCGATTGCGTGGCGCGCGCAGTCGAGGCGGCGGCAAGCGCGACCAGCGCCTGCAGCACCCGGCGACGCTGGATGAATGCAGCAGACGATGGCTGCGGCGACGCAGTGCGGGGAACGCGCGTCATCGCGGTATTTTACGACCGTGCTGTCAGCTTCGCGGCTTCGGGGCGTCGAAGTTGTAGCGCAGTCCGATCCAGATGCCGCGCGGAGCGCCGATCGCCCGGAATTGTTCAGGGACGGCGTCGATGCCGAGCGCGGGACCGAAGCTCCGGTCCGGTCCGCTGAAGAAGTTCTCGCCGAGCACCGCGAAGTTGTAATACTGCCTGTCGAAGAGATTCGACACCAGCGCGAAAATCGCCAGCTGCCGCGTCACTTCGTAGCGGGCATCGAGGTTGACGACCGCATACCCTGGCACGTTGCCGTTGATGTCGCTGTTGTTCTCGTCGCCGTGCGCGTACTGCGATGAGGCAGCGATCAATCCCGCGCCGATCTGGAACGGCCCGCGCTCGTACTCCACGCGCATCTTGAACGAGTCGGCCGGAATCCCGGGGATGCGGTTGCCGGGGTTCACCGTGATCGCGCCATTGTCGTCCGCACTCGAGTTGTTCGGCGCGAATGCAGAGAAGGTCGAGCGGAACGTGGCGTCGATGTGGTTGTACCGCAGGTCGACCGCAACGGGCCCGTGATGCGTCGTCGCCGCGAGCTCGACGCCCTGCCGCCGCGTCTTGCCGACGTTGCGGAAGAACCCGGCATTCACCGCGCCGCCGCTCGACGTGAACTCGATGTCGTCGTCGAGATCGGTCCGGTACACGGCCGCGGACCAGGTGGTGGCCTGGGCGATCCGACCGCGCGCGCCGAGCTCCATCGTCTTCGACACGACCTTGGCGAGCGGCGGGTCCGACAGGAACTCGTTGGGAAGACGGCAGGGCGCCGTGGGATCGGCGCACGTCAGCTCGATGGGCGTCGGCGCGCGCATGCCTTCGTTGTACGACGCATACGCGGTGAGCGTTTCCGTGGGATTGAAGTTCAACCCGACAGCCGGGTTGAACCGCGTGAACGTGTGCGATCCGTTCAGCGCTTCGTCGAGGCCGCTGCGATCCTCGATTTCCACGTGCGCGCGGTTCCAGCGGCCGGCGACCGTGAGCGTCCACCGCGCCGCGAGCGCGATCGTGTCGCTCACGTAGATCCCGGTGTAGGCGTTGCGAAGCGCGACGTCGTTGATCGTCGTGAACGGTCCCGTCGGATCGGTACCGCGCTCGGGCGTGAAGCGGGCGGCCTGTTCCTGCTGTCCGAAGCGGGTGTCGCCAAAGTCGCCGCTCACGCCCGCGACGAACTGATGCTTCATGCTCGCGACCTCGCCCTCGAGCGTGAGCTGCACGCCGAGTCCCCAGGTCTTCTGGTCGATCGTCGACTGGTCGTTGAACGCCTCGTTCGACTCGTCCGGGGACCCGAAACCGTCGTTGACGTTGCTCGCGAAGCCGGAGGCCCGGTAACGCCGGTAGTAGGTGTTGCCGCCCAGCAAGACGTCTTCCGCCAGAAAGCGGCTGCCTTTCGCTGCGAGGAATTCGAGCCGGTTGACGTTCTCGTCCGGGAACGTGTAGGCCTGCTTGTCGTTCCCGAGAAACGACAGCGGCAGCGTCTGCGTTCCCTGCAGCTTGTTGTCGGCCAGCGTGAGAGTGACGTCGACATCGGTCTTCTCGTCCTGGTAGCCGACCTTGCCGAAGAACTGCTTGACGCGGCTCGGATTGTGATCGGCCCAGCCGTCGTCGTCGTGGAAATTCCCGGTCGCGAACCAGTCGATCCGATCCGAAGCGCCTCCATGCTCGAACTCGGCCGCACGGGTCCCGAACGATCCGCCCGACGCCTCGACCGACGTTCCCGGATATTGCGCGCCGCTTTTCGTGTAGATCGCGAGTGCGCCGCCGAGCGTATTGAGACCGAACGCGGGCATCGAGCCCGGTAACAGCTGCACGCTCGAGATCGCGGAACGCGGCAGCAGGTCCCAGTTCACGACGTCACCGAAAGCCTCGTTGATGCGCACGCCGTCCTGGAACACGGAGATGCCCTGCGGCGCGCCGAGCAGCGGCGACGCCGTCGATCCGCGGAAATCGAGCGATTGCTGGTACGGGTTGCCTTGCCCGGACGCCGCGCTCACGCTGTTTGCGTTCTGCTCGAGGAACTGGGTGAGCGTCGGCTGCCGCTGGCGCCCGATGTCGCGCCCGCCGAAACGCTGGACGTTGGCAGGCACGTTCCGCAACGCGATGCCGAGGCCCGGCAGCGGCGTGATGCCGATCACCTCCACCGAGGGCAGCTCGAACACTTCCGCAGGATTGTCGGCCGCCATCGCGCGGGTGGCGCTCGCGACGGCGAGCGCGACGATGATCGCACCCACGCACGGCGCTCGCCGCCTCGACAGGACTGCCGAGCGCGCGGCCGTTCCCTGAGCGCCCGCACGCGCGCTGCTCTTCGTACGGCGTCGCACGCGCGAAACGCGCCGTGTTATCGCAGGCGTCAGCGAATCGCGATGCCCCAGGGCAACTGGCCAACCGGTATTTCCGCGATCTTCTGGTTCGTGCGCGCGTCGACGACGGCCACGGCGTTCGACCGCCCGCACGCGATGTACAACTTGCCGCCATCGGGCGTAATCGCCATGTTCCAGGGACGCTTGCCGACCGGCGTGGCGGCGACGATCGTGTTCGATGCCGGGTCGATGGCCTGCACGGTTCCGTCGCCGCCCGACGTCGCGAACACGCGCTGCCCGTCGGGCGCCACCAGTATGCCATTGGTCCGCTTGCCGGCCTTGATCCGCGCGATCACGTCATTCGTCGCGGTGTCGAACACGTTGACGACGTCGGCGTTCTCGGCCGCGACATACGCGCGGGTGCCGTTCGGAAGAAAGCCGATGCCGCGCGGACGGTCGCCGACCTTGACCGACTTCACGACCTCGCCGCGCGCGACATCGATGATGTCGACCGAGTCGGCTTCCTCGGCGCTCACGTAAAGCAGCTTGCCGTCGGGGCTCCACACGGCATGCTCGGGATTCCTGCCCTTGATCCTGATCCGCTTGACGACGGCGAGCGTAGCCGTGTCGAGGATCACGACCTCGTTGTTCTCCTCGATCGCCGCGGAAAGCCACTTGCCGTCGGGCGACAGGTAGATCGCTTCAGGGGAGTCGCCGAGCGGTACCTTGGCCACCTGCTTCTTCTGGGCGGTATCGACGACGACGAGCGCGTTGGCCTCCTGGTCGCTCAGATACAGCTTCGTGCCGTCGAGCGAAAGCGCGATGCCGCGCGGCTTGCCGCCGGTCGTGATGGTCGCGGTGACGCGGTCGGTCGCCGTATCGATGACGGAGACGGTTCCCGAGCCCTCGTTCGACGCGTATGCCGTCGCCGCGGCGGCGCCGCCGGAACAGAGCGCGACGATGGCAAGCGCAAACAGTTGCACGAAACGCATGGCGGCCTCTTCGACAAGGATGCGCTTTCGCCCGCTCGGGGTCGAATTCCTCGGCGCCCGCGCAAGCTGGCGACGATCGCGCGATTTCCGTATGCTACTCAATTTGGCCCACCTGTCGATCGATGTCCGAATCTCTTTCGCGACCGATGCGTACGTCGTTCGGGATCTGGTTCCATTGGGCAGGCGTCGTCGCGTCGGCGGCGCTACCATGCCTCGCCCATGCGCAGGCCGTGGCGGATGGGATCGGCGTCATCGATCCGATCACGGTGACCGCGACGCGGCGCGCGCAGCGCGCTTTCGATGTCCCCGCTTCCGTCGACACGCTCGAAGGCGCGGTCCTGCACAACGGCCAGCCGCAGGTCAACCTGTCGGAGTCGCTGGTCCGCATTCCGGGGGTGTTCGCCGCCAACCGCCAGAACTACGCTCAGGACCTGCAGATCAGTTCGCGCGGATTCGGCGCGCGCGCGCAATTCGGCGTGCGCGGCGTGCGCCTCTACCAGGACGGCATCCCGGTGACGATGCCGGACGGGCAGGGGCAGACCGGGAGCTTCAGCCTGCTGTCGGCGCAGCGGATCGAGGTGCTGCGCGGCCCGTTCTCCGCGCTCTACGGCAATGCGTCGGGCGGCGTCATTTCGGTGTTCACCGAAGATCCGCCGGATGAGCCGGTCGCGACGTGGTCCGGAGGAGGCGGCAGCTACGGCACCGGCACCCTCGGCGCGATGCTCGCGGGGCGCTCCGGCCCGTTCGGCGCCGTGGTGGCGGGGAGCGTGTTCATCACCGATGGCTATCGCGAGCATTCGTGGGCACGACGCGACCTCACGAACGCGAAGCTCGTGTTCGACCTGGCGCCGCAGACGCGGCTGACGATCATCGGCAACACGCAATATCAGCCGGAGACCGAAGATCCGCTGGGGCTCACGCGCGCGCAGTGGGAGGCGAACCCGCGCAGCGTCGACCCCGTCGCGCTGCAGTTCGACACGCGCAAGACGATCAATCAGCAGCAGGCCGGGGCTGCGCTCGATCACCGGTTCAGCGACGCGCTGCAGCTTCACGTCGATGCGTACGGCGGTCAGCGCGCCGTGCGGCAATACCTGGCGCTGACGGGGGTCGGTCCGACGTCCTCGGGCGGCGTCCCCGACCTCGACCGCGACTACGGCGGCATCGGCGCGCGCCTCGCCTGGACGACGCAGGTGCTCGGCGGACCGCTCGTCGTGACGGTCGGCGGCGACACCGATCGGCAGCACGAGCGGCGCAAGGGCTACGTCAACAACTTCGGCGACCTGGGCGACTTGCGCCGCGACGAGGACGATACGGTGCGGAGCACCGATTTCTATGCGCAGGCCGAATGGGGGTTCGCGCCGCGCTGGACCGCGACCGCGGGCATCCGCACGAGCACCGTGCGCTACTCGTCGGTGGACCACTACATCACCGACGCCAATCCGGACGACAGCGGCAACCAGCGCTTCGAGGACACGAGCCCGGTACTGGGCCTTGTGTTCCACGCGCTGCCGGACCTGAATCTCTATGCGAGCTACGGCGAGGGATTCGAGACGCCGACGTTCGCGGAACTCGCGTACCGGCCTGGGGGCTCGGGCCTCAACTTCGGGCTGCAGCCGGCGACGAGCCGCGCGACCGAGATCGGCGTCAAGTACCGGATCGGCGACCGGCATCGGATCAACGCGGCGATATTCAACGTGGATACGTCGAACGAGATCATCGTCGATACGGCGACAGGCGGCCGCACTACGTACAAGAACGCCGGCGCCACCCGCCGCCGCGGCGCCGAGGCGCTGTGGGGCGGAAAATTCGGATACGGCGTACAGGCGCAAGTTGCGCTGACCTGGCTGCGCGCCGAATTCGCTGACGAGTTCACGACCGGATCCGCGGTGGTGCCGGCCGGGGCGCGGCTTCCGGCCGTCCCCTCGAAGCAGGCCTACGGCGAGCTCGCCTGGGTGCCGGGGGGCTTTTACGGGCTCGATACGGCCGTCGAAGTGCAGTACGTCGACAAACTCTATGTGAACGAGCGCAATACCGACGCGGCGCCCGCATGGACGGTCGTCAATGCGCGCCTCGGCTTCGCCCAGGTGCGCGGCGCAGCCACGTGGCGGCAGTTCGTACGCGTAAACAACATTTTCGACCGCAACTATTCGGGCTCGGTGATCGTCGGAGATACCAACGGCCGATACTTCGAGCCCGCGCCGGGCCGCAACTGGTTCGTCGGCGCGAGCGTGGAGGTTCGCCTTTGACGCTGCCGGGAAGGTTGCGCTACACGACGACCGCCGTCGTATTGCACTGGGTGATCGCGGCGTTGCTGATCGCCGAGTTCGCCCACGGCTGGTGGATGCAGGAAATCCCCAAGGTTCCCACGGGCGTGCGTGCGAGCGCGTTCAACCTGCACAAATCGGTCGGGCTGCTTCTCCTCGCGCTCGCGTTGATCCGTCTGGGCTGGCGCATCGCCCACCGGCCGCCGCCGCTGCCTCCGCTTCCACGCTGGCAGGCGTGGGCGGCCAAGGCCAACCATGCGCTGCTGTACACGATGATGCTGGTGATGCCGCTGTCGGGATATCTCGGCTCGGTCTTCAGCGGTTACCCGATCCTCTGGTTCGGATGGAAGCTCCCGTCATGGGGATACGCCGACCCGGCGATCAAGGACCTGACGAGCGTCGTGCACCTGGGATCGAGCTGGATCCTGCTCGTCAGCCTGAGCCTGCACGTCGTCGGGACGATCAAGCATACGATCGCCGGCGACCGCGTCATGGCCCGGATGGGATTCGGCAGGCGTCCGCCGCAACGGGTCGACGCGTGGACGGCACGCCTGTCGACGCGCCCCCCGCCATCGTGACGCACGGTCAGCGTGTCGATGCCGCGGCAGCGCGCTTCGGCGCGGCCACGGCGAGCGATGTTTTGAATTCCAGATCCTGGTTGTCGACGACGCGCGCTTCGAGCTCGCCGCCGTCGCCCGGCAGCAGGTAGAAGCGGAAGTTCGGGTTCTCGCTGATCGAGAAATCGACGTCCGCATCGAGCAGCGGCCTGCCGGCATAGCGCACCTCGACCCTGCGGACGAAATGCGGCGTCGCGTACGTGCGGGTGACCTGGTCCATCGCGAGCCCCGAATCGTTCGGATGGCTGACCATGAGTTGGGCGCGCGCGGGCTGCCCCTCGGTTGGCGCATCGTCGACGCGCAGCCGCATCTTCCCCAGGTTGGCCTTCGCGGCGATCGCGTCCTTGCCCGCCGGTGCCGAGCATCCGCCGGACGCCTTCACGTAGTTCGCGACCATGTGAAGCCGGCCGTCGTTCGTGCGCGCGATCGCGCGCACGAACGTGTACTGCTCGACGCGAATGCGCGTCTCGATCTCGGCGCGGCCGGTTTCGCGCGTGAACGCGAACACCGCGGCGATCGGCGAAGGGTTGTTGTCGATCAGCAGCCAGATGCGGTCGATGAAGCGCTCCGGGGATTGGGGAAACGCGGCGCGGATCGCGACCGGAACGATCGCGGCGTCTTCCGCCCGCGGCGGCGTCTCGAGCGCGATGACGCCCTGCGCCGTTTCGATCTTCGCGCCGCCGAAGAGATCGGCGTGCACCTTCTGCCAGATCGCGCTTGCGTCGGGATCCGGCGCCTGCGCGCAGGCTGCCGACGCCGCAAATGCGGTGAATGCAACGGCGAGCAGCAATCGCGCCCAGTGCCAGCTCAACACGCTCTCCCGGCCGGGGCCCATGCTCGCGTCGCGAGCGCACCGTGCCCCTCGCGCCATTATAGGCCGATCGGCTTTCATTCCCACTCGAGCTCGGCGTAGGCGGCGCTCACGTTCCGCTTGTGGAAATCGTCGTAGAGCAGCCACGCGGCACGATCGCCGCGGACCGAGGCGACGGCCTGTGCGAGCGTGCGTCCCGACTTGATGGCGGCCCGCACGTCGGCCTGCAAGCGCAGCAGGTACGCTTCCTCGGCATCGAGCACGGCGGGCCAGCGGGCGGCGCGGCCGTGACCGGGGACGGCCACTTCGGCTGCCATCGTTCGCAGCTTCGCGACCGCCGCCAGGAAGCCGCGCAGGTTGCCGTCGACGACCGGAACGTGGCCGGCGAACGCGAGATCGCCGAGCCACAGCGTTCGGGTCGCTTCGTCGAACACGGTGAGATCCGCGTCCGTGTGCGCCGTGGGCCAGCTGCGCAATGTCAGCACGCGGGCGCCGAGGTCGAGCGAGGCGCTCTCTTCGACGGTGCGCGTCGGCAGCACGATCCGCGTGCCGCCGGCCGCGTCGCCCAGGTCGCGCGCAAGCGCCGCCAGATAGTGCGGGCCGCGGCGGCGCAGCGCCTCCGGCGCGCGCGCATGGGCGACGAACTCGGCACCGTCGTCGACGAAGGCCGCGTTGCCGAACACGTGGTCCGGATGCATGTGCGTGTTGATGACGTAGCAGACGGGCAGCGGCGTGATGCCGCGTATCGCCGCGCGCAATGCCCGGCCCGTCGCGTAGCTGCCGCCGGTGTCGACGACCGCGACGCAGCGGGTTCCGACGATGAATCCGGCGTTCGCGATGTCTCCCGCGTTCGCGCGGTTCGCGAGCGCCTGCCGGCCGTAATGCACGTAGATTCCCGGCGCGGGATTCTCGAGTGCGTAGGCAGTCGGCTCGGCCGCATCGGAAGGCAAAAGCCCGCACGTGGCAAGCGCAAGCACTCCCGCAACCGCGCACCGGCCTTTCATCGGCGCCTCCACTCCGCCGGGCGTCACTTCGCCTCGATGAAGCAGGCCTTCTTCGCGTCGCTCTGCAGTTGCCGGTACGAGGCGGCGATCGTGCGTCCGTCCTTCATGTCGCGCATGACGCCTCCGCGCTCGCCCGCGATCGTCATGCCGTTCGCGACCGTCGCCATATCGACCCATTTCTCGTAGCGGACCTTCTCGGCGATGCGGTCGATCGCGCACGAGCACTTGTACATCGCTTCCTCGGGTGGAAGCTTGCTCTGATCCATGCAGTCGAGGACGAAATGCACGCGGGCGCGCGTCGGAAAGTCGTTCGCGTAGAGCGGTCCCGCAAAGGCCAGCATCAGCAAAGCCGCGTAACGGATGCGCATGAAGACCTCCACGACCGGGTGCCGCCCGATCATCGGATGCGCGAATAGCGCAGAACCTCGGCGACCAGCAACGGCTGCTGCGGCGTCTTCGCCGCGTCGGCGGGTGCCCGCAGCTCGCTGCGCATCTCGACGACCGCGCCGGGCACGTCGTTCGACAGCGTGAACACGTACGTCGTTTCGGCGAAGCGCTCGTAACGCGAGCGCGCCGGGTCGTCGCGGTAGGGGGCGAACCGGATCTCGGTCGCGCGGACGCGGCGAGCGCCGACCGGCGCTTCGACGTCGCGGATATCGGCGCCTTGCGCGAGCGCCATGCGGATCCGCTTGCGATAGTAGCCCTCGGAACCGCCGGTCAGACGATGCATTTCGCGCACTTCGCGCTCGAGAAAGAACAGGATCACCGGATTGCCGGTGGCGTGCTCGAGTTCGGGAAGCTCGATGCGCCGTGTGTCCGAAAGGAACGTGCCCTTCACCGGGCGTCCGGTCGCGCCGCCGGGCGGCCCGACGCGGATCGTCACGGTGTCGTCGAAGGCCTTTTCGAGCGACCCCCGGTGCGAAAACGCGTATTCGAGCGTTGCGGCGCGGGACAGCGTCGCCAGGTGATCGTCGACGAACAGGCGTCGCTCGGCTGCGGAGAACTCGGCCGGATCGGCGGCGGTCGCGATGCCCGGCCATGCGGCGCGAGCCGCCAGCGCGACCAGCGTCCCGAGGACGGTGCGCCGTTTCATCGGACGTCGTGCAACAGCTCGATTGCGGCGCGCAAGTCGGCCGCCAGCACGCCGTCCATGCCGGAGAGCGTGGCTTCCGCCGCGCGCGACGAGTCGACGTCGCCGAGCGTCGCGTAGGCGAGCCCGATGCCGTACCACGAAGCCGCGTCGCCGGGGTCGAGGCGCAGCGCCTCGCTGAACGCCTGCACGGCGGATTCCCCGCGCTGCGTTTCCTGGAACGCCTTGCCGCGCAACCGGAACGGCTCCGACTCGCCGGGGCTCGCCCGCGCCCACGCGTCCGTCAAGTCGATGAGCTCGGCCCACCGATGCTGGGCCAGCAACGAGGCGGCTCGCATGAAGTAGGGCTGGGTCACGCGGTCGCGTTGCCAGAATGCAGCGGCATCGTGCAGCGGCCGCACGTCGTTCCATTGCTCCGCGCCGGGAAACCGTTCGCGCACCCACGCGACCGGCAATGCGTAATACGAGCCGCCGCTCTCGAGCGATCGAAACGTCAGCAGTCCCACGAGCGCACCCTGCGCATTGAACAGGCCGCCGCCGCTCGCGCCCGATGTGAATGCAGCGCTCGTCTCGATGATCGCCCCGCCGTCGAGCGGGTGCAGCGCGCGGACCTGCCCGAACTGCAGCGATCGGCCGGTACCGCCGGTGAATCCGATCGCGGCGACCGGCTCGCCGATCTGCAACGCCTCGCGCTCGGAAAGCGCGACGGCGTGCCCGTTCCAGTCGGGGACATGCAGGAAGCAGATATCGCGTGTGCCCTGCGCGTATTCGCCGGTGACCTCCCACGTGCGGCCGGCGCCCGAGATGCGTATTGCCGTCGCGTCCCGCGTGACGTGGCAATTCGTCACGACAACCCCGGGAGCGACGGTTACACCGCTGCCGATGCCGAGCCCGCCTTGCACGCGAGCGACCTCGACACGGACGACGCTCGCCGAGAGCGGAAGGAACGTCGCCGGCTGCAGCGAATCCGCGAGCCCCGCCGCGGACAGCAAACAGAGCGCCACTGCGGCGAGCACCGCCGCGCCCGTACGTCGCCGCCTGCATGCGGCCGGGCGCCTCGAGGCCGGGTGAGGGCGCTTCATCGGCGGGCGGCGTCCGCGGCAAGCGGCCGCCCTTGCTCGTCGACGAGCGGCACACCGTAGTCGCGCAGGATGCCGTCGATGGCACCCTGATTGTCCGCGATCAGCTTTTCGATCGTCGCCTTCCACTCCGGCTCGCCGAAGCGGACGCCCATGGCGATCGCGTAGTCGAACTTGATGCCGGGCTCGGAGAGCAGCGGAACGACCGCAAGCGGCGTGTCGCGCACGCGCTTCGCATAGAAGCCGGCGATGGGACCCCAGACAATGACGGCGTCGATCTTGCCCTGGACGAGATCCTTCTCGATGATGTCGCCGGGCGAATTGTCCGGGTCGGGAGACAGGATCGGGTAGGGCTTCGCCTGTGCTTCCATCCCGTGCTTCACGAGCCACTGCGAGGCGGGCGACTTGTCGTAGATGCCGACGCGCAGGCGGTTGCGCACTTCGGGCGGCAGCGCGAAGAGGTCGGCGCCGCTGCGGATTGCATCGAGCCCCTTGCCCTTCGGGTAGACGAGCGCATACGTCGAGCGGTAGTAGGGCTTCGTCGCCGCCGCCTGCTCGAACCCGACCGGAAGGCTCATCACGACGTCGCAGCGATAGTCCTCGCCCGGGAGCCGGTAGCGCAGCGTATTGCGAATGAAGTTCATCCGCTGCGGAAACGAGTAGCTCTTGACCGGCAGGCCGAGCTTCTGCGCAAAGAGCTCGGCGATGCGATTTTCGAAGCCGTCGCCGTGCTCGTTGGCGAAGGGCAGGTTGCCCGGGTCGATGCACGGCCGAAATGCGGAGCGCGGCTCGTCGGCGTACGCGGGGCTGCAGGCGATCGCGAGCGCGCCGACAATCACCCCTATGGCAGTGGCGCGCGCGCGCGTCGTTCCGCTCGCGTGCCGCGTGGCGATGCCCGGCCGGCGCGTCATGGCTTGATCTCTTCCACCTTGGCGCGGGTGATGTCGCCGTTTGAGCGTCCCTTGAGATACGCGTAGAGGTTGTCGAGGTTCTCCATGACCGTCTTGCTCTCCTTGAAGCTCACCATGCCCTTCTCGAGCCGGCCCTCGGTGACGGTCTTCTTGAAATCGTCCTTGCTCAGCGTTTTTAGGCTTGCGATCAGCGAAGGGCCGACGAGCCCCTCCTGATTGGCGCCGTGACAGCGGTCGCAGGCGGCCGCGCGCCACGCGCGAAAGCCGTTCATCGTATCGGGGTCCACCTTGTAGCCGTCGACGACAATGTAGGGATGGTCGGGGGTCTTCGCCTGCGGCTTGTCCTGTGCGAGCGATGGCGTCGATCCCGCCAGCGCAGCGCACGAGAGGAAGGCGCAGGCCGCACGCCATGCAGCATGTCGCATGTTGGTCCTCGAGGGAAGCAATGCGCCGGCGATGAAGCTCTGAGCGTCGAACGCGCGGTGAGTTTCAGCCGCAGCCCGGCGATCCGGCGAAAAAGCCGCCGGCGCGCGCGCCGGCGGCGTGAGAAGGATCGCAGGGTACTTACGGAAGCGCAAATACCGTCAACGATCCGCCGAGTTCGGTGTAGTCGCGCAGTTCCTTGTAGCCGCCGACCGCGCCGAGTCCGTCGGTGTCCTTTTCGAGTCCCGCCGCCATGCCGATGCCGGCCCAGCCGCCGATGCCCGAATAGACGCCCATATATTGCTTGCCCTTGTGCTCATAGGTGAAGACGTTGCCGATGATGCCCGACGGGGTCTTGAACTTGAAGAGCTCCTTGTTGATGTTGTTCGCATCGACGCACTTCAGGTAGCCCTCCAGCGTTCCGTAGCAGGCAAGTCCGCCCGCCGTCGTCAGCACGCCGCTCCACACCGAGAACTTCTCGGGCTTCGATTGCACGATCTTGCCGGCACCCGCATCCCAGACGATGAAGTTGCCCATGTTCGTGCCGCCGGGGGCGGGGAACATCGAGAGCGTCGCACCGACGTACGGCTGTCCGGCCACGTAGTCGACCTTGAACGGCTCGTAGTTCATGCATACGTGGTTGGTGGGCACGTAGAAGCGACCGTTCTTCTCGTTGAACGAGGCGGGCTGCTGGTCCTTCGAGCCGAGCGCCGCGGGGCAGACGCCCTTCGTATCGACTTCCGGCCCGTTCTTCGCCGTCGAGTACTTCGCGACGACCTGCGGCCGGCCAGTCTTCATGTCGACGTGCGTGGCCCAGTTGACCGCCGGGTCGAACTTCTCGGCGACGAGCAGCGCGCCGCTCGTGCGATCGAGCGTATAGCCGAAGCCGTTGCGGTCGAAGTGGACGAGTGCCTTCGTCGGCTTGCCCTTGACGTTGACGTCGGCGAGGATCATCTCGTTGATGCCGTCGAAGTCCCACTCGTCGTACGGCGTCATCTGATAGGCCCACTTCGCCATGCCCGTGTCGACGTCGCGCGCGAACACCGTCATCGACCACTTGTTGTCACCCGGGCGCTGCGCCGGGTTCCACGTCGATGGATTGCCCGTTCCGTAGAAGAGCAGGTTTAGCGCCTTGTCGTAGCTGTACCAGCCCCACGTCGTTCCGCCCCCGATCTTCCACTGATCGCCTTGCCACGTCTTCAGCGACGAATCCTTGCCGACGGGCTTGAGAGCGCCGTCGGTCCACGTCATCGTCTTGTCCGGATCCATCAGCATCTCGTTGTCGGGCCCGACGCTGTACGCCTTCCACACCTGCTTGCCGGTGTTGATGTCGTACGCCGCAAGGAAGCCGCGCACGCCCCACTCGCCGCCGGAGATGCCGGTGATGACCTTGTCCTTGAACACGTGCGGCGCGTTGGTGTTCACGGCGCCGACCTTGGGGTCGCCGTTCTTCACCGACCACAGCACCTTGCCCGTGCCCGCATCGAGCGCGACCAGCATGCTGTCGGCCTGCTGCAGGAAGATCTTGTTTTCGGCATAAGCGAGGCCGCGGTACACGGTGTCGCAGCACATCTGCGGGATGACCGCGACGTCCTGCTTCGGCTCGTAGCGCCACTTGATCTTCTGCGTGTCGAGGTCGATGGCGAAGATCTTGTTCGGGAACGGCGTGTGGATGTACATCATGCCGTTCACGACCAGCGGGGAGCCCTCGTGTCCGCGCAGGACGCCGGTGGAGAACATCCAGGCGACCTGCATCTTGCCGACGTTCTGCGCGTTGATCTGCGCAAGCTTGCTGTAGCGATGGTTGTACATGTCCCCCGCTTGCATCGCCCAGTTCTTCGAATTCGCGATCTGTTTCTCGAGGTCCGCATTCGCAATCGCCGTCCCCGACGCCGTCGCGATCGCAAGGGCGAGCGCCGGGAATAACGCTTTGTCGAAACTTGCCATATAGCCTCCTCAATGGACGCCGCATTCGCGCCGCGCTCGACGTGACCGAGCCCGGCGACGGCCGACCAGCGCAGAAAGTCGAGCCGGGCGAAAGTTTCTGCCTGCGGTTGCGCAAAGTCAATTTGCCGACTACAACCTGTCCTGTTCGGCATGCGGCAGCCGGACCCGCGCGCCGCATGCTGCGTTGCAATAACCGGCCGATGCTCACGCTCGCCCTCGCCGCCGTCCTGCTGTTCGCCGTGCAACCGCGCGCGCAGGCCGCGGACGCTGCGCCGTCCGCGGAGCTCGTCGCGCCGAACGTCTATATCGTGCGCGGCACCGGGGGACAGCCCGAACGCGCGAACCGCGGTCGTGTCGCCAACGCCGCGTTCGTCGTGGGCGACCACGGCGTCGTCGTCGTCGACACCGGCGTGTCGTACCGGCATGGGGAGGCGATCATCGCCGCCGTCCGGCGCGCGACGACTCGGCCGATCCGCCTCGCAATCCTGACGCATCCGAGCCAGGAAGTCGTTTTTGGCGCCGCGGCGTTCCAGGCGCACGGCATTCCGGTCCTGATGCATCGTGATGCCGCGATGCTGATGGCCACCCGGTGCGACGCGTGCCTGCGTCGCCTGGAGGAGACGATCGGCGCGGCGGAAATGGCGCGCACGCGCATCGTCGCGCCCGAGCGCACGATCGCCGGAAACACTTTTCTCGACACCGCCGGAACGCGTCTGCTGCTGATCGCGCCGCGGCGCTCGTCCGCGCCCGGCGCGCTCGCAGTGCTCGACCAGCGAACCGGTACTCTCATTGCCGGCTCGCTCGTTCCCGTCGCGCGCATACCGGACATGCGCGACAGCGACGGCGCCGACTGGCGAGTCGCGCTCGACACACTGAGAGCGACACGGTGCATGCACCTGATCCCCGCGTACGGGCCGGTAGGCGATTGCCGTGCGATCGACGCGGCCGACCGCTACTTCACGGTGCTCGACGACTGCGTGCACAAGGCGTTCGCCGGCGGCACGGGCCTCGCCGAGATCGACGATGCCTGCAGCATGCCGGCGTTTGCGGAATGGGATGGATATGCGACACTGCACGGCGCCAATGCGAGCCGCGCGTTCATTCGCGTCGAGCGTGCCTCGCTGACGCAGTGAGCGCGCGCGCGCCGTGCGGGCGCCGTTCGGCGACGCGCCGTCCCCGGTCCACGACATGATCTCGCCGAACCCGAGCGACCCCGCGCCGCCTCGCCTGGTCAGCGACGTTCCGTGCCCATTCTGCGGGCTCGCCTGCGACGATCTCGCCATCGAAGTGGCGCCATCCGGCGTGCGCGTTGCGGCGAACGGGTGCGCGCGCAGCCGGCGGATGTTCGGCGCATCGTCGCCGAACGGTGCGCCGGCGCGAATCGCCGGCACCCCCGCGACGCTCGCCGATGCGATTGCGGCTGCCGCGGCGATCCTGCGGGACGCGACGCAACCGGTGTTCGCCGGCCTTGCGACCGACGTCGCCGGCGTGCGCGCGACGCTGGCGCTCGCCGAGCGGCTGGGCGGCGTCGTCGACCATCTGGGCAGTCGCGCGCTGATGCGCAACGTGCGCGTGCTGCAGGACCGCGGCGCGCTCACCACGACGTTCGCCGAAGTCCGCAACCGGGCCGACCTGATCGTCGTCGCCGGTACCGACGTCGTATCGCGCTTTCCGCGCTTCTTCGAGCGCGTGGCGTTCGGCGACGCGATGTTCGTGCACGATCGCGAGCGCGAGGTCGTGTTCGTCGGTGCGCAGGCGGTGCCGGAGAGCATTGCGCCGCGGCGGCACATCCGGTGCGACAATGATGCGCTCGGCGAGGTGTTCGGCGCCGTGCGGGCGCTGTGCACGGGAACGATGCCGGCGCGCGCCGAAGTCTGCGGCGTTCCGCGGCCGGTGCTCGCGGATCTCGCGCAGCGGATGCAGAACGCGCGCTACGGCGTTCTGGTCTGGGCGGCGGCCGACCTCGACTTCCCGCATGCGGACCTCGCGATCGACGCCATCGTCGCCTGCGTGAGCACGCTCAACGAACGCACGCGCTTCTCGTCGCTGCCGCTCGGCGGCAACGAGGCCGACGTGACGGCCAACCAGGTGTGCCTGTGGCAGACCGGCTTTCCGTTGCGCACGTCGTTCGCCGGCGGCGTGGCCGAGCACGACGCCGATCGCTACGCGCTCGAAGCGCTCCTCGCGCATGACGAGATCGATGCGCTCGTATGGATTTCGAGCTTCGACGCAGCGCTCGTGCCCCCGTCGACGCGCGTACCCACGCTCGTGCTCGGCCGCAGCGGCATGAGCGTGGCGCCGGCGCCCGCCGTGCAGATCGATGTCGCCACGCCCGGCCTCGACCAGGCGGGGCATTTTTTCCGTGGCGACGCCGTCGTCGCCTTGCGTCTGCAGCGCATCGCCCGAACCGACCTGCCGGCCGCAGCGGCCGTGGTCGACCGGATCGCCGCAGCGGTCGAGCGGGCGCGCGCATGCTGACGGTGCTCAAGGGAGGGAAGGTCTACGACCCGGCGAACGGCGTCGACGGCAGCGTGCGCGACATCCACGTTCGCGATGGCGTAATCGTCGCGCTCCCCGCCGGCGGAGATCGGGCCGGCGCCGAGTTCGACGTCACGGGAAAGGTCGTGATGGCGGGCGCGATCGACCTGCATACGCACATCGGCGGCGGCAAGGTCAATCTCGCCCGCGCGCTGCTGCCCGAGGATCAGCGCGCGCATCGCCATCCGCACACCGCGCACACGCGCGCCTGCACCGGCCACGCGGCCCCGTCGACGTTCGCGACCGGATACCGCTATGCCGAGATGGGCTACACGACCTGCTTCGAGCCCGCGATCGTCCCCGTGAACGCACGCCACGCTCACCTCGAGATGGGTGACATCCCGATCGTCGACAAGGGCGGGTACGCAATGCTCGGCAACGACGATTTCCTGCTGCGCCTGCTCGCGGAGGACGCCCCACGGCAGGCGATCAACGACTACGTGGCCTGGACGCTCGACGCGACGCAATGCATCGGCATCAAGGTGGTGAATCCGGGTGGAATCAGCGCGTTCAAGTTCAATGCCCGCAAGCTCGACCTGGACGAAGCGTCGCCGCATTACCGCGTGACGCCGCGGCGCGTCCTCGTGGTGCTTGCGCGTGCGCTGCACGACCTCGGCGTCCCGCATCCGCTGCACGTGCACGGCTGCAATCTCGGCGTGCCGGGCAACGTCGACACGACGCTTGCGACGATCGCCGGCGCCGAAGGCCTGCCGCTGCACCTGACCCACGTGCAGTTCCACAGCTACGGAACCGACGGCGAGCGTGGCTTTTCTTCCGGCGCGGCCCGGATCGCGGAGGCCGTCAATGCGCACCCCAACATCAGCGTCGACGTCGGCCAGGTGATGTTCGGCCAGACGGTCACCGCCTCCGGCGACACGATGGCGCAGTACCGGAATCGCCGCTTCGCGCATCCGAAGAAGACGATCACGATGGACATCGAGTGCGAAGCCGGCTGCGGCGTCGTCCCGTTTCGCTATCGCGACGCGAACTTCGTCAACGCGCTGCAATGGGCGATCGGCCTCGAAACGTTCCTGCTCGTCGCCGATCCGTGGCGCGTCTTCCTCACGACCGACCATCCGAACGGCGCGCCCTTCACGAGCTATCCGCACCTCGTGCGCCTGCTGATGGACAGGACGTTTCGCGACGAGCGGCTTGCGCTGCTGCACGAGGACGCGCGCACGGCGAGCGGCCTCGCGTCGATCCGCCGCGAGTATTCGCTCTACGAGATCGCGATCATGACGCGCGCGGGGCCGGCCCGGATTCTCGGGTTGCGCGATCGCGGGCACCTGGGCGTCGGCGCGGCGGCGGACATCACCGTCTACGACGACCTCGCCGATCGCGAAGCGATGTTCGCGCGACCCGCGCTGGTGTTCAAGGACGGTGTGCTCGTCGCGCGCGACGGCGCGATCGTCGAGGTCACGCGCGGAGCGACGCACACGGTGAAGCCGGCGTTCGACCGCTCGATCACCGGTCCGCTCGGCGCGTATTTCGAACGCTATCGCGGGATGAAGCTCGCGAACGTGCCGATCGACGCGGAAGAGCTTCACGAATGCGGGAGCAGCCGGCTCCTCGTGCACGAATGCGCGGGACGGCGCGCGGTCCCGCGGGTCGCCCCGCCGCGGCCATGACGAACAACGGCGTCGTCATCGACGACACGTTCGCCGAGGCGTTCGGCATGCGTGCGACGCGGCTCGTGATCACGGCGGCGAGCGCGGCGTGGGCGCGTCATGCGGCCGTCGCGATGACCGGCTACGCGACGTCCGTCATCGGATGCGGTTGCGAAGCGGGCATCGAGCGCGAGCTCGAAGGCGAGGCGACGCCCGACGGGCGTCCCGGCGTGTCGGTGCTCGTCTTCGCGATCTCGCGAGAGGAGCTCGCGAAACAGGTGGAGCGGCGCGTCGGCCAGTGCGTCCTCACGTCGCCGACGTCGGCGGCCTACTCGGGGCTCGACGGCGACGAGCGCATCGACCTCGGGCGCAAGCTGCGCTATTTCGGCGACGGATTCCAGACGTCGAAGCTGCTCGGCGCGCGCCGCTACTGGCGCATCCCGGTGATGGACGGCGAGTTCGTTTGCGAGGAAACCGCCGGCGTGGCGCGGGCGATCGGCGGCGGGAACCTGCTGATCGTCGCCGACGGCGTGGCGCAGGCGCTCGCTGCCTGCGAGGCTGCGATCGCGGCGATGCGCGATGTCGGCGGCGTCATCATGCCGTTTCCCGGCGGCGTCGTGCGCGCCGGCTCGAAGATCGGATCGAAGTACGCGGCGCTTCCCGCGTCGACCAACGACGCGTTCTGTCCGACGCTCGCCGGAATCACGAAAACGGCGCTCGATCCCGCAGCCCGGGCCGTGCTCGAGATCGTCATCGACGGCCTCACCGAAGACGCCGTCCGCAGCGCCATGCGGGAAGGCATCGCGGCGATCTGCGCAATCGGCGCACCGGGCGGGGTGCGAAGGATCACCGCGGGAAACTACGGCGGCAAACTCGGCAAGTTCCACTTTCCGCTGCGCGAGATCGCCGAATGAGCAATGCACGGCCGACCGAAGGCGCAGGCGAACCGCTGACGCTCGCGCTGCAGCGCGTGCCGCGCGAGCGGGTCGACATGTCGCCCGTCACGCCGAGCGCGCTCGCGCATGCGAGCGCCCGCGACGTGCCTGGCATCGAATTGCGCGCGGGAAACCGGCGCGTGCGGGTTGGCGAGATCTTCGACGTGTCCGGAGAAGACACCGCGCACGTCGCGATCCGCAACAGCTGCGACCGCCTGGATCGCCTCGGTGCCGGCATGCGGTTCGGCCGGATGGCGATCCATGGGGACACGGGCACGCACGCGGGCGCTGCGATGGCGGGAGGCGTGCTCGAGATTCACGGCAATGCAGGCGCGTTTGCCGCGAGCGGCATGGCGGAAGGTTTCATGCATCTTAGCGGCAACGCCGGCGACTTCCTGGGCGCGGCCATCGCGGGCGACGCGGCCGGCATGCGGGGCGGCACGGTGGTCGTCGACGGAAGCGCCGGCGATCGCGTCGGCGATCGCATGCGGCGGGGCATGGTGCTGATCGGGGGCGACGTCGCCGACTGCTGCGCCGCGCGCATGATCGCCGGCACGATCGTCGTCCGTGGCCGCGCCGGCCGTCGCACCGGCGTCGCCATGCGGCGCGGAACGCTGCTCGTCACTCGCGTGCCCGCGCTGCCGGCCACGTTCGCGGACGGCGGACCGCCGCCGCGGACCTTCCTGCGGCTGCTGCAGCGTCATCTGCGAAATGCCGGCGGACCGCTCGCACCGTTTGCGCAGATGACCGACGACATTCGGCGCTTCGTGGGCGATCGCGCGTATGGCGGACTCGGCGAGATCCTCGTCGCGCAATGAGATCCGAGCCATCGAGCCGATCGAATCGGCGCCCAACTGACCACAGATGCGCGGCGCTGCGAGGCGCGCAACACGCGCGAACCGGCGTTATCATGCGCAACGCCGCGCATGCGCGGACCGTTGCGGCGGCCGGTGACCGTTGGAGAGGGTCGACAGGGGGCGCTTGATCATGGAGAAGCCGTACATCCTCCATCTGCTGACGGCGGCGCACCACGCCAGTCCGTTCGACGTCAACATGGCGTGCGATGCGGGCTACGACGTCGTCGTGCCCTACACGGATGTCATCGTCGACGACGTGACGTCGCTCGTGCAGGACGCGATCTTCTCGCGGGGCCCGAAGGGCGCGCTGCGCACCGGCATGTACATCGGCGGCCGCGACATCGCCATCGCCGCCGACATGCTGCAGGCGGCGCGCAAGGCGATGGTGCCGCCATTCGAGGTATCGGTGTTCGCCGATCCGAGCGGGGCGTTCACCACGGCGGCGGCGCTCGTCGCATGCGTCGAGCGGCAATTGCGACGCGGCGGGGCCGGCGCGCTTCAGGGCAAGAGCATCGTCGTGTTCGGCGGCACCGGTCCCGTCGGCGCGACGGCGGCGCTGCTGGCCGTCGATGCCGGTGCGCACGCGACGATCGTCAGCCGGACGCTTTCGCATGCCCGGTCGACGGCGGACGAATTGCGCGGGCGCTACGGCGCGACGATCACCGCGGCCGGGATGGACGACGGCCTCGCGGCGCTGCGCAGCGCCGAGGTCGTGCTTGCGTGCGGGCGTGCGGGCGTGCGGCTCGTCACCGCGGCGCATCTGGCGACCGCCGGGCGGCTGCTTGTCGCCGCCGATGTGAACGCGGTCGCGCCGTCGGGCGTCGAAGGCGTCGGCGCGATGGACGACGGGGTGCCGATCGCGGCGGCTTCCGGCACGGCGGCCGGCATCGGCGCGCTCGCCGTCGGCGGCGTCAAGTTCCAGACGCAGCGGAGCATGCTGGAATCGATGCGCGAGGGCGGCAAGGCGGTCTATCTCGATTTCCGCGACGCGTTCGACGTCGCACGCAAGCGCGCATCGTGAACGCCGCAGCGCGAAGCGGCCACGTGCCCGGCATGGCCGGGGACGCGCGCGCGGCTGGCTGGCCGAGCGTCAACGCGCACGCCGCCGCGCTCGTCAGCGCGCTGGTCGAGGATGCGGCAGCGCTGCGTCTGCGCGTCGACCGGACCGGCGACGGATGCGTGATCGTCGACGCCGGCATCGAATGCCGAGGGGGTCTCGAAGCCGGGCGGCGCGTGGCGCAAATCTGCCTCGCAGGACTCGGCAGCGTGCGGTTCGCGCAAGCGGATGCCGGCGGGCCGCTCGGCGTTGCCGTGCACACGGCCAATCCCGTGCTCGCGTGCCTCGGAAGCCAGTATGCGGGCTGGAGCCTGGCGCATGGCGAGGGCCGGGGCGCCTTCCGCGCGCTGGGCTCGGGGCCGGCGCGCGCGCTTGCCGCCAAGGAGCCTCTCTTCGCCGACCTCCATTATCGCGACCGTGCGGACGCGACCTGTCTGGTGCTCGAGGTCGATCGCGTTCCGCCACCGGAAATCGTCGCGAAGGTCGCCCGCGATTGCGGCGTGACCCCCGCCCGCCTGACGATGATTCTCACACCGACCCGCAGCCTCGCGGGCGTCGTGCAAATCGTCGCCCGCGTCCTCGAGGTCGCGCTCCACAAGGCGCATGCGATCGGATTCGCGCTCGATGCGATCGTCGACGGCGCGGGGACGGCGCCCCTGCCGCCGCCGACGCCGGACTTCGTCGCCGGCATGGGCCGGACCAACGATGCGATCCTGTTCGGGGGCGACGTGCAGCTGTTCGTCGACGCCAGCGACGAGGCGGCGCGCGACCTCGCCGTGCGGCTGCCCAGTTGCACGTCGCGCGATTACGGCAAGCCGTTCGCGCGCGTGTTCGAAGATTGCGGACGCGACTTCTATCGGATCGATCCGCTGCTGTTCGCACCGGCGCGCGTGCGCGTGAGCAACGTGGCGAGCGGGCGCTCGTTCTCGGCCGGGCGGCTCGATCACGCGCTCGTCGCGGCGTCGTTCGAAGGCGACGATCATGGCTGATCGGCGTCCTGTGCCTGCGGCAGCGCCGGCCACCGGCCTTCGCGTGGCGATCGTCACCGAGCGTGCGGGCTGGCATGGCGCGCAGCTGCGCCGTGCGTTTCGCGCGCGCGGCATCGAGACGCGTTGCGTGTCGCTCGAGCGCTGCGCGATCGACCTTGCGCGAGGCGTGCACGGCATCGTCATGCCGGGGTTCGAGCGCCGCCTTCCCGATGGTGTGTTCGTGCGCGGAGTGCCCGGCGGATCGCTCGAGCAGGTGGTCCTGCGCCTCGATTTCCTGCACGCGCTGCGCGAGCTCGGCGTGGCGGTGTACAACGACGCGCGCGCGATCGAGAAGAGCGTCGACAAGGCGATGACGAGCCTGCTGCTCGCGCGCGCCGGCGTGCCGACGCCGCCGACCTGGGTCACCGAGTCGCCGGCGCGTGCACGCGGTATCGTGCTGCGCGAGACGTCGGCCGGCCGTGCCGTCGTGGTGAAGCCGCTGTTCGGTTCCCAGGGCAAGGGCCTGCTGCGCCTGCAGGCCGGCATGGACATTCCGGACGCCGCGGCCGTGCAGGGTGTGTGGTATCTGCAGCGGTACGTCGAGCCCGCCGCGGGGGAGGGACGGTGGTGCGACTGGCGTGTGCTGGTGGTCGGCGCGGCGGTTGCCGCGGCGATGGTGCGGCATGGCAGGACGTGGATCAACAACGTCGCGCAAGGAGCACGTTGCGAAGCCGCGGCACCTGACGCTACCCTGCACGCCCTGGCCGTCGCAGCGGCCCGGGCGGTCGGCATGGATTACGCAGGCGTCGATATCATGCTCGGTCCCGGTGGCGGCTACCAGGTGATCGAGGTGAACAGCATTCCCGCGTGGAGGGGCTTGCAAAGCGTGACTGAAAGTAACATCGCGGAAGGACTGGTGAACGACTTCGTGTCCCGGCGGCTGACCGCTCGCCTGGCCGCGGTCGGTTGACGCCGGGTCCGCGTTGCCTGAGGGGGCGCGCAAGCGCTACGATCGAGGGGTTGCACAGCGGCATCCGGGTTGCCGGTCAGGTCCGGAGTCGCAAACGACCGTTCCGTACTTCAACGACTGTTCTCGAGGAACACATCATGGCGAAAATCACGGGCGTGTGCGTTGGCGAGTCGTTGGTCGGTGAAGGCAACGAGGTTGCCCACATCGACCTGATCATGGGTCCGCGCGGCAGCGCCGTCGAGACGGCATTCTGCAACGCGCTCACGAACAACAAGGACGGCTTCACCTCGCTGCTCGCCGTCGTCGCACCTAACCTGGCGGCGAAGCCGAACACGATTCTGTTCAACAAGGTGACGATCAAGGGCGCCAAGCAGGCGGTGCAGATGTTCGGTCCGGCGCAGCGTGCCGTCGCCCAGGCGGTGACCGACAGCGTCGCGGACGGCACGATTCCCGCGGAGGAAGCGGACAACCTGTTCATCTGCGTCGGCGTGTTCATTCACTGGGACGCGGCCGACGACACGAAGATCCAGGACTACAACTACAAGGCCACGAAGGAGTCGATCGCGCGCGCCGTCGCCGGCACGCCGAAGGCATCCGAGGTCATTGCGAAGGCGAAGAGCACCGCGCATCCGTTCGCCGCGCACGTTTGACGCCGCAGCGACCGGCGCCGCGCATGCCAGCGTCGACCGGCTCGCGCCGCGCGCGCCGGTCGACGCTCGTCCGGCGGACGCCCGCATCGGCGTCGTTCGGGCGATGACGGCACTGCTGGCGAGCGTTGCCTCGCTCGACGAGGCGCACGCGGTCGCGGACTGCGTCGACGTCGTCGACCTCAAGGATCCGCGCGCGGGCGCGCTCGGCGCGCTTCCCGTCGCACAGGTCGCCGCGATCGTGCGCGACCTCGGCGGGCGCCGCGTCGTCAGCGCGGCGCTCGGCGAGTTCGTCGACGGGACGGCAGTGGGCGAGGCGGCGGAAGCGATGGCCGCCACTGGCGTGGATTTCGTGAAGGTCGGCCTCGCCGATGCGACGCGCTGCAGCACCGTGTTGCCCTCGGCAGCCGCGCGCACGCCGGGATCGCGACTCGTCGCCGTGCTGTTCGCCGATCGGGCGCCGCGGTTCGAGGCGCTCGACGAAATCGCGCGCGCCGGCTTCGCGGGCGCGATGCTCGACACCGCCGACAAGCGCGGCGGAACGCTCCTCGATTGCATCGCACCGCCGCGCCTGCGGGCTTTCGTCGATCGGGCCCGTGCGCTCGGCCTGTTCGTCGGCCTGGCCGGGTCCTTGCGGGAAGGACATCTGCCGGACGTGCTCGCGTGCCGTCCCGATTTCGTCGGTTTGCGCGGCGCCCTTTGCGAGGATGCGGATCGCACGGCCGGCATTTCGCGCGAGCGGACGCAGGCGATCGCGAAAACGTTCGCGGCTGCGAACGCCGACCGGTCCGCAGCACTCCAAGGGCTGACGGCTCGCGTGCCGGCGTTTTCAGCTTCCGGCAGCCGCGCGGAGGGGCTTTCGCCATGACATCTTTGCACGCCTACTCGGACGACGAGATCCGCGCGCGGCTCGCGACCGAGCTGCCGCATTGGTACTTCGAAGACGGCTGGATCCGCAGAAAATTCCGCACCGAAGGCTGGAAGGGCACGCTGATGGTCGTCAACGCCGTCGGCCATCTCGCCGAAGCGGCGTGGCATCACCCCGATCTCACGGTCTCGTACGCGTTCGTGATCGTCAAGCTGGTGACGCATTCCGCGAAGGGCATCACCGACCGCGACTTCGCGCTCGCGCGGAAGATCGAGGACGTGATCTCGTGGCAGCCGGGACGTGAAGGCGGTCCCCTCGAAGGCACGCCGAATGCGGATCAGCGGTTCCGTTACATCAAGTACGACGGCTGAGCTTGCGGACGCATCGTCCGGCGGCGGTTCTCACTTGAGCGGGACCGCGGCAGCGCGGCCGGCGGATGGCGTCAGCGATCGAGTGAGCGGCGTCGTACGCGTCGAGGCCCCGGGCCGGCTTCATCTGGGCTTTCTCGATCCGAGCGCGACACTCGGCCGCCGCTTCGGCAGCGTGGCCCTCGCGATCGAAGGCATGGCGACGGTCGTCGAAGCGTCGTTCGACACAGTGGACACGCTGGTGGCAGGCGAGGGCGCCTGTCGAGACGAGGTCGATCGCGCGCGCGCACACGTGGCGACGCTGCGCCGGTTGTGGCAGGTGGGAACGCCACTTCGCGTCGAACTGCAACGGACGCTTCCGCCGCACGCCGGCTTTGGATCGGGCACGCAGCTCGCGCTTGCGCTCGGGCATGCGATCGGGGCGCTCCTGTCGCGTCCGGCCACCACGTCCGGCATCGCCCACGCACTCGCGCGCGGCGCACGCTCCGGCGCCGGCATTGCGGCGTTCGTGCAAGGCGGATTCCTCGTCGATGCCGGCCATGGCGAGCCCGACGTCTTGCCGCCGATCATCGCCCGCCTGGAGTTTCCCGACGCGTGGCGCGTCGTCCTCGTGATCGACGAACGCGTCGACGGCCTCCACGGCGGCGCGGAGGCGCAAGCGATCGCTGCGTTGCCGGCGTTTCCCGCCGAGCACGCCGCACAGCTTTGTCACCGGCTCGTCATGCAGGTCCTCCCAGGCGTCGCCGAACTCGATTTCGATCGCTTCGCCGCCGGGTTGACGGCCATCCAGGATGCGAACGGAAGCTACTTCGCGCCCGCTCAGGGTGGCGGCATGTACGTAAGCGGCGCGGTCGGCCGGGTGTTGCGCTTCGTGCGTGAGCGTTTTCCGGGTGCCGTCGGCCAAAGCTCGTGGGGACCGACCGGCTTCGCATTCGTCCCCTCGCAGGCCGTCGCCGACGAAGCGATCGCGGCGCTTCGTGCCGCCGGACAGGTGGAACCAGGCATCCGGCTCGTGACGGTGCGAGGACGCAATCGCGGCGCGCGCATCGCGACGATGACGCCTCCCGGTGGTGCGGAAACGAGCGAGGCGCGCGACCGATAGTGGCGCAGACGTTGGCGCTCGTTGCGCTGTCCGCGCGAATGCTGGCCGAATCGGCTCGCCGCGGCGGCTTCGATTGCATCGCGCTCGATCTCTTCGGCGACCGCGACACGCGGCGGGCCGCGCGGGCGTGGATGCGCATCGGCAATCCCGGCGCGCTGCGGCTCGACGCGGCCGCCGCGATCGCCGCGCTGCGGAGCCTCGGATCTTGCGCCGGCTGGATCGCGGGCGGGGGAACGGAGGGCGTGCTGAGCGAGCTCGACGCCAACGCGCGACCGCTCCCGCTGATCGGCAACGGCCCCGAGGTCGTGCGTGCGCTGCGCGCGCCGCGTTCGTTCTTCGCGGCGCTCGCGTCGCTCGGGGTTGCGCATCCGGAGACCCGTTGCGAGCGCCCCGCCGACACGGCCGGATGGCTCTCCAAGGACCTGCACGGCAGCGGCGGCCTGCACATCCATGCAGCGACTTCGCGCGACTTTGGACAGGACGGCCCCGGCCGATACTTTCAGCGCATCTGCGTCGGCACGCCGATGTCGGCGCTCGTCGTCGCGACCGGCAACGACGCGCGCATCGTCGGCTTCAACGAGCTGATCGTCGAGCGCCATGGCGAGCTGCCCTTCGTGTATCGCGGCGCCGTCGGGCCCGTCGCGCTGTCGCCAGGCGCACGCCGGACGCTGACCGAGGCCGTGCATGCGGTCGTCGGGCACTTCGATCTCGTCGGCTTGAACAGCATCGACTTCCTGCTCGACGGCGACGTCGCGCGCATCCTCGAAGTGAACCCGCGCCCCTCGGCAACCATGGCTTTGTACGACGACCGCTGGCCGGCAGGACTCGTCGCGGCGCACGTCGACGCGAGCGTGCGCCGCAAGATCACCTCCGCTGTCGCCGAAGCTTCCGGCGCCGACGAAGTGCGCGGCTGCCTCGTCGTCTACGCCGATCGGGCCGTTCGCTGTCGCGAAGACACGGGCGCGCGGATGCTGGCTTCAGGCTGGGCGCACGACGTGCCGAGCGACGATGCGCCGATCCCTTCCGGTGCGCCCGTGTGCACGGTGTCCGCGACGGGTCGCGACTCGCGCGACGTGCGCGCCACGCTGTCGCTCCGCGCGGCGCGCATCCTGCGCGATCTCGCGGAACGCTCCGCGCCATGAGCGCGACTCCGGACGGAAACGGCGCGGCGGTACGCGCAGCGTTCCTGCGCGCGTGCGATCTCGACGTCGCCGTGCGCAAGCCCGGCAACGTCAGCGCGGCTTCTGCCGGTCACGGCATGGACGCCACGATCTTCCGCGCCGCCGCGCGCGCCTCCGTGGGGCCGCTCTGCGCCCAGGGCGATCCGGTCGGGCGGCGCATCGAACGGTCCATCGACGCCGCGCATGCCGCGGCCGGCTGCAACGCGAACCTCGGCATCGTCCTGCTTTGCGCGCCGATCGCGGCCGCGCTCGAGGACTTGCCCTTCGCGCGAAGCGCGGCGGCGCTGCGCGGCGGCGTGGAGCAGCGATTGCACGCGCTCGACGTGGACGATGCGCGCGCCGCGTTTCGTGCCATCGTCCGCGCCAATCCGGGCGGCCTCGGATACGCCGGCGAGCACGACGTTCGCAGCGCTCCGACGATGAACCTCGTGGAAGCGATGCGCCTCGCCGCCGATCGCGACAGCGTCGCCCGGCAGTACGCGAACGGCTTCGCCGACGTGTTCGATTGCGGCGTGCCGCTGTTCGAGCGCGTCTCGCGCACGTCGGTCGAGCGGGCAATGCTCGGGACCTTCATCGCGTTTCTGCGGCGCTGGCCGGATTCGCACGTCGCGCGCAAGCACGGAGTCGACGTCGCGAGCGCACTCTGTCGCGACGCTGCGGCCAGGAGCGACCGTTACGGCGACGACGCGGTGCGCGCGCCACCGGGGGACATCGCGGCATGGGACGCCGAACTGAAGGCGCGCGGCATCAACCCGGGGACGAGCGCGGATCTCGCCGTCGCGACGGCGTTTGTTTGCCTGTCGCTCGGTGAAGCGTGAATGACCGACGGACCGTTCGCTCGCGCGAGGCGCGCTATCGCTCGCTGTCGGGGAACATTCCGGCGCCGAGGCGTGCCAGCACCGAATGCTCACGGGCATCCTGCGGCTCGTGCGCGGTGCGCCGCCGCCGCTCGATGATCACGCCGACCGCGTCGACGTCGTCGAACTTGCGTGGCTTCGCGACCGCGACGCGCGCCCAGTGCGCGCCGAAATCCGCCAGCATCCGCTGCGCGATTTCCTCGGCCAGCGCTTCGAGCAGGCGATGCGCGTGATGCGCGAGCAGGTCTCGCAGAAAATCGCGAATCCTGCCGTAGTCGATCGTATCGTCGAGGCGGTCGGTGCTGCAGGCGAAGAGCCGGGGAACGCCGACCGCGACGTCGATGCGCACCGGTTGCGGGACGCCGGCTTCGCTCGTGTGGACGCCGATGACCGTTTCGCCGACAAAACCCTCGACGACGATGACGTCCATCGACTCGGCCGCTCGCGCGCGTGCGATGGAGAAGCCGACCGCAAGCGGAAACGCCGCTGTCTGAATACTCATCTGCATCTCCTGGTGCGTCGCCCCGGAACCTCGCCCATTGCATCACCGGCTTGCCGGTTTGGCAACCGCGGCCCGCGCCGGTTCGGTTGTCTGGCGAGGGAGTCGCAAATCGTGGATCGCGGACGCAACGAGCCAGGCATGTGCGCCGGCGCGCCGTGCGGTGGCGAGGTCGCCCTCGTCGCGGATGCCGCCTGCGCCGATGAGCCGGGCATGCGGGGCGCGTCCGCGAACTTCGGCGAACGTGGCGAGATCGGGTCCTGCGAACGCGCCCACGCGGTCGAGCGTCATCACGATCACGCGGCTCGGCCAGCGCCCCGGCGCGGACCAGCAGCCGGCGGGATCGAGCGGACGCTCGTTGCGCCGATCGAGCGAGAGAATCGCCCGGCTCCGATCGGCAAAGCAGCGCTCGAAATCGGCCGCGATGCACAGCGACTCGCTGCCGAAAACCGGCGTCATGCGCGACGCGTACGTACCGAGCGACTTCGTGCACGCGAAAGCGCTTTCGGGTGTCGCGAAGCCGGCGTCGAGCCACAGTTCCATCGTCGGCAGCTCGGCCAGCATCGCTTCGATCACCGAAATCTGCGGGGGGCGGCCGGCGAGCGCGTCGAGATCGGCGGCATAGAGCTTGCGCGAGGCGCAGTGTTCGAGCAGGATGCGCGCGACGCGCACGGGATCGCTGCTCCGGCAGAGCGCGGATTCGAGCGGAAGATAGCGCTCGCGCTCGCCCTTCACCGCACGCACGACGACGCCATTTTGCAGGTCGACGACCGGAATGATGCGCATGTCGAGTCTTCGCGTATTCGTCTACGAGTATCTGAGCGGCGGAGGCGCGGGCGACGATCTTACCGCGGACGACCGTGCGCTGCTCGAGCAGGGCCGGGCGATGCGCGACGCGATCGTCCGCGACCTTGCGCGCGTCGACGGCGTGCTCGTCACGCGTGCGGCTGTCGATGCGCGCGGCGACGATCCCGCGCGGCGGGTGACGAACGTCGCGCCCGCGACACGCGAAACCGCAGCCGGGTTCCTGCGCCGGCAGGCCGCGGAGCACGATCGCGTCTGGGTCGTTGCGCCGGAGACGGACGGGATTCTCGCCGGGCTGCGCGCCTGCATCACGGATCGGCAGTGGATCGGCTGCAGCCTCGACGCAATCCGGATCGCGGGCAGCAAGCGCGCGACGCGTGAATGCTTGCGGCGCAGCGGGATCGCGACCACGCGCGATGCCGCCGATTGCAACCCTGCCGACGCGCGCGGGCAGCGTGTGGTCGTGAAGCCGGACGACGGCGCGGGCGCCTGCGAAACGCGCGTGCATGCGACGCTCGCGGAGGCGCTCGCGGATCGCGCTCGCCGAAAGCTGCAGGAACGCGCGTTCGTCGCCGAGTTCTGGGAGGAGGGCGCGCCCCTCAGCCTGTCGCTGCTGTGCGGCGCGCGCGGGGACGTGGACCTGCTCAGCGTCAACCGCCAGATCATCCACGTCGCGGCCGACGGCGCCGTCCGCTACGGCGGCGTCGCGGTCGGCGTGCACGACTACGACGCGAGCGCCGACGCTTTCGCCGCCCTCGCGCGGGCCGTCGCGGACGCGATGCCGGGCTTGCGCGGCTACGTGGGCATCGACCTCGTTCTGGGCGACGACGGGCGTCCGGTGGTCGTCGAGATCAATCCGCGCGTCACGTGCGCCTACGCGGACCTTTCGGCCGCGCTCGGCCGCAACGTCGGGAGCGAAGTGCTGCGGCAGCACGAGCGGGTGTTCGCGCATGCGTAGCCGCGATGCCGCGCGGCGCACGATCGGCTGGGACATCGGCGGCGCGCACCTGAAGGCGGCGTGCTTCGACGACGACGTCCTTCGCGACGTGGCGCAGTGGCGCTGCGAGCTCTGGCGCGGACTGTCGCACCTGCACGAGGCGTTCGCCGCCGCCCGGGAGCGCTTCGGGGATAACACGACTTGCACGCACGCCGTGACGATGACCGGGGAACTCACCGACGTGTTCGAGCATCGCGAAGCGGGGGTTGCCGCGATCGTCGCCGCGACCGTCCGCGCGTTGGGACCGGACGTCGGCTTCTACGCGGGTCGCGAGGGTTTCGTCGACGCGAGCGCGGCGAGCGTCCGCTGGGGTGCCATCGCCTCGGCCAATTGGCTCGCCACGGCGAGCGTCGTGGCGCAACGTCTCTACGATGCGGTCTTGATCGATATGGGCAGCACGACGACGGACGTCGTGCCGATCGCCGGCGGTCGCGTCGTGGCGCGGGGGCGCGACGATGCGGCGCGGCTCGCTGCACGCGAGCTCGTCTACGTCGGCGTGGTGCGCACGCCGCTTTGCGCGCTGGCGCAGCGCGTGCGCTTCCGCGGTCGCGCCTCCAACGTGATGAACGAGCTGTTCGCGACGAGCGCGGACGTGTTCAGGCTGACCGGCGAGCTCGCACCCGCGCACGACCAGGCCGCGACGGCGGACGGCGCGCCCAGGGACCTGGCATCGACGCGCCGCCGCCTCGCCCGCATGATCGGCTGCGATGCGCGCGATGCGACGGACGACGAGTGGCTGGCGCTGGCGCGCGAGTGGCGATCGTCGTTCGTCGCACTCGTTCGCGAAAACGTCGAGGCCGCGCTCGGCGCAGCCGGCGTGCCGCGCGACGCGCCCATCGTCGGCGCCGGCTGCGGCAGCTTCCTCGTGCGCGAGTGTGCGGCGGGCATGAAGCGCCGCTACGTCGAATTCGCCGATGTCGTCGCCGCCGCGCCCGAATGGCGGGATGGGGCCGGACTCTGTGCACCTGCGGTAGCGGTCGCGATCCTTCGCACGAGCAACGCATGACTTGCGTCGTGAAGATCGGCGGCAGCCTCGCGCGCGATCCGCGCCTCGCGCACTGGCTCGCGCTGCTCGCGGAAGCAGGCGCCGGGCAGGTCGTCATCGTTCCGGGCGGCGGGCCGTTCGCCGACCAGGCGCGCCTCGCGCACGCGCGCTGGGCACTCGACGCCATCGTCGCGCACAACATGGCGGTTCTCGGCATGGTGCAGTACGCGATGCAGATGCACGGAATCTGCGCGGCGCTGGCGCCGAGCACGACAATTGCGGCGATCGACGACGCGCTCCGGCTGGGGCGCACGGTGATCTGGTTGCCGTACGAGCTCGTGCGCGCGCGCGCCGATGCACTGACGAGCTTCGACGTCACGTCCGACAGTCTCGCCGCATGGCTGGCGGACAGGCTCGGCGCCACCCGGCTCGCGCTCGTGAAATCCTGCGCGATTCCCGCCGGTTGCACGATGCGCGATCATGCGGCTGCGGGCATCGTCGACGCCCGCTTCGCCGACGCCGTCCGCGATGCGGACTATGCGGTCGACCTGATCAACAGGGACGAGCTCGGCCGCATGCGCGCGCTGCTCGCCGCTCAGCCGGTGCCGGGTGCTGCGGGTGACGATGCCGCGTAGTGGGCGACGACCGCCGAGCGCAGCCAGTCCCACGCCTCGCGCTCGGTCGGACCCGCCGTCTTGTCGATCGCGATCTGCAGATACGCGAATTCGCTTTCGATCTTGGTGCGCGGAAGCATGTGCAGGCGGCTCACCAGCACGGCGCCTTCGATGACGGCGGCCTGCGCGCGATTGAACCCCGCGAACCCTTTGTGCACGCGCTCGCGGAGGCGGCGCATGCGCAGCACCGGACGCGTCGCGTCTTCGGCGTGCTCGCTCAACGCGAGCTCCAGGTGCCCGAGTGATTCGGCGAGGCGAGCGCAATTCGCTTCGTCGGCCGGCACGCACGGCCAGTCGCGGCGGCCGGTGACGCAGCCCGCGAAGACGCGTGTGTCCACGGTGAAATTGACGACAGCACAACCGCGGGCAAGGACATTGTCGTACGTGCGCGACGGCTTGAAGGGCATCAGCACGACCCGATCGCCGTCGTAGCGTATGCCCATCGGCGCGACGTGCGGCTCGCCTGCAGCGGACGAGGTCGTGACGACGGTTTCGTAGATCATGCTCGGCGGCTGCCCGGTTATGCCTCGCCTGGCGGCTCGGCCAGCGTCGGGCCCGGCGCGTGCCACGCGGTCAGATCCTCTGCTTCGCGCGCGACCGCGCAGCCCCAGTCGAGCGGCTGATCCTGCACGTAGCGCTTGCCGAGTCGCCACGCAATTTCGGCGCGCGCAAGCTCGGCGCCGAGATAGAACGCATGCCCGGCATCGCCTGCGAGCGCGAGGCGCGGATACAGCGCGAACGGGTCCTGACCGACGTGATGACCGTCGCGGTTGTAGACGTGCAGGCCGTCGGCCGCGACCTGGATCCGGTAGCTCGGGTCGCGAATCGCGCGCGCCGTCTCGGCGATTTCCTGCGCGCTGTCGGGAAACGGGTGCTTGTCGTGCACGGTCATCAGGTCCGGCGAGAATCCGGCGGGCAGCGCCTGCGCCTCGCGCGCCGCGTACATGATGCGCCGCGCGACGTCCGCCTCGCGGACCGCCCGACGCGCATGCGCGCTCACCTCGGTCGTCAGGATCGCGCTCGCGCGAAGCTCGGTCGCGATGCCCAGCAGAAGCGCGTTCATGCCGCTGGTGTCGGCTTCGGTCAGCTCGGTCACGTTGCCGATGCCGATGAAGATGGGGGTTTCCGGATAGCGGACCCGAAGCCGCAGATATCGGGCGAGGGCGCCGGAGAGCCCGAAGGGGAGCGGATCGAGAATCGAATCGGCGAGGACGCCGCGCCCGCGTGCCGCCATGGCTTCGATCGCCTCGTGCAGCGACGCCTCGTCCGCCGGCTCGCGCGGGATGAGGACCGGCGTCGAAGCGACCTCGTCGGCGATCCACAGCGTGTCGATCGTGAGCGAGAGCACATAGTCCGCGCCGGCCCGCCCGCCGCGCAACAGCTCGTCGCTGTCGAGCGAGTCGACGCTGACGGCGTACCCGTTGCGCTTCAACGCGTCGATCGCTTCCTCGAGGTGCGGGAACGGCGTTTCCGGAAGGCAGCCGAGGTCGATGACGTCGGCGCCATTGCCGCGGTGCGCCGCTGCGCGCGCGAGGATCGCATCGACGGTGAGATGCGGTGCATCGACGATCTCGGCGAAGATGGCGATGTCGTAGCGCGAAAGGTCGACGGCGCGACTGGCGCGGTGGAAGAAAGCGGGCAGGTCCTTGAGGTCGTCCGGCCCGCGGTCGACGGGAACTCCGTACAGCGCGGACAGCGCGGCGAGGTCGCCGCGGCAGCGGCCGGGGACGAGGATGCGGTCGATGCCTTCGGGTTGCTCGATCCGGCGCCGGATCATGTCCGCCGTCATCAACCCGGCCACCTGGATTCCGATGTCGACGACCTCCCACGAGAACGGCGCCGGTGCCATGCCCGCCAGAACCTTCTCGAGGCTCGTGCGCGCGAGCCGGCCGGTCAGGAAGCGGATGCGTTCCATGCGAGCGCGAGCTGCCCGAGCCGCGCTGCGAGCGCCGCTTCGAGCTCGGCCACCGAGCAGGCGACGGCACAGTACTCGATGTGCCGCAGTCGCTCGACGTTCTCGAGCTCGATGCGGCGCGGGCGCAGCTCGACCCATTCGTGCGGCGCCTTCGTGATCACGTGCGGCTCGGTGTCGCAGGCGAATACGATGCTCGGGATCGAGCGCTTGCCGGCCTGCGCGAAGAGGTTCGTCGGCAGCGTGTCGGAGATGCCGTACGCGCACTTCGCCACGGTGTTGCTGGTGGCGGGAGCGATGACCAGCGTGTGATAGATGTCCTCGTAGAGCATGCCGACCGGCACCGCGCTCGCGCTCTTGTCGCGGAACACGCGGAAGCGCTGCTTCAGGAGCTCGCGGCCGATATGGTAGAGCGGCAGCACTTCCTCGCCCGCGCTGGACAGGAAGATGTCGACATCCGGCAGGCGCGCTGCGAGCTCGATCGACTCCTCGATGAAATGACCCGAGCCGGTGATGGCCCACGCGAAGCGCCGCCGCCGCTCCGCTTTCGAATCGGCGCCTGTCGCGTTCACGGCGCTTCGCGGCTGCGGTCGGCGGCGCGCGAGTACCCGGGCGTGTCGGTTTCCAGCATGGGGCCGCAGGGTGGGCGCATCATTGTCGCATGCGCGATTCGCATCGTAACCGTCGATGAGCCGGCCCGGCGTGCTCGCCTGCGGCCGCCATCGCCTGGCGCTCGATCGCGTCCGCATCATGGGCGTGCTCAACGTGACGCCGGATTCCTTTTCCGACGGCGGCGAATTCAGGACACGCGAAGCCGCGGTCGCGCGAGCGACCACCATGCACCACGAAGGCGCCGACATCATCGACGTCGGCGGCGAGTCGACCCGTCCGGGTGCCGCGCCGGTGTCCGAGAAGGAAGAGCTCGATCGCGTGCTGCCGGTCCTCGAGGCGCTCGTGCGCGAGCCGGCGCTCGCGGATACGCCGATCTCGGTCGACACGCGCAAGCCGGGCGTGATGCGCGCGGCGATCGCAGCGGGCGCGAGCATGATCAACGATGTCGCCGCCCTGCGTGCGCGCGGCGCGATCGAGGCGGTCGCGCAAAGCGGTGTTGCCGTATGCCTGATGCACATGCAGGGCACGCCGGCGACGATGCAGCAGGCACCGGAGTACGTCGACGTCGTCAGCGAAGTGCGCGCGTTCCTCGCGGAGCGCGCGCGTGCCTGCACCGGTGCAGGCATCTCGCACGAGCGCATCGTCGTCGATCCGGGGTTCGCATTCGGCAAGCGCCGCGCTCACAACGTCGCGCTGCTGCGGCATCTCGAAGCGCTGTGCAGCCTCGGCTTCCCGGTCCTCTGCGGATTGTCGAGAAAGGGCGTCATCGAAGAGCAGCGGCAACCGCGGGCCGCCGATCGCCTGGCCGCAAGCATCGCGGCGATGCTCGCGGCAGTGGCGCGCGGCGCCGCGATCGTGCGCGTCCACGACGTCCGCGATACGGCCGACGCGCTGCGCGTATGGTCGGTCGTTCGATGAACGCAGGGGAGCCGCGGCCGGCTTACTTCGCCGTGGAACCGCGGGCGGATTCGAGCAGCGCGGCGGCCTCCGCGTGGTTGAATTCGCGCGCCATGTCGAGCGCGCTCTTCCCCCTGTTGTCGCGCAGATCGACGCGCGCGCCCGCGTCGATCAGCACGCGCACCGTGGCGGCGTGACCGTAGCCCGCGGCCCACATGAGGGCGGTCAGGTCGTTGCGATAGACGGCGTTCGGGTCGACGCCTTTCGCGAGCAGCAGGCTCACGATCTCCGCATGGCCTTCGCCCGCCGCGTACGTCATCGCGTTCTTGCCGATTCGGTCGACGGGCAGCGGATCCGCGCCGCGCGCCAGCAGCGCGCGCGTCATGTCGGCGTTCCCGGCGTACGCGGCGGCCATCAACGGCGTCACGCCATTCACGGCCGCCTCGTTGACGTCGGCGCCTGCCGCGAGCAGCGTCTGCGCGAAATCCCCGCGATTCTTCTTGAGCGCGATCAGCAGTGCCGATTCGCCGAGCCTGTTGCGCGAGTTGACTGCGGCGCCGTCGCGCAGTGCGCGCTCGATGCCGCTCGCGTCGTCGTTGCGAACCGATGCCAGCAGTCGTGCGTTGGTGGCGAACGCGTCGTCGGGGACTGCGGTTTGCGCATCCGCCGCGGTCGCCGTCAAGGCAGCGAAAAGCGCGGCGAAAGCGATGTTGCGGTGCAGCAGCAGCAGCCGCCGAACGCCTTGGCGATACCGCAGGCAGACTGCGCGATCCGGAGGGAACACGAGCGTCTCCCGGTGCGTCGCACGCGCTACCGCAACGCACAAAAAGTCGTAGATTTGCAAGTTGATGCGAAACGCACTATAACGGCGATTGCCACACGCCACCAAGCATCACTCCGCAGATTTCGACGCGTTCCACGGGAGGAAGCGCAATGATCGATCGCAAGCGAATGACAGGCATGGTTGCGGCAGCCGCCGGGTTTGCGCTGTCGCTCGGCATCCATGCGCAGGAAACGGGGACCGGCGCGACGACGACGGCGAAGCCGGTGCCGGGAGCGCTGCCACAGATCACGCAGCCGATGCTCGATGCCGCGGCGTCCGACTCGAAGAACTGGATCCACCCGAACGGGAGTTATACGCAGACGCGCTACTACCCCGGCAACCAGATCAACGCCGGGAACGTGAGCAAGCTCAAGCCGGCGTTCGTCTTCCAGACGGCGGTGCTGGAGTCGATGGAGACCGCGCCGATCGTCGTCGACGGCGTGATGTTCCTGACGACGTCGTTCAACCACGTGTACGCGATCAACGCGGCGACCGGCGAGGAATACTGGCACTACAAGCACAAGATGGGTCCGATCACGACGTTTTGCTGCGGTCCGAACAACCGGGGCGTCGCGATCGAGGGCGACCGGCTGTTCATGGGCACGCTCGACGCCAAGCTCGTCGCGCTCGACGCGAAGACCGGCAAGCTGCTGTGGGAGACGCAGATCGCCGATCCGGAAAAGGGCTACTCGGAAACGATGGCGCCCGCCGTCGTCGAGGGCAAGGTGCTGATCGGCACCAACGGCGGCGAGTACGGCGTGCGCGGCTTCCTCAAGGCGTTCGACGCCAAGGACGGCAAGCTGCTGTGGACGTTCTACTCGATTCCCGACAAGGGCCATGAAGGCGTGTGGGCGGAGAACGACGCGACCGGGCGCAACATGCATCGCGACGTTGCGGCCGAGAAAGCGGCGTTCGCGAAGGACAGCTCGTTCTACCAGACGCTCGGCGGCGGCGTGTGGATGACACCCGCGATCGACAGGAAGACGCGCACGGTGTTCTTCCTGGCGGGCAATCCGTCGCCCGACCTGTACGGGGCCATTCGCCCGGGCGACAACCTGTACACGAACTCGATGGTCGCCGTCGACCTGGACAAGGGCACATACAAGTGGCATTCGCAGTACATCGCGCACGACGTATGGGATCTGGACGCGGTGAGTCCGGCGATCCTCACGCAGGCAAAGGACGGCAGCGGCAAGGTCGTCGACGTCGTGATCCATGGCGGCAAGACGGGCCACATCTACGTGCACGAGCGCGGCACCGGCAAGCTGATCCGTTTCTCCGAGGCGATGATCCCGCAGGAGAACATGTGGGTGCTGCCGACGAAGGAGGGCGCGCGGATGCTGCCGGGTGCGAACGGCGGCGTCGAATGGTCGCCGATGGCGGTCAATCCCAAGCTGCACATGGCGTACGCGGCCAACCTGCACCAGCCGATGACGTACCACGTCGAGGAAGCGCCGTACCCGGGTGGGAGCAAGCTGTGGCTCGGCGGCGCGTTCAAGACGATACCGGGCGAGGAGCAGTGGGGCCGTCTCGTCGCGGTCAATCTCGACACCGGCAAGGTCGCGTGGGGCGTGAAGACGCCGCAGCCGCTGATCGGCGGCGTGCTCGCCACCGCCGGCGACATCGTCTTCAACGGCGAGGCGAACGGCTGGTACAAGGCCTACGACGCGCGCAACGGCAAGGAATTGTGGAAGTACTTCTGCGGTGCGGGCGTCAACTCGCCCGGCGTCTCGTACATGGTCAAGGGCAAGCAGTACGTCGCGATCGCCGCCGGCGGCAACAACCAGATCGACGCGAAGCGCGGCAACAGCGTCTTCGTGTTCGCGTTGCCGTAACGCTGCGCCAACGGTCACAGACGGCCACTCCGAACGGGAGTGGCCGTTTTCTTGTCTGCACCTGCAGTCGATCCTCATCATGCGTATCGTTTTGTCGCTTGTGGCCATCGCCATGCTCGCCCTCTGCGCGCAGGCGACGGCGCAAGCGCCCCCGGCGTCGGGAGACGTCGCCGCGAAGGCGCAGGTGTGCGCGGCGTGCCACGGACAGAACGGCAACTCGACCGACCCGCAATATCCGGTGCTCGCAGGGCAGAACTCGCGCTACATCTACCTGCAGCTCAAGGACTTCAAGGAAGGGCGGCGCCACGATCCGCAAATGGATCCGATGGCGGCGCCGCTTTCGCGCGACGACATGCTCGCGCTGGCCGATTTTTTTTCGAAGCAGAAACAGGCGCCCGTCGGCTTCAAGGCGGATCCGGCGAAGGTCGCGGCGGGCAAGAAGAGATCGGACGAGGTGCTGTGCCCGATGTGCCATCTCGGGGAATTCGCGGGCCAGAACGAGATTCCGCGCGTCGCCGGCCAGCATTACCAGTACGTCAAGAAGCAGCTCTCCGACTTCAAGGCGCGCCGGCGCACGAACGACGCCGGGAACATGACAGCTGTCGCCGGAACGCTCTCCGACGACGACATCGAGAGCCTCGCACAGTACATCGCCAACCTGCGCTGATGCCGTGTGAGCGCGCAGGGCCGTCCCAGGCGCGAACAAGCTCCGGAGTGCGTCAGCGCGGAGGATAGTCCAATGATCCCACCCGAGAGCCCGGAGATCGACCGGCTCGTCGCCGAGCTCGAGCAGGCGGAAGCCTACGAGCAGCGCCTGCGGCAACTGATCGTCGACGTGCGCGACCAGCTCGCCGCAGGCAACACGCAGGCCGCGCTGTCGATGCTGAACGCGGCGCTGTCCGACATCGACGCGGCCACCGACGTCGTCACGCCGCATCGCGACTGATTTCCGCCTGTTTGCAGGCGACTCGCCAACGGGAGGCCGCGGTGCGCGGCCCTTCCCCGCATTCGGCGCGCGGCGTATCCTTGTTGACCCGCGCGACAAGACTCGAAAGCCTGCGCACGCAATCCATCGAACGAAGGAGGACAACGTGGCTGTTTCGCTTGCATTGACCGTCAACGGCAAGCCGGTGAGCGCGGAGGTCGACCCGCGTACGCTGCTCGTCGACCTGCTTCGCAACACGCTGGGACTCACCGGCACGCACGTCGGCTGCGACACCGCGCAGTGCGGCGCCTGCACCGTTCACCTCGACGGCAAGGCGGTCAAGGCGTGCAACGTGCTGGCGCTCCAGGCGCAGGGTGGCAACGTCCTGACCATCGAAGGTCTCGCGACCAACGGCGCGCTGCATCCGATGCAGGCGGCGTTCAAGGACTGCCACGGCCTGCAATGCGGGTTCTGCACGCCCGGCATGGTGATGAGCGCGCTCGACCTCGTCGCGCGCCATCCGGATGCCGACGAGCAGACGATCCGCGAGCAGCTCGAAGGCAACCTGTGCCGCTGCACCGGCTATCACAACATCGTCAAGGCGGTGCGGCAGGGCGCCGCCGCCATGGCAAAGTAGGAAGGAGCGCACGATGGGCGCGAACGAAACCGGATACATCGGCCAGGCGGTCAAGCGCAAGGAGGATGCGCGCTTCCTGACCGGCACGGGGCAATACACGGACGACGTGTCGCTCCCGCGCCAGACGCACGCGTATTTCCTGCGCTCGCCGCACGCGCACGCGAAGATTCGCGGCATCGACACGACGAAGGCGAAACAGGCGCCGGGCGTCGTCGCCGTCTACACCGGCGCCGACCTCGAGGGTGTGAACGGACTTCCGTGCGGCTGGCTGATCACGAGCGTCGACGGCACGCCGATGAACGAGCCGCCGCACCCCGTGCTCGCGAAGGGCAAGGTGCGCTACGTCGGCGACGCGGTTGCGATGGTGGTCGCGGAGACGCGCGATCAGGCGAAGGATGCCGCCGAGCAGATCGATGTCGATTACGACGTGCAGCCGGCGGTGGTGAACGTCGTCGCCGCGCTCGAGCCGGGCGCTCCGCAGATCCACGACGAGGCGCCGGGCAACAAGTGCTACACGTGGTCGATCGGCGACAAGGCCGCTACCGACGCCGCGTTCGCCAAGGCGACGCACGTGACGAAGCTCGACCTCGTCAACAACCGGCTGATTCCGAACGCGATCGAGCCGCGCGCTGCGGTCGCTTCCTACAGCGCGGCGGACGAGGCGTACACGCTGTACGTGACGAGCCAGAATCCGCACGTCGAGCGCCTGCTGATGACGGCGTTCGTCCTCGGCCTGCCCGAGCACAAGGTGCGCGTGATCGCACCCGATGTCGGCGGCGGCTTCGGCTCGAAGATCTACCTCTACCCCGAGGAAACCGCGATGGTGTGGGCGGCGAAGCGCGTCGGACGCCCGATCAAGTGGGCGGCCGAGCGCAGCGAATCGTTCCTCGCCGATGCGCACGGCCGCGACCACGTCACGCACGCAGAGCTGGCGCTCGACGCTTCGGCCAAGTTCCTGGCGCTGCGCGTGCACACGACGGCGGCGATGGGCGCGTATCTGTCGACGTTCGCATCCTGCATCCCCACGATTCTTTACGCAACGCTGCTGGCGGGCCAGTACACGACGCCGGCGATCCACTGCGAAGTCGTCGCGGCGTTCACGAACACCGCCCCGGTCGACGCCTACCGCGGCGCGGGCCGCCCGGAGGCGACGTACGTGGTCGAGCGGATCGTGCATCAGGCGGGCGTCGAGCTCGGCATTCCGCAGGACGAGATCAGGCGCCGCAATTTCATTCGCGAATTTCCCTACCAGACGCCGGTTGCGCTCGTCTATGACACCGGCGGCTACGACGCAACGCTCGACGATGCGAACAAGGCGGCCGACGTGAAAGGCTTTGCCGCGCGCAAGGCGGAAGCCGCGAAGCGCGGCAAGCTGCGCGGGCTGGGCTACGCGGCCTACATCGAGGCGTGCGGCATCGCGCCGTCGAACGTCGCGGGCGCACTCGGCGCACGGGCGGGCCTGTTCGAGGCGGGCGAGGTGCGCGTGCACCCGACCGGCAGCATCACGGTGTTCACCGGCTCGCACAGCCACGGCCAGGGGCACGAGACGACGTTCGCGCAAGTCGTCGCGACGCGCCTCGGCATTCCGGTCGAGAACGTCGACGTCGTGCACGGCGACACCGGCCGCGTGCTGTTCGGCATGGGTACCTACGGCTCGCGCTCGCTCGCGGTGGGCGGCACGGCGATCGTCAAGGCGCTCGACAAGATCGTCGCCAAGGGCAAGAAGATCGCCGCGCATTTGCTCGAGGCTGCCGAGACCGACATCGAGTTCAAGGACGGCAGGTTCACGGTGGCCGGAACGGATCGCAGCAAGGCGTTCGGCGAAATCGCGCTCGCCGCTTACGTGCCGCACAACTATCCGCTCGACAAGCTGGAGCCCGGGCTCAACGAAACGGCGTTCTACGATCCGACGAACTTCACGTTCCCGGCGGGCACGCACATCTGCGAAGTCGAGATCGATCCCGACACCGGCGCGGTCGACGTCGTCAAGTTCACGGCGTCGGACGACTTTGGCAACATCATCAATCCGATGATCGTCGAGGGCCAGGTGCACGGCGGGCTCGCGCAGGGCATCGGCCAGGCGCTGCTCGAGAACTGCGTCTACGACGCGGACAGCGGGCAGTTGCTGACCGGAAGCTACATGGACTACGCACTGCCGCGCGCGGACGACCTGCCGTCGTTCAGGGTGAGCACGCAGGTGACGCCGTGCACGCACAATCCGCTCGGCGTCAAGGGTTGCGGGGAAGCCGGCGCCATCGGCGCGCCGGCCGCGCTGATGAACGCCGTGCACGACGCGCTCTCCGCGGTCGGCGTCAACCGCTTCGACATGCCCGCATCGCCGCATCGCGTATGGCAGGCGATCCAGTCCGCCAAAGCATCCGCCTGAGGAGCCACGATCATGTACGCAGTCGAGTATCAGAAGGCCAAAAGCGTCGCCGACGCGGCGGCATTGCTCGCGAAGACCGGCGGCAGGGCGCTGGCGGGCGGACAGAGCCTGGTGGCGGCGATGAAGCTGCGGCTCGCGCAGCCGGGAACGCTCGTCGACCTGCGCGGCATCGCGGAGATGGCAGGCGTCCGGCGCGACGGCGACAAGCTCGTCATCGGTGCGATGACCCCCCATGCGGACGTCGCGGCGTCCGCGGAGGTCAAGGGGTGGCTTCCGGCGCTCTGCGCACTGGCCGAGGGCATCGGCGATCGGCAGGTTCGCAACCTGGGGACGATCGGCGGCTCGATCGCGAACAACGATCCCGCGGCCGACTGGCCGGCCTGCGTCTTGGGGTTGAACGCCACTGTCGTCACGAACAAGCGCAGGATCGCCGCCGATGATTTTTTCAAGGGCATGTACGAAACGGCGCTCGCGGGCGACGAAATCATCACCGAGGTGGTGTTCCCCTTGCCGAAACGGGCCGCGTACGCGAAGTTTCCCAATCCCGCGTCGCGCTTCGCCCTGGTCGGCGTGTTCGTCGCGAAGCTCGCCGACGACGGCGTTCGCGCCGCGGTGACGGGCGCTGCGCCGAGCGTGTTCCGGTCGAAGGAGATCGAAAGCGCGCTCGCGAAATCGTTCACGCCGGACGCGGCGAAAGCGGTGAAGATCGGCGCTTCGGGCCTGAACAGCGATCTGCACGGCTCCGCCGAGTATCGCGCGCACCTCGTCAGCGTGATGGCGTCGCGCGCGGTCGCAGCGTGCGCGTAGCGTCGTCTTGACGGCCGCCGGCGTCCTCGTCGCCGGCGGCGTACCGGTGGTGCCGTAGAATCGAAGTCCACGCGTTGACGCGGTGATCGATGTGGACGACGAACGAGGCCTTGCACACCCGCCGGCGACGGTCGATGCGACGCTCGACCTGCTCGGGCGGCAAAACTACGTCGCCGATCGAAGGCTCGCGACCGCGGTGTTCCTCGCGCTCAAGCTTTCGCGCCCGTTGTTTCTGGAGGGCGAGGCGGGCGTCGGCAAGACGGAGATCGCCAAGGTGCTCGCCGCGGGGCTTTCGCGTCCGCTCGTGCGCCTGCAATGCTACGAAGGCCTCGACACCGCCGCCGCGGTGTACGAGTGGAACTATCCGCGCCAGATGATCGAGATCCGGCTCGCGGAAGCGGCCGGCAACGTCGAGCGCGGTGAGCTCGCGCACGACATCTTCACGACGCGGTTCCTGCTGCGGCGGCCGCTGCTGCAGGCCCTTTCGCCGGAGGATGGCGCCACGCCGGTGCTGCTGATCGACGAGCTCGATCGCGCCGACGAGCCGTTCGAGGCGTATCTGCTGGAAGTGCTGTCGGACTATCAGGTGACGATTCCCGAGCTCGGCACGATCCGCGCGGCGACGCCGCCGGTGGTCGTCATCACGTCGAACCGCACGCGCGAGATTCACGATGCGATCAAGCGCCGCTGCCTTTATCACTGGGTCGACTATCCGGACGCCGCGCGCGAGCTCGCCATCGTGCGGCGCAAGTGCCCGGGGGTGCCCGAATCGCTGGCCCGCGAGATCGTCGCGTTCACGCAGCGGCTGCGCACGCTCGACCTCTTCAAGTCGCCCGGCGTGGCCGAGACGCTCGATTGGGCCGAAGCGCTCGTCGCCCTCGACTGCATGACGCTCGACCCGCAAACGGTCGCCGACACGCTCGGTGCGCTGCTCAAGTATCAGGACGACGTCGGCGCGATCACGCCCGAGGTGGCGGCGAGGCTCGTGCGCGAGGCGCAGGATGCGTAAGGCGGACGCCGGCATGATCGACTCCGTGCCGCACGCTGGCGCGCCGGTGCGCGGGCTTCGCCCGAACGCCTTCCTCGACGCGCTGCCGCGCGGGAGGCTTGCGGAGAACGTCATGCATTTCGTGCGCATCCTGCGCGCGGCCGGACTGCCTGCCGGTCCCGCGAAGGTCCTCGACGCGCTCGCTGCGGTGGATGCGATCGGGCTCGACAACCGCGACGACTTTCGCGCCGCGCTCGCTGCGGTGCTCGTGTCGCGCCGGGAGCACCAGCCGGTGTTCGAGCAGGCGTTTGCGCTGTTCTGGCGCAATCCGCGGCTGCTCGAAAGAATGCTGGCGGCGCTGCTGCCGAAGGTCGAGGGTCGTGCAGGCGCGCCCGAGGAGCTGCCGGCGCGCCTCGCGCAGGCGATGCTGCCACCGGCTCCGGGGCCGCGCGAAACAGGCGACGAGGAAACGGAGCTCGACGCCGCCTTCTCGTTCTCGGCGCGCGAAGTGCTGCAGCGCAAGGACTTCGCATCGATGACGAGCGAGGAGCTGGCGCAGGTGAAGACGCTTTTGCGCGCGATGAGGCTGCCGCTGCCACGAGTGCGCGTACGCAGGACCGCCGCCGCGCCGCGCGGGCACGCGATCGACCTGCGCGCGACGCTTCGGCGCAGCGTCGGCGCCGGCGGGGCGCTGACGCCGCTGCGTTTCCGCGCGCGCCGGCGCCGGCCACCGCCGCTGTGCGTGCTGTGCGACATCTCGGGCTCGATGGACCGTTATGCGCGGATGCTGCTGCACTTCCTGCACGCCGTGACGAACGATCGCCACCGCGTCCACGTGCTGACGTTCGGCACGCGGCTCACGAACATCACCCGGCATCTGCGCCATCGCGACGTCGACGTCGCGCTGTCGCGCGTCGCCGAGGCGGTCGAGGACTGGGCGGGGGGCACGCGGATCGGCCGCTGCCTGCACGAGTTCAATTTCCGCTGGTCGCGGCGGCTGCTCGGGCAGAACGCCGTCGTGCTGCTGATCAGCGACGGCCTCGACGCCGATGCCGGCGACGGGCTGGCGTTCGAGGCCGAGCGCCTTTCCAAGTCCTGCGCGCGTCTCGTGTGGCTGAATCCGCTGCTGCGCTACGCAGGGTTCGAGGCGCGGCCCGCCGGCATCCGGGCGATCCTGCCGCATGTCGACGATTTCCTGCCGGTGCACAATCTCGAAACGCTGACCGATCTCGCGCATGCGCTGGCGCGGCCCTCGGCGCGCGATGCGGCGCTTGCGCTTCGGGCTTGATTCCCGTCAATCATGGAACTCACCAATACCCGTATCGTTCCCGCACCGCCGTCCGTGGTGTGGGCGTCGTTGAACGACCCGGCAATCCTGAAGGAATGCCTGCCCGGCTGCGAGTCGCTGGAACGCGCGGGCGACAATGCCTTCCAGGCGGTCATGGCGACTCGCGTCGGACCGGTTTCGGCACGGTTCACCGGCCGGGTCACGATGAGCGACATCGACCCCCCGAATGCGTACACGCTGCACTTCGAGGGGCAGGGCGGTGCGGCCGGGTTCGCCCGCGGCGAGGCGCGGATCACCCTCGCCCCGGAGGGCGAGCGGCAGACGTCGCTGCACTACGCCGCGAAGGCGCAAGTGGGCGGCAAGCTCGCGCAGATCGGCTCGCGGCTCGTCGACGGAGCGGCCGCGAAGATGACCGACGATTTCTTCACCCGGTTTGTCGAGCGCGTCGGTGCGGCGGCGGGGGGGGCGCCCGCCGCCGCGTCCGTCCCGGCAACGACGGGGCTCGCGCCGCCGGGCGGCTCGGCCTGGATTCGCTATGCGGCGATCATCGCGATCGTGATCGTGTTGATCGCGCTGTATTGGAAGGGCTATCGTTGAAGCCGAAGGAGTGACCGGCATGGACAGCGTCGATCTCGAAGTCCTGCGCAGATGCGCCGACTGGGTTGATGAAGGCCGCCGAACGCTGCTCGTCACCGTCGTCAAGACGTGGGGCAGCTCGCCGCGCCCCGAAGGCGCGATGCTCGCCGTGCGCGAGGACGGGTACGTCGTCGGCTCCGTCTCCGGCGGCTGCATCGAGGACGACATCGTCGATCGCACGCGGCGCGAGGGCCAGCGGGCGACGAAGTGCGAAGTGGTGACCTACGGAGTTTCCGCCGACGAGGCGCGTCGGTTCGGTCTCCCGTGCGGCGGCACGCTGCAGCTCGTGCTCGAGCCGCTCACGCGCGAGTCGGGCATGCGCGCGCTGTTGCGCGAGGTCGAAACGGGCCATCTCGTCGCGCGCCGCGTCGACCTCGCTTCGGGCTTCGCGACGCTCCATCCGGCGCAGGCGAACGACGGCCTCGTGTTCGACGGCAAGGTGCTGCGGACGATACACGGCCCGCGCTACCGGATGCTCGTGATCGGCGCGTCGCAGCTTTCCAAGTACCTGGCGCAGATCGCCGTCGGGCTCGACTACCAGGTGACGATCTGCGATCCGCGCGAGGAATACACGGAGACGTGGGACGTGCCGGGCGTCACGCTCGTGCGCACGATGCCCGACGACACCGTGCAGGCGATGAATCTCGACGAGCGCTGCGCCGTCGTCGCGCTCACGCACGATCCCAAGCTCGACGACCTCGCGCTGATGGAAGCGCTCAAGTCGCCGGCGTTCTACATCGGCGCGCTCGGCTCGCGCGCGAACAACGGGAAGCGGCGCGAGCGCCTGCGCGAGTTCGATCTGACCGACGACGAGATCGCGCGCCTGCACGGCCCGATCGGACTCTACATCGGCAGCCGCACGCCCCCCGAGATCGCGATTTCCATTCTCGCCGAGGTCACCGCCGTCAAGAACGGCGTCGATCCGCGGCGTATCGCGCCGATCGCCGTCGCCAAGGCCGAGATGGAGGCAACGCCGCTTTGCGGCAGCGCGGTGGGATGACGCTCGCGTATCAATCCGGCTTCGCCGGCGAGCTCGCGACCGAGGCGCTCGAAGGCGCGCTGCCGGTCGGCCGCAACTCGCCGCAGCGCGCGCCTTACGGGCTCTATGCCGAGCAGCTGTCGGGCACCGCGTTCACGGCGCCGCGGCATGCGAATCGCCGCACGTGGATGTACCGGATCCGCCCGGCCGTCCTGCACGGGCCGTTCAGCGAGGTTGCGCATCCGTCGCTCGAAACCGCACCGTTCTCGACGGCGGCCACGTCGCCCAACCAGTTGCGCTGGGATCCGTTCCCGATCCCGGAGGCGCCGACGGATTTCGTCGACGGTCTGATCACGATTGCCGGCAACGGCAACGCGGCCGCGCAGGCGGGCATCGCGATCCACGTCTACGCACTGAACCGACCGATGCGCGAGCGCTTTTTCTGTGACGCCGACGGCGAGCTGCTGCTCGTGCCGCAGCAGGGCGGCTTGCGCATCGCCACCGAGCTCGGCGTTCTCGACGTCGCGCCCGGCGAGATCGCGATCGTGCCGCGCGGCGTTCGCTTCGCAGTCGAGCCCACGGCAGGCGACGGGCACAGCCGCGGCTACGTCTGCGAGAATTACGGCGCGCTGCTGCGGCTCCCCGAGCTCGGTCCGATCGGCGCGAACGGCCTCGCGAATCCGCGCGATTTCCTGACGCCGGTCGCGGCCTACGACGAGCGCGAAGGTGCGTTCGAGCTGATGGTCAAATTCGGCGGCCGGCTGTGGCGCGCGCCGATCGACCATTCGCCGCTCGACGTCGTCGCGTGGCACGGCAACTACGCGCCGTGCAAGTACGACCTCGCGCGCTTCAACGCAATCAACACGGTCAGTTTCGACCATCCCGATCCGTCGATCTTCACCGTGCTCACGTCGCCGTCCGACACGCCGGGCACGGCCAACGTCGACTTCGTGATCTTCCCGCCGCGCTGGATGGTCGCTGAGGGCACGTTCCGCCCGCCGTGGTTCCATCGCAACGTCATGAGCGAGTACATGGGCCTGATCCGCGGCGTGTACGACGCGAAGGCGGAAGGGTTCGTGCCGGGCGGCGGCAGCCTGCACAACGCGATGTCCGGGCACGGGCCCGACGCGGCGACGTTCGAGCGCGCATCCACGGTGGAGCTCGCGCCGCAAAAGCTCGACGCGACGCTCGCATTCATGTTCGAAAGCCGCTACGTCATTCATCCGACGGCGCGCGCGCTTGCGGCGAAAGAGCTGCAGCCCGACTATCAGGCGTGCTGGCGCGGGCTCGCGAAGCAGTTTCGGAGCGACCGGCGATGACGGCGCCCGCGCGGGGAAGCGGCCCGAAAGGCTGATTGCCGTGGATCCGAACGACCCGAAGCTTCGCACGTTCGTCACGGTCGCCCGCGATTCGCACTTTCCGATCCAGAATCTGCCGTTCGGCGTATTCACGACGCCCGCGAACTATTCACCGCGCGTCGGCGTGGCGATCGGTGACCAGGTACTCGACCTGTCGGCGCTCGAGCAGGCCGGGCTGCTCGACGTCGTCCCCGGCGAGCGCCTGTTCAACCGACCGACGCTCAATGTGTTCATCGAGCGCGGTCCGGACGTGTGGAAGCGTGCCCGCGCGGCGATCAGCGACCTGCTGCGCCAGGAAAATGCGCGCCTGCGCGACGACGCGCCGTTGCGTGCCCGTGCGTTCGCGCCGCAATCGGCGGCCAGGATGCTGCTGCCGGTCACGATTCCAGGGTACACCGACTTCTATTCGTCGAAGGAGCACGCGACGAACGTCGGATCGATGTTTCGCGATCCCGCGCACGCGCTGCTGCCGAACTGGCTCTACGTGCCGATCGCCTACAACGGGCGCGCGAGCTCGGTCGTCGTCAGCGGCACGCCGGTGATCAGGCCGAACGGTCAGACGAAGCGCACCGATGCGAAGCGTCCCGAGTTCGGGCCGTGCCGCAGGCTCGATTTCGAGCTGGAGATGGCGTTCCTCGTCGGTGCCGGCAACGCGCTCGCCGATCCAATTCCGGTCGCTTCGGCGCTGCGTCACGTATTCGGCATGGTGCTGATGAACGACTGGAGCGCGCGCGACATCCAGCAGTGGGAATACATTCCGCTCGGGCCGTTCAACAGCAAGACGTTCGCGACGTCGATCTCGCCGTGGATCGTGACGATGGACGCGCTCGAGCCATTTCGCGTCGAAGGGCCGGTGCAGGACCCGGCGCCGCTGCCGTATCTCGCGACCGAGGGACCGCAGGCCTACGACATCCGCCTCGAGGCGGCGCTCGCGCCCGCCGGCAAGGCACCCACGACGATCTGCCGCACGAATTTCCGCACGATGTACTGGAGCATCGCGCAGCAGCTCGCGCACCACACGGCATCGGGATGCAACACGCGCGTCGGCGACCTGATGGGCTCGGGCACGATCAGCGGCGCGACGCCCGATTCGTACGGCTCGCTGCTCGAGCTCGCGCAGAACGGCGCGCAGCCGCTGCGGCTGCCGGACGGCAGCACGCGAACGTTCCTCGAGGACGACGACGAAGTCGTTATCACCGGCTGGGCGCAGGCGAAGGACTACCGGATCGGCTTCGGCGAGGTGCGGGGCAGGGTGGTCGCCGCGCGCGGCTCGTAAGCGCCGACGTTCGGCCAATGGGCCGGCGCTTTCAGTGGAAATCGCGCGAGCGCGTCGGCAGCGTGCCGAGGAGCGGCGTCATGTCCACGAGGCGGCCGGCCAGCACGTGCACGACCGCGCCTTCGCGCTCGACCTTGCCGTACACGCCGAGCAGGCGCGCGCCCAGCAATTCGCGGCGCTGGCGATCGCCGAGATCGCGCCAGACGATGACATTGGTGGCGCCCGTTTCATCCTCGATCGTCACGAACACGACACCGCTCGCCGTATCGGGGCGCTGGCGGCCGATGACGATGCCGGCCGTGCGCACGAGCCGTCCGTGCGGCGCGCGCAGGACGTCTTCTGCTGTCGCAAGGCGCCGCTTGCGCAATTGGCCGCGCAAAAGCGCGAGCGGATGCCGCCGCAGCGTGAGGCCGAGGCGACGGTAGTCGGCCACGATGTCCTGGCCCTCGGTGGGCGGCGCGAGCGAAGGTTGCGCCTCGTCGAACGCGGCGCCTGCCAACAGCGCGGGCAGCCGCTCGACGCCGGCGACATCCCATGTCGCCTGGTGCCGGTGCCCGCTGAGCGCGGCGAGCGCGTCGGCATCGGCAAGCGCGGCGAGATCGCGTTTGTCGAGTCTTGCCCGATGCGCGAGGTCCGTGGCGCTTGCGAATGCGCGCTCGCGCCGCGCCGCGACGATGCGTGCCGCACCTGCTTCCGTGAGCCCGCGGACGAGGCGCAGCCCGAGCCGCAGCGCCGGATCTTCGAGCGTGCAATCCCACTCGCTGATCGTCACGTCGGGCGGTTGCACCTCGACGCCGTGCCGGCGCGCGTCGCCGACGAGCTGCGCCGGCGCGTAAAACCCCATCGGCTGCGAATTGAGCAGCGCCGCGCAGAACGCCGCCGGCTCGTAATGCTTGAGCCATGACGACACGTAGACGAGCAGCGCGAACGACGCCGAATGCGATTCGGGAAAGCCGTATTCGCCGAATCCCAGGATCTGCTGGTAGATCTGGCGCGCGAACGCCTCGTCGTAGCCGCGCGCGCCCATCCCGTCGACGAGGCGCTGCTCGAAGATTTGCAGCCCGCCCTTGCGCTTCCACGCCGCCATCGAGCGCCGCAGCCGATCGGCCTCGCCCGGCGTGAAGCCGGCGGCGACGATCGCGAGCTGCATCACCTGTTCCTGGAAGATCGGCACGCCGAGCGTGCGCTCGAGCACGCCTTTCACGGCGTCGCTCGGATAGGTGACCGGCTCGAGACCCTGCCGGCGCTTCAGGTACGGATGCACCATGCCGCCCTGGATCGGGCCGGGCCGCACGATCGCGACTTCGATGACGAGGTCGTAGAACGTCTGCGGCTTCAAGCGTGGCAGCATCGACTGCTGCGCGCGCGACTCGATCTGGAACACGCCGATCGTGTCGGCGCGCTGGATCATTGCGTAGACAACCGGATCCTCGGCCGGAATGTCCTGCATTCGCATCGGCATGCCGCGCCTCGCGGACACCATGTCGAGCGCGCGGCCGATCGCCGACAGCATGCCGAGCGCGAGGCAGTCGACCTTGAGCAGGCCCATCGCGTCGAGATCGTCCTTGTCCCACTGGATGACCGTGCGATCGGCCATCGCGGCGTTCTCGACCGGCACCATCCGCTCGAGCAATCCGCGTGCGATGACGAAGCCGCCGACGTGCTGCGACAGGTGCCGCGGAAAGCCGAGCAGGTGTCCGGCAAGCGCGACGACGCGCCGGATCACGGGATTGTCGGGATCGAAGCCCGCTTCGCGGATGCGGTCGCGATGGATCACGCGGCCATCCCACCAGGCGAACGCGCCGGTCAGCCGGTCGAGCTGCGCGAGGTCGAGGCCGAACGCGCGGCCGACGTCGCGCACGGCGCTTTTCGGGCGATAGGTGATGAGCGTCGCGGCGAGCGCGGCACGATCGCGGCCGTACTTGCCGTAGACGTACTGCATCACTTCTTCGCGCCGCTGGTGCTCGAAATCGACGTCGATGTCGGGCGGCTCGTTGCGCTCCTTGCTGATGAAGCGCTCGAACAGCATCTGCATGCGCGCCGGATCGACTTCGGTGATGTGCAGCGCGTAGCAAACGGCCGAATTGGCAGCCGAGCCGCGGCCCTGGCACAGGATGTCCCTCGAGCGCGCGAACGCGACGATATCCTGCACGGTGAGGAAATACGGCTCGTAGCGAAGCTCGCCGATCAGCGCGAGCTCGTGCTCGATCAGCACACGCACGCTCGCAGGCGCGCTCGTGCAGCGGAACGTGTCGCCGCCCTGCAAAAAATCGGCGTCAGAGATGTCCCCATTTCCTGCACTGCCATACCGGTCCGCGAGTCCCCGCTCGACCAGCTTGCGCAGCCACGACGCGGCCGTCTCTCCCGGCGGCACGATTTCATCCGGGTACTCGTAGCGCAGCTCGTCGAGCGAAAAACGGCAGCGCTGCGCGATTCGCAGCGTTTCCGCGAGCAGCTCCGGCGGATAGATGCCGGCGAGCCGTGCCCGCGAGCGCAGGTGCCGCTCGCCGTTGGGATGCAGCGCGTGCGCGCATTCGGCGAGCGGTGTCTTCAGGCGGATGGCGGTGAGCGTGTCCTGCAGCGCGCGGCGCGCGCGCACGTGCATATGCGCATCGCCGGCGGCGACGAGCGGCAGCCCGTTCGCCTTTCGCAGCGCCGCCGCTTGCGCGAGGCGCGCGGCGTCGCCGGCCTGCGCGAGCAGCTCGACGCCGATCCACGCACGATCGGCGAACACGTCGCGCACGAATTGCGCATCCGCGCGCAACGCCTCGCCGATCGCGCGGGCGGCCGGATCGAGCTCAGGCAGCCACAGCGCGAGGCATTGCGAGCCGAGCTCCGCGATGTCGCCGCGCGCGAGGCGATAGGCGCCTTTGGCCGCATTGCGGCGCCCGCGCGTGACGAGCTGGCACAAATCGCCGTAGCTCGACCGGCCGGTGGCAAGCAGGACGAGCTTCAGGCCGTCGTTCAGCCTGAGCTCGCTGCCGATGACGAGCGGCAGTGCCGCATCCTTCGCGGCCAGGTGCGCGCGGACGGCGCCGGCGAGCGTGCATTCGTCGGTCAGCGCCAGCGCCGCGTATCCCTGGCTCGCAGCGCGCTCGACGAGCTCCTCCGGATGCGACGCGCCGCGCAGGAACGAGAAATTCGACAGGCAATGCAGCTCGGCGTAGGCCGGCAGCAGGTCGGGAGACGTCATACCGTATAAATATACGGCATCGGGCCGGCGCCGGTAAGATCGACGGAATCGGGATCGGGTCCCCAGTCCCATTCCCCGTCCATCCCCCAGTCCTATCCCCAGTTACTTGTCCAAAGCCATGCCCTCCATCCCCTGCGACCGCTTCCTTCGCTACGCGGAGCTCACCGAATGCCTGCACGCGCTCGCGCGCGAGCATCCGCGACAGGTCGCGATCGAATCGATCGGCAGGAGCCACGAGGGCCGCGACATCTGGGTGCTCACGGTGACGAATGCGGCGAGCGGCCCGGCGCACGAAAAGCCCGCGTTCTGGGTAGACGGCAACATCCATTCGACCGAGGTCGCGGCGTCGGCTGCCACGCTTCATTTCCTGAACGAACTCGTCACCGGCTACGGCACGGATGCCGAGGTGACGCGCGCGCTCGACACGCGCGCGTTCTACGTCTGCCCGCGCATCAATCCAGACGGCGCCGAATGGGCGCTCGCGGACAAGCCGAAATGGGTGCGCTCGAGCACGCGCGGCTATCCGTTCGACGAGGACGACATCGAAGGGCTGTCCGTCGAGGACATCGACGGCGACGGCCGCATCCTGCAGATGCGCATCGCCGATCCGAACGGGCTGTGGAAGGCGCATCCGCAGGAGCCGCGGCTCATGATCCGCCGCGAGCCGACGGAAACCGGCGGCACGTACTACCGGATCATGCCGGAGGGCCGCTACGACGGTTACGACGGCTACACGCTGAAGATCAAGCGGCCGCGGCAGGGCCTCGATCTCAACCGGAATTTCCCCGCGAGCTGGAGACAGGAGTTCGAGCAGCTCGGCGCCGGACCCTATCCGACATCCGAGCCGGAGATCCGCGCGATCGTCGACTTCATCGTCCGGCATCCGAACATCACCGGGGGCACGACGTTCCACACGTGGAGCGGCGTGCTGCTGCGTCCGTTCGAGCACATGCCGGACGACGAGATGGACGCCGAGGACCTGTGGTTCTACCAGCGCGGCGGCCGCAAAGGCACCGAGCTCACCGGGTATCCGGCGATCTCCGTCTATCACGAGTTCCGCTATCACCCGAAATCGGTGATCGGCGGCACGTTCGACTGGATCTACGAGCATCTCGGTTTGTTCTCATGGGTCGTCGAGATCTGGTCGCCGATGCGCGAAGCCGGCATCACGGATTACAAGTTCATCGACTGGTTTCGCGACCATCCGATCGACGACGACCTGAAGCTCTTCCGCTGGAGCGAGGAGAAGCTCCGCGGCGCGGCACACCATGGCTGGAAGCCGTTCGACCACCCGCAGCTCGGCCGGGTCGAAATCGGCGGCTGGGATCGCTTTCACGCGTTCGGCAACCCGCCGCTGCCGCTGCTCGCGCGCGAGCTCGCGCGGTTTCCGAAGTGGCTGTTGTGGCAGGCACTGTGCTCGCCGAAGCTCGAGCTCGTGCATGCAGGCGCAACGGCGCTCGGCGACGACACGTGGACAATCACGCTCGTGATCCAGAACACCGGCTGGCTGCCGACGTACGTGTCGAAGCGCGCACTCGCGCGCAGGACCGTGCGCGGCATCGTCGCGGAAATCGCGCTGCCGCAAGGCACGTCGCTCGCGAGCGGCAAGACGCGCGACGAGGTCGGCCAGCTCGAAGGCAAGGCGCACAAGCACACCGGCGTTTCGTTCTGGCCCGACTACAACGTCACCGATGACCGGATGAAGATCGAATGGGTCGTACGGGGCGGTGCGGGCACGCAGGTCGACGTCACCGCGCGCCACGAGCGCGCCGGCACGGTGCGCGCGAGCGTGCTGCTGGCCGAAGCGGGCGTGTAAGACCGACGTCGCACCGATCGATCATTGTGACGTCGAAGTCCGCCGCTCGCATTCCGCGCGGCGTCTGGACGCTCGGGTTCGTCAGCCTGCTGATGGACACGTCGAGCGAGTTGATCCACGCGCTCCTTCCGCTCTTCATGGTGGGAACGCTCGGCGCATCCGTGCTGGTCGTCGGCATCATCGAAGGCATCGCCGAGGCGATCGCGCTGATCGTCAAGGTGTTCTCCGGCTACTGGTCCGACGTGACCCGGCACCGCAAGCCGCTGGTCGTGCTCGGCTACGGCCTCGCGGCCGTGTCGAAGCTCGCGTTCCCGCTCGCGCCGACATTGTCGTGGGTCGTGGCGGCGCGGTTCGCCGATCGCGTGGGCAAGGGCGTGCGCGGGGCGCCGCGCGACGCGCTGATCGCGGACCTGACTCCGCCCGCCGTGCGAGGCGCGGCGTTCGGGTTGCGGCAGGCGCTCGACACCGTCGGCGGGATGGCGGGGCCGCTGCTCGCCGTGGCGTTGATCGGTTACTTCGCCGGCAACTTCCGCGCAGCGTTCTGGGTGGCGGTTATCCCGGCCGTGCTGTGCATGGCGCTGCTGGTGTTCGGCGTGCGCGAGAAGGACGAACCTGCGAAGGCCGCGGCGAAGCGCATTTCGTGGCGAGATGCCCGCCGCCTCGACCGGCGGTTCCATGTCGTCACCGGCATCGCGTTCGTGCTGACGCTCGCGCGGTTCTCGGAGGCATTCCTCGTCCTGCGCGCGCAGGATTCCGGACTCGGCACCACGGGCGCGCCGTGGGTGATGGTGGCGATGTCGCTCGTGTACGCGGCGGTCGCGTTTCCCGCCGGACGCGCGGCGGATCGCGGTCGCGCGACGGCGTTGCTGTCGGCGGGGCTCGCGGCGCTCATCGCGAGCGACGTCGTGCTCGCGCTCGCGGCGAGCGTCCCCGGCGTTCTGGCCGGCGCCGCGCTGTGGGGATTGCACATGGCGCTCACGCAGGGGTTGCTCGCGGCCCTCGTCGCGGCAACGGCGCCGGAAGACCTGCGTGGAACGGCGTTCGGTGTCTTCAACCTCGCGAGCGGCATCGCGTTGCTCGTCGCCAGCACATTGGCCGGATTCCTGTGGGAGGCGATCGGCCCTGCCGCCACGTTCCTTGCGGGCGCTGCGTTCACGGCGATCGCATGGGCTGCGCTCGCCTGGCACGCCCGCGCCGTGCCGAGGCTCGACGGCGGCCGCTGAACGCAAGGTTGCGCAACGGCGTCAAACCCAGGCGTAAGCTTCGGCGAACTCCCTCCGACCAACCCCGCATGAACGACGTGTCGACCCCTGCTGTCCTGCCCGCCGCGAAAGCCGCACGCCCGGGTTCGGTGTCCGCGCCGCATGCGCTGTATCGGCGCCATGCGCTGCCGGTGCGGATCATGCACTGGATCAACGTGGTGGCGCTGACCCTCATGTTCATGAGCGGCCTGCAGATCTTCAATGCCCATCCTGCGCTGTACTGGGGCGAGTCGTCGTATGCCGGACGCGGCCCCTGGCTCGTGATCGGCGCTCGCGAGGATCCGCAGGGCAACCCGATGGGCTACGCGCGCATCGCCGGCCGCGAGTTCACGACCACCGGCGTGCTCGGCCTGTCCACCGACGACGGCCGCATGTATGCGCAAGGCTTTCCCTCGTGGCTCACGGTGCCGAGCCACCAGTGGCTCGCGATGGCGCGCTCGTGGCACTTCTTCTTCGCGTGGGTGTTCCTGATCAACGGTTTGTGCTACGTCGCCTACACGCTCGCCACGCGTCATTTCCGGCGTGACCTGTTGCCGACGCGCGCGGACATTCGTGGCATCGGCGCGTCGATCGCTGATCATCTGCGCTTCCGCCATCCGACCGGCGAGGCGGCGAAGCGCTACAACGTGCTGCAGAAGATCGCATATCTCGCGGTGATCTTCGTGCTGCTGCCGCTGATCGTGCTGATGGGGCTCGGCATGTCGCCGCGGCTCGACACGCTGTTCGGCGGCTGGGTTCCCTGGTTCGGCGGGCGGCAATCGGTGCGCTCGATCCATTTCATCGTCGCCTGGCTGCTCGTCGCGTTCGTGTTCGTGCACGTGTTCCAGGTGATCGTGACGGGGCTGTGGAACAACCTGCGCTCGATGATCACCGGGCGCTACCGCGTGCCGAGGGAGACCGCGCATGAATGACGTCGATCGCGGCGCGCGGCGCCGTTTTCTGGCACGCATCGCCGCGGCGGCTGGCGCGCTCGGTGTCGCCGGCTGCGACCGCCTTTCGCAAAGCGAATGGTTTCCGCCGATTCTCGACTCCGCGGAACGGCTGAACGAGCGTCTCGCGAAGCTCGTCACGGGCCGCTCGGCGATGGCGAAGGAGTATTCGGCGGCCGAAGTGTCGCCGACTTTTCGCAGCAACGGCACCGCGCGGCCGGAGAATCCGGAGTACGCCGCGCTCGCCGCGAACGGCTTCGCGGGCTACGCGCTCGACGTCGGCGGCCTGGTTGGGGCGCCGCGCCGCTTCACGCTGGCCGAATTGCGCGCGCTGCCGAGCCGCACGCAGATCACGCGTCACGACTGCGTCGAAGGCTGGAGCGCGATCGCGAAGTGGCAGGGCGCGCGGCTGTCGGCGCTGCTCGATGCCGTCAAGCCCGCCAGGGCGGCGCGCTATGTCGTCTTCCATTGCGCGGACCCGATGGAGGAGGGGGGACAGTCGCCGTACTACGAGAGCATCGACATGGACGATGCCCGCCACGAGCAGACGCTGCTCGCGTACGCGCTGAACGACGCCGCGCTGCCGATCGCGAACGGCGCGCCGATTCGCCTTCGCGTCGAGCGCCAGCTCGGCTACAAGCATGCGAAATACGTGATGCGGCTCGAGCTCGTCGAGAGCTTCGCGCACATCGCCGGCGGCAAGGGCGGCTACTGGGAGGACCAGGGCTACCAGTGGTACGCAGGCATCTGAAGCAGGATCAGAGACGACTTTCCGCGTAAAGTCGTCTCTGATCCCACTTTCCGCGTTGCCGCCTACTTCGGCGCTTCTTCGAGCAGCGCGTGCACCTCGGCGTCGTCGACCTGCGCGAAATCGCGATACCAAAGGCCGACGGCGCGAAACGGCTCCGGCGTGGTGGCGCACACGACGTCGTCGACGTGGCTTTGCAGGGCCTGGCACGTCTCGGACGCGGCTACCGGCACGGCGACGACGACGGCCTTTGGGTTCGCGCCCTTGACCGCGGTGGCCGCGGCCAGCATCGTCGAACCGGTGGCGAGCCCGTCGTCGACGATGATCACGGTTTTGCCTTCGAGCGCGAGCGGCGGACGATCGCCGCGGTAGAGCCGCTCGCGCCGATCGAGCTCGGCGCGCTCGCGGGCGACCACCGCTTCGAGCGCGGCCTCCGGAACATGAAATTCGCGGAGGTCGGGGTTCATCACCATGACGCCGCCGGTCGCGATGGCGCCCATCGCGAACTCCTCGTGACCGGGCATGCCGAGCTTGCGCACGACGAACACGTCGAGCGGTGCAGCGAGCGCCTGTGCGACCTCGAACGCAACCGGGACGCCGCCGCGCGGCAGGCCGAGCACGACGACGTCGCGCTCGCGATAGCGGCCGAGCTTTTGCGCCAGCACCCGGCCCGCCTGCCGGCGATCGACGAACCGCGTCGTGAAGGGAGTCACCGTGCTTTCCCGACCACCAGATATTCGACGAACCACTGCGCCGCGAGCCCGGCCACCTGCTCGAGCGCGCCCGGCTCCTCGAACAGGTGCGATGCCCCCGGAACGATCGCAAGACGCCGCTCGCAGCGCATCAGCGCCTGCGCACGCTCGTTCAGCTCGATTACGGTCTCGTCGTTGCCGCCAACGATCAGGAGCGTGGGTGCGCTGACCGCGGACAGCACGCGATCGCTGGCGAGATCCGGCCGCCCGCCGCGCGAGACGACGGCGGAAATGCAATCGCCGAGCGCGGTCGCGGCCGCGAGCGCCGCCGCGCTGCCGGTGCTTGCACCGAAGTAGCCGAGGGCGAAATCGCGAAAGTCGGACTCCGCGTCGACCCACCGCGTGGCGTCGGCGAGGCGCTGCGCGAGCAGTGCGATGTCGAAGCGATGCTCGCGTGTGTGCGAGTCGCGTGCTTCTTCCGTCGCCGTGAGGAGGTCGAACAGCAACGTCGCGATGCCGGCCTGCTGCAGGCGCGACGCGACCCAGACGTTGCGGGGACTGCGGCGGCTGCTGCCGCTTCCGTGCGCGAACAGCACGAGGGCGTTCGCGCCGGCAGGTACGGTGACGCTGCCGGCAAGCGCGGCGTCGCCGGCGGGAATCAGCACCTCACGCTCGATGTGATCGGCTACGGCGCGACTCATCTCGTTCGCCCTTCTGTTCATAGACCTGCCCGCGCGGAGGATGTTTCCGCTGCAGAATCTGCGGCATTTCGCCGGGATGACGGTCAAAGCCCGCAGAAGGGCGAAGGTCAGGCGAAATAGCCGTGCAGGAACCACTCACCGTCGTCGACGCCGTAGCGGTGATCGCGGTAGATCCAGACGGTTTCGCCGCGCGGATTCTCGGCGACGAAGTAATCGCGGCGGACATCGCGTCCGTCCCACCAACCCGATTCGATGCGTTCAGGACCGTCGCGCAGGATCCATGGGGCGGCTTCGAGCTCGGTTGCCAGGGGCTCCGCCTCGGGAGCGAGCCAGAGCGGTCGCGGCGCTCGCGTGCCCGCCGCGCCTTGGCCGGTTCTTGCGCATCCTTCGGGCGGCATTCCCGGCATGCTTTCGCGCGTCGCGAATTCGGGACGATGCTCGGGTTGCATGGCGAGAACGGCCACGGCGTCGTCGCCGAGACGCGCCCGCAATCGCTCGACGAGTGGAACGGCGACCGTCTCCGCGGCATCCTCCGGCAGGAGGCCGAGGTTGCGGCTGCAAAGCGGTGCGGTTTCATCGCTCGTGAGCACGATCGCTTCCACCGGCGCCGGCAACGTGACGCGGTCGAGCCGTTCGCGCAATACCGCGGAAAGATGCGCAGGTGCGCGTGCCGGTGCGCCGAGCGCGAACGTCACGACGGTGGGCGCGATGCCGCGCGCGCGCAGGTATCGCTCGTGCACGAGCGCAAGCGACATCCGCACGGCGCCGAGACCTCGCGCGAGGAGCCAGCCTCCAAAATCCTGAACGAGACGATGGACGGCGAAGCGCAGCGACTCGACCGTGTCCACGGGCGATGGCAGCGGCAGCTTGCGTTCGAAGCGCGGCGGCGGACGATAAGGATCGCGCGGATCGGCTGCGCGCCCGAGCGCGCGGTCGAGCGTCGCGACGATATGCGGACCCGCGCGGCGTGCAAGTCCTGCGCGCGGCAGGCGATGCGCATCGCCGAACGTCGTGATGCCCGATGCCGCGAGCATCGCCAGCGTGTCGGCGTCGACGTCGCAAAGCGCGAGCGGCAACGGCGCGAGCGCCGCTTCCAGCGCATCGACGCCGACAGCGGACGGCGAATGGCCGCTGCGCGCGAGCAGCAGCGCGGCCGTGGGCGCAGGTGCGAACGCCGTTCGCACGGCATAGCCGCGCGCCTGCACCGTACGCAGCAATTTCGCGTGCAATCGCGGCAGGCCGCCGAACAGATGCACGCTGCCCGCGATTTCGGCGAGGACGGCGTCGGGCCTCGCAATGCACGCGTTCGGCGTGAAGGCGAGCGTGAGCGTCGCCGCCTCGGCGAGCGCCGCCTCCTCGGCGGCGAGATCGCGCTCGCGCAACGTCACGTCAGGGGCCAGCGCGAGCGCGGCCGAAACGAGCTGGTCGCGGCGAATGCCGGCGTCGCGGGCGGCGGCATTGGCGGCCACGACGTGCGGATAGTGACCGCCGTTCGTGATGACGAGCGGTCGCGCCGCTTCCGCGGGTGTCAGCGCACGGACGAAGACGTCGAGCGGAAGCGAAGGGAACAGCAGGCAGGCCCACAGCATGGTGGTCGCACGATCAGGACGCCCACCGGCGGACGCGCGCTGGCAGACCGATTGCATTCCCGATCAGGATGGGTTGCGCGAGATCGGCGCCGCGGCGCTTCAGCACGCGCACGGCGAGGGTTCCCCGGTCGGGCGCGAGCGACAGGCGCAAAGGTGCCGAGATGGCGCTTGCACGCTGACCCGGCCGCCGCCACAGCACGCCCCAGGTGCGGCCTTCACGCGCGGCCACTTGCAGCCGGCGCAACAGGCGTTCTTCATGCGATGGCATCCAGCCGAAGGCTGCACCGCATTCGGGTGCGCGCAGCGCCTGCTCGTAGGCCCACAGCGCTTCGGCGACGGTGCGGCCGCGCACGACGAAGAGCCGCGACAAGTCGATGCCCGCCGCGGCAAGTGCAGGTGCGTAGGGTCGATACGGCGGCGCCACCCAGACGATGCTGCGGCCTTCGGCCTGCAAACGCGAAAGTGCCGGCAGCGTGAGGCGCAATTCGCCGATGCCTTCGCGCTCGAGAACGACCTCGGTCAGCGCGGCACGCGGCCAGCCGCCGCCGGGCAGTGCGGCGTCGAGCTCGGCGAACCCGGACGCGACGCTCGCCGGCTCGGATGCGCAATCGCTTCCGCGCCAGATGGCGGGATGCGCAAGCAGCCGGGCGAGCGCGGCGTCCATGTCACCGCGAACCATCCAGCGAATTTCCGACCCGGCGCACCAGGCTTCCTAGAGTCCGCGCACCGGCGGCAGATGCGCGTGGATGCGCGCGATCGTGTGCCGCGTGACCTTCGCTGTCCATTGCGAATCGACGGTTTGCGGAAGGCCGAAAACGCGCAGATCGAGCGCCAGGTTCGTCACGTAGACGAAATCGCCGACGATGACGAGGCTTGCCGGGAACAGCAGCCCGACGGGTGCGCCGTGGCGGTCGATGCCGTCGAAATCGCCGAGCTTCGCGATGACGCGCCCGCTCGGGTCGAGCACGACGATCTCGTCCGCCTGGTTGGCTGCCACCCACAGGTTGCCCGCGGCGTCGATCGCGAGACCGTCGGCGCCGTTGATCGCGTGCACGAACACTTCCGGCGTGCCGGGCGCTGCGGCAGGTCCGCCGGGCAGCGGAATGCGCACGATCGTGTCGTCGCCCGTATTCGCGACGAACAGCGCCGAAACATCGCGGTTGAACGCCATGCCGTTGGCGCCAAACGGCGGCACGCCGGCGGTTCCGAGCAGCGGATCCGCCACCCAGGCGACGGGCGCGCCGCCCGCCGGCGGAATGCGCCAGATCGTCGCCTGGAACGAATCGGAGACGTAGACGTTGCCGGCGGCGTCGAAGGCCAGCGCGTTGGGTCCGCCGCCGGGAATCGAGGCGAACACGCTCGACGCGCCGGTCTGCGGATCGACCTTCAGCACCTGCTGCTTGCCGAGATCGGCGACCAGCAGATCGCCCGTCACGGGATTGAACGCGAGGCCGAGCAGCAGGTTGCTGCCGTTGCCCACCGCGAGTGTCCGCAGCCACTGCCCGTTGCGGCCAAAGACGACGATCGTGCCGACGGTGGTGTTGCCGCTGACGTCGAAATTCGCGACGTAGAAGTTGCCTTGGGCATCCGCCGTGATGCCTTCGGGATGAGCGGTTCCGGGCGGAAGCGTGGCGAACGACGTGGCGGGACTGCGGTTCCAGGCGCTTGCGGGCAATGCGAACGCTGCGAAAAGCGCGGTACAGGCCAGGATCGCGAAGCGGACGAACGGCATGAGGCCTCCTTTCGTTGGTTCAGCTTGCTGGCCAGTTGCGGGCCAGCACCGGTGCGACGTCCGGATGCGCCTCGATGCGCGCGAGCGTCGCGTGGAACGCAGGACGATAGCGCTCGATGTGCGGGCGCGCACCGGCCCATTTCGAGACGACCACGGCGAGCAAATCCAGCGCGCTCAAATCCTCGCCGCCGAGCCATGGCTTGCCGGGGAACACGTCGGCGAACATTTCCCAATGCCTGTGCAGCCGCGCGCGCGTGCCGGCCCGGATGCGCTGCTGGACTTTCTCGTCGCCGTCGGCATCCTCGCACCAGCGCTCCGGAAAGTCGATGATGCTGATCGCCGAATAGCAATTGGCGGCGATGTAGACGAGGCCGCGCACCACCTGCGCCCGTTGCGCCATCTTGCCGGGCAGCAGCTTGCTGTCCGGATGCACGGTGCCGAGATGCATCAGGATGGCCGCGCTTTCGGAGATCGCGTTGCCGTCGTCGTCGACGAGTGTCGGGACCTGCCCGAGCGGATTGACGCGCAGCAGGTCGGCATACGCGTCGTTCTTCGCCCACGACGCCGTCTCGACGATGCGAAATGGCTCGCGCGCGACGACGAGCGCGGCCTCGACTGCGGCCGATCCCGAGCCGGCCTTGCCGTAGAGCGTATACATGGTGAGTTCCTTGCCCGTTGCGCGTGCCGGCGTCAGCCCTGCTTCATCAGCGCTTCCATCCGGCGCTTCGCTTCGTCGACGGAAACGTCTTCGCGGTGCGTTGCGATCGACCACACGTGGCCGAACGGATCGGTCAGCGTGCCGACGCGGTCGCCGTAGAACTGGTCGGCGACGTCGCGGCGGACTTTCGCGCCGGCCTTCACGGCGCGCGCGAACATGGCGTCGACGTCCGGCACGTAGAGCATCAGGCTGACGCCCGCGCCGCCGAGCGTTTGCGGCCCGACGTAGCCGTCGTCCGGGTTCTCGTCGGCGAGCATCACGTGCGAGTCGCCGATCTTCATCTCGGCATGCGCGATGCGCCCCGGCGGGCCTTCGAAGCGCATCAGCTCCTCGGCGCCGAACGCCTCGCGGTAATACGCGAGCGCGCGGGCGGCGTCCTTGACGAGCAGATACGGCGTCACGCTGTGATAACCGGCGGGGATGGGAGAGACCATGAGTGCCTCCGACAGGAAAGGGAAATGCAGCCAAGGAGCCGGGCTGCGCGCGGCCCGAAGACGTCCGGATTGGAACTACCAGCTACCGCTGCGAATCAGCCCGACACCGACGCCTTCGATCGCGAACGGCGTTGCGCGCGGATCGACAACGATCGGTTCGAACGCGCTGTTCTCGGGCTGCAGAACGATCTCGCGTCCGCGCTTGCGAAAGCGCTTGACGGTGACCTCGTCGCCGGCCGCGGCACCGATGCGCGCGACGACGATCTGGCCGTTGCGCGCTTCGGCCGTGCGGTGCACGGCGAGGAGATCGCCGTCGAGGATGCCCGCGTCGCGCATGCTTTGACCGCGCACGCGCAGCAGATAATCCGCGCGCGGCGAAAAAAGCGCGGGGTCGACGCGGTAACGGCCTTCGATGTTCTCGCTCGCGAGGATCGGATTGCCCGCGGCCACGCGACCTACGAGCGGCAGCGTGCCCTGCACCGGCATGCCGGGGAAGTCCTTCAGGCGCAAGCCGCGCGACGCGCCGGGGAGCATTTCGATTGCACCCTTGCGCGCCAGGGCCTGCAGGTGATCCTCAGCCGAGCTCGGCGTGGAAAAACCCAGTCCGCTCGCGATTTCCGCTCGCGTGGGCGGCATGCCGGTCGACTCGAGATACGCGCGAATCCAGTCGAGGATCTGGCGCTGCCGGGCGGTGAGCTGCGGCGGCCCGGCCGGGGCCTCGGCGGAAAATCTGCCGGCGGATTTGCGCTGGAATGCGGGGCTCACGGCATACCGTATAAATGTGCGGTATCGACGATTATAAGCTTTGCGCGTCCGGCGTCAAGCCAGTGCAAGAAGCGCAATATGTTTCCTGCCTTGGTCAGCCAGGGCGTGTTCCCGGACAGCGCCTCCTTGACGAGATGCGGCGGGCAGCGTCTCATTCGTCGTGGGCAAGCGGCAAAAATCTTTTCCCCTCGAGGAGACCGGCATGGCCAGGAAAGCGGACACGGCAGCGACCGCCACCAAAGGCGTGCGCAAGCGGGCGGCACGCAAGCGCTCGACCCCCAGGATCGCATCGCAGGGCGCGACGCAGGCGAGGGCACCCCTCGCGGCGCCGTCCATGCAGGGATTCGGCGACATGGCGAAGATGGCGAAGGCGATGACGCCCGAGCAGGCGATCGAGCTCTACAAGGCCAACGCGGCGCTGGCGCTCGAGATCATCAACACGGCCATCGAAGGCACTGCGCGGCTGCGCAAGAAGCAGTTCGAAGGCGAGGAGGAGGCGCGCGAATTCCAGCGCCGGCACGCGCGCTCCGCGGCCGAGGCGCGCGACCCTTCGAGCCTGCTCGCGGCCGGGCAGGGCGCGGCGCAGGAGGCGATGGAAAAGTCGATGCACTACTGGGGCGAGATGTTCGACCTGATCGTCGAGATCCAGAAGCGCCTCTTCACGCTGATCGAGGAGCAGATGGAAGGCGTTCCCGGCGTCAAGGAGACGAAGGCGGCGATGGCGCTGATGCCCGACATGAGCCAGATGAAGAAAGTCGTGTCGGCGATGCAGGGCGTCGTCTCGTCGGGCGGATCGACGTTCGAGTCGATGCAGCGCGTGCTGGGAGACTTCGCGAAAATGGCGCAGAGCTCGCTTCCCGGATCGCACCGCTGACTGCCGCGCTTCGCGCTTGAACGACGCGGCCGGGCGCTTCGGCGCCGGCCGCGAATTTGACACTCAGCAAGGAGCCCGCTCGTGCGCAAGCTCGTTTATGCCGGAATCGTGTTGCTGCTGACGAGTTGCGTGCCCATCGGCGTGCGCGTGCAGAACATGCTGGCGATGTGGACCGGTTGACGCTGTTGCATCCTTGCCGTCGCTGAACGGCAACACGCGTACACATCGGCTTGCCGCGCGATTCGCGCAATCGCGATAATGCATCCGCGCATCGCCCATGACCGGGCCTGCGCGGCATTCCTCCAAGCCGAAGGTGAAGCGTTGGGAAGGCTGCCAATCGCACTCGCGTGCGGATTTTTCGTGAAGCGGTTGGGAAGGCTGCCGGTCGTACTCGCGTCCGGATTTCTCCTTGCGATCGGCGGTGCGGCGCTGTCGCAAGTCAGCGCGATATCGGCAGCCGCCCTGATCGATGCGGTGGAGTATTACCACCCGGCGCTCGATCATTATTTCGTAACCGCTGCGCCCGGCGAGATCGCGAAACTCGACGCGGGTGCCTTGCCCGGCTGGCAGCGCACGAATCTGTCGTTCAAGGTATTCGACCCGGCCGCGAAGGTCGCAGGCGTTTCTCCGGTCTGCCGCTTCTACGGCAAGCCGGAGGCCGGCCTCGATTCCCACTTCTATTCGGCATCTCCCGCGGAATGCGCCGAGGTTCGGCTGCGTTACGCCGATAGCTGGTTCCCCGAGACCGACAACGCGTTCGGCGTCTGGCTGCCCGACCCGCAAACCGGTCAGTGTCCCGCAAACAGCACGCCGGTCTATCGCAGCTTGAACAACAGGAGCGATTCGAACCACCGTTTGACGACCGATCCTGTCGTCCATCGCTCGATGATCGCGCGCGGCTACGTGGCCGAGGGATATGGCGCCGCCGAGATGCCGGTCGCGATGTGCGCGCCGCTCGATCCTGCGAATGTCGCGGCGCCCGTGTGCGTCGTGCTGGCATCGGACAGCGCGCCGGCCGTCGGGACGCAGGTCGTCCTGACCGCTTATTGCAGCAATGCGCCGCAGAACTACACCTGGAACGGCTGCACGAGTTCCAGCGCGACGTGCCGCGCGACGTCGACGTCGAAGGTGCAGGCGACGTACGCGGTGACGGCCAGCAATGCCGCGGGTGCGAGCGCGCCGGCGACGGTGATCGTCGCGTGGGGATCGACGGCCGACTGGGCGCAGCGGTCGGCGGGGCGGCTGTTTGCCCGCCCGCTCGTATCGGCGGATGCGAGCGATGCCAATCTGGCGGGCCGCCATCCGTCTGCGGACGTCGGTGTGTGGACGCCTGACACGGCGGCCAGCGACACCTACGAAGAGCCTGTCATCGATTCGCTCGGCCTGCGCTTCGACGTCAAGCAGGGGCGCGGCGTGCCCGACTGGTACTTCAGGCTGCCGCGCGCGTTCGGTGCGAACAGCACGTTCCGCATGCAATGGCAGCAGCGCTTCAACCAGGCGTTCATCTCCACCGTGTTTCGCACTGCGGGCGGCGGCTATCCAGGCATCAAGCTCGCCATCGTCAGCGCGTTCGAGGCATCGAGCCCATGGGAGAAGCTGGTCGTCTCCACGATGGATCAGCACAAGTTTCCATTCCTGTACCGCTACGACCAAAACGGCAATACGTCCAACATCGAGCCGCACATCGGCAACCCGCCCGTCGATTTCGACTGGCAGCCGAAGCTTGGCCAGGCGCCGTCCTGCCTTTACACGAAAGTGGGCGCCACCCCGCAGGGACAAGCGGTCGCAGGCTGCGAGACGCTCGTCGCCGATCAATGGATCACGTTCGATCTCGAGGCCGATACCGGCAATGCGATACCCAACACGAACACGTGGGACTGCGAGATGCGCTTGTACATGACCGTGAATGGCGTGCGCAAGCTCGTCATCCGCTACGGTCCCGGCACCCCCGGATACACGGGGCGCAACGCCAAGCCGTGGACCGGCGTCTGGCTGTCACCGTACATGACCGATCGCGACGGCAGCCAGTCGTTCCCGGTGACGCCGTCCGCGTGGTATCGCGAGGTCATCGTCGACGACAAGGCGATCGACGCGACCGGCATACCTACTTCGACGCCGACGGTCGCGACCTCGTCATCGCCGGAATCGACGAGCAACGTCCAGGTGATGCGGATGCAGTGAGATGGCGTGGTGCCGGGGCCGGATTTGAACCGGCATGACCTTGCGGTCGAGGGATTTTAAGTCGCACTTTACCGCCGTTGCCAATTATTGGTCCTCATTGACTACAACGGGTTAGCTGTTGTCTAGTGCTGGCCGTTGCGGGCGTTTCTTGGCGGCCGTGTCCCAAATGTGTCCCATGAAGGTCTGGAGTCCATAGCGGACCATAGGGATTTACGGGCACCTATGGGGTTGAATGTACCCGCTCCGAGGCGGGTCGGACGACCGGTCGGAGCCGATCAGAACCGCAGGGCGACATCTTCCCCCCGGTGGCGCGCGCCCGGTCTACTGGGATGATGTATCGGAGCGAGAAGCTAAGAATTGGCGCGGTTTACGGCGGTTTTGTGCACGGCATGTGCAGTGAAGCGGAGGAGTGGATGAAAGAGAAATCGAGCAGTAAACGCTATGCCGTAGTGCTCTCGAAAGCGGGCGCATCCGAACTCGGAGCATTTTTATCCCACCTAATGAAGAAATCGGAAGGTGTCTCGTACTTCAATTGCAAGACCATCGATCCCAACGGACCGTACTTCCACATGGTTGTCGAGGATACGACGCCAGATGACGCTGACCGTCTCGACTTCGCAATCCACATTCCGCATAGCTTCGTGATAGCGGTCACGTACGCCGCCGACCTCAAGCGAATCGGCTTTATCAAGTGATGCTCTATTGACGAACTGGATGGCCGACTGTCCATACTGCGCGAGCTCGAACCTCGAAGTGGCCGCCGTCGAGGACGAAGACGGGTCGGCGCTCGCGGTCCGCCTGCCGACGCGCGGCTATTGAGGCATCTGCTGCGCCGGGTACATTATTAGAGGACGGCTTTGAGGGAGGCCGCCACATGGAACCGGACGTCGTGTGCCCCACACCCGGCTGCCAAACTGTGCTCAGGAAGCTACTGGGCATACAACAAGCTGGCGAGCCGCCCATCTGGTCTGATCAGGAGGGCAGATTCGTGCGTTGCCCCGCGTGTAGCGCCCGCGTAGCGTGGCCGCCGAGCAGGGCAGGTACCGTCATCGATATATCCGAGTAACGCAAGAGAGGAAGCCATGCCACGCAAGCCGCAGGTATCAGTAGAGCCGCGCCCCGACGGACGATGGGCCGTGCAAACGGACGGAACACAGCGGGCCGACTCGCTACACGATAAGAAGTCCGAGGCGATCGCGAGGGGTCGCGAACTGGCGGGCAATAAGCGGGTGGAACTCGTAATCAAGAACGAAGCCGGGCGAGTCGCCGGCAAGGACAGCCGCGGCATCGATCCACGCCGGATCAAAGGCTGACGCGGGGCAATCGACGTCTCGGATACAGATGACGTCCCCGCTGAGGACCCCCGCTGGCGTTCGGGCGTTGGATTGTCCATTCTGCGCTAGCAGCGGGCTCGAAGTCGTTGAAGTCGAGGAAAGTCCCCGAGCGCTCTCCGTGCATTGCCCTGAATGCGGCGCGACCGGGCCCGTGTCTTTGAGCGACGATCCGAAGCACGCGATGCACGCGTGGAATCAGCGTCTCGGCCGAATGTCGCGCGTCAGGTCAATCCAAACGACTGCGTGGAATGGCCTCCACTTTGCACAGCAGGAGGGGAGGAGTAGACAACCTTCAGCCATGTCCGGGCTCGCTGCGCGTCTGCTGTATCGGCGATCTCCGCCCTAAGCCGTTCCATCGCGAGATCGAGCGCCAAATCCTCTATTTGCTCGTTCCCGATTGCAACGCGCTCGTTCAGCGCGCCCACCGTCGTTTGCAGTTCGCGCACCAGCGCGGTCGCTCGATCGAGCGCCGTCTGTAGCGTCGAAATCGTATAGCGTGCGTCAATCAGCTCGTGATCCGGCATTTTGATTTGCGGGATGCCCCGCGCTGGCATGGTGCCCCGCGTCGGGATGGGCCGGCTAATCGGAACCCCCGGATCGCCGAGTTTCAAGAGGGGCCCAGAAGTCCAATCGCAATCACGCCGCAAAGCGTCGCAGCGATCGCAAATACGATTAGGCTTAAATGGTAGAGGCTTGGTTTGGTCTTCACGGTTTCCAAGCTACTCGGACGTTAACCACTCGTCTGTACGGCACCGAACGCTGTCGCCTTCAACCATGCCGCGCTTCCTCTGCCGCATCGGCCGCTTCTCGACGCCCATGTCGGCATTGGTGGCAAACGTGTTCACGATCTATTTGCATTGTCGGCAAGGCGTGCCGGGGGCGCGTTATCGCGTTGAATGCAATGTTCCAGCGTGAGCCGGGCGCCGATGACGAGTGGCCTGACATCCGCGCGGTCAGCTGGCGACGTAGTAAAGGCAAGCGACCTATCGCTCAGTACTCCCCAAGGGTCAGATCACGTCCAGCGCGCAACAACGGGCTCCTCGCCGGGAAGGCTGTCGAACAATCCGGCTCCCGACCATTGGTCCGGGGGTCACGCGTAAATGGCGCTCTGGCAGCAGCTCTGCCCGGCATGCCGATCCCCGGCCGCGGGTCTTCCCCTGACGAATTTATTTCTTCTCGCTGGCCTTTGTCTTAGCAGATGCCGTAGACGCCGACGGCATCGCCGTCGTGGGCACCATGATGTGGGCGTACGGCGTGCCTTTCCACATCACCCACGGACCGCCTTTCGTCCAATCTGTCGGATACGCATCGAGCTGACTGAGATCTGTAGGGAGGATCATGATATGAGGTCCGCTCACGACCCACTGGTTGTCAGCCGTCCGTTTGGTCGCGTAGGGATCAGTGTTGCTGGCGCCTTTGTCGCCCTTAAGCATGTAGGCCAACCCGACCGTCTTCGGCTTCGGAGGGTCCTTTTTATTCTCCCAGGCGTCGCCCCATGCTTGCCACTCCTTGTCGAGGCACATCGAGTCACCTACGAGATCAAGCATGCACATCCACCCATTGGTGCCGGGACGCAACTCCTTCATCTTCCCGTCGGCGCCCATGCCCATAACCGCAGCGTTGCGACCGATGTCTGGCGGAGCGGCGCTCGTCGCCTTCGCGATGACCGAGGCGTCGGAACTGCCCCCGCCAGACTTGGCCATTCCTTCGTGGCCGGATCTAGCTGGATCCTTCATTTTCTCCTGCGCCGCTGCGGGCACGGCGGTGAGCATGAGGACTACTGCGCTAAGGGACAGGACCATCCTACGCATGATGACCTCCAGTAGCAGGATACGAATACAAAGCACTTACCTTCAAACATAGCCTAATGCTGGTGCGGGGTGTTGTCAAAAACCTGATAATTTGTGATTGACCACACGTTAAAGTCGCTACCGGTGGGGGCAAGGCGGACGAATCCGCGATAGTTTCCCTTCGGAAAAAGGAGAGAAGATGTGTCTTGATATCCGCTTGACGGGAGATCGTGGTGCGCGAGGATAGTTGCCGGCCGCGGAGCGCCTCACCGCCGGCTCTCATTGCGCAAGGGTGAGACGCGATGAGCTGCTGCACGTATCAGCGACCGCGCCAGGCATGCGCGAAGTCGCGCGCGGTCAGTGATTCCGGCGCTGCCACTGCCTGCCAGTTCGTAGGAACGACCCGCCGCCAGCGCGCAGACGTTTCCGCGTCGGCTGGCTCAATGCGGCTAGCGCGTAACGGCTCGATCGCCTCACGATCGGATAACGCGATCGTTTCACCCTTCGTTGCAATGCGATTCGCGTCGAGGTAGAAGTTCGCGTTCGCGATGTATGTGCCCACGTTGTCACTCCCTTATGAGACGGACGTCGCGACTGAGAATGCGCCTGGATCAGCCAGCGCAAAGTCGCACGTATCAAACGCGACGACGCCGATAGTTCCGGCCTGGAAATTCGCGGTGTTACTCACGCGGACCTCGATCCCGCTTCCCCATTCGCCGACTAGAAGCTCTGACCAGTTGCCCGCCACGATGGTCGCGGCAGGACAGCTCGTTGTCGAGAACGCCCGCGCGCCCGCGACGGTTCCCGACCATAGCGGGCCGTTCCAGATCGGCGCCGTTGTGGAGAAGCCTTGCCGCTTCGCGAGGATTTCGGCGCCTGCCGGTGTCGTCACATACGCAAACGAACTGCCGTCTCCGATCGCGTTCGCAGTCAGTACGTCAACCTGTGCATTCAGCACGTCAGCCCAGGCGACGGACGCGCCAGCAAAGCTGCCCACACTCCCGTAGCCGACGATGCCTTGCGGTTGTCCCGACGTACCGTTGCCACCCAGTGCCGCCGCGTCCCGCGCAACCTCTACGACGCGCATCAGATCGCGGCGCACGACACGCTCAGCGACGCCCGCTGTCTGTTTGTGCAGCTGATGTGAGATTTCGGTGTAGGCGGCGACGGTCTTGGGCGACAACGCAATCTGGGCGAACGTTTGGTTGCTCTCGGTAGTTGGCGTTGATTCATTTGTCAACCAATAGGCCGTCGCCGTGCCCGCTTGCCGCGTCAAAGTTACGTTACCGACTAGGCCTGGGATAAACGTTGCCCCGACCCGCGAGAGCACCGATACGGGCCGCATCGCGTCGAGAGTGGTTACTAGTGGACTGTAACGTTTAAAAGGGAAGTATGATCATGCCTGCGGAGGGCGTGATGAAACTTACCAAGAGCGAACGGATGGAACTGCAACGGCAAGCGGGAGCGCGTAATGGGCGGGCGGACTCGGCGCGCCACGCGCGCTTGATCTTGTTGCTGGCCGAGGGTCTTACTTGGGCGGAAATCCGGGCCAAGCTCGATTGCAGTGACAGCTACATCGATCGTTGGAGCAAACGCTTTGCCACAGATCGGCTGGCAGGGTTGTTCGCCCGTTATGCCGGACGCGAGCGCTACAAGGTGACCGATCGAATCGAGGCGCGCGTCCTGGCCTGGACTACCAAACACAAGCCGGCCGATGGCTCCACGCACTGGTCGTCGCGCAAGTTGGCGGTCGAACTGGGCGACATCTCGCACATGACAGTGAGCCGCATCTGGGCCAAGCATGGGATCAAGCCGCATCGGCTGGAAGGTTACCTGGCGTCGGACGACCCCGATTTCGAGCGTAAGGCTGCTTACGTCATCGGGCTGTATCTCAATCCGCCTCAGCATGCGGCGGTATTTTGTGTGGACGAGAAGACTGCGATCCAGGCGCTGGATCGCACCGACCCGGTATTGCCGCTGTCGCCTGGACGGGCCGAACGGCATGGCTTCGAGTACTACCGCCACGGCACCCTGTCGTTGTACGCAGCCTTCAACACCAAAACCGGTGAGGTGCTGGGCAAGACCGCCGAACGACACACGTCGGCAGAGTTCGTGGCATTTCTCACCGACATCGTGGTCAACCAACCGTGGGGCAAGGAAATCCATGTGATTGCCGACAACCTGTCTGCGCACAAGACCCAGCGAGTCGATGAGTTTCTGGCAGTGCACAGCAATGTTCATCTGCACTTCACTCCAACCTACTCCTCGTGGTTGAACCAAGTCGAGCTGTGGTTCGCCAAGATCGAGCGCGACGTAATCGCTCGCGGCGTCTTCACCTCGGTGCCCGACCTGAAGAGAAAGCTCATGCGCTACATCCGCCAATACAACAAGCAGCCCAAACCTGTGAAGTGGAAGTATTTCGATCCAACACGACGAATTACTCCCGAATCAATTGTTACGGTCCACTAGTTCCTCGGCAACGCGGCTGGCGACTTCCTCGGCATCCTTGCGCGCCGCTTCTGGCCGACCGCGACGTGCCGTTCAGTTCCTCGCGCTCCCGCTTAAGCTTTGCGGCCATTTCTGCCTTGGCCACGCTGATCGGCTCCTTAGATGCAACCAACCAGAACGTTATGGGATTCGCCATGCGCGAATGGATGCTCATATGCGTCCGACGATCATCGCGCTTGATTGTGTGCGAGTAGATGGTTGCGCCAGGATCGCCGGGGAAGTCTCCGTCGAGCGCTAGACCGGCGGCAATCAACTCGTCGCGCGTCCCGGCGTAGCGCCATTCCCGAGCGTCTTCGGAGCGCAGTAATCTCTGCGCGGTGATACGCTTGATCTTAGCCATGATGTGAAGACCCTTTCACGGATGGTTAGGCCGGCGCTTGGTTACGCCCGCGCGTTCGGCCGCTTTGCCGGCATCCGGCCGGCGTCGGGTTACTCCTTCGGCGCTAGTTTGTGCGCGATACGTTCCAGTGTTCCGCGCACGTGCTCCCCAGACTGATGCGAATATCGCTTGGCCATGACGAGCGTGCGGTGTCCGAGCGCTTCCGCGACCTCGGCCAGGCTTGCGCCATTCATCGTCAAGTAGCTCGCCGTCGTGTGCCGCAAGTCGTGGAAGCGGCAATGCTTGTCGCCGACAAGTTCCGCAGCAGCGCGCACAACACGCCACGGTTGATCTAGATCGGCCGGCGCATCGTCGCGAGCGCCCTTGAATACCCAACCCTTTTGCGTCGGGTCGCGGTCGAAGTGCGCCTGTAGGATTGCCTGCGCGGGCCCTACGACCGGCACATAGCGCGGCTGCCGATTCTTCGTTTGCACGAATCGCAGCGTCCAGCGTTTGAGGTCAACGTCATCCCACTTGAGCATACGAAGGTTGCCAGCACGCGCGCCGGTGGCGAGCGCGAGCATGACTGCGCAGTAAATGTTCGGATCGGGGCTTGCTCGGCATGCGGCGAGAAGAGCGTCACGCTCGTCGTCCGCCAGGAACCGGACGATGCCAGGGTGCTCAGCCCCTTTGCTGACGCCTAAAACCGGGTTCGAGGGAAGCCAACCAAGCTCTTTCCACGCCCATTTGCAGACCTTGGAAAGCGCGGCTAGGTATCGATTGACGGTGGACTGCTTGATCGGTGCATCGGCCGTGCCTTCTTCCCGCACGGCGGGTAGTCGTCCGGTTCTACGCTTCAGCAGCTCTGCGCGAAATCCAGCGATTGTCTTGCTGGTGAGTTTATCCAGGGTGACATGCCCGGCATGCTCCCTCCACCAGCCGAGATGCGCTTCGATCTTGTCTTTATCAGCGTAGTCGCTGGTCGGCAGATGGTCGGTGATGAACTTGTCGATCAGCTCGTCCAGCGTGCGGCGGCGGTCGGCTGTAGTGGGGACGTAGACGCCGTGGCCCAGGTCCGACTCAACCTTGACCGCCCAGGCCTTAGCGTCGGTGAGCCTCTTGAACGTCCGCGTGCGTTGTTGCTCGCCTCGTAAGCGAACTCGAACGCGATAGCGGACTTCTCCTTTGGAGCTTTCGCGTTTCTCGATTGTGGCCATTGTTGGCGCTCATCGGACGGAGTGTCCCAAGAATGTCCCACAGATCAGGTAGAATGTCCACTACTGCTCGCGCTTACATTAGCAAGCCCATTGATTATTGGTGCCCGGGGCCGGAATTGAACCGGCATGGCGGGATGAACCGCCGAGGGATTTTAAGTCCCTTGTGTATACCAGTTTCACCACCCGGGCGTGAGCCGCATTGTAGCGGCGGCGAGCCGCCGCCCGCGATTCAATGCGGCCACGCTGTCCGGCGGTCGCCTCGCCGGCCTGGAATATGCGCGGTCGGCGGCCTGTTCACGCAGCGTCGGGCCCATGTCCGCCATCCGGAACGCACGGACTGCTGACAGGTCAAACGTTCCGGCTCTCGTCGACAACCAACAGGGGATTGCACATGAGCGCGTTCTTTCAATCGAAAAGAGTGATCCAGCTGTCCGCATGGACGTTCGCTGTCGTGCTCGGCGTCGCGGCTGCCGGCGCAAGTGCCGGCAAGATGGACGTCAAGCTGTCCGGAGACGCGGAAGTGCCGCCGGTCAAGTCGAGCGGCTCGGCCTCGGGCACGATCACGATCGGCGACGACGGCGCGGTCAGCGGCGGCGTCACCGCCGCCGGATTCTCGCCAACCGCGGCGCACATCCATCAGGGCGCAGCCGGCAAGAACGGGCCGGTGATCGTGCCGTTCACGAAGGAAGGCGACAAGTTCAGCGCGCCGGCCGGCGCCAAGCTCACGGCCGACCAGATGAAGGCGTACAAGGCCGGCGACCTCTACGTGAATGTGCACAGCGCCGCCAACCCCGGCGGCGAAGTCCGGGCGCAATTGAAGCCGTAGCACTTCGAAGTTCACGAGAAAGGGCCGCGCATCGCGCGGCCCTTTCGTCATGCTGAAGGTCGGATCACGACGCCGTCAGCGGATCAGCACGACGGGCAGCTGCGCGAGGTGCAGCACGCGCGTGGTCACCGACCCGAGCGCCATGTTGGCGAGTGCCGACATGCCGCGCGTCCCCATGAAGATCATGCTCGATCCGAGCTTCGTCGCCTGCTCGACGATGGACTCGGCGATCGGACCCACCACTTGATGCGTCGTGTACGCGACGCCCGCGGCGTCGAGCACGCCGCGGCTCGGCGCGAGCATCGCCTGACATTCCTCGTCGTAGTACTTCTGCAGCATGTCCTTGCTGACGAAGGTTCCCATGTTGGGGACCCGGGGTACCGGAAGGTGCACGGTGAGCAGGTCGATTGCCGGGGACTCCTTGTACCAGCCGAGGGTTTCGACGAGTCTCTGCGTTGCGCGCACGGCGCTCGGTGAACCATCCACGGGCAGCAGCACCTTCAGCATCGCGGTTCCAGTCGGAACGTCGGGTACCGGGATTGTCGCAGATCAAAGACCCTGCTGCCTCGGCGGCTCACAATCGCCTGGCCCGCGCGTGCGGACCATCCTTTCCCGGGAAAGCATCCGTGTTCAAGAACATCCTCGTCCCGACCGACGGCTCGAAGCTGTCGCAAAAGGCCGTCCGGCAGGCGATCGCCCTCGCCGGGGAGCCGAAGGCGAAAATCACTGTGCTGCACGTGTATCCGCGGTTTTCCGGCAGCCCTTACGGCACGTTCGGACCCGCCGAGGACGTGCTCGAAGAAGCGCACAAGCGGCAGGCGCGCGCCGAGGCGGGTGCGCTTTTCGCATCGGTGAAAAAGCAGGCCGATGCAGCGGGCGTCGTGGCGGACACGGTGCTCGCCGAGAACAACGAAGTCTGGAGGCAGATCATCGGCACCGCGAAAAAGAAGAAGTGCGACCTGATCTGCATGGCGTCGCACGGCAGGCGCGGCCTCTCAGGCGTGCTCCTCGGCAGCGAGACGCACAAGGTGCTGACGCACAGCGACCTGCCGGTGCTGGTGCTGCGCTAGCGGTGGGCTGCTTCCACTGCGGCGAGCCCGTTCCCGCGGGCACCCGCTGGCAGGCTGAACTCGACGGCGCAGTCGCGCAGTTCTGTTGCGCGGGGTGCCTCGCGGTTACCCGGACGATCCGCGCCGCCGGCCTTACGGCCTTCTACGCGCGTCGCGACGTGCCGATCGCGCTGCCTGCCGACGATCGTGACGAAATCATCGACGGCCACGCGCTCGACGACGAGGCCGTCGCCGGCGCGATCGCCGCCGCGGACGGCACGCTGTGCGAGGCGGCGTTGCTGCTCGACGGCTTGCGCTGCGGTGCCTGCGTCTGGCTCGTCGAGACCTGGCTCGCGCGCCAGCCGGGCGTGCTCGATGCAAGCGTCAATTTCGCGACCCGGCGTGCGCGCGTGCGCTTCGACAGCGGCGCGACCGGACTCGGCACGATCCTGCGTGCGATCGCGCGCATCGGCTATCGCGGCCATCCGTACGATCCGCGGCGGCGCGAGGCGCTGGCGCGCGCCGAGAGCCGCACGCTGCTGCTACGAACCGCATTGGCGTGGCTCGCGATGATGCAGGTGATGATGTTCGCGGTGCCTGTCTACGTGGGCGCCGACCCGATCGAGCCGTCGTACCAGTCGTTGCTGAACTGGGCGAGCCTCGTGCTGACGTTGCCGGTCGTCGTCTATTCGGCGCTGCCCTTCTTTGCCGGGGCGATTCGCGACGCAAGGCGCCGCCGGCCCGGCATGGACGTTCCGATCGCGCTCGGCGTCGGCGGCGCATTCCTCGCGAGCGCATACGCGACGATCGCGGGCCACGGCCCCGTGTATTTCGACTCCGTGACGATGTTCGTCGCGCTGGTCCTCACGGCGCGCCTGCTGGAGCTCCGCGTGCGTGAGAACGCCGGCGACGCGGTGGAATCGATCGCTCGCGAGACGCCGCAAATGGCATTGCGCGTGCGCGAAGGCGGCCGCGAAGAGAACGTTTCCGCGGCGAAACTCGTTCCTGGCGATCTCGTCCGCATCGCGACGGGCGCGCCGATTCCTGCCGACGGCGTGGTCGTCGAAGGACGCTCGAGCGTTGAAGAGGCCCTGTTGACCGGCGAGAGCCGTCCGCGCACAAAAACAGAGGGAGACAGCGTGCTCGCGGGCTCCCTGAACCGCGCGAGTCCGCTGTTGGTGCGCGTCACGGCGGCCGGCGAGCACACGGCGCTCGCCGCGCTGTCCCGGCTCGTCGCGCGCGCGGCGGACGCCCGGCCTCGCATCGCGCGGCTGTCCGATCGCGTCGCCACTGCGTTCGTCGCGAGCCTTCTCGCCGTCGCTGCGCTGTGCGCCCTTGCGTGGTGGTGGGTCGACCCGCCGCGCGCGCTGCCGGTCGCACTTGCCGTGCTGGTCGTGTCGTGTCCCTGCGCGCTCTCGCTTGCCATTCCGGCCGCGCTCGCATCGGCGGCGGGTGCGCTCGGCCGGCGCCAGGTGCTGTGCGTGCGTCCCGACGCGCTCGAAGCGCTTTCCCGTGTCACCCACGTCGTGCTCGACAAGACGGGCACGCTCACGACGGGCGATCTCCGCGTCACCGGCGTGACATGCCTCTTCGAAACCGGTTCCGATCGATGCATGGTCATCGCGGCCGCGCTCGAGCACGGCTCGAGCCATCCGATCGCACGTGCGCTCGCGCAGGATCACGCGGGCGACGTGCAGGCGCGCGACATCGCCGTCGTCGCCGGTTGCGGCGTCGAGGGCAGCGTCGACGGCGTGCGCTATCGCTTCGGCCGGCCGGAGTGGGTGGCGGGCTTCTGCGCGGCGGCCATGCCGGAGCCGGATGCGCCGCCCGCCGGAGAAACCCTCGTAACGCTTGCCGACGCCACGCGCTGGATCGCGTCGGTCCGCTTCGGCGATCGGCTCCGCCCGTCCGCTGCGAGTCTGGTGACAGCACTGCGAACCGCGGGCCTGGACGTGACGATGCTGTCCGGCGATCGCGAGGCGACGGTCGCGCACGTGGCGCGCGCGGCGGGCATCGACGCGTGGCGCGCCGAGGCGCGGCCGGAAGACAAGCGTTCGCACATCGCGGCGCTGCAAGCGCGCGGGGCCGTCGTGGCCATGGTCGGCGACGGCGTGAACGACGCGCCGAGCCTCGCGCAAGCCGACGTCTCGCTTACGCTCGGCAGCGCCGCCGCGCTCACGCAATGGACGGCCGACGCGGTCGTGCTGGGCGACGATCTCGCGCACGTGGCATTCGCGTTCCACGCTGCGCGGCGAACGTTCCGCGTCATCCGGCAGAACGTCGGCTGGGCGCTCGCCTACAACCTGGTCGCCATTCCGCTCGCGGCGAGCGGCCGGCTGTCGCCGCTGGCCGCGGCCGCGGGCATGTCGATCTCGTCGCTGATCGTCGCCGGCAACGCCTGGCGCCTGACGCGGCTCGCCGACGGCCATTCGTCGCGGCGCGCGAAGGTTGCCGTGAACCGCGCGGCGGCTCCCGCGGGAAGCGCCGCGACCGTGCACTGACCCCGCGCGATGGACATCCTGTTCATGCTCGTTCCGCTCTCCGTCGTACTGGCGCTCGCGATCGGCGCGGCGTTCTGGTGGGCGGCGCGAAACGGCCAGTTCGACGATCTCGAAGGCCCGGCGCATCGCATTCTCTCGGACGACGACATGCCGCATTGACCCCGATCAAGCCGCGCGGACGCGACAACCGCTACGATCGGCGCGCGATCATGACCACCAAGCGGTGCCGATGAAGCTCCAGGATAGCGTGAGGTCGCCGGCATCGGGCCGGCTCGACGCGGAAACGTTCAACTACAAGGTCGTCCGGCAGTTCTCGATCATGACGATCGTGTGGGGCGTCGTCGGAATGCTCGTCGGCGTCGTCGTCGCGGCGCAGCTGCTTTGGCCGGAGCTGGCAGCCGGCATTCCGTGGCTCTCCTATGGCCGTCTGCGGCCGCTGCACACCAACGCGGTGATCTTCGCGTTCGGCGGATCGGCGCTGATCGGGACGTCCTATTACGTGGTGCAGCGCACCTGCCAGGTGCGGCTGTTCTGCGGGCCGCTCGCGGAGTTCACGTTCTGGGGCTGGACGGCGGTCGTCGTGCTGGCGGTCATCACGCTTCCGCTCGGCTACACGAGCGGCAAGGAATACGCGGAGCTCGAATGGCCGATCGACGTGCTGATCACGCTCGTCTGGGTGGCCTACGCGATCGTGTTCTTCGGCACGATCGTGAAGCGCCGCACGCCGCACATCTACGTCGCGAACTGGTTCTACGGTGCATTCATCCTCACGATCGCGCTGCTGCACATCGTCAACAGCGCGGAAGTGCCGGTCTCGCTGTGGCCGATGAAGTCGTACTCGGCGTACGCCGGCGTGCAGGACGCGATGGTGCAATGGTGGTACGGCCACAACGCCGTCGGCTTCTTCCTGACCGCCGGCTTCCTCGCGATGATGTACTACTTCGTGCCCAAGCAGGCCGGGCGGCCGATCTACTCGTACCGGCTGTCGATCGTGCACTTCTGGGCGCTGATCTTCACGTACATGTGGGCCGGTCCGCATCACCTGCACTACACGGCGCTGCCCGACTGGACGCAGTCGATCGGCATGCTGTTCTCGCTGATCCTGCTCGCGCCGTCGTGGGGCGGAATGATCAACGGCATGATGACGCTGTCGGGCGCATGGCACAAGCTGCGCGACGACCCCATCCTCAAGTTCCTCATCGTCTCGCTGTCCTTCTACGGCATGTCGACCTTCGAGGGGCCGATGATGTCGATCAAGACGATCAACGCGCTGTCGCACTACACGGACTGGACCGTCGGTCACGTGCACTCCGGCGCGCTCGGCTGGGTCGCGTTCATCACGATCGGGAGCATGTACTACCTGATCCCGCGCCTTTTCGGCCGCACCGAGATGTGGTCGGTGCGCCTCATCACCGTCCACTTCTGGATCGCGACGCTCGGCGTCGTTCTCTACATCGCCGCGATGTGGATCGCGGGCGTCATGCAGGGCCTGATGTGGCGCGCGACCAATTCCGACGGCACGCTGACCTACGCGTTCGCCGAAGCGGTCAAGGCGACCTACCCGTTCTATGCGATCAGGCTCGCCGGCGGCGTGCTGTTCCTCGCCGGCATGCTGCTGATGGCGTGGAACGTCATGCGGACCATCGCCATCGGCAAGGCGGCCGAGGCGCCGATTCCCCCGGTCCCTGGCGCGGTCCCGGCGGCCGCCTGAAAAGCTCGCGGCAACCATGAAGCTCACGCACGAATTCATCGAGAAGAACATCGGCTGGATGATCGTCCTGACGATCGCCGTCGTCGCCGTCGGCGGGCTGGTCGAGATCGTTCCGCTCTATTTCCAGAAGTCGACGACATCGCCGGTGACGGGCGTCAAGCCGTATCCGCCGCTGCAACTCGTCGGGCGCGACATCTACGTGCGCGAAGGCTGCTACAACTGCCATTCGCAAATGATCCGGCCGTTCCGCGCCGAGACCGAGCGTTACGGCCACTATTCCGTCGCCGGCGAATCGGTCTATGACCATCCGTTCCAGTGGGGCAGCAAGCGCACGGGCCCCGATCTCGCGCGCGTCGGCGGCCGCTATTCCGACGAATGGCATCGCGTGCACCTCGGCAACCCGCGCGACGTCGTGCCCGAATCGAACATGCCGGCCTATCCGTGGCTCGCGAAGACGGCGCTCGCGCCGGACGACATCAAGGCGCACATGCAGGCGCTGCGCCGCGTGGGCGTGCCGTACACCGACGCGGAGATCGCGCGCGCGCCGGAGGAGCTCAAGGGCAAGACCGAGGAGGACGCGATGATCGCGTATCTGCAGAACCTCGGGCTCGCGCTGCGCAACGTGAGGTAGGCATGGAGCTCTATTCGACGCTTTCCGGAATCTTCACCGTCGTCACGTTCGTGACGTTCGCGGGCATCGTGCACTGGGCGTGGAGTGCCCGGCGTCGCGACGCGTTCGCCGAGGCCGCGAACGCGCCGTTCGCGCTGCCGGACGAGCCGGCGGCAGGACGCAGTGCCCGACAGCGGGAGCGCGAACAGGCCGCGGAGCGTGTGTCGGCGCGGAGGGTGGACGAGTGAGCGACTTCACGTCCGACGGCTGGGGCTTCTACGTGACGATCGTCACGCTGGCGTCGATCGCCGGTTGCGCCGTGCTGCTCTTTGCGCTCGGGCGCATGCGCGTGACGCGCTCGAAGACCGGCGGGCCTGTGGAGACCACCGGGCACGTCTGGGACGGCGACCTCGCCGAATACAACAACCCGCTGCCGCGGTGGTGGATGTGGCTGTTCTACGCCACGATCGTGTTCGCGCTCGCCTATCTCGTTCTCTATCCCGGTCTCGGCAGGGCGCCCGGTGCGCTCGGTTGGACCTCCGCCGGGGCCTACGTGAGCGAGGTGAAGGCGCAGGACGAGAAAGTGCAGCCGCTGTACGCGAAATATCGCGCGATGGACGTGAAGGCGGTCGCGGCGGACGCGGAGGCGCGCGCGATGGGCGAGCGGCTGTTCCTCAACTATTGCGCGCAGTGCCATGGCTCGGATGCAGGCGGCAGCAAGGGCTTTCCGAGCCTGCGCGACACCGACTGGCTCTACGGCGGTGATCCCGCGCAGATCCGCGCGAGCATCGTCGACGGTCGCAACGGCATCATGCCGCCGTTCGGCCCCGTGCTCGGCGACGAGGGTGTGCGCGACGTCGTCGCGCACGTGCGCAGCCGCGCGGGGCTCCCGGCCGACACGCTGCGCGCGCAGCTCGGCAAGCCGTTGTTCGCACAGAACTGCGCGGCGTGCCACGGCGCCGACGGCAAGGGCAATCAGCAGATCGGCGCGCCGAATCTTACCGACGCGGTCTGGCTCTATGGCAGCACCGAGGCGGCGATCACCGAGTCTGTCACGAAGGGTCGCGGCGAAGCGACGGCCGTGACGCGCATGCCGGCGCACAAGGAACGCCTCGACCCGGGCAAGGTGGATCTCCTGGTCTCCTACGTATGGGGACTGTCGAACCTCAAGTAGCCGCGGATGGAAATAGGGGATACATCGCTTCGCCGGGCGCAGGGGCCTGCAGCCGATGCCGGCGCGGCGGGACGGCGCGTCATTCCGATCGAGCCGACCACCGAGGAGGTTGCGCTCTACGAGATCCGCAAGACGATCCATCCGCGCGCGGTCCACGGCTGGTTCGCGCGCTGGCGCTGGACGCTGGTGTTCGCGACGCAGATCGTGTTCTACGGACTGCCGTGGCTGGCAATGAATGGCCGCCAGGCGGTGCTGTTCGATCTGGGGACGCGCAAGTTCTACCTGTTCGGCGCGGTGTTCTGGCCGCAGGACGTCATCTATCTCGCGGTCCTGTTGATCGTTTCGGCGCTGTCGCTGTTCCTGTTCACGGCGATCGCGGGTCGGCTGTGGTGCGGCTACGCCTGCCCGCAGACCGTGTACACCGAGATCTTCATGTGGATCGAGCGCAAGATCGAGGGCGACCGGCTGGCGCGCATCCGCCTCGACGCGTCGCCGATGTCGCTCGACAAGCTCGTCGTCAAGACGTTCAAGCACACCGCATGGCTGGCGGTCGCGCTGTGGACCGGTTACACGTTCGTCGGCTACTTCACGCCGATCCGCGACCTCGGCGTGCGCGTGATCACCTGGGACCTCGGTTCGTGGGAATCCTTCTGGATCCTGTTCTACGCGCTCGCGACCTACGGCAATGCGGGCTGGCTGCGCGAGCAGGTGTGCAAGTACATGTGCCCGTATGCGCGGTTCCAGAGCGTGATGTTCGACCGCGACACGCTGGTCATCACCTACGACAGCGCACGGGGCGAGCCGAGGGGCGGCCGGTCGAGGGCGATCGACCCGCGCGCGAAGGGCCTCGGCGACTGCGTCGACTGCAACATCTGCGTGCAGGTCTGCCCGACCGGCATCGACATTCGCAAGGGACTGCAATACGAGTGCATCGGCTGCGCCGCGTGCATCGACGGCTGCAACCAGGTGATGGACCGGATGGGCTATCCGCGCGGACTCATCCGCTATACGACCGAGAACGCGCTGGCGGCGGGCGAGGGCGCCGGCGCGGCCGCGATGTGGAAGCGCGTGCTGCGGCCGCGCACAGCGGTCTATGGCGCGGTGCTGCTCGTCATCATCGCGGTCGCGATCGGCTCGCTCGCCGTGCGCAATCCGCTCAAGGTCGACATCATCCGTGACCGGGGCGCGCTGGCGCGCGAGGCGGCGCCCGGCCGGATCGAGAACGTCTATCGCGTGCAGCTCATGAATACCGACGAGGCGCCGCGGCGCTACGCGCTGCGCGCATCGGGCCTGCCCGGCCTCGAGATCGCCGGCGTCGAGCAGCCTGTCGATGTTGGTGCGGCGTCGACGCGCCTGGTCGCGCTGCGCCTGCAGGCGCCGATCGAGCACGCGGACGGACGCACCGTGGCGCCCGGCGCGCACAAGATCGAGCTGACGGTCGAGGCCGTCGACGACGAGAAGGTGGTGCGGCATGAGCAATCGACATTCATCGTTCCGCGCTGAAATGAACACCCACGCTCGCTCCGCTCGCTGCCCCCCGGGGGCTGCTCCGTCGGTCGGGGCGGCCCGTCCCGACATGGGCGCCGAGCGCCGTCGCAGCGCGTGGCCCTGGCTCCTCGCAGCCGGCCCCGTTGCCGTGGTACTCGCATCGCTCGCCACCGCGTGGCTCGCCGTGAGCCGCGACGATGGCGTCGTCGCCGAGAACTATTACAAGCTCGGCCTCACGATCAACCGGCGGCTCGAGGCCGATCGGCAGCGCGCGCCGCAAACGGGCGCGACGCTCGAATTCGGAGCAGCGGGCGACGTGCGCGTGCGCCTGCTCGGCCCTGGCGTGGACGCGAAACGTCTGCGCCTCGTCGTTCGTCCACCGGGCGAGGCCGACGGCCGGCATGCGCTGGCGCTCGAGCCCGCTCCAGGCGGCGAATTCGTCGGCACACTGCGCGAGGCTGTCTCGGGCCGGCGCATCGTCGTGCTGGAAGCGGACGGCTGGCGCTTTCCCGTGACGCTCGTCGACCACCTGCCGGCGACGATCGCACTGGGCGCTCCGGCCGCGATCCGCTGACCGTTTGCGGAGGGCAGAAAACGTGAAGCGGCGAACGGTCGAGCGGGCGATGTGGGTGATCTGGCCGGGATTCCTGGCCGCCATCGTGGCCGAGATCGTGTTCTTCGCGATGTTCGATCCACTGGACTTCAACATGCGGATCCAGCTCTCGCGCGAGGCGGTGTATACGGCAGGGTTCGTCGCATTCTGGGCGCTCGGCATGCTTTCGTCGGCGCTGACGCTGTTCCTGCAGCGGCCGGACGAGCCTTCGCCGCAGTCGCCCCCTCTGTGAGCGCGACATGGACGGCAGCCCGCTGAACATCGGGCTCGTCGCCGCCGCGTGGCTCGTCGGCGTCACGGGCGGCGTGCATTGCGTCGCGATGTGCGGCGGCTTGCTCGCCGCGACCGGCGCGCGCGATGCGGCACGCAGCGACGTTCTGCGCCCGGCGCGCGCGATCGCGCGCAACCAGGCTGCCTATCACGGCGGCCGCATCGCGACCTATGCAATGCTGGGTGCGCTGTTCGGCACGGCCGGTGCGCAGGCGCAGGCGGCCGTCGACGTGCTTTCGGTGCAGCGCGCCGTGCAGATCGCGGCGAACGTGTTCCTGCTCGCGCTTGCCGGTAGCCTCGTTTGGCGCACGGGCACGCTGTCGGTGCTGCAGCGTGCGGGCAGCGCGGCATTCGCGCCCCTGTTGCGCGCGCTGCGGCCGCTTCTGCAGGGCGACGATCTCCGCGGCCGCGTGGCCATGGGGCTCGCGTGGGGGCTGATGCCCTGCGCATTGATCTACAGCGTGCTGCCGCTCGCGCTCTTCGCAGGCGGCGCGTGGCAGGGGGCCGCGGTCATGCTCGGCTTCGGGGTCGGCACGCTGCCGAATCTGCTCGCGGGCGGCGTGCTGCTCGCGAGCGCTCGACGATTCGTCTCCGCGCGGACGCTGCGCATCGCCGCGGCGGCACTGCTCGCCGCCTTCGGGGTGGCCGGCATCGTGCGCGCAATCGTCGCGAGCGGAGCGCTTGCGCAAGGTCTGTTCTGCGTGTTTCCCTGATCGTCCGAAAGCCCGGCCGATAGGATCCTGCTGCGGGCGCCCGCGCGGACGAGACCGATCGCCAGCCCCGGCCAGGCCAATCCGCTCCGAACTCATCGCCTTTCCCGCTGACTGAACAGGGTGGGATCGCGGGACTGCCCAATTCAGCCGCCGGTCGCCGGCGCATTGTGCGAAAGAGCAACAATGACGCATGCGACCGGTCTCGAGGACCTCTGGAACTCCGCGCCGCCTGCAGCCGGAACGTTCGACCCCGGTTTGCAGGCGGCGCGGCCCGCGATCGTCCAGGAATATCTCGCACACGCGGTCGCCGCCGGCACGCCGCTCGCCTCCGCGGTGCGTTTGCGCATGCACGGCTCGATCAAGCTCAAGCGTTGGCGGAAGTTCAGGGCGGAGCAGGTGATCGTGCGTGAGCGCGGCATGATCTGGCGTGCCCGGGTGCGCGTGCGCGCCTTCACGATTCGCGGCGAAGACCGGTTTCTGGACGGCGAAGCGACGATGAACTGGAAGATTCTCGGCGTATTGCCGCTACTGCGCGCCGCGGGCGCAGACGTCACCCGCTCGGCGGCGGGCCGTGTCGCAGCCGAAGCGATCTGGTTGCCGTCGATGCTGGGCGACGACAAGGTCTGGTGGCACGCCGACAATGGCGTTGCGCAGGCGCGGTTCCCGGTAGACGGTCATGCAGCCGAGATCGCGCTCGCACTCAACCATGGCCGCGTTCAGTCGGTGAGCCTGGCGCGATGGGGCAATCCCGACGGCGGCGCGTTTCGCGAGGGGAGCTTCGGCGCGTACGTCGATCAGGAAGCGACGTTCGACGGCTACACGATTCCCGCGCGGCTTCGCGTCGGCTGGCACTTCGACGATCCGCAGCGCTTCGACCGCGAAGGCAAGTTCCTCGAGGTTTCCATCGACAAGGCGGTGTACCGCTAAGCGTTTGGCCTGACGCTGCGTGCGATGGTGCTCGAGGGGACCGGGCGGCCGCTGCGCCTCGTGCAGCGGCCGATTCCGGTGCCTTCCGCACCGGAGGTCCCGACGCCGCGCTCGCGCAGCGGATCGGGATACGCACGACGGTCACCGCTTTTTCCCTCGAGCGGGCCAACGAAGCGCTGGCCACGCTGCGGACAGGAACCCTGGCCGGCACGGCGGTGATCGAGGTCGCGGGAGCCGCCTCACTATAATTGCGTCCGATGGAAGCATCGGACCGGGAATCGTTCGCGCCAGCCCTGCTGCTCGCAATCGCCGCCGCGGCGTTTGCGCTCGCATGGCCCATCAACACAGCCCGCGTGGCGCTGCTCGTCATTGCGGCCGGCAGCGGCACGCTTGCCGCGGCGCTCGCACTGCGGCTCCTGCGGCGCGATGCGGGCCGCCAGCGGACGGCCGATCGCGCGCTGGCGCGCAGTGAAGGGCGCTTGCGCGGCATCCTCGATTCGGCGATGGATGCGATCATCACCACGGATGCCGATCAGCGCGTCATCCTCTTCAACAACGCGGCCGAGGCGATGTTCGGCTGGACCCGCGACCAGGCGCTCGGCGCGCCGCTCGCCAGCTTCATTCCCGAACGGTTCCGGCGCGCCCACGGCGAGCACGTCGCGCGCTTCGGCGCCACGGGGACGACGTCGCGGCGGATGGGCGGATCGTTGCGCGTCGTGACCGGTCTGCGCCGCAACGGCGAGGAATTTCCGATCGACGCGTCCATTTCCCAGATCGACGAGTCGGGGACGCGTTTCTACACGGTGATTCTGCGCGACGTGACGGCGCGCATCGAAGCGGAGGCGGCGCTGCGCCGCTCGAAGGACGAGCTGCAGGAGCTCGGCGCCGCCGCGCACATCACGCGCGAGCAGGAGAAGAGCCGGATAGCGCGCGAGCTGCACGACGAGCTCGGACAGCTGCTCACGATGCTGCAGATGGACGTCGCGTGGTGCAAGGAGCGGCAGCCGCGCGGCGATGCGCCGTTCGGGGCCAAGCTCGACCGGATGGAATCGCTGCTGAAGAGCACGATCGCGGCGACGCGCCGGATAGCGTCCGATCTGCGGCCGCTGATGCTCGACGATCTGGGGCTGGTCCCGTCGATCGAGTGGCTGGTCGAGAACTTCGCGCAGCGCACGGGCATCGCGTGCGAGCTCTCGATCGGCGATCGCGATCTCAATCTGTCGCGCGAGCACGCGACGGCGATCTTCCGCATCATCCAGGAATCGCTCACGAACGTCGCCAAGCACGCGCAGGCGACGCACGCCGACATCACGATCGAAACCGAGAACCACGCCCTCGTCGTGCGCATCGAGGACGACGGCGTGGGCTTTGCCCCCGGCGCGCCGCGCAAGCCGCACTCGTTCGGCCTGTTCGGGCTGCGCGAGCGCGCCTCGCTGATGGGCGGCGAAGCATCGATCGCGAGCGCGTCCGGCCAGGGCACGCGCATCGAGGTGCGGCTTCCGTACGAGGCACCGGTGGCCTCGGCATGATCCGCGTCGTCATCGCCGACGACCACCAGATCCTGCGCGAGGGCCTGCGGCAACTGTTGCAGGCGGCTGGAGACCTGGCCGTCGTCGGCGAGGCCGCCGATGGCCACGCCGTGCTGCAGCAGGTGCGCGCGCTCGATTTCGACGTCCTCCTGCTCGACATGTCGATGCCGGGCAAGAGCGGTGTCGAGCTCATCCGGCAGGTGAAGGCCGAGAAGCCGCGGCTGCGCATCCTCGTGCTGAGCATGCACGAGGAGCATCAATACGCGGTGCGGGCGATCCGCTCGGGGGCTTCGGGATACCTGACGAAGGAAAGCGCCACGTCGCAGCTCGTGGCGGCGATTCGCAAGGTGGCCGGCGGCGGCGCGTTCATCAGCGCCGAGGTCGCCGAGCGCCTGGCGCAGGACGCCATGCCTCATGCCGAAGGCCCGCGCCACGTGGCGCTGTCCGACCGCGAATACCAGGTGTTCAGGCTGCTGGTGAGCGGACGGTCGGTGAGCGAGATCGCGGCGGACCTGCACCTGTCCGCGAAGACCGTCAGCACGCACAAGGCGCGGCTGATGGAAAAGCTCGACGTCGGCAACAACGCCGATCTCGTCCACTACGCGGTCAGGCATCGCCTGATCGACGATCCGAACCCCGCATAGGTCCGCGAGCCGTCTCGCGGAGACTGCGACGGCCCGGCGCCACGCGGCGCGGGGTAGGGCGATCCCTACCCCGGCTCGGCCGTCCCCGACCCCTCGATCCGGACGTTCCTGACGGGCGCAATCAGCCGGCGCCGATACCGCGCGCCGACGGCGCTGCCGACAATTCGTACATGAGCGCGAAGGGCCGTCCCGAGCGCGAATTGCCCCGAAGCGCGCAAGCGCGGAGGGAAGTTCCGATGAACACGTCACCGCGCACCGGCATCTTCATCGTCGACGATCTGCCCACGATGCGCGATCGCCTGCGCGAGCTGGTCGCCGAGATCGAGGGCGTGGAGATCGTCGGCGACGCCGGCACGCCGGGCGATGCGATCGAAGGCATCCTGCGCACGCATCCCGATTGCGTGCTGCTCGACTACCAGCTCGAAGGCGGCACCGGCGTCGACGTCCTGCGCGCCGTCCATCCGCAGTCGCCCGACATCGCGTTCATCGTACTCACGAACCACGCGACCGCGCAGCACCGGCGCGCGTGCCTCGATGCCGGCGCGCGGCATTTCCTCGACAAAAGCACCGAGTTCGGGCGGATCCGTGCCGCGATCGCCGAACTCGGGCCGCACTGATCCGTTCCCGATCTCTCGACGAGCCAAGAGAGGCTTTCATGCATACCAGCGCGATTCCCACGACGAGCCCCGAGCGAACAGTCACCGCAACGCGCCCGCGTCCCATCCTGCGCGATGTCGGCCGCGAGGCGCAATCGTGCCTGGGATGCAGCCTGCGCCGGATCTGCATGCCCATCGATGTCGCGGATCCCGAAGCGAAGGTGCTGTTCGAAAAACTGGTCGCATCGCGGATCCGGCTGCGCAAAGGCGACGTTCTGTTCCGCGCCGGCGAGCGGTTCACGGCACTTTATGCAATTCGCGTCGGCTCGTGCAAGACGGTGGCGCTCGCCGACGACGGCGACGAGCAGGTGACAGGACTGCACCTGCCCGGCGAGATCATCGGTGTCGAGGGGATTGGCAACGACGTGCACGTCGCCCAGGCGGTGGCACTCGAGGACACCGAGGTCTGCGTGCTGCCGTTCGAGCGCATCGAGGCGCTCGCGCAGCGCGACACCGGGTTCCGCCGCCGCCTGTATCGGCTGCTGTCCTCGGCGATCGTTCGCGAGCGCAGCTTGTCGCTGATGCTCGGCACGATGCGCGCCGAGCAGCGTCTCGCATCGTTCCTGCTCGACCTGTCGAGCCGGTATCAGATGCGCGGCTATTCGTCGACCGACTTCGTGCTGCGCATGACGCGCGAGGAGATCGGCAGCCATTTGGGGCTCAAGCTGGAGACGGTCAGCCGCCTGTTCTCGCGCTTCGCCGAGGAGGGCCTGATCGAAGTGCAAGGGCGTGTGATCAAGCTGTGCGACCGCATCGGCCTGCAGCACTTGCTGGCGGCGAGTTGACGCGATAATTCGCTGTCGGCAATTCCGGGCCGGCGCCACAAGGAGGCATTCCATGTTTCGAAGCATGATCGTCCACGTCGACGACGATCCGGACGCGAGCCGTCGCGTCGCGATGGCCGCGCGGATGGCGCGGGCGCTCGGAAGCCGCCTGGCCGGGGTCTATCTCGTGCCGATCGGCGAATTGACGCCGTCGGTCGCGGCGCTCCTTCCACCCGCCGTCGTGGAAGCGCGACTGACCGAGTCGGGATATGCGCAGGATCGCGCAGAAGCGCTGTTCAGGCGCGAAGTCGCATCGCTTCCTGCCGACGCGGTGGAATTCCGCGCACCGGCCGGCAGCGCGCTGGCCGCGGCCGTCGCCCACGCGCGCTGCGCTGACCTGGCCGTCATCGGGCAACCCGGCGGCGACGATGGCGGATTCATGCGCCGGCTTGCCGAGCAGGTGCTGCTCGGAAGCGGCGCGCCGCTTTTGTTCGTCCCGCGGGCGACGGCGGTCGCTGCGCCGGGCAGCAACGTGCTGGTCGCGTGGGACGGCGGTCGCGAAGCCGCGCGCGCCGTTCGCGACGCGCTGCCGCTGCTGGCCGCGGCGCAGCGCGTCACCGTGTTCACGGCTTTCGAAAGCGACAAGAGGGAGGACGCGCTGACGCAGTCCCAGAAGCGCCTCGGCGCGTGGCTTGCGGCCCACGCGATTCACGCGCAGTTCAAGCGGGGCGATGGCGCAGGACGCGATGCTGCCGAACGCCTGCTGTCGCAAGTGTCCGACGCGGGTGCCGATCTCGTCGTCATGGGCGGCTACGCGCATCCGCGCGCCCGCGAATACGTGCTGGGCAGCGCGACGCGGACGATGCTCGAGTCGATGACCGTCCCGGTAATCATGTCGCACTAAAGCCGCGGTGCCGCGACGGGCGCGCGGCATCGGCAACCCGAGCCGCGCCTCGCGCGCGGCATCGGCAATCCGTGCGGCGGCGCGATCAGTCCCGCAGCGACATGATGTAACGCGCCATCACCCGCGCCTCGGCGGCGGATACTTCAGGATGCGGCGGCATGTGCCACGGGCCGCCGCTGCGCATGCCGCGGCGGATCGTCCGCGCGAGCACCGACACCGCGTCCTTGCGGTCGCGCAAACTGGCTGCGACGTCGACGTAAGCGGGCCCGGCCTTCGCCTCGCGATCGGCGTGGCAGATGTAGCACTTGTAATGCGTGAGCAGGGCCTGCGCATCGGCCGCGCCGCCGTCCGCAGCTGCCGCGGCGACGCAAAAGGCGGCCGTGACGGCCGCGAGAGCGGCGCTCCCGCGGGCCGCATGCCGGCGCGTGCCGTCGCGAGTCGGCGGCCTACGCAACGGTGAGCTTTCGCGCCGGCGCGGCATTCGGTTCGCCATTTCGCGTTCTCCTTGAACAGCGGTGCATCGACAATTCTAGGCACGGGGGCAGTGCCGTTCTTGATGCGCATCAAGCGGGATCGACTCTTTGCGGGTAGCATGGAGCCGCCGGCGCCGGCGGGCCGACGGTGCGGGCGACGACGTGGAGGAAGGGTTGCACGCCAGAAATCAGCATACGGGCGCTGCGGCGTCACTGGATTGGTGGAGCGCGTTGTCCCGATCGTGCGAGTCATGGTGGATTCGCACGGCGGGCGGGCCGGCCGTCGAGGCTCGCGCAGCGGCGCGCACGGCCGAGCTGATCGCGTTCGCGCGCAGGCGTTCGCCGTTCTACAAGGATGCCTGGCGCGATCTTCCGCCGGGCGTTCCGGCACTCTCAGCGCTTCCGATCGTGACCAAGCGTGCGCTGATGGCGCGGTTCGACGACTGGGTCACCGATGGTCGTGTCGACCGCCGGGGTGTTGCGGATTTCATCGCCGACCGCTCGCACATCGGCGATCTTTATCTCGGCCGCTATGTCGTCTGGAAAAGTTCCGGAAGCACCGGCGAGCCCGGCATCTACGTCCAGGACGACGGCGCGCTTGCCGTGTACGACGCGATGCTGGCGCTGCAACTGCAGGCGCCGCATCTCGCCGGGCGGTATGCGCTCGGCTTCGCCGGGCATGGCGGGCGCGCGGCACTCGTTGCCGCCACCGGCGACCATTTCGCAAGCATCGCGTCGTGGCAGCGCGTCTGTCGCGGCGGTCTGCGGCCCAATGCGCGCGCGTTCTCCGTGATGGATCCGTTGCCGGACCTGGTCGCGGCGCTGAATGCGTACCAGCCGGCCTTCCTCGCAAGCTATCCGACGACGCTCGCGCTGCTCGCGGCCGAGCAGCGCGAGGGCCGGTTGCGCATCGCGCCGACGATCATATGGTCGGGCGGCGAATGCCTCCTGCCTTCCGCGGCGAAGACGATCGAGCGCGCGTTTGGGAGCGTGCTCGTCAACGAGTACGGCGCGTCCGAGTGCATGAGCATCGCGTTCTCGTGCGCCGCCGGCTGGCTGCACGTCAACGCCGACTGGGTGGTGCTGGAGCCGATCGACCGCGAGGGCCGGCCCGCGCGCGCGGGGGAGGCGTCGCATTCGGTGTTGTTGACCAATCTCGCGAACCGCGTCCAGCCGATCATTCGCTACGACCTGGGCGACAGTGTCATCGCGAATCCGCAGCGGTGCGCATGCGGCAGCCCGCTGCCGGCGATCCGCACCGAGGGCCGGCGCGACGACGTGCTGGCGCTCCGGGCTCGCGACGGCCGCGTCGTACGCCTGTCGCCGCTCGCCTTGACCACGGTGGTCGAAGACGCCACCGCCGGCCATCGCTTTCAGCTCGTGCAGACGGCGCCCGATCGCATCGCGGTCAGGCTCGGCATCGAGGATCCTGGCGAGCGCACGGCGGAGTGGGACGCGGCGGCGAGGGCGCTGCATGCGTATCTCGCGCATCAGGCGCTCGACAACGTGGAGCTTTGCCTCGACGCACAGCCGCCGGCCCCGGATCCGCGAAGCGGCAAGCTTCGCGAAGTGATTGCAGCAAGCCACGCCTGACGCCGCCGCGGCCATGCCGGTCCCGGGCCCGGGCGCCCGGGGCCTGACCAGCGTCGAAGCGGCGGCGCGCCTCGCACGCGACGGACCCAACGAGCTGCCGTCGGCGAAACCGCGCAGCCCCTGGGCGATCGCGTGGGAAGTCGTGCGCGAGCCGATGTTCCTGCTGCTGATCGGTGCGGGTGTGGTCTACGTCGCGCTCGGCGACATCGAGGAAGCGCTGGCGCTCCTGTTCTCGGTGCTCGTGATGATCGCGATCACGTTCTATCAGGAGCGCAGGTCCGAGCGCGCGCTCGAGGCGCTGCGCGAGCTGGCGAGCCCGCGCGCGCAGGTTCTGCGCGACGGCGAGTGGCGCGTGGTTGCCGGCCGCGACGTAGTTGCAGGCGATCTGCTGCGCGTGAAGGAAGGCGATCGCGTGCCGGCGGACGCACGGCTCGAGGCCGCGACGCATCTGACGGCCGACGAGTCGCTGCTGACGGGCGAATCCGTTCCGGTGCGCAAGCGCCCGGGCGATGCCGCTGCGCCCCTGTCGCGTCCGGGCGGTGACGATCTGCCTTTCATCTATTCCGGTACGCTGCTGACGGCCGGACATGGCCTCGCGCGCGTAATCGCAACGGGCCGCGACACGGCGTTCGGGCACATCGGCAAGGCGCTGCAAGGCATCGAGTCCGAGCCGAGCGGCATCCAGCGCGAGACGCGCCGCGCCGTCGTGATTTTCGCGCTGCTCGGCCTGGTGATGTGCGTCGCCGTCGTCGTGCTGTATCGCATTGCGCGCGGCGATTGGTTGAACGGGCTGCTGGCCGGCATCACGCTCGCGATGGCGAGTCTTCCGGAAGAGTTTCCCGTCGTGCTGACCGTGTTCCTGGCGCTCGGTGCGTGGCGGATATCGCGGCACGGCGTGCTGACGCGGCGCGCACCGGCGATCGAGACGCTTGGCGCGGCGCAGGTGCTTTGCGTCGACAAGACGGGCACGCTGACCAGCAATCGCATGGAAGTGCAGCGGCTGTTCGCCGAGGGACGCGAGCGCGACCCGCGCGCTCTCGATGCCGCCGGCATCGCGCTGCTCGAGACCGGTGTGCTGGCAAGCGAGCGCGAGCCGTTCGATCCGATGGAAAAGGCCTATGCACGGCTGGCGCAGGAGGCCTCGCCCGATCTGTCGACGAAGCTCGCAGCGTGGGGGCGCGTGCGGAGTTACCCGCTGTCGCCGGCACAGCTCTCGGTCGCCCATGTCTACGACCCGGGCCAGGGCGCGGATTGGATCGTCGCCGCGAAGGGAGCACCCGAGGCGATCGCGGATTTGTGCGCGCTGCCGGCGAACGAGCGCGCGGCCATGCAAGCGGTGGTCGAGCGAATGGCGCAGGACGGGCTGCGAGTGCTGGCCGTCGCTCGAGGCACGTTGCCGCGCGAACCGAACGGGGAGCAGGGGCCGGCAACGCAGCAGGATCTCGGGTTGCGCTTTTCCGGCCTGACCGGCCTCGCCGATCCGCTGCGGCCCGCCGTGCCGGCCGCGATTGCGCAGTGCTATCGCGCCGGCATCCGCACGGTGATGATCACCGGCGATCATGCGACGACGGCGCAGGCGATCGCACGGCAGGCCGGCATCGCCAACCCGGCTTCGCTTGCGACGGGCTCCGCGCTCGACGCGATGACGCCCGCGCAACTGCGTGAATGCGTAACGCGCATCGACGTGTTCGCGAGAGTCATGCCGGAGCACAAGCTGCGTCTCGTCGAGGCCTTCAAGGCGAGCGGCCGGATCGTCGCGATGACCGGCGACGGCGTCAACGACGCGCCCGCGCTCAAGGCGGCGCACATTGGCGTGGCAATGGGCGGACGCGGCTCGGACGTCGCGCGCGAAGCCGCGGCGCTGGTGCTGCTCGAGGACGATTTCGCGTCGCTCGTCACCGCGGTCGCCCTGGGGCGGCGAATCTACGACAACATCCGCAAGGCGATGCGCTACATCGTCGCCGCGCACGTGCCGATCGCCGGCATGTCGCTGCTGCCGCTCGCCATGGGCTGGCCGCTGTTGTTCTACCCGGTCCACATCGTGTTTCTCGAGCTCGTCATCGATCCCGCGTGCTCGATCGCGTTCGAGGCGGAGGCGGCCGAGCGCGACGTCATGCAGCGGCCGCCGCGCCCGGCGACGGCGCATCTCTTCGACCGGCGCATGCTCGTCACCGCAATGTTGCAGGGCGCCGCGGTGCTGGCCGGCACCGCCGCGCTCTATGGCTTGCTGCTTTACACGCAGACACCCGAGACGACGTCGCGCGCGATGGCGTTCGCGGCGGTCGTTCTCGCGAACTTCGCCCTGATACTCGGCAACCGCTCGGAGCAGCCGGGCTTTCGCGACATGTTTCGGCCGAACCGGGCGTTGTGGTGGGTGATCGCCGGCGCGGCGCTCGCCCTCGGCCTTGCGCTGTACGTCGAGCCGCTGCGCGCGATCTTCCGCTTTACGCCGCTCGACGCATCGCAACTCGCGCTTTGCGCGCTGCCGGGGCTCGGCGCGCTTGGCGCCATGACGCTCGTCAAGCTCGCGCGCCGGCGCAGCGCTACGGACCCGCGCTGACGCCCGCGACAGCGGGCACGTCGACGTCTCCCGATCTGCGAAGCGGCAGCACCTCCGCCGCGCGCGTGGCGGCGATGCAGCCCTGCAAGCGCTCGCGCACCGAGACGACGCTGCCGATGATCACGAGCGTCGGTGATTCGAGCGCGGCCGCCTGTGCGTCGCCGGCGAGCGAAGCGATCGTTCCCGTCACGATGCGCTGCTTGCGGGTCGTGCCCTTCTCGATGACGGCGGCGGGCGTATGCGGCGCCAAGCCGTGGGCCGCGAGCTCGCGGCAAAGCACGGGCAGCGCCTGCAATCCCATGTATACGACGAGCGTTTGGCTCGGCCGGGCCAGGGCATGCCAGTCGAGATCCATCGACCCGTCCTTCAGATGACCGGTGATGAAGACGCAGCTTTGCGCGTGGTCGCGATGCGTGAGCGGTATCGCGGCGGACGCCGCGACACCGTTGGCCGCCGAGATTCCGGGAACGATCTCGAACGGGATCCCGTGCGCGGCCAGGGCCTCGATTTCCTCGCCGCCGCGCCCGAAGATGAAGGGGTCGCCGCCCTTGAGGCGCACGACGCGCAGGCCCTGCCGCGCGAGCTGCACCAGCAGCGCGTTGATGGCTTCCTGCGGCATCGCGTGCCGGCTGCGCGCCTTGCCGACGTAGTGCTTCTGCGCAAGGGGCGCCAGCGCGAGAATGGCCGGCGCGACGAGGCGGTCGTACACGATCGCATCGGCGCGCTGGATGAGCTTCGCGGCCTTGAGCGTCAGGAGCTCCGGATCGCCCGGGCCGGCGCCGACCAGCGCCACGCAGCCGTCCGCGCTGGCGCGCTCGCCTGCATGAAACGCATGACGCTCGGCGCGACGGCGGCGCGCGCCGCGAATCGCGACGATCACGTGCTCGTCCGGCGGCTGCCTGCCATCACCCATCGCATCCCTCGTTCGCCCAGGTTGCCACGAAATCGGGAGAACGATAGAGCGGGCAGCACCTGCAAACTTTAATCTCCGTCAAAGATTGCCTCACGGCAAATGCCGATACTGGCGCGGAACCGAATCCCGATTTTCTTCCGCCTACGATACGAAGGGGCAAAAGCCGTGAGAAACCGCAAATCCGCATGGATCCGCAGTTTGGTCGCATTGGCCGCATTGCCGCTGCTGACCGGCGCGGCACTCGCGCAGGACAAGAAGCCCGAGGCGCAGGCTGCGCCGGCTGCCGCACCGGTTTCGCCGCCCGGGGCGGATGCAAAGCGCGCCGAGGAAGGGCACGCGGATCAGCCGCTGCTGCGCTACGAGGGCGCGGCGAGCTCGCCGCTCGCCGGCGAGCCGATGCACCAGGACGTCAATCCCAAGGCGCCGAAGATGTCGGAGGCCGAGTTCGACAAGGGCAAGCTCATCTACTTCGAGCGCTGCGCCGGCTGTCACGGCGTGCTGCGCAAGGGCGCGACCGGCAAGCCGCTCACGCCGGACATCACGCTCGGCAAGGGTACCGAATACCTGAAGGTGTTCATCGGCTACGGCTCGCCGGCGGGCATGCCCAACTGGGGCAGCTCGGGTCAGCTGACCGAGGCCGAAGTGGACCTGATGGCGCGCTACGTCCAGCAGACGCCGCCCACGCCGCCCGAATTCGGCATGAAGGAGATGGAAGCGTCGTGGAAGGACATCATCGAGCCCGCGAAGCGTCCGAAGAAGAAGATGAACAACTACAACATCGACAACATCTTCTCGGTGACGCTGCGTGATTCGGGCGAGATTGCGCTGATCGACGGCGATTCGAAGAAGATCGTCAACATCGTCAAGACCGGGTACGCCGTGCACATCTCGCGGCTGTCGGCATCGGGCCGCTATCTCTACGTGATCGGACGCGACGCGAAGATCAACCTGATCGACCTTTGGATGGAGAAGCCCGACAACGTCGCCGAGATCAAGATCGGGCTCGAGGCACGCTCCGTCGAGACGTCCAAGTACAAGGGCTACGAGGACAAGTACGCGATCGCCGGCGCCTACTGGCCGCCGCAGTACGTGATCATGGAAGGCGATTCGCTGAAGCCGCTGAAGATCGTCTCCACGCGCGGCATGACGGTCGATCCGCAGGAATTCCATCCCGAGCCGCGCGTCGCGTCGATCGTCGCGTCGCGCTTCGGTCCCGAGTTCATCGTCAACGCCAAGGAGACGGGCAAGATCAACATCGTCAGCTACAAGGACCTCAAGAATCTGAAGGTCACGTCGATCGACTCAGCACGGTTCCTGCACGACGGCGGCTTCGACTCGACGGGCCGCTACTTTCTGGTTGCGGCGAACGCGTCGAACAAGATCGCCGTCGTCGACACCAAGGAGGACAAGCTCGAGGCGCTGATCGACGTCGGCAAGACGCCGCATCCGGGACGGGGCGCCAACTTCGTCGATCCGAAGTACGGGCCGGTCTGGGCGACGGGACACCTCGGCGACGAGACGATCTCGGTCATCGGCACCGATCCGAAGAAGCACAAGGCGAACGCGTGGAAGGTGGTGCGCGCGCTCAAGGGACAGGGCGGCGGGTCGCTCTTCATCAAGACGCATCCGAAGTCGAAGAACCTGTGGGTCGACACGGCGCTGCATCCGGATCCGAAGATCAGCCAGTCGATCGCCGTCTACGACATCAACAACCTCGACAAGGGCTTCGAGGTGCTGCCGATCGCGGAGTGGGCCGGCGTGTCCGACGGCGCCAAGCGCGTCGTGCAACCCGAGTACAACAAGGCCGGCGACGAGGTGTGGTTCTCCGTGTGGTCGGCGAAGGACCAGCAATCGGCGATCGTCATCGTCGACGACAAGACGCGCAAGCTGAAGGCGGTGATCAAGGATCCGAAGCTGATCACGCCGACCGGCAAGTTCAACGTCCACAACACGCAGCACGACGTGTATTGAGCGGGCTCGGCGTGGAAGGTCGCTGTCATGAAGACGTCCGCGCCGATTTCTGCGTCGCTCGTTGCCGCAGCGCTGGCTGTCGCGTGGTCCGTGACAGCCGGTGCGGCGGGCACCGGCGGCGCCCGCCCGGACGAGCATCCGGCCGCGGTTGCAGTTGCAGTGCCGGATGCCGCGCGACAGAGCGAATTGCTGCGGCTTCTGCGGCAGGACTGCGGATCGTGTCACGGACTGCGGCTGACCGGAGGTCTCGGTCCGCCGCTCACGCCGCAGGCGCTGCGCGACAAGCCGGCCGGCAGTCTTGCCGCGACGATCGTCGCCGGACGTGCCGGCACCGCAATGCCGCCGTGGCGGCCCTTCTTGTCCGAAACGGAAGCCGCGTGGCTCGTCGAGCGGCTGCAGAACGGTGACGTGCATGCGCGGTGAACGGAGATCAGAGCCGGCGCGAGCGTCGTTTTCGACCGGGCGCTCGATGCCGCATGCCGCCATTGCGGCGATCGTGCTGTCGTTGCTGCTGACCGCTTGCGCGCAGGTGACGCCGGTCGAGACGCGCGGCACGGGCGATCTCGGCGTCGTCATCGAGCGCGCCGCCGGTCGCGTGCAAGTCGTGGACACGACGGCGCGCGCGAGTCTCGGCGCTGTCGCGGGCCTCGGCGATCTGTCGCACGCATCGGTCGTCTATTCCCGGGACGGCCGCTATGCCTACGTGTTCGGCCGCGACGGCGGATTGTCGAAGGTCGACCTGCTGTCGCGCCGGATCACGGCACGGACGATGCAGGCGGGCAACTCGATCGGCGGCGCCATCGTGCAGGACGGCACGCTCGTCGCCGCGCAGAACTACGAGCCGGGCGGCATCAAGGTGTTCCGTGCCGATACGCTCGAGCTCGTCGCCGACGTGCCTTCGACGTACGGGTCGAACGGCGAGCGCTCGAAAGTCGTCGGGCTCGCCGATGCCCCGGGCAACCGCCTCGTCATGAGCCTGTTCGACGCGGGCGAGATCTGGATCGTCGACCTCGCCGATCCGCGCGCGCCGAAGGTCCAGCGTTTCAGGGACATCGGCCGGCAGCCGTACGACGGGCTCGTCACGCCGGATGGTCGCTATTACATTGCCGGCCTGTTCGGCGAGGACGGCCTCGCGCTGCTGGATCTCTGGCATCCGGAGCAGGGCGTACGGCGAATTCTCGACGGCTACGGCAAAGGCAGCGAGAAGCTTCCGGTTTACAAGATGCCGCATCTGCGCGGCTGGGCGATCGCGAACGGCGTCGCATATCTGCCGGCGATCGGCCGCCACGAAGTGCTGATGGTCGACATGCGCGATTTCCGCACGCTCGCGCACGTTCCGGTGAAGGGGCAGCCGGTGTTCGTGATCGCGCGGCCCGATGGCCGCCAGGTATGGGTGAACTTCGCGTTTCCGGACAACGGCGCGGTGCAGGTGATCGACACCGAGGCGCGGCGGGTCGTGCACACGCTCGAGCCCGGCAGGGCGGTGCTGCACCTCGAATTCACGCCGCGCGGCGAGGCCGTGTGGATATCGGCGCGCGACGACAACCGCGTCCTCGTCTACGACACGGCCTCGCTCGCCCAGGTTGCGGCGCTTCCCGCCGATGCGCCGAGCGGCATCTTCTTCACGAGTCGCGCGGCGCGCATCGGCTTCTGACGATGAGCGAGCGCAAGGTGCTGAACGAGTTCCAGCGGGACTTTCCGCTCGTTCCGATGCCATACGCGGCGCTCGCGTGCGCGCTCGGACGACCGGAACCCTGGGTGCTCGCGACGCTTCGGCGCCTGATCGACGATGGCCTCGTCAGTCGCGTCGGCGTCATCTTCCGTCCCGGCAGCGTCGGCGCGAGCACGCTCGCGGCGATCGCGGTGCCCCCGTCGCGCCTCGCCAGCGTCGCGCGCAGCGTCAGCGCGCACGCCGGCGTCAACCACAACTACGAGCGCGAGCATCGCTTCAATCTCTGGTTCGTCGCCAATGCCGCGGGCCGCGCGGAGCTTGCCGGGTTGCTCGCGCGCATCGAGCGCGAAACCGTGCTGCCGGTGCTCGCGATGCCGCTCGTGACCGAATACCACATCGACCTCGGATTCGATCTCGACAACGGGAAGCCCAGCGCGCCGCTCGCCGCAGCGACAGCGAAGGGCGCATCTCCGGCGCTCGATGCGACGCAGCGGCGAGTCGTGGCGGCGCTGCAGGAAGGGTTGCCGCTTTCATCGCGGCCTTATGCGGAAATTGCCGAGCGGGCAGGGCTGCCGCGCGGCGAAGGCGAGGCGCGCGTGCTGGCGGAGCTGCGCGCGTGGCGCGACCAGGGCATCGTCAAGCGGATCGGCGTCATCGTCCGTCACCGCCCGCTCGGGTTCGTCGCCAATGCGATGGCGGTATGGGATCTCCCGGACGCGGATACGGATGCCGCCGGGCGCGCGCTCGCGCTCGAGGCAGGCGTCACGCTGTGCTATCGCCGCGCGCGGGCGCTGCCCGCGTGGCCTTACAACCTGTATTGCATGATTCACGGCCGCGAGCGCGAAGAGGTCGATGCACGGCTGGACGCGATCGCGGCGCACGCGGGTCTCGCGCGCCATCCGCACGCGCGGCTCTTCTCGCGCACCGAGTTCAAGCAGCGCGGCGCCCGGCATTTCGAGACGGCGGTCGTCGATGGATGAGCTCGATCGGGCGATCGTCGACCGCCTGCAGACGGGATTCCCGGTGTGCGAGCGGCCATTTCTCGAAGCGGCGCGCACCTTGGGGACAACCGAGGACGAGCTGATCGTGCGCATCGACCGGTTGCTGCGCGCCCGGACGCTGACGCGCTTCGGTCCGCTGTTCCAGGTCGAGCGGATGGGCGGAGCGTTCACGCTCGCGGCGATCAGTGTGCCCGCCGCGGAGTTCGAGCACACGGCCGCTGCGGTCAACGCGCTGCCCGAAGTGGCGCACAACTACGCGCGCGAGCATCCGCTCAACATGTGGTTCGTGCTGGCTACGGAGTCGGCCGAAGCGACAGCCGATGCCGTCGACAGGATCGAGGCGCGCACCGGCCTCCCGGTGCTCACGTTCCCGAAGGAGCGCGAATTCTTCGTCGGCCTCGACCTCAAGGCGGTCGCGCCGGCGGACGGCGATACGCGGCCGGCCGAAGCCGCGCAGGTCCGGGGATGAGCTACGCGGCAATCGATCGTGAGATCGTCCGTCGGCTGGCCGGCGGCCTGCCCTTGACGCAGAAACCGTACGACGCGGTGGCGCAGGCCGTCGGCGTCGCACCCGACCTCGTGCGCACGCGGATCGCCGCCATGCTGCGCGACGGCCGCATCCGCCGCATCGGCGCCGTCCCGAATCACTACGCCCTCGGCTGGCGCGCGAATGGCATGACCGTCTGGGACGTCGACGATGCGCGCGTCGACGAGCTCGGGTCGCGCGTCGGCGCCCTGCCCGACGTCACGCATTGCTATCGGCGTCCGCGCCGCCTGCCGCAGTGGCGCTACAACCTGTTCGCGATGCTGCATGGCCGCGACCGCGACGAAGTTGCGCAAAAGGTCGCAGGCATCGCTCGCGTGCTCGGCGATGCGGCCCGCGCGCACGACGTTCTCTACAGCACCCGGATCCTGAAGAAGGCCGGCCTGCGCCTTGTCGCGGAGTAGGACCAACGCCGCGCTTCGCATCGATCCGAAAGCCATACGACCATGTTCCGCATCACCCAGTACATGCAGGAGATCCGCCGGCCGACACCGATCGGGCCGCGCCGGGACCCGCCCGGCCCGGTCGTCATCTGGAATCTGATCCGGCGCTGCAATCTCGCCTGCCAGCACTGCTACTCGATCTCGGCCGACATCGACTTTCCGGGCGAGCTCACGACGCGGCAGATCGACGCGACGATGGACGACCTGCGCGCGTTCGGCGTGCCGGTGCTGATCCTCTCCGGCGGTGAGCCGCTGCTGCACCCCGACATCTTCGCCATTTCGCGCCGCGCGAAGGCGATGGGCTTCTATGTCGGTCTGTCGACGAACGGTACGCTGATCGACGCATCGCTGTTGCCCGACATCGCCGCGATCGGCTACGACTACGTCGGCATCAGCCTCGACGGCATTGCCGCGACGCACGACCGCTTTCGCCGCAAGACGGGCGCCTACGACGCGTCGCTGACGGCGGTACGGCTGCTGCGCGACGCCGGCATCAAGGTCGGGCTGCGCTTCACGCTGACGCAGGACAACGCGCACGACCTGCCGGCGCTCCTCGACCTGCTCGATGCAGAAGGCGTCGACAAGTTCTACCTGTCGCATCTCAACTACGGCGGCCGCGGCGACGTCAACCGCAAGACGGATGCCGCGCTCGCGACGACGCGCCGGGCGATGGACCTGCTGTTCGACGCGTGCTGGCGCCATCTCGAGGTGGGACGGCCGAAGGAGTTCGTGAGCGGCAACAACGATGCCGATGGCGTGTACCTGCTCAAGTGGGCGCGCGAGCGCTTTCCCGAGCGCGCCGAGCACCTCGCGGCGAAGCTCGCGCAATGGGGTGGCAATTCGTCGGGCGTGAACGTCGCGAACATCGACAACCTGGGCAACGTCCACCCGGACACGTTCTGGTGGGATTACACGCTCGGCAACGTCAAGGAGCGCTGCTTCTCCGAGATCTGGCAGGACACGTCCGATCCCATCATGGCGGGACTCAAGGCGCGTCCGCGCCGCGTATCGGGACGCTGCGGCGAATGCGCGCACTTCGCGATCTGCGGCGGCAACACGCGCGTGCGCGCTTGGAAAGCCTACGGCGACGCCTGGGCCGAAGATCCGGCGTGCTATCTGGACGATGACGAGCTTGGCATCGCGCCGGGGCGCGAGCGGGCGCCAGTCAGGCCGTACATTCGGGTTCGGCGCGCGGAGGCCGTGCGAGCATGAGAACAGCAGCCAGAGTGGGCTCCGGTATCGCCGTGCTCGCGGTCGCGCTGTTCACGGCGGGCGCGGCCGCGGCCGAGGCGCCGCCAGCGTCCAACTTCGCGACGCATTGCGCGTCGTGCCACGGCGGCGACCGGCTCGGCGGCTCGGGGCCTGCGCTGCTGCCGGAGAATCTCGAGCGGCTGCGCAAGCCCGCTGCGGCCGAGACGATCGCCAAGGGCCGAATCGCTACGCAGATGCCGGCTTTCGCGGACAAGCTGTCGGCGGCGGAGATCGACGCACTCGTCGCCTACGTCTACACGCCGCCGCCGGTGACGCCGCAATGGGGCGAGCGCGAGATCGCGGCGAGCCGCGTCGAGCACGTGAAGCCCGGCTCGCTCGGCAACAAGCCGGTGTTCCGCGCCGATCCGCAGAACCTGTTCGTCGTCGTCGAGGCCGGCGACCACCACGCGACGATCCTCGACGGCGACACGTTCGAGCCGGTGCGGCGTTTCGCGACGCGCTTCGCGCTGCACGGCGGGCCGAAGTTCTCGCCTGACGGACGCTACGTCTATTTCGCGTCGCGCGACGGCTGGGTGAGCCTCTACGACGTCTGGAACCTGACACTGGTGGCCGAAGTGCGCGCGGGCATCAACACGCGCAATCTCGCCGTGTCGTCGGACGGCCGCTACGTGCTCGTCGGCAACTATCTGCCACACACGCTGGTCATGCTCGACGCGCGGGATCTGTCGCTTCTCAAGGTGCTCCCCGTTCGCGACGCGGCCGGCCGCAGCTCGCGCGTGTCGGCCGTCTACGACGCGGCGCCGCGCGAAAGCTTCATCGTCGCGCTCAAGGACATTCCCGAAGTGTGGGAGCTGCCGTACGGCGACAAGACGGGGCCCGTGCACGAAGGACTCGTGCACGACTATCGGATGGGAGAGGCGGTCGCATCGCCTAAGCCGTACGCGATAAGGCGCACGGTGCTCGACGGGATCCTCGACGACTTCTTCTTCGACCCGTCCTACGATCACCTGATCGGCGCCGCCCGCGACGGTCACACCGGCCAGGTGGTCAATCTCAACGTGCGCCGGAAGATCGCCGAAGTGGACCTGCCGGGGCTGCCGCATCTCGGCTCCGGCATCACGTGGACCTTCGACGGCCGGCCGGTGCTCGCGACGCCGAACCTCAAGGAAGGGCAGGTGACGATCATCGACATGAAGTCGTGGAGGACGGTGGCGCAGATCCCCACCGCGGGCCCCGGCTTCTTCCTGCGCAGCCACGAGCGCACGCCGTACGCATGGGTCGACGCGTTCAACAGCGCGAACAAGGACGTGCTGCAGGTCATCGACAAGCGGACGCTGGCCGTCGTCGCGACGCTCAGGCCGGCGCCCGGCAAGATCGCCGCGCACGTCGAGTTCACCCGTGACGGCAGGTTCGCGCTCGCGAGCATCTGGGACAACGACGGCGCGATCGTCGTCTACGACGCGGCGACGTTCGAGGAAGTGAAGCGCATCCCGATGGTGAAGCCGTCGGGCAAGTACAACGTCTTCAACAAGACGACGCGCTCGGCCGGCACCAGCCACTGACGGTCGAGTCCGGTTTGATCCCGCGCAAGCCGCTTGCGCCGCGGCGGGTGCATACTTGAGCACATGGAACCGCTTGCCGCTTCATCCGGCGCCGCTCAGGGAGTGCTGCGCTTCGATCCCGACCTGATCCGCAAGTACGACGGCTTCGGCCCGCGCTACACGTCGTACCCGACCGCCGATCGCTTCCACGCGGGCTTCACGGCCGCGAGCTACGTCGACGCACTGGCCGCGCGCAACCAGGCAGCGCCCGCGCAGCCGCTCTCGCTGTACGTGCACCTCCCGTTCTGCAACACGATCTGCTACTACTGCGCGTGCAACAAGATCATCACGGCCAACCGCGGACGCTCGGCGAAATACGTCCGCTACGTGGGCCGCGAGATCGACATCGTGTCGTCGCTGCTCGAAGGCAACCGCGACGTCCAGCAGCTCCACTGGGGCGGCGGCACGCCGACGTTCCTCGCGCACGAGGAAATGGCGGCGCTGATGGGCATGCTGCGGGGCGCATTCGCGTTCAACGCGGACAGCGAGGTGTCGATCGAGGTCGACCCGCGCAAGGTGGAAGTCGCCACCGTCGCGTTCCTGCGCGAGCTGGGCTTCAACCGAATGTCGCTCGGCATCCAGGACTTCGACCCGGGCGTGCAGAAAGCGGTCAACCGAATCCAGACCGAGGCGGAGACGCGCACGGTGATCGAGGCCGCGCGTGCCGAAGGCTTCGGCTCGATCAACGCCGATCTGATCTACGGCCTGCCGCGGCAGACGATCGCCGGATTCGCTACGACGCTCGACAAGGTGATCGACCTTGCGCCCGACCGCATCGCGCTCTACGGCTACGCGCACGTGCCGCATCTCTTCAAGGCCCAGCGGCAGATCGTCGTGCACGAACTCCCCGGCGCGGACAAGAAGCTCGCCATCCTGGAGACGGCGATCGACAAGCTGACGCGCGCCGGCTACGTCTATATCGGCATGGATCATTTCGCCAAGCCCGGCGACGAGCTCGCGGTCGCGCTTCGCGAAGGCAAGCTGCATCGCAATTTCCAGGGCTATTCGACGCGACCGGACTGCGACCTGCTCGCCTTCGGCATTTCGGCGATCGGCAAGGTGGGCGCCACGTACGTCCAGAACGTGAAGACGCTCGACAAGTATTACGAGGCGCTGGACGAGCGGCGGCTGCCGGTGATGCGCGGCATTGCGCTCGAGGAGGACGACCTGCTGCGCCGCGAGGTGATCCAGAAGCTGATGTGCGAGTTCCGCCTCGACTATGGCGCGCTCGAGCGCGCGCACGGCATTCGATTCGGCGAGCGCTTCGCGACCGAGCTCGCGGCGCTCGCGCCGCTCGCGGCCGACGGCCTCGTCACGCTCGCGCCCGACGGGCTCGAGGTCACGCTGCGCGGCCGCATGCTGGTGCGCACGGTCGCGATGCTCTTCGACCGGCACCTCCGCGAAGCACGCGAGCGCGCGACGTATTCGCGCGTCATCTGATCCCGCAGCACGCGGGCGGCGTCGCTGCTAGAATAGCCAAGGGCGACCGGCGGGAGGCCGGCCGCATTCGCTGCACGCTTCTAATCGTTTCACCTCCTCCCCGGCGCGAGCGCCCGGGTGCCCGGCATGCCCGAAACCGGAACGACCTATCCGCTCGAAGTCCACCCGCAGATTCCGCAGCGCCTCGCGCGCCTTGACGATCTCGCGAACAACCTCTGGTACAGCTGGGACCGGTCGACGCGCGAGCTGTTCGCGCGCATGCATCGCGGCTTGTGGAACGCCGTCGGCCAGAGTCCGAAGGCCTTTCTGCGGCGTGTCGACCAGGATTTGCTCGACGTTGCCGCGGAAGATCCGGTCTTCCTGTCGAACTTCAACCGGGTGCTGTCGGCCCATGACACGTATCACGATCTCGCCGCACGGCAGAACGGCGCGCTGGCGCTCGGCGCCGACGATCACGTTGCCTATTTCTGTGCCGAATTCGGATTTCACGAGAGCCTGCCGATCTATTCGGGCGGTCTCGGCATTCTCGCGGGGGACCACTGCAAGGCGGCGAGCGACCTCCGTATCCCGCTGACCGGCGTCGGCCTGTTGTACCGGCAAGGCTATTTTTCGCAGACGATCGACGCCGACGGCAGCCAGCACGCGAGCTATCGCGATTCCAACTTCACCGAGTTGCCGGTGGCGCAAGCGACGGATGGTGAAGGCCGCACGTTGCACGTCGAGGTCGATTTGCCGGGACGAACCGTCTCCGTTCGCGTCTGGCGGGCGCAGGCCGGCCACGTCGCGCTGTGCCTGCTCGACACGGACGTGCCGGAAAACACCGAGCAGGACCGGCTGATCACGCACCGGCTGTACGGCGGCGACCGGACGACGCGCATCGAGCAGGAGATCGTCCTCGGCATCGGCGGCGTGCGCGCGCTCGCCGCCCTGGGCATCGTCCCCACGATCTGGCACATGAACGAGGGCCACGCCGCGTTCATGGTGCTCGAGCGGATCCGGATGCTCGCCCGGGAAGGCGTGCCGTTCGCGACGGCGCTCGAGGCGGTGGCGGCAAGCAGTGTGTTCACGACGCACACGCCGGTCGCGGCCGGTCACGACCATTTCGCCGCCGACGTCATCACGCGCTACTTCGCGTCGTATTGTCGCGACGTCGGCGTCGAGCCGCCGGCGCTGCTCGATCTCGGCCGCGACGAAGGCAACGGCGATTTCAACATGACGGCGCTCGCCGTGCGCGGCTCGCGGTTCCACAACGGCGTGTCGCGCATTCACGGCGGCGTGTCGTCGGCCACGCTGCGCGCGCTGTGGCCCGAAGTGCCGCCCGACGAGAACCCGGTCGACCACGTCACCAACGGCGTCCACGTGCGCACGTTCATCGCCCTTGCCTGGTGCGATCTGTTCGACCGCCAGTTCGGGCCCGACTGGGTGCATCGCCTCGCGACGAGCGAAGAGTGGCGCGATGTCGAGAGCGTGCCAGACCACTTGTTCTGGTCGGTGCACCAGCACCTCAAAAGCGCCATGCTGCAAGCCGTTCGTGAGCGGATGCGCGAGCAGCACCTGCGCAATCACGGCAGCGAATCGCATCTCGAGCGCATCCTGCGCCATGCGAATCCCGACGATCCGAACGTGCTCACGATCGGATTCGCGCGCCGCTTTGCGACGTACAAGCGGGCGACGCTGCTGTTCCAGGATCTCGACTGGCTGCGCGCCATCGTGGGCGATCCGGCGCGCCCGGTCGTGTTCGTGTTTGCGGGACGAGCGCATCCGGCCGACGTGCCCGGGCAGGACCTCATCCGCGAAATCGCGCGTGTTGCGCGGCTGCCGGAATTCGAAGGCCGGATTCTGCTCGTCGAAGGTTACGACCTCCGGCTCGCGCGCAGGCTCGTCTCGGGCGTCGACGTCTGGCTCAACAATCCCATCTATCCGCTCGAAGCGTCGGGCACATCCGGGATGAAGGCGGGCATGAACGGCGTCATCAACCTGTCCGTGGAGGACGGCTGGTGGGGCGAGGGCTATCGGTCCGGCAACGGCTGGGCGATCAAGCCGGCCAGCGAGCGCACCGACGCGAGCCGCGACGCAGAGGAAGCGCGCACGCTCTACGAGATCCTGCAGGATCACGTCGTGCCGCTCTACTACGAGCGCGGGCCGATGGGATTCTCGCCCGGGTGGATCCGGATGGCGAAGCAGTCGATCGCGACGATCCTGCCGCAGTTCAACGCGCATCGGATGGTGCGCGAGTACGTGGACAAGTTCTATCGGCGGGCCGCGACGCAGGGGCGGCGCTATGCGGACGAAGGGCTTGCCGTTGCCGCCGCGATGGCGGCGTTCAAGCAGCGCGTGCGCGACGCGTGGCCGCGTGTCTCGATGCGCCGCATCGACGCGCCGCCCGCGGAGCTCGCATTCGGGGAACCTCTTCACGTCGAAGTGGCGGTGCAGCTCGCGGGACTTGCGCCCGACGAGGTCAAGGTCGAGCTCGTGCTCGACCGCCGCGACGAGCGCACCGGCCGCGGCACACGCCGAAGTTACGCGCTCGCGCCGAGCGGGAGCGCGGATGGGGAGGCGCGTTACGGGGTCGACCTTGCGCCCGACTTGTGCGGTCACCTGAGCTATCGGCTGCGCGCGTATCCGTCCCACCCCGATTTGACGCATCCGTTCGAGATGGGCGTGATGCGCTGGGCGTGACGGATCGGCGTCACTTGAACTCATTCGTGCAGGCGGAGTCCACTTCAGGAAACAACGGCACGCCAGGAGCGATGCAGGCGAGGACAGGAGGACCCCAAGCGCAAGCTGCCCAGGTACCGCGACCCACGGATCTCGGCGAGCAGGATGTCTACCTGTTTCGCGAGGGGACGCACGCGAACCTGCAGTCGGTCCTGGGCTGCGCCCTCGAGCCGGGGGCGGCGACGTTTCGCGTCTGGGCGCCCAATGCAGCCCGCATATCGGTCGTCGGCGACTGGAATCGGTGGGACGACCGGCGCGACCGGCTCGCCCCGCGCAGCGACGGGACCGGCATCTGGGAGGCGCGAATCGAAGGCGTCGCTCGTGGCGACGCGTACAAGTACCGGATCTTCACGCGCGACGGCGCGACGCTCGACAAGGCGGATCCGTTCGCCGTGTACGCGGAAGCGCCCCCGGCGACGGCCTCGCGTGCATGGTCGCTGGACTATCGCTGGGGCGACCGCGATTGGATGGCGGAGCGGCGCGAGCGCAACGCGCTCTCGGCGCCTTTTTCGATCTACGAAGTGCATCTGGGATCGTGGCGCCGCGACGATCCGGCGCAGCTGCCGACTTATCGCGGCATTGCCGGCGCGCTCGCCGACTACGCCAGCGAGAACGGCTTCACGCACGTCGAATTCCTGCCGCTGACCGAGCATCCGTTCTACGGGTCGTGGGGCTACCAGACGACCGGCTATTTCGCGCCGACCGCGCGCTACGGCACGCCGCAGGATCTCATGTACCTGATCGACGTGCTGCATCAGCGCGGCATCGGCGTCATCCTCGACTGGGTGCCCTCGCACTTTCCCGACGACCCGCACGGCCTCGCGCGCTTCGACGGCACGCACCTCTACGAGCACGCCGACCCGCGCCAGGGCTTCCACCCGGAATGGAAGAGCCTGATCTTCAACTACGAGCGCCACGAGGTGCGCGCGTTCCTCGTGTCGAGCGCGCTGTTCTGGCTTTCCCAATACCACGTCGACGGCCTGCGCGTCGACGCGGTCGCGTCGATGCTCTATCTCGATTACGGGCGCCGCGACGGCGAGTGGATTCCCAACGTTCACGGGGGGCGGGAGAACCTGGGCGCGGTGTCGTTTCTGCGCCAGCTCGACGCGGCGGCGTACCGCGAGCATCCCGACGTGCAGATGATCGCCGAGGAATCGACTTCGTGGCCGTTGGTCTCGCGGCCCGCGGACGCGGGCGGCCTCGGCTTCGGCATGAAGTGGAACATGGGCTGGATGCACGACACGCTCGATTACTTCCGGCACGAGCCCATCCACCGCAAGCACCACCACGACCGGATCACGTTCTCCATCTGGTACGCGTTCTCCGAAAATTTCGTGCTGCCGCTGTCGCACGACGAGGTCGTGTACGGCAAGGGCTCGCTGATCGGCAAGATGCCCGGCGACGAATGGCAGCAGTTCGCGAACTTGCGCGTGCTGTTCGGCTACATGTGGGCGCATCCGGGCAAGAAGCTGCTGTTCATGGGTGGCGAGTTCGCGCAAAGGCGCGAATGGACGCACGACGCTGCGCTCGAATGGTGGGTGACGCAGTTTCCGCTGCACGCCGGCGTGCAGCGCTTCGTGCGCGACGCCAACCGGGTCTATCGCGACGAGCCGGCGTTGCACGAGCTGGATTTCGACGCGACCGGCTTCGAATGGCTGGTCGCGGACGACCGCGAGGCGAGCGTGCTTGCGTTCATCCGTCGCGCGCGCAGCGGCGCACCGCTGCTCGCCGTGTGCAATTTCACGCCGGTGCCGCGTAGCAACTACACCGTCGGCGTGCCGACGGGCGGGACGTGGCGCGAAATTCTGAACAGCGACGCGGCGGCGTACGGCGGCACCGGCATCGGCAACCTCGGCGCAGTCCGGGCAGCGCCCGTTCCGGCGCACGCCCGCTATCATTCGCTCAGCCTGACCCTGCCTCCGCTTGCCGCCATGTACTTGAAGCCCGAATAGCGCGATGCCGCGAACGACGACGATAACGACAACGACAACGACGAAGGCACGGACGAACGCGCTGCCGGCCGAAGGGCGGACGCGGGTGATCATCGAAGCGATCGCGCCGCAAGTCGACCATGGCCGATTCGCGGTGAAGCGGATCGTCGGCGATCGGATGGAAGTCGAGGCCGACTGCTTTGCCGACGGTCACGACACGCTCGCGTGCGTATTGCGCACACGGCGGGAGGACGCACGCGCGTGGCAGGAAACGCCGATGAGTCCGCTCGGCAACGATCGCTGGCGCGGCGCGTTCGTCGTCGAGCAGATCGGCCGCTATCGCTATACCGTCGCGGCGTGGGTCGACGCCTTTCTCTCGTGGCGCCACGACTTCGAGCGGCGCGTCGATGCCGAGGATCTTCGCGTTGCCGCGCAAGTCGGTGCCGGCATCATCGCGGCGGCGGCCGCTCGCGCCCGCGGCACGGACCGCAGGCCGTTGGCCGATTGGGCACGGCGGCTCGCCGCTGCGGACGACGTCGATGCGATTCGCGATGCCGGCCTCGATGCCACGCTTGCGCTGGTCGTGCAACGCTATCCGGACCGCCGCTTCGAGACGACCTATCCGGTCGAGTTCCCGGTCGACGTCGACCGGGCACGCGCCGGGTTTTCGGCATGGTACGAGATGTTTCCGCGCTCGACCGCCGCGATCAAGGGCGTGCACGGGACGTTTCACGACTGCGAAGCGCGCCTGCCCTACGTCGCGGAGATGGGCTTCGACGTGCTGTACCTGCCGCCGATCCATCCGATCGGTCGCGTCCGGCGCAAGGGGCGCAACAACGCGATCGAGGCGCGCGAGGGGGACGTCGGCAGCCCGTGGGGGATCGGCGCGGCCGAAGGCGGCCACAAGGCGCTGCACCCGGACCTCGGCAATCTCGACGACTTCCGGCGCTTGCGCGAGCGGGCGGCCGCGCTGAACCTCGAGCTCGCCCTCGACATCGCGTTCCAATGCGCGCCCGATCACCCGTATGTCGACGCGCATCCGGAGTGGTTCCGGCACCGTCCTGACGGCAGCGTCCAGTATGCCGAGAACCCGCCGAAGAAATACCAGGACATCTACCCGTTCGACTTCGAGTCGGACGCATGGCCCGCGCTGTGGGAGGAACTCGCCAGCGTGCTCGACTTCTGGATCGGCGAAGGCGTGCGGATCTTTCGAGTCGACAATCCGCACACCAAGCCGTTCGCGTTCTGGGAATGGGCGATCGCCGCGGTGAAGCGGCGTTACCCCGAGACGATCTTCCTGTCCGAAGCGTTCACGCGGCCCAAGGTGATGCATCGCCTCGCCAAGCTGGGCTTCACGCAGTCGTACACGTATTTCACGTGGCGCAACACACGCCACGAGCTGACCGAATACTTCACCGAGCTCGCGCACGGTCCGGGCCGCGAATACTTCCGGCCGAACTGCTGGCCGAACACTCCGGACATCCTCGCCGAAAGCCTGCAGGTCGGAGGGCGCCCCGGGTTCATCGCCCGACTGATCCTCGCCGCCACGCTGGCCGCGAACTACGGCATCTACGGGCCCGCGTTCGAGCTGCTCGAGCACGTGCCGCGCGATCCCGGCACGGAGGAATACCTCGATTCCGAGAAATACCAGCTGCGCCACTGGGACATCGGTCGCGCCGACAGCCTGGCGCCGCTGATCGCGCGGGTGAACGGCGCGCGGCGCGACAACCCGGCGCTGCAGCGCGACGGCGGGCTCGCGTTCTTCGGCTGCGACAACGACGAGCTGATCGGTTATGCGCGGTTCGATGGCGAGCGGACGAACCTCGTGCTCGTGATCGTCAACCTCGATCCGAACCATGCGCAGTCGGGCTGGACGGCGCTCGATCTCGCGGCGCTGCGCCTGCCGGCCGACGAGCCGTTCCAGGTGCACGACCTTCTCACCGATGCCCGTTACATCTGGCACGGAGCGCGCAACTTCGTGATGCTCGACCCGGCACGCGTGCCGGCGCACGTGTTCCGGGTGCGCCGGCGCGTGCACACCGAGCGCGACTTCGACTATTTCGCGTAAGGTATTTTGGCCATGCAACGCGTTCGCGCGCACAGCAACCACAGGCCCTGACCTTGGCCGATCCCGCAACTGCCGCGCTGGCGGCGCCCGCCGCCGAAGCGTCGACCGCCGGCCAGCTGTACTGGTACAAGGACGCCATCGTCTACCAGCTGCACATCAAGGCGTTCTACGACTCCAACGACGACGGCATCGGCGATTTTCGAGGGCTGACCGAGAAGCTCGACTACGTCAAGGACCTGGGCGTCACGGCGATCTGGCTGTTGCCGTTCTACCCGTCGCCGCTGCGCGACGATGGCTACGACGTCGCCGATTATCGCAACGTCAACCCGCTCTACGGGACGCGCGGCGACTTTCAGCATTTCGTGCGCGAGGCGCATCGCCGCGACCTGCGCGTCATCACCGAGCTCATCGTCAACCACACGTCGGACCAGCATCCGTGGTTCCAGGCGGCACGTCGCGCGCCGAAAGGATCGCGCAAACGCAATTTTTACGTCTGGAGCGACGATCCGCACCAATACAGCGGCACGCGGATCATCTTCACCGATACCGAGAAGTCGAACTGGGCGTGGGACGACGTCGCGCAGGCGTATTACTGGCATCGCTTCTTCAGCCACCAGCCCGACCTCAACTTCGACAACCCGCAGGTGCTGAAGGCGATCTACCGGGTCATGCGGTTCTGGCTCGACATGGGCGTCGACGGCTTCCGCCTGGACGCGATCCCGTATCTCGTCGAGCGCGAGGGCACGAACAACGAGAACCTGCCCGAGACGCATGCCGTGCTGAAGCAGCTGCGCGCGCTGGTCGACGCGAGCTACCCGAACGTGCTGCTGCTCGCCGAAGCGAACCAGTGGCCGGAGGACGTGCGCGAATACTTCGGCAACGGCGACGAGTGCCACATGGCTTATCACTTCCCGCTGATGCCGCGGATGTACATGGCCATCGCGCAGGAGGAGCGCCATCCGATCACCGAGATCATGGCGCAGACGCCGGAGATTCCCGAAAGCTGCCAGTGGGCGATCTTCCTGCGCAACCACGACGAGCTGACGCTCGAGATGGTCACGAGCCGCGAGCGCGACTACATGTACAACATGTACGCGGCCGACAAGCGGGCGCGAATCAACCTCGGCATCCGCCGCCGGCTCGCGCCGCTGCTCGAGAACGACGATGGCCGCATCAAGCTGATGAACAGCCTGCTCCTGTCCATGCCCGGTTCGCCCATCCTGTACTACGGCGACGAGATCGGCATGGGTGACAACATCTACCTCGGCGACCGCGACGGCGTCCGCACGCCGATGCAGTGGCAGCCGGAGCGCAATGCGGGCTTCTCGCGAGCCGACCCGCAACGGCTGTACCTGCAGCCGATCATGGATCCGGTCTACGGCTACGAGGCGGTCAACGTCGAGGCGCAGGGGCGCGCGCCCTCGTCGCTGCTCAACTGGACGCGGCGGATGCTTGCCGTGCGCAAGGGGTTCGCGGCGTTCGGCCGGGGGACGCTCGTGTTCCTGCGTCCGCGCAATCGCAAGATCCTCGCGTACCTTCGCGAATACGGCGACGAGATCATCCTGTGCGTGGCCAATCTCGCGCGCTCGGCGCAGCCGGTCGAGCTCGATCTGTCGGCGTACCGAGGGCGCGTGCCGATCGAGCTGATGGGTCGCACGCCTTTTCCGCCGATCGGCGACCTGCCGTACCTGCTCACGCTGGTGGGCCATGCGTTCCTGTGGTTTCGCCTGGCCGCGCCCGAGCAGGTGCCCACGAGCCGCGAGGAGCAGGTGCCCCCCGAGGAACTGCCGATTCTCGTGCTGTTCGACGGCTTCGCGAGCCTCTTCCGCGAACGCGTCGTGCCGTGGCGCATCGGCATGTCGGAGAAGGTGCGCCGGCAGCTCGAAACCCAGGTGCTGCCCTTCTATGTCGCAGGCCGCCGCTGGTACGCGGCGAAGAGCGAGGGTGTGCGCCGTGTGGACATCGCCGACCACGTGGAGTGGAAGCCGGGCGAGCGCGGCTTCCTCGTAACACTCGCGCGCGTCGAGCGTGCAAGCGGCGAGACCGACACCTATTTTCTGCCGCTGACGCTCGCGTGGGAGGACCGTGACGACGCGCTGATGCGTACGCTCGCTGCGGCGACGATCGCCAAGGTGCGGCAGCAGGCGCAGGTCGGCGTGCTCGCGGACGCGCTCGCCGACGAGGATTTCGTGCGCGCGCTCGTCGCGGCCACCGGTGCCGCACTCGAATTGAAGGCGGCACGAGGCCGGTTGCGGTTCCGGCCCACTGCGGCCTTCGCGGGCATCGCCGGCGCCGAGCACGCCTCTCTTCCGGTGTCGGTGCCGACCGCGCAGAGCAGCAACACCGTCGTCGTGCTCGACGACCGGCTGTTCGTCAAAGCCTACCGCCGGTTGCAGGCCGGCATGAATCCGGAAGTCGAGATCGGCCGCTACCTGACGGACGTCGCGCACTTCCCGCATGCGGTGCCGGTGGCGGGAAGCGTCGACTATCTCGCCGACGACGGACAGATCGCGACGCTGGCGCTGATCCAGGGCTATGTGCAGAATCAGGGCGACGGCTGGGATCACACGCAAAGCTATCTCGAGCGCTTCTTCGAAGACACCGCGCGCGAGCCGGCCAGCGCGGCGGGCGCCGACGTGCACGGCGGCTATCTCGCGCTCGCGCGCACGCTCGGCATCCGGACAGCCGAGCTGCACGCGGCGTTCGCTCGGGCCATCGACGATCCAGCGTTCGCGCCGGAGTCGATGACGCAGGTCGAGGTCGCTGCGCTCACCGCTCGGGTTCACGACGCGGCGGAACGCGCGCTCGCAGAGCTCGCACGCCGGCGTGACGCGCTGCCCGAACCGACGCGGGCAGACGCCGATGCGCTCGTCGCATCGCGCGGCGCGCTGCTCGCCATGATCGACGCGCACGTCGCCAGTGCGCCTGTCGGCGCCAGGACTCGCGTGCACGGCGACTATCATCTCGGGCAGGTGCTGCTCGTGCAGAACGATTTCGTGATCGCCGATTTCGAAGGCGAGCCGGCGCGCACGTTCGCGGAGCGGGCGCGCAAGCACTCGCCGCTGAAGGACGTCGCGGGAATGCTGCGGTCGTTCGACTACGCGCTCCATGCGGCGTTGTTCAACTTCGCGACCGAGCGCGCCGACGCGCGGGAAGCGGTCGAGCGTGCCGGGCGAGACTGGATGGGGCAGGCATCGGCGGCGTTTCTCGCGGGCTACGACGAAGTGGCCGCAGCGGTGGGCTTGGCCTCGCCGCGCGGGCGGGGGCGCGGCCTGCTCGAGCTGCTACTGCTCGAGAAGGCCATGTATGAGTTGCAGTACGAGGTCGACAATCGACCGGACTGGGCGCGTATCCCGATGGCGGGCATCACGGGCGCCCTTCAGGCTTAGCAGCACCCGCGACCGCCGATCGAAACGGTGCGGTCGTGCGGTCGTCATGGGGGTGGTCATGGACAACTTCAGCATGCTGGTCGAGCCGATCCGGGAAACGCTGCGTCAGATCGCCGCGTTCGTGCCGAGGCTTCTCCTTGCCGTTATCCTGCTGATCGTCGGCTGGCTGATTGCACGGGCGGTGCGCTTCGCCATCGTGAAGGCGTTGCGCGCCGTCAATTTCGGCGTCGTCACCGACAAGGCGGGCATCGATCACTTCCTCCAGCAGGGTGGCGCCAATATCGACACCATTCGAGTGCTCGGCGCGATGTTCTACTGGCTCGTAATCCTCGCGGCGCTGATGATCGCCTTCAACAGCCTCGAGCTCGCGTACGTGACCGACCTGATCGGCCGCGTCGTGCTGTTCGTGCCGCGGGTGATGGTCGCGATCGTGATCCTGGTGTTCGGCGTCTACTTCGCGCGCTTCGTCGGCGCGGCGCTGGCGACGTACCTGCGCAACATCGGCGTCGCCGAGGCCGGCATGATGGGGCGGCTCGCCGTGTATGCGATCGTCGCGTTCGTGATCATGATCGCGCTCGACCAGCTCGGCCTCGGCGACATCATCCGCCAGACGTTCCTGATCATCGTCGCCGCCATCGCACTCGGCCTCGCGCTGGCATTCGGACTCGGCGGGCGAAAGCGCGCGGGCGAACTGCTCGAGCGCTGGTCGCGCCAGGACCCCGAGAGCGAAGAGGCGGAGCGCAGGCGGAGCAAGCCGGTGCTTTGAAGCGACATGCCATCCCCCGTTGCGTGACGCGTTGAAGCCGTTCACCGCTGTCTGGCCCGGCTCGCCGCAGCCGATCGGCGCCCACTGGGACGGCGAAGGCGTCAACTTCGCCGTCTTCTCCGCGCAGGCGGAGGACGTCGACCTCTGTCTCTTCGATCGCACCGGCCGGCGTGAGCTGCAGCGCATCCGGCTCACCGAGTGCACCGACGACGTTTTTCACGGCTACCTGCCGGAGGCGCGACCGGGCCTTCTGTACGGCTACCGCGTGCACGGGCCGTATCGGCCCGAGCAGGGCCTGCGCTTCAACGCTCACAAGCTGCTGCTCGACCCGTATGCGCGCAGCATCGCCGGCACGCTGCGCTGGAGCGACGCGCTTTTCGGCTACAACATCGGCAACAAACGCGGTGACCTCTCGTTCGACCGGCGCGACAGCGCGAGCGCGATGCCGAAGAGCAAGGTCGTCGAGCCCGCGTTCACGTGGGGCAACGACCAGCCGCCGGCCATCGCGTGGCACGACATGGTGGTCTACGAGCTGCACGTGCGCGGGTTCACGATGCAGCATCCGGACGTTCCGCCGGGGCTTCGCGGCACCTATGCCGGGCTCGCCACGGCGCCCGTCGTCGATTACCTGAAGCGCCTCGGCGTGACGACGGTGGAGCTGATGCCCGTCCACTCGTTCGTCGACGACCGGCGGCTCGTCGAGCAGGGACTGCGCAATTACTGGGGCTACAACACCATCGGATACTTCGCGCCCGAGCTGCGCTATTCGGCATCGGGCAAGCTGAACGAGTTCAAGACGATGGTGAAGACGCTGCATTCGGCGGGGCTCGAGGTCATCCTCGACGTCGTCTACAACCATACGGCCGAAGGCGACGAGAACGGGCCTACGCTGTGCTTTCGCGGCGTGGACAACAATACCTACTACCGTCTGCAGGCCGGCGACCCGCGTCGCTACATGGACTACACCGGCACCGGGAACACGCTCAACATGCAGCACCCGCGCGTGCTGCAGCTCATCATGGACTCGCTGCGCTACTGGGTCACCGAGATGCACGTCGACGGCTTCCGCTTCGACCTCGCGTCCGCGCTGGCGCGCGAGCTGCACGAAGTGGATCGGCTGGGAGCGTTCTTCGACATCCTCCGCCAGGACCCGGTGCTCAACGGCGTCAAGCTGATCGCCGAGCCCTGGGACCTGGGCGAGGGCGGGTACCAGGTTGGCAATTTCCCTCCCGGTTGGGCCGAATGGAACGACAAGTACCGCGACACGATGCGCGCGTACTGGCGCGGTGACGGCGGCCTGATCGGCGAGTTCGCGCGCCGGCTGACCGGCTCGTCGGACCTTTACGGGCGCAGCGGCCGCTCACCGCACGCGAGCATCAATTTCGTCACCGCGCACGACGGCTTCACGCTCCGCGACCTCGTGTCGTACAACGGCAAGCACAACGAGGCCAATCTCGAGGACAACCGCGACGGCAGCGACAACAATCTCTCGTGGAACTGCGGCGTCGAGGGCCCCACCGACGACGCGTCGATTCTCACCCTGCGCGCGCAACAGTCGCGCAACATGCTCGCGACGCTGCTGCTCTCCGAAGGCGTCCCGATGTTGACCGCGGGCGACGAGCGCGCCCGCACGCAGCAGGGCAACAACAATCCGTACTGTCAAGACAGCCCGCTGTCGTGGGTCGACTGGACGCTCGACGACGCGCGGGGCCGGCTGCTTGCGTTCACGCGGCGGATCGTCGAGCTGCGGCGGCAGCATCCGATTTTCCGCCGGCGGCGTTTTTTCGAGGGGCGGGCGCTGCAGGGCGGGGAGACGAAGGATATCGCCTGGCTCACGCCGGAAGGCACCGAGATGACCGAGCAGGAGTGGACCAATGGCTTCGCGCGCTGCCTCGGCGTGTACCTCGCAGGCGAGCTCCTCGGCGAGACCGACAGCCGCGGCGCTCCGGTCACCGACGACGATTTCATCGTGCTGTTCAACGCGCACGACGGGGCGATTCCGTTCACGCTCCCGGCGCGCGACGGCTTCGGCTGGATCGTCCTCGTGGATACGGCGCGCGACGACGGCCTGCTGGCCGAAGGAACGTATCAGAGCGCGGCTGTCTATCCACTCGAGGCGCGCTCGCTCGTGCTGCTGCAGAAGGTTGCGCCGCCGTGATCAGCGGGCATGGCATGCCGTTCGGCGCAGAGATGCGCGGCAAGCTGACGCGGTTTCGGCTGTGGGCTCCGGCGGCACGCGAGGTGCAGCTTCTACTGGATGCAACGGGCCACGCCCGGGTCTTTTCAATGGAAGATGCCGGTGATGGCTGGTTCGAGTGCATTACGGACGCGGGGGCGGGTACGCGCTACGCGTATCGGATCGACGATCGCACGACGGTGCCCGATCCCGCGTCACGCGCCAACCCGGACGGTGTGCACGGCGCCAGCGTCGTGGTGGATCCGGCCGGATACCACTGGCAGGACAGCGCCTGGCGCGGCCGGCCGTGGGAGGAGGCCGTCGTGTACGAGCTGCACGTCGGAACGTTCACGCCGGCCGGCACCTTTGCCGAAGCAGTGGGGCGCCTGGATGACCTCGTCGACCTCGGCGTGACAGCCGTGGAGCTGATGCCCGTCGCGGCGTTTCCTGGAACCCGTGGCTGGGGATACGACGGCGTGTTGCCCTTTGCGCCTGCCGCCTGCTATGGCGCGCCGGACGACTTGAAGCGGCTCGTCGACGCCGCGCACGCGCGCGGCTTGATGATGCTGCTCGACGTCGTCTACAACCACTTGGGGCCGGAAGGCAACTACCTGCAGCTTTACGCGCCGCAGTTCTTCAATCCCCGGCATCAAACGCCATGGGGCGCCGCGATCAACTTCGACGCCGACCAAAGCGCAACGGTGCGCTCGTTTTTCCTCCACAACGCGCTCTACTGGATGGAGGAGTTTCACTTCGACGGGCTGCGACTCGATGCGGTCCACGCCATCGCGGACGACTCCCGGCCGGATTTCGTCACCGAGCTCGCAATCCACGTGCGCGAGCAAATTTCCGATCGCGCGATCCATCTGGTGCTCGAGAACGATCGCAACGAGGCACGGTATCTGACGCGCGATGCGGCAGGGCGCGCGCCGCTCGCGACGGCGCAGTGGAACGACGACGTGCATCATGCCTTGCACGTGCTTGCAACCGGCGAAGACGACGGCTACTACGCCGACTACGCCCGCGATCCGCTTGCCTGCTTCGGACGTGCGCTTGCCGAGGGCTTCGCGTACCAGGGTGAGTTCTCGCCTTATCGGAGCGCGGTGCGTGGCGAGCGCAGCACGCATCTGCCCCCGCCGGCGTTCGTGTCGTTTGCCCAGAATCACGACCAGATCGGCAATCGCGCGTTTGGCGACCGGATCGTGCGGCTGGCCGACACGGGGCGTCTTCGCGCATTGATGACCTGCATTCTTCTCGCGCCTCAAGTGCCGCTGCTGTTCATGGGGGAGGAGTTCGCCGCCTCGACGCCGTTCCTCTTCTTCTGCGATCTCGGCCCGGAGCTGGCGGACGCGGTGACACGCGGCCGGCGTGAGGAATTCGCCAGGTTCGCGCGCTTCGGTGCACCTTCGGCGCGCGAAGCGATACCCGATCCGATCGCGATCTCGACGTTCCTGGCGAGCAAGCTCGACTGGAACGAGGCGCGGGAGCCGCTCGGCGCACAATGGCGCGCGTTCTATCGACGCTGTCTCGCGCTGCGGCGGCAGCACATCGTCCCCTGGCTCGGCGGACTGCGTGGCGGCGGGACGTTTCGCGTCGAACACGAGGCGCTGTTGCGTGTCGAATGGAGCGGAAGCGAAGGGCGCCTTCATCTGATCGCCAATCTCGGCCAGGCGCTCCGAAACGATGTCGCCATGCCGGCGGGCCACGTCATCTTTGCCACGGACGGCATGCCGCTGCCAGGTCGCAGAGCGGACGTCGCGCGCGATGGGATTGCGTTCATACGCGAGGCCAACGCGTAGGAACGCGGGATCGCTTCCGGGATCGATGCCGAAGCGCACCACGAAGGCAGACAGATGAGCGAGTCGCTGCGGCAACTGGCCGTCGCGCATGGCATCGCGCTCGAGTATCACGACGCAGCGGGTCGAGCGCAGCACGCCGACGACGATACGCTGCGCAACCTGCTGCGGGCCATGCACGTCGATGCCGAAAGCGAGGCCGACATCGCGCAGGCCCTCCTCGATGTCGCGGACGCACGCTGCAGGCAATGCCTGCCGCCGATGATCGTTCTGCGCTCGAGCGCCCGTCCATGGCGCGTTCCGGCGTGCCTGCATGCGGAACCGGCGCCCGGTGCGCTTTTTTGGCGCATTGCGACCGAAGGTGAAGCGACGCGTGGCCAGCCCATCGCCGCACCGATGACCGCGTCATCGGGTCCATATACCGTCGATGGACAGCATTTCATTTCGTGCGAGCTCGGCCTCGATGCCGAGCTGCCCGACGGTTACCACGCGATCGAGCTCACGGACGGGACGCGTTCGTTGGCGCAAGCGACGCTCGCCGTCGCGCCCCCGCGATGTTATCGCCCCGCGTCATTGCGGTCCGGCGGCCGACGCTATGGCGCGGCGGTGCAGTTGTACAGCCTTCGCTCGCGAAGGAATTTCGGCATCGGCGATTTCACCGACCTCGCAACGCTCGTCGCGCAATGGGCCGCGGCAGGGGCGGACATCGTGGGCGTGAATCCGCTGCACGCGCTTTTTCCGCAACATCCCGCTCACGCGAGCCCGTACAGCCCCTCGAGCCGGCTCTTTCTCAACGCCTTGTATCTGGACGTGCAGGCCGTTCCCGGGTTCGACCGCTGCGCGGAGGCAAGAAGGCGCGTGGACGGCGAGAGGTTCCAGGCGGCTCTGCGCGCACTGCGCGCCGAGCCGTTCGTCGACTACGAAGGCGTGGCTGCGGCCAAGCTGGAGATACTGGAGCTTGTCTACGCGGATGCACGGCGCGAAGCCGCTGCAGGAAGAAGATCGGACTGGACGGCCTTCGACGCATTCAAGACTGCCGGCGGCGAAGCACTGCGACGTCACGCACTCTTCGACGCGCTGCACGCGCATTTTGCGGCACGCGACCCCGACGTGTGGGGTTGGCCGGCGTGGCCGGCGTCCCATCACGACCCGCAGGGACCCGCGATCGCCGAGTTCGCGGACCGGCACGCCGAGCGCGTGGACTTCTACGCCTGGCTGCAGTGGCAGGCCGCGCTGCAGCGCGCGAGCGTTGCGTCACGGGCACGCGCCTGCGGACTGGCCATCGGACTCTACGCCGATCTGGCGGTTTCGATCGATCGCGGCGGCGCCGATGCCTGGGCGTGGCAGCATCTCTACGCGATCGGCGCAAGCGTCGGCGCGCCGCCCGATCCGTTCAATGCCCGCGGGCAGGACTGGGGACTGCCGCCGCTCATTCCGCAGCGTTTGCGCGATGCCGGATACGCGCCGTTCATCGCGGTATTGCGTGCCAACATGCGCGACGCTGGCGCGCTGCGCATCGATCACGTCATGGGACTGCTGCGGCTCTATTGGGTGCCGGCGGGTGCAGCACCCGCGCGCGGCGCCTACGTGCGGTATCCGTTCGAAGACCTGCTCGGCATTCTCGCGCTCGAAAGTCAACGCCACCGCTGCCTGGTCATCGGCGAGGATCTCGGAACCGTCCCCGACGAGGTGCGCGTAGCGCTCGCCGCGCACGATGTGCTGTCGTATCGCGTGCTGCTTTTCGAGCGTGGTGCGGAAGGTCGCTTCAAGCCGCCCATCGCCTATCCCGAAGCGGCGGTCGCGACAGCCAGCACCCACGACCTGCCGACGCTCGCCGGCTGGTGGGAAGGCCGCGACATCGGGCTGCGGGCCGAGCACGGGCAGTTGCGCCCGGACGCCGGCGCGGACGGGTCCATGGCGGAGCGCATCCGCGATCGTGGCCTGTTGCTCGAGGCGCTCGCGACGGCCGGCTTGCTCCCGCCCGACATTCCCTGCGATCCGCAGGCCGCGAGACAGATGACACCGGCGTTGGCGGACGCGATTCATGCTTACCTTGCGCGCACTTCCTGCGCCTTGTTCGTCGTGCAGCCCGAGGACGTGTTCGGCGTCCGCGAGCAGGTCAACCTACCGGGCACGACCTTCGAGCATCCGAATTGGCGTCGCAAGCTGCCATTCGAGCTGGAGGACGAGAAAGCGGTCGAGCGACTGCCCGCGCTCGGGGCGCGGATCGCCCGCGAACGTCCGCGCACGTGACGCCGCTGCCGCCGCAGTGCGTTCCTCGCGCGACGTATCGCGTGCAGTTGCATCGGGATTTCACATTCGCGGACCTCACGGAAATCGTTCCCTATCTGGCGGCGCTCGGCATCAGCCACGTCTATTGCTCGCCATATCTTCGTGCGCGGCCGGGCAGCCGGCACGGCTACGACGTCGTCGACCATCGGATGCTGAATCCCGAAATCGGCACGCCCGAGGATTTTGCGCGGCTCGTCGATACGCTGTCACGCCACGGCATGAGTCACCTGTGCGACGTGGTGCCGAATCACATCGCGATCATGGGCGACGACAACCCGTGGTGGATGGACGTGCTGGAGAACGGGCCCGCGTCGGCGTATGCGTCGTTCTTCGATATCGACTGGATGCCGCGGGATCCCGATCTGGCGGGCAAAGTGCTCGTTCCTGTGCTGGGCGAATCGTACGGGACGGTGCTCGAGCGAGGCGAGATCGTGCTCGCGTTCGAGGCGGACGACGGCGCATTTGCCGTTCGCTATTTCGAGCATCGCTTTCCGCTCGATCCCCGCACCTACGCCGGTATGCTGCTCGGTGCGCTACGCGAAGTGAGGCCGCTGACGATACCTCGACCCGTCATGGGCGAAGTCGAGCGGATCGCGTACACGTTCAAGGCGCTGCCGCCGCGTGACGAGGAGATGCCGGCGAGAATCCATGCGCGTCGCCGTGAGACGAGCGAGCTCAAGCGACGGCTGGCGCAGGTTGCCGCGGTCCACCCGCCGCTCGCCGAAGCGATTGCCGGCATCGTCGCGCGCATCAACGGGACGCCGGGCGAAGCCCCGAGCTTCGAAACGTTGCACGCGCTGCTGGAAGCGCAGGCGTATCGGCTCGCGCACTGGCGCGTCGCGTCGGACGAGCTCAATTACCGCCGTTTCTTCGACATCAACGAGCTCGCCGCGCTGCGCATGGAGAACGAAGCCGTGTTCGACGCGACGCACGACTTCATTCTCGACCTTGCAGCCGACGGGATCGTCGGCGGGCTGAGGATCGATCATCCGGATGGCCTGCTCGATCCCGCCCGCTATTTCGCGCGGCTGCAGCAGCGCTACCGCGAGCGATCGGCCCGTCGATCGGCGGAGCTCCCCGGCGCAGCGCCCGAGCGCCACGGTGCAATTTATGTCGTCGTCGAGAAAATCACGGCGTCGCACGAGCGATTGCCGCAGCAGTGGCCGGTCCACGGCACCACCGGCTACCGCTTTGCGAATGTCGTGAACGGGCTATTCGTCGACAAGAAGGCCCGGGCGCGCGTCGACCGCGCGTGGCGAGCATTCGTCGGCGCGGAGGCGCATACGTTCGAGGAAGCGGCCTATCGCGGCCGGCGAGTCGTCATGGAAGGTTCGCTTGCGTCGCAATTGACCACGCTCGCGCTTCGCGCGCTGCGCATCGCGCGCGCCGACCGGCGCACGCGTGATTTCACGCTGAATGCGCTTCGTGCCGCGATCGTCGAAATCGTCGCGCGCTTCCCGGTCTACCGCACGTATGTCGACGCGGACGGTGCGTCGGAACAGGATCGGCGCTACATCGATTGGGCCGTGGGCCGCGCACGTGCGCGCAGTCGCGTGAGCGACCCGGTGATCTTCGAGTTCCTGCGGTCGATCATGCTGGGCGCGCGGCCTGAGGGTGCGGAGGGGATCACCGCGGAAAGCTTCCGCGAGTTCGCGATGTGTTTCCAGCAGTTCACGGCGCCGGTGGCGGCGAAGGGTGTCGAGGACACGGCGTTCTACACGTTCAACAGGCTCGTATCGCTGAACGAGGTCGGCGGCGATCCCGACCGATTCGGGATCACGGTCCAGGCGTTTCACGCCGCGAGCACCGACCGCGCTGCGCGATGGCCGCATACGATGCTCGCGACGTCGACGCACGACACCAAGCGGTCCGAGGACGTTCGCGCGCGCATGGACGTCATCTCCGAGATGCCGGCGGCCTGGAGATTGCTCGTACGCCGCTGGAGCCGCATGAATCGCTCCCGCAAGCGCGAAGCGGACGGCGACGCCGCACCGTCGCGCAACGACGAATACCTGCTCTACCAGACGCTGGCGGGGTCCTTTCCCCCCGGGAATCCGGACGATGCGGCGATCGACCGCTATCGGGAGCGCATCCAGCAGTACATGGTGAAGGCTGCGCGCGAGGCGAAATTGCAGACGAGCTGGCTCGCGATCAACCAGCCGTACGAGGACGCGGTGACCGGCTTCGTCGCCGACCTGCTGCGAACGGGAATCGGCAATCGATTCCTCGACGATCTGCGCGAGCACTCCGCCACGTTCGCGTGGTTCGGTATGCTGAACAGTTTGTCGATGGCGCTGCTCAAGCTCGCGTCACCGGGCGTGCCGGACATCTATCAGGGCAACGAGATCCTCGACTGGTCGCTCGTCGATCCCGACAACCGGCGACCGGTCGATTACGTGGCGCGCCGCGCCTTGCTGGCGTCTTTCGCCGCGCTTCGAGCCGAAGCGCCCGAATCGCTGCGCGTGCGTTCGCTGTTCGAGTCTCCGTACGACGGGCGCGCGAAGCTTTGGGTGGTCGCACGGTCCCTGGCGTTGCGACGACAGCACCCGGGGCTCTTCGCAGTCGGGAAGTACCAAGGCGTTGCGGTGAAAGGTGCGCGCGAAAATCACGTCGTCGCGTTTCGTCGCGTACGCGAGGAAGACGGCGTGCTGGTCGTGGCCGGTCGTCTCTTCGCATCGCTCGGGTTGCCGGCTGGCGCGCTTCCGCTGGGCGAACCATGGGGTGATACGAAGGTGGATGCATCGTTCCTGCCGTCGGGCACCCGGGTCGAAAACGTCCTGACCGGCGAAACGCTCGTTGTCGACGGCGACGCGCTCGACGTCGGTGCGCTGTTCCGCGAATTTCCTGGCGCGCTGCTGCATTTCATCACTCCCCCGTCAGCGGAGCGTTAGGGCATTCGACTGGCGAGTCAGTGACGGGGCACGCACTTCGCGTACAGGTCGCCGAGCGCGTGCTCGGGGTCGTAGCGCGCTTTCAGCGCCTCGTACGCGGGGCGATTGTAGATCGACCAGAACTCGT
>Ga0207706_10000010_pt1 | contig 200039 bp, 161 predicted proteins | sample KBSC53metaG_FD_184318 | JGI IMG/M metagenome (GOLD analysis project Ga0207706, IMG submission 184318) | Corn rhizosphere microbial communities from Kellogg Biological Station, Michigan, USA - KBS C5-3 metaG (SPAdes) (version 2) | ecosystem: Host-associated > Plants > Roots > Rhizosphere >...
TGATTATATAAATCTTCATTTTTGATACTATAGCAAGCTTCTTTTTGTCCTGTTTAAATCAAAACGTTACCTCCGTATCGTTACCTTTCGTTACCTTAACATACTAATTATCAGAGTTTTGATATCTACATTTGTTGAGCTTTTCAAATAAAGCAGAAACAAATTGAGAAAACGAACACTTATAGTCAGTCTTGCAAAAACCATTAAGGATCTAAGCTTTTTACAAAAGCCTCCCCCACGCTATTTCTACGACTTTGGTAGAACCCTTACTGTTCGGTCCGCAATCCAAACCACCCAGTGGCGGTTAAAGAACCAAACACTCGTTTGTTTGAAGTCACTTGATTGTTTTTTAAGAACTACCGCAAAAACCGTGTTGTCAATGGCATCAATCTTATTACTGAAATAATTACAAAAACGCACGCAAATAAATACGAACAATGAATAACAATATACAACCTGTAGAAATTCAAAAGTGGCTTTGCGAAGTAGACGAAGAACATCCAATGCCTTCTGGCGGATTCCCTGAAATTCTAACGATCGCAGAGATAATTACAGCGATTGGCAAACACCTACAATACAACCCGATGATTATCTATAATGCACTACAAATATTGGGGATGTTTGATAAGAAAAATAAACCAGCGGATTGTTTACTTGCAACTCACTGTGCAATACGATCATCAGATTTGGTATATGATGAAAATGCACCCGAAGATCAAGAAGAAAGTTACCTAATGACAATTAGGGGATATGCCTTTCTGGTTCGGATGCTGGAACGGTTTCTGAAACCAAAGGTCGATAAGCTTATGCCTGATCAAGGATAAAGTAACATAACTACAAAAAATAATCGAAATAAAAGGGTGGCGTGATCTACCGCTCTTTATTTAACATTTGTAAAGCGACCTGATCAATCGCAATAGAAACACATGACACACACTAAACTAAAAACCACGAAAACCGTCAATGTACCTTTTAGAATATCTACCGAACAAATTGAAGATGTACTGACAACTTCAGACGCTATCTTTAATTCAGCAAAACGAAAGTTTTGCTCGTATTCTATCGACTTCGTTTTTAATATGATTACGCAGAGATTCACATCCATGCCAGCTTTTGCATTGTTTGAAGACGCAGGTTTTTTCTATAATGGAACGAAGCCAACTGATTTCATGCACGAAAACGGCTTAGCAGGGAAATTGTCAGATTTTATTAAACTCTCGCCAAGCGAAATAAAAAGGCAAAAGTGCTACATTACCGAGAAGGGCGTGTTTTTTCTTTTGTCATTACTTTATCGGCTGAGGGATCAAATTGACTATCAAATATTTTATAAAACCACTAATCCATCAGATCAATCTTAACAATTAATATTCCAGGAGGTCTTTATGCCTCCTGGCTTTATAACCCCAAAATACATACCATGATTACTAACAAACATATCTCGACTTTCGATCTTGACGCATTCGAAGATCGCTTCAGCCTATACCCGAACTTTTTGCACAATATCAAGGACGACAAAACACCTCTGATAAACTTGCCAAAATTCAATTTACCACAGCCACAATCGCAACAAGGTCCCATAAACATAACGGATATTGCGTCTGCAGTTCAAAGTTGTCCCCTCTTTATAAGAGAAATCGTATCCAAATTCACAACCGAAGAGGAGCAGCTGATGGCCTTATACAGCACAATTGTTTTTACCGGATCGTTAATGCCATATATCAAAATCAATTATGATAATAAAATCAACTTTCCAGCACTTATGTTATTGGTTGTTTTTCCGCCAGCAAGTGGTAAAGGAGGATTATCACTGGTGAGAACTTTGGGAAATAAAATAAATAATGAACTGCTGACCGAATATCAAAAAGCCCTTACCCAATTTAAAGCGGATGAAAGGGCTTATCAAAAAGCGATAAAATCTGGCCTACAGCATCCACCACCAATTGAACCAAACCAAGTTTTATTTCTTGCGCCTGGGGATGCTACTACCGCAAGATTGGTAAAGCAGCTTGCCGATAACGGACCAGGACAGTTCTTAACGATGTTCGAGACAGAATTAGATGTCGTTACCGACAGTTCGAGTAACAGTCAATATGGTAAAGGCTTTTCAACCATCATAAGGAAAAGTTTTCATTTTGAAGACATATCGCAAATGCGAAAAACGGCTGGCGAGCTGTTGATTGCAAATCAACCAAAACTGTGCATGGTGCTTAGTGGCACGCCAAGCCAGGTTATCAAAATGTTCAAAAACAATGAAGACGGAATGTACTCACGATTTTCAGTAGTTCTGGGTAATGCACCTATAAGATGGAAAAATGTTAAGCCCGATCCGACAAAACAACCTTTGGACGATTTCTTTGCTGACAAAGCACAGTATTTTTATGAAATGTGGCAGTATTATAAAGGGAGGCATGTTGAAGTAACTTTTACCGATGATCAATGGAAGGCCATAAACTCATTTGGTGAGCATCATTTGGCAGTAACACATAATTTTATTGATGAGCTTTCTGGCAGTATTGCCAAACGCCACGCCAATATGCTTACCCGTTTCGCAGCTATCCTTACAATGATACGTTACTTTGATGATGGGGCAATTACTTCCGGAATAGTTTGTAATGATATAGATTTTGGAATAGCAAGGTGGATGACAGAAAAGTCGTTGGCCTGGAGCATAGAATTATACAAAACCCTTCCTCTGAGACCTAAAACAATAGCACCTGGATTCAAGGAGCAACTGTTGAGGAACCTTCCCGATCAGTTTCTTCTTTCTCAAGCAAAAATTCAATTCCCACACATCAAGGAACGATCGCTGAAAAGATATCTAAGAGAACTAGTTGACTCAAAAGTTTTAGTTCAACCCCGTCATGGTGAATATCAAAAAACGCCGTTGGCACTTTTGGCCCTGGCACAATTAGACGCAAATCAATCAGCCCGGGAGGATTAGTGCCAAAGTGCCAATAGTGCCAATGGCAAAATCGACGTTTAAATTTCAAGGGAAAACATTAATTTCGACTGCCCATAAAAAGGGTGCCCTTCATGACTGTAACACTTGAATTGTATCAATTGAATGTTATTATTAGAGAGGCTGCAAAGTTAGGAGCCAACGAAGTGTTGGTGCAGGTCGGCTTATTAAGCCGTTACCTAACTCAGACTTCTGCGTACAAACAGTACGGCAGAAAAACGGTAGAAAACTGGATAAAAGAAGGTAAGATCATCGCTCATAAGAGCGGTGATAATAATTCCAAAGTCCTGCTTGACCGTTTAGAACTCGAAAGCCTTGTTAAAGGTGAAGCATTAATTGTTTACTTCAAACAGGCTGCTTAATCAATCCCGCAAAGTATTTAGTACTTTGCGGTTTGATTATTTCCTACTTATTTACTTTATCTGAATCAGGTGGACTGCCTAATCCGGGTCCACAAACTACTTGACCCTGTTCATTAATATGACAGTCCATTGGCTGAGATTCCTCTGGATTTAGGTTAAATGCTCCCTTTGGTTTTACATCAAACTTCAAAGAAGAAAGAATTACATCATGCGTATCAGAAGTGAACTTTTTGAGGAAATGTTCATGCATCTCTTTTGATATTGTCCTAAGTTGATCTTTTAATATTGTCATAATGATATGCGTTATAGGTTTATGGTTTTGATTTGGATATTAGCAAATAAGTCGGAGTTTAAAATAGTACCATTAATTGTTATCCCCGGTACAGAATTATGCATTTGCAAAAGATCACCAAGATAATGCACGAACCCCATCGCATCATCTACAGACTCAAACTGAACTTCTTTACCGGCAAATGTCAATTTAGAGATCCCCGAATAAATAACATAAGCTTTGGGCCGGATGTCCTCCTTCTTGACGAGAACTATTGGTTTACAATCCAGAACTTTATTTTCTTTATTCTTAACTGACCCATAATAGAACCTTACTTTTTGCCGCGCTTCGGGAATATGGCGGTTCCCGTGGATTACTTGTCGATAAAGAAAGTCATAATCAAGATTACCGAGCACATCTGCCTGGAGATCGGGAAATATTACAGTTAACGTTTTTATTTTAAGGTCTCTAAACTCCTTAACACTACCGTTGTCATTGTACAGATCGTCGAATTTGATAAAATTGGCTGGCTTCGCCCAATCATTGGTTAGTTCATAAGTGACCGATACGACAACATTCCCGTTTAGATCAATACCAGGCCCGCTTTCCTGTCTTAAAACTAATTTCTTTGGTGATAAAGTGCCCGACAACTTCAAAATCCGTGATGATAAGTCTACAGAAGTATTATAGCTGTCAGAGTACGTCAATCCAGCACTACCCCCTAATTGCACTCCTTTCGTAAGCCCGGTTCCAGTTGTATTAGAATTTCCAGATCCATTCGTGGTTGTGCTGGTATTTGTATTGCCCAAAGCGTCTACTGGTGAAACTACTACAACTTGTGAGCTTGTATCTAAACCAGTTTTTGTATTACTGCCACTAAGAGATGTTTGAATATTTGCTTGTGCGGCAACATTTACATTTGCGCTCCATTGTTGTGCTGAGCTTACTTTTCCCAAATTCAGAGTCAAATTTTCGGTCACAAACTTGTCCCAAGAATCGAACTTTGCCGTGCTATCTATAGGTATCTTAAGGGAAAGTTCGAGAAAAGATACTCGATCTCCAGGCAAATTAAACACTGTTGTCATTGTATCTTTGCTATCATACTGAAGGCGTCCGACAGTGAATACGATTGACTTTTTTATGCTTTTGGGTATAATACGAGTTGTTTCATCTGGCTTTTTCAGAAACTTAAAATTGGTATTAAACTGTTTCATAAACTCCTTTGGATCTGCGAATTTTTCCTGAAGAGATTTGATAAATTGAGCCTGCCCTTCTCTATTCAAAGTAAGTACATTATATTTTGGATCGGGTGTTTTACTTTCCCGAATTACATATGAAGTAGCTTCAACCCTTACGAAGGACTGAGGGTCCGTTGCCTTCCGAAACATATTGACATTATTGGTATTGCGAAACCTTTTTGCAAGGTTATGCCCACCAAAAATCCCGCAGGAGGCAACAACATTCCACAATACAATGATTATAAATAGGTTAAGGCGTTTTTTCATGAGTGATTTTTTAGGTTTAACCAAATATAAGTAAACACTTACATCATTTCTACCCGTTAAATCACCCCTTTCTTATCGTTAAATCACCCTTTATTGGTTGGTCAAATTATGGTTCACAATATCCAAAACTTTTCGATTTGATTTATCTATCCCGTTAAAATCCCTTTCTATATAAACATCAGCTAACTTGTGACGCGGATCGACATGATTTAAAGCTATATCCACATCATCTTTAGAAATGCCACAATTATTCCTTGCAATGCTAGCCCAGGTCGACCGTGGGGTTCCAGATGTAACCTTTTTTTCCAATTCTAACGCTACGGATACCTGTTTAAGTCCATTATTGACTGCTCTTAAGAAATTTTCATATCGCTTATATCTTAGATAAAAGTCGAAGATTCGCCTTCCAGAGGCATCTTTATATTTGTCAATTAAAGTATTTGCTTCGGGCTCGATCTTTATCGAAATAAAAGCTTCGTCGTCTCTCCTATCTTTTGTCTTGCTCCGATTATAGATCGCCCTTCCGTCCTTAATAGTGTTAAGCTTGAAAAGATCTTTTAGGTTGATTCCAACCAGATAAAATGATAAAATGAATGCATCCTGACCTAAGATTTCCAGTTCCGCACCCTCTTTCGGTTGATATGCTATTATTTTTTTAAGAACGTCTAAATCGACGTTCCTCTTCTGTGGCTTTTTAGGCTTGGGTATCTTATATTTTTTAAAAGGATAATGTTTAACGACCAATTGTTCCAAATCCTCATCATTATAAAGCTCTAAAACGTCATTAAACAATGCCCGGATATCCCTTAAGTAGTTATTAATCCCATTACCCATAGGCTTAAGTGTAACTTCTTTTAATATGCCCTTTCGACCCTGACGCATTACTTTTCTTTCAGTACGCAAATATTCTTCGTATAGCTTAAGGTTGCGACCTGTTATGTCGGTTATAGGTACCTTATCTTGTTTGAAAAAATCTCGAAGGCTATTTAAAACTGTATTATAACCGATGGCGGTTTTGTTATCTTCACCATTCCTCTCCTTTATTTCCTCCACACGCTTCTTTATGAAGGCGAGAAAGTCAATGGCATTGCTTGATTGTTTCTTTTTAACAGAACTGGTCAGTAGACCTATCACATCATCTACCGTCCATGACTCCAGTGCAGGGATGTCATTAACTATCTCTCTATAGCCATCAATTGCAGTATCTAATTTTCGCTTAATGCTTATATCCTTAATTTGATCACCGGCACCATTAAGTTGTTTTGACGTAAGATACATGTTGGTTTTAATGTATCTTGTTTGTCGATTATGAATTATACGAATCTTGGCGTTTATTGTACCATCCTTTTTCTTTTGATGAGGAAGAACAACATAATCAAAAGTGGCCATTTTTGTAAAACATTTGTAAAACAATGCTGATCAAATATACATACTTTTGTGCTTATTTGAAATGTAATGGTTTAAAAAAGTTCATTTTTTCGTCATAAACACCATGTTTTGATCACTAACACATTTATTCAAAAATATAAGCATCTGCCTTACAAGCAGAGGGTCACTGGTTCGAACCCAGTAACTCCCACGAAAAAGCCACCAATCAGGTGGCTTTTTTAGTTTATGCACTTTGTTTGCGTTATTTATTCTCTCACCGAGTGCAAACAATAACAGCCGCGGGCTTTAATCATCGCCCTCATCCTTCCCTGCATATTTCCTGGGATAAGGCTTTGATTTTTGGACCGAGTACCAAATAATGCGATTCATCAGATCATCGTTGCCGCCATCTATATGGTCAAACTCCGGGCGCAGCGATTGCCTGGCGTAGTACAGATCGTGGCCTTTCAGCATGGAAAGTTTGGGATTTAACTCGTCGATAGTCGTTTGAGCAGGTTGTGCATGATAAACCGAGAAATCAGCAGTGTTATTAAAACATTTAAACATTGGCATAGCAGTGGCGTCGATTGAATTCATCGGCGGAATACCCAGTATCTGCTCTATAGTTCGCACCATGCAGGTTTGGTTATAATTCACATGCACGGTCTGCTTCAGGCGACTGTAAGCGCTGGCCACAAAGCCGGTAGTACGGTAAGCGGACACGTGGTCCCAGCCGGCCTGGGAGTCATCCTCGGTAACAAAAACCACTGTGTTTTTCCAGAAACGGCTCTTAGACAGCGCCTCAATGATGCGGCCAACCGCCAGGTCATTATCTGCCACTTCCGCGCGTGGTGTAGGCGTTCCGGGACGCATGCCTGCAGTATGGTCATCCGGCAGAGCCATTACCATCAATTGAGGTAGCTGATCGCCGGATTGTTTTTCGTAACCTTTCAGCTCATCAATAAACTCTGCCGCCCTAAGCTGATCGGGAATGGTCAGATCGTCGCCGCAGGCATAATTGGGCGACAACATCGGTCGCACGCGTGAAATTGTGGTCGAATTGGTGAATTTAAAGGGCTTTCCATTTTTGTAGGCATTATAAACGTCGGCCCAGGTGGTACCGGGGGCATAACGCGGGATACAGGCCTCACCGTAAATGCGTACGCTTTTGCCATGGTCGGCGGCGTTGTTCCAGATAAAGCCGTTCTGATCATATACCAGGGCATCATTCTGCACGTGGGGGTAACTGCGGAACCAGGCACGTACATTTTTCTCCACGTAATCAGTCACCATGGCGGCGTCTGTCCACTGGTGGCCCTCGGCAGAGCATTTGCCTGAGGCATAATAATTATCGAGTAGCAGAAAATCACGGGCGAGCTTGTGTTCGTTCGGGGTAACCTTACTGCCGAAAATACACAAATCAGCATTACCATCGCCTTCGGGCATATCACCGAGCACCTGGTCATAGGTGCGGTTTTCTTTGATGATATAAAGCACGTGTTTAAACACCGAAGGCTCGCCAATTCGCTCGGGTACTGGTTGCGGCGCCACACCTTTGCGCGGTATCAAACCGGCAATTTCGGCGCGAAACGATAAGTTCAGCTTTTTCACCTGCTCTGTATATGCCTGCAATTCAGATGCGCTGGGAACTGGAATGATAGATAGCGTGGCCAGCTGATGATGTGAATTATATGCCCCACCCGCAACCTTGGGTACACCAGGGCTTGCAGTGATCGTTGTACTGTTAACGTGTGCCCCCTCACCTTCAAGATTGGTTACAAAAAGAGTGTTGCCGCTCAGGGCCAGTCCGCCAGGGTAAGCTTCGGTCGGGATGAAACCTTTAACAGAACCGCTTGCGCCATTGAGCTGAATAACGGCTACTGCATTATCCAGGCCGTTGGCTACATATAGCCTGCGATCGTCATCGCTTAACAGCAAGGCATTAGGCGAATCGCCGATGAGGCGTTGTTTGTTGTTAAACAGCATAACAGGGATGGTTGCAACAACCTCGTTTTTTGTGGCGTCAACCACAGTCAAGTTGTCGCTGTTGCCGTTGGCCACGTAAATAAAGTGCCCGTCATGGCTCGACACCAAATCGTTAGGATGCAGCCCCATTTTGATCTCCGAGATCAACGCGCCGTTTTTTGCATTAAATACACTGAGGGTACCATTGTTGATGGCCCCGGTTTTAGGATCTATAAAGCTTTGACTGTAAGGTACACCCGCGGTCTCTGCTTTATCGCCGGCTACTGGTAACGCACCGCCCCAGTTGCTCACATAGGCTTTGCCATTTGCCAGCACCAGGCCATAAGGCGCCACACCTGTGGTTTGCGACCATTGAATATCATGCGTTTTCAGGTTCATTTTTACCAGGCGGTTGTTGCCGTTCAGTACTACGAACAGGTAGTTGGTGCCGTCTTCCTGGTCGATGGCCAGCTCGTTGGGCAGGGCCAACGGCGAGTCACCCTCCGGTTTAAACGGAATGGCGTCCGCCAGTGCGAGGTGGTGATCAGCCCAAACCGCTTTTAATACATAAGATTGATGGCTATCGCCATTAGCTGCACTCCAGAAGATTGACGTTTTGCCGTCTTCATTCAATACCTGGATGCCGGAGTAGGTGCTCATCAGGCCCTGGTATTTCGTGTCGGACGCATATTCCCAACGGGCCAATACAGTTTTTGCCTGCGGGTCTATCACAGCAACGCCATAGCGGTCTTCCACCGCCAGCAGATTACTGCCGGGCATCATCTTCACATCAAGGGTATGGTTTTCTACTTCGGTGCTGCCATAGCGCACAACTTCACCTGCGGGTTGGATAATACGGTTATAAGGCAATAGGAATGGGGTCTGCGTTTGACGGAGCGTGCTGTCGTCATAACCGCTGTGCCCGTCGGTTGGGTTGTTGGCTGTCGTATGTCTGCCAAAAAAATTGTGGCAGCCGGTTGCAATTGTTAAGAATATTAATGCTGGGAGATATAGAAAATTACGCGCATTCATGGGCTGATAAATAGACGATGTAATACTACGAATAATCTTGTGCAGGCTGCAAGGCAAATGAAACCAATTCAAGGTTATCATAGGGGGGCCCGGGAAAGAAGGGCTTTGTGCTGTTTGTTCACTCAGCCCCCTTTATAATTTCCAGTATTCTTTCGTTGTTGACGGTCCACATACCTAATCGCTCTTCGGTAATTCCATCTTTCAATTGGTAGCTATTAAAAGGGCGGTCGCCTGTAAAGGTAGTTTCCATATACTCGAATTTAATGCTGTCGTTTTTTGCTAATTGATGCGCTACTTCTACAATGTGGGTTGATACCACAAAAAAACAACTTTTTACGTCAGCAAAGGCCGCTATAATAGCTGATGAAGCATCAAAGGCATCTTTTACATTGGTTCCCCGGAAAAGCTCATCAAAGATGACAAAGACATGTTTTGATTGATTAACTATTTGTGCTACCTGCTTCACCCGCAATACTTCACCATAAAAGTGGCTGTGTCCCTGGTCTATGTTATCCGACAAGTTGATCGTTGTTATCAATCCGCTAAACAGGCTGGTTTTCATGTAAGCTGCCGGAACAGGAAAGCCCAATTGCGAAAGGTAAACAGCCACTCCCATAGCTTTAAGCAAAGTAGATTTACCGGCCATGTTGGTGCCGGTAACAAAGCAAATATTCTTTTGAGCACTGAAATCAATATTGTTGCAGATGGGACGCTCGATGAAGGGATGAAATAACCCTTCAAAAGCTAAAATAGGTTCATTACTTTCATCTACTACAGGTGTGGTAAAACCCCTGACTTTACTATTTGCACTAACCGTCAGATAAGCGTCTAACTGGTAAAGAATATCTAACAGACTTTTGATCCTGCTACGGGCTGTGTTTCTAAATAAATGGTTTGCTTTAGCTATCTCTCCTGCCGTAGGCTTTGTCTTATCTCTGATGTGTTTAATCCATTCAAAATCATTTCTTTGATAAGTATCGGTAATGGCTGATTTGAATGCTAACAACAGCTCTGGAGCTTCTTCGGTTAAATGATCTGCAAACTGCCGCAGTTCATCCAATAACTTAAAAACGCTTAAGACGCCTTGCCGAATGACATAGCGGTCACTTTTACTCTTAAAGACGTAAACGATCTGGTTTAGAGCAGCCGTCAACATAGGCGACTTTTGATCAGGGCTATATCCCTTTAAATAAAACTCCGCAAAGTCGCAGGTGTTCTTATCTATCTTGAAGTCGACTTCGTTAGCGTTGAGGTAGGCAAAAACAGCAATCCGCTCTTTGATTGTCTCTGCATCACTCAAAGGATTGTTAAACATGGCGGCCAGCTTTTCGTGTCCTCCGATGGTCTGTGTTTTACCCAGCAATGCAAATACCGACTGTTTCTGCTGACTATTGGGCAAAAGCGCCAGGTCCGCCAAAGTTTGTTTATCAACCTCTAAATTCATGTAAGTCGGTCTTTTTCTTTATGTTAAATATAGACAACGTTGTAACTTGTTGAAAAATATATCGAAGCTTTTATTCTCTTATGTCTATAAACACAAGAAGCCGCCCTTTTGGACAGCTTCTTATGTTTTAACCTTGCTCGTTACCACCCGGGATTTTGAGTGAGTTTTTTATTCGTATTCATTTCCCGCTGCGGAATAGGCCATAATAAATACTGCTGTTTCATGGTTACGCCCTGTTCGTTGGGTGTGGTAAATGCGTCGCTAAACTTGTTATTGGTGACGTCATAGATCATGTGCGTGCGTTGTATATCAAAATAGGCTTTATCTTCATAAGCAAGTTCGTGATAACGTTCCTTCCAAATTGCTTCACGGAACTGATCCTGGGTCAGTCCGCTTAGAGCAGGTAGTTGCGCCCTTGCCCTTATCTTATTTACCTGGTCATAGGCTGCCTGGGTGGGGCCGCTAACCTCGTTACTTGCCTCGGCATAGATCAGCATCGCTTCCGGTAAACGCAAAAATGTCCAGTTCTCGTCACTTTGGCCATTTCCCAGTGCGCTTTCTACATGGAAGAATTTATAAAGCGCATGCTCGCCGAAAACTACGGTTTTCGTGGCATCGCCATATTGAGGGTAGTTTGAAAAGTAAAACTGGCGTTCTTGAGTACGCAAATCGCCCGGCTCATAACTAGCAAAAAAAGCATTGGTCGGGATCATTGCTCCCAGGTGATCACCGTATGCGCCAACAGGTAAATTAAAAGGTGTGGTTAATTGGGGGATGGCATTAGTGGCCACGCCTACAAGGTATTGCCCCTGGAAGATCAGCTCACCCAAGTTTTTATGGGCATTATCGTGCAGAAAAGCATAGTCTGTAAAAAGCGTATAATCATTCAATACCTTTTGGGCTTCGGTAGCAGCAAGCGCATAATTTGCGGTTTTTTGCAAAGGATATCCGGCTGTCGTTAGGTACACACTTGCCAGCAATGTTCTTACGGCTCCAAGTGATACCCTTCCGGTTTGATCGGTTTCTGGTAATTTTGAATTCTCTGCGGCTTGCAGATCACTTATGATCTGCTCATAAACCTTTTCGGTAGACGTACGTGAAGGGTAAAGGTCAGGGCTGCCAACAGAAACGGTGCTGGTAATTAGAGGAACATCGCCATACAACCTCACCAGGTGGTAATAAAAGAAAGCCCTTAAAAAGTAGGTTTCCCCTAATAGCCTGCTCTTAGTATCTCCATCCATACTGATGCCGGGAATACGCTCAAGCGCCAGGTTGGCATTGGCGATGGCATTATAGCTGTTTTGCCAAGCGTCTTCGAAGCCTGGGTTAACGGCATCGGTGCGTTGATTGATCACATTGCCGTTATTAACACTTTGACCCAATGAAGTGGCGTGCCCTGCAAATAGTTCTATGGTAATAAACGGGCTTTCGCCGTAAGCGTCCCCATTTTGAAAAAGGTGCAGTTGCGTGTATATCCCGTTAACAAATGTTTGTGCCTGCGAGGCCGAAGTGAAATAATTGTCTTTTATAAAGTTGCTCTTATCTTTTTCATCAAGATATTTATTGCAACTGCTTATCACCAGCGAAAGGATTATTAAGAAATAACCCACCCTATATTTTCTAAAATTTAATTTCATGATCTTTTACTTAAGCTAGGTTTAAAAACTTGCGTTAACACCAAACAGAAAGGTTCTTGGTTTTGGATAATCGTAAAACTGTATGCCCTGGGTAAAGTTGCTTGATCCGTTATAAGTGGAGGTTTCAGGATCGTAGCCGGTATATTTGGTGATCAGGAACAGATTTTGCGCCTGTAAATACAACCGCAAACGGCTCATACCGATTTTGGATGTAGCGGCTTTCGGGAATGTATAACCTAAAGTAACCGCCTTACCCCGTACAAATGAGCCATCCTCTACTTTAGTCGAGTAAATTTCGGTCTGGTATCTTACATAAGCAGGCCTGTCTTCGGCAATGCTTGTATTTTGGTTGGTTGGTGTCCAGGCATTCAGCACGGTAGCGTAACTATTTGCCTGACCGGTACGGTCCTGGCCTGAGTGACGGGTCAGGTTCATCACCTGGTTGCCATAATCGAACTGCAATTCAACAGCGAAGTCGAAATTTTTGTATTTAAAAGTATTGGAGAAAGTTCCGTAACCGTCAGGGGTAGATTTTCCTAAAACAGTTTTGTCGTCAGCGGTGATTTTTCCATCGCCATTTTTATCCCATATTTTTAGGTCGCCGGGCAATAGGCCATACTTTGCCGCCTCATTGGTTTCAGCAGTACCCCATGTGCCTAACACTTTATATCCCCAGAAAGTACCTGCAGGTAAACCTACCCGCATCAGGTTAAATTGCGACAGGAAGGTAGGACCAAGGAATATATCATCGTTAGAGCTGCCAAGATTTAATATCCTATTCTTCAGGAATGAAATATTAAATGAGGTATTCCATGAAAAATTATCAGATCTGATATTCTCTGTGTTGATGGTTAACTCGACGCCTTTGTTCTGCAGGCGGCCGATGTTTTCAAAAACAGAGCTGAACCCGCTTGTTTCTGGCAGCGGCGCATTGAGTAGCAGAGCTCGTGTCCGCTTTAAGAAGGCATCCGCTTCTATGTTGATTCGGTTATTAAACAATCCGAATGACAAGCCAAGGTCATACTCTGCGGTCTTTTCCCAGGCTAATTGATTGTTGCCGATGCTGGTCAGGCTTGTTCCAATCGACTGGCTGTTGTTGAACGGATAATTGTTGGTATTGATATTTGCCGGTGAGCGGTATTCTCCGATTTCGGAGTTACCCGTCAAACCATAGCTTAATCTTAGTTTCAGGTCAGAGATGGTTTTGTTGTCCTTCAGGAAATCTTCCTGCGATATTCTCCAGGCGACAGCTGCCGAAGGGAAGAAACCGTTTTTAACATTTGTTCCAAAGCGGGATGACCCGTCTTCACGGCCGGTTACAGTAACCAGGTATTTGTCTTTGTAACTATAGTTCACACGTCCGAAAAATGACCGCATTTGCCATGCATCATACCCCGAAGTAGGTATCCCTGGTATTTGCCCGCTTCCAAGGTTAAAATATTGGTAATAGTTGTCAGAAAGGTCCTGTGTAGAGCCATAGGAAGTCAGTTGCGAGAAGTTCTGCAGTTCGACCCCGGCAACAGCATTTAAAGTATGATCCTTGCCAAATGTCTTATTATATGTTAAGTGGTTCTCCCATTGCCAGAAGGTATTGTTGTATTGATTGATGGATGCAGAACTGTAAGTTTGGTTGGCTGTTGAACCACCCACCAGGCCGCTTTGGAAGTGCGGGTGCGTATTGCTCGACGCGGTAACACCGATGGTGCTACGCAGGTCAAGGCCAGGCAATATACTGAAGTCAGCATAGCCGTTACCGCTAAAAACGCGGTAATAGAACAATGACTTGATCTCGTTCGCCTGGGCAACAGGGTTGTCACCGCCTTCCATGTTTGGATAATCGGTACGCTTGCCGTAGCTGCCGTCAGGATATCTGATTGGGATGATTGGGATCATCTCGATCAACATACGGGGGATATTATTACCGCCGGTACCATCGTCAGCTGTCCGTGTTTCCCTGTAATCATAATTAAGGGTTGCACCCACTTTCAGCCATTTTTTGATCTGGTTATCAATAGCCAGGCGCGCATTGTAGCGTTTCTGATAACTATTGAGGATAATACCTTCGTCGTCGCCGTAATTTAAGAACAAGCCATAATTCAGGTTCTCCGTGCCGTTGGTGAATGACAGGTTGTGGTTTTGGCTATACGCAGTTCGCGTTGTCGCTTTTTGCCAATCTACGTCATATAAAGGGTTCAGGTTGGCGTCAAATAATTTGCCGATCAGCGCGGTTCTTATCACTTTAGGATCGTCGTTAACATACTTCCCTGCAGCCCAGCCAACGGGGTCGTATTTTTGAATATTTGCGTAAGACTGGTCTTCAACCGCCAGGAACTGTTTAGCATTCAATACTTTCAATTCCTTTGCCATTGTGCTGATACTTCCGTAAGCGTCATAACTAACACTACCGCCGGTCTTGCTGCCTCTTTTTGTGGTTATTAAGATTACCCCATTGGCTCCACGTGTTCCGTAAATTGCTGTGGAAGATGCATCCTTAAGTACGTCAATTGATGCGATGTCATTAGGATTGATAGAGGCGCCGCCTTCTGTCCAAACCACACCGTCCACAACATAAAGCGGGTCAGTACTGGTGTTGATCGAGCTATATCCACGTATCCTGATCTTTGTAGCTCCTCCAGGTGCGCCTGAGTTTGTCGAAACATTAACACCGGCAATTTTACCGGCCAGCTCTTCTTCCACGTTTATGGCAGGCCTTTCCTGTAATTGTTTGCTATTAACACTTCCTACAGAACCTGTAAGGTCAACTCGTTTTTGTGTACCGTAGCCCACAACAACCACCTGGTTAAGCTCTTTAGCTGCTTCGGTGAGTTTTACATCGATCTGTTCCTTGTTATTTACCGGAACTTCCTGTGTGTTATAGCCAATAAAACTAAATACCAGTGTGGCGCTGCCATCTACGTTGGAGAGCGAGTATTTTCCATTTGCGTCTGTTACCGCACCGGCGGAGGTCCCTTTAACTTTGACAGACACGCCGGGAAGTGGCAACCCTTTCTCGTCGCTTACCGTTCCCTGCACTTTTATAGCAACCACAACTGCCTTTACAGGTTGAGGCATTGCTTTAATGACGATGGTTTTCTCAAATATTTTATAGGTTAAAGGCTGGTCTTTGAAACATCGGTTAAGCGTTTCTTCAACAGAGGCGTTATCGACGTCAACGTCAAGCTTTATCGTTTTTGAAACAGCGTCGTCCTCAAATAGATAACTGTAGCCGCTTTGCTTTTTTATCAGCTTTAATACTTTATCAACGGATACTTGATTTTGATGGATTTTAATCCCCTGGCTAAATGTTTTGGCACTTACAGTAACCAGGCTTGCAAGCATAAACATAGCTGTTAGCTTCATAGCTAATAGAATTTTGAACAGGCCATGCCTGAGCACAGGCAAAGCCTTACGTTTGAATTTCATAAGTTTGTAGTGTTTGGGTTATTAACTTGGTTTTTCAATTTTCACGATTGTCAGAACAGGTAACCCGGACTTACGCCGGGCGGGCACTGCAATGCTGCCCGGCTTTTATTTTCCGATATGCTTTAGATTACCTTCGTTATCGTCAGGGGGCTCTTAATATGGGGTTCTTCATTATGCTATATTTTAAGTTAAACAATTGGTGTATCGCAACTGAGCAATCTGGTTTATTGTGAATAGGTTTAATTTTTATGTTTTTGATTGATGGAGGCTAAGGCGAAACCACTACGGTCTGCCCATCTATCCTGAAGTTGACGCCCATAAATTTTAACATCTCCAACAATTTGGAAAGATTAATATTTCGCGGAACGCTCGCTGTAAAGCGCCTCGGCTTTAGGTTGCCTTCGTAAATAACTTTTATATCGTACCACCTGGCCACCTGGCGCATAATGGCGTGTAATTCCTCACTTTCAAACTCGAAGCTGCCATTCTTCCAGGCAAGCACAATTTCTGTATCTACCGTTTTAACACTGATCGGCTCTAACCCCTGCTTGGAGACATTTGCTTGTTGACCGGGCTTTAAAAGTGCGGATTGCTGTCCGGAGGAAATCTTTACCGCTCCTTCTACCAGGGTAGTAGTGATGGAGCGTTCATCATCGTAAGCTTTTATATTGAAGCAAGTGCCTACATCTTCCACCTCTTGCTTACCGGTGACCACCCTGAACGGGACCTGCATGTTTTTGGCGACTTCAAAATAGACTTCGCCGGTGATGGTTACTTTTCGTTCTGTAGCCGGGAAGGTTGTTGGAAAGGTAATGGATGATGCTGCATTGAGCCATACCTTGGTGCCATCGCTTAACACGATCCTGAACTGTCCGCCTTTAGGGGTGGTAATGGTATTGTAAACAACCGCGGTACTTTTTGATGCTTGATCCGCCTCGTAAACTAATTGACCGGCGTTGGTCTTATTGAGTTTGGTAAGCCCCTGGTTGGCAATAAGCCCGTTTTTTGCGTCATTCAAAACCACCTTAGACCCGTCGGCAAGCGTCAGCATTGCTTTATCACCGCCGGGGGCAACATCGTTTACCTTAGTCTTTTTTTGATGGCTGGTGGCCAAGGATTGCGACTGCTGTTTTTTCAGATGAAAATGAACGGCTGCTATAATGACGACCACTACCAAACTTGCGGCAATCGAAGTCAGCCAGAGCAATGCCTTTTTCCCTGAACCTGAAGTTTTAAAGATCTGGTTGTTTATTTTATCCAGTATCCGTTCCCGAAGAACATCCTCGCTTTCGGCAAATCCTGACGGGATCTTTACCGGAGCATCCTGATCTGCATTGTACCACGCAGCAAATTCCTGCCTTTCGGCAGAAGTAATGGTTCCGTCGAGCCATTTTTGGGCAAGTTCCCGGTAGCGTTTTTCGTCAGGCTGGCTATTCATTCAACAGGTTTTAATGGTAAGTCCCCTGAATGAAGCCAATCCCTTACTGCCGGAAAAAAAAATTAAATTTTATAAAAGAAACTGACTCAACCGCGTACGCAATATTTTTAATGCTTTGCCCAGGTGCGCCTCGACCGTTTTTTCCGAGATCCCTAATTCCTCTGCTATCCTTTTTTGAGGGAAACCCGATTCGCGGCTCATTTTGAATACCAATTGGCATTTTGCCGGCAGCTCGGCAACAAATTGGGATAACTGGGTTTTCAGCTCTTCAAACTCCATCCACTCTTCGGTTGAGTTATCGGTTATGCTCATTGCATATTCATAATAATCGGCATATTTTTGGGCATGACTCTGTTTTTCCAACGTCTTGATGACACGGTATTTAACCGAAATAGCCAAATATGAGCTTAAGGAAATAATTGCCGACAGGTCTTCCCTTCTGCGCCAAAGCGACACAAAAATGTCCTGTACAATTTCCTCGGCCTCGTCCAGATCTTTTATCTTATTCGCAGCAATCCCGAATAACCGTTTCCAGTATCTGTTGTAGATTTCGGTAAATGCGGTTTTGTCGTTTGATTTTAAAAGATCTGTCAGTTCCCCGTCAGTCAGTAAATCATAATCGCGCATAATTGCCAATAATGGAAGTGATTGGATTACTGGGGTATTTGCTGATAAAAGGTACAATGTAGCGACCTGCACCGAGGTCCCTGTGCATATTGTTTCTCATTTATTAGGTGGTTGATGAAGACCAAATGTAAAGGATATGTTTCAAATTCAAACAAGCAAAACGTTAATTTTTTAATTAATGAGATAACTATTTCCATGAATTCGCTTTAATCGACGACTGCGTATATTTAAGATTAATTTTCTTAACTATTGCGGGTGTTCCACCCGTTCCATCTGTTTCATTTGTGCACACTGTTCCGTGGAACACTTCAAGATATGTATCGTGCTGAAAAAAGTTTACACTTGACTTAACCACCCTGATTCTGCCTGTTCGTCTATAATTTTCTCCAACCTGTCGATAAGATTTTTGCAAGTGCTAATAAAGTGTTCAATTTGCGGCGTCTCGATTGAGATTTAGTTGATTGCCTTTGATGGTAAGGTGAGTTCTGCGTGAGAAACAGAACGCACTATTTTTTATTTTCAAAGGCTGCATTGACGGCATTTGATCAGTTTGCATTAATTTCGCCATCAAAATCATAAACAAAAGTTTCTTCTTTACAGAGAAAACATCTTTATAGCTAGTAACAATCAGATCAATAATTGGTCAAATAAATGCCCCCGGCATTTATTTGCTGTCGGCAGCCCCAACGACAATATACGAAAGTGACCAATATAAATAGTGCTTAGTGAATTTTTGAGCACACGCACACCGTAACGAATTTTAAATTATCGGCACGATAAATATAACCTGTACGCGCTCTATGATAAAGAATATATCCAGATCACTAAAACCAAACCAAACATTGATCAGAAAAAGACCGGCATTTGCGATAATAATAGGTTGTGCAATGATGGCAAGCCTTGGCTGCGGGAATTCACAAGGCGGACAAAACCAGCAAGGCGGAGCGCCGGTTGCACAGGCTTACCCGGTATTGAAGGTAACCACCCATAACACCACGTTGCAATCGCAATACCCCGCTACGTTGCAAGGCGAGCAAAACATCGAAATCCGGCCGAAGATTGATGGTTACATTGAACATATTTATATAGACGAAGGCGCTACGGTTAAGAAAGGTCAGCTGCTGTTTAAGATCAACGCGCCGCAGTATCAGCAGGAGGTTAAAAATGCCCTTGCTGCCATTAACAGCGCCGAGGCCGATGTGAATACGGCTAAATTGCAGGTTGAAAAAACGAAGCCGTTGGTGGCAAAAGAGATTATTAGCGAATATGAATTGAAATCGGCGCAGGATGCGTTAAAAGTTAAGGAAGCGGCATTGCTGCAGGCCAAAACCACGCTTGCCAATGCCAGGACTAATTTGTCATACACCACTATTACCAGCCCGGTTGACGGGGTTGCGGGGATGATCCCTTACAAATTGGGAAGCCTTGTGAGCAGCACCACAACTTCGCCGCTCACCATGATCTCCAATATATCAAACGTATATGCTTACTTCTCGATGAATGAGAAGCAACTGCTGGATTTTTCAAGGCGATACAAAGGGAATACGTTAGAGGCAAAACTTAAACAGCTTCCCCAGGTTTCTCTTATCCTGTCTGACGGTACGGATTACCCGGAAAAAGGGAAAATAGAAAGTATCGGCGGACAGATAAACGCAGAAACAGGCGCAGCAAGTTTCCGGGCGACATTTCCAAACCCGGTAAGGTTGATCAGGAGCGGTGGCAGCGCTACTGTTGTTATTCCTGTGCCGGTAAAGGACGCTTTGCTGGTACCGCAGCGGTCGACGTACGAATTGCAGGGCAAGCGTTTTGTTTACCTGGTGAATGGTGATAAGGTAAAAAGTGCCGAGATAACGACCATGCCTGATGCTGCCGGTCAGTATTTTGTAGTTACGGATGGCATAAAGCCAGGCGATGAGATCGTTTACGAAGCCGCTTCGCCAATTGCAGATGGCACGGCTATTAAACCCCAAATACAGCCAGAAGGTGAAGTTTACAAAGACATTAAATAAACCGACAGCATAAAAATGACCTTAAAAGTTTTTATTGAACGGCCCGTGCTTTCTACCGTGATATCGGTGATCATTGTGATACTCGGTATTCTTGGCCTCATTGCGCTGCCGATCACTCAATATCCTGAGATAGCACCGCCAACGGTGCAGGTATCTACTTCCTACCCCGGTGCAAATGCGGATGTTGTGCTGAATAGTGTTATCGTACCGCTTGAAGAGCAAATAAACGGGGTGGAGAACATGACCTACATGACCTCGTCTGCAGGTAACGATGGATCTGCCGGTATCACCATCTTTTTCAAACAAGGCACCAATCCAGACCTGGCTGCTGTGAACGTGCAGAACCGTGTGTCGCGGGCAACGCCGTTATTACCGGCTGAAGTTACCAGGGCGGGGATTAGTACAAGTAAACGTCAGAGCAGTATGGTGATGGTATTTTCAATTAACAGTACCAGCAAAGCATACGATGCTACTTTCCTTCAGAACTACGCCAACATCAACGTAATCCCGATGCTGAAACGCGTCAATGGAGTGGGCGATGTTACTGCTTTTGGCACGCATGATTATTCCATGAGGATATGGCTGAAGCCGGATGCGATGGCTGCCTATAAGTTGGTGCCGGATGATATCAACAATGCACTTGCCGAGCAGAACATTGAAGCAGCTCCGGGAAAGATCGGCGAGAACAGCGACCAATCCTTTCAGTATGTGCTTAAATACAAGGGCCGTCTTAAAACGCCGCAGGAGTATGAAAACATTATCATCAAAGCAACGCCCGATGGACAGTTGTTGAAGTTAAAGGACGTTGCACGTATTGAGTTAGGCTCATTGGACTATTCGGTTACTTCTGCTACAGACAAAAAACCATCGATCGTTATAGCTGTGTTTCAGACCGCAGGCTCCAACGCTCACGCGATGATCAAGGATTGCGAAAAAACGTTGCAGGAAGCATCGAAGAGATTCCCATCCGGTATCGAATACAATATGATCTTTACCGCCAACCAATTTTTGGATGTATCGATAAAAAAGGTAGTGGAAACGCTGATCGAGGCCTTCATATTGGTTTCCATTGTTGTATTTATCTTTTTGCAGGATCTCCGCTCCACACTCATTCCTGCTATTGCGGTACCGGTAGCTATTGTGGGTACCTTTTTCTTCTTGCAGTTATTTGGGTTTACCATCAACCTGCTCACCTTGTTTGCTTTAGTACTGGCTATTGGTATCGTGGTGGATGATGCCATTGTGGTGGTCGAGGCGGTCCACGCCAAATTAGACCAGCACGTGCCTACTGCCAGGGCGGCGACATTGGACGCCATGAGTGAAATAAGCGGCGCGGTAGTGTCCATTACGCTCGTTATGGCGGCGGTGTTTATCCCAGTGACCTTCATCACAGGTTCGGTAGGGGTATTCTATAAACAGTTTGGATTGACGCTGGCTGTGGCAATCCTGATATCGGCGTTGAACGCATTAACGCTCAGTCCGGCTTTATGCGCACTGCTGCTAAAACCTCATCATGAAAATAAGTTACGCAAAGGCTTTCTTCAACGGTTTTACTCGGCGTTCAATGCAGCTTTTGAAGCCACAACGAAGAAATATAAACGGGCTGTGTTGTTCTTATCCCGCAGAAAGTGGATCGCAGTAGCCACTGTGCTGGTTTTTATGGCCTTGTTTGCATTTCTGCTCAAGGTTACGCCATCTGGTTTTGTTCCCAATGAGGATCAAAGCTTTATTATGGCCGATATTAGTCTGCCGCCTGCCTCATCGCTGGAACGCACTCAAAAAATTGCGGACCAGGTGGTAACGCTATCCCAACAACAGCCCGAAATGAACTCTGTGGTAGAGATTGCAGGTTCGGGTATTTTGAGCGGGGGCAATGGTGGTTCATACGGTTCGCTATTTATGAACCTGAAGTCATGGGAAGACCGGCCAGGAGCAGCACACAGTGTCGATGCGGTGATCGGGCATTTATTCGCGGCCACGTCGGGTATTAAAGGTGCAAATGTTTTTTTCCTCGCACCACCAACTTTGGAAGGCTTCGGCTTCACCAGCGGATTCGAGTTCCAGGTGCAGGACCATACCGGCGGGGATATTGTGCATTTCAGCGAGGTTACTAATAAATTTCTAGCAGCATTGAGCAAGCGCCCCGAGATTCAATACGCCACCAACTTTTTTAATGTCAATTTTCCGCAGTACCAGGTGGATGTTAATGTGGCAAAATGTAAAGAAGTTAATATTTCGCCGGCTACGGTACTTAATACTTTACAGGGTTATTATGGCGGGCTTTATGCATCAAACTTCAACCAGTTCGGGAAACAATACCGGGTGATGATCCAGGCTGATGCTGCTTATCGCGGTACGGTTCAAAGTTTGGACAAGATTTATGTACGCACTGCCAATAATAACATGGCCCCTATTACAGAATTTGTAACGCTTAAGCGGGTATATGGCCCTGAGTTTATTAATCGATTTAACCTCTTTACCGCGATAGCTGTTTCTGGGGCGCCAAAGCCGGGTTACAGTTCAGGTGATGCTATCAAAGCCATACAGGAAGTTGCTGCTAAGAATCTCCCTGTCGGATACGGTTTCGAATTCTCGGGATTAAGCAGGGAAGAATTATCCAGCGGTAACCAAACCCTTTTGATATTTGTATTGTGCCTCGTATTCGTTTATTTCCTGTTGAGCGCACAGTACGAAAGCTACATCCTGCCGTTTGCGGTAATTTTATCGTTATCGATAGGACTTGCCGGGGCGTTTATCTTTGCCAATATCTTTGGCGTGCAAAACAATATTTATCTGCAGATCACCTTGATCATGCTGATCGGCTTATTGGCCAAGAATGCCATTCTTATAGTAGAGTTTGCCGTATCAAGAAGACGTTCCGGGGAGTCAATCGTGCAGGCAGCAATTGACGGCGCTCTTGCCCGTTTGAGGCCGATCTTAATGACTTCCTTCGCGTTCATTTTCGGTATCATGCCGTTGATGGTGTCTACAGGAGCGGGGGCAGCGGGAAATAGATCGATTGGCACGGGTGCGGTTGGCGGTATGTTTATCGGCACCATTTTCGGCGTGTTTGTGATACCGGTTTTATTTATCATTTTCCAGAATATCCAGGAACGGATAAGCCGTAAGCCTGCTGTTGTTGAACCAGCTAAAGCCGATGTCGAATAGCACTTATAGAATTGAATTTTAATGACGACAAATACATTGCACAAATATCCAATGAACAAAAGGTTAGCCCTGTTTGCTCTGGCAACGGTAACCTTTTGCTCGTGTGTGACCAAAAAATACCAGCAGCCGGGAATGGCGGTTCGCGGAGAGTTATATCGCTCTGCAAATACTACTGACAGTACCACCATTGCTACCTTGCCCTATAGATCACTTTTTGCAGATACTATCCTTCAGAGACTGATTACGGAAGGCCTGAAAGAAAATCTCGATCTTAAAGTTGCCATGCAAAGAATGACCGAAGCGCGGGAAAACCTGCAGCAAAGCAAAGCGGCGTTACTGCCCGATCTGAGCGCAAGTGCAACAGCTACGCGGTCTAAGTTATCAGCCGCCTCACAGAATCTTCCGCCGGAGTTGGCGAATGCTTATCCGTTAACATCTACATCTTACCAGGCTAACCTAAGCACGAGCTGGGAGGCCGATATTTGGGGCAAGCTCGGGAGCTCTAAGAGGAGTTATCTGGCCTCTTTCCTGCAAAGCGATGCCGCCAGAAGAGTTATCCTGACGCAGCTTATTTCCGACATTGCGACCAATTACTATAAGCTTCTTGCCTACGATGAGCAGCTGAAGATAGCCGAGCAAACGGTGAAAAACAGGAGCGAAGATGTTACAACTATAAAGGCCCTAAAAGAAAGCGGCATGTCCAACGGCGCCGCGGTGGTACAAAGTGAAGCCAACCGTGCATCGGCTCAATTGCTGATTCCCGATATCAAGCGGAACATCAGGGAGACAGAGAACACCCTGAGCTTGCTTTTGGGCCGCGTACCGGGCGAGATCAGAAGAGGTTCGCTGACCGAACAACAACCTTATCAAAATCTTCAAACCGGTGTGCCTTCGCAGCTGATGAAGAACAGGCCGGATGTACAGCAGGCGGAATTTGCCTTTCGTGCTGCTTTTGAAAGTGTGAACGTGGCCAAAACCTATTTCTATCCGCAGTTGACTATAACGGCACAAGGTGGTTTCTCTAACCTGACAATCAAAAACTTTTTCGACAATTCGATATTTTATAATATCATCGGTGGTTTAACGCAACCTATTTTCAATAAACGCCAGAATAGGACCAGGCTGCATGTTGCCCAGGCCCAGCAGCAGGAAGCATTTTATGCATATCAAAAAGCCTTGCTGAACGCAGGTTCGGAGGTATCAAACAGCCTGTACAGCTATCAAACAGCGGTTGAAAAACAAAGCACGCGTAAAGATCAAATTGCATCGCTTGTGAAGGCAGTTGATTTTACCAAAGAGTTGCTTCGTTATAGTTCCGCAACGAACTATACAGATGTACTGACTTCGGAGCAATCGTTACTGTCGGCGCAACTGGATGGCGTTAACGACCGCTTGCAGCAATTGCAGGCCATCGTTGATTTGTATAAAGCACTTGGCGGGGGATGGCAATAAAAAAAAGACATCTACATAAACACACTAATGAAAACATCGATCAAACACCTATTAACCGGAGCACTCGCGCTGACAGGCCTGGTGCTCGCGTCCGCTCAAGCCGGGGCGCAATCATTACCGCCGGTGGAAACACAAGCGCCTACGGCAGATTATAAACCCGCTTTCGCAGGCCAGACCAGGGCACCGGGCGCACAAACGAAAACCAAGCTGGATGTTCGGGTTCTTAATCACGACCTCAAACAGCCCTTTTCGCTTCGCTGCCTGCCAGATGGCCGCTTTATTGTGACTGAAAAAGGCGGCACTATGCGGATTCTAAAGGCCGATGGCAGTTTTGATAAAGAGATAAGCGGCTTACCGAAAGTGGCGGTTGGCGGCCAGGGTGGATTGCTGGATGTTAATTTTGATTCCAAATTCGCGCAAAACAGGACCTTGTTTTGGACTTATTCCGAGCAGGTTCCCGAGGGCTTCCAATTAGCGGTCGCTAAAGGAACTTTGTCAGTTGATGGCAGCAAACTGGAAAACGTTAAAGTGATCTATCATGCAAAACCAGCTTATGATGGTCACCTTCAGTTTGGCTCGCGGATTGTTTTTGATAAACAGGGCAACCTGTTTGTGAGCACCGGCGAACACAGCGCCGACGAGATGCGCATAAAGGCGCAAGACCTAAGCACAGCCATCGGCAAAGTTTTACATATCAACAGGGACGGCAAGCCTGTACCTGGCGGACCGTTTGCACAAAAGGCGAACGCATTACCCGAAATATACGCCTACGGATTTAGAAATCCTGAAGGGATGACTATGAACCCGGCAACGGGAGAGCTGTTTGAATCAGAGTTTGGCCCGCGAGGCGGCGACGAGATCAATGTGATCCGTCCCGGTAGAAATTATGGATGGCCGGTGATTACTTACGGCATCGAATATAGGGGCGTAAAAGTTGGCGAAGGCATTACCCAGAAAGAAGGCATGACCCAACCCATTTATTACTGGAACCCCAGCATATCGCCGTGTGGTATCACTTTTTACGAAGGAAACCTCATCCCAGAATGGAAAGGGAATTTGTTTGTCTGCTGTTTAAGCGGGCAGCATATTATCCGGTTGATCTTGAAGGGCGATAAAGTTGTTGCCGAAGAGCGTTTACTGAAAGATAAAAATGAACGCTGGCGCTCACTTGCCACCGGTAAGGATGGTGCTTTTTATGGTGTTACGGATAACGGGAATCTGTACCGGATAGGGAAATAAGGGCAGGCGAATTCCTGCGCGTCATTGATGTGGTGGCGAGTCGGCAGGAAAACTCACTAAGTGTCATCGTACCAAACCTATTCCCAATTCCTGCGTTAGGTCTAACAATGATATTCACAGCCCTATCAGCAGAAAGGATTTTTAAATGAGAGTTGCCATACTGGCTCCTGTGGCCTGGCGTACACCGCCCAGGCATTATGGCCCCTGGGAGCAGGTTGCCAGTAATATCACCGAGGGTTTGGTTGCTAAGGGACTGGATGTTACCTTATTTGCAACTGCTGATTCGATAACCGGCGGCAGGCTTGATTGGGTGATTCAACAAGGGTATGAAGAAGACCGCTCACAGGATGCCAAGGTAGCTGAGTGTCTTCATATCAGCAACCTGATGGAAAAGGCCGGCAATTTTGATATCATTCACAACCATTTTGACTTTTTACCACTCACCTATTCCGGGCTGATCAAAACGCCGGTGGTAACCACTATTCATGGCTTTTCATCGCCAAAGATCATTCCTGTTTATCAGAAATATAATAAAAGTTCACATTACGTTTCTATCAGTAATTCCGACAGGAGTCCCTTACTTACCTACGCTGCTACCATTTACAACGGGCTACGGGTGAGTGATTTTGAATTTCAAAGTAGACCCGAAGATTACCTGCTTTATTTTGGCAGGATCCACCATGATAAAGGCACTGCCGAGGCCATAGAGATTGCAACAAGGTCGAAGAAGAAATTGCTGATTGCAGGGATAATACAGAATGTCAATTATTTTGAGCAAAAAGTAAAGCCGTTTTTAAGTGACCAGATAGTTTACGTTGGCGAGGCCGGTCCGGAGAAAAGAAATGAATTGATGAAAAATGCCCTCGCATTGCTGCATCCAATAAATTTTGACGAGCCATTCGGCATGAGCGTTGCCGAAGCTATGCTTTGCGGTACGCCGGTGATCGCTTTTAACCGGGGATCGATGAGTGAGCTGATCATTCACGGTAAAACCGGCTTTTTAGTGGATACTACCGATCAGGCCATTGAGGTCGTTTCCGACCTCGCCAAAATCAACCGCCTGGAATGCCGCAACTGGAGCGAAGAACAATTTTCGCAGGAAAGGATGGTGGATGAATATGTTAAGCTTTATGAGCGCGTGCCGGGAGCCAGATAACATAAACAATATAGGTAAAAACATGGTTTTAAGTTTAGGGATCAGGAATTATCCGGGTTCTGTTGAATTGTTTTAAAGCTTTTTCGCCATGGACATACTCATTAAAATCTTCGGGGAGGGGAAGGACCTTACCGCCTGGCAAATGAGCAGCCGCGGTATCGTCGTATTTATTATCGCCTTACTGCTGATAAGAATCTCGGGACGGCGTTCCTTTGGTATCAGGACACCACTGGACAATATCATTATCATTTTACTGGGAGCCGTATTAAGCCGTGCTGTGGTGGGTGCTTCGCCATTTGTGCCAGTTATTGTTGCATGTTTTGTAATAGTCACTTTTCACCGTTGTATTGGGTGGTTGATTGCGAATTCGAAAGTAATTGGGAAGCTTGTCGAGAGCGATAAGATCGTGCTTTATGAAAAAGGCAAATATATCCCGAAACACTTGAAACGAGTGCAGTTAACCGAAGAAGACGTAATGCAGGGTGTGCGAAAATCGGCCCTGACGGAGGATCTCAATGAGATCAAACAGATCTACATAGAGCGCAACGGTGAAATAAGCGCGATAAAGAAATAATAAATCTGGAAACCAGATCAAATAAGCAGGTGTTATTATAGAAACGAGTAGTTTAAAGCTTTTATTAATCTAAATTATCAGCTTATGAGATCATTATTGTATATCATCGCCGTAATACTCGTAATCGGGTGGGCGATAGGCGTATTTGCGTATTCTGCCGGCGGAATAATCTATGTTTTGCTTATTCTTGCATTAATAAGTTTTCTATTAGGCATTATTCGCGGAGGGCCATCAGCGGTCTGACATAAAGGAAGAAAGGCGGTATAAACCGCCTTTCTTATTTAAAAAATTTTTCAGCACAAAATTCATGGCAGGTCGGTTATCTATATGTTAACCTAATATTAAATGAAAACATTTACCGTAGTAATTGAAACACCCAAAGGCTCAACCTTAAAGTATGATTATGAAGAAAAACTGCACGGATACTGCCTAAGCAAAGTGATGCCAACCGGGATGGTTTTCCCGTATGATTTTGGCTTTATCCCGGACACTAAGGGTAACGATGGCGACCCCCTGGACGTTATTGTTATATCGGAGTTCTATAGTTTTCCAGGGTGTATTATGCAGTGCCGGATCATCGGTTGTATCCTGGCAGAACAGCAGTCGAAAAAAGGAATGGTGCGTAACGACAGGTTTATTGCGGTTCCGGAATTATCGTTAGTTTTTAGTGAGGTGCAAAATATCAGTGACATGCCAGACAAACTCATCACCGAATTGAGTGATTTTTTCGTTAACTACAATCGTATTGAACAAAAGGAATTCAAACCGTTAGGCACTATCGACGCAAAAGAAGCCAGGAAAATGATAAAAAAATCAAAAGAAGATTCCGAATAACACGACTAAATAGGATGAAACAGGCAGAGCAATTTATACCGGAGCAGGAGATCGGCAGTCAGACTGACTTTTCTGAAGAAAAAAAGTTTAAAAATCAAGCGCAGGCACATGAAGGTTTTAAACGTGCCGCGGCCAGATTACTTACGATAAGCGAATGGCACAATTATGCAGGAGCCGGGTCGTCGCGCTTTTGCCTAACGAATAATCTGGGCGATGAAGTGACCGGCTTTGCTGATGAAGGTTTTTTATTTAACATCGATTTGCCGGTGCCTGGTTCCAGCGCCGGTGATGGGCTTGAATGGGTAATGGTTGAGCGTCTTGAAGCTAAGGACGATGCCAAAGCTGCTGAAGAGTTCATAGCAATGACGGTACGTCCTGTGCCGGATCCGCGGACGGCGGAGCCTGAAATAGCACATTTTTATAAAGACGTTTCCACGAGTACTTTCATTGTTAAAAGGGTTGGACAAACAGTCAGCGCTGCGGTTCATGGTCGTAATGAAACGCCCAATAATTCAGCTGTGAACCTTCATGATAAGATCAGAAATACAATCGTCGCTTTAACTGCCAGGGTAGGTATGTCGGGTCCTCAATGGAAAAAACTGGTCAAAGGGCTGCTGGGATAGATTCACTCCCGATATCAATCTATACTATTTCCGTTATCGGTCAATTCTGCCAGGATTGATTTCAGGGTTCTGAGTACGATCGGGTGAAATCTCTGGCGGTTGTGTCCCAGGGGCCTCTTCAGGCGATTTAGGCACACCAGGGTCATTCGGTTGTTTTATTTCCGGACTTTGCGGAGTTACCGGCATTTCTTCCGGCTCATTCGGTATGGTTTGTTTCTTACCCATATTATATATGACCACCGGCTAACTAAAATGTTTTAATTCAATAAAAAATTGCCGGTTTTCTGAATGCGCTTCATTATAACTAACATTTATTTCCTTGTATATTTATAGAATGAGACCCGGAGCAAAATTTTTACACTCACTTTTCGAGGTAACACATGTCGAATTTCAAACGTACGACATACTGAATCACAAATTGCTTTTTTCGAGCGGTGTGGTTCAGCAATTGTTGGGATATACTCCGGATGAATATCTTGATTTAAGCCAGGATTTCTATAAAAACATCCTTTACCCCGAGGACCTCAAAACAGTCCAGGACACGATTGCAAATCTGCTGCAAGCGAAAAACGGGCAAATAGTGGAAATGACCGTACGCTTGCGCAAGCGCAGCGGCGATTATATATGGGTATATTCGCGCCAGATGATCTATGAAAAAAATCCCGTCAACCATATCTGCACCATCATCCGGGAGGTTGAGGATGTAACGAAGCTCGTCGAGTTGCAGGAGGAGCTTAAAGCAAAAGTTGATCAGCTAAAGATTGTTTCCTATAAAAATTCGCATCTGCTGCGGAGCCCCGTCGCTAGTATAATCGGCCTTGTGGACCTGGTGGAGGAACACGGAATTACAAGCGAGCATAACCGCCAAATTTTATATTATCTGAAAGAAGCCATTATAAAGCTCGACGAGGTAATCCACGAAATAAATGATTCGGCGCATATCGATTAGCGGCCCGGCAATCATCTTTTTATTACTTCTCCCTTCCATTTTATAGCTGAATTTTCCTTTTTGTCATAAAATGTTCGACATCGCATAACCAATATTTATTGGTCTGCGTATAAGTATGATATCGCCTTTATCTAAGGCAATAACAATTCTTTAATAGTTATTAACCGTTTAAATTTTAAAAATATGAAGATCCTGGTAGCTGAAGACGATCAATTGATGATTAAGATGCTTGAGTTCCGTCTTAAAAAAGATGGGCATGAGGTGGTGATAACAAACGATGGTCGTGCAGCAGTGGAAAAGTTGGATGATTTTCAACCTGACTTGATTATTACCGATATCATGATGCCCTATTTATCGGGGCTGGAAGTAGTGAGTGCTGTGAAAAAACGTTATCCAACCGGTACACCGGTAATTGTCCTGTCTGGAATGGGCCAGGAAAACGTGGTGCTTGAAGCGTTCCAGCTCGGCGCTGATGATTATATGACAAAACCGTTCAGCCCCAACGAGCTATCAGTACGTGTACGCCGGTTTGAGGCTCCCGTAGTTAAATAAATGTACCCGGCTTATAACAATACGAAATTGGTCAGCAAAGCTTATTTACTTTCAGTATATCATATCTGGCATCTACAAAATATTGTACTTGCCAGTATTATTCTATTGATCTTAGGGCTTTTGGTTTACATGTTATCTTACCTGTATTTCAAAAATCTTTATGATAAAAAGTTTGATAAATGGAGCCTGATATCAGACCTGCTGATACGCAAAGCAGTGTTCTATGACGACGAAGAATTAAATGGGGATGCTATGATCCCGGTTACTTCACGCGCCGAAAAACTGATGAGCAACAAGCATTTCAGAAAACTGCTTGTAAACGAGATCATGTCGGCTAAAAGAAGCATTTCGGGCATATCGGCTGATAATCTGAAACTTCTTTATGTGCAACTGGGCCTTGATAAATATGCGATAGATAATTTAGCGAGCAGCAGGTGGTATATAAGAGCAAAGGCTATACAGGAACTCACGGTTATGGGCATGAGCGAACTGATAGACCAGTTATATCCGTATACTGATGACAAGAATGACCTGGTACGTATGGAGGCCCAGTCGGCGCTGATTGCATTCTATGGTTTTGAGGGTCTTCATTTTTTGGATACAGTAACTTCTCCTATTTCAAACTGGCATCAAATAAAATTATTGCAGCAATTGTCACATTTGCCACCTGCGAATGTTGAAATGGCCCAGTGGTTTAAATCAGCCAACAGTAGTGTAATTGTGTTTGCATTAAAACTGGCAAGGATTTATCAGCGGTTTGACTGCTATTACGATATAATATCTTGCCTCGATCATTCAGATCCAACGGTACGATTTGAAGCTATCCATTGTCTTAATGAGATCTATATTGAAGAAACATCTGACGACCTGATATCAAGATTTATTGGCGAAGTTTTGAAGAACCAGCTGGCGATTATAAAAGTAATGGAGACCGTCGGTACGGAAAAAGACGTAATGTTCCTGCTCGATCTGTTAACTCACGAAAATGACGAAATAAAGATTAGCGCTGCCCGTGCTCTTGTGCAAAGCAACAAGGACGGAATGACATCCCTTGAGAAATATTCAAACGAGTCAAATCAATCTATTAACGAAATAGTAATGCATATAAAAGGAGAAATAGCAGCATGAGTTGGCAAACATTTATATTTCACTTTTTTACCTATGGCATTCTGCTATACTCCATTATACTTTTGATATGCTATCTTTTAATAGGTGCGTTTTCCATTAGCGAAACGCGCTCCTATCTGCATAAAAACAGCTTTACAGATTATCGCATGCTGGCGTCTTCAACCGAAACACCAAGCATGAGCATATTGGCTCCGGCATATAATGAGGGTGCGAATATTATTGAAAACGTTCGGTCATTGCTCTCTCTGCATTATAACAACCTCGAGGTTATTATCATTAACGATGGCAGCAAAGATGACTCGCTTGAGAAACTGATCCGGGCGTATGACCTGTATAAAGTAGATTTCTTTGTAAACCAACAAATAAAAACCAAACCGGTTAGGGGCGTTTATAAAAGCACCAACCCGGTATATCGTAAACTGATCGTAGTAGACAAAGAAAACGGTGGTAAAGCTGACGCACTTAACGTAGGTGTTAACATCGCCAAAAACGATTACTTTGTTTGTATTGATGTGGATTGCGTGCTGGAACAGGATTCGCTTTTAAAACTTGCCAAACCCTTTCTTGAAAGTACTAATCAGCGTGTGATAGCTGCAGGCGGCGTAGTGCGTATTGCCAACAGTTGCGAAATTGAAGGCGGGCGATTGGTAAAGGTACACCTGCCCAAACAGTTTTTGCCAAGAATCCAAACGCTCGAATATATACGGGCCTTCCTGCTTAGTCGAATGGCCTGGACCAAGCTGAATGGTTTATTGCTTATTTCAGGAGCTTTTGGTGCGTTTGACCGCGAGATTGTGATCCAGTGCGGTGGTTATAATACAAATACAGTTGGTGAGGATATGGAACTGGTAGTGCGTATGCGCCGCTACATGGAAGAGCTTGACGAGCCATACAAAGTTGCCTTTATTCCCGATCCTTTATGCTGGACCGAAGCACCGTCAACTTTCAAAATTCTGGGCCGCCAGCGCAACCGCTGGACCCGTGGAACAATTGAAACCCTGCGTTTACACAAGGTAATGCTTTTCAATCCCCGCTATGGCATTTTAGGGATGCTGAGCTATCCTTATTGGCTGTTCTTTGAATTCCTGGCACCTATAATTGAATTTTTCGGAACCATCGGCATGATCTATTATTGCTTCACCTATGCCATTAACTGGTCGGCTATTTTGATCCTGATAGGCGTGTTGTGTTTGGGTATACTCTATTCCATTTTTGCCATCATGATGGAAGTGCTTACCTACAACCAATACAGGGGCCGGAAAGATATTTTAGGACTGGTAGGTGTTGCCATCCTGGAGCCCTTTGTGTTCCATCCCTTTGTGGTATGGTCTGCCATAAGAGGTAATATAGACTTATTAAGAAAACGCAATTCCTGGGGCGAAATGACAAGAACGGGCCTGGCTACAGAAAAAAAAGCGTGATAGTACTAAACAATGGAAAATAAAAAAACTAAAAGAAAACCGCTTTCAAGAAAGCTTGTGCCTGCGGCCTTATCGTTCGCCCAGCTTTCGATCATATGGCTGATGATCATTTTTATATTGAGCATTTTTGAAGTCATTTATAATGGCATCGCTCATGAGTTACCTAAAAGTCTTTTTGCAGTATTAGGCTGGTCATTCCTGAATGACCTGGTATTCTGGTGCAAGGGTTTGATTTACTTTTTACTGGTGTATGTGGTGTTTCATCTTATTTCAGCAAAGCTTGCACGCATAATCTATTGTGTATTTATTGTCTTTATGGCGATCGTGCAACTTAGCCTAACCTCCTATTTTACTACAGCGATGGTTCCGCTTGGGGCCGACCTGTATGGCTATTCAATGGCCGATATTAAACAAACTGTTGGTGCGGCAGGTGGTGTAAGCTTTTTCCAGATCATCGGTTTTATCGTAGTCATTGGGGGAACTATTACCGCATTGCGGATGCTGCCCGCCAGGCTGAGGGTAAGTCGATATGTCGTAATAGCTTTACCGCTGTTATCACTCCTTTTATTTGTAACCAATGCCGGCGCGATGATCCATCCCGGAAGTTTCAAATCAGACTATGCAAACAACTTAGTTATTAATAAATCAGATCATTTCTGGAGTGAATCTTACAAGCACTTTTTCCTTTCAAATGATGAACTTGATATTTACGCCGATAGCTATATAAGTGATTACGATAACAACGCAACCAGCAAAATAGCATTTAAATATACTGATCCGACTCATTACCCTTTTTTACACAGCGATGCTTCTTCGGATGTTTTGGGTCCGTTTATCAAAGGAAATTCAACACCTCCAAATATTGTAATTATCCTGGTGGAGGGTTTGGGCCGTGCATTTACCAATGAAGGTGCTTACCTGGGAAATTTTACGCCATTTATCGATTCATTATCCGGAAAAAGCCTTTACTGGAAAAACTTCTTGAGCGAAGGTGGCCGTACTTTTGCGGTTTTACCATCCGTACTTGGCTCGCTGCCGTTTGCCCAAAATGGCTTTCTCGAGTTGGGCGATAAAATGCCTTCACATTTATCTCTACTAAGTCTCTTAAAATATAACGGTTACCATACTTCATTTTATTATGGTGGCGATGCCAAGTTTGACAACATGGCAACCTTCCTGAATAAAAACGCTATTGATGAGCTGAATGATGGGAAATCGTTCCCCGCGGGATATACCAAATTGCCTGCGCCTAACGGCTTTTCATGGGGGTATAATGACAAAGAACTGTTCAGGCATTACCTGGTTACCCGCGATGAAAAAGCAACAACGCCACAGCTGAGTGTTGTATTAACCGTGTCAACCCATAGCCCTTTTGTTATAAACGAGGAAGATAAATACCTGACCAGGTTTGAAAAACGCCTGACCGAACTAGGTTATGATGACACTAAAAAGAATGAATGCCGCAATTATAAACTCCAATATGCCAGTATCTTGTACATGGATGATGCCTTGCGCGGTTTCTTTAATGCGTACAGCAAGCGCAGCGATTACAACAATACCATATTCCTGATCACCGGCGACCACCGTATGCCGGAGATTCCGATGAGCGATAAGATCGACCGTTATCATGTGCCGCTGATTGTGTATTCGCCGATGCTTAAGCGCACAGCTCAGATGTCATCTGTTTCAACGCATTTCGATATTAGTCCAAGCTTGATGGCTTATTTGCAGCACAACTATCAGGTGAAAGGTCCTTCACTGGTAAGCTGGATGGGACAAGGTTTGGATACCAACCGTAATTTCGAGAACATACACAATTACCCGCTGCTCCAAACCAAAACAGATATGATCGACTTTATTATGGACGATTATCACCTGAATGGCAATAACCTGTTTAAACTGAATGCAGAGCTTGGAGAAGATCCAATACAAGATGAAGCCAAAGCCAACCAGCTTAAGAATGCTTTCGATCAATTCAAGAAAAAGAATACACAGATCGTTACCGGCAATTGGATCATACCGGATTCAATTCATCAACATTATAATCCTGTTAAACATCAATAATTAACATCCGATAAAAGCGAAAAGGTGGCTTCACATGAAGTCACCTTTTTTATTACCATTTGTATTCGATATTTAATCAGAATTCGTAGCTAGCTCCACCCTGGAATATAAATGAGTTTTGGTGGTAAGATAGGCTGACTACACGGTCATTCAATTTGTTAAACCTATCAAAAGGTACTTTTTGGTCCATGTTGAACGTCTCCAGTTTTTGCAAAGTATGACCGGCTATCATGCTCAATTTCTAGCTTTTACCCGGTTTAACTTCATAGTTCAGGCCGGCACTATTTTGCCGTAAATGCAGGTGCTGCGGTTGCCCGTCGTCATTTAAATGATACACACTTCCATCTAAAACACTTGTAATACTCAATGTTTGAGCTTCCGTTAGTTTGGTAGCCATTGCGGTACAACGGCAGTGAAACTCCACTTTATATCAACTATATTTTAAATAAGTTTAATCTATGTAAAAAATTAAAGTCCCCTGTGGTTTACTTACCGCAGAGGACTTTAAGAAGATTAAAAAAAGTAAAAATGTCTTATATCTATTTTATCAAAAGGATATTATTTTGATGTGAATACCTTCACATAATCAACATACATTATCCCGCCTGCCTGTATGTTTGCTGATGTTAGTGACGAATCGTAAAACCATCCTCCTATAGGTGCGGTCAATGAAAGCGTCTGCAATGTGCCGAAAAGGTTACCAATATACCCTCCCGCAGTTTTCACTTCAACGAGCTTTCCGTCAAGATAGGAGTTAAGTGAATTTTGCGTCCATTCCATAGTATATACATGATAACAGTTAGCAAGATCTTCACTGGTAGGATTAAAATAATGGGAGCCGGTGGCCAGGCTAACATTAGCCGAAGTACCAAATTTGTAGTCAGTTGAATACATTGAAGTAGTGTTGCCCTGTGCTTCAACGCAATCAATTTCGCCGCCGGTAGGCCATACTCCGGCACCGTATGTCCAGAGCAACGAAGTAATCCCCGTACCCTTTGCTATCTTTATTCTTGCCACTATGCGAACTTTGGGCGCCGTGGTATTAGCTGAAAAAGTCTGTTTTGAGGTAAGCCATGCGGAAGTAAAATCGAATGATGAAGTATTGGAACTACCTACCGTTGTTGGTCCGGTAACTGCCTCACGTTTGGTCGCGATCTGCAAAACTCCATTGACGATTTGGGCATTCGCCGGTTCATTACATTGTATTACGCCCTGCTGGCCGCCGGTAAGCACATTCCAGTTTGAAAGATCATTAAATTCGTCATCGAAGGCTTTGGTCCATCCGTGATTAGTTAAAGTGGTATCGTTGACATCAAAATCACAGACTGCTGTTGCTGTGACCGGGTTTATATTCGTCGTGTTACTTGGCTTATTTTTGCTGGTTCCATCACCAGATTTGCTGCACCCGCCCAGCGCTATCAAACCCATGATAGCTATACCGGAATAAAGTTTAGTTTTACTTAACATACTGATTTTATTTAGGTATTAAATGTACTGTTCCTCGATATAGTTATGCTTATGAAAAAAGCATGCCATAACTTTTTATATTCAATTAAATTATTAACCATAGCGCTCAATTACTTAACCTTTCGTAAAAAATTATTGATTCTTAAGCTAATCGATACACAACGGTATCATTTGTCAATTTTTTAAAGTGTGGCAATTCTTCCCCAATTTTCATTTTTACTCCCCGTATCAGCTTTATCATCATGACTTATTTCTTTACAGCCTTCTGCTCGTCCAGAATAGCAGTGATCATAGGCCGGTAAAATGTCCAAAAAAAGCTTTTACGTTCAGCAGGGTCGTCGGAGTTATAGAACATCCATCTAAACATATTTATGCCTTTAAAATAAGATGTTCCCATCCCGATAGGATTATCACAAAAATCACCCGAAAAGTAATAGAACTGATAATCTTTATCCTTATGCATTATAATGGCCGGAAAAGAAGCAGGTATATTGTATTTCTTCAATTCGGCAGTACCGGCAGCATTCAGGCTGATATCAAATCTTGATACCGCGTGATTGATCGATAATGAAGGCTCAATGATATCAAACCAAAATGGGTACTTCATCTTTTCGGGCAATCCGAATGCTTTTTGTCCGTAGCCAAATGATATGATATGTGGTATAGGATCGGTTAAATGTGTACTGTCTTCCAGGATAACAATCCGGTCGTTGTCATTACTCACAAACGCAAGGCCTGCTTTATGGAAAGGCCACTTTTGTTCGTGCTGCCCTTTATAGTTATTTATAAGCCAGCGGGGCAATTCTTTATTCCTTATGGTATCGAAACTGTCAAAGTATCGTGCGGTCCAGCCGGTCCAATGCATACCGAACATTTTCTCGAATTTATTGCGGTTATCGGCATTGGTCGGTGAGCCTATGGTGTTAAACTCGGTAATGATGAGTTTATGCTTATCTTTCATATTCTGCAAAAACTCAATATCCTGTGAGCTCATCCCACCGTAAATGACATTGGAACGCTCTGTATTCTGCTTTTGGCTGTACCACTCGTTCCGGTAAATACCGTAGGTGTCAGTATAATAAGCCAGATCGGCATCGTTGGCCAGTTGCTTTAATTGATCTGATGAAAATCTTTCCAGCCCCTTCAACTTGAATTTTTCGTCATCTTTCGGGAAAAACCCAAAATAATCGCGGCTATTCTTATAGGGCTGAGTTGATGTTTTGGTAAAACGGTTGTGATTAAGTATCCACCAAAGCGAGATATGTTCCTGCGCATCGGTATTTAGCACCGTTTTATCAACTATTGCAACAACCAGTTTCTTCTTGGGTGTGAAAAACCACCCCAGCCACATCACTACCGGTAAAATAATGATGGCAGGTATAATCAGTTGTAAAAATTTTCTCTTCTTCATTTAAACTTAAAATCTTCTTTGATAACCTATACCTAAATCCAGCTGATTACCCCATGATTGAAATCGATATTCCTGGTGATCTAAACTCGCTGTGACAAATATGATGTTACGCTTTTGGAATGAGTGCCAGAATGCCGCTGTAATATTATTTGAACGAAGTTTATAATTCTGACCATTATTCAGCAGGATAATATTACGAGGGTCATCCGGCGAAATACCGGTACCTATACCTAAAGAAATATAATCATCAGCACCGCCGGTATAATATCTTGCTTTAATAGAATACGACTGCGAAACCGAACTGTTAGAAGGCGTCAGGTAGGTACGGAAATTAAACCAGAAGCTTTTGTAATATTTACCTATGGAAGCGGTGTATATCCAGGTATCGCCTGTAAAGTGCAAGTATCTGAAGCCACCTTCTGCCTCAAAGCTTGCAGGCAAATTGGCATACAACGAAAAACCAGCCCTCGTTTTAGGGAATATACCTACGTCGCCTGAATAAGCGCCACTCATGTACGCATAAAAGATTTTTGATATGTGCGGATAGGCATCAATCTCGTATTGCAGCCCATTTGTGCTAAAACGATTGGCATAATTCACATAGCCAATGATAGAGCCGATATCAGTTTGCCTTGCATACTCCACACTTGCAAGGTGCCACGGCACATTGAATTGTTTATCAAATGAAATGTAATCATAGGTTATACCTACTTTGTTTTTTGAGGTATTATCCTTTATCCTGTCAGCCAGGGCACGCGCACCCGAATTTCCCGGGTCAGCTTTTATTAAAGTATCCAGCGTGTTGCCGGCTTCAGGGTAACGCTTCAGATCGTTTAATACTTTGGCTTTCAGTAACAATAGATCTTTGGAATCTGGATGATATTTCAGTCCGCTGCTCACAATACCTAATGCACCATTTGAATCATTATTCCAGTATTCCAAACTACCATAACCGAAAGCGGCGTCTGCATTATCGGGATGCTTGCTCAATACCTTTTTAAATTCGGCCCTGGCGCTATCGGTTTTATCCGACCATGTATATACCCTCCCTAAAAAAACACGGATATCTGAATAGTCGGGACTTTTTGCTAAAGCCTGTTTACTCAAACCTATGGCTTTGGGATAATTTTTTTCGTCAAAAGCAGCTTTACGCGCCCGTTGGAACAACTCATCTGATGAAAGCCCTGTCTGGGCAAAAGATGTTTTACATAAAACAATCAAAAAGAGGAAGAAAGATATTCTAATATTCATATTATGCGAAAACGCGTACTTGGTAAAGGCTTACTTATACGGCCAAAAGGCGGTATAGGTTATTATAAATCAATGATTAATAACCGGTATTTGAAATTGGTTTGGATGTGACGTGCTACGTATAAACTTATTGCATAAAGAAGTCGAAGCGGCTTCAGCTAAATATTTTCTGCGCTAAAATATTCAACACCTCCATCAGGATCAGAACGATAACGATGATCTCCAGGCGATAGCTATTGCGGTATTGCAGCAGGTCCCTAAAAAGCTCCAGGTTGTCTTTTACTATACTCAATCCTTCCTGAATATCCCGAAATCGCTCCTGCAGATCGAAGGTGCGCTTCAGGTCGTTATATAGTTTATTCAGGTTCTCATCGTCCCACGTTTCGGGCGGCGAATCAAAAATGTACAGGTTCTCGGCAATACGGTTTTTCAGGACAAGGCTTTTCCCAATATATTTTTTCAGATTGATGCCCGATATATTAAGACTTCCTTTTGCCTCCAGTATTTGGGTATGGTGATTGGTTTCTTCCAGCAGTTTAGTTGTTTGTTCCTCGTAATAGTCAAGCGCAACGGATTGCGAGACAGTCAGCATAATTAGCCGTATCACTTCAATATCCGCCCCGATGATCTCGATCGAATTAAACGCGATCTTATTTTTCCCCGCATCGGTATGTATTTCAAACTCTTCGGTCAGGTTTCGGTCGAACGCGTTTTTGCAATAAGAAGAGATTAGTTGTAAAAATTCGCTAACCTTGATGGTATCATAATTCAGGAAACATACCACACCATATTTAAAAACGTATATGAACTCATCGAACCCGGTTTTATAAAACAATTCGTCGGCATCGCTATAATGCAGCTCGGCTTTAAAAGCTGCTTTGAATGCTTTTATGTCGATATTATCAGCTATCTGGTATGATAAAACCTTTTGTAACATATCTTATTAATCTAAGTTCATTTACATACAGATAATAGGCATGGCTATTGAGCAGGATGCTAAGAGATCGTAAATTGGGAATGATCTCCTAACAGCGACAACCGAAATATAAAGTTACGAAAATACCCGCCAGGCCGTCTTGTTTTGGTGCAGATGCCCGGCAGTGGGACAACACCGCTATAATGTTTTGCTACTTCACCAATCCTTCAGCAAAGCCTGACTGCTTTTCCGTTTTGCTTGCACCCATATCGATATTCCATGCAGAAGTAACAAAATAGGGTTCGGCATGCGCGGCATCTTTATCCGCATACTTGCAATGGATCACCCGTGTTTCTCCGGGAGCCAGTTCCAGGTAATTATCGCTGAAGATCACCGGCAGGATATCATCACCATCTTTTCCTTTCAAGGCACGCAGATGCACCTGGAAAGCTACCGTTTTACCGGTATTGGTAATCGTAACCGCGTGCCTTGTTGTATCTGCACCGCTCTCGGTTTGATAAGAAACCTTTAACGCTGTTTTACCAATATTTTGCAAAGCGGAAAAGTTGGTATAAGAAGTTTCAGGCGTCATATACCATTTTGATTTCTTCCAGTTCAGTACATCCGGCTTTGTGGATAACCAGTACCAGTTGATATCTTTTATTTTTCCGGCAGCATTCTTCAATTCTAATTTTAAGAAATAAGTAGTTGACAAGCCGGTGATGGCAGGTAAAGCAAAGCATTTTTGTGTACCGTCGGCATCCACGCTGGTAGCGACTGAATTAAAGTATTTTTTAGTTCCATCCAGGTTGTAGATTGTCGCTTCGGCCTTCAATCCGCTGAATTTTTCTTGTAATGAATTGATTAAATTTACTGAATGGGACGCATACGAATACATAATATGCAGCGGTTCCATTGATTTCTTCATTCCGAAATAAGTACCCGCCGGATACAGATAATAATCATAGGTATGCCAGATCAGTCCCGGCCATGGATTGCTGCCCATCCATTGCACCACGCCTGTGGCTGTACGGTATTTATGCAAACCGTAGGCTTCCATCATTGCACGATGTGCCTCATAATTTTGCGCCTGGGCTTTGGCAATGTAATTTTTTATTGTAGATGATTGTCCATACCTGGCATTAAGAGCCTCATTGAATACTTTGGTGGTGCCAAAATTGGTGGTGCCAGTATGGTAATTCCAGTCGGCTGAGGTATACCATAACGAATCTTTAGGAATAAATTTGACCAGGCTTTCGTAAGGCGGAATAGACGGTCCCGGAGATATTTCGGTCGCGAAGCTCCAGGTGCCACCTCCATATTTATGGGTCGAGTCGGTTTCCCAATAAATGGGCGGCACCCATTCATAAGGCCCCGCCATTTTTACACCACTAAAACCGGACACCTTTGATTTACTTTCGTTGGCGGTCGAAATAATAGGATTGGGCCATTTTAAGGCAGCTTCAATCTTTAAGTAATCGCGCTCAACGGAGGTATCGCGGGGCGGCATATCGCTGCCATTCAACCACACCATCAGGCTCGGTTTGTTTCGCAGCCAGTACATTACACTGCTATCCGATGCCATGGCAACTTGTCGTTTAGCCGCATCCCAGTTTTCAGGATATTGCCAGGCACCGCAGCACATCCAGCCAGTCATTACCAGCAAACCGTATTTATCGCATAGTGCATAAAAGTGATCATCTTCCATTTTACCTTCAGAACGGACAAGGTTCATATTCATATCACGATACAGACGGATTTCCTGTTCCTGGCGCTCTTTTGAACGGCGCTGAAATATGTCCGGCGACCAGGCCGCGCCTCGTATCATGATGCGTTTACCATTCACAATAAATACCCGTGAGTGATCATCGATTAATTTAGAGGTGATTTCTCTGATGCCAAAGTTTTCAGCAATACTATTGCTTAAAGTACCGCCGCGTTCTATCGAAAGCTCGATGCGGTTAAGCTCGGGCTTACCATATTGCCATGGCCACCAAATGCGCGGATCTTTTATATTTAATTGTTTGTATTCGGTTGGAGTGAAGGTGATGTTTTTGACCTCGTTTGCAGCTAAATGCACTTTCTTTTCAAAAGCGACGTCATTGTTAATCTTGCCTTTTACGGTCACATCCTGCTCGTTTTTAGAATAATTGGTTACCAATGCATCCACGCTTAAGTGTGCAAGAGCCAGCGACGGCGTATCAAAATGAGTAGTCACCAGTGGGTATTGTATGCCTACTTTGTCATAAGTCTTTATCTCGACATCGTTCACAATGCCACCGTTATAGTCTGGCGGATAAGGTATCCAGTCGGCATAATCAATTGCCAGGTCGCCTTTATGTTTCTGCGGATTGAAGGGCCGCTTAATCTCCAATGCAAGTACATTATTTCCAGCGTATTTGATCTGTTTGGTAACATTAAGCTCGATAATACGGAAAGGGCCCACTACCCTGTTCGAGTCGGCTATCAGTACGCCATTTAACCAAACATTTGCTTTGTAATTGATACCATGCAGTTTGAGTACTACATCTTTCCCTTTTTCAGAAGCAGGCAATTCAAATACTTTTCTGAACCACCAGGGTTGATCAAATATCGGGTTACTTAATTTTTCCAGATTTCTTCCAAAAAGGGGGTCGAAATCGTATTCGTGATTGGCAAGAAGTCCGGCGATTATGGTCGATGGCACGCTGATCTTGTACCATCCTTTTGGTTCAAATTGTGCCTGAGATACCGTTGCGCCGGGAGTAGCATCTTTAGTAACCGACTGCATTTGCCAGCCATCTTTTAATACCATCCGATGGGTTTCATTGTCTTGTGCAAAAGAGTAATTGACAAGCAATGCAGAAACGAAGAAAAGGACAAGTTTTTTCATAAGAGAAATATATTAATGGCTGTACTTTATGATCAAAATAAAATGCTCTCCGTATAGACTCACCCGGTCATATTCCGCTAGCCAGCGGATCGGCCACCCTCTCTACCTCAAGCGGTAAAGAGGGTTTAAAGTTTTTTCTTTTTTCACCCTCTTTATGCCTGCCAACGGAGTAGTCGATGAGTCGACTAGCCGACTATTTTATTGCGCATTATAATACAATGCCGCTGCACCCAGTATACCGCTGTTTTGCAATGCTGATACCTCGATCTTTATCCGGTCAGCAGATTTGGTATATGCGAAAGTTTTGATCTGCTGCCACATGGTTTCCTGGAAGAAATCATAAGCATGACGGACCGATCCACCCAAAATGATTAACTGCGGGTCATAGGCATACATCACCATCTTAATAGCATGACCGATATGTGTACCTAACTCTTTATATAATTCCAGGGCATGGGCATCGCCTTTTTGCGCATCTTCAAAAACCTTCACGCCGTCAAGCTGATATACATTCTCAAAGAATGAACCGCTGCAGTAAAACTCCAACACATTGTCCAGGTAGTTGAACAAACCAAACTCGCCAGCACCGCAATTGGAGCCGGCATATAGCTTACCATTGATAATTACGCCCGCACCCAAACCTGTACCTAATGTTAAACCGATTACCGAATCAAAACCTTTTCCTTTTCCAAAATGATATTCACCTACTGCAAAGCAATTGGCGTCGTTATTTACAAATACCGGGATATGGTACTTTTCTTCCATCAGCCTTTTCAAAGGCACCTCAACCCAGGAAGGTATATATTGTACATCGTATACAATCCCGTTGATCACATCTACCACACTGGGTACACCGATACCTATGGCGACTATACTATCATCTATTAAGGCATTCACTACCTGGTAAATATCATCCAGCACTTCTTCCACTGTTCCGTCGCTATGAATTCGTGCCGAAACAATATTTAATAATGTATCCCCGATAACAACAGCACCACGAATATTGGTCGCCCCCAGGTCGATGCCTATAACTTTTGTATCCATTTATAGTTTAATCCTTTTTATCGAAAACTGTTTGATTTGTAATAAGTGGTTTTGCCCAGAAACCGATGCTAAGCATATAACCGAAAGTAATATACAGAAACATCATTCCGCTACGCAGGCCAATCAAATTTCCCAATGCGCCTATCAGGATCTGGACAACGGCCCCGCCAATAATACCGGTAACCAGGATACCCGCGAATGAACCATGGTCTTCGTTAACAGAGCTTAATGCAAGCGAGAATATAATAGGGTACATTACCGACATGAAGAAACCAACAATTGAAAATGAGTACAGCGAAACCTGCGCGCTGCCAAACAACCCCAACGTAAGAAAAATGATTGCCGGGATGCTGAATAAGATCAAAAGCTTCCGGCTGTCTATTAGTTTTAGGAGTAGTAGTCCAAGGACGCCACCGGCAGTCATTAATCCCCAGAAATAGGCTACTGCATGAGCTCCTTCCACCTGTGGATCGAACTTATGATATTCAAACAGGAACTGGGACATCCAATAAGACACCCCTTGTTCAGTACCTACATAGCAGAATAAAGCAATGAAATAGGCAATAACCACCGGCTTTTTGAAAAGCTTAACATGGCTTTCCCAGGGGCCAGCCTTTTCGTCGCTTTGCAGCTCTACCTTCGGGAACCTGGAGAGCAGTAAGATAACGAACATTAATAGGCAGATAACCGTGAACAACCAATACAACGATATCCACGTAAGCCCGTGCGGAACCAAGGGCTGTAAAATAGAAAATACACCTGAATGATCGCCTGCATTTAAGCGCGTCACTAAATAAGAATATACCAAGGGACTAACAAAAGAAGCGCCTCCAAATATCAACTGGGCTAAAACTGAAGTAAATGCATAATTCTCAGCCCCGCCTGCCGTCCTTAGTAAAGGATTGATCACTACCTGCAACATCGCCATTCCGCAGCCTATGAGGAAGAGCGATAGCATAGCTGTCAAATAATTTGGCACTGCCGCCAATAACAAGGAGCCTAAAAAAGCGACAATGAAAGCTGCAACCATGATAGTCTTTTCATTATACTTTTGAACCAGCATACTTGATGGGATTGACATCACCCCATAGGCGATAAAAAATGCAAAAGGAAGAGCTCCTGCAAGCAAGTCACTCAGCTTAAAATCTTTTATAAACTCCGGCGATAACGGACCGATGATGTTGGTTAAAAATGATATGACAAAAAACGTGAGCATGATCAATGCCACGATGTAGTAGTTGCGTTTCATGAAGTTTAATTTAGGCTAAGAGAAAGCGTAACTAATATCAGGGTAAATTTTAGGATTACCTAACTTCCACAATTTTTTTAAAAAGTTTCAAGGGGATATCTCAACTTTGTTACAAAAAAATATCCCTTGGTCTTCAAACCAAAGGATACGCAAGTTTTTGGAATCGGTTGTTAATTCAGTTTGTCTATCATTTCGTAGCGGTCTACCGAGCGGTCGTATTTTGGGAATTCATTAAAAGCATCGTAGTAAACGTATTTCTTGTTTTGATCGATACCGGGAATAATCTTACCAATTACCTTTTTAAGACTGTCGTTTTCCTTCTGCAGGCCCTTCACATCTTTCAATTTCACGGTTGATCGATAATACACCACCGGATAAGAGCCTTCCTTAGTTTGCTGCGTAGTTACGCTGAATATCAGCGGGCGCGTAGGTATTTGGCTCACCGTAAAAGGAAAGACATATTTTTTGTTGATCTCGTCGACAACCTTGGCCTCGAAATTATGAATATTAACCTTGTCAGGATAGCTCCATCCGTCGCAAGGTACGGCGCATGACTGGGCCAGCTGAGCATTGGCCAATGCATCCAAAAGATATTTTTTTGCATACATCTCCTTTGCCAGATCAAACAGTTCAGGAGCTGTCTTACCATTAAAAGTATACGGACTCACCTCCAGGTGGCTTATTTTCCATCCGTAATCATACTTGCTGTATATAACGGATAGAAGATATTTGTTAGGCATCTCTTTCGGAGCAAAAAAAGCAAAATACATTTCACGGGTTTCGGGCTGATAGCCCATAGAATAATTTTTAATTCCCTCATTCTGTGATTGTATTGTTTTGGTACCATGGTCTTTGTGAACAACGTAATATTCATCGATTAGCTCATAGGCTCCGTCCTTTAAATGATTGCTGCACAATTCTATTAAACGCAGTCGGCCGTTACTTTGCAAGAGGTCTCTTGAAAGTAACGCGTCCATTTTAAGACGATCATTTGCCTTGAGGCCTTCCATTACCTGGTCGTTCAGTTTATGAAAATCGTCTCTTGCGCCCGATTCGATCTTGTCGTTCTTCCATGTGCCGGGATCATGTGGTTTACAGCTTACAAATATGGATGCAATAAGCAACAAGCTAAAAAGCTTAGTCAATGTGGGGCAGGTATTCATGTGATAATTAAGGTGATTTATGTACTGCGATTATAACAATTCAAAATGATATTCCCAAAAACAGGGAATTCGGCGCAGACAAAAAGCCCCTTAATAGCTTAATTTTTAATAAACAATAGCTTTATACAACAGCACTATTATTGCGGCGATAAAAAATAAGAGTCATTGGCGGCATTTTATTAAAACAGAATTTGTTGAAATTACGTTAAAGGCCTTTAAGAATGAACGATATTACTTTAAAGATATACCAGTTTATCGAGGATAAGCTGGGTGTGGAGAGATCGGCAATAAAAAATTCCGCTTCATTTTATAATGATCTGAGTGTAGATTCCCTGGATTTTTGCGAGTTGATTGTAGATGTGGAGAAAGAATTTAATGTACAAATCCCCGACGATGTATTCGACAAACTGAAGACGGTCGGCTCGTTGGTAAATTATGTGGCGAAGGCAACGCATGCTGAATTGCCGAAAGTTGCGAGGATAGAAACAGTTGAAGAAAAGCGTCTGAGCGCATAAGCTCACCGCCATCATATTTCTATTCTTAGCTTGTCTGTAGTGAGTGCTTAACACGAGTAAGGGCCTGCCTTTATTTGCTATTTCTATATCTTTCTTCAAGATGTTTTTTTTTATCAAATTGATTGTTTGATATTTCATTCAATATCTCGATAAAAGAGATTTTCATTCCTTTTGCCATCGGTCTTGCATCATGAACTAGTGAATAAACTTTTAAATTCTTATCTGCAGCTAGGTAATTACCATCTTCCAGATCATAGAATGCGTAAAAGGTGCGGTTATTAAAATCGATGTCGAAAATATCATCAGGGTGCAGAATGTCCCGGATGTTCTGGCTTAGTGAGTCGTAGAAAATGTCAGTGGCATCAGGCAGAAAAGTAAATGGTGTTTTTACCGCACCTTCACCATTTATACTACTCAAATCAAATTCCTTTGATTGATAATCTGAGTTCGTAATCTTTAATCCCTGAACTAAATTATTTTTGACGAGTAAATGGATATCTTCATACTCGCTGGTGATTTTTGAAAATATTTTTAATCCTGATATTTTAAAATTTAGCCCTCGCTTTTTGTAAAGATCATAAGTTTCGCCCGTGTAGCTTTGTTACAAATTTGAAATCAGGATAATCTTTCCAATCTTCAAACCATAAGAACCTGCACAAAAGGCGTTGTTCTTGAAGTTCATTATATTCAAGAGGCAGACTCGACATAATTGCCTGGAATAATTCATTCTGTTCTCGCCGTCTGACAGTTCTCCTGTATGACGGGAACATTGTTCCAAGTATCCGTTGAAAAATATTCATAAATAAGGTTTGGTTAATTACCGACAGTTCTGTCAGGGTAACAATTATCAACTCAACTCTTTCATTAACTTATCAAAAGCCTCTTTAAGCTCAGCAAGCTCTTGTTCCAGTTTGGCTACACGAGCTTCTAATCCACCACCTGATGACGCCTTAGGCGATTCTTCGAAGTTGCTTTCAACGCTCCAGTCGGTTGAGCCGCCCAGCAGATGAACATAACGTTGCTCCTTTTGTCCCGGGCGACGTGGCAATTGTTTAATATAAGGATGATCGCCTGATGAAAGTTCGGTCAATCGGTCCTGCACCTCCTCTATTGATTCAAATTCATATAATCTGCCCGAATTGGTATTCAGTTCTCCTGGTGTTTGCGGTCCGCGAAGGATAAGCAGACAAAGGATCGCCAACTGCGATGGGATTACCGGGTAAACAATGGCGAAGTTGTGCTTATATTTTACTGCACGGTCGGTGCCACCTGTTGCGGTAGATACCAAACCGCGTTTCTTTAATGTGTTTAATGCCAGTACGACAGTCTCCTCATTATATTGAACAACCGGGTTACGGGATGTTTTCTGATTACATGCCGCTATCAGGCTATTTACAGTCATCGGGTAGTAATCAGGCGTGGTACGGCTTTTCTCCATTAATGAGCCCAGCACGCGCAGTTCCGCGTCATCCAGTACGGGTAAGGCTTGTTGTGAATCCATTGCTAAAGATAGAAACAGCCTGAATGTTTTTCAAATAAAAAAGCACCACCCGAAAACGGGTGATGCCTCACTGTAAACCTAAATAAACCCTAAATCGAATTATTGATAGAAGAAGTATGATTTTGCATCACCATCTTCGTAAACGTGCATGTGTTTCTTTACGGTCTGACCTTTTGAAACCACTTCAACAGTATAGTCGCCAGTTTCAAGACTGGAGATCAGGTAGCTTTTTTCGCCGCTTTGACCTTTTGACAATACGTCTTTAAATATTACGTTACTTGCATCGTCATAAACAATAACCATTGCCTTACCGGCGGTTTCTTTATCGATCTTTACGCCGAAAGCGTTATCTTTTTTCAACTGAACGAATGAGATTCCGTCGGCGCTGTTGCTGCCGTCTGTTTTTGATGGTGCAGCTGCGAAAACGCTTGTTCCTAATACTGCTAATAATGCTGCTAGTGCGATTGACTTTTTCATGATCTTTTTAATTTTTTATTGTAAACCCTAATATGTTCTGTTAATTGAATGACCAAAACAACGACATATCCGGACGTTAAAAAAATATATTAGACCACCGGTTAAAAGGTATAGACAAACAGGCATTTTGGGCGGAGAATGACATATAAATGACTAATTATTAGCTAAATACATAGCTTATAGCCAGATTTTAAGGATTCATAGAGCAGATGGGACTGTTCGTCGATGATTTGGGAAATAATTTTATAAAATGCCAGACAAATCCGGTTAATTTGTAAATCCATGTCGCTTTTTATTGCATCACTTAATTCGGGCAGCAACGGCAATTGCTATTACATAGGTAATGAGCGCGATGCCGTGCTGATTGATGCCGGAATTTCATGCCGTGAAACCGAGCGAAGAATGCTTCGGATCGGATTGTCGATGAAGAAAGTACGTGCCATTTTTGTATCGCACGAGCATAGTGACCATATCAACGGAATTGCCGTGTTGTCTAAAAAATACGATCTGCCGGTCTATATCACTCCCGCCACTTTACAAAAAAGCAGCTTGCAGCTGGCGCATCATTTACCCATGTCCTTTACAGCCTATCAACCCGTTATGATTGGTGAAATTGCCGTCTCGGCCTTCCCTAAATTCCATGATGCCGCTCATGCACATAGCTTTATTCTGGAATATTGTGGCGTGAAGGTGGGCGTGCTTACCGATATTGGTGCCGCTTGTGAGCACGTAAAAAAGCATTTCAGTCAGTGCCATGCAGCATTTTTGGAAGCCAATTATGATGAGGAAATGCTGGAGAAAGGCCGTTATCCTTATCATCTTAAACGGCGTATCCGCGGTGGATTGGGGCACTTGTCCAATTCACAGGCGCTGGAGATATTTATTAATCACCGCTCACCTAACCTGAGTCATTTGCTGCTATCGCACCTTTCAAAAGATAATAACCGCCCCGAGCTTGTCCGGGAATTATTCAGCCAGCATGCCAATGGTACCGAGATTATTGTTGCATCGCGTTACCAGGAATCGGCTGTTTACTATATCAGCGGAGCACCATTGGCTGAGCAGAGGCAGGCAACGGTTCAAAGCGGGCAGATGCAGTACAGTTTGTTTTAGCCCCAGTTGCTATTGATTTTGCTGAAGCAGTTTTTCGGCTTCTTTCAGGCAAACCTTCTCAAATTCTTTACAACAACAAGCGATTTTAAATCCATCCCAATCTTCCTCAATAATTGGATAAATATCGTGTACAGGACATAGCATATTTCGAACATGCTGTTTTATAAATTCAGGGGTACGCATAGTATGAGGCATGTATAACTGTGCAATATACAGACTAAAACGTCATTTTTGTTTAAGTTGATTTAATATTTTCAAGTGCGCAAATTCCCGCCGACGACGGTCGGAATGTTTTAACTTTTTGCCTTTCACTTCTCCCAACCAATAATTTAACATACAATACGTTCTATTTATTTTTACCTTCATGCAGCCTTGATTTACAATAACTCATGACGATACCGCTCAAGAAAATACTGTTTAAAACACTGAAAATAAGTGGGATCACAATCGGCAGTATTTTACTGTTGATGTTTTTACTACCATTGCTTTTCCCGACAACCATCACCAACAAGATAAAACATCTGGCCAATCAAAGCCTGAATGGTAAAGTAGAATTCTCTGGAACAAGTCTTTCTTTCTTCAAACGCTTCCCGGAACTGACCTTAACTTTAGAAGATTTTTCATTAAAGGGCAGTGCACCATTTCAACAGGACACATTGGTTTCGGCAAAGGATATTTCTTTTGCACTTGATTTGACCTCCCTGCTCAAAACTAAAATACAGATCAGCAAAATATACCTGAGCAATGCGTTTATAAACATTGAGGTGGACAGTTCGGGCCGGGCAAATTACCGGGTGTATAAAGCACCGGCGCAAAATGATAAATCGAAAGCGGACACGGCAAGTGCTTCGCTCGGTATTGAGCAAATTGTTATCGAAAAAAGCCACCTGGTGTATGACGACCTTTCAATTCCGACACTAATCGATGCCCGCGATTTTAATTACAAGGGTAGTGGTGATTTTACCAAGAATGTATTCGACCTCACTTCGCATTTAGAGGTAGGATCGACGGATTTTATTTATGATAATCAAACTTATGTCAGTAATAAAGTGATCAATGCTGATTTGGTCACGAGCATCAATACCAAATCGCTTGCTTTTGAATTTCAGAAGAATAACCTGAAGATCAATAAGCTGCCAGTGCAATTCAAGGGGCGCTTTGCGTTTCTGAAAGATGGCTATGATATGGATTTTAGGTTTACGTCTACTCAAAGCGACTTGAGCGATATTTTTACCGCTCTGCCGCCTGGTTACGCAAAATGGGTAAAAGACACGCAGCTTGACGGCACCGGTACGATGCAACTGGAATTGACGGGGCCATACATTGCGTCAAAGAATCAAAAACCCGATCTTACCTTCAGCATGAAAGCGAGGAACGGTTATATGTCTAATAACAAAGCCCCTTTCCCTGTTCATGATCTGTACCTGGATTTAAATGCAAAATTACCGAACCTTGATCCCAATAAATTTTACTTCAGCATTGACTCTCTGCATTTCAGAATAGACCAGGATCGTTTCGATTCAAAATTCAGCATCAATGGCTTACAGAAACCAAAGATATTCGCAAGGGTGAATACCGAAATCGATCTTGAAAGATGGAACCGTGCGTTTGGTGTAAAAACTGTCGATCTGAAAGGCCGCTATGCGCTCCATTTGCTGGCTGATGGCATATATTCTACCGGATTGCAGAAACACGGGTTACGGCATGTGGATACCGTGGTGACCAGCATACCCAAGTTCAGCCTAAGTTCGTCGTTCAAAAATGGCTACGTAAAATATGCGAAGATGACGGGTGCGGTAAGTAATATAGGCTTCAACCTGGATGCGAGCTGCCCGGATAATAACATCAAACATGCCACGATGGCCCTTACCAACCTGAATGCTTCAGCCTTGGATAATTTCATCAAAGGTTATTTTAAGCTGAGTAATGCAAATGGTTTGGCAATGGATGGCGCTTTGCAATCCAAATTTCACCTCGCCGACTTAAACCAATTATATCCTATTGATAGCACTGATTTGCGCGGCGATCTGAGTTTCGACGTGAATACGAGGGGACGATATATTCCAGCGAAGAAAATATACCCGGTTACAAAAGCCTCCATTAATCTGAGTAATGGTTATCTGCAAACCAAATATTATCCGCATCCTATCCAAAATCTGCAGATCAGTGCCAATATCACTAATACAACAGGCACGCTCAACAGCATGAAAGTGTTTATCAAGCCAATCTCTTTAAATTTTGAAGGAAAGCCATTTGTGTTGAAAGCTGATCTGAAAAACTTTGCCGATCTGCAATATAACATCAGCTCACATGGCACGCTAGATATCGGCAAGATTTACAAAGTGTTTGCAATAAAAGGTTATGATGTAAACGGCCTAATTACCACCAATTTCAGTTTAAAAGGCAAGCAAAGTGACGCGACCGCAGGCCGATACGACCAGTTGTTTAACTCCGGTACAATGAAGGTGAAAGACCTGGCGTTTAATTCTGATCTATTCCCGAAACCGTTCATCATCAAAAGCGGCCTGTTCAGTTTTAAACAGGACAAGATGAACTTTGATGCTTTTACAGCTAAATATGGCAATTCGGTTATTGTGATGGATGGGGCGCTATCCAACGTGTTAGATTATGCGGTAAAACCTAACTCGACTTTACAAGGTAACTTCAACCTTAAAAGCGGTTTAATTGTAGCCGATGACTTTATGGCTTTTGCGGGCGGATCAACCCAATCAACAACCGCTACTGCTACTAAATCTGCAGTCTCTGGTGTCATCCTCGTCCCCGCCAACCTGAACCTGACCTTTGCTGCTGATGTGAAAAAAGTGAAATACAGCGGCATGGATATTAACGATATGAAGGGACAAATGATCATCAGCAACGGGCAGATACAGCTAAAACAGGCGGGCTTTAATTTGATCGGAGCTCCGGTGGTTATGGATGCGACTTATGGAAGCGTAAATCCTCAAAATGCCTATTTTGACTATCATATCAACGCCCAGGAATTTGACATCAAAAAAGCCTACAACCAGATAAAACTGTTCCACGATATGGCCTCATCAGCAAAAAGCGCCGAGGGAATAGTAGGGTTAGACTATAAACTGAGTGGCAAGCTTAATAGCAACATGCAACCAGTATACCCGTCGCTAAAAGGTGGCGGGGTACTCACACTGAAGCAAATCAAATTAAAAGGTTTCAAGCTATTCGGGGCAGTAGGAAGACAAACCGGGCATGACAGCCTTGCCAAACCATCCGATGTTTCTAAGGTGGATATTAAAACCACCATCGCCAATAATATTATCACCATTCAGCGTACCAAAATGCGCATTGCGGGCTTTAGGCCAAGGTTTGAAGGTCAGGTAGACTTTAACGGCAACCTGAATATGCAATTCAGACTAGGGTTACCTCCGTTTGGCATATTCGGTATCCCAATGACGATAACCGGCACGCAGGAAAATCCAAAAATTCACATGGGCCGTGGCAAAAAAGAAGACGAACTGAAAGAGGAAGCTGATAATGGGCAATAATCAGATTTTACGCACAGTTTTTGATTTGGTATTTCGGAATTAATTTACCGATGACTAAATTGCTGCGATGACCCTAACTGACCGGACGCTTCTTGTACAATCAATATCCGACCCTCAAAAGATATGGGATATTATAGTAGTTGGCGGCGGCGCTACAGGTTTGGGGACCGCTTTGGATGCGGCATCGCGGGGATACCAAACACTCCTGCTTGAACAAGCTGACTTCGCCAAAGGGACTTCAAGCCGAAGTACAAAGCTAGTACATGGCGGTGTGCGTTATTTGGCACAAGGCAATATTGGCCTGGTTCGCGAAGCGCTATATGAGCGCGGACTGCTCCTGAAGAATGCGCCTCACCTCGTAAAAAATCTATCATTCGTTATTCCGAACTACCGTTGGTGGGAAGGTATGTTCTACACCATTGGGTTAGGTATTTATGATCTTTTAGCCGGCAAGCTAAGTTTTGGGCGAACGAAACATATTTCGAAGAAACAAATTCTCGCCAATCTGCCAGGCATTAATCCCAAAGGCTTGCATGGAGGTGTGGTTTATCACGATGGGCAGTTTGACGATTCGCGTTTAGCAGTTAACCTCGCACAAACCTGCCTTGAACGGGGCGCTACCGTATTGAACTATTTCCGCGTTACGGGATTAATCAAAAATGATCAGCAAAAAATAACAGGAGTCAGCGCATGTGATGTTGAAACAGGGCTGGCCTATCAGCTTAAAGCAAAAGTAGTGGTCAATGCGACTGGCGTGTTTGTAGATGAATTGCTGCAAATGGACAAACCTGAGGATAGGCCTCTCGTAAGGCCAAGCCAGGGCGTACATGTGGTGATCGAACGGTCGTTTATGCCCTCCGAGGGGGCGTTAATGATTCCTAAGACTTCTGATGGGCGAGTGTTATTTGTGGTGCCATGGCATGATAAGCTGGTGGTTGGCACTACAGATACGCCTATCAATTCACATAGTCTTGAACCAGTAGCCCTGGAAGCAGAGATCGATTTTATATTGAACACAGCAGCGAAGTACCTAACCCAAGCTCCGACAAGAAAGGATGTCTTGAGCGTATTTGCCGGATTGCGCCCATTAGCTGCTCCGCAGAATGACTCGTCCAAAACGAAAGAAATATCACGCAGTCATAAGCTAATAGTTTCTTCTTCGGGGATGATCACGGTAATCGGTGGCAAATGGACGACTTACCGTAAAATGGGTGAGGATGCTGTCGACCAGGCTATTGAAGTCGGAAGCCTGAAGTCTGAAATAAGCAAAACGAAAGAGCTTGCAATACATGGAAGCACGAAAGGGCTTGATTGGAATGATCATCTTTACTTCTACGGCAGCGACCGGAGTGCAGTATTGGCTTTAGTCAATGAAAATCCTGAATGGGGCAAAAAGCTTCATCCAAAATATGATTACCTGCAAGCCGAAGTAATCTGGGCTGTCCGGCATGAGATGGCCAGAACAGTTGAAGACTTATTAGCGCGGAGGATACGCCTTTTGTTCCTTGATGCCAGGGCTGCTATTGAGGCCGCACCTGTTGTCGCGTTATTAATGGCTGAACAGTTAAAAACAGATGAGACGTGGCAGGACAAGCAGGTAAAGGTGTTTACCGGATTAGCGCAAACCTATTTGCTTCATTGAATAGTACAACGTAGATTTATAAACCAATTTATTCTACAGCCTAAATGGAACAATATATTCTGGCCCTTGATCAGGGCACAACCAGTTCACGTGCTATCGTATTTGACCACCAGGGACAGATCAGGTCGGTCGCCCAAAAAGAGTTTACGCAGATATTTCCGCAACCCGGATGGGTGGAACACGATCCCAACGAAATCTGGTCAACCCAGGCAGGAGTAGCCGCCGAAGCAACGGTGAAGATGGGCATCAACGGTACCAATATCAAAGCCATTGGTATCACCAATCAGCGGGAAACAACCATTGTTTGGGATCGTACCACCGGCGAACCTATTTACAACGCTATCGTTTGGCAAGATCGACGCACCGCAAGTTTTTGCGATCAACTCAAAAACGACGGCCATGCTGATCTTATCCGCTCGAAAACAGGATTGGTAATTGATGCTTACTTTTCCGGATCAAAAATTCGTTGGATATTGGATAATGTTTCGGGAGCAAGAGCTAAGGCAGAAGCAGGTGAGCTGGCATTCGGGACAGTGGATAGCTGGTTGGTTTGGAAGTTTACGCGTGGACGGGTTCATGCAACAGATGTGACCAACGCCAGTCGTACAATGCTTTTCAATATCCGAACACTGGAGTGGGATAAGGAGTTGCTCGATCTGTTCAAAATTCCTTTGAGTATCCTGCCCGAAGTAAAACAAAGCAGCGAGATCTACGGCGAAACAGCAACTACCATCTTTGCATCAAAAATCCCAATCGCGGGTATAGCCGGTGATCAGCATGCGGCTTTGTTCGGCCAGATGTGTGTAGACCATGCCATGGTAAAAAACACTTATGGTACGGGTTGCTTTATGCTGATGAACATTGGGAATCACTTTATCGAATCAAAAAATAATCTGCTTACGACCATTGCCTGGAAGATTGACGGGCAAACCCAATACGCTTTTGAAGGAAGCATATTTATAGGTGGCGCGGTGGTGCAATGGCTGCGCGATGGTTTAGGAGTGATTAAAACTTCTTCGGAAGTAGAGAAACTGGCGCTTAGCGTGCCGGATACGGGAGGTGTTTATTTTGTTCCTGTCTTTGCGGGTTTGGGTGCACCTTACTGGGATGCTGAAGCAAGGGGAACCATTGTAGGATTAACACGTGGCTCGACATCAGGACATATCGCAAGAGCGGCGTTACAATCAATTGCTTACCAAACTATGGATGTGCTAAAAGCAATGGAAGCTGATGCGGGCATGCCGATAAGGGAATTGCGGGTTGACGGCGGCGCAACCGCGAACAATCTGCTTATGCAGTTCCAGGCAAATTTACTGAATTGCAAAGTGATCCGTCCGAATGTTGTTGAAACTACTGCATTGGGTGCGGCTTATTTAGCCGGACTGGCTGTGGGCTATTGGAAAAGCCGGGAGGAAATTCAGCAATTGTGGCAAGCTGAAAAAGAATTTATCCCGGCTGTTACGCCGGAAATTGAAAAGGGCATTAAAGGCTGGAAGAGAGCGGTCAGAGCGGCGCAGGCCTGGAGCGAGGATGGTGAGTAGTGAATTGTGAGTGGTGAGTCGTGAATGGTCAATAGTCAAGGTGCGTGATCGGTTATTACCCACGGTGGCGGCTGGCGACTAAAACTAATTCACTATTCACCACTCACCATTGACTTTTGAATCGATTCTTGTATCTTGACTCCTGATTCTCAAAAATAAACCTATATACGATGTCACCATTCATGGCCGAGTTGATCGGCACAATGCTGCTTATACTGTTAGGCGACGGTGTGGTAGCCAATGTTCTATTAAATGACACCAAAGGCAACAATGGCGGCTGGATAGTGATTACCACCGCCTGGGGGCTTGCTGTTTTCGTAGGCGTAACCGTAGCAGGGCCAATAAGCGGCGCACACCTGAACCCAGCTGTAACCATCGGATTAGCCATCGCCGGCAAATTTGCCTGGGCTAATGTCGGGTCATATGTACTTGCCCAGATGCTGGGCGCCATGTTGGGCGCTTTCCTGGTATGGCTGATGTATTACGATCATTTTCAAAAAACAAACGATCGGGGCTTTGTTTTGGCAGTGTTCTGTACCGGTCCTGCCGTACGCAATTATCTGTCTAATATCATAAGTGAAATTATCGGTGCCTTTGTGCTAATATTCGTCGTATTTTACATCACCGGAGCCGAGATAACGCCTTCTAAAACACCAATAGGTTTAGGTTCGGTTGGCGCGATTCCGGTGGCATTTTTGGTTTGGGTGATCGGCCTTTCATTGGGCGGAACGACCGGCTATGCAATTAATCCGGCTCGTGATCTTGGTCCGCGTATTATGCATGCCATTCTGCCAATCAAAAGCAAAGGTACCAGTGATTGGGCGTATGCATGGATACCAATACTCGGACCAATTATAGGGGCGGCGGCAGCTGCCCTGTTATATATGAATCTGCATAAATAATCTTTATTCGCTATGAAAAGGTTTTGGGTGGTATTGTTGGGATGTTTGCCTGTCATTGTGTGCAAAGCACAGGAAAAACCTGTAATAATTGGCTATGTAGGTGGCTTTAAGGGATTGATCAATGTCAACGTGTCGCCGCAAAAACTATCGATCATCAATTATGCCTTTGTCGACATAAAAGATAACCGTGCCTGGCTGCATCATGAAATGACTGATACCATTAACTTCCGGAGACTGAACGACCTGAAAAAACAAAACCCTGCGCTGAAAGTAGTGATATCTATCGGCGGTTGGACCTGGAGCGGTAACTTCTCAGATGCTGTGTTGACGGATACCGCCCGTGTCGCATTCGCTGCAAGCGCCGTTGAAATTGTCCGCAAATATGATCTCGATGGAATAGATATAGACTGGGAATATCCCGCCAGGAAAGGACTGAAAGGCAACATCTATCGCCCTGAAGACAAAGTAAACTATACGCTGATGTTCCGTGACCTGCGTCATGCATTAGATAGCGTTAAAATCCAAACCCATAAGTCATACTTGCTTACTTGCGCAGTTGGTGGTTTTAAAGATTTTACAGACAATACTGAAATGGGCAAAGCCCAGCAATATTTGAATTATATCAACCTGATGACTTACGATTTCAACGAAAAAGTGGCCAGTCATCATACCAATCTATATAAGTCGAAAAAATACAAGGATAAAAACAGCGCCAAAAAAGCTGTGAAAGCTTTTATAGCCTCTGGTGTACCTTCAGAAAAACTGGTAATGGGACTGGCATTTTATGGACGGGTATATAACTTAGCTTCCGATACCAAAAAAGGGATCGGCGATAGTATTGTAAACCGCGACCGAGGATGGGGATATACCATAATAAAAGACAGCCTGATCAACCAAAATGGGTATATAGCTTATCGTGATAAAAAAGCCAAAGCACCTTACCTGTACAATGCTGCAAAACGTCAATTTGTAACCTATGACGACGAATGGTCGGTTAGAAAAAAGTGCAAATATGTGTTATCGCATAAAATGGGTGGAATCATGTTTTGGGAATACAGTTCGGATCCAAAGGAGTATTTATTGAATGAAGCAGACGCCGTTCTGTGGTGAATAATGTCAACGCATTGATCATAAAAAAGCACCTCTGAGAAATGGGAGGCCCGCACCGTACCAATACTGTTTTTGATACGTAAAACTACGTGATATTCAGCAGGTGTTGGCCATACTTGTTTATAATTGTTGCTGTAAATGAGTGTTTTATAAGACTACATTACTGAACTTTTATTTGCAGTCCTCGTATCATCCGTATTGGAAGTAATCAATAAATCCTATTTTTAATTCAAAATCCCTAAAAACCCTACTACTATTATGGAAACTCAAGAAAGAACATCAGTATTAACAGGAAGAGAAGGAGCGGAGATTGACATTAAAGTGGCCACAGATTGGACCAAAAATCATCGCGAACGTAATCCGGGTGGCGTGATATCACAATTTTTTGGCCATGAGCTTTTAACTAAAATCCTTCAGCAGCCCGATTGTATCGGCTTGCGTTTTTACTACGCTAACAGTAAACCTGCAAGCGGCTGGCAACGCTTTGTAAACAAATGTTTTCCAAGGTCAGAAGGAGAAGTACACCTGATCATTGCCGGAGTAACTAAAGAAGGCAAAGACCAGTTGCCACTGCCGGGTACCCATATTGAAGCATTCTCATTAAAAACAAGTTCTGCGACCTCTGACGGAGGCTCTACTTCGAGCACATTAGGTGAACAATCAGTCCCATGTCCGGGTGGAATAGGCTGCCCTCAGAACGTTCTTACCGGTGCCGCATAAGATTAACGACCAATGTCCATCGCACTTGTATTAGTCTATGTTTCTGTCCTTTCAGGCTTATTTCCTGTGTTGGCTGCCTTGTATAATTACCGACAACTTGATACGGTTTTAAAAATAATGGGTTTATTTTGCCTTTTATCCGCAATACCCGATATCATCAGTTTGGTTACAGCCTATATTCTTAAACTCATATCTTTCAACAATCTCTTTTTGATGCATCTTTATGATATGATGGCTGTAATTTTCTTCACAGTGATCTATTCAAAGGCCTTTTACAAACCGGTTCTAAAGAAAATGACACTGATATTGGGCATAATGGCATTAGCTATGATGCTATATAGTTCTATTTTTATTGAAGGTTTATTAGTCTATCCTTCTATTTCGAATACGGTTTTAAGCATGTTCCTTATCGTACTGTCGCTTACCTATTTTTACCAACTGCTAACCAGGCAGGAATTTATGTATATCGAAAAACAGGGCCTTTTCTGGATCAATTCCGGGGTCCTGTTTTATTACTCCATAACGATATTCCTGTTTATGTTATACAGTAAAATCAACCATGCATATAAGGAATATTACCTAATGCAATCGGTAACAAATATTATTAGTAACTTACTTTATTCAGTCGGATTACTTTGCAAGCCCCAGAGTCAGAAAACACATTAATTCCCGTATTGATAACAGGTACGCTTGTGGTTGTTATCCTTGTGATCTTTCTATTCCTTTTTGTGATCATTTACCAGAGAAGGATGATAAAGAACCAGGTGGTTTTGCGCCAGCTGCAGGACGAGAAACAAATTGACCTGTTAAATGCGGTTTTCGAAACCCAGGAAACCGAACGCAAACGGCTTGCTGAAGATCTGCATGATAGTGTCGGGCAGGTACTGTCGGCTATAAAACTGAACCTGCATCGGTTGGATAAGATCATCGAGAGCGATGGCCCAAAAAGCCTGTTGTCAGATACTCGCAAATTGACCGATGAATGTATACAGGAGATCCGCAATATTATTCATAATGTATTGCCTCCAGTATTGACTGACTTTGGCTTGATAGACGCATTACAAGCATTATGCGAGCGCCTGGAGCATAATACCAATATCAAGATCACCTTCACCAAAGAGCTCTCCAATGATCGTTTCCCTTCCGAAATTGAGGTGACGATGTATCGCATAGCCCAGGAGCTGTTTGGTAATGCAGTAAAACATTCAGGGGCAACGGCCATACAATTACACTTGACAAAAGAAAATGGCACATTAATGATGTCGTTCAGTGATAATGGCGTTGGATTCGATCAGGAAAATGTAAAACATGGTTTCGGGTTAAAGAACCTGGAAAGTCGCACGCAATTTATAAACGGTAAAATACATACATATACGAAACCTCATAGCGGCACTTTGACCACTATAAAGGTGAAATTGCCCTGATTATTAATTACATTCACTAATTTTAACCTGTCTATGAAACCGATAAATCTGGCAATCGTGGATGATCATAAGATTTTCAGGAACGGCTTAAAAGCTACACTGGAAGATTGCCCCGACTTTAACCTAGTGATCGAAGCATCAAATGGAAAGGAGTTGATCGGCTTGCTGGTTGACCACAAACCCGATGTGATTTTAATGGATATTAAAATGCCCGAGATGGATGGCATGCAAACCACAGCTTATGTTCATCAGAATTTCAAGGATGTTAAGGTATTGGCGCTATCCATGCACAACGAGGATAAGTACATTGTTGATATGATGAAGGCTGGTGCTTCAGGCTACCTGCTGAAAAATGCCGAGCCTGAGGAGATCACCGATGCCATATTAACTGTTTATAATAAAGGTTTTTATTTTAACGAGCACCTGTCGGTAACACTCATTAAACAGTTGGTTGGCCCGGGCAGTAACAATGAGGGCGGCGGGCAGTATGCGGTGGACCTGAATGATAGAGAGATCGAAGTGCTGCGTTTAGTTTGCCAGGAATGTTCCAACCAGGAAATTGCCGACAAAATATTTCTCAGTGTACGAACAGTGGAAGGTTACCGTGCACGCTTATTCGAAAAAACAGGATCGAAAAATTTGGTGGGGCTAGTCATATTTGCCATAAAGAGGGGAATTATTAGTGTATAGCTCTCTCACCGTCATTGCGAGGAACGAAGCAATCAAAAGCTTTTATACCTTTGCTCCATGGACACCATCACCTGGCACGATTTTGAGAAAGTGGAACTGCGCGTGGGCACAATACTCGAAGCAATCGATTTCCCCGAAGCTCGAAAACCGGCATTTAAAGTCCGCGTAGATTTTGGCCCTTTTGGCGTCAAATGGTCGAGCGCACAGATCACCAAACATTATACAAAAGAGCAGCTGGTGGGCCGGCAGATTGTAGGAGTGATTAATTTTCCTAAAAAGCAGATCGCCACATTTATGTCGGAGTTCCTGGTTACAGGTTTTGCTGATGAGAATGGGGACATTGTTTTAACAGCTGTTGAGCACACAGTGCCGAATGGCAGTAAATTAATATAATGCGTTACTATAATTTCGACAAGGAAGAGCCCGCAATATCGCCCGATGATTTCTTTATGAACGAGGCGTTAAAAGAAGCCAAACTGGCACTAGGCGAAGACGAGATCCCTATCGGCGCGGTGGTAGTTTGTAACGGGCAGATAATTGGCCGTGGGCATAATCTTACCGAACGCCTAAATGATGTTTCGGCACACGCTGAAATGCAGGCGCTTACCGCAGCAGCTAACTTTTTAGGCGGTAAATACCTGCGCGATTGTACGCTTTACGTGACTCTGGAGCCCTGCGTAATGTGCGCCGGGGCCTGTTACTGGTTTCAGCTCAGCAGGATCGTATTTGGTGCCTATGATACCCGAATGGGGTTTGGCCGGTTGAATCAGAAAATAACACATCCGAAAACACTGATCACTGGCGGTATACGCGAAAATGAATGTGCCGAGTTGGTGCGTTCGTTTTTTAAAAGCAAGAGAGCTAAATAGGTTATTTTGTTCATAGATCATGGTTAACAGTTCATAGTATTTAAGATTATTGAATACTTACTCAAGCAAGCTATGAACTATGATCTATTAACTATAAGCCACATTGAAAACTTGACAATATTTTAGAACAAAAGTCATGCTTATACCTTTATATTTGTACCTCAACGATCATTAACCTTTAAAATAAAACGTTATGGCATTTACACTACCGGCATTGGCCTATGCAACTGATGCTTTGGAACCTCACATTGATAAAATGACGATGGAGATCCACCATGGAAAACACCACCAGGCTTATGTTACTAATTTGAACAAGGCCCTTGAAGGAAAGCCTGAAGCAAACAGCAGTATCGACGATATCATCAAAAACATTTCAAAATTCCCGCCGGCGGTGCGCAACAATGGCGGTGGCCATTACAATCACAGCTTATTCTGGACCTGGTTGTCACCAAGTGGTGGCGGTGAGCCAACTGGCGCGTTAGGCGACGCAATAAAAAGCACTTTCGGTTCATTTGCCGATTTCAAAACCAAATTATCCGAAGCAGGTGCTACCCGTTTCGGTTCAGGCTGGGCCTGGTTAATTGTAACTGCCGATAAGAAGCTGGCTATCACTTCAACTCCTAACCAGGACAACCCGTTGATGGATATTGCAGAGGTAAAAGGCACCCCGATCTTAGGCATCGATGTGTGGGAACACGCTTACTACCTGAAATATCAGAACCGCCGTCCTGATTACTTAGCTGCTATCTGGAACGTGGTTAACTGGAACCATGTTTCTGAATTATATACCAAAGCTATCGGTTAATCCCGGGCATTAAATAAGATAGAACGGCAGGATATAAATTATTCTGCCGTTTTTTGTTCATATCAATCTTATTCTCATGAAAGCCGTAGTTCTCGAAGCCGCAGATAAGCCGCTGGTATACACAGAGGTGGAAACGCCAATATTGGCAACCGGCGAAGTTTTGGTGCAAATCAAAGCTGCCGCACTCAACCGCCGCGATTACTGGATTACCGTAGGTAAATATGCCGGAATAAAATACCCATCGATATTGGGTTCGGATGGATCTGGTATTGTAGCGCAGATCGGTGATGGCGTCGACAAATCATGGTTGAACCAGGAAGTAATTATCAATCCTTGCCATAACTGGGGAACACACCAGGATTATCAAAACCGTGATTTTTCCATATTAGGCCTTCCGGAACATGGCACTTTTGCTGAATATGTAAAGGTAAAGGCGGAATACCTGTACCACAAACCCGCGCATCTGGATTGGGAGCATGCTGCTTCATTACCTCTTGCCGGACTAACTACGTATCGCGCTTTATTTACCAAAGGACAAGCAAAAAAGGGTGATACGGTACTGATAACTGGCATTGGCGGCGGCACGGGCACGTTTGCACTACAATGGGCTTTAGCTGCAGGATGCAAGGTCTTTGTCACTTCCGGATCGGGTGAAAAAATTCAGCGGGCGAAGGAAATGGGCGCTTCAGCCGGGGTTTGCTACAAAGCGCAGGACTGGGCGCAGGAGTTACAACATTTCTCCGGAGGCTTTGATGTGATCATCGACAGTGCTTTGGGTAATGGATTTGAAAAGTTATTGGATCTGAGTAAACCCGGCGGTCGCATTGTGTTTTTTGGAGGAACAGCCGGCAACATCCCGCCATTGAATGGGCGCAAAATATTCTGGAAACAGTTGCAGATATTGGGCACTACAATGGGTTCACCCAATGATTTTAAGGGGATGGTTGATCTGGTGAATAAACATAAGATCGTACCGATAATTGATGAGGCATTTCCCTTAGCCAACGCTCAGAAGGCGATCGATAAGATGGAGAACTCATCCCAGTTCGGTAAACTGGTGTTGAGGGTCGGATAATTAAAGCAATAAACTAATTCTGCAATCCAAATCCCGACTTCCGAATCATCAGATCTCCATTACTTCCTTCTTCTTTTTGGTTTTCATTCGTTTGGGTACGAACTCCAGTATTTCGTTTTTAAGCGCCTCGATCATGCGGCGTTTCAGGAAATTCTTTTGAATGACAATGCTCACCTCGCGTGCCGGTTCAGGTGATTTAAAGTAACGAACTTTATCCAGTTGTTTGTCACTTAGTTCCGACAGGGCCAGCTCGGGTAAAATGGTGGCGCCGTTGTTTTGGTCCACCATTCGTTTTAGGGTCTCCACACTGCCGGTATTATATTCAAAGTGAAGGAATCCTTTGGTCGATTTCCGGCGCTGGCAGATGTTTAGTACCTGCTCGCGCATACAATGCCCCTCGTTTAGCACCCATATCTCTTCCATATCAATGTCTTCGGGGCTAATACTTTTCTTTTTGGATAGCTTGCTATTCTTGGAAACATAAGCCACAAAATTTTCATAAAATACCGGTATTTCTGTCAGATATGACTCTCGTAAGGGCGTAGAAAGTATGCCGCAATCCAACGTACCCAGTTTAAGCTGCTGTACTATCTCTTCTGTGGTTTGTTCCCATACTACCAGCTTTACCTGGGGATATTTCTGGATAAAACTGCTGATGATCTTTGGCAATATATATGGAGATACCGTTGGAATGATACCAACTTTCAGTTCGCCCGATAATTCTTTCTGCCTGTCAGTAATGATCTCCCTGATCTTTTCGCTTTCGGCTAATAATATCCTGGCTTGCTCAATAATTTCCATTCCTATTTCGGTAGGGCTTACTGGCTGTTTGGTGCGGTCGAATATTTTTACACCAAGAGTATCTTCCAGCTTTTGCACCTGCATACTGAGGGTAGGTTGTGTAACAAAGCACTTTTCGGCAGCTACAACGAAGCTGCGGTAAGTGTCAACTGCCACGATATATTCGAGCTGTGTAATCGTCATATAGAGTAAATCTATTCAAATATAATAAAATGATTGATTTTATCTATTATGAAATCACAGGTAGGGACGCAATGCATTGCGTCCCTACAATTACTTATTCCACCGTCACCGATTTAGCCAGGTTCCTGGGCTGATCCACATTACAGCCGCGCATTACGGCGATGTGGTAGGATATCAATTGTAAAGGTATCGTCGCCAATAATGGAACGAAAGCTTCATCTGTCTGAGGTATCTCTATCACGTAATCAGCCATTGCCTTTACATCTGTATCACCTTCGGTCACTATGGCAATCACTTTTCCTTTACGGGCTTTGACTTCCTGGATATTGCTGATCACTTTCTCATACGATGAGTGCTTAGTAGCAATAACTACTACCGGCATTTCTTCGTCGATAAGGGCTATAGGCCCGTGTTTCATTTCCGCAGCGGGATAGCCTTCGGCGTGTATGTAGGAAATCTCCTTTAGCTTCAATGCACCTTCCAGGGCTACCGGGAATGAGCTGCCACGACCGAGGAAAAGACAGTTCCTTGAATCTTTAAATTTCTCAGATATCTGTTGCACATGGTCGCTTGATTCCAGCGCTCTTTCAACCAGCTCAGGTATTTCATCCAGCTCGGTCAGCAGTTCGATCAGTTTGCTCTGGGTGATTGTTCCGCGTTGCTGAGCGATGTAGAAAGCGATCAACGTCAGTACTGTCACCTGCGCGGTAAATGCCTTGGTGGATGCCACCCCGATTTCCGGTCCCGCGTGGGTATACACACCAGCGTGAGTTATACGCGGAATAGATGCGCCAACCACATTACATACACCAAAAATGGTCGCCCCTTTTTCTCTAGCCAGCTCAATAGCAGCCATCGTATCAGCTGTTTCACCAGATTGCGAAATGGCGATCACCAGATCCTTTTCGGTAATGATCGGATTACGATATCTGAATTCTGAAGCATACTCTACCTCAACCGGTACGCGTGCATATTCTTCAATCAGATATTCGCCTACCAAACCGGCATGCCATGAAGTTCCACAGGCTACTATGATGATACGGTCTACATTCTTCAGTTTTTCAGTATACTCCTTTATACCTCCGAGTTGTACTTCGCCCGTTTTGGGGTAAATACGGCCTCGCATACAATCCCTGATAGAGCGTGGCTGCTCGTAGATCTCTTTCAGCATGAAATGATCGTAGCCACCTTTTTCAAGCATTTCCAGTTTCAGGTCGAGCTCATGGATGTAAGGAGTTTGTACAGTATTGTCGATGTTTTTTATCAGCAGGTCTTCGCGACGTATATAAGCGATCTCCTTGTCGTTCAGATAGATTACGTTCTTGGTGTATTCAACGATTGGGGTTGCATCTGAAGCTATAAAATATTCGCCCTCGCCTACACCGATTACCAATGGGCTGCCTTTACGTGCCGCTATCAGCTGATCCGGATCATCTGAACTCATGATAACAATAGCATAAGCGCCAACTACCTTATTCAAAGCAACACGCACAGCATCATGAAGATCAAGGCCTGTTTCTATTTGAATATCTTCAACCAGGTGTACGAGTACTTCAGTATCAGTATCACTTAGGAAAACATGACCTTTTGCCAAAAGGGCTTCTTTGATAACTGCATAGTTCTCAATAATACCATTATGAATGATGGTAAGCTTTCTGTCACCTGAAGAATGCGGGTGAGAGTTACGGTCGCTGGGAGCACCATGTGTTGCCCAACGTGTGTGGCCCATGCCGACGGTGCCATGCAAGTTAACGTCTTTGGTAAACGCTTCAAGGTCGCTCACCTTGCCGGCTTTTTTATAAACTTTAATATCTTTATCAATTAAAGCAACCCCGGCACTATCATATCCGCGATACTCCAAGCGATGTAAACCCTTGATTACTATGGGATATGCATCCCTATAGCCAATATAACCAACAATGCCACACATAAGTAGAAGTTTTTAAATTTAAAAAGAAACAAAAATAGTCAGCTATCTGACATAATCAACACCCGCCAGCACATTTAGTTGTATTTAACAAAAAAAGCCGCGCAATCGCGGCTTTCAATTATTTTTGTCAGTACTTACCTGTTTATTCTTCAACTACCTCGCTATTAGGCGTGCTCACTTCAGGCGCCTGATGTTTAAAATAGTGTTTCTGATAAATAAGTATCAGAATGACACCAACCGAAATGGAGGCATCGGCAAGATTAAATACCGGGCGGAAGAATATGAAATCCTCACCCCCCCATACCGGCACCCATGACGGGAAGTTGCCTGAGAGCAAAGGGAAATAGAACATATCTACCACGCGTCCATGAAAAAGTGACGCATAGTGATAGAGGATGCCGTAAAAGGTAGAATCGATGATGTTACCTAAAGCACCTGCAAATATTAGTGCCACATTCATGATCAGTCCACGGTGATATTTATGTTTGATCAGGAAAACCAAACCCCATCCAATACCTACAACAGCGCCTATTCTGAATAAGGTTAATGCTAATTTGCCCAGTTCGCCGCCAAACTCCATCCCGAAGGCCATACCATTGTTTTCGGTATAATGAAGCATACCCCGGCTGCCCAGGAAATGAATTTCTTCACCTAAATACATGTGCTGCCGAACCCATATTTTAATGATCTGGTCGGCAAGGATAATAAAAAAAGCAACAAGAAAGGGTTTTGTATACGCAGCCTTCATTAATATTGCTTCAGTTTGGCTTCCATGCTCAGAGTAGTGTGAGGCACAGCTCGCAAGCGTTCTTTTTGTATCAGTTTACCAGTTTCGCGGCAAACGCCGTACGTTTTGTTCTCAATACGCACCAGGGCAGCCTCTAATTGCTCGATAAACTTTTTCTGACGGGCAGCCAATTGATTGATAGATTCTTTTTCAAGTGTAGCCGATCCATCTTCCAGCGTTTTATAAGTGCCGGCAGTGTCATCAGTACCATTTGCATTTGGTGTGCTTAACGACGACGCCAGCGAGTTCAATTCCTCTTTTGCAATTCTAAGCTTATCCAATATCAAATCCTTAAATTCCTGCAGCTCTGCATCAGAGTACCTGGTTTTTTCTGTTTCTGGTTTCATTTATAATTTTATTATAGAGATCAATACTTTGTTTTCATCAATTAATACGGTATCGCCCTCAGTTAGCTGGTCATTGTAAATAACACTATCCGCTAAAATTTCGGCGCAAATATAGGATAAATTATTTTGTACTGATTCCCTAATTAAAAGTGAATCAGTACCGTAGCTGACATTTATCTTGTCGGTAACTTCAAATCCTTTCTCCTTCCGCAGGTTCTGTACGCGATTGATAAATTCGCGGGAAATCCCCTCTTGTTTCAATTCGTTGGTGATGTTAACATCTAAAGCGACGGTTAGTTTTCCCAAATTCGCAACTTGCCATCCCGGAACATCTTCAGCGATGATCTCCACATCGCTTAAATCTATTTCGAATTTCGAATCAGCAATCTCAAAAGTGGTTGACCCCGTCTCTTCAAATTTGTTTAACGCATCCTGGCTCATATTGGTTATGGCTTCTGCTACGGCCTTCATATCCTTGCCTACTTTCGGACCCAGCGCTTTGAAGTTTGGTTTTACTTTCTTTTTGATGAAACCGGATGCATCGGTGATATACTCGATATCTTTAATGTTGGTTTCAGAAAGGATCAGGTCCTTCACCTGCTCTACCTGGTGCCTGAAGTTTTTGTTCAGGATAGGCAATAAAGTTCTCTTCAGCGGCTGACGGACATTAATGCCTACCTTTTTGCGCAATGACAAGGTCAACGACGATATATCTTGTGCCAACTGCATTCTTTCTTCAAGGGCTTTATTGACCAATTCTTTATGATAAATAGGAAAGTCAGCCAGGTGAACCGACTCAAAAATTTCCTTTTTAGTAACTTTATTTAGATCGGTATATAACTTATCAGCAAAGAACGGCGCGATAGGCGACATCAGCTTGGCAATGGTTGCCAAACAGGTGTACAAAGTTTGATAGGCTGATAGCTTGTCTTCCGAGTCATCTGATTTCCAGAAACGGCGGCGGCTTAAGCGAACATACCAGTTGCTCAGGTGCTCATCCACAAAATCCTGGATAGCACGGGCAGCTTTAGTAGGCTCAAAATCAGCATAAAGTTCGTCAACATCCTTGCTCAGTGTATTCAATAAGGAAATGATCCACTGGTCAATTTCGGGGCGTTTGCTTAGCTCGATCTCCGCTTCGCTGTACTTGAATTTATCGATATTGGCATACAGCGCAAAGAACGAGTAAGTATTGTATAAGGTGCCAAAGAACTTCCTGCGAACTTCATCCAGCCCTTCCATGTTAAATTTCAGGTTATCCCAAGGCGATGCATTGCTGATCATATACCAACGGGCGGTATCAGCGCCGTATTGCTCAATAGTTGAGAACGGATCAACCGCATTGCCCAAACGTTTGGACATTTTATTGCCGTTCTTATCCAGCACCAGCCCGTTTGACACAACATTTTTGAACGCGATCCCTTTATTACCAACCTCTTTGTTGATTGCTTTAATTTCATCGCTGGTTTCGCTCAACATTACTGCAATAGCATGCAGGGTAAAGAACCAGCCGCGAGTTTGGTCGACGCCTTCGGCAATAAAATCAGCCGGGTAAGCTTTTTTAAATTGATCCTTATTCTCGAACGGGAAATGCCACTGTGCGTAAGGCATAGCGCCTGAGTCGAACCATACATCGATCAGGTCAGCCTCACGTACCATTTTTTTGCCCGCTGAGGAAGTTAATATCACATCATCAACAAAAGGGCGGTGCATGTCGGTCAACTTAAAGCCTTTTGGCATAAAGCCAGCAACAATAGATTTCTCTATTTCCTGCTCCATTTCCGCTATAGAGCCGATACATTTTTCTTCATTGCCATTTTCCTCGCGCCAGATAGGCAGCGGGGTGCCCCAGTAACGTGAACGCGACAAGTTCCAGTCTACCAGGTTTTCCAGCCAGTTGCCGAAGCGGCCTGTGCCGGTTGATTCCGGTTTCCAGTTGATGGTTTTATTCAGTTCAACCAGTTTATCTTTTACCGCAGTAGTGCGGATGAACCAGCTATCCAATGGATAATAAAGAATTGGCTCATCTGTACGCCATGAGTGCGGGTAGCTATGCTCATATTTGCGAACATCAAAAGCTTTATTATCTTCCTTCAGCTTTATAGCGATCATTACATCAGTCGCCTTAAAGCCAGGGGCTTCGCGCTCGTCTTTGGTATAATATTCTTCTTTAACGTATAATCCTGCATAGTCAGTCACTTCTTTTACAAAGCGGCCTTGCTTGTCAACCAGGGGTACTTCTTTGCCGGTTTCGTCAAGCACCAATACTGACGGAACGCCATTCTCTTTACAAGCCCGGAAGTCGTCCGCACCAAACACAGAAGCGGTATGGACAATACCGGTACCATCTTCGGTAGTCACAAAATCTGCAGGGATTACGCGGAATGCATTTTTCTCAAGATCATCATTGGTTACATAAGGCATCAACTGGTGATAGCGCAGATCAACCAGGTCAGAGCCTTTAAATTGTGCTTTAACTTTCCACGGAATTACTTTATCGCCACCTTTGTAATCTTCGAACGAAGCGTTTTCGCCTTCAGTTTTAAAATATTTGCTTAACAGGTCTTTAGCTAAAACAACGCTTACAGGTTCATAAGTGTATGGATTGAAGGTGCTAACCTTAACGTAATTAATATTTTCTCCAACCGCCAGGGCGCAGTTTGATGGTAAAGTCCATGGAGTTGTCGTCCAGGCCAATATTACAGTATCCTCATCAGCGCTTTCAAACAAAGTTTCGATGAGCGGATGCTTTTGATCGTTCTTTAAGTGGAACTGCGCAACGATGGTAGTATCCTTCACCATTTTGTAGGTACCCGGCTGATTCAGCTCATGCGAGCTTAAGCCTGTACCAGATTTCGGTGAATAAGGCTGTACGGTATAACCCTTGTACAGCATGCCTTTGCTATAAAGCTCCTTCAGTATCCACCAAAGGCTTTCGATGTACTCGTTTTTATAAGTGATGTACGGATCATTCAGGTCGACCCAGTAACCCATTTTTTCGGTCAGGTCGTTCCAAACATCAGTATATTTCATCACTTCCTTGCGGCAGGCTTCGTTGTAGTCCTCTATTGAAATCTTTTTGCCGATGTCTTCTTTGGTAATACCCAAAGTTTTTTCGACACCAAGCTCAATGGGAAGACCGTGCGTATCCCAGCCGCCTTTACGTTTTACCTGGTAGCCTTTTAAAGTTTTATAACGGCAAAAAATATCCTTGATGGAGCGGGCCATTACGTGGTGGATACCCGGCATACCATTCGCAGACGGCGGGCCCTCATAAAAGGTGTAAGGGTTGTTTTCCGGTCGACTGGTAATGCTTTTTTCGAAGATGTTGTTCTGCTTCCAGAAGTCCAAAACATCCTTACCGATCTGTGATAAATTTAGCTGCTTATATTCCTTGTACATCAATATGTTCCGCCTCAATTTTTAGAGGTTGCAAAAATACGGAATTTAATTATAAAAGCTATATTGGTATCATGAAATTGAAATTGACAATTCCTGTTATAAGTGGTATTCTGATAATAATATTACTCGTTATAGATAAATATAGCAATCAGAATTCTTTCGCAGATAAATGGGCTAGTTTTGGCTTAGGTCTTTTATCAGCTGTGTTCGTAAGCAGCATACTTGCTTTTATATTCAAAAAGGATAAAGAAAAGACAATTTGATTCAATAGAAACTGGAAAAATAATGGAAAAAACTCCGTTATCCCATAGTTTCTGCATAACCAGCTTGAGTTGCATTTTGTTGGCCTAGTTTTCAACCTAGCGAATCATTTGAACTATGATTTTTCTGATTCAATGTTCACTATGATTAATCTTAACCCAACAAAATCATAGTCCGTCAAAAAATCATTAAATCCTAGTTCCAGACTCAAAATATCCCTCTGTTCCCCCCGCCGTCAATCTGAATCGTCGTTCCGCTGATGTAAGCAGCTTGTTCTGATGCCAGAAATGCCACCAATGCACCCAGTTCTTCCGGTTTACCAATGCGTCCAGCGGGGATGGCCTTTGTCTTTTCTTTCACCGCAAGTTCCGGATCCATGCCTTTGGGAAAAGTTTCTTTAATACGTTCAGTAAGGATCAATCCAGGTGCAATATTGTTGACCGTGATATGGTAAGGGCCGAATTCATCTGCCATCAATTTTGCCATACCTACCACACCCATACGCATAGAGGTTGACAGCACGGCATTATTCAGCACTGATTTTACCGATCCGCTAATGATATTGACGATACGCCCGCTGCCGGCTTTTTTCATGTAAGGCAGCACTTCGCGACTGTTGCGCGCAAAGCTGAGAATGGTCAGTTCGAAAGCTTTTTGCCAGGTTTCGTCATCAAAAGTTTCGAATTTGTCAAATGGTGGCCCGCCGCCGTTATTGAGCAGAATATCGATCCTGCCAAACGCATCTCCTGTTTTTCTGATGAGCGTTTGCATTTGTACAGCATCGGATACGTCGGCAGCCATGACAATCACTTCATTCCCTGTTTGTTGCCGTATTTCTTCGGCAGTTTTATTTAATTCATCTGCATTGCGTGAACTGATGACCACTTTTGCGCCTTCGGCGGACAGGGCCAATGCTGATGCCTTTCCCAAACCTTTGCTTGCTGCTAAAACTATGGCGACTTTATCTGTTATTTTTAGATCCATGGTAGATTGAATTAATTTTAGTGACTCGCGTCAAAGATCACCGGAGTTAAAATTACCGTTTTTACACTTTTCGTCTTGCGAATTTTTTCAACCACAAAATCGTGTAATATTTAAACTATTTTTGAAACGATGAACAAATTTATTCGCGGCTTTGGCTATGCAATGAACGGTATATGGCATGCAGCTGTTACGCAGCTGAATTTCAGGGTCCATTTGGTCTGTGCATTGGTTGCGGTGTATGCCGGGTATGCTTTGCATATTTCAAGCGACGAATGGCTGTGGATCATCTTTTGTATAGGCATGGTGCTTGTCGCCGAATTGTTTAATACGGCTATCGAATTCCTCGTTGACCTGGTGTCGCCCGGATACAACAAAAGAGCCGGGTTGGTGAAAGACATGGCTGCCGGAGCCGTATTAATCACAGCAATTGCAGCATTAACCATCGGTCTGGTGATCTTTATACCCAAATTGTTAACGTTTATCCATCATGCTGCATAAAACGCGGGGCATCGTTTTCAAGACCACCGATTATGGCGAGAGCAGCGTTATTGTGCAAATATTTACCGAGAAATTCGGACTGCAATCCTACATCATCAACGGAGTAAAAAAGCCAAGAGCCAAGATCAGCAGGAACATGCTGCAGCCACTGCATTTGTTGGATTTGGTGGTTTATTATAAAAGCACAGGACAAGTTCAGCGAATTTCCGAGCTCAGAAATTCGCCCGTTTTGCAAAGTATCCCTTACAATGTTATCAAAAGCAGTATAGCCTTATTCTTGAATGAGGTTTTGTACAAGGCAGTAAGGCAGCAATCAGCAGATGAAAACCTGTTTGATTTTATATTCAATGCAATAGAATGGCTGGATAATCAGACCGAAGGTTTAGCAAATTTCCACTTGCTTTTTTTGACAAGATTAACCCGTTACCTTGGTTTTTATCCAGACCAGGCCATCAACGCTGATTACTTTGATATGAAGAACGGGGTATTCAGTAAATACAAGCCTGAGGGATTTTCGTACCTGTCGCCGCCGCACACGCAGAATTTTTATAACCTGCTGCAATGCAGTTTTGAGCATGTCGGTCAGCTTAAATTCAGTAATGATGAACGCCGTTACCTGGTCCAGAAATTACTGGAATATTATGCGCTGCATATCGAGAGTTTTGGTCATATCCATTCGCATGAAATATTGGAAGAGGTTCTGAGTTGATTTGTTGTTATATTTTGCAAAAAACCTTTAATTTCACCACAACAAATTAAACATTTAAACCATTCCGCACCTTTGATGCCCGGCAAAGTTCTAATTGTCATTCCATGCTATAATGAAGAGGCTTCGTTGCCCTCGGTTTTGGACGAGCTTCATCAAACAACCTTACCCGGCGGCTACCAAATGGAGGTTGCAGTGATCAACGACTGCTCCAAAGACAATACCGTTGCCGTTGCCCGCAAACATAACGCTACTGTGCTCGATTTGCCGGTGAACTTAGGCATAGGCGGTGCGGTGCAAACCGGCATCCGTTATGCCCGCGACAATAATTTCGATATAGCCATACAACTCGACGGCGATGGTCAGCACCCGCCAAAAGAGTTAAGTAAATTGGTTAGCCATCATATAGAATCAGGTGCCAATGTTGTTATCGGCTCACGTTTTTTGGAGAAGGAAGGTTTCCAATCCTCATTTCTGCGCCGGTTGGGGATCAGTTATTTTCACTGGGTGAACCGGGTAATGACCGGCAAGCATATTTATGACAGCACCTCCGGATTCAGGCTGTTTGACAAGGCGGCAATCAAGATCGCGGCCGCAAATTATCCTGATGAATATCCTGAACCAGAATCATTGGTATTATTCTCGAAAGCAGGCTTAAAAATAGCGGAGGTACCTGTGATTATGAGTGCAAGGCGCGGCGGGCAATCGTCCATACGCAGCTTTGGATCGCTGTACTATTGTATCAAAGTGAGCCTGGCCATGTTTTTTTCATTCATTCGTAAACCCTGATCATTATGCAAAGGATACAGCTCATTACCATCATCGTGAACCTGTTGTTCATCCTGTACATTGCGCGACTTATCATCAAAGGCAAACTGCGCGAAGAGTACGCCATAGTGTGGGTGATTTGTACCGTATTCCTGGTAATATTTTCATTCTGGCCCGACGGCCTGGAACTTTTAAGCAGACTCACAGGCGTAGTTCTCGCCTCCAACCTGGTTTTCACGGGCTTTATTTTCGCTATATTGGTTTATCTGCTGCATTTGAGCGTAGTAGCATCAAAACTGCATAACAATAACAAAAAGCTTGCGCAGGAGATCTCCTTGCTGAAAGAGCAGTTTGATAAGTATGTAAACGAGCACAAATGAGGCCACAGTGTTCACGTTCACAGCACATGAACGCTCGTGAACACACGTGAACACGCTGATAATTAGCTGTTTAACTTTTATTGATCGGAGAAAACGAGTTTTGTCATTTTTGTTTTACCAATATTCTCGGCCCCAACACCCGCATTTTTGCCCCGAAGCCTAACAGTTCACGCTCCAGCTCGAAATTCAGGATAATGATGCTGTTCGTAGACTCTGTCTACGAATTCAGTGCTTGTAGTCTGAGACTACAAGCATACTAATCCGAAGTTTATAAACTTCGGACAACGAAGGCGCAGTGCTTACACTTTTTGCATTCAAGTGTGAACGCTTGAATGGGCGAAAAAAATATTTTTCTTACCTTTGCACCCAACAAACCACCGGATATTCTATATGTGATCAGCATTTTCTTTCAGAACAAATAAAACCCGCACGGCAACCAGCCGCTGTTTTTTATTCACACTAAAAGAAATTGACGATGCTGATCCTTCAGGATGTTTTCTATACACACCCCAACCGGGAGGTGCTTTTCTCCGGTATAAATTTTATTGTAAATCCGCACCAGAAGATTGCCCTGATAGGCAATAATGGTACCGGTAAATCGACCCTGCTGAAACTGATGGCCGGCATATTGTCTGTATCTGGCGGAACAGTTAAAGCAAGTGCCAGAACTTATTATGTGCCGCAGATAGTTGGTCAGTACAACAACTGTACGGTAGCCGAAGCGCTGCTCGTAGGCGATAAACTCAAAGCCCTTAATGATATCCTCGGCGGACAAGCCACCGAAGAAAGCTTTCGCATACTTGATGACGACTGGACCATCGAGGAACGCTGCCTCGAAGCACTTGATCATTGGAAGTTAAAAGAGGTAGATCTGTCGCAGCAAATGAACGCGTTAAGCGGCGGACAAAAGGCCAGGGTTTTTATGGCCGGTATCCGTATTCATCAGCCTGAAATTGTGCTGCTTGATGAACCCGGCAACCACCTTGATGCCGAAGGCCGCGAACTTTTATACGATTATATTAATGATACACGGGATACGCTGGTGGTGGTTAGTCACGACCGTGCCTTGCTAAACCTGTTGCCAATTGTGTGCGAACTGAGCGAAAACGGCATCACCACCTATGGCGGCAATTATGAGTTTTACGAGGAGCAAAAAAAGATCGAAAACGATGCGCTGCTGCAAGGATTTCAAAATAGAGAAAAAGCATTGCGCAAAGCAAAAGAGACTGAGCGCGAAGCCCTCGAGCGGCAGCAAAAGCTGGATGCCCGCGGGAAAAAGAAACAGGAAAAGGCTGGACTGCCAACTATTCTGATGAACACTTTTAAGGATAAAGCAGAAAAAAGCACCTCGAAGCTGAAAAGTGTTCACACTGAAAAAATAGGCGAGTTAACCCGCGAGTTATCGCAACTGCGCTCAACTCTGCCGGCCATTGATAAGATGAAAATGGATATGGACCAGTCCGCCCTTCACAAAGGCAAAGTGTTGGTTGCTGCGCAGGAGATTAATTTCAATTACCATGAAAGTCAACCTTTATGGAAGGAGCTGTTGAGTTTTGAGATCGTCAGCGGTGGGCGCTTTGCCATACAGGGTTCAAACGGCTCGGGTAAAACCACGCTCATAAAACTTATGCTCGGGAAGCTGCAACCCGGCGCAGGTAAAATCACAAGGGCCGATTTCAGCTCAATTTATATCGATCAGGATTATTCGTTGATCGGAAACAGGCTCACCGTTTACGAGCAGGCGCAGGAGTATAATTCCGGCGCATTGCAGGAGCATGATGTGAAGATTCGCCTTAACCGTTTCTTGTTTGGCCCGGAAGATTGGGATAAACCCTGTAGTGCACTCAGTGGGGGTGAAAAAATGCGGTTGATGCTATGTATGCTTACCATCGGTAACCAGGCGCCGGATATTATCTTCCTGGATGAGCCGACCAATAACCTCGATATGCAAAACATCCGGGTATTAACCGATGCCATAAATGAATACAAGGGAACGGTTATCGTAATCTCTCACGATCAATATTTTTTACGTGAAATAGGAGTGGATGCCACGTTATATGTCCGGTAGTTCCCCTGAAGGGAATTGTTCGACCATTAAATCACTTGATCACCTGCCCCACAAAAAGCAATGTTTTAGTGTGAGGTACAATTACATGAAATTCCCGCATGCCATAGTCCCGGTCGAATGGCGCCCGGGACTTGATGCCGGTTAGTTGGTCTTTAATGGAATCCCAGAGCTCATCAATGTGGTCCACCTCCAGGTAAAATTCCATTTCCCCAATATCTTCGCCGGCATTCAGAAAATGAATCAGGTGACCATCCTTATAAACTATGGCGTAATTCGGCTCTCTGCGCGCTATCTGGAACGCAAACAGATCAGTGAAAAACTTAACCGTTTTCTCAATATCATAAGAGGGCACCATCGGGCTCAAATAATGCACTTTGTACATGACTTAGAAGTGAGTGATTGTAGTATCTAAATGTACTAAACATTCATATAGTGATTTTCAAAAAAGTATTTCTGCATTGGTCCGAAAGCTGGTCCAGGAGCGCCGCTGCACATAAGGCAATGCAGGCTTTAGACTTACATTAATTTCAGTATAGTTTTTGTTTCACAAACAGAAACATTACACATCGTTGATTAGTTATTAGTTACATAATCCTCTTATTATGAAAAAGATAATTTTACTATTACTGGCAGGGATAGGTGTGTTTGCCAGCTGTAAGAAAGACCGGAAGATCAACCCAACGGACAACAACCGCAAGCTTGATACGCTGCAGGGCTCGATCACAAAAGATGTTACGCTTGACCCTTCTAAAAGCTATTTCCTGAAAGGGCAGGTGTATGTAAAAAACAATGCCACGCTTACCATTCCGGCAGGAGTCACCGTTTATGCGCAGGTAAATGCCGAACGATCGGCGAAGAGTGTGCTGGTGATCACTCAGAATTCCAAATTAAACATTAACGGCACAATCGATAAGCCGGTTGTATTCACCTCGTCCGCAACGTCAAAAGCGCCGGGCGATTGGGGCGCGATCATTCTGTTGGGTAATGCACCGGCAAACGTAGGTATGGGGCATGTGGCAGGTTTACCCATTAGTGCCGACACACAGTACGGTGGCGCTGCGGCGACCGATAACTCCGGGTCAATTACCTATCTCCGTATAGAGTATACAGGTGGTATTAACCCACCGGCCGAAGATGAATGGGCGGTTGATAAGGCAAGCGGCCTTGTTTTGGCGGGCGTAGGTTCCGGTACCCGCATAGATAATGTAATGGTGAAATATTCAAACGACGACAGCTTTCAGTTTGTAGGCGGCACCGTAAACGCCACCCACCTGATTAGCTATAATTGTGGGGATGATGACTTTGACTTTGACCTGGGATATGAAGGCAGGCTGCAATTCCTGATCGGGTACCGCACACATGCTTCATCGCAGGCATTAAGGGCCAATGGTTTCGAAAGTTATAACGACTCTGTTCCGACCAGCAATACCCCTTTCACTCGTCCGGTTGTTTCCAACATGACCATTATAGGTCCGCAGGGCATTGATGCAACAAAAACAAACATCAACCAGGGCGTATACATGCGTAAAGCGACACGGCTGGCTGTACGGAATTCCATTGTGGCCGAATACTCAGAAGGCGCATTTATGGTTTGCCCGCGTACCCGTCCGCTTATCCTGAACGATGACAATGCCGAATTCAGAAGCAACCTGGTGGAAGCTGACACCCTTGCCCGCACATTTTGCTGGGACCAGGACGTAAAAGGTGTTTTTGCCGACCCGGTACTCACTGCATTTGAAACCGACTCGGTCAATAAAAATACCGTTATCGCAGCATCGGCCGACATGAAACTAATGATGATGTACAACGCTATGGGAGCGCCCGACCTGCGCCCTGCCAGTGACTCCCCAGCCCTAACAGGAGCCGACTTTACCGGGGTGGATTTTTCAGATGCTTTTTTTAACAAGGTGGCTTACCGCGGCGCATTGAGCGATAACTGGGCAGCACCAAGCAACTGGGCGGATTGGCGATGAAGCTGTCGTTTATTATTTAAAGTCTGTTTAAATATCATACTGGTGTATCGCAAATTCAGTAGCTCCGTAATGTTCGGATGCCCTGTTTTTGCGATATATTAGCGTCAGTATGAAACTTAAATATACCCTAATTGCTGTAGTGTCTGTCCTGGTTCTTTGTTCCTGGGGACACAAGGGACATAAAGTTATCGCTTTGATCGCCCATGATCATATTGATTCCAGAGCGATGCCCGGTATGGATGCTCTGTTGCAGGGGCAAAAGATGGACGACGTAGCTTCCTGGGCAGATGATGTGGCGCATGATGATCCACAGTACCGCTACACAGCGCCATGGCATTTTTTGGATATGCGTTCTGGCTTAAACTATGCGCAGTTTAAGCAGGCTGTGCTCACTCAGCGTCAGCCCAATCTTTATACTGCAATATTGAAAAGCAAAAATGATCTGGCCAATAAGCAATTGCCCATAGAGAAAAGACAGGAGGCTTTGAAATTTCTGATACACCTGGTTGGCGATGCACATCAGCCCATGCATGTAAGCAGGGAGGAAGATAAAGGCGGCAATGCGATCGAATTAACATTTGATGGAAGAAATACAAACCTGCACGCTTTGTGGGACTCCGGATTACTCGATCGGGACCGGAAATCTAATGAAAAGGCTGTGCGCGACTGCGATAAGGCTACCAATGACGAAATAAAAAAATGGCAACAGGACGATCCGATGATATGGCTGTGGGAGAGTTACCAGATCAGCAGCAAGCTATATACCGAAGTTGGGAACGGCAGCAACTTAAACGATCAATATTACAAACAGCACGTTGCCATTATGCAGAAACGCATAGACCAGGCGGGCATCCGTTTAGCCGGCATCATTAATGCAATATTTAAAAATGATAAAGGCAAAGTGCAGATTGTCGCGGCTTCCGCCCCACTGGTTCATAAAAACGGAGCAACTCAGCAGTATCCTGTGGCCGATCTTGCACAGACGGGCAGTTTAATTGGCAAACCGGTCTCAGTAAAGGGCAAGGTATATGGGTTTAAAGCATTAGGGAACATGACGCTGGTTGATCTCGGAGCTCCTCATCCTAACGAGCTATTGACGGTTGTTTTGAAAGGAGATGCAAAGGACAGCTACGCCCCGATATTGCTTAAAGGAAAGATTATATCTGTTAGTGGTACCGTTCAGAATTATCATGGCAAACCGGAGATAGTAGTAACCGAAAGTAAATACATCCGTATTTCGGCAGCCCAATAATTTTTGACAACGCCGCCTTTAGGTGCCCCGCTGGCACATAACGCCGGATCATTTGCCGCCATTGGCCTTCAAATCTGCCAGGCAATTAAAATCAAGCTGCGGCACGCTTGTCAATACGCCCGAAAATGATGCTTCAACATTGAAGTACATTAAACAGTCTGGATCGTCGCAATGAGCACCATTGGTTGCGTCTTTATGATTTGTCTGCATCGGGGTGCCCTGGTCCACCAGCCCCATCAGATGCCCGAATTCATGCTCAAACAGGGTAGTTAAAAGTATTGATCTGTCCGGCTGGCCGGCTTGACCGGAACTATTAGCGATGGCTTGCCCAAATAAACAACAGGAGGTGTTCCAGTAAGATGTTGCGAGAACATCATTCGTTGAATAATGGCCGTTGGTTATCAAAATGTATACGCTGAGCACGTTGTTATGGGTAAAGAGTCGCCGGTTGTTTCTTTCGATGTTCACGATATCGGTTAACGAGGTAACGGATAAACTGCTGGCCCCAAGTTGTTCTTGTACGATCGATATGCCATCCGGCTTGTTAACCCGCGTTTGCAAAAAAGCGGTAAGACCATCTAGTGCGGCCTGGTCGGGCGCATACCCGGGCATATACTGTATTTCAATTTGCAGGGAAGAGTAATGTGAGGCCGACAGCAGGTCATAGGCCGAGGTTCCGAGTGTACGGGCGTCGTATGACCCTTCAACCGATTCCTTTTTACAGGCGCCAAAAACGGATAAGGAAACAATGAAAAGGCCAACTGTAATTTTTTTCAACAAAATGTTTTTAATCTATTCTATAAAGGTAGCCGATTGGCCAAAATAAAAAAAATTTAACATCCAAAATATCAGGATGTTAAATGACGGCCGGGCCCTCCTTAAAGGAAATACTATACATCAGCGGTATCGCGCGGGATTATCATGAAACCCGGTTTAGTTGTAACGACAGCAAATATTTGAGTATTTTACGGTTAATGGTTTGTTCTGATTTTGCAGCTTAAGAAAAATAATACGCGTTTCTCAATATCTTTTATATTTGATGTAAATAACCCCTTATGAAAAAACGTATTCTTACTATCATCACAATTGTTGTTCTGCTGGTTATAGCCGGAGTATTTTATTACCGTTATTATTTTGTTTTTGGCGACGGAACAAAAGCCGGCACCATGAACTACTTTGTTCACAAAGGCATCATGTTCAAAACCTATGAAGGGCGCCTGATACAGGCGGGCTTTAAGGCTCCGGCACAGGGGAACATCCAATCAAATGAATTTATGTTCTCTGTTACTGACGAGAAAGTTGCCAAACAACTTAATGATAATGCAGGCGCATATGTCGAGGTACATTATAAAGAATATTTTCATACACTACCATGGAGAGGCGTTAGCGAATATATAGTAGATAGCGTTATTTCCGTTCAGAAGATTAACCCAACTCAACCTTAAATATTCAACTTTCATCATGTAAGGCATTGGGCCATTTCACTTTTGGACTGCTCCCAATTTTCGCTATACTTTTTTCCTGTCAACTGAGTTGCGGGGGCATATTTTCAAAAACTGCAGTTGTCGGCCGGCTTCAGATTCTCTGAGTCAACCGAAAAAGCCGGCTTACCCCCTTTAAAAGTAACAATCCATATACTGTCGAAATCGCTGTCCGGCCAATATAAATGGCGCGCGGCAGGCGCAATATCCTTAACAATAGCCGGAATCGTATTGTGCTCCCAAACAATAAACACCACTCCCTTTTCTTTTAATAGAGCGTTCGCAATATCATCATAATCATCTGCATCGTATGACGAATTAATGTCCACCCTATATTTTATTGCAAACGGGGTTATTGTTTGCATCATACGCAAATGTTTGGTCTTCCCTTTACCCGAAACTGCGGGTACATATATTTTACCTGGCACACCAAATTTCTTGTATAATACCGCGGGCAGTAACACCGACCGGTTGAAGCCTTTGCAACTAAGGCTATAGCCGTCATCGTCCTTTTCTCCGTGACGGATAAAAACCAGCTTCAGGCTCTGGCGGCTGGATTGCGCTAAACAGCCCATTGGGCCGAAGCAAAAAATAAGCAATAGCACTTTGATTGCAATGTTCTTCATAAGTTTGGGCTTACATTTTTACTGTAACTCTTAAGGCTTTTAGACCATAAACTCCCTGCAGATCTTCCAATTCGACCGTCTCGAATTGCGCATCAAGTAACCCTTCCTGTTGCAGCGTTTTTATGTATTCAAGGTACGTCTGTATATCGGAATCATTGTAATAAACTATTGCAATTTTTCCTGGTTGAGTAAGGCGCTCGCCTGTATCTTTAATGTGCACTTTGTCGATCCGCTTTTTTATCACCTGGTACCTGATATTGTACCCGCCTTCTACGTCAAAATGACGTTCATCATTTCTGAAGCTAATATTGATCGGGTGCGGATTTATATAGATAAGCTGTGTTGTCGAAAGCTGCCAATCGTCTTTTTTTAAGATGGCCTTTGCTATATCGGCTGCTTTGACCATTGTGCGCAGTTGCCAAACCCTAAATGCCTCCAGGTGTTGTGGCAAAAATGCAGTATCCGGACTGATTGACTGCCCCGCATATAAATCGTATTCAATACCGTCGGTTCTGAAGGTTTCAAAATAGCATGGGTAGATGTTCATTAAGGCTTGGCGCTCTTCTGAAAACAAATTGTTCAATGCCTTATTTATCCTTTGCATAGCGGCCTCCAGGCGATTCCTGTTCTCTGATATTTCTTTGCCCTCTCGTTCCAGTATATCCCTCAGCCGGCTTATGGGACCATCGGCCCCGGGGCTATTGCCTGATAGCCCGCGCAGGTACGGAATGATCTCGGTTTGAAGAAATAGGTTGAGAAGTCCGGAATCTCCGGAATTAAGGAATAAACTTATTGCAGCGTGCCACTTAACAAACTCAATCCGGACATTCACAGCACTTTTTTCGTTGAGCCGGTCGCATATGTCTTTCTCTTCCTTCCGAAGCAGGTCCAGCAAATTTTCGATATCCATCGCCAGGGCGCTATTTCGTTCGATGGTTGAATTCCGGATATCAATCATCCCGTACAGTGGATAAACATTATCGAACGACACTGTTCCGATGGTCGCATTGACATTTTTGGTATGCACGTCGCGATAATAATCAAGCGCGACTTCATTAAACTTCCATTGAACAGCTGGCTGGATGGCTGTAAATTTATCCTGTATGATGCTGCTTATTTTATTCTCAAATTGATCTATGCTGTTTTGCAATAATTGAGCTATAAGAGGAATAGCGCTGTTCACCCGGGCAAGGATCTGCTCGTAACGCACGTCTTCAGTTCGCGAATAAACTTCGAGTATGCCCACCAGGTTTTGATTATAATACACGGGCATTGTTGCGTATGATTTAATCCCGATCCCGATCAGTGCATAAACCTGGCGAGGCGTTGTTTTTTCGTTTTCGCTGATAGCCGGATGTATCCGCGTTTCTGGATTTTGAAGGTATTCCCTGGCCGAAGCATACATAGATGCCATATTGTCATCGCTTTTTCGCGCCGCGTCAATGATCACACTTCGCGAGCATTCCACATCATCAAATACCAAATTACCATTGACCGAGAGGAATGGCAGCATACCGAATTCGATATCCTTGCAACCTCCCAAAAGCTTAAGCCCATATCGCACCCGGTCATATAGCAGATCTTCGTCCTGCGTGTGCGCAATCAACGTCTTCTTGATAATCTCGATCGCATATTCGTCGGTAATATCTTCGACGTTTATAACCGTGAACCCTTCGAGGGTGAAGTCAGACAACGGCAAGACTTTCTCCAGGTATTCGGTCGTCTGTCCATGCTGCACATACATTGCGGGCGTATCGCAATCGAGTGTCGGCAAGCACCCCTTGCATCCGATTTCGACAAAGCGTGTGTCCGGCCGCACTTCATAATACCGGGTGAGTCCGGTACCTGCGTCAAGGTGCGAATAGATAATTTTTTCTGTATTGATCGATCCCAGGTTATAGTATTTATCCAGGATCATCTTATAAACAAACCTCTTGAATCGCTTTTTTATATGCTCTTTTTCTTCATAAATCACCTTTGATCCTACCTCTGACGAATTTTCGCTGTCCACCAACTTTACATAAGCATCCGTCCCATAGAACAAATATCTTGAGGCAGGTGCCGACAAGGCCCACAAATATTCTTTTTCATCGGCCGTAAAAGGAGACAATATGGTGTAAATTAGCTCTAACAGATTGGCATGCAGCGACATGTCATCAACAGGAATGTTGCCGCCGGAGGCGGGGTCTTTATAGAACTCTTCGAGCACAAATTTATACAACTTTGCCTTGGATGTTTTTTCAGTCTTTACGCGATTTTCGAGATAATTTATAAAGGGCTTGAACGATATTCTGGTATCGATCACTTCATTCATCTTATGCGTTTCCGGTACGTAACCTAACCCGATTTTCATTAGTAGTCTCCCTTCAAAAACGATACCGGAAAGAAAACTCAGGATACCAGCCCTCCGACGAATATCCTGCCTGCGCCTGAAGGACAAAGAAACTTGCCGGTGCAAAATATGCGCCCCCTCCTACGCCCTGGTGCAGCACGTTCGACTGATCATGCTTATCCCAAACCCTGCCGACATCATAGAATCCGCTTATCCCAAACTGACCCGGAAGGTAATAGCTGGATACATCACCGAGCTTAAGCCGCGCCTCCAGGTTGTTATAGATCATGTCCCGGCCAGCAAACCGGTTTTTGCGGTATCCAAGCAAATTGCCTTGTCCGCCCAGAAAAAGCGACTGATAAAATGCGCTTTGACCTATCGTTACACCGCCGCCGAGCCTGTCAGCCAAAACTAGCCTGTGGCCAAGCCCCTGGTAGATCGATAGTTCGGGAATGACCTGCCCAAATGACCTGGAAGAACTGTTAAGACCACTGTAGGCTACTGCCTTCACATCGAAATAAATGCCTGACGAAGGAAATACTTTACTATCCCGTTTGTCGATCACGTAGTCCATAACAATACCTGCATGGAGCTTGTCTTTCCTGACGGTGGTACTATCGTAGGATCCGATAGCCGCAGCATCATTAATAAAACGGCCGGTATTGTCACTAGGATCAAGATGATAATAGGATATCGAAGGCCCAACACTGAAGTTTGACGTACTGTCGAGGTGCCAGCGCAGCATGGGAGCAAAATCATAGGTATTAAAACGGGTGCGATAATAAGTAGAAAAATCCCTGGAACGGTCATAGACCGAGCCGTTGCCCCTTCCAAAAAAATTCACAGTGTTGTTTGGTGCTTTTATATCAGCCAGCAGCATCAGGTCTGCATTTCCAACAACTTTAGTCCAGTCGCCCAAATAATGGATGGCGAATGCCTTCGTGGTAAATGAATGGGTAACCAGTAATTCCTGTGTTGTGGTAAAAGGGAATTTGCGGAACCCTCCCTGCCCGGTATATCTAAACCCAAGGCTAAGCAAAAAACCGTCATCGCGATTTATTGAGGCCGAGACCAGCGGCATGGTTACATTATACAGGTTGGTATTATGGATAGCAGCGGTAGCCGTGTCGTTGGCAAAATGTGTTACAAACCGGGATGAGTCGCCGCTAAACGAATGACGGTTGTTGTCCTTACCATACAGTTTTATTCGTTTATTTGATTCAACCACCTGGTACTGCTTTTGCCCTTCGCCACCAACAATGCGCAATCTGATAACGGTATTTTTGGTATTTACAACCACCTTGTCATTACCGTCGGCGACAAATAATCGTATTTCCTTCGTTATCGCCGGGTCAAATGCCGCGTTCAATAAGGTATCTTCCAGCGCTCCTTTTTTGCTGATCTTATTTACAAAAATTTTCATCCCTCCACCAATCGCATCTCCAATCTCAACATGTTCATTCCGGTTACTTAGGCGGATATCAACGATCCTGTTTGCAAAGCGATAATACTCATCCATTGCCGCCGGCATATTATCACGGCGTTCTTTGAGCTTTTTTAACAGCTCGTCGTGTCGCATCCGGTAAATTTCGGGCGGCATGCGGCGTAAGGCAGCTTCCAACAGGTTATCTGTAAGCGTCTGTTTAAAATTATTCGCCATATCCATCCATTCCTGGTAACTGATGATCAACTCGGGATACGAATTCATGAAACGCGATTTAAACATGGAATAGCGCACATCTTCCACCCTGGAATCAAAGGTCTGGATCACCGGGAACAGCCATCGCCTGCGCACCAGGTATTCAACCATGCCCTGGCGCATATTCAGTGCATCGTCGCGGTCGCGGGGAACCGCTACATAACGTTTGCCTTTTTCTGTTTTTTTGCCCTGCCATCGCCACTGGTCTTCGTGCCGGTCCCAGTCGGCGATGAATACGTCCAGCATGCGCGCCCTGATAAATTCGCGGCTGTCTATCCGGTTGTCATTATCTTCCATCAGCGCATCTTCGGCTTTCTCGGTATTGATGGATTTGCCGGTAGGCTCGCGTTCTTCCAACAGGCAAACTTTACCGGTAAATTCCGCAGCGTATTGTCCCAGGTTTGGATCGGGCGCTACGACACCTATTATCGGATTCGCGTGCGGAACATGAAGTGCATCGGATAAAGGCGGAACTACCAAAGCGCCGAACGGGTGCAGGGTGCTGGTTGCATCGTCCAAAAGATCGGAGGCAAAGGTTTGCTGTAAATCCTTAGGGAGCAATTTGCTTGCATCTTTTTCAAGGGTTCGTAGTACCCATTCTTCTCCGTTTGGATCAACAAGGCGGAGTGAATGCGTCTGTTCGCCCCCGCCAAGTTTCTCAGGTGTAAGACCACCATGCAGTTGCGAAAGTCTTAAATAGGGCAACTTCACTTTCGCTGCCCACTCTTTGCGGTAATTTTCGCCGAAAATGGACCTGTGCAAGCCACTTACCTTATCATATTTTGGGTGAATTCTTACAGCGACGCTGTCCTGCGCTTTGAGTGTACTGGCTAAAACCAGCAACACAAAACATACCATGGATATCTTCTTATTCATGTTCATGTTTATAGTATGATTTGAACAGTTCATGATTCAGCCATGTGCTCAGATACGCTGTGCCTATACCGGTAGCCGCGCCGCCGACCACATCAGTAGGATAATGTTTCCCGAGATACAATCTAGAGTAGCCAACTGAACCGGCCCACAAATAGGCAGGCACAGCAATATACCATTTTTTATACTGGATCGTAAGCTCAGCAGCTGTATTGAAGACAAGGCTGGTATGCCCAGACGGGAATGATTTACCGTGAGCCGGCGAACTTGGGAAGACCAGATTCGGATATCTGTCCCCCGGACGCTCCCGGTTAAATGTTATTTTTAGTGCCTCCTGGGCAATAATATCTAGTCCCATAGCGATCATCACTTGATACGATTGATACTGCGCCTCCCGGTTGCCCGAGGCAACACCATATATAAACGGAGTTACCGTGGCTATGCCTGAAAATACATAAGCGGAAGTACTGGTGTATTGCCAGTATTGAGATGTGGGGTGCCTTGGATTAACTGCCTCCAATATCCGCAGATCCAAGTTTTGGGCAGACGTTTTCCTGGAAACGATCAGCAATTGAAAAACCATGAGCGCGCAGTAATTTTTCCCGTTCCTCATTTGACATGGTGTGATAACCCGTGAAGAGAGTCGACGAGTGGCAATGGCTGAGCCGCTGTCGCATGCGGCATCGCTGAGGCAATAATAAATGCTACCACGGCTACTATAAGTCCATACATAAAAACATTGTAAGCGATATGAAGTAGCTGATATTTTCGTCCGAGCACGACGCCCTGCGAATAAACGTCTCTTATCAGGTTGTCAAAAACCAGGTCACGATCATGCATAACTTGCAGCATCCCGGCCCGGTAGGCATCAAGGCTCATCTTGAAAAAATTACCAAAAAAGAGCAGGTTAACCTTCTTTTCGGCGATTTCTTCAGGTGTAAACACACCCGGCGGAATAGTCGGCCGGGTAGCCAGTATTGCGAACACAATGGTAGTGACGCTGACCAGCAACAGGATAAAGGACGGAACTATCAGATAACCATTGTTGGTAAGCCTGCGGAGTACAAGGCTTATTACTGCCGAAAGAATAATTGAATTTACAGTAATTAATATATGCGCTTTATTATCAGCAAGCTGGCTCAGGCGCGAGTGATTGTTCGAGCTGATGCGAAACATGGTTTCTGAACCTCTGTCGGGGCGTTCTTTTACTTCAATTTTCTCTTCCCCGTCGTTCTCGTGATGATGCGATTTCTTCTTATGTTCCATGGCTGTTGTATCAGTGGTTATTTCCTCGTGGTGTACTTTATGTTTTAGTTTATGCAGATTTTGCTCTTTGGTCCGGGTTAAATAAAGCAAACCATAATCAGTGAAGTAGTGATGTGCCTCCATCATGGCGATGGTTTTATCTTGCCATGCGGTTTTGCTTATTGCGTTATCATGAAAATTATTATATTCCTCCAGCAGAAGTTTACTACGCTTATTGAAATGTTCGGTTCCGAAATGAAACAGATCCGCATCGCAAACAATTTCCTCAAGCAGATTGTGCGGTTGCTGGGGGAGCCTGGTTGCGAGGATGCAACCGCGCACCTTTTCGATGATCTCGTCATCTATATGTTCTGCAGCCAAAAACCTGGCTGCCATTTCCGCTCCTTTTTCTTCATGATGTTCACGATCTGTTAAATAGCCCAGGTCGTGAAACCATGCTGATGCAAGTACGACAAGATAATCGGCGCCGGTAATCTTGTAAAAAGCGCATATCGTTTCGGCGGCATCTGCCACGTCTCGCGTATGACGGAGGTTATGATAGACGTAAGCATCATTTTTGTGACCTTTGAAAAAATCGGTTACAAAAGATCTTATTTTGTCGGGTAAATGGTCGTAGTTAGTCATTGTTTAAGTTCATCGATAGTATCAGCATTTACATATTCCCTTTATATATATTGGAGGTCGCTTATTATTTAAATATTGGCGCTTCTTTAATACACTCAGCTAGTTCGTGACAATAATAATATTTTGCAGGAATTACCCGGTGCTTGCATCAATAGTAACAAAACGAGATCTGGACGTCCCCAGATTGCATTTTGTATTTTTAATAATCATCCCCGTTTAAAGCTACTTGTTCCTATTAGCTGACTTTTGATCGCCAGTTCAAACATCGAACCAAGATGCAATAATATGAAAACCAAATATTTAAGCAACATTCATTTTCTAAAGCCAGCGATATGTCGCCATATTTTACGAAAAACCGACATAACGTAAATCTTCTGGAATCTTGTTTCTTCGTTGACTGTTCCGATTAATGGCCAGATTAAAATTGTAAAATGATGAGTGCCCGTATTCCATGTTTGGCCACATAGGGGTGATCGAGATAGCGGAATCTCTCCACATAATCCAACCTGAGCAGTTTAAAAATATTGGATATTCCGATACTTGCTTCCATATAAGGGCCATTGTTCAATGTGTAAGTGGTTGGAGTGCCATCCGCGTTTCTATTAAATTGGTAAAGCTGGGGATGAAGTTGTGGGTTATTCTCAGCTCTAACCCCGCCCCACAATAGCTTAAAGTTAAGCGCTTCACGCCATTTCAATTTTTTGATCAGAGGTATCTTATTAAAAATATAACCATTAAAATTCTGATCGATATTGACCGCAGCGTAATGGTCACTCACAAACTCAAGGAAATTCATCAGGTTATAGGATTGCAGCTGCAGTGCGTATGTTTGGTTTGCGTGATGAATATCAAGTACCGGGAATGGAACCTGTCCAAACAGATAGCCGCCCTCGGCGCTAAAGTCGGCATAACCATACTGACCAAAGTAAAAACGCTTCGTGACGTTACCGGTAATGTTTTCGTAGTTGTAGGCACCTCCAAACAAACCTTTAATCCCTTGCTGGTACCTTATTGTAAAGATGGGGTATTTGGTCGGGAGAGGGGTCCGGTAAAGTTTTCCCTGGTAAAATTTTTCATCCGGAGCATACCTGAGTTCGGTTGACAATTCGGTAGTCCGCAAACCTGTAATAATGTTTGGTTTGCCATCTATTACATTTTCATAATACAAGGTACCGGCCGGATGCTGCTGCCAGTTCATGAACTCAAATTTATACGAGAAATGATTCAAATATTCATGAACATAGTCGATCTTGAATTGATCATTATACAGCCAGGTTGTATTCTGGCCATGCTTGAATGAAAGGAAGAAGTTATCTTCCTGAACAAACTGGAGTTCCTGCCCTGGAATTTTTGTATCGTGCTGAAAACTGGCCCGCACATATTCTTGCGGGAAAGTATAAATAGATTTATCGTTGATTGAATAGGTTGTGCTCAAGAAATACTTAAATTTTTGGTCACGGAACCCATAGGCGCCGTAAGTTTCATAATAAAATCTTTTACTGAATTCAGTAGTAGACCTGCCGCCAAAACGGAGCCGGAACCCCTCAATGGGGTTAAAATTATAGAATGTGCTTGTTGGCCCCATGTCAAAAGGTCCAAAATCGTAATAACCAGCAAGGAACAAAGTGACCAATTTCATGGTCCGCTTAAATGAAGGTATTGTCTGAAGGCTGTCTACATCCTTGTAAATATCTTTTTCAATTCTTTTCAATGTATCCTGCCGTTCCTTTTTCAAAAGCTCATCGGCCTGGGTCTCTGCGTTTGCCTGTACCTCGACTGACTTTCCGGCATAAGTCTGGTCGGGTCTTTTGATACCTGTTTTGAAATTGAATATAGTCACCGTCCTTTCACCAAACATACCTCCGCCTTTCTCTTTGTTGATCCCAAATTCCATTTTAAGATCACTTTTCGCCAAATGGTACAGGCCCGTGCTGTCTTTGTCAAACGACAAATCAACTTTCATCTTCCGCATAAAGTTGACGTTGATTTCCTTATTTACACCAAACACAGCTTTTGCCACCGCGTAGTGCCCATCCAGTGTTATAAAAATGCTCCCTTCAAACGCCAGATCTTCTTTTTGTCTCGGTGTAAATGCAAGCTCAACCAAATTCGGAGAGACATCCTTTATCGTATCTGCAATAAAATATTTATAATAGGCTGGACCCGAATCTGCAATCGGACTCAGCATTTCGTTTCCAAGAAGTGATATCGTGTTATCGTAAACATCTATGTCCTGGTACATCCTGTTGAAAATGGATTGCATACCGCTATTGTCGAAAAATTTATCGTCATATTGTACCTGTTTATTGGCTGTGATAAGCTCTTTCTTTCCAAAAGGACTGCGTCGAAAATAGTTGTCCGACAGTTTTTCCTCCATGTATAATGGAAGTAGATTTTTGCCGCCGATTTCTGTTGAATCCTGTTCGCGGAATAAAAACCGGTAATTTTTGAACACTTTCTTTTTTAGAAACTGATCGGACAAATTGCTGAGGTAAAATGAAAGCTTTGCGTATTGCTGATATTCGGCATACTCGTATCCTTCGAGGCGATTCTCTTTTTTATGGGCAATCACCTGTCTAATTAATTCAACAGCGGGGTTTCCTTTATTACGATATTTGCTCTTTTTTGCCGAGCGGATAACCACATTATTCAATACTCTCGAATCGCTGACCATAAAGACATTAATAGTCTGCGTTTTTCCAGCCTCGATATTTTTTATTAAGGGTTTGTAACCTACTAACGAAAATCGGATAGAAACCGGATTTTTCGTTGACTTGACAATATAATTCCCGCGTAGGTCCGCGCTGGTACCAACACTCGAGCCCTGAAAACTAACCGATACTGCGGGCAACGCTTCGTGCGTTTTTGCGTCAAAAATGGTGCCGCGCACAATTGTTGTATCCTGTGCGTAAGCACGACCAAATAATTCAGCAATTATCAGAAAACATAGAATGAATGGTTTTAAAATATTCAATTTAACATGGAGATTAAAAAACATCATTTCATTTTGCTATAGCTATAGGGACTATCATAGATTCAAAAAACTTTATTAAAAACCGTGCCTAATTGCAATGTACTCATTTGCAGCAATCTGCAAGTAAATGCAATTCGAATTAACGAATTATAGTATTTTTCCCATAGGTATTTGGCGAAATAAAGCGAACTGAACTGTTTCCCTACCAAGGAAAGCAATGACAAAATTGGCCCACGCTCAGTTTCAGGTTGATAAATATATCGCCAGGAAGCTATAAGGCAGGATGTCAAACTCAACGAATAAATAACTTCCAGTGCCCCTCAGAAACGACCTCGAAAGTTCCGTTAACGAATTTGATCGCTGTCTGATCATCAATAGCATACACTGGTACCGGAAGCTTGGCCGCCCATTTTTCAGCATTGACCGTTGAAGCGTCCGGGTGATCGGGATGATTAAAGTGGGGGATCAATGCAAAATCGACCAGTCCCGCGCCCTCAGCGGTGACTAACGTTCTGGATACTTCTTCTCCTTGCGGCGTAGAAAAAACAATGCTTTCCGACGTCAATGGCGTACCGCTACCACCGCGAGGATTGCTATAGGTTTCTGCGAAGACCTTGCTCGCTGCCATACTGCCGGCGCTTACACCAACATAAACCAATTTACTTAGTAGTGACGGTAATAAGCCGGCCAGTCCGGACTGCTGCAACCAGTAGCTTAAATATAAAGGATCGCCTCCCCAAAAAAGTAGTGCGTCAGCACCCTGGACGGCTGGCAACCAAACTTCTTTTTCTAAACTTGGGAGCGCCGTGAGTTCAAGCAATCCCATGGATTTCCATCCTAACCCGCATAATGGGGATTTGGTTTGCCCGCTGATCGGGTGCCATGCCAAACGAGCTCCATAGCGGAAAGGATATATTGCCGTTGGGACAAATAAGGCGTTAGATTCAGCAATTGGTTTGCCCAATAGCTTAACGAGTGCGTTGTAAATACTTGTGTTACTGATGCCGCCGGAAGTGAGAAGAAGCTTCATACTTCAAATATAAGTCTCAAATTTAGATTCTCTTTACTCTGGCGCAAGTATCGGGACGGAAAAGGGGGCTGGGGTACTTGCGCCAGAGTGAGGAATTAATCTGCTAAAATTTCTTAAAGGTATATTAAGTATGTTTTGCCATGATGAATAAGCTTTAATGTATCTGATTTAGCTGCTTTAAAAACGCTGTCACCTTTTTTTGCAAAAAAAAAGTCGGTCTCATTTTTGACGAAAACAGGTACATTAATTTGGACGGCAAATCAATAATACATTAGTCCAAATTTCAGATATAACGTTTTTGTAGTATATTGGGCATTGTTAAACAACTGTTATTTAAACCTAACGAGAGAGAAGTTGTAAAGGTTTACCGTCCGTGAGGATCATTACAATTGATGGCTACAGAAACTTTGACAGGTTTAGATGATAGAGGGCTTTTACAGTTGCTGGGCAAAGGCAGCCGGGAGGCTTTTGATAGCCTGTATAACCGCTACTGGAAACAGGTTCTTAACCAGGCTTATAAGCGGGTAGGCGATGCCGATGCCGCCCAGGACATTGCCCAGGACGTTTTTTTTCAGCTTTGGACCCGGGGTAGCCAGTCCATTATCGAAGATCTTCCGGCTTATTTGTTTGTCTCAGTGAGAAATGCCGTGTTCAGGCATTTTGAAAAAGGGAGTAAATATGTGGCACTTACCGATGTGGCACATGAGATCGAAACCCTTCATGAGCGGCCCGACAGCAATGTACTATACAACGAGTTTTTGCTATCGTTTGAAAAAATGGTCGATGGTCTCCCGGTACAGCAGCGCATTATCTTCCGTATGCGGTATGAACAAGACCTTTCGACACAGCAAATAGCTGATGAACTCCAATTGTCAGTAAAAACGGTGCGTAACCATCTTGGACGCGCCTTGGCTACGCTTAGAGAATCGCTGCTGGCCGCCCAGATATTGCTTTTCCTGCTAAAATGGTAAGCTGGCCTGATCGTTGCCGTCTATTAAATCTTTCATTACGTTTTTCCAATTCCGTTCTACAGGTATTTTTGGATCTGTTAACAATTTTTTAAAAAAAATATTAATACGACTGGGCTTTTTCAGTTCTTGCCGCTCATGTAAGTATAAAAGCTTAACATGAAAGACACAGAAAGGCAATATTTTAATCAATTGCTCAAAAAGTACCGTGCTGGAACGGCTACACAGGAAGAGGTACAGTTCCTGGAGTCGTTCTACAACATGTTCGAGCTGAACGATGACCTGGTAACCGACGAAAATGAACTTGCGTACCAAGAGCTAAAAGATCGGCTTAAGGAGCACATTGATGCAAGGATCAGTGAGATGCCCCAGGCGGGCGGAGGTAAATTGCGAAGGCTGGTCATTCGTTATTCGGCAGCTGCAGCTGTATTAATCTTTGCTTCCCTGGCGGCATGGTTGATCACCAAGCCACATCGTGGAACTGATAATACACCACAGGCTAGCAATATTAAGCCGGGTAGCAACAAAGCAACACTGACACTTGCCAACGGCACAAAAATAGACCTGGACGGCACCGGCACCGGTGTTATTGCCCAACAGGCCAATATCAGCATCCATAAAAACAGCAACGGACTATTGGTGTATACTATTGGCGGCAAACAAAACGCGGCAGCTGGTTTAACCGGTTCCGCACACAACACCATCTCAACGCCGATGGGCGGTCAATACGAGGTCATATTGCCCGATGGCACCCATGTAACGCTCAATGCAGCATCATCGCTCACTTATCCCGTTGCATTTACCGGCAATGAACGTTCAGTGAGCCTTAGCGGCGAAGCTTATTTTGAAGTAGCGAAAGATCAGAGCAGGCCCTTCAGGGTTAAGTCCGGCGCACAAGCTGTGACCGTATTGGGAACACATTTTAACATAAACGCTTATATGGATGAAGCCGCTATAAAAACAACCTTGCTTGAAGGTTCGGTTGAGGTGGCTGCCGGAGAGAATAAAACGATGATCGTCCCGGGCCAGCAGGCAGTTATGGAACCGCAATCGGGCTCATTGCATACACGGACGGTAAATACCGATAAAGAAGTGGCCTGGAAAAACGGCGTATTCTCTTTTGATGGCGATGATCTGAAAACTATTATGCGCCAGGTATCCAGGTGGTACAATGTAGAAATAACTTACAGCGGTAATTTGCCTGAAGAGCGATTTTACGGGGAGATATCCCGCTCAAGCAAGTTAGCCGATGTATTAAAAATAATGGAGATCAACAACGTTCATTTCGATATTGACAACCGTCACATAACGGTGTCATATACAGCAAGAAATTGAAGCACCTTATCACTAATTAATCAACAACTAAACTATTAACTCATCAAAAACAAAAAAGGCATTATTATGAAGAAACGATACTAAACACTCCATAACCAAATAAAAAAGCCGGAAGCATTGCATTGCCGCCGGCAGTAAAAAAGGTTAGCAGCAAAACGTTGACAGCGTGCTGCTTATTGGTCACCTATTTATTTTCCAAAAATATGAAATTATTTTTTCTTCGCAGCTTCCTGCGTTTTCCGGGAGCAGCGAGGCACAAGCTTTTTGTAGTTATGAAGTTGACTACCATTCTCTTACTAATCGGCGTGCTCCACGTTTCCGCGAAAAGCTTTTCGCAGACAGTAACTATTTCCAGGCATAATGCCCCGCTCGAAATTTTGTTTAAGGAAATAAAAAAACAAACGGGCTACACCTTCTTTTATTCGGGCAGAATCAATACACGGCAAACACAGAGTGTCGATCTTAAAAATGCTCCGCTCGATGATGCGCTCCGAGCCTGTTTAAAAGATTTAGGCCTGGATTATACCATTGTCGATAAGACCATTGTAATTAGTCCGGCAAAACAAAAAAAAACAGAGGCGGCGGCAGAAACACCCGCCGCGGCGATACCAATAACCGCCCAGGGCAGGGTTATTGACAGCGTAACCAAAGAGCCGCTTTTGGCTGTCAATATCAGCGTGAAGAACAAGGAACTTCATGCACAGACCAATGCCAATGGTGAGTTCAAGCTGAATGTGGACAAAGGAGATGTGCTGATATTCAGTTATGTGGGTTATAAAACTAAAGAGGTTGAGGTTGAGGACGGCAAACCTATCCAGGTAGTGTTAGCTACCAAGGTCAACACGATGAACGATATGGTGATCACAGGTTACCAGGTTATCAAAAAGGATAATTATACAGGATCGGCAATTTCTATCAAGGGCGAAGATCTGCAACGTGTAAACCCGCAAAGCTTAATAAAAAGTATTGCCACGTTCGATCCCTCATTTCACATTGCTGATAATAACCTGCTTGGGTCCGACCCTAACTCGCTGCCCAAGATCACTGTGCGCGGATCCACCACTTTACCTTCAATCAACAGTCCGACCGGGCAACTAGCGACCGTTGACCGCAATAATCTTTCAAGCAGCTATAATCTGCCGGTCTTCATTCTTGATGGCTTCGAGGTATCGCTTGAAAAAGTTGTCGACCTGGACATGAACCGTATCTCTTCGGTAAATATTCTTAAAGATGCTGCGGCAACTGCAGTGTACGGGGCAAAGGCAGCCAATGGCGTAATTGTTATTACTACTAAAGCGCCTATACCGGGCAAATTGCAACTTACCTATAACTACGAGTTTAAAGTACAGGCGCCGGACCTTACGGGTTACCATGTACTTAACGCAGCGGACAAACTGAAATATGAGCGGTTGGCCGGGCTCTATAGCGGCGTTAATAATACGGCCGAGCCCCTGGATCAACTTGAACAGGAATATTACAGCAAACTACGCAATGTGGTGAGTGGCGTTAATAGCTATTGGCTTTCGCAGCCATTGCAGAATGCATACGGGATGAAACATGCACTTTATGCTGAAGGCGGCGACTCGACCTTCCGCTATGGAATAACAGCGCGTTATGAGACGGCGCCGGGTGTAATGAAAGGGTCAGGTCGTAACCGTTATAGCGGAGGTATGAGCTTTTTCTATAATCCTACCAAAAGCTTGCTGGTTAAGAACGAAGTTACTATAAGCCAAATTCAGTCTGCCAATTCAGAATATGGCGATTTCTCTACCTATGTGGCCATGAACCCTTATTATCCGCTCACGGATGCCAATGGCAACTACCTCCGCGAGATAGCCAACTGGAAGGTGGACACCCACCAAAAAGGTCCTGACCAGATCAAAAACGAAAGGGTGGACAATCCCCTCTTCGAATCGACGCTGGGCAGCTTCGATAAGTCGGCTTACCTGGAGTTGCAGGACGATCTGTCGGCCGACTGGAAAATTCTTCCGGGATTGCGCCTGGTGGGCTTATTGAGTGTTATCGATACCAAAAGCACGTCAGATAAATTTGTATCACCCCTGAGTAATACTTTCTATTACGGCCCCACGAACGAGATACAGAACCGGGGCAGCTATAACTATACTAATGATAACCTGGTAAACCTGAATGCCAATCTGAAGCTGATCTATAATAAGCAGATCGGCGATCATTCGATCAATGCCGTGTTAAGTTCACAGGTCTACACCTCTAATGAGGATTTTAAAGGCTTTGAGGCGAGCGGATTCTCGAATGACCGCTTTACTAATATCGGTTTTGCACGTACCTACACGCCTGATTCTGCTCCTTTGGGCAATGTCGCCGTTATGCGTACTTTATCCGAATTTTTATCAGGCAACTATGCGTACAAAAATAAATACCTGCTTGATGTTACTTTAAGTGCGAACGGTTCATCATCGTTCGGGTCCAAACAACGTATTGCGCCATTCTGGGCAACCGGTATTGGCTGGAACGCCCACCACGAGGATTTTATTAAAAATAACCTGCCGGGCATTTCGAGGCTTAAATTAACGTTTACCACAGGTCAGACAGGATCTGTTGATTTTCCGCCGTCACTGGCTACTACTACTTATAGCTACCAGACTGCTAACTGGTACTCGACCGGCGTAGGCGCTACCGTGAATGCCTACGGTAATGAGGACCTGAAATGGCAAAAGACCACCAACTACGACTTTTCGATGGAACTGGGCCTGTTTAAGGACCGCATTATTATTAACCCGCATTATTATTATAAACTGACCAAGGGTTTGGTGAACAGCATCAATATTGCGCCGTCCACAGGTTTTACCACTTATGATGCTAACCTGGGCGATATGAGCAACAAAGGTTTTGAGCTGTATTTGACTGTGAATGCCTATAAGTCGAAAGATGTCAACGTCAACTTTTTCGGAAATATGGCGCACAATAAGAACACTATTGTTCGGATATCTAATGCGCTGAAAGCCTACAACGATGCCATTAATAATTACCAGGCCAATCTGAAGAACAATGCACAGGGCGTGCCGTTGCTGCATTACCAGGAAGGGCAATCGCTCTATACAATCTGGGGGGTAAAGTCCTTGGGTATCGATCCTGAAAATGGTAAAGAGATATTGGTGAAGCGGGACGGCTCGCTTACCTATACCTGGGACCCGGCCGATTCACAGCCGATAGGTGATATGGAACCGAAGGCTGAAGGTTTTTTTGGCAGTAATATTACTTACAAGCAATTCCTGGTGAGCTTCCAGCTCCACTACAAATTTGGCGGACAGGCCTTTAATCAGACCCTGATTGACCGTGTTGAAAATGCCGACCCGCGTTTTAATGTGGATGGCAGGGCGCTTACCGAGCGCTGGCAAAAACAAGGCGACGTCGCCTTGTTTAAGAATATAGCCGATCTGGGTACCTCCTATGCCACGTCTCGTTTTGTGCAGCAGGAAAATATCCTGGACATGCCATCGCTGACAATGTCTTATGACGTCAAAAAGGAATTTGCCAAAAAGATAGGCATGCAAATGTTGCGCGCCACGATCACAACGAATGATATTTTCTACACGTCGAGCATACAGCAGGAGCGCGGTATCAATTATCCGTATGCCCGCAGCTTAACATTTTCATTACAGGCTACATTTTAAAAATTACAGAGATGAAGAAATTAATTTACTTAGCGGCGCTTTTTGTGACTTTTACTTCCTGTAACAAGTTCCTGGATGTTAAGCCGCAATCGCAGATTGATAAGTCGGACCTTTTTATGTCCGAACAAGGCTTCAGGGAAGCGTTGAACGGGATATATAACCTTTGCTCGTCGTCATCGCTTTACGGGGGCAATCTTACTTTCAATAACGATATCCTGTCGCAGAACTATCAATTCAATGACGTGATCATGCAGCAGACGGCCAACTTTAATTATACGCTGCCGTCTGTGGTTAGTAAAAATGCCGATATATGGTCGAACGGATACCGCGCCATCGCCAATTGCAATTACCTACTTGCCGATGTTGACAACCCTAAGGTGCAGTTTGCCGGCACTGATCGAGACATTATCAAAGGCGAAGCGCTGGCTTTGCGCGCCTATCTGCATTTTGACCTGCTGCGGATGTTTGCGCCATCCTATTTAGTTGGTGCGGGGCAAAAGGGTATACCTTACGTCACCAAAGTTGATGTTAAAAGCACACCATTTTCAACCGTCCAACAAACGATAGATTTGATCATATCGGACCTTACCACAGCAAAGACCCTGCTGAAATCGGACCCCATCGTGTCGGGTTCGTATGTAGTAGGCTATCCTTCATGGACCAGCGCAACGGAATTATCGTCGTCCGACCTGTTCTTTCAGAATCGTCGGCATCGCATGAATTATTTTTCGGTTTGCGGCGAACTGGCACGGGCTTATTTGTATAAGGGCGATAAGGCCAATGCGCTCGCCAGTGCCAAGGAGGTGATCGACTCCCAAAAATTTCCTTTTACCAGCCAGGATGATTTTTTTGCGAGCGATATCAAAAAACGTGATCGCATTTTTTACCCTGAACTAATAAGTGCATGGTTCATCGATACCAGGGCCGAGGTAACATTTCTGCAAGCCCTGTATACCCAATCTAATCCTGCCTACAGCGGCACGGTAGACCAGGTGGCTGATATTTACGAAATAGGCGGAGATGGCGCCGAGGATTGGCGCTATAAACAATGGTTCGTGTCAGCTGCATCGGCGACTGGTGGGGCGAACCGCGCCATATTGCAAAAATATATTGAGAACCCGGATACTGGAACCAATCTACACCCGCTGGTTGCTCCTGCTATACGCCTGAGCGAAATGTATTATATAGCTGCTGAGGCCAGTTTCGATACCAACCCAACAGGTGCACTCGATTATTATAATACTATTCGTGCAAAACGAGGTATCGGCAATACATTGACTACAATTCCCAGCAAAGACGAGTTCATCACCCGCCTGCTGGCCGAGGCTCGCAAGGAATTTTATGGCGAAAACCAGATATTTTATATGTATAAGCGCTTAAACAAGCCTGTGGTGGTATCATCAACTCAGATAGTATTGCCAACCAATAACATTTTCGTGTTCCCGCTGCCGCAGGACGAACTAAGTTACCGGACAAATTAAAAAGATACAGCGATGAAAAGAATTATATTATTAACGCTTTTAGTGAGCGCCGTAATGATGGGCTGTAAAAAGGAGGCGCTTATTACCTACACACAGCCTAATAGCAAGGACAATATTTACCTGGCCTATAAACAGAACATAAATAACCTGAGTGTGGCTGACCAGATACCAGACGGCGTGGTTTATACATTTGCTTATACACCCACGCTGCTGCGAGATACGCTTTGGATACCGGTGCAGATATCCGGCGAAAGGGTAAGCCATCCGCGAAGCTTCTTGTTAAGCGTTGATGCCGCCAGTTCTACGGCCGTCAGCGCAGTGGACTATGAGCCATTAAAGGCTTCGTATACCATGCCGGCAGATTCTGGTCTGATACATATACCGTTGGTGCTGCTAAATACAGATACGAACCTGGTCAATAATTCGGTGAGGCTTACACTGGTGGTCTCTGGTGGCACCGATTTTACATCAAATCTGCCGCTTTACCTCCGGAGTATACATGTCGATTTTTCAAACCGTCTAGAGCAACCGGCCTGGTGGCCATACTGGGGCCAGTTAGGCTCATATAGCCGTGTTAAGCATCAGTTATTCCTCATCTCGTCAGGTACGCGCGACCTGGTAGAACTTAACCCGCGGGTTGATCCGAACTTCTATTACTACATACCGCGATGTTTATATTATATCAACAACGTACATGAATTTCTGATCGATCCTTTTAACTGGATAACGCAGAACCCTAATGCTGGTTATGTGCTTACCAAACGTACCGACAACACCGGCGATTATGATTTTTATAATGTAAGCTCGCCGCAAAAGAAGTTCTGGCTTAAATATTTCCCTACGGTGAATAAGCTAATCTTCATCGACGAATATGGCAACCAGATACTGATCTAACCCTCAAAAATTAAAGAAATGAAGCACATTGTAATATTCATTTGTACTCTTATTGCCACCGGTCTCTATTCATGCAAAAAAGACCTTGGCAATTATAAATATCATTCGCCTTCCGAACCATCCCTGTACGGTTTCAAAGATACCACTGTTAACGCTCTGGTTGGGGATACGCTTTACATGAAGCCTTTAGTGTACCTTCAGGATGGCAACTATCTTAAAGATCTGGATTACCAGTGGGATATCGTAGTCGACGAGGAGGCCCGCGCGGACACCTATTCCGGTTATCCGCTTAAAATAGTTTATAACCTGGCGCCAAAACTGCGGACCGCCAAGCTTACCATCACCGATAAGCGTAATGGCATTAAGTATTTCTTTCCGTTCAAGATACAAGGTGGTACCCAATTCTCTTCGGGTACGACCGTACTAAGTGTTGACAACGGCGTCACCAAACTTTCATTCATAAAGCCCGACCTCACTATTCTAAGCAACTTGTACAAAACATTGGAAGGCGAAGACCTACCTGCAAACCCTGTACAGCTGTTTGGTAAGCCTCTGGCATACCAATCGGGCAGTGTAGAAGATTACTGGGTAATGTGCCGGGACCCGTCAAAGCAGAGCGTGATCATAGACGGCAATACCATGTTACGAAAAAACTATTTTAACAACCAGTTTTTTATCGCGCCGGCAACCATTAACCCCGGGCATTTTGAGGCATCCGCGGGTATACCAACGGGAGTTATTAATGGTAAGCTGTATATGGCGGTAGTCAGCACCGCTCCATTTGCGCCGGATTTTGGAAAGTTCTCAAATCCGCAGTCGGGCAGTTATACGCTTTCAAATTTCTATACCCGTACGCCCAGCTACTTCTTTGGGTTTGATGCAACTGCACAGTCATTTATCACATTTGATGGTGGCGGTAATTATATGGGTAACGATTTCTCTGTTGACGGCATCGCTTTCGACCCCAAAAATATCGGCACCAGCGATATGCTGTTCATGCAGGCGCAGCCCGGGCAATCATATGCCTATATTAAGGGCACTGACGGCAATATTTATGAGCTGTCATTTTATATCGATATGGACGACTACTCTCAGCGCGCTATTCATGTTTACGGCAAACGTCAGTTTAAAGGGGCATCGTTGCTCAAAAGCGATAGTAAATGGCAAAAGTCAACGGTTGATATATTCTACTTCACATCAGATGATAAGATATATCGTTATAACCCGCTTAATGAGGACCTGCGAACGCTTGACGCTAATATGGGGGGTAAAAAGGTAACGATGATCAAGCTGAGCGGTGACGGCAACACGCTCACGGCCGGTGTTGATGGCAGCCTTTTTATCCTGGATGTAAGTGTGGGTAAAAACGGTTCCATAACCAAAACAATTAATGGCATTCCCGGCACTCCGGTAGATATCGTGGTCAGATAATTATAAAGATCAATTAATTAGTTAATATCTCAACCGTTATGGCAGGTAGTAATCTGTCATAACCGGTTGTAACAATCAATCAAATTAAAAACAAATGAAAAAAGCGTTTAATATCCTCACTTTATTGTTTTTGTCGCTGCAGGTGGCAGCGCAATCATCTAATTTTACTATTACCGGACATATTGGCGATCTGAATGCGCCGGTTAAAGTTTATCTGAACTATATGACTGATGGGAAGGATCATTTAGATTCTGCTACATTAGTAAATGGGCGCTTCAAATTTGCCGGGCAAATTAATCCCTACAGTTCTGTCCGCATGGCGCTCGATCACAAAGGCGTTGGCAAGGAAATAGCGACCCATAGCGGTGATATTATTTACTTCCATTTTAGCGGCGAAAACTTACACATCGACTCGAAAGACTCATTAGATAACGCCAATATCACCGGGTCCAAAACATATGATGAATACAAAGAATACGCGAAGGCTGTTGGACCTATGCCCTGGGACATTGATAAAATATCTAATGCTGAAATTGCTGCTGCCCCTGAACTGGTAAACGATACCGCTTTTACGAACCAGGTGGCCCGTCATCATTATAAAATGGTCGCTGATTTTCAATCTAAAAACCGGCAATTTGCCAAAGATCATCCAAATTCCTATTTCGCTCCTGTAGCTTTATTTGGTACTGCGGCTAATGAAAAGACCGTCGCAATTGCCGAGCCCATCTTTAAAGCGATGAGCCCGGAGATTAAAGCCACGGACGCCGGAAAAGCCATACAGGATTTTATCGATGCTCATTACCGTCTCAAACTAGGGGGTCCGGCACCTGATTTCACACAGACAGATGTAAAAGGCAAATCTGTGTCATTGTCATCTTATAAAGGCAAAATTGTATTGGTTGATTTCTGGGCAAGCTGGTGCCACCCTTGTCGCGAGGAAATCCCCAACCTGGTTGCGCAATACAAGCTTTATAAAGATAAAGGATTCGAAATACTATCCATTTCCCTGGACAAGGATAGAGGAAGCTGGATAAAAGCTATCCAGCAGGAAGGTATGACCTGGCCGCAGGTGAGCGATATGAAAGGCCAAAGCAACCAGGCCGCTACGTTGTATGGGGTATCCGGAATTCCGGCCACTTTTTTGGTTGATAAAGATGGTAAGCTGATCAGCACTGGTTTGAGAGGTGAGGAGCTGAATAAGAAGCTGGCCGAGCTTTTCCAAAATTGATTTTATGGCATTTGAAAATTCCCTTCAAAAATGCCTTTGAAACTCATAGCAAGGACCCGGCCTTTTAGCCGGCCATCCTTGCTGTTGATTGAGGGCTAACTGAGTGGTAAGCTAAGGTTTCCATCAATAACTGGATAGCATATATAATGAAGAAACGTAATAATTTGTTCCTCAATAAAAAAAGGTTGGGCGTTGCTTTAGTTGCCGTGTTTTTCCCTGGGCTGGTTTTTTCGCAACACAGGCGGGCTATGCAATTGGAAACAAAGGTAGAGCAGGCTGTCAATGTAGCCCGTCCTGCAAGCGTACGTTTGTGGGGGTTTGATACGCTGCTCCGCCAACGCACCAGCGGTCAGTTCAGCGGCGTGGTAGTTAAAGGGGGTTATATTCTGACGGCGGCCCACGTATCACAGCCAGGTGATACTTATAAGGTAATGTTTCCTGACGGCCGGGAAGGTATAGCCAAGGCCCTGGGCAAGATCGAGTTTGCCGAGGATAAAACACGTCCTGATGTTGCATTGATGAAAATTATCACAAAAGGGAATTGGCCCTATGCGGAGATGGGTAGTTCAGCTAATTTGCGGGCGTTCGAACCATGCATCAGCATATCGTACCCCGAAAGCCTTGATCAGAGCCAGCCGACCCTGCGGTTTGGTTACGTCTCGGAGCCACATGTAGCGCGGGGCTTTATTAAATCAACGTGTATTATGGAACCCGGTGATTCCGGCGGGCCGCTTTTCGACTGCGAAGGCCGGGTGATAGGCTTGCACAGTGCCATAGAAGTACCAGAGAGGGATAATTATGATGTACCGATAGACTTGTATAAAAAATATTGGACAGCCCTGAACGAAACGATTTCGTACCATTCCCTACCGGAGAAGGAAGACGCAATAGGACCGCCCGGTGCAATTAGGCCACCGGTTTATCCTGGCCTCAAAGATATGCCGGCATTTACAGGTGTGAACAAAAAATACAAAAATAGCTGTGTCACCATTGTAAGCAAACTTGATGGAAAGCAGCAAAAAATTACCGGAACACTTTTCTCACTCCAGGGAACATCACTGTTAAAGATATGGAACGGCCCTGTTATCGTTACTAAGAGTTCTATGGTGGGAGATACCGGGATAACCATCCTTGATCATTCCAAAACTGTTAAAGCATTTATAATCGGCCGGGATAAAAGTACTGATCTGGTGCTCCTTCAACCTTTGGCCAAACTAAGGGGCGGAATCAAATTCAGGGACATAGAGGGAAATAAGCAGGCAAACACGCCGCAGGGCGCCTTCCTGGTATCGCACCAACCTGACTCGCCTGCAGTAGCCAGTGTTTTAGGCAGTATGCGTTTTGATTTAGCGCGGGTAAGTAGTGTTGCATTTTCAGGCGCCACGGCGAGGCGCGATAGTAAACCCGCCACTATTTATTTTGTGCGGCCCGGATCGCCTGCGGCCGCTAATGACATAAGGGCGGGGGATGTGGTAACCCGGTTAAGCGGGGAATTATTAAGCAATGCTGATGACTTTTCTCAGGGGATGTTAAAATATTGGCCTGGTGATACTGTCAGCATCCAGATTAAACGAGCCGGGAACGAAATGGTCCGCCATATCGTCCTTACTTATCCGCCACCGGTAAAACATAATCACCCGGCCGAGATCTTTGCAGGAGGTAAGAGCCTGAGACGTGACGGTTTCAACAGCATTTATGCACATGATGCTATCATAAGACCCGATCAGTGCGGAGGGCCTGCATTTGATATTTCAGGTCATTTTTGCGGAATTAATATAGCTCGCTTTAGTCGTGCAATCAGTTTATTCTTGCCATCTCGGAACGTAGCAAATTTTATAAATAACATTTCAATGCGAAGGACCAAATAATTCCTGATGCTGGTTATTCTTCATAGACGAATAGCCACCCAGTCACCGGACGTCATATTGGCTTAAAAACTGTCCCTTAATATTAGCTTTGACTTTTTATTCAACTTGATCCTCTTTTTTATTGCGATTTAGTGAATAAAATGATGTTTTGACACCAAAAAAACCCTGCAAATTTTTGATTTGCAGGGTTTTTGAGTTTTTGATACTGTTTTCGGTAGCCCATAGGGGAAGCTTTTCGAACCCTTTTTTGGCAGACTTAAAGCTCTTAGCCGCCTCTTAATTTATATTATTACTTTAACAATCAATCACTTGATCTTATTCGAGCCTTTGTTAGCAATATCATCCTAGTTAACCTAATAATCTCGTTTAAAAACCAAGTGGCAAATTTGAGCTTAGCCGCCGCCTGGTCAAATGCCGCCTTCATCTTAAATATACATCGTTTGCATTCAGTCTTTGACGGGGACCCCCTCGTTTTTCAGTGACGCTTCGTTGCGGTAGAAAAAATATATTCTTTTTTTTTAGATAAGCCTAAAGTTGAAGTATTTGCAGGCATTTTTTCTCAAAAAATCAATTTTTTTAACGCAAAATAAAATATACAGGTGCGAAGTGATGAAAATTTATCTTTTAACATTGTATTTACCTGTTTTTCACATAGTTTTTGCAAAAAACTTTCAATAAGATTAAAATAAATCCATAATACTTAAATAAAAGTTAAAAAAGTTAAAACAATATCAATAATATCGTTGTTGCCCATACGTAAAAGCAATAAAATTATCCCTAGTGTAATTATTCTATGAGAAAACCATTTACCAAAAGAAAAAACATATATTTTCCTTTAATTTTTTTACTTATTCTATTTTCCTCTTGCGCATCTACTAAAAATACCAAATATTTTCAAAACATACCAGATTCCGGGCGCTTAGAACCCATCGAGAAAGCTCTTTATGTAGAGCCTAAAATACAAAATGACGACATTTTAACTGTCATCGTACAAACGGTTGATCCACAAGCTTCCGCTATGATCAATTCGGGTAATGTTAGCAGCGCTAATAATAGCAGCAACGGAAATTTGTCACTAGCATCGTCTTCTGCCATACCTATAGCTACGCCTAATTTGAATAATTCTGCAGGTTATCTGGTGGACAAGGAAGGTACGATCACTATTCCGGTTGTAGGAAAAATAAAGGTGGTTGGCCTTACTACATCAGAAGCCAGAGAAGCGATCCGAACAGCAGCCGACAAATTTTATAACAATCCCGCTGTCACTGTAAGATACGCCAACTTTAAGGTGAATGTCGGGGGCGAAGTGCTAAAGCCAGGTAGTTATATAATGCCCAATGAGAAAGTAAGTATTTTGGATGCAATAACCATGGCTGGCGACCTGACCATTTATGGGAAACGTGAAAATGTTCTGTTAATACGGGAAAATCTGGATGGCACCAAAACGCCCTACCGGATTAATCTAAAAAAGAGTGATTTCATGAGCTCGCCCTATTTTTATCTGAGGCAAAACGACTATATCTACGTGGAACCAAGTAAAGGTAAGGCTGCTGCCACCGACGTAGCGCAAGCGCGTAATTATACCATCGCTGGTTCAATTCTATCTATTATAGCTATCATTTTAACGAGGAAATAACTATGGATTTTCGCAAAAGGGAATTTGAAAAGGATATAAACAAAGACGAGAACTTTGATTTAAAAGAGTTGATTTCAAAGGTTCTTAAAAATTGGTATTTGTTTATAATTGGTATTATAGTTTGTGGTGCAGCAGCGTTTTTATTCACCCGTTATGCTACGCCAGCTTATAAAATCAATAGCCAGATCACCATCGACGATCAAAGTAAAATCCCGGGTGGTAAATCCATGGGAAGCGGTGCAATGATGGATTTTTCGGATTTATTGGGTATGCCCAACAATGCCTACAATGAAATGGATCTGTTAAAATCAAAGAGCTTGATGACCAATGTTGTCAGGGACATGCATTTAAATACAACCATTTATCGAAAAGGCCGGCTAAAAGCTGTTGAGTTGTATAATGAGGCCCCTTTTAATGTATTAATCATTGAAAAAAAGGATTCTATTGAAGCAAAAAAATTCAACATTCAGATTGTTAATGGCCAGGTGCACATCCAAAGCATAAAAAAATTAATTCACCTCCCATCCGCTAACGATGATAATCTAAATGAAACGGTAAAGTTCGGCCAGATCGTCAGGTGTAAACAATTTGATCTGGTGGTCTCAAAAAAGCCGGGAATAGCAGACCCTAATGGTTACGAACTGGACGTACAGTCTGTCGACAGCAAAGTGGAAGAGCTGTCAAAAAATCTCTCGCTGGATTTAACGGATAAAAAAAGCACAACACTGGCTTTAACTTTTGAATATCCCAATCCTGAAAAAGGAGAAGCCATATTGCAAAGGCTGATGAATTTGTATTTGCAATACAATTTGCAAAACAAAAAACAGATCGCCGACAGTACCCTCGCATTCATCGACACCAGGCTAAAGATTGTAAGCGGAGAATTGTCCGGGGTCGAAACGCAGTTTACTGCCTTTAAACAGCAAAATAATATTGCCAATGTAGACGAACAGTCTAAGGCCTTGGTGGGGAATGTGTCTGACTATTATCAAAAACTGAATGAGCGGGAAATACAGTTGTCTGTTTTAAATGATATCTCAAAAACTATAAATGATCCGTCCAACAAAAGGATCTTGCCAAGTTCGCTGGCAGTACAGGACCCGGTGTTTGCGGCAGCTGTTGGAGCATACAATCAATTATTGGTTCAACGGGGGCAGCTAACCTTATCCTATAAAGAAGATAACCCGGTTGTAAAAAATTTAGATACTGAGATTGAAGCGGCCCGGCAAAGTTTACTCAAAAGTTTTGAGACTTATAAAAACAGCCTATTGGTAGGTATCAATGCATTAAAAACCCAAAATGCCGGGTTAAATAATGAAGTAAAGAGCGTTCCAAAAAAGGAACGTGTTTTCCTAGACTATGCAAGGCAGCAAAATTTAAAACAGGAGTTGTACCTGTATCTGCTGCAAAAACGGGAAGAAACGGCAATTTCACGTACCTCAACCGTCTCTGCATCAAGAATTATCGATCCGGCCAAAAGCGACTATGAGCCTTTTAAACCTAATAAGGTCAACATTATGCTGATCGGGTTCGCGCTCGGCCTGTTTCTTCCATGGGTATACATTTATTTGAAAGAAGCACTAAATGTAAAAATCTTAAGCAAAGAAGATGTATTAAAGTATTCCAAAGTGACGGTTCTTGGAGAAATCGGCAACGCGGGTCAGGGGAAATCGCTGGTGGTCGAAAAAAATTCAAGAACGATCCTTGCCGAACAGTTTAGGGCACTGCGAACCAATCTGCATTTTGTTCAAAATAACGAACAATCAAGCGTTATTATGATTACATCCAGCATGAGTGGCGAAGGGAAGTCATTTGTCGCATTAAACCTTGCCAGCGTACTCGGTTTAGGCGGAAAAAGAGTGGTGATGGTCGAACTGGACCTGCGTAAACCAAAACTATCGGCCAATATCGATATCGACCATAGTTATGGATTTACGGAATATGCGGTATCGAGTTCAATTCAATTTTCAGACATCATTAAGTCTACAGATGTCTCTGAAGACGTCTATCTTATATCTGCCGGTCGCATACCACCAAATCCTTCAGAACTGCTGCTGAGCGATCGCCTGGGGGAGCTGATAATTGAATTAAAAAAAGATTTTGATTATATCATTATCGACAGTGCCCCGATAGGACTTGTTTCGGATGCCCAATTGATTGAGAAATATGTTGACCTGAGTTTATATATCGTTCGCCGGGGTTATACCTATAAAACACAGTTGAATATTTTAAACGATCTGGTTGCAACACAAAAATTCAAGCGCTCATACATTGTGATCAACGATATAAAACAGAATCAGGCGGGCTATGGCTACAGTGGTAAGTATGGTTATGGCTCCGGGTATGGACAAGACGATGTAAAGAAAAAACAAAAACAAAGGGCGCTCTCGGTTTAATGAAGCCTCGATAATTATTAGATATAATAATGGATACTTAGATAATCTATGCGGACAGTTGTTTTAAAACTAAAATCCTTTTTTACCCAGGGCCACGAGCGAACGCTTAAAGCAAAAAAGAATGTAGCCATTTCTTTTTTTCTTAAGGGCATCAGCATTTTAATTGGATTTGTATTAATACCAATGACCATTAACTATGTCAATCCGACACAGTATGGCATTTGGCTTACACTAAGTTCAGTAATAAGCTGGTTTAACTTCTTCGATATTGGCCTGGGCAACGGACTGAAAAATAAAGTAGCTCAGGCAAATGCATTAGGAGATTTTACGCAAGCGCGCATTTATATCAGTACAACTTATGCAATTCTGGCAATAATTTCCTCGTGCGCTTTTGTGCTGTTCTTGTGTCTTAATCAGTTTATCAGCTGGCCGGGAATTCTCAATACGTCCAGTATTAATAGTGAGACGCTCAGCCATTTAGCTTTAATTGTCTTTGGCTTGTTTTGCATGCAGTTTGTTGCGCAGATAATCAATATTATACTGACAGCAATGCATGAACCGGCGAGGGTGTCTTTAATGTATGTAGTCGGTCAAATATGCGTTATCCTGGTGATATACATATTAACAAAAAACACAACGGGTTCTCTCAACTACCTGGTTTTTGTGCTGGGGGGAATGCCAGTGCTTGTCCAGATTTTGACAAGTATAATTTACTTCAATACCAGCTATAAACATGTCGCTCCATCTTTAAAGTTCATTAACTTCAAATACAGCCGCGAGCTATTAAGCCTCGGGGGAGTGTTTTTTATTATACAGATCGGCGCTTTGCTGTTATTTCAAACGGACAATATTTTGATCACCCAGCTTTTCGGTCCTGCGTCCGTCACCACTTTCAATATTGCCTATAAGCTTTTTTCAATGGTAATCATGATTTTCAGTATCGTCATGGCGCCGTTTTGGAGTGCTTTTACGGATGCTGCAACTAAAGGCGATATGGCATGGATCAGAAGAGTGCTGACCCGGTTGGAAAAATATTGGCTCTTATTGTGCGCACTGACACTAGTCCTATTATTTCTGTCACCGGCAATTTACCGCCTATGGCTAAAAGGAAGTGTATCAGTGCCGTTTTCTATTTCATTGGCGATGGCCCTTTATGCGATGGGCTATAGCTGGATATTGCTTCAGTGCTTTTTTCTGAATGGCATTGGTAAAATAAGAATACAGGTTTACTTATATGCAATCTGCACTTTGGTTAACATACCGATTGGTATATTTCTTGGAAGGCTTATGGGCATCCCTGGTGTTACCTATTCTAATGTTATAATTTTTGTGTTTATGGGGATAGTGCTATCTATTCAGAGCAAAAAAATACTGAACTCACAAGCCAAAGGAATTTGGAATAAATAATAGTGGGGTACTAAAGATTGCCAAGTGGATAATTAAAAATTAAATGGCTAAATCTATTCTTAAAACGGTGCTGGTTAATCCCTTAAGGTCATTAAGGGAGGCCTATTTAATGAAGTATCACCAGGTGATATTAAAGCTAAAAAATGTCAGATACACGGAATTGCCCAGGTGTTATGGGAAATTGATTATATACAATGATGGGGAATGCATCCTGGGTAAAAACATAATTTTTAAGAGTTCAATTCATTCAAATCTGGTAGGCTTATATAAGCCCTGCACGATTAAAGTGAAAAAGAATGCGACGCTAGTAATAAAAGATGATTCGGGATTTTCAGGGGTTTCTATTTATTGTTCCACGCATATAGAAATCGGACGATTTGTGACCTGCGGGGGCAATGTAAGTATTTGGGATACGGATTTTCATCCTTTGGATTTTAGAGAAAGACGGGAAGATAATACGGAGAAGATCCATTCATTGCCAATCGTAATTGGTGATGATGTATTTATTGGAGCCAACACAATCGTACTTAAAGGAGTCAGCATAGGAAGCCGTTCTGTCATTGGCGCCGGCAGCGTGGTAACCAAGAGTATTCCTGAAGACCAAATTTGGGCGGGCAACCCGGCATGTTTTATTAAGATGGCAAATAACCGGGATATAAAAGAGAATATAACAGTATAAGAGTTTCATTAATAAGGCTGAAATGTTAGGATTGATACTTTTCATTGTTTACTGGTTCACTTTTTTGCAGAAAAGACACGACATGAATTTGTTCGTTCTTTTTCTGTTAGCCACATCCTGCTATCAGTTTGTACCGGTCAGCATAATTGAGTTAAATCCTGTTATCACCAAGCCATACGACTGGGTTTCATTGATCATTATTTGTCATTTGCTTTTCAGATGGGGTCATATCCCGTTTAAGAAATACCTTACCCTGCCTGTGCGTTTTTACCTGGCGTTCCTGGTTTTCCTGGGCCTGTACTCGCTTACGGTATTGCACGTGGAAACAAAAGTGGTATTGTCCGTTTTCAGATTGCATCTTTTTATAATATCTCCAATCTTATTTACAGAGTATAAGCATGAAACGATCGAGTCTGTAATAAAATGGGCGTGCGTCTTTACCGTATTAGCATCTGTAGTTTACATATCACAGGCATTTATCGGAAAAGCAATTTTGTCATCATTGCAAAGTGATGATCTGACAGGTAAGCCGGCCGATGGCGGTTTGGTAAGGTTTTATAACCTGCCATTTTATGCCATATTCGCTTTTATCTATTATACCCGAAAGGTATTTGATAAGTTTAATCCCCTTTATTTATTATACGCTGCCGTTGTTTTTCTGGCGATAGTGATTTCGTTCAACCGAAACACTTTAATAGTAGCCATATTATCCCTGATTGCGGTCTATTATCACAACCGGAAGATTAAAGTCATTAATGTTGCTTTCCTGGTCTTACTTGCCTGGGTAGTAACATTACCACTTGCCGGGTCGGATGACAGTCGCCTCAATCAAGGATTTACTGATTTAAAAAATTTCGGCACCTCAATGAGTTTGAATCATATGTCCGATTACAAGTCATCTGAAGTTTCCGAGCTATCAACAACACAATTCAGGGCATTACATTTTTATGAACGGTTCAGTTATGTAACCGGCAGGGGTTTGTTTACTTCTCTTACTGGTGTAGGCTTAGTTAACGAACAATCCTCATTTAAAAACAGGCTCGATTTTTCAATAGGCCTGGTCAATGAAAGTACGGATGAGGTTGTGCAGATTGATACCGGGGATATTGTTTGGTCCCTGTTAATATTGCAAACCGGTTTAATAGGGATTGTATTATTTATAACGCTGTACTGTAAGTATATCAGATTCTGCTTACGATATAGAATATACACTTTTTCTTATTTGTCGGCCATTTTTATAAGTGCCTTGTTATTAACATCCTTTTTTGGCACCGACATCATTTCGCCGCCCATTGTAATGTTCGTTTCAATGCTGTTTGTGCTAACCAGTAAGGGGATTAGTGCCCAGCAGGAAATTGAAGAACATGACTATGACCTAATGCATACGAATGGACAACTTATTTATGGTTAAATAACTAATTGAAAAATTATTCAGCATGGAACCACTTGTATCTATTATAACCCCCTCTTATAACCAGGGGCAATTTATTGAAGCTACCATTTTAAGCGTGCTTAATCAAACCTACAAAAATATCCAGTACATCATAGTTGATGGCGGGTCAACTGATCAGACGATGGATGTAGTAAGACAGTACCAGGACGGGATCGATATAGTTATACACGAGAAAGATAAAGGTCAATCGGATGCAATAAATAAGGGGTTTAAACTCGCAGAAGGCCAGCTAGTAGGATGGATAAATTCGGATGATATCTTATATCCTGAATGCGTCGAAGAAATTGTAAAACTATATCAGTTGAATAATGACGGAGCTGTTTATTATGGTAGCATACTCAACCGGATAGATGCTAACGGCGACCTGATCAAACAGAAGCACGCCTTAATTTCAGACAAGCTTTATTTATTAAACCAAAATTATGATGTGATTCAGCAGGGCTCTTTTTATCCTGTTGAACTGGTCCGGCGGGTGGACTACGTTGACGAGTCTATCCATTATTGCATGGATCTGGATCTGTGGCTTCGTTTACTGGAGCACGGACCCATCTACGCCTATAAGACAAAACCTATCGCGGGGTTCCGCACATGGGAGGCCACAAAAACAAGTACCGGTACAATTAAATTTTTAAGAGATATCAGAAAAACATTATTAAAGCATGGGGCACCTGCTTACTCAAAGACGTTGTTGAAAATTTATTATTACTCCTTCAAAAGCCATGTCAAGAGTATTCTTTTAAAGTATCGCTCATTACCGTCATGAAAATAACACACTGCTTTTTTACAATGCATACCGGTGGTTCGCAAATACTGGCGATAGATATGCTTAATGAAATGTGCAAACTACACGAAGTGTCGTTAATCGTGGTCAACAATCAATGGAATGAAGCGCTGATTAAAAGATTGAGCCCTTTGGTTAAAATATATCTGATCAACAGGAAAGAAGGAAGCCGCAATCCTTTTCCGATTCTGCGGTTCAATTTATTATTAAACAAGCTAAAACCGGATGTGGTTCATTGTCATGAAGTAAAACTGGTGAATCTCATTCGGTTTAATAAAGTTAAAAAAGTCTATACCGTTCATGATGTGGGAATAAAGAACGCTGCGATAGATAAGTATGACGCTATAGTAGCTATATCCTCCGCAGTTGCCCTGGACATCAAAAACAGGTTTAATATCGAGGCAAGGGTGATACATAATGGCATTCCTATGGGCAATTTTAAAAAGAGAGCTCAGTATGCTATAGGCAGCGAGCCTTTGATAAGATTAGTTCAGGTTAGCAGATTGGTACACGAAAAAAAGGGTCAGGATATATTGATCAGGGCATTGCACAAGTTAAAAGCCGTGTATAAAAAAAGCAATATCGTTCTGGATATCATTGGAATAGGTAATTCCATGAATTACCTAAAATCTTTAACTGAGGAGCTGGAACTGTCCCACAACATTAATTTTTTAGGCGAAAAGGACAGGTCCTGGATATATGATCATCTGGCCGATTATCATGCATTGATCCAGCCGTCCAGATTTGAAGGTTTCGGACTGACCGTTGTGGAAGGCGTGGCCGCAGGTTTGCCGGTAGTTGTTTCCAACATCGAGGGTCCGGCAGAAATAATGACTGGCATAAGCACCAACTTTCTTTTCGAGACTGCCAGCGCAGACGATTGTGCCCGCATGATAAATAAGCTGATAGAATATTATCACCAGGGAAAAATGAAAGTTGTTTTGGACGAAATGTATGATTCTATGAAAAGAAGGTTCTCAATAGAATCTTCGGTTGTTCAGTATTTAGATGCGTATAGTAATTAATAATGGAGATTTTAAACGAATGACATTTTTAGCGTTCATCAAACAAGATTGGAATAACAATCATAATAATACTAAAGGCAAGTTTATCACCATGCATTTTAGAATAGCAAATTACTATAAGGAGAAAAAAGCCGCAAAAATCTTTTTGGTGCCTTATCTGGCCCTGTATCGGTTTTTCTTTGAGTGGTTGCTGGGCATCAAGATACCTTACCAGGTTACAGCCGGGAAAGGATTGAGAGTTTACCATGGCTATGCATTAGTAATAAATAAGGACACTGTATTTGGAGAAAATTGCATACTCAGACATTCTACAACCATTGGTAATAAAGGTGAATTTGACCGGGTATGCCCCATTATTGGCAATAATGTAAACATCGGCGCCCATGTATGCATATTAGGCGACATAGAAATAGGTAACAATGTAATTATCGGTGCGGGAAGCATGATTACCAAAAGCATACCATCAAACTGTGTGGTTGTGGGAAACCCGGCCAGGATAATCAAACACTTAAATAACTGATCATGAAATGGAGCTTCTTGTTTATCGGATTAATTATTTTAAATGGCGCCGTGCACGGCCAAAACAGGCATCACCTGATTTTTGAGAATACTTTTGAAGGCCCCGGGGCTTTGGAGGCATGGCCGGGTCATGAGAAAGCCAATAAAAATTCAATCAGTATTTCGGATTCGGTTGCCCACAGCGGGCGATACTCCTTGAAATTTGCGCTTAAAAAAAACGATCTGGCAGTTGCAAATGGTAAAAGAGCTGAAGTGGCTTTAAAACCGGATCAAGGCGCGAAAACAGAAAGATGGGTTGGATTTAGTGTGTTCCTGCCCGACTCATTTACTCCTGATCCGGCGCCTGAAATTATACAACAATGGCATGATATGCCCGATCTGTCAGAAGGAGGCGTTTGGCGTTCGCCGCCCTTTGCGCTATATACCCAAAACGGCCATTGGTTTTTGGCTATCAAATCGTCTGCTAAACGTCTGACAAGTAATAAAGACTTGGTCTCCAAAGATTATGACCTGGGACCTTGCGTCAATTCTCAGTGGACCAATTGGGTATTTCATATTCGTTTTTCGTGGGAAGATGACGGGTTAATAGAAGTTTGGCAGAACGGAAAACTCGTCCAGACTATTAATGGCCCGAATACTTATAATGACAAAGTTGGAAACTACTTTAAACTGGGCATATATAAATGGGTTTGGATGCCGGAAAAAGACAAAGGCATATCTACTACAACCGAAAGAGAGGTTTTTTATGACGACGTTAGAATTGGAGATGAGCGCGCTACCTATAATGATGTAGCACCTTAATGGCCCCTTACAGAGAAACTTGATCTTTATTTTAAAGAATTTTCTATGATTTTACATTTAGAACGAAAATTTACAGCCGCTACGGAAGTTTTTATCGCAGACCAGATCAATTTTCAAAATGAATATAAGAACATTGTGTTTACCGTAAAGCATTTAAACAATTTGAAAATCAATGCTGAGGTTTTTCAATCGGCTCCAAAATGGCCTATTAATCTTAAAATCATTAATGGCAGGCAGACACGATTTCTTAAAACAAAATTTGCCGATCAGAAGCCCAGTCTTATCCATGGACATTTTTTAACGGATGCATCCTATTTTCATCCATTTACCCGGAAAATTGATATCCCCAAAGTATGCTCTGCCTATGGTTACGACGTGTCCCGTTTTCCGCAATATTTTTGGGGATTTGGCGAATTTTATTTAAGACGCATTTTCGACAGTTATAATCGTTTTTTGGCTATGTCTGACGATATGGCCAATGACCTGGTACATTTGGGTTGCCCTCATCATAAGATCCGTATACACTATCACGGAATTAACACAGATCTTTTCAGACTTGACAGAACTTATGATAATTCAGACACCTTTAACATCTTGACCATCGCTTCGCTGGTGCCTAAAAAAGGGCATTTGACCGTTTTGAAATCTTTGGTGACGCTAAAACGGATGCTTCCGAAATTGAACGTGCATTACACAATAGTCGGAAAAGGTGTGTTATTGGAGTCGTTACAAAAATTTGTTGCAGAAAATGGCTTAAGTGATAATGTCGAATTCAAAGGGCATATCAGCCATGGCGATGAGTTTTTAGAGATCCTAAAGCGGGCAGACGTATTTGTTCATCCGAGTGTTACTGACAAGGCGGGCGACAAAGAAGGTATACCCGGAACAATCGTTCAAGCTATGGCGAGCGGTTTGCCCGTTATAGCTACGCGTCATGCAGGAATACCCGAAGTTATCCGTTCGAACTGGAACGGACTGCTTATCAAAGAAAGAGATGATCAGCATCTTGCTGAACTTTTAAATGACCTGTCGGAAAACAGGTTGAAAAGACAAGTTTTAGGCACGAATGCTTTAAGCACAGCCGTGAATGAGCTTGATGTGCGGATCAAGACAAAACAGCTTATAAATATTTATAAAAAGGAGCTCGGTCAAAGTTAATCTCCCGCTTAAATCTATAGTTAAAATTAGCGAATTTGTATTTTTATTAACTAAAATACATGTAAAATTAACAAAATCGCAAAAAGTTAATTTTTACAGAAATACACTTGATTTTCTACGAAAAAACATTTCTTTTCAGATATTTTTTGATTATTTTAGCTAGCAGAACATAAAACATTTAACCTTTCGTAAATTTAATTAATTTAACCTATGAAAATTCTAGCCATTGCTTCAACCGGCGGACACTGGATCCAACTACTCCGACTAAAGCCTGCTTTTCAGGACAATGATGTCGTATTTGCTTCAACCAAACCAAATTTTGCTTCGACAGTAAAAGGCTATGCCTTTCATTCTGTACCAGACGCCAGCAGATGGAATAAATTACAGCTGGTCCTCTCCTTTTTTAAAGTTTGGAAACTTATTTCAAAAACAAAACCCGATGTCATTATTACAACCGGCGCCGCCCCCGGTTTAATGGCCATTATTATTGGTAAGATCAGGAATATTAAAACTGTTTGGATTGACAGCATCGCAAACGCCGAAGAACTCTCCATGAGCGGCAGGCTGGCGACTTATTTTTCTGATAAAGTTTATACGCAGTGGCTGCATCTGGCAAACGACAAAGTTGTATTTAGCGGAAATATTATACAATGATATTTGTTACAACGGGAACTCAAATACCTTTTGATCGGCTGGTCAAAGCGATTGATGAGGTCTATCCTTATTTGGGGGATGTTGAGATAATTGTGCAGGTAGCCAAATCAGCCTACAAGGTGGAAAATTTTGAAATCCAGGAGTTTATCCCACCAAGAGAGTTTGATGATTATTTTAACAGAGCGGACCTGATCATTGCCCATGCGGGAATGGGGACTATTATATCTGCGTTCGTTAAAAATAAGCCGATACTGGTTATGCCCAGATTAGCGAAATATGGCGAACACAGGAATGATCATCAACTGGCAACTGCAACCCGATTCCACGAATTAGGATACATAAACGTAGCCTACACTGAAGACGAGTTAAAAGAAAAATTAAAAAGCCTGCAAAGGACACCTTTGAAACCCTTGTTTAACATTGATGATTATGCATCCAAGGAATTGATCATGTCGTTGCAAAGCTTTATTAATTTAAAATGACTTTGCCGGCTAAATAAACGACAGCCTTTTTACTAATTTTTAAGCTATTATTAAAATGCGTGATAATCAAAATGTTACAGCATTAAAAAATCTATTTTTTCTGCTTTTACTGATCCTGATACCTGGTATCGGATGGTCGCAATCAACGGGTTGGCATTATGGGGTTGAAAGTGATGCAATTGCTTCTCCGACAGGAAAACTGCCATTTTGGTTTAGAGCAGATCAATATGGAAGTGTACCATTGCCTGGCTCATCGGGCAGTTTGTTAGGATCAGTCTATAAGGGTTACGACACCACGCGAAAACACAAATTTGATTGGGGTGCTGGCTTCCAGGCCAGGGCAAACTTCGGTAAAGGCTCAAATTTAACGTTAATAGAAGGCTTCATTAAGGCCAGATTGGGCGTGTTCGACCTTAAAGGCGGGCGCACAAAAGAAATAGTCGGTTTGGTAGATTCAACTTTATCATCCGGCGCATTTTCCGTCTCGGGCAATGCTTTAGGGATTCCAAAAGTGGAATTGTCTATTCCAGACTATTACTCTATACATTTTTTGGGCGATTTAATCGCAATTAAAGGTGGTTATGCTTTTGGGTATGTTGGCGATCTGGGCCTTATCCATGGGTTGGTTGATCATGCCAAAACCTATTATCAGCAAGAGCAGCTTTACGGAAGACTGGGTAAACCCGACTGGAAATTAAAACTGTATGGAGGAATTAATCATGAAGTGTATTATGGAGGTGAAAAAAATATCTATGGCTCTAATGTTTATTTGTTAAGCCCTTTTCAGTCGTTCCTTTATGCAGCTCTCGGAAAAACATATAATTCACCCAAAAATGTGAACAACAGAGGTGCGCGCTCAAAAGTAGGAAATCATCTCGGTTCGGTTGATTTAGCAGTAGCATATGATTTTTCCACCGTTCGGATAATGTTGTATCGTCAAAGCGTATACGATATTGGCGCACTTTTTCATCTGGCAAATATTGCCGATGGGATAAATGGATTTAGTCTAACCAACACCAGCAGAAGCAGTCATTTATTTAACTGGCACAAGGTGTTGTTCGAATTCGTTTACACAGTTGACCAGGCTGGTTATTTTGATTCGACTGAATCAAAATCCGGAGATGAGGACTATTACAATAATAGCATGTATTTACAGGGATGGTCATATAAAGGATTGAATGTGGGAAATCCTTTAATTACCGACAGGCGATATGCACGAAATACATTAACCACTGACCCGGATGACTATTTCATAAATAACCGTGTCAAAGCTTTTCATTTTGGCTTTGAGGGATCTGCAAGCACGCTCAATATTTTACTTAAGCTGACTTATTCAAATAATTATGGCACCTACGGAACCAGCCCTGAAGGGCACTCTTTAGGAGGGCGTCATTCTTCACCCAGATATGGACTTTTTGGACAGGTTAACCAGTTTTCCGGTTATATGGAAGCGAATAAATCATTATCTAACGGATACAATTTGGGGCTGGCAGTTGCCGGTGATGACGGCGGTTTATATTATAACTCGCTGGGGCTTCTTGTAAAACTTAAAAGATTTTTTTAATGTCTATACGAACATCCATTTAACCTTAAATACCTTGAAAAATGATGACTATAATGATTTTGCTGATAGCTACTATATTAACGGTGTCGATCATTGGCATCGTTACCTCAATAATAAATAACAAACCCAGGTGTAAGCATTATTGGGAAGACCTTAATGAAGGCATCGGTAAGTGTAAAAAATGCAATAGGACCATTTATCTGCGGTCTGGTAACACGGATAAAATTGACTTGGCATAGCCGCTCCTGTACTCCAATTTTTAGAACTAACCAACGGTAGAGTATCAAAGTTGTTGCTATTTGGATAAGACATTGATAAGTAGCATTAATTACTTACCGTTTTAATGCAATTTAATGCATGAAATGGTATTTTAATGCCAACAAAAACCCTGCAAACTTTTGATTTTCAGGGTTTTTGCGTTTTTTGATACTTTTTTAGTAGCCCGTAGGGGAAGCTTCTTGAACCCCTTTTTAGCGGATTTGAAATTATTAGTTTCTTAAATCGGTCACGGTTGATCCCGGTTTCAAGTTAATTAAACAGTTCGGTTGCTAATGTATTATTCACTTCGCAAACTTTCTACGGGGTTCGCTATCGCTGCCCTGATGGCATGATAACTTACTGTGATGACAGCGACGATGCCAGCCAGCAATCCGGCCGCTGCAAACATCCACCAAGACAGATGTATACGATAAGCAAACCCTTGCAGCCAATTATGCATGAACCACCATGCGACCGGTGAGGCAGCCAATATGGAAAGCAATACTAGTTTTAGGAAGTCTTTTGAAAGTAAGCCATTGATTGATGTTATGCTTGCTCCCAAGACCTTGCGGATACCGATCTCCTTAGTACGCTGTTCAATAGTGAACGCAGCTAGGCCAAACAGCCCCATTGTAGCGAGGATAACAGTAATCACCGTGAAGATGCTAAAAATGGACGCCAACCTGTCCTCGGCCTGGTATTGTGCGTTAAAGGCCTCGTCCAGAAAAGTATAGATAAAAGGTGTGTCCCTATCGTATTTTTGATAAATACCTTTCATGGCGTCCAGGAGCGATGGCAGGTTTGTTTTTGGTTTGATACGGGCGAACAGACGACAGCCATATTTGCCCCAGAATTTTGCAGTATCCGGCGCCATGAATAGTCCCAGCGGCGCAATAGGTTGTTCCAGCGACGTGAAATTAAAATCCTTTACTACACCCATAATTTGCAGGTTATCATTTCCTGCTTTCATATACATGCCCACTGGATTTTGCAGGTTGTCATTTCCTGCTTTGATATACATGCCTACCGGATTAGACTCCAGGTGAAGCTTTGCAATCGCTTCTTCGTTGATCACTATCTTATTGTGCCCTTCCAACGTTGTATTTGGAATCGGCGGATATTTCCATTTCAATCCCAGAACATTTACAAAATTTTGATCGACAGTCAGTGATGGCAGCATTATCTGCGCTTTAGGATTTTTGCCACCAATCGTATACATATCATATCCCTGGAACATGCTATAGTGCGATGTTGCTATCCCATTTACTCCTGACAGATTTTTTATTTCATGGCTGAAGGCCGCATAATGCCCGCCAAAAGCAGTCCCAATGGGTATCATTAGCACATTTTCTTTACTGATACCTGTATCGGTATGACGCATATAATAAAGTTGCCTGTCAATGACTATACCGCAAATGATCAATCCGACCGAAATAGCAAATTGCAATGTAGTAAACAGCTTTCTTACCATTACGCCTCCTGATTGTTTGCTCATCTTTCCCTTCAAAGTGGCTACAGGATTAAAAGATGAAAGCACCAACGAAGGATAGCTTCCGGCCACGAGTATAGTTATGAAAAGCAGCCCTGTCGTCAGCATCAAAACCAGCGGACTATACAGGAATGAATTGTCGATATTAAGCTTTAAAGTGCTAAGGAATAACGGTTTGAAAATATAACTTAGACTATATCCCAGCAAAAACGAAATGCACGCAAACAAAGCTGATTCTACATAAAATTGTTTGGCGATATCTTTTCTGCTGGCGCCCGTCACCTTTCGCACCCCCACTTCCTTTGCCCTTGACGTAGATCTTGCCGTCGAAAGGCTCATATAATTCACCAACGCAAGTAATAATACTAAAATAGCTACTATAGGAAATATCTTCAGGTATTTAATATTTGTAAAGTCTCCGAAATTATTTTCCAGATGCGTTGCTGTTAATGGCATTAAAGAAAGCTTCTCATCATCGTACGCGTTTTTATCCGCTTTCACTATCGCCTTCATGACTCGCTTAACTTCGGCGGCATCTTTTTGGTCCTTCAGCAAAAGATAAACATTGAACGGCCCTGGTCCTATGCTCTGCTGCTCACCAATCCGCTGGGCATAGTTTTTCATAGACAACAGGCTTGAAGCTGACGCTATAAAATTGAAATTGATAGAAGAATTCGACGGCGTATTCTCCGTCACGCCTGTTACCTGGTAAGTGTAAGTGGTATCGGTCTTAATGACTAACGTTTTCCCCACCGGGTTCTCATCGCCAAAATATTTTTTAGCCATACCTTTTGACAGAACGACTGAAAATGGCTTACTGAGTACACTTGATGCATTACCAGTTGCAAGTTTGAACGAAAAGAAGTTAAAGAAACCCGCATCCGCAAATAGCAATTTATCGTCTGCGAATTTGATATCGGGTGTAGTAGGCGTATACACGATGGCCTGACCGCCATAATTCATAGTACGCATGTAACCTTCGACCTTTGGCTGATTTTGCTTAATTATATTTCCCGTGGCGTAGCTCATATACGCCATATTCAAAGTCTGGCCGCCCATCTTGATACTGGCATGGAGGGTATATATCCTGTCGGCATTTTTGTGGAAACGATCGTAGCTATGCTCATGTGCCACATAAAGCATAATGAGCATACACACGGATAATCCTATGGCCAGGCCAGATATGTTGATCACGCTGTAAAGCTTTTGACGCACGAGATTGCGCCAGGCAATTTTTAAATAGTTTTTAAACATAACCCTGCGATTTAATTTCTCTTGAGACCAATTGTAAATGGTTTCCTGGTTCGAAATTATCGCTGCAAATCGTGAATGATGTTCCAGATTATAAGATGGGATTCCTTTTTTTTGTTCAGCTTTATATTCTGCAGGACTTTTCCCGGTCATTTGTTTAAAGAAGCGATGAAAAGTAGTACGGGAGTTAAAACCCGATTCATAAGCAATACCCAGCAGGGTGATATGATCATAAGCCGGGTCCAGCATTTTATGGGCTGCCTCCCGTACACGATACTCATTAATAAAATCATTAAAGCTTTTTTTGAGCACCGCATTAATGATGCGTGATAATTCATGGGTAGTCAGACCGAGCTTTTCAGCCAGTGAGCGCAGACTTAATTCCGGGTCCTGGTAATATCGGTTCTCTTTAACTATTCCCTTTAACCAGATACCTTTTTGCTTCAGTTCAGTAGGAAGTAATGGTTTTAAAATCGGAACAGTAGGCGCAGTGCCAATTTCGGGTCTTAAAAAAGCAACGGCGCTAATCCACACCAACATCAGGGTTATGACAAGGGATATTGAATAAAAAGCATTTGTACCTAATTGACCACGATAACTCAAATAGTCAACGGCAGCATAAGGGATCCACAACAACCACAAGATGCCGAAAGCTACCAGCTGGCGATGTAGCCATTGTAATTCATTACGGCGGCGGTCGCCGTCAATAAAATTCAGCCGTTGATAAAAGTTTTCTATCGACCTGTAAGATAAGTACAGATAGGTAATGACTGAAAAAAACGCCAACACTGATAGGACAGGAACTAGTTGCTGAAATGCTAGTTGAGCGCTCAGCTCAAATAACAATGGGCTGAAATGCAAAAGATCCTTAAAGCGTAACTTATATTCTGGTTTGGTTAATTTGAATACATAAATAAATATCAGGGGGCCAAGTGCCAGCGAGAACCGGAGCGGTATATCAGCCCAAATAGGAAAAATGGCTGTCAATCCTATGTCCGTCGCTAAAATGCGGGCCGTCCACAAAACACAAACCATCAGGGCTAACGCCAAATACTTATTAGCTGAATGATAAGTCCGCTTGCCGAACCATAAAAGCAAAGAAAAATTTATTCCACTGATTATCACTACCAGAAAGGCAAGGTCAACAAGGGTAATATGTAAGGTGTATGGCTTCAATTATCTTGATTTACTCAATCGCTCGTACAAATCTATATTTTATCGCTAGAATAGCGTCGAAAAGCAAATCAATTAGCGCATTGTATTAAATCTGAACTTTATCGGCCCCATTGAAAATGTTGACTTTGGGGAAAAGCGATTTAAGTTGATCGGTTCGATGTACCCCAAAAACTTGTGTTTTGACGCAGTAGGACATCGAACCCCGTACTTAAACACCGCTCTTGAAGTTATATTGCAGATTAATAAGAAGTTAGGCGGCAAAAAGAGAGGGGAAAGATACACTAACTTGCATCTTTCCCCTTCAGTAGCCCGTAGGGGTGTATGAAATAATCAAGCGAGTTTTACTCAACTTGATCAAAACCTATCATATGTACCTGATTATCAAATAATTATATTGATTTGCGTGTTAAAGTTGCTCAACTTCGCACTGTTTCAGTCAAGCACAAACTGACAGTGAAATTGACAGGGAAACTTAACAAAAATCAATATGGCAACTACAAATTTTTATCTTGACAAAGCCGATAAAGAAGGCAAATCCTTTATCATTATGACCTATTTAGCCGGAGGCCAAAAGTTTCGGCATTCAACTAAATTAAAAATTTCACCTACTAAATGGATTAAGCGTAAGCAAAGGTTAAAAGAAAACAATACTGAAGATCAATTTAATAACAGTGTAATCGATAGACTGGAAACTATTATAAAAGATGCGCAAACACAATCCTTATTATTCAATCAAGAAATAGACTTTTGTTTTGTTAAAGAACGCTTTTATGACGTTTTGGAAGGAAAGAAAAAAGGCGTTAAGAAAAACTTTATAGAAAGTTTCGAGGAGTATATCTATTTATCAAAAACTACCAAGCAAGTAAAGACCACAGACCGCTATATAACCTGTCTAAACCACTTAAAGGAGTTTAGGAAGGTTAAGCGTTACGAATTGAGCTTTGAACGCATTAACCACCAATTCTATGAAAGCTTCACTGATTTTCTGTTTAACCATAAGAAGCAGTTAAACAATACTGCAGGAAATTATATAAAGACCATAAAAGCATTTATGAATTTCTCCTTTGACCGTGGATATTGTCAGCCCCACAAGGATGTTAAAAAATTTGAGGTTTTTAAGGAAGATGCAGAAATGATTTATTTGTCAGAAGACGAGTTATTTAAAATCATACGGCTGGAATTAAGTTCAGAAAAACTAAGGGTTGTAAGAGATAATTTTTGTTTTGCTTGTTTTACCGGATTAAGATATTCCGACGTAAGCAAGTTGAAAGCAGAAAACATAAAGGATGATTATTTGGAGATCAGAACTGAAAAGACCAGGGATTTTTTGCGTATACCTTTGAATCAACATGCCAAAGCGATTCTACTAAAAAATAATGGGATGTTGCCGAAACTTTATTCAAATCAAAAGACAAATGAATATTTAAAAGAGATTGGCGAGCTTGCCGGGATCGATGAACAAATATTAACTACAAAATATCGGGGCATCGAAAAGGTAGAATTTATAGAGCCTAAGTATAATTTGATTAGTTCACACACTGCGCGAAGAACTTTTGTAACGTTATGTTTGGAAAAAGGCATGCGGCCGGAAACGGTAATGTCTATAACAGGCCATAAGGATTACAAGACATTTAAGAAGTATATTAAATTAACCGATAAAGTTAAATTAGTTGAAATGAATAGCATATGGACAAAAAGTTTGTACATTGCGTAACTTTTTCAAAAAGTAAGTACTACCCTCAACTAACCATTTTTGGTTATTGTTTCAACAAGTTGGTAAAACACCAACAAAATTTACGACTTCGATTTGAAGGTCTTGGGTTTAACAGCCAAATTTTTATTACTGTAAATTTTAGAAAATGTCTTACGTCGAAATGCGCATTGAAGCGCTAAGAGAAATGCTTAGAGAAGAATTTAAGCAAATTCTTAAAGAGCTTAATGTTGTTGAAAAACAGAAAGTTGCTCCTTTAAGTATCCAGCAGCTTGCTGATCGTTATGAAGTCTCTAAAGCTACCGTTCACAACTGGCGGAAACAAAAATTAATTACTGGCTTTAAAATCGGAAAAGGTCGATTTTTCCATCTTGAGGAAGTGGAAAAAAACTTACAGCAGTATCGATATTTAGATATACTGGAAAGTAAGGGTTTCAACGAGCCGAGAAATCGAATCAGACTCGATTAAAAAACTATGAAAGCCCCATGTCAAAAGCATGGGGCTTTTTCTTGTTACGTCGAACCACGACGATTGGGTGATATGTTGAATGTGGGTTATTAAAATCAAGCAAAGTTCGGCCGGCCGGAGTCAATGTCACATGTTATAAGCTTGTGACTTTTATATAATAAAATCAATTGGTTCCAAAGGGTATAGTTGAGTGAACTAAAATCAAGGAAAGTGCAGCCCGTTGCAGTCAATGTCGAGTGTTACAGTGCTCTCGACTTATATCTTGTGTTTAGGGTGTTTAGCCAGCAGTGATTTATATTGTTAATGCTAATAATATCATTTTACTTAATTGTCAATTATAGTAAGCAAAAGTAAAGCAAAGTCTAACCGGCGGGACTCAATGTTCCGTGTTACAGACATGGAACTTATATCTATCAACAGGAAGACTTAATATTCGAATGAGTCTGAACACTCCGAGAACCCCAATATAACTAATTTTACGAATTATTGAAGGTTAAAAAAATATAATTAATTCAGCTACCAATAAAGACAGGGCATTATGATTCTAAGGGCTGTACAGCGATTTTTATCGTAGATCGGGTAAACAGATAATGACTTTAAGGATAATTAACCAGCGGGCTTGTTTGCACCGACCAGCTTAATGAGGAACTACGCTACGCTTCATAACCATTTTTACGGGAGAGGTGCAATTAGGCACTGGTTTAGTTTTAAGCCATTTATTAAAAGAAAATCGAAAATTTCCATTTTAGGTTGCTCAAGATGAGTATATAAATTGATAATTGGCGATTGCCACTTATGTAGAAATCTCCTATTTTTTATTTTTTGCGAAAGACTAAATAAGTAGCTTTATTTAATTTATGGAAACCGTCAAATTCGACAATGACAATCTCAGCAAGATACCCGAGATAGCTAAATTAATTTCATATGTATTATTTCTTTCTATTTTATTAGGGGTCGTTGAAGCTGAGATCTACTTCCAACTTTTTTTACATATTCCCATTTTTCAATATATGGATGCAACGGAAGTTGTGTTATTCTCACCAGGCACTGGGGTCACATTGTTGGTGTATTACCTAGGAATTGTGGTAGCTGGATATTTTTTGAAGGAGCCAAATCTATATTGGTTTACTAAGCTCGTAGCCATTCTAGCTACATTGGTAGTATGGGGATTGTTTTTTAAAATAGCATATAATAATGACCCGGTAATACATGAAATGATAGTCCTACCATTGCATTATTGGTGGTATTTGATTTTGGTAGTATTTTTTACGTTTGCATTCGGAGAATATTTCCCAGGAACTAAGCAATTCATTGACAAGCACAAGCAATTTAGACCAATTTTATTAACATTCTGGTACGGACTGGTAGTAGGGTATTTGAATTATTATGTTTTAATTGAAAATCATCGTAACGTGAATGTAATTGTTAAACTAAAGTCCGGCATACAGGTGTCAACAAATAATAAACTAATATATGCTGGAAGAACGAAAAATTATTGGTTCTTTTATGATCGACAATCAAAATTCACAAGAGTAATCAAGGATGAGGACGTTAGAATAGCGGACTTCAATTCAGTAAATGGCAAGTGACCCTTTTCGGTTTTAAACCGTCGGATTCACAGAGTTAAAAAGATCTTAAAACTAAAGTTTTAGCTTGCTTGCAAACATGTAAAAGACTATCTATTCCACAATTCTTTTGATGATATCGGCTTATTGTCATCAATTTGAAATTGTTTTGTGTATGAAGGAAATAACCCAATGTATTTAGCCTTATTTAACGGTATCAAGCAGATATAAGGATTAGCATTATCTCCACAGTCTAAGATCACGAACACTGGCTTCTGCTTATTATACTCAAAGTACCTGTCTAATTGTTTTTGATTGCACCACATAATTTTATTGTTAAGAGTCGTCGTTCTCACCTTCACTTCGACATAAAATTCTTTGTTAGTTCGACGATCTCTAAAAGTGAAATCCGGCTTCAATGAAGCTTCAACATAATCTTTATGGTTAGTATTATAGTCGTGGGTTTTTTCGACTAAAACATAGTAACTATCTGTAAAAAGTACGTCGCGTACATATTTCTCGAACTGCTCTCCAATTTTAAAAGACTCAGGTTTATTTGTGTCATCAATCATTGCTTTGATTCCTACTCGCAAACTCGATAAAATACTCATTTCAATCAGGTCTAGATTTTGATTAAACACCCAATAATACAAAATAGGTGATATATAACCTAATAAAATCTTAAACGATACCACAGCTTCGTAGTGTGGAAGAAAACCGCTATGAATTTGCTTTAAAGATGATCGGAAAAAACGTCCGAGCCATCCGCAACTCGAAAGGGTTAAGCATGGAGGCGGTTGCTAACGAAGCCAATATTGAATATCGTCAACTTGGTCGGATTGAAAGAGGAGAGGGAAACACTACCATAATCTCTTTACTTAAAATTGCCGATGCTTTAAAAGTTGACGTAAGCAATTTTTTTACCAAACAATAGACAATCTCAGCTAAAAGGGACAACACTTTTTAACTTATTATACTAAGCGGGTGAATCCCTGAAGTTATAATAAGGACGTTACCAGCTTGTTTTAGTAAAGGACCATAGTCTATTTGATATTTATTAATTCTATAAATGGAATGTCGGCCGGCGCCAAATCAAAAGTTCTCAAATCTTTATAATCAACCCATTCTATCGCATCGTGATCGGACAGAACAAAACCATTAGTTAGTAGTTCAGTTTCATAAGCATGAATTACAACTCTGAATTTTTCGTAGTCATGTACATTGGTCCCTACAAAACGCTTAATAATAGATACTACGTTCATCTCTTCCTTTAGTTCACGTGTCAGTGCCTGGATGTGGCTTTCGGCAGATTCAACTTTACCACCTGGAAATTCCCATTTGCCAGATAAATGCTTCCCTTTCTTCCTTCGTGCCAGCAATATTTGCTTTCGACTGTTAATTATTATTGCGGCAACTACCTCAATTATTTTCATGAAAAATTTGTCTATGTTTTTCAAGATATTTTTTCATCGCCGGGTTAACGTGGCAAAGTTTCATCGCTTTGTTTAAACCTAGATAGACATGCTTATCGTCCGTAATCTTTGAATTGATTAAAATTTCACCTGTATCTGTAAAAGAAATAAGATGCTTATCAAATAATGCATCTAAGTTAGGGGATAAAAGAATACCGTTGTCTATATCAAGTCGTTCTTCATCTGTAGACTGACTCCAGGGTAAGATGTGAGATGCTATTAGTATTTCTTTAATTTCAACGCCTGTTACGGCGCAAGCATTAGACCACTTTTTTAAAATTTCTTGCCTATAAAATCCTTGACCTACACGAGAAGTTACAAGGCCTTTTCTTTCTGTAAAATTGGGCTTCCTATTTATTCTAGTTTTTTTGCTTTCATCGTTCTTATCTATCTGATAATAGCGCGAGCTTTTTCCAACCTTTTCAGGTTTCCACAAATAAATATCTGCTAACTCTTTGTTATTTTCATCATAATCAATGGCATTAAATATAATGTGGATAGGTCGGCTACTCTCTTTATCGTAATCGAGATACGTTAGCCTCCCGCAGTAGATAAAAGGCTGAACAACATTTTTAATTCTTTGATCAGTCCTTACAAAAAGTTCAACAGGAACATTTCCCGAAACAATATTCTGAATCAAAGGGGTATCCAAATGTTGCTTCGGTTGGCTGTCCCAGTGAAAATAGTCTTCTTGAAAATAATCATTAAAATGAAACCTTTCTTCCTTTCCATCTTTTATTAAATCCACAAATAACACCACCGAGTTGTATTTCTTACAGCTATAAACTCCTTCACGAACCTTTGCTATATTTGTATCATTCAATATTTCGCTTAGTTCTTTTTTAGAATAAGCCATGCCGACTTTTAATTTTTCAAATATTTTCATTACGATTTGTTCTCTGGCCATTTATACTTCTAATAATCCAAAAAAAGCGCTATTTAAAGTGGCTAGCAATAATTAAACTACGGACAAATTTTAGGATAGGACAAACTTTGACAGTTTAAAATTACGATTTTTCGTCTTTCAAACAGTCCGATTTTTAGGAGGGGTTACAACACTACAATAACTTCACTTTTAAAAATTGTACAAGTGCTTAATGTTGAAATCACAATTTTCTTTAGCGTTCAATAAATTATAAGCTGTTCGTGTAGACTCTCAACCCGTAATGGATTTTAGAGCTGATATATGATAACGGTATTACCAAATACTTTATGCAGTGGCTTTAGATCAAAATGGTCAACTTTTAGTGTTCAATATAGACTATTTTTGCAAACACTGTGGGGCGCCAATCTTAGATATTTGAGTGCTTCGAATCGTTAGATTTTCTCAGCCTCTTGTTTACAAGCTTGTTTCTTATCAATCGTAGTTTTAGTAATTCTTCTTCACGTATCTGGTAAACATCACCTAGTATAGTCAAATCATTTTCATCCAAAATATCCTGAATTGATTTTTTGTTTCTGAATTTATCTTTGAACTCACGATATGCACCTGTATCTAACTTAACGTAAGGGATCGGAAGATTTTTAAATTCGCGCGGAGTCAATTCTAAGACACCACCGCCATAATATCTTCCAGAAAGTTCACTAAAAATCAATGTAACGGAATTATAAAATGAAAAAATGAAATCATCGACGTTGTAACCTTCCCGCATGTTTACCTCATAAGCTGAATCGGTAACTAAAACATTAGCTTCATTTTTTAACAATTTAGGATAGGCATGACAGCGTTTAAAAAAAAACGCATTAGCCGGCTTACTTATATTAGGGATGACAAACCATTTATCGCGTTTTAGGCATTTGTAACGACTTGGAATATCATCATCAATCCCAAGTTGAAGATATTTTTGAACATTTGAAGGAATAGTTCCGTTCTTTAACTCAGAGAAATCTAAAAATTTTGATGGCCGGTTAGAATCGATAAGAGAAGATAAGTCTGCTTTTTCAAATGACACCTTCCCATTGACGAAAATGCCTTTTTGTATTATGGGATGGCAATAAGCACTGAGTTCGTATTTGCGTTCTTTTTCAGTGTTGACAATAAAAAATTGATTAGCCGCAGTGACGATGCCAGGTTTAGAGCCGGTATAAAAATCAATTTTTTGAAATCTTTTCTTCAACGAATCTAACAATTCAATCTCATTGGGTTCCAAGATGTGATGCGTCCATTTCGTGTTGGTTCTCTGAACCATTTCATTGAGTTGCAACTTAAACGTACGATTCTGTAACTGCTCAATATCTTCGATGTTAACGTAATAAGTCCCTTTGTCTGCTGAGGTTTTGTATCCGATGAGAAGAATAGTATCCTGACCGATAGATTTAAATAGTAAATTGTTGAAGGTGAATATCTCAACCCGTTGAAATTGCCTAAGCAAAAAATCTCTTATTGTCGAGGTGAAATTTGACTGAAGTAACTCGGCGGGTAATACAAATGCGATTATACCCTCATTCGATAGGAGCTGAACACATCTAATCAAAAAAGCAGACCAAATATTTTTAATAGATTCAGCTTTTAATTCAGCTGACTTATGAATTTTTTCACAAATTAATACATGATCCTCATGCATATATCGCCTACGAACGTATGGCGGATTCCCAACGATAAGCGAATAACCTCCTGACGAGGTTGATTGCCAGTCCAAAAAGTTATTACCTCTAAATACAAACTTTGCATTCTTACTTTTGATTCGTAAAGCTTTCCGGCGTGCTTTTTCTAATTCGGTAATATCTTTTTCGACACTAGTAAATGAGATATTTTTGAAGTTTTTTAAATAATGGGAAGATGCAAAAGCTTCTATAAAAGCACCGTCTCCAACACTTGGTTCTAATATTGAGATTTCCTTTTTTGTAAAGTTAGGCAAAACATGAGCCAACATAAAGTCGGCCAGAAAATCCGGTGTGTAATATGAGCCTGAGAATTTCTGCTTATTCAACTTTACGTATCTCCATCAGTTTATACGGTCTTATAGTCCCTCGTTCAATTAAATGCTTAGCAATTTCAGCTATCAGCGTTAACGCAGATTTGAGCAGTTCAATATCATCTGGGTTTTGAGGTGTAAAGATATTAGCTAGGGAGGTAACTTCATCTAATAAGTTTTCACCTATTTTGTTTAAATGTTGCTCTCTTCGGTAATAAATCAACTGGGGCCTATTTAAATAAAGACGCTCTATAACATAAGTTCCTGACCTGTACTTGCTTCTAATTGTAAAATTAGATGTATCTTCTTCAAAAATCGTTTCATAATCAATTTGGCTTGGGTCAGGATAAGATATTTCGTCTAAACTTGTGGGGTCATTCGGCCAATCATTGGATTTGAATCTATTGCAAATAGGACAAGCATAAAATAAGTTGCAAATATCATTAATCAAACCACTGAATCTTACAATGGACTTCGGTCGGTAGTGATCAATATGGTAGTGGTCAATACCTCCCCATACACCTTCGCAAATGGTACAATATACACATTGCTTAAAACATTCATCAGCTATTTGCTCCTTCCAATCACTATAAATGCCTACACTGGGCTGATTTGCAGGGTCTTTTACAATTAGACGATAATTCATTTGCCCAACTTACTTTTGAGTAACTCCCTTAGAGCTTTTAATTTCTCTATTTGTTGATCGTATTTTTCAAGCCACTCTTTTCGATCGTCAAACCCGGTAAAAGGTAATTCCAATTTTACTTTTAAAGCAGAAAGACGATTTACATCCTCATCAGTGTATTCACCAGATGCAATATGTCTGGTTAAAGAATCGAATTCGCTTAACTCATTGCGATTTTGTTCTAAGTAACGTTGTGCCGATCTCGCTATAATCGGAACATATCTTTCAGAGGATTTATAAAAATCACTTCTCGGAATAATATAGTCGTAATCACTAAGCTTTTCCAAAAGATCGGGATCATCGGCAATTGCCGTGATTGTGAAAATTGGCAATTCTTTTTGATTCTCACGTAGTACCGTCACCAGCTGATTCCCTTTATAGTCGACTGGGCCATTTTCATCAAAAGATTGATCATTCAATTTTTCGTCAATAATTATCACAGCTACATCATTGTCGGCTATATACTCAGAATAGGAGTTTATATCTCTTAGTGGGAAAGAGGTTATAACACTCAAATCACTGCCAATTTCATCCAAAACCAATTCAGTATAACCCTTTACTGTACCGCTTTGATCGGCGTTATCATCAATAATTGCTATTTGTGGCATATTAATTTTCTTTAGGCAACCAAATTTTAAATCTAGCACCCTTTAGTTTAGGTGATGAATCAAATATAATCGAACCATATAAATCCTCAACGATGGATTTAACAACTGTAAGACCAAGACCTGTGCCGATGCTCTTGCTTTCGTTTGCGCCGATAGTTTTAGTCGAAAACAACGGTTCGAATATCATATGTTTAAACTCTTTTGCAATACCTGGGCCTGAGTCTTCTACTGATATAAAAAATCCCTCCTTATTTTCCGCTAATTCTTTCGCCGATTTAACTAATACTTCCCTTTTGCCGCCCTTTTGTTGACAGGCAGTATAAGCGTTTGTTAAGAGATTTATCAAAATAGACTCTATATCCATTTGATAGGACTTAGTATAAAATTTCTCTCCCTCAAATTTTAATTGAATAGATGAGGCCTCAAAAACAGGTTGCAATTCGTTTAAAACGCCCTCTATAACTTTAGATATAGAAATATTACCTTTCTTACGCTTTTCTCTTTGAATCCGGGTTAATGCATAACTGCCCCATGCCGCAATTTTTTTTGAGTGTTTTACTGCTTTATCTAATTCAATCTCTATTGCCGAAAATTTAGGTATAGGTTGCTTGATAAGTTTTAATGCTAGCTGGGTTGAGCCTTGAAACTGTGTTATCGAGCCTTCTGTCTCATGACCAAAGACGGCAAATGAAATACCCATAGTAGCCAGACCACCTAAAGTTCGTTGCCAGTCCAACAAATCGTTAATTGTAGCTCCAACGTTTTGAGAAATATTATTAACGTCAACTATGGCGGTGTCAATCGGATTAACGAACGTTTTAGCATCTACAGGTTGACGAGCACTCTCGATCTGGAATTTAATATCAGCTAAATTGATCTTAACTCGATCTAATTGCTGAGTAATGTTAATAGCTTCTCGATGAGCTTGCTTTTGCTTTTTTTGCTCGTTCTGCTTAGCTTCTTGATCTTTATATAAACCAGCTCGATACGATTCAAGCAGTTTTAATGAAGCCATCACAAAACTTTTAAGATCGTAGAATGCTTCAGATTCTACCAAGCCTTCTCTAGCAGCACTGTCTGTCAAGCTTGGGTTCTCGTCTCTTTTAATATAAACTGCACCGACTAATTGATTAGGAGAAATTGTATAATCGGCCGAACGCCCGACACCAGCGGGATTCCTCGCTCTTCTTTCGCCCAAACTTAGCCAATCGTACCCGAGTTGGGCACTTGGGAATCCATATGGCTTAACGGCTATTTGATCTCTATATATTTTGACTCCAGCATTATTGTCGAGGAAATCACGTAAATCTGAAAGTTTAAATTTTTGACCCATTACTGAAGAGCCGTCACGAAGAAAAAAGAAAAATTTAAGGTTTACAGGTCCACAATTTAATGTTATATTTTTATGTTCCTTATTCGGATCACTTCGGGCAAAAAAATGGTTTAATGAAATTGTTTGAACAGATGCATTTTCGCCGCCCTTTTCTTTTATTGAATAATAGACCTCGTCACTGCCGTCAAAAATAGCTTCCAATTCTATTAGCGCGGCATTTTGAAAATCGACACTAACGCGCTTGGAAAACTGAGGCGCAACATCATTATTTAGAGAGATTTCGAAATCTTTTACATCTTCGAATGGGGGGGTTAAAGTTGCAAGCTCATTAAATAGATTTTCTATGTTTGTTGACGTCCATGGCTGTCTAAGGCCATGTATGATAATTTCAGTGCCTGATGAACTCATCTCACCATTTCTTCTTGGTATAGAAATGCTGGTAGGATGAAATAACTCAACTTCGATGTCAGAAACGTCCATTCCTTCTGTATCAAATTTATCCCAGTCGACTTTCAGACCCACTAGTCCATTATCTTCTGTTAAGGATCGCAACTCCAATCTTGCGCCGAGCCTGTCAGTCGATATTCGTCCAATACCTTTTTCGCCAGTTTTCCTGCGACCAAGCTCTGATTCTTTAGACTGCCTTTTTTCGGAAAAGCCAATTCGCAGCCAATTATTGATTAACTGACTTCTAGTCATTCCGAACCCGTTGTCAGACACCCGCAAAGTGTCATTCTCACCCTTGCAAAAAATGTCAACCTCTATGTTGTATGCGTCAGCGTCATATGAGTTTTTAACTAACTCTATCAGCGCCGTTGTGTGATCTTTAATGCTATCTCTCCCTAAATGAATCAGGGTCTTGGCGTCCACCGTGAACCTTTGAAAGTGGGGATCAAGCTTAGCCAGATGGTTAGATAATTTGACTATGTTTCGAAAATCAGGTTCTGGCTTATTTAACACCGATTGAAGTTCCAACAATAGTTCATCTACGGTTTCAGATTGATCAGGCATATTAGTCTTATATAATTTTTAAAGATAAATAATACTAAAATCATTTTGATGGTTGGGAGGCAATAACGTTATGTTAAAATTTATTATCGCTTTCCTTATAGGTTTGGGCAATGAACCTATTATAGTTAGTTAATATAAAGGTTTGAAAATCTATATATGAATTTATGATAGTTTTGTAATAAGGAACACTTGTAATCTAATGGCAACTTGGCTTTCTGATGTAATTCAAGCCCTAAATGATCTAGGGGGATTAAGTCACTACAGTGACATTTATAAGCGCGTTGAAGAATTAAGAAGCGACGAACTACCAAAAAGTTGGCAAGCTATTATAAGGCGAACAATCGAAACAAACTCATCGGATTCAGAAGCCCACGGCGAGTTAAATGATTTTTTTTATTCAGTAGATGGGTTGGGTAAAGGTATTTGGGGGCTGCGGAATTATGTACCAAAGCCAAATAATATCGATCTCACGGAAGACGACATATCTTTTCCAGAAGGGAAACTTGCGTTAAGACTGCATGTGTTAAAAGAAAGAAACCCAAAAGTGGTAATAGAAGCAAAAAAACGATTTAAACTCAAAAATCTCTCTCTATACTGTGAAATATGTGGATTCAACTTCGAAAATAAATATGGAAATTTAGGCAAAGACTATATTGAAGCCCATCACGTAATACCCGTTTCAGAGCTGAAAGGATATTCCGAAACAAACGTAATGGACTTAGTCATGGTTTGTTCAAATTGTCATGTCATGCTACACAGGAAACGACCATGGCTTACAAAAGAACAATTGCAGGAACTAATTAGCAAAGGGAAAAAATAAAGTTATTATGTCAATTGTAGTAATTTTATCTTACTTTTATTGACAGTAACTTTGACAGTAAAAATAAAAAACCCTCGTAAGTTCCTCACTTACAAGGGTAATTTTGATATTTCAGTAGCCCGTAGGGGAATCGAACCCCTGTTTCAAGAATGAAAATCTTGCGTCCTAACCCCTAGACGAACGGGCCTTTTCGATTCGAAAAATTCAATTTAAAATCTTCCGTTTCGGGATGGCAAAGATATAGCTTTAGAATAAGTTTTAAAATAATTTTTAAAAAAATATTTAAGCCCGTTATAACTGTGTGATAATTAAGTCATAAAAACAATTTGGCAGCTTATCCATTGTAATTCTTACAGCCAATTGTTATACATTTATGTTGAATCAATAAAGAATTGTAAGGTTTTTTATCTGCCACGACTAAAATTAAGCCATTCAATAATTCATAATATCCTTAACCGCTTGAAAACAAACAGGTGACATGAAAACCTTCGACGCAATTGTAATAGGATCTGGTCAGGCCGGCGGCCCTTTGGCCAAAAAGTTGGCCTTATCCGGTAAAAAAACCGCCTTGATAGAACGAAGATATGTGGGAGGCACCTGCGTAAATGACGGCTGTACGCCCACCAAAACCTGGGTGGCCTCGGCCAAAGCGGCCTATATGGCATCGAAAAGTCATGACCTGGGCGTCGATATCAAAAGTTTTAAGATAAACATGAACCAGATCCAAAAGAGGAAGGATGATGTAGTATCGCTTTTTCGTACCGGCAGTCAAAAAGGTATTGAAGCAACAAAAGGGTTGAGCCTGATATTTGGCGAGGCAACTTTCACTGGTCCGAAAACTATTTCGGTAAAGCTGAATAATGGCAAAGTGGAAGAAATGACGGCAGACCTGTTCTTCTTGAATACGGGTTGCCGTCCTGTTATACCTGATATAGAAGGGCTAAATGACATCGGTTATTTGACTTCGACGTCTATATTGGACCTGACCAAAGTTCCGGAGCACCTGCTTGTTATCGGCGGGAACTATGTCGGGCTGGAGTTTGGGCAGATGTTCAGGAGGTTTGGCAGCAAGGTTACCATACTGGAAAGGGCGGCGAGAATTGTATCAAAAGAGGATGAAGATGTTTCAACAGAACTAACCAATATTCTCGAAGACGAGAAGATCAAAATACTCACTAATTCAGAAGCTGTAAAATTCAAAGAAACAACTAAAGGAAATATTTCTGCTACCATTAAAACTGAAGGCAAGGAGCATAAGATTAAATGCACGCACGTGCTGATTGCCATAGGGCGAAAGCCTAATACGGAAGTTTTGGAACTTGAAAAGGCCGGTGTAAAAACGGATGATCATGGTTTTATACAGGTAAATGACAAGCTGGAAACTAATGTTAACGGCATTTATGCTTTGGGCGATGTAAAAGGCGGCCCGGCTTTTACGCACATCTCTTATAATGATTTTACTATTATTTACCGCAACCTGGTGAAAGGAGAAAACCTAAGCATTAAAGACCGGCTAATACCTTATTGTATGTTTACCGATCCGCAATTGGGAAGGGTTGGATTGGATGAAACCGAAGCGAGGAAACAAGGCTTGACGGTTAAGGTTGCTAAATTGCCAATGGATCATGTGGCCCGTGCCATTGAGACAGGCGATACGCGTGGGTTTATGAAAGCTGTCGTCGACCCGAGAACAAAAAAGATATTAGGCGCAACTGTGTTGGGGCAAGAAGGCGGCGAAATTATGACCATGCTGCAAATGGCGATGGAAGGTGGTATTACGTACGATACTATCCGTTATGCCATATTCGCGCATCCGCTGTACGCCGAATCATTGAACAACCTTTTTATCACTATTGAGGAGTAAGCTGCCATGATAAGGGTTGAGCAATTGATTAAGCATTTTGGCAGTATTAAAGCCGTTGACGGTATCTCGTTCGAGGTTGCTGATCATGAAAAGCTGATTCTTTTGGGAACAAGCGGCTGCGGGAAAACCACTACGTTGAAAATGATCAACCGACTGATCGAACCGACATCTGGCAACGTATTTATCGACGGTAAAAATATCCACGATGAATCACCTGAGATTTTAAGACGTGGCATGGGCTATGTGTTGCAGAATAACGGTCTATTTCCGCATTACACAGTTGCTGAGAATATTGCTATCGTGCCGCAATTATTGAAATGGGACAGTAAGCGCATTGAAAAACGTATTGCTGAACTGATGGAAAAACTCCATTTGTCAAAGGATCAACTTAAAGTTTACCCGAATGAATTAAGCGGTGGCCAGCAGCAGCGCGTTGGTTTGGCCAGAGCACTGGTGGCTGATCCGCCGGTTTTATTGATGGATGAACCCTTCGGCGCCCTGGATAATGTGACCCGTTCAAAAATTCATGCGGAGTTTAAGGCTTTGGACGAGTTGAAACGGAAAACCATCATCATGGTAACACATGATGTGCAGGAGGCTTTCGAACTGGGCGACCGGATTTGCCTGATGGATAAAGGAAAGATCGTGCAGATCGCTACGCCAACCGAACTCCTGTATAAACCAACTAATCATTTTGTCGAATCATTTTTAAAAGAACAACGACTGCAGCTCGAGTTTAAGACAGTCCGCATTAAGGATATCTGGAGGTTGTTGCCACATACGAAGAAAGCTGAAAATACGATTGACCTGCGTGCCGATGTAACGGTTTGGTCGGGAATGGAAACATTTAAATCTCAGCAGGCAGGTCATTTAAACATTATCTATGAAAATGAAACACGATCGATTGCATTTGAACAATTGATAGCTGCATTTTACAAATATCAAAACGGCAGTGCGCATGAATGAGCATCAGCAAACTTTGTGGGAGTTTATGCGGCAGCAAAGCGACAAGTTGCTGATGCAAACTTTGCAGCACATTGGATTGACCTTTATTTCGCTCATCATCGCCGTCGTGATCGGTTTACCTTTAGGTATTTGGATAACGCGAAGAAAATATTTTTCCGGCATCGTTTTAGGTACAGCTGGGGTATTACAAACCATTCCGAGCATTGCATTGCTGGGTTTTATGATCCCATTGTTGGGCATTGGTGTCAAGCCTGCTATTGTTGCATTGCTGTTATACGCGCTTTTGCCCATCATCCGAAATACTTATACAGGTATTACCGGGGTCGATGCCGCAGTTAAAGAAGCTGCACTGGCTATGGGCATGAACAAATGGCAAATACTATTTAAAGTTGAACTGCCTTTAGCTATGCCGGTGATATTAGCCGGGATACGTACAGCCACTGTGATCAATGTCGGCGTAGCTACCTTAGCCTCTTATATCGCTGCAGGCGGCCTGGGCGAATTTATCTTCGGCGGTATATCTCTCAATAATACCAATATGATATTGGCTGGCGCTATACCTGCGGCTTTGCTGGCTATTTTATTCGACTTCTTGCTGTCGCGACTGCAATACCTCAATCTTCGGAAAATAAAAACCGCCGCTGCTATACTGCCACTGCTACTGATAATACTGGCATCGCTTTACTTTATTCCATCAGCTTATGGCGGCAAACTCAATGCCGGTTTTACACCCGAATTTATGGGACGTCAGGATGGTAACCTGGGACTGGAAAGCAAGTATGGATTAAAAGTTCATCCCATCGTGATCAGTGACGCGGTGATGTATAAAGCCGCTTATGAAAAGCAACTGGATGTGATCAGCGGGTATTCTACCGATGGCCGGTTGAAAGCATATGGCCTGATCGTTTTGGATGACGATAAAAAAATATTCCCGCCATATTATGCAGCACCCATTGTTCGTGAGGACGCTTTAAAACGATTTCCTGACCTGGAGCAAACGCTTAATCTTTTATCAGGCAAGATCACCGACTCCATCATGTCAGATCTGAATTATCGGACGGATTACCTGCATCAAAGTCCTGAAAGAGTAGCTGGAGATTTCTTAAGGTCGAAAGGGCTTTTGAGACCTTCCCGAAACGGCAGTAATGGTATTGTGCGCATCGGATCAAAAATTTTTGGTGAGCAATACATTTTAGCCAGTATGTATACCATGCTCATAAAGGGCTATACCGATTATGATGTATCAACTAAGACCGGGCTTGGCGGTACCAAAATATGTTTTGACGCTTTGAATAATAACCAGATCGACTTGTATCCTGAATACACCGGAACAGGCCTACTCGCTATACTGCAGTCACCATCAAAAACGATAGATTCTTTAATCACCGATAACAATAAAACCTATAGGTATGTGGCCCACGAGTTTGAGACGAAGTATGGCATTAAATGGCTCAAACCTATCGGCTTCAACAATGCCTATGCTTTGATGATGCGTGAAAAGCAGGCAAAACAACTTAATATTAAAACAATTTCAGACCTGAAAAGGTATTTGCAGAGCAACCAATGATAAAACTTTCTGACAAATATAGAGCGGTGCGGAAACGGACCGAACAGATTTGCGCCCCCTTGCAAACCGAGGACTATGTAGTGCAACCCATCGTGGATGCGAGCCCGCCTAAATGGCATTTGGGGCATACTTCGTGGTTTTTTGAAACTTTTATCCTGAAACCTTATTTTATGGGCTACCAGGAGTTCGACGATCAATACAACTTCGTTTTCAATAGTTATTATGAGACGGTTGGAACAAGAGTAATCCGTACTGACCGGGGGAATTTAAGCAGGCCTACCGTTATCGAGATATATAAATATCGCGAATACGTAGATGAAGCAATGGAAAAATTGCTGTGCGGCGAAATATCAGATGATATAAAAGAGCTACTGATACTGGGCCTTAATCATGAGGAACAGCATCAGGAGCTTTTGTATACGGATATCAAATATATCCTGGGACATAATCCATTGTTCCCGGCATATTCTAAAGATTATATTTCTCCTAAGCCTGCCGAGCCTGCTGATAAAACCTTCATAAAAATGGAAGAAGGTATTTATGAGATAGGCCACCAGGGCGATGAGTTTTGTTTTGACAATGAACTGGGCCGGCATAAGGTGTATTTGAGTGCTTATGAGATAAGTCCGGCATTAGTTACCAATCGGGAATACCTGGAGTTTATCAACGATGGCGGTTACCAAAACTTCAGGCACTGGCATGCTGAAGGCTGGGATTGGGTCAATAAAAATCATGTGGTTGCGCCATTATACTGGCACCAGATTGATGGCGAATGGCATAATTATACTTATCATGGTTTGCAACTATTAAATCCAAAGGATACACTCACACATGTCAGCTATTTTGAGGCATATGCTTATGCAGCGTGGAAAGGCTTGCGATTACCTACAGAATTTGAATGGGAAGCAGCAGCAAGTAAGTTTGACTGGGGCTATCGCTGGGAATGGACGGAAAGCGCTTATTTGCCGTACCCCGGTTTTGTGAAAGCAGCGGGTGCTATTGGTGAGTATAACGGGAAGTTTATGGTGAACCAGCAGGTATTACGGGGCGCCTCGGAAGTGACTTCGCCTGGTCATCAGCGCGTCACATATCGCAATTTCTTTCAGACATATTTACAATGGCAATTTACTGGCATACGTCTTGCTAAATAAAATAATACAAAAACCTGAAAAACATGGCTATTTATATGCTACAGTCACTTTTGAATACTCCGGTAAATGTTAAAACCGACCATTTTTTTGACGACGTCATCAGTGGTTTGCGGTCGAACCCTAAGCGTTTAAGCTCCAAGTATTTTTATGACGCTAATGGCGACAAACTTTTCCAGGACCTGATGAATTGTGAGGAATATTATCCAACCAATTGCGAGCTGGAAATATTTTCAACCAAAACAGCCGAGATATGTAAGGCCATAATAGCCGACGGAAGCCCGTTTGATCTGATCGAGTTGGGAGCCGGTGACGCGACGAAATCGTCTTATCTGCTTAAATATCTACTGGAACAGACAGCAGATTTCACATACATGCCTATCGATATCTCTGCCAATGTGATTTCTTATTTGAATGTTAGCCTGCCTGTCACCCTGCCGGGCATAAAAATTCATGGGCTCAATGGCGAATATTTTAACATGTTGAAACAGGCCGCAGTTGCATCCGACAGAAGGAAAGTGATATTGTTTTTAGGTTCTAACATTGGCAACATGCCAGTGCCTGATGCGATCAGCTTTTGCCAGGAATTACGCAATCATTTGAATGCTGGTGATATGGCGTTAATTGGCTTTGATCTGAAGAAAAATCCAGCTACCGTATTGGCCGCTTACAATGATAAAGGCGGTATTACCAAACGCTTCAACCTGAATTTACTGGAGCGGATAAACCGCGAATTAGGCGGAGATTTCAATCTGACCAAATTCGAACATTATCCCACATACGATCCGGAAACAGGTGCCTGCAAAAGCTATCTTGTGAGCCAGGAAGACCAGATCATAACTATCGGCCGAAAGCATATCCATTTCCAAAAGGATGAATACATTTTTATGGAAATCTCACAAAAGTTTACCGTGTTGCAAACGGCTCAGATGGCCGAGAAAGCAGGGTTTAAACCTGTTGAACTATTTTTTGATAACAAAAATTGGTTCCTGGACGCTATTTGGATGGCGGAATAATCCTCTTCGTAGAGACGCGATGCATCGCGTCTCCTATGTTATAATACCTTTGGATTCAATTCCGAATCGATCAGTTCGCCCACCGGTTTTCCCATCAGCCATTTTTGGTGATCATTTCGCTGCCAGCTGTGTTTGGGTTCTGATACCCTGGCGCCATCGGCCACATAAATTATCGTCATCACCTCACGCATCTTATCCGATTTATTGCCCGGCGCATTATGAATGGTAAAGCCGCGATGGAAAGTAGCATCACCGGCCTTCATGGTTTGGGCGCGGGTAATCGGGAATTTTTGCTTTTGCACATAATCATCAAATGCAGATTCCGACTCATCAGATATCTCAAAATCGAATACCGCACCGTTTTTAAATGAGCCCGAGGCAAAGGTGAGCATGCCCATATCTACATCAATGTCTACCAAAGGCATCCAAAGCGTTATGGTGTTGTTGGTGTCGATGGGCCAGTAATACTGGTCCTGATGCCACGGGGTAGGACCACCGCCCGCTTCTTTAAATAGCGCCTGATCGTGGTAAATGCGCACATTTTCAACGCCCATCAGGTCGGCTGCGATTTTGGCTAATCGTCTTGATAAAACAAACTCTCTTACCCCTTCGTCGCATCGCCACAGGTTCATGATCTGCAAAAAAGCCTTGCCATAGGTATCCCTGTCGGCCATTTCACGCTTTTCGGTATTATACTTTTCAGCGGCATTTACAATGATCGGGCGATAGACAGCTATTTCGTCAGCCGATAAAACTCCATGTATAAGGGTATGCCCTTTCTCCCGAAATTCATCGATATTGTGCCGATTTACAGGTTTTAGATTGTCCAATTCATGTAATTGAGATGTAATGCTCATGGGATTGAGGTTTGTCATCAAATTTAATTCGCCAGGAAACCCAAAAAAATGGCAACAATGGTAGAAATATGGTATATATTATCATTATATTGCATTCTCTCAATTATTAACCTAAAATAACCAATGATAAAAGCTTCTTACGAAGTTGTTCAACCTTCCACCGGGCATTCGTTCCTGATCCGTACCTTCGGAAAAGTAGCGTTTGATGCGCCATACCATTTTCATGACGAATATGAACTTACTTATATTGTACATGGTCATGGCAAACGCTATGTAGGCAACCACATGGAAAATTTTTCAAGCGGCGACCTGGTTTTACTAGGCACTTGCTTACCGCATTGCTGGAAACTGGAAGCAGGCGGCACTGGTCATGAAGATGCCTGTGCCATAGTTATCCAGTTTAGCGCCAACTTTTTAGGCGAGGATTTTTTAAATAAAGACGAGTTACAGGCGATTAAAAAGCTGTTGCACGAAAGCGCAAGCGGCATTTGCTTTAACGGAGCTACCCGCCCGGTTATTAACCGTGCTTTGACCCATTTGTCGGTCGAGAACAATAATTTCAAAATGCTCATTCAACTGCTGGAGGTGCTGCAGCGCCTGGCCGTTTCAACCGATTATAAATTGCTTGATCAGCATAGAAGCATTGCCGAACAATCCCGAGCTGATCAGGAACGCATTAATCCCGTATTTGCTTACCTGGTAGAGAATTTTAGAGGTGATATTTCATTAGAGCAGGCTTCGTATATCGCTCACATGACGCCCAATGCATTTTGTAAATACTTTAAAAAGGTCACCCGTAAGACCTTTATGGAAACGGTGATCGAATACCGGTTGAACTATGCCACCCAACAACTAGTGCAGACGGATAAACCGATCTCGCAAATATCATTCGACAGCGGTTTTGGAGATGTGTCGCATTTTTACAAAATGTTCAAACACAAAATGCACCAGAGCCCGCTTAATTATCGCAAGAATTTTATGCGTGAGTTTGGGTCAGAGGGAATAGGCAGGCTTATAGCCTGAAGTGTTTGTTCCTATTGCATGAAATAGACATATTTATTTATCTTAGGTGGTATGAAAACCAAACCTATTCTTATCACCGTAGCAGTCCTGATATTGCTTGGAGGTGCGTTCCTTTTTATTAGAAGCCGTAATTTAGTTAAGCCTAAAGCAGCCGAGATCAACCAATTTTTGTATGCCTTTAGCAACCAGATCAATGCGGGCCGGACCGATTCGTTGTTGGCTGATTTTGATGTGAATACTCCTCCGCGATCGCTGAAAAAGCTGATCAATCTTTTGGTCGGAAAAGCTGAACTCAATGGCAAAGATAAACCATTGGCTGCAATACATTTAGATGTAGATGCTGGCACTATTGACGTGGTCAATTCCGATCTGATTATTGCACACGTACCTGCAAAATTTACCCGCGAATCATTTGATGCAAAATGGTCGACGCTTACTTTGAAAATACACCAGATAAGTCCACATCAGTTTAAAATTATACAGTTAGATGCCCGTGAGTTTTTAGCTGATTATTTTGCCTATGAAAACTTGATACGGAGTAAATCATTAGCCGACAAGGATATATATAGCCCGATCACTTTGAAAGCCTTTGAAACAGCAAAGCAACTCAAATCAAAGTATGATAGCGTGATATGGTTCGGCCACCTGGACAATAAGACTTACTTCTATGTGGTGAAAGGTAAATGGGATATGCAAAATGACATAGAGCGGTGGAAGGATTCAGTTATTCAACCGTATAAAATGGGAATGGTTGGACCCGATTTAAAGGAAATAGTTCCCGTTGAATATGATTTGATACACAATATCAATGGCACATTTCCGGGTATGGTAGAGGTTGAAAAGGACAACAAAAAGGGCTTCTTCGATTTGAATGGAAAAATAACCGTTCCGGTGAACTACGATCAGATATTTCCGATTGACGATGAAAACAACCTGGCTGTTTTAAGAAATGGGGATGATTATTTCTATCTGAAAAAGGATATGAGCATTTCTGAAAAAGTTGATCTCAAGTTGAGTGACTTCTTCTCAAGAATCCAAATGCTTTCAAGCGAACTTAACCTGTATAAGTGTGCACTTTCGGTTGTCACCGAATATAATTCACGAGATAACCATGGAGCTATTTATATACCGCCTTCATACATGGCGGATTTAAATATGATTTCAAAGTGGCAAAACTTTAAAAATCCTCTTAGAAAAATCCAGTACGATGATGTTCACGCCAACTATAATATTAGTTTTTCAAATGATTCTAAAGATGCTGACAATTGGTTCTTAGCCTCTTTTTACAAGATAAGGGATTATTATGTGGGCGGCAGGAGTGAATTTTATGAGAAAAAAAATATGGTGATGGTTGATAAAAAGAATAATCGGGTATTTACAAATGATTTGGAAACTGATCTTACCTGGGAGGAAGATGGAGGTGAATCACTCGAAGGTGCTTGCGATGTGAATGTTGTAAGACCTATAAGTGATACTTTGTTTGAAGTAAAATCCGGGGCCATTCTTAATGTTGATCTTTATGACACGACAAAATATGTTTTTGGAGGGCCAAGCTATAGCTATTTCGCTATAAAAAACAATAAACTAATCCAGTTGCGTACTAATAGAAAATTTGGCTTTACTAAGTACGTAAAAATGGACGATTCTTACTTAAATAACTGTTACGTGCTGAAGGTTGGCCCCGGGAATTACTACAATAAAGAAAAAAAGAGTATCGATCATGTGACACCAGAAATACTTCGATACATCAAGAATGAAATTTATGCCGATTATCGCTATCAATTTAAAGATCAAAGGTGGATGGCAATATTTCAGGGAATGCCATCATATTATGTAAAGGAGGGTATCAAACCTAACGTCAGCGTCGATGATTCGCTAACCGCAATCGACAAATACAATATCAACTGGATAAACCAGAAACTCAAGGGTACACAAGAAAAGTCGTTGGCTTCGCGATAAGGAATGGCAATAAAGGCGATAAGGATATTTGCATTTTTCTGGATATTTGTATTGTGCGCAGGCACTATACAATACCTTACTTTTAAGCCGGATACTGCGTTTCTGGCCTTAAAGCAATTCGCTGTAAAAACAGGCATTTATCTACCAGCTTTTTATGCGCACATTTTTGGTGCGAGCACTATCCTTATTGCCGGATTTTTCCAGTTCTCTAAATGGGTTAACAGCAGACGCCAGCTGCACAAGTTACTGGGCAAAATTTACTTATTTGGCGTGCTGTTTTTTGCAGCTCCTGGCGCTTATGTGATGGCTTTTTTTATCAATCGCGGAACAGGTGTTTTTATCTCATTCTTGCTGCAGAATACGCTATGGGTAACCTTCACCCTGTCCGCATGGCTGTTGATTCGAAACCGGAAAATAGATGAGCACATCCGAATGATGCGCAGGAGTTATGCACTGGCTTTTGCCGCCGTGACACTTCGCTTTTATATCTGGCTGTTCACGGTTTTTGGCAGTGGTGTGGGTTTTGAAAATAACTACCTCATCATTGCATTTTTAAGCTGGGTACCCAACCTGATCATCGCAGAAATTTTAAATTATTATGATCAGAAACAATTGATTAGCAAAAGCTCGTAGATACACTATATTTAAATGAGAAGACGTAAATTATACCTTTTACCCCTCGGCATTGCAATTGGAGCCGGTATCGGTGTTGCTATGAAAAATGTAGCTATAGGTGTGGCAGTTGGCGTAGCTGTCGGGGTCGCAATGTCTGTAGCGTCGCAAAGGCGCGGATAAAATTTTGCTATTTTCCGAAGCCTACGATAACACCATTATGCCAATTGATAAAAATTAGTTTTCTACCGGCATCTCGCGCAATTGTTTCGGCGTCATTTTCTCGTATCCCGGCGGGGTAGAGAAAATACCTCGAGGTACAGGCTCAAATTTGATCTCCTTAACAGAGGTTTTAGTCCACAGGCCGTTAGTACTGGCAGTGAACGATAGCGGGAACCCCTTGGCAGTATCAAGGGTCATTGTCAGCGAGTTAGGAGGAAGATGTATCTCTTTGGCAAACCAGGCATCGTCAGTTTCGCCGGTGACCTTATTAGTAAGCACATATTTTAATGCTTTGTGATGAGCGATAGTTTGCGTATCAACACTGGCCACATAGCTATAGCCCAGCTTAGCGGGCGACTCTTCAGCCTGGTCGGCTTTACTATAATCGATCACGAATTTTTTATCGCGCGAAGCCAATAAAACTCGCATAAAGTTGGTGGGTTTATAGGTAATTATAGTGGTTGATTCATCGTTCATTTGCTGCACACTTACTGCTGAGTCGCCTTTGAAATAGACTTTGGCAGTTTTGGGCAGATAGATCTGGAACCTTTTCAAGCTATCCGGCAACTTGTATTCGAGCTCGTATGTGATTGACCCTTCCAGCACCTTTTTGTGACTGCATGAATAAAGCAATGATGTTAGCAGAACGAAATATAAAATGACTTTTTTCACCGGCATACGAATAGTTTAAGGTCGCAAAGTTATCAAAAATGCCGGGATGCGCCTTGTACACACTCACGAAATACGTGAAAAAGCCCGTCAGTAAAACCGTAAAATTACGTATGCAATCCCGTAGTAGCCCTAACATCAATGCCGGAATGCGGATATAATTTTGGTTATTCATTAACCGATACCATTATGAGCAAGCTGACTTACATCGAAACTCGTCCCCTAGACCAATTTATTTTGAGAAAAGTATTATCGCGCTACGGCACTTCATGCGAGGTAAAGTGTACCGACAGCAGCATCGGTGTATTGAGCATGTTATCGAGCCGGAACCTGAGTGCTGAAACCATGCCGGATATGATCATACTGGATCTTTATAATCCGGGTATGAACGTTTGGGATTTCCTGGACAGGATAAAATGGTTATACCCTACTTTCCCGAAACCACTTGAGATATATATTCTGTCTGCGAGTAAATTCGCTTCTGATGTGGAACGAGCCCGGAAATATTGGTTTGTAAAAGCCTTTATGCTGAAACCCGTGACCAAAGAAATGATCATCGACCTGATCAATAAAAAGCAAGGTAATTCACGCCGTTTCCCCATGCTGGAAGCTATGAACTAGCTTAGTTAACTTTGCCATTAACATTCAACAAAATGTAGGTGGTATGAGGTATGCCCAGTGTCTTGCCGGGAGTAATATCCAGATAGTGCATTAGGTAGCCATTCACAATGCCGCGCATTACTTGCTCATAACTGGCTTTGAATTCGGGCATAAGCGGTATGACTGAATTACGAAAGGTCATTTTCCCTTTGTCGTCCACATAAACATATATGATATAGTTGAATCCTTCGTAGGCCTTGTGAATAGTGATATTATATTCAGGAGCAAGGTAATCGTCAGCAGCATCAACTTCGTTGACAGGCGTCGACTCATTTTTTACTTTTTCTACGGTTATTTTTGGCGAATTGCTTTTTAAAATTACAGGTTCCCGGGCGGCAAAAGAACTGTCAGGATTCACGCTCGCTTCTTTTATTCTTTTTAGTATAAAAGTTGTATCTTTTTTTCCGGGCAAACCCATAGCCTGTATCTTTTTCGCGTCTTGCGATTTGATGTATTTGTCTGAATAAAACGTCAGGACAACTTTCGATCCTTCATCATCATCTTTGATCACTTTTTCTTCAACACGCAAGGCTTGTACCACCATGCTATCTTTAGTCAGCTTTTTCAGCTTGAACCAGGCATCTACCATATTGAAGATCGAATCATGGTCCCAGTAAACATGAAAGCCGTAATACCGCTTCATTTTGGGACTGAACACGTTCACAGAATCATCTGAAACAAATGACAGTTTCCATAATGGTTCCAACTGATAACCGTGGTTGTTGAACCGTAATCCATTTGTATAAACGCGTTTTACTTCGATAAAATGAATATCCTTGAAATTCCCAAACTGTAAACCCACGCGACGAACGTTTTTGCACGAAAAACATAGGAGGACGAGCAGTAAAGGCAGGTAAAAACGCCGGCGTATCATAAATCGGGTCAAAATAGTTAAAAATCGATAATCTTTGAATAAATTGCTTTGTATTCCAATGCCTGAGCCATGAGGAAGTTATTTCAATTGACCTTATTCGTGTTATTAACCGCACTCGCAGGGCATGCTGTCGCGCAGCGTAAACAGGTATTGCTCGATTCCTACTTTAATGACGAACATAGGAAAGATCATAGCGGCAGGAGCATTCCCTATCATTATAAGTGGAACGAGGCCGATGCCGACGGTTTTTCGATTTTCAAACAGGCCTTTAAAAATGCCGGAGCAACCGGGATAACCACGCTTTATGGGGCTCCTGACCCGGATATGTTAGACTCGGCCGACATTTATATTATTGTCGACCCGGACACCAAAAAGGAAAGCCCTAACCCGAAATACATTAATAAGGATAATATCGAAACCATACGCTGGTGGGTTAAAGATGGAGGAGTGTTGTTGCTGATGGCGAATGACAGCGCCAATGTAGAGTTAAAACACTTCAATATACTCGCCGAACGTTTCGGCATTCACTTTAACGACGATCTGCGCAATCATGTAAAAGACGACCAGCATTTTAATGATGGCGCCTTAATAGTGAATAAAGATAACCCTGTGCTGGTTAGCGCCAGGAAGGTATTTATGAAGGATATATGCTCACTTACATTGAGCTACCCTGCTGAACCCATATTAAAAGATGGTGAAGCTGTTATTATCGCAGTTTGCCGCTACGGCCACGGGACGGTGCTGGCGGTAGGCGATCCTTGGGTGTATAATGAGTATGCCAACGGCAGGCTGCCGAAAGGGTTTGATAACGACAAGGCCGTTAATGATTTGGCGCATTGGCTGATACAGCAAATACCGGAGAAGTATTAGGTGTCTGAACCATGATTCTTAGGATTAAAGGATTAGCTTGAATATTAGGATGTCATGGAAATCCTTAAATCAAGAAAATCAAGGTTCAGACAATTTACAGCAACAACGTATCCACCCTATGCGCGTGAACAATATTATCGCAAGGCGACCATGAGAAGATAGTAAACCTGCCATCCTGCGAGGCTACTAATGCAAAAGCGTCGTGCTGATCATGTATAAATTGCGCTGCGGCGAAATGCCGTGTGCCGCCGTCCTGGCCGGGAGCCATTAGTTGTGCCTCGCTATCGATGATAGGTTCTGTCACCATGATTTCCCTGACAGTTTCACTTCCATGCGGACGGGATATCTTTGCACCGAATGCCAGAAGCTCATGCCGGTCGTTGATGATAGTTGCACCGTCAACAGCCGTAAGTCCCGCTACACAATCAATCTCTTTCGAAAGCTCTTCCTTCCATAAAGTTAGGTTACGGTCGTTAATGTTTTGAACCATCAGTTTGGACAGGCCATTAAATGAAGGCGAAACAGCATAAGAGATGGGGTGAATAATCGATTCCCGCCATTTATCACTGTCTGACGGTACGATCAGCAACAAACCGCCATGACCATGTGCCCGCATCGAAACCGCCAGCTGTACATGCACATTTACAGGATTATTCCATGATAATTGCGATGAAAAGCCAAGTAATGACGACAGCAATGCGGGGCAATCGGGCACGTTAATGCTTTGTTCATCTACCACCTTTACTTCGTCGCCCTTCAAAACAGCAACGTTCACAAATTTTCCGAAACCATCCACGCGACGATGTTTGATCACCAGCAAGCCCGGTTCAACTACTTCCAATACAAAGCAAAAGCCTGGAATGTCGTGTGTAGTGCCCCAAATATATAATTCGCCCTCTTCTTGCCAAATGCCCAGGTGAATACCCGAGCGTTCTACCGCAGGCGCCAGTTTAATCAAAGCCTCAGTGGTAAGTGCGATGCGCTCTTCAAAAACTAATGGTTGGGATGATTGCGCTGGCGGAAGAAATGCCAGGGATATTTTAGGCGAACGGCCTTCCTCTTTTCTCAGGCTGGTCCAGAAAGCGGTATCTACAATGGCTTCTATTGTGCGCTTACCTGGTTGACATGCAATACCATCTTCACCGCGTTTACCAGCTTCAGCTATTTGCAATGCAAAGTGCGATTCGATCGCTCCCGATACCAAGCGCGCCGCTTTGTAAGATGTTTCACCTATCATTGACCTGATCCCTGTATTCATAGATTAATTGAGAAAATTAGAACCCTAATTTAATCCAATTTATTCTAGCTGCGATCTGGTACAACAAAATATTACTTTTAAATGAGTTGGCCTCACCTAAATCCTCTCCAAAGGAGAGGACTTTAATTTGGGAAGGTATTTTTATCCCCTCTCCTATTGGAGAGGGGTTGGGGTGAGGCTTCGATGAGCTTTACAAACCGCTTACTGTATCAGTCAATTTTTTCAATTGTTTTTCGTCTATGATCCGAATGCTTTTGCCGGTTGTTTCCACCAGTTTTTCATCGGTAAACTCATTCATCACTTTAAAAAGTGTTTCGTAAGATGCGCCGGCATAGGAAGAAAGATCCTGCCGGGTGAGTTCAATGCCTATAGCACCGTTTGAGCTTTCGCCAAACTGGTTTCTAAGATTGATGAGTGCTTGTGCAATGCGGCCTTTAACCGGCATGTGCACCAGGTTGCGGACACGTTTCTCCGATTCCTGCAGCTCATTAGCCATAAAACGCATAAGCTTATAAGTGAGATTATTGTTTACATGCAGGGTTGATTCGAAAAACTCCATGTCAATGTAGCAAGCCAACACGGGTTCTAATGCGGTGGCTGAAACAAGGTAGTTTAAATCATCACCCAAACCGGTATGGCCTAGTATTTCCCCGGCTTTCGCGAAACGAATGATCAGGTCTTTCTCATTGTCCCACTTCTTATGCACTTTCACATTGCCGGAATAAAGAAAATAAATACCTTTTACCAGGTCACCTTCATGGAAAATTGAGTGGCCTTTTTTGACGGAGATGTTCTGTTTATGCGCTGCAATAGCGGGGAGCCAGTCTTTTAAACTAAGACGGCACATAAAACAGCTTTTCAGATCGCACCCGTTGTTGACTTTCATTTCGGGTACAATATTAAATTTTAATAGCAGACAATGATAAAATTCAGATGAAATTATTCGTTGCAGCTTTTTAAATAATTCTCGATCGACCAACGGCCCGAACCGATAATTGCAAATAGCACCAGCAAGATCAATACAACAACCGACGATGTCAGGTCGGTGTTAAATGGCGATTGCAGCACGTTGATGAAAAACACAGCTCCAAACACCACCGGAATCTGCATTATAGCAGAGAAACGTGTCATTATTCCCATGGCAATTAATGTCCCACCTACCATATGCACAAAAGTGACATAGTAGACCAATAACATCAACACCCAGGGGGCAACTGTAATATCGGCCCTGGTTTCGATAAGATATTTTAAGTTGGCCGTATTATCCATAAAACCAAGCCCTTTTAACAATAAAAATATGCCTAAAAGTATGCGGATGATATCCAGGAAACGGGGATGGTGAGTGTCGCCCCATTTCTCTATTCGGTGGATCAAGTTCATAGAAAAGCCTCCTTTGTAACAAGTTTTTGACAAACCGTCAAATCAAATATAACAAAAAAATTACATTAAGTCAAGAAATTCACTGCTGGAAAAGCTATTTTATAAAATGATTTCAAACATTGTTTAAACAATATAAATATGCTTATTATATGCAATTAATATTGATAAAATATTAATTGCACAATGTTTTAATTTGGCTATTCCAAATTCTTTGCTAATTTTGCGTCAAATTTTACGGTGCACTTCTAAACTTTTTAATGCCCGATGAATTCTCCTTTTATAGACACATGAAACCATCATGAGCCACCATATAAAAGCGAACCTGATTGAACGGCTCATGATAGCTTCATTACCACTAAAAAGCAATTTATTGCAATGAAAATTACAGGATACGCGAACGGCATTCCTATCTCGCCTTCATTAAACTACTTGCCCGAGACTAAAGAGGACGCCAAAAAAAGTATTGTTTTAAAGAAACGGCTCATCACTATTTCGCTCTTATGTATAGCCGTAGCTGTAGCGATAAGTTTGATCGCCAAATTTTTGGTTTCGCTAATAAACGTGATCACCAACATATCTTTTTATGGGACATTCTCTTTGAAATTTCAAAGTCCGGCCTACAACCATTTGGGCGTGTGGGTGCTCATTATACCCGCTTTAGGTGGGATAGTGGTTGGCCTGATGGCACTGTACGGCTCAAAAGCTATCCGCGGGCATGGTATACCGGAGGCGATGGAGCAGATATTGGTTAATCAAAGTAAAATAAAACCGCTTATCACCTTTTTGAAACCGATATCATCTGCAATTGCGATAGGAACCGGTGGGCCGTTCGGTGCAGAAGGTCCGATCATTGCAACCGGGGGAGCATTAGGCTCGACACTGGGCCAAATATTTAGAATTACCTCTAACGAACGCAAGATCATACTGGCGGCCGGTGCAACCGCGGGCATGGCGGCTATATTCGGTACACCGATTGCGGCAGTTTTCCTGGCGATTGAATTATTACTGTTCGAGTTTTCGCCTAAAGCGATTCTGCCGGTTGCTTTAGCATGTATTACAGGCGCGGCAGGGCATCATTTATTGTTTGAATCGGGACCAGTATTTCCTATGCCGGATGTTGCGATACCAAGCAATTTGGCGTTGGCGGTTTACAGTTTTATGGGGGTCATCATCGGCTTTTTGGCAATGTGGCTTACTAAAGCGGTTTACTGGATCGAAGATGCTTTTGAAAAATTACCCATCCACTGGATGTGGTGGCCTGCGATTGGTGGCCTGGCTGTAGGTGCGATTGGCTATTTTGCTCCGCATACACTTGGTGTGGGTTACGATAATATCATCAATCTACTATCAGGCAATTTGCCGCTTACGATCATATTAAGCTTATGCTTCTTTAAATTTATATCGTGGGCCATTGCATTGGGCAGCGGTACTTCGGGCGGTACATTGGCGCCCTTGCTGACGATGGGCGGAGCAGCAGGCGCAATGCTAGGTATCCTGGTTTCAAAAAACTTTCCTGAGGTAGGCATAAGCATACCTATGGCAGCGCTGATCGGTATGTCGGCCATGTTTGCCGGAGCATCAAGAGCTTATCTGACCAGCATTACCTTCGCGCTGGAAGCCACCATGCAATCGCATGCCTTATTGCCCTTGCTGGGAGCTTGCACAGCATCATATCTCATTTCCTTCTTCCTGATGGAAAATACCATCATGACCGAAAAAATTGCCCGCCGTGGAGTTTTTACGCCTGATTCTTTTGAACCAGACCTGCTACAGAAGCTGACGGTAGCTCAGTTGATGAACGAGAGCAATGTTGTACTGGCCTCGCAAAATCCTATTAAAGAAGTGAAACAATGGCTGGAAGAAAGCCACGACCAAAGCAACTATTTTATGACGGTTGATAATGATGGCTCCTATTCCGGTATTTTAAAGCGGACTGACCTTTTCTCACCGGGTGTAAAAACTGATCATACTATAAAGGACATTCTGAAACCGGTGCACTTCTTCCTTAGAAATAACGATAGCCTGCGCACTGCGGTAGAAATAATGGCAAAGCATAATACGGAGGCACTCCCGGTTATAGCTGCAAAGGGCGGCAAGATTATGGGTATGCTTACTTATCCGGACGTGTTAACTGCCTATAAGCAGCATATTGAAGAAAATGAGACCGCTAATACCCAAATATCGCTCAAACGCCGTCGAATGAAAATGCTGATAAAAGGTAAAAAGCTAATCCACATCAACGATGTTTCAAAATAGACGGCTTATAAATGTCTGATTATTCATTTCCAATTCTTCGAAATGTACTTCTTTTAGGTTATGGAATCAAAAAATTCATCGTGAACCAAATCTTGTTTTCTCTCCCACATTAGAATTCCTCATTTACTATTGAAATGACGGTCTCAGATTCAAGGGGCTTTGATAAAAAGCCGCTGACATATTTATTCGCAGCTGCTCTATCCTTGTCACGGAAGTCAACTGACGATGAGAGGATAAATATTTTTATTTGCGCCTTTACCTCTTCGCTGAACTTTTCATACTGTTCCAGAAATTCCCAGCCGGTAAGGGTCGGCATGTTGATATCAAGAAAGAGAATAGTTGGATCTTGAACCTTCTGAATATACGCCAGGCCCTCTTCAGGCTCTGTAAATGATTGAGTATCTACGTTGCCCAATGCATCTTCGATAACCATACTGTATATGAGGTTATTAAATTCGTCGTCGTCGACCATGATAAATTTCAGGTTCTTATTCATGTTGTGGCTTAAATTCAATTTTAAATTCGGTGCCTTTATCCACTTCACTTGCGACGCTTATTTTGCCTCCCAGCGATTCGACATGAGTTTTAACCATAAATAATCCCACGCCTTTTCCCTCGATATTTGGATGAAACCTTTTATACAGGCCAAAAACCTGGTCACCTCTTTTATTTAGATCGAACCCCATCCCATTGTCTCTAAAGATCAGGGTAATGGTATTACCCGACAAACGGCTACTGATTTCAATGATACTGTGAACTTGAGGCCGCCTATATTTAATACTGTTAGAAATAAGGTTAAAAAATATGCTGTACAAATAGGGCTTTAGGGTAAGAAATTCATTAACTACTGAGAAATCGTGCTTGATTTCAATGTCATTTTTATCAATCAGGTCCCTGATAGCGATCTTTATGTCGCTGACCAATTCAGAAAAGCGGACAACCTCCTTTGTTTTATTTATATCATTTTTAACTTGTAAAATCCGGTTAAGATCTTTTATTACCTCGTCAATTTTCATCACTGAGATATTAATTCCGGCATTAAGCTTTTCTTTGTCCTCTGAATTTAGCCCAGCTTTGTTCAAGGCTCTGGAGGCCCCAATAATATTGGCCACCGGTGCACGCAGGTGATGAGATACAACGTAGGCGAATTGCTCCAGGTCCTTATTACGCTGAATTAAGTCGGCCAGATAGACTTGCTTTTCGGCGTCCGATTGAAATTTACTCAAGGCATTGAGGATAGCGCTGGGCAAACGCTGCAGTCTGTCTTTCAAAACATAATCAAAAGCGCCTTCTTTCATAACACTTACCGCAAACTCTTCCGAAACATTTGATGTGACAAGGATAAAGGGAATGTCCGGGCCGGTCTCCTTGAGAAGTTGCAACGCTTCGAATGAGTTAAACGAAGGCAAAGAATGATCGGAAAGAATAACATCTGGTTTAAAACCCTGCAGTGCTTGTAAAAACCCCGCTCTGGTGGAAACCCATATTTTCTCAAACTCGAGCCCTGATTTTTGTAGTGTTCTTTCTACTAGTTCAGCGTCAGTTTGCACATCTTCCAAATGCAATATGTTAATGCTATGGGCCATGGTGAGTATAAACAATAATCAATTTTTGGCACTTGTCAATTGTTTTCAAAAAGTCGCATTATGCGCTCGATTGCAATAGTTATTAAAAGGGGTAATTACCGGAGGTCGTGCCGGCAGGGCAAGCATTGAGCCTATCTATTTAGAAGTCGGATTTAGACACACTTGCTAATGACTTCTGTTTAATAAGAATAAACTGATATTTAGTTTAGATAATCGGGGGATCTATACAAAACTAATAATTAATTTCTGATAACATATACCGTGTTTTCACCCAATTTGCGCCGAAATTCGCAGGAAATTTTTGACACAAGACGAGGATTGAAAAACTGGTAGCTCCAGCTTTCAAAAACAAAAACCCGAAATAATTGACAATATAATTGGTAGTGCCCGCTACCCCCATAAAAGTCGCCGGGACGGGAATAACAGCGATGTTAGATCTGTTATTTAGTATCTAGCATGGATGACGCGCTTAAATATTGAATAATTTTAGCGGAAAGCCCTTGCCCCGATGAAAATCGGGGAATGCCCAACTAACCCAGCTTGTATAGCTTATCCATTGCTAAAGGATTGACTTTATTTAATCTTGAAATAAATACATCATCCAATTTTACAGTGATATAACGACCAACTGATTTGTGCACTATGTTTGACGGCATTGATATACAGTTCTCCAGGCAAATCACACCCAGGCCATCTGTAAAGGCCTTTACGCTACTAACTTTAAATGTCATTGAAATAACTTGAACACCAAATATCGCGATTTTAAGTGAGATTATTACTTCGGTCCCTGGAGCCCATGTAAAAGGTGACATTAAGTTAACGCGAGGGTACTAATTTCGCAATTAGTAATGGTACCCTTTTTGTGCGGGAAAACTTGATTGAATTTTATTAGTAAAAGAGTTTAATTTTTAAGTAAATCACATAAACCATAGCTATAGCGAAAAGCCAGAAAAAGATGATGATCAAAATCTCCTTTAAGCTGTATTTTAAATGCTGCTTTTTCATCGTTTAGAGTGGTTCAGCAATGTATTCTAATGGGACTTTATTGAAATAGGCTATTCACAAAAGATGCCAAACGGGTGCAAAGAATTATTGAGATCGATAAGTTTCTTGATTACAGCATGATATCGCAATAGCGCCTGGAGCAAGAAGCATTTTTTAAAGCAAAAAACCCTTCCATTTTGGAAGGGTTTTTCAAAAGGATAAAGGACTGCGTTCCGTTTTCAATGTGCAGAGGTGCCAACTCTCTTTAATTGAAGGTTAGTAACCGGTTTGACAACCAAGGGGATTTTTTCTACCCTGGTCTCGCTGGTATCCAATCCAAATGCCTTCGCTTCGGGCTGGGCGATCTTTTTGATGGCAAAATAGCTGTTCAGGATAAAATTCTCTTTTACAGTGAATTCGTTATTATAAGACAGGAATTTTTCGATTATGACAAACTGGAAGTCCGCCGTCTGATTGAATTTTCGCAACGATTCATAGCGGCTGAGGATGTCAACTTCGTTGCGGCTAACCATATCTTCCACTACTTTTCTAAATAACACATTCACTCTTGGTTGTATCCTGAAGCCCAACCGGAATTCAACCCGGATAATCTTGCCCGGTTCAATCTCTTCTATGCTGTATTCCATAGTATAAGGGTCATCCATGCGTTCGATGTGCAGGAACCAATAGGTGTCGGCCCTCTTGGGCTTGCGGCTCAGGATCGAATATAATATCTTTTCTTCTATCTGCTTGCTGTTGTTTGCTTTGGTAAGATAAACCAGGTGCGTGGCAAATTTGGATACGGTCTGATCGGCGCTCAAAGCGTCCAGCATGGGTACCTTGTCCTTCAGATCGACAAAATTAAGGAACCTATTGGTAATCTTACGCGCCTTGAACCATACGTACATCGTGAAGATTAGGCCAAACTCGAATACCAGGAAGAAAAGCCTTTTGAGTATCTTGGGCGAGTTGGAGATGAAGAATGACGATTCGGTAGTAATAAAAATGCAAAGTATCAGGATAACCACCCACAACGGCCAATGCCTCTTATAGCGCATATAATATGACATTAGCAGCGTAGTCATTAGCATAGCGATCGTTATGGAAAATCCGTACGCGGCTGTCATGTGCTCCGATGTCTGGAAATAAAGTGTTACTGCGACACATCCGGCACATAGCACCCAATTTATTGCAGGGATATAAATCTGTCCGCGGACATTTGACGGATACTTAACAGCGATCCGCGGCCATAAATTCATACTGATGGCCTCACTGATGAGCGTGAATGACCCGCTGATCAGGGCCTGGCTGGCAATAATGGTGGCGAGGGTTGCAATGATGACGCATGGTATCAGGAAGAAGTGGGGCACTATGGCGTAGAATGGGTTGACGGCATCGAATTTAATCCCAGCGCTGTGGTTTAGTACCCAGGCGCCCTGGCCAAGGTAGTTGAGCAGCAGGGCTGATTTTACAAATATCCAGCTTACCTGTATGTTTTTACGCCCGCAATGCCCTAGGTCAGAATAAAGCGCCTCGGCGCCGGTGGTACATAAAAATACTGCACCCAAAAGCCAGAAACCATCGGGATGATCGATCAGCATTCTTATTCCGTAGTACGGATTAAATGCTTTGAAAACGGTAGGATAATGAATGATCTGTAATACGCCCAGGGTACCGATCATGATAAACCATACCAGCATTATCGGGCCAAAAGATCCACCGACCACTTTGGTACCGAACTGCTGAAACATGAAAAGCAATACAATAATCCCTATCACAATACCAATAATCAGATCACTGCCCGGTATCATAATGTGCGCCAGTTTAGGCACTTGACCGAGCCCTTCAATAGCCGAAGCCACCGAAATAGGTGGGGTAATGATACCGTCGGCCAGTAAGGTTCCGGCACCTATGATAGCCGGTATGGCCAGCCATTTGCCATAACGCCGCACCAGTGAGTATAGCGAGAATATGCCGCCTTCACCATGGTTATCTGCCTGTAAAGTAATCAGGATATATTTAAACGTAGTTTGCAGGGTTAGTGTCCAGAAGATACAGGACAAGCATCCGAACACGAAAGGCTCACTTGCGCTTTTTCCTTCAGTAAGCAGCGTTTGAAAAACATAAAGCGGTGATGTGCCGATGTCACCGAAGATGATTCCAAGGGTGATCAGCATTCCGGCGGCTGATAGTTTTCTAATGTGGGTATTCATCGATAATTTATTAATAAAGCCAGTTGTTTTCCAGGGTTAAATAGTAATTGAAGCATAGTAATAATCTTTCCATGAGCAGGTGCCGGATCTGTTTTTGTTCATATATTTTCTTTTCGAGAACAGGAAAGATGGTGGTGATCAGGTGCATCGAAAGCATGCCTGCAACGTTTTCTTCATTCAGCAGAAACAGCCGCTCCGCAACATCAGAACATTCTTTTATTTGATTAACGTCGGCGGCATTGATAGCAGCCAGAAAGTATTGAACAAAACCCTCTATGCAGAATACGGCATCATCGGCAACCATCAAATTCTGAACGGCTGTCCCCTTGAAATTTTTTATTAGGAAATTTTGAATTAGTGTATCTGTAAGTGGATATGCCTGAGCCATTGCTTTAAAACGGCCAAACCAATACAGTGCCAGTCTTTTTATTTTTAGCGTTACGGATTGGCAATAAACAAGTTACAGTTTTTGGGCAGAGATTAGGCGGAAAAAAAACCTTTCCAAAATGGAAGGTTTTTTTCAAATCGGGTGGCTCATTGCCAATTTTAAGTTAACCGATATTCTTCTATTTTACGGTAGAGCGTAGTAAGGCCTATATTCAACAGGCGGGCTGTTTCGGTTTTATTTCCTTTGGTGTAGAGCAATAGTTTCCGGATATGATTTTTTTCTACTGTCGCCAGATCAAATGCCGGTGTTGAATGACCCTGGTCGAAGTAAAAGTCAAATGGCAGCGCTTCCGTTTTCAAGACAGAATCTTCACACATGATTACCGAACGCTCAATTATATTTTTAAGTTCACGGACATTACCTTTCCATTTGTGATTTTCCAGCGAGGTGATAAAATCCAGATCCATGTGAGTTATCTTTTGGTTGGTCTTATCGGCAAATTCTTTAAGGTAATATTCGGCTAGTAAGCGGATGTCTTCCTTACGTTCATTTAGCGAGGGCAGTAAAATTTGAAATACCGACAGCCTGTAAAATAAATCTTCCCGGAATAAACCTTTTTCGATTGCATCCTCCAGATTCCGGTTTGTCGCCGCGATAAGCCGTACATTAACCGTTTGTGTCTTTGTATCCCCCAGTTTGATAAATTCTCCGTTTTCAATCACCCTTAGCAGTTTAGCCTGGAGGTCAATATTCATTTCGCCAATTTCATCCAGGAACAAGGTTCCTCCGTTTGCTTCTTCAAACAGGCCTCTTTTATCCTTTAAAGCGCCGGTAAACGCCCCTGCTTTGTGGCCAAACAATTCACTTTCCAATAATTCCTTTCCAAATGAGCTGCAATTAACCGCCACAAAATTTTGGTTTTTACGTGAGCTATCGTAATGAATCGCTTGCGCAAAAACTTCTTTGCCGGTTCCGGTTTCGCCTAACAACAATACCGTGGTATCTGTCTTCGAAACTTTTTTTGCCAGCTCTAAAGAACGGTTGATCGATTTCGAATGACCAATGATGGATTCAAAGCTAAATTGTTTGCGTATCTTATTTTCTAACTGGTAAACTCGGAGCTGCAATAATGCCTTGTCTACTGCTTTGTTGATCAGCGGCAGTATTTTATCGTTATCGTCACCTTTGGTAATATAGTCGAAGGCACCATTTTTTATGGCTGCTACTCCATCCTGAATCGTCCCGAAAGCGGTCAGGTTAATCACTTCCACGTATGGTTTTTTCCCTTTGATGCTTTTAACCAGCTCAACGCCGTTCACATCTGGTAATTTCACGTCACTGATCACGACGTGGATATCTTCATTAGACAGAATTCTTAAACCATCCTTACCGGTGTGAGCCTGGAATACGCGATAACCTTCCAGTTCAATGATCCTTGCCAATAAACTGCAAAGCTTTTTCTCGTCATCAATAATTAAAATGGTTGACTGCATTTATTATACGGAAATAATTTGTAAATATAGACAAGACTAAGGAATGTCATCGTTTATTACCGGCGCAAAACGGTTAATTGAACCTGCTATTACGCTGTTAACAATTGCCAAGGCGGGCAGGCAATAGTTTAACAATGATAACAATAATAAAAGCATTTCAAATGCTCATTATGCCGAACTGTTAGGCTTGCCGGGTATTAACGCTAACAAATCATACCGTATACGAATGAGATGCCGATTAGCTAGCATGGAATTTTAGATTGTCGTTTAAGCCATGTTTGCTTTTTTTATTCTTAACATACCTGCGTTGATGGCAACTATAACTGTGCTCAGGCTCATCAAAACGGCTCCTGCAGCCGGGCTAAGTAATATTCCATAACTATACAGAACTCCCGCAGCAAGGGGCAGCGCTACAATATTATATCCTGTAGCCCATGCCAAATTCTGAATCATTTTCCGATAGGTTGCTTTGCCGAACAGTATCAGATTGGCTATATCTTTAGGATTGCTGTTGACCAGCACTATCCCAGCTGTCTCAGCAGCAATATCGCTGCCGGAGCCTACCGCGATCCCGATATCCGCCTGGGCAAGCGCGGGCGCATCATTCACCCCGTCGCCGGTCATCGCCACATATTCGCCGGCGCGCTGAAGTTCTTTGATCTTGTTCAGTTTTTCATGCGGCAGTACTTCCGCACAATAGCTGTCCATTCCCAACTTATCACTTACATTTTTGGCAACTTTGGCATTATCACCCGTCAAAAGCACGGATTTAATATTGCTTTCATGTAAAGTACGTATGGCATCTTCTGACTCCGGTCTGATCTTATCAGCAAGAGCAACGTATCCGGCGACCTGGTCGTCGATGATCACATAAACTATGGTTTCTGCCTCGTCCTTATCGGCGGCTTTTGGAACCGATATCTCGTTGGCCTGCAGGTATCCAGGACTAACGGCTTTTACATGTTTACCCTTGACCGTCGCTTCGACACCCTGACCGGTCAAAGCTTTAAAATTTTCAGCTTTATCTACTCTGATTGATAATTCCTTAGCCTTTTCAACGATACCCGTTGCAATAGGGTGTTCCGAATATTGTTCCAAGGCCGCCGCAAATTTTACCAGGTCATCTTCAGCATAATCGCTCAATGATACTGTTTTGGAGACGCCGAAATTGCCTATCGTTAAGGTGCCGGTCTTATCAAATACCAATGTGGTTATTTTTCGGGCATTTTCGAATGCGGTTCGGTTTTTGATGAGCAGGCCATTTTTGGCGGACAATGCCGTAGACCGGGCAACGACCAGGGGAACAGCCAATCCCAGTGCGTGCGGACAGCAAATAACGATGACAGTTACCATCCGTTCTATGCAAAACGCCAAATCTCTCCCGGAAGTAAACCAGGCGGTAAAGGTGATTATCCCTGATGCAATCGCTATAACCGTTAGCCATTGTGCCGCCCTGTCAGCCAGCAGCTGCGTTTTTGATTTCGCTTGCTGCGCATCATTTACCAACTGAACAACGCGTGATAAATAGGAATCCTTTGCGCTGTGCGTTACAAATATGCGCAAGGCACCATTGCCATTTAATGATCCGGCAATTACTTTGTCTCCCTTGCCCCGGTGGACAGGTTTGGACTCCCCGGTTAGCATGGATTCATCGATATGGCTTTCGCCATCCGCTATGTTCCCATCAGCAGCGATCTTTTCGCCAGGCTTTACCAGGATGATGTCTCCTTCCTTAAGCGTTTGGGTCTTTACATCCATGATATGGTCATCATGAACGAGGTGTGCATCGGAGGGCATCAGTTGCACCAGCAACTCAAGTTCGCGTGATGCCCCTGCAACCGAACGCATTTCTATCCAGTGACCAAGCAGCATGATGAGAATAAGCGTCGCCAGTTCCCAAAAGAAGTCCATGCCCTTTAACCCGAATACCGTCGCCACGCTGTAAGCGAATGCGACGGTTATGGCAAAGCCGATAAGGGTCATCATGCCCGGCTTTTTTTCTTTCAATTCGTAAACCAGTCCGGACAGAAACGGATAACCGCCATAGACGAACACAATGGTTGACAGTACAAACAGGACATATTGCGAGCCGGTAAAGGACAGATGGATACCCGTCCAATGCTGTATCATCTTAGAAAGAAGCAGTATGGGTATAGTAAGCACAAATACGACAAAAAAACGGTTGCGAAAATCTGCGATCATTTTCTTGTGGTCGTGTCCGCCATGCTCTATGCCTTTGTGATGTTTGTGCCCAGCCGGATCGCTGTGCATTTCATGGTTATGATTGTGTTGTTCCATACGTATAATTCTGAGTTATATTTTTTACAATCACCCAGCATTTTTGTTATGCGTCATTTACAGTAGAGATCACCTACCAGAAAAGAAATAACCTTATAATATCATTTTTGTGAAGGTTTATAAGTGATTGATTGCTTGACTTTAGACTCTCCGGCCATCGATGACAAATTTATCCACCACCAGGAATAAATAATCATTTTTGGCCTTAAAGAACCGAGCAATAAAAGCCAATAGCTGTACTCGAAAACAGATATACTACATAATAGTGAAATAGTGAGAACTATTGCCCTTTTCTTCTCTAAACAAACCCATTAATTTTTACCAATTGTCTTTAAAGAGTCTTTCCTTGCCTGCTCTTCTTTTTTCTGTTCCAGGAAAAAACAATGGGCGGCACATGCATGGAGTTTGTAATTGCGGTGAGCATATCCCCAGCTATGGCCTTTAGGATCAAGTATTTCACATTTTGCTTCGTCAACGTTCTTTAGTTGTAATACTTCTTCGCCATTATTGTTGTAATAATTGCCGTTTTTTGCAGCCTTGCCAAGCTTGTTGCCTTTGGCATCTGCAACGTTGCCATCACGGTCAATGAAATACAAAGTGCGGCCCTGGTTGTCTTTAACAATGTTGTCTTTGGTGATGTAACCAAGTTTTGTACCGGCGTGGTTGTGGATGCCGCCCTTGCCGTCAATGGTAATGAAGGAATACTTTGTTGAATCTTTTGCCTTTTGGGCAAATGCGCTGGCGGCAAACACTATGATTGCCGCGAAGGTGAACAGGTGTTTTAACTTTTTCATGATTGGAGTTTTTCACAAAGAAAGGAACGACCTGTTGCTAAAAGCATGACTACCAGCAGTATAAAAAGTGATATTGGTCAGTTCTGTTAAGAATATGCCGGGGATTGATCCTGTTATAGTGTGGTAATGTGGTGTTTCGTGGATCGGTGTTTTTTGCCAACCAAACTTTGGTGCGTTTAATCCGCCGGTTACTTTACGCTGGCCGCACAAAGAACTTTCGGAAAAAACATATAGGGAATTTTGTTAAATGAATTTTTTGTGGCCCTAAACGCAAAAAAGCCCTACTTTTCAGTAAGGCTTTTTGCTTTTCAGCGGAATGGACGGGACTCGAACCAATTCCTTTAAAAGCTTTATTTTCAATATCTTACAAATTTGCAAATGTGGCAATTCCCGAATTTTCCACAAGCTATTTACAACTTTTTGATTCCAAATGAATTGCGATTAATTTAACGATTAATTCGCCAAATAACAATTTGTTAACTCCCAATTGAGTGAGGTATTAGAGCTGTATGTCCAGCAAGCCACCGGTTCTAATAGAATTAAAACATGGGTAGTCTGACTTCGGTAGCACATTTAGAAGCATTCGTTATAAACTTATGTGATTTTGGATATATCATTCAACAAGACAGTTAAGTTATCAATATAGTCTCCTTCAGTGTAATTAATTACCTTATCAACTTATTTTCAGTATCTTAGTAATCCTAAACTATCAACGTGAATCATTTTGGCGGAAATTGGACCTATCAAAAAATTCAGATCATCGAGTTGTATGCCAAGGCATACTTACAGATCATGAAGGAGCATCCTTATTGGAAACTGATGTATTTCGATGGCTTTGCTGGTACTGGTGAGATTAAGATAGAAGGCAAAATCGAGTGGGTATCCTCGTTTACAAGTTATTGATAGATGAATCTGATGATAAATTTGTATTAATTATTGCCGAGCGAATACCATGCGAGACAACGTTTGCCGTATAGTTCATAGCCCTAAGGTCGGCAGTTCGATCCTGCTCCCCGCTACCACATTACCAGGCAGTTACGAGAAATCATAACTGCTTTTCTTTTTTTGTTAAAACAATGTTTAAACAAGGCAATGGCTGACATGGCTACCAGCCAATCACTGCACCATGCAGTGACTTCACCTTAAAAATATGAAATTCTATTAACAAAAAGTAACCATTGCGCTTCGTGAAGCGAAAAAAGCAAACCACCTGGTCACTAAATTTCGAAATCAGGTGGTCTTTGCCTCCATATCCTCAACCTTGTTATTTTTCTTTATTTTATGCCTACGGGTGCAGCATAACTAAACGTTAATGGACGTAGGTTATTTAATACTCGGGGTCCCGCTAAAAAATTCTCTTTGCGCATCCCTGAAACAACAAGCAGCACCTATAAGGGCTGCATTTTCTCCCATCATTGTCTTTGTTATTTTAGGCATTTCCGGCAATGAAGATGTTAGCCTTTCGATAACATCATCCATAAACAAATTCCAGGAGTTGGAGATATTGCCGCCAATCACGACAATTTCGGGATGTTCTTTAACGATGAACAGATTTAGTATCCATGAAAGAGGTATTGCAAAATCTTTGAATGATTTAACTGCCCCAGCATCCTCGTGGCATAGTTTAGCCAAACTTTCCGCATCTTTTATTTGGAGGCCGGTTTTTCCCCTGTAAAAGCCCACCAGACCTCGTGTAGAAACAAATTCTTCAATAATCCTACCCGCATATCTCGTTACGCTTAGCTCCGCATCGGCGGTGATGCCGAAATGGCTGTAGGCCGACCCCATTCCGGTGCCCAATGTGAGTCCTATTACATGATTGTATCCCTGTGCAGCACCACAAAATATTTCGCCTTCTAAAAATGCCTCAGCGTCGTTCCTGAAAGCGATATCACTACCGGGAATATTCAGACGTTGCGCCAGTTCCGCACGGATATTGATCCCATATAGTAATTCATATTTTTCGAAGCCTTTTATCAAACAAACACCACCTGCATAGTCGAATGGGCCAGGCATTGCAAAACCAACCCTTGTATTTACCAAATTGAATTTTTGCCAACACTCACGAATTGTGTCACACCACTTCTGCAAAATCATCTCAGCGCTCGCATGCGGATCGACCTTTCTTCGCAGCACGAATTCTCCGACTATCGTCCGTAAGGATAAATCAATCAAGGCCACAGTGATGTGTGACCCACCGATATCCACTCCTAAAATATAACTCTTACTTATTTCATTTTTGCTCATATACAGCATAAGTTTGGCGTCCCATCCGACGGGATGCATTGTATTTTTTATCAATATTTTCCCAAAGGGTGATTTTTGTTTCCGAACCAGTACCTCACTTTGGATGAGTCACTAATATATGATCGAATTGAACTTTGGATGAGACGTTTCTAATACCGGAAGTCGCAACGATTCCTACAAATGGATTACTTCCCAGAAGAATCTGGGCCGATCCGGCGACGGTCCATGACTGTCCATCTCCCGAGACAAAAGCGGTGATATTGTTTTCTTTTCGCCTAAGCTTAAGCCAATAGGGTTCCATCAGTCTTCCCCATCGAACGTACGGCTCTGTTACTGGTTGTTCTGCTATTATAACGGTTGAGTTGATGCTTGGTGAGCATGTTGAAAACACAATTTTCCATAACGGCATTTCGACATCGCGGGTTGACTTGGGCCTGATCAAGACGGATGCGGACATGAATTGGCTCTTTTCCCTGCTTTGTATGGTTAAGCCTATTGCCGCGAATTGCGATGCAACGGGAGGGTTAAATCTGGCAATAACTTCACCGTCGCCAAGAAAAGCCTGAAAAGCGCCCTGCAATTGATCAGTATCGGCAGCACCTGTTACACCTAATGTAAAAGCGTTTCCATCACAGTTGCAAATAGCTGCTGATAGATCATCTTTATCTCCGCACTTCCACTCGCGTGGCAATCCCGCGCAAGTGGCTATCGGCATACTCGCTTTTCCACGTCCGATTTTATTCGCAGCAATTACTCGATAATAATATAGATTGCCCTTTTTAATATGCCTATCCACAAATTGGGGCCTATTTCCAGTAGATGAAACAGTTGAATATCGACCGTCCGTCGCCATCGACCTTTCCACAATGTAATTTGTGGAACCAACTACCCCAATCCATGTTAATTTGATTTCTGTTTCTGTACCGGAAGCGACTATGCCGCCCGGGATTGCAGGCACCTTCTGAGCCGCCTCAAACTCCGGGCTACGGGACAGGACGCTGTAGAGCAACGTTCCAAATCCGGGGTGATCGGCACCTGGCTGCCCTTTCAGTTCAGGGCGTATTTTTGCCGCGGCCTGTTGAGTAAACGGCGCGGGCGCCCCCATCAGGACAGCATAGTGGTTATATATTTGTTCATAAACCGGTCGCAACCGACCCCTGGCATCCGGAGATATTGCTTTATGCTCATATTTACCGGTCCTGTCTATTGCAGACGTGTAAGGCACATCCAAACCCAAATTATATTTGGCAGTGTATTCGAAACCTTTTAGCAGCCTGTTGTCGGCATATCCATACAAATCTAGGCCTTGATGCCATGCCATCTCACAGCAATCGCCAAGATGAGCTATCCCTAATTGCGTATGTGCCTGGTCTCTGCCACTTTCCTGACATTGTCCCTCATCATTGATAATATAATTGGTTATCGCTCCGTCTCCATCGCCACCAACATAATATAAAAGTGCTCTTTCGTACATTGGCCTGTCATTACAAAATATGGCTATCGCCATCACGGTTTTTAAGGCGGCCGTGTCCCAGTTACCATTAGCAAATGGGGCAAAATTCTTTAGAACAGGATAAACCACCTCCCTGAAATTGTTTTCCGCTTGACGGATATCCCTTTCGCGCCAACCAGCATTCGAGTATCTGATAATTTCTGCAGCATTGATTATCTTGAACGGCCCCAGCCCCGCCATTAGGACTGCGTCTTTGCCAGAAATAGTTTTCAATGTCGCAGACCATGCATTAATGATCTCCTTTGCTTTTTCCGCATGCCGTTTATCACCGGTTATATACCACATAATTGCGTTTTGATAAGCCGCATTTGCATCGGAATCATAGGCGCTCTGCCCGACCGTAGGATTGCGACTAACCTCCGCCAATGGCCCTTGCACTTTGTACGTTGAACTCGATTGCGGATCTGCAGCAAAAACCTTAAAGCCGCTATAGACGGGTTCCATTTTTTTGACAACTCCATCTTTCATCCGTTCCAGGTCCGACTCACTATTCAGCAAACCAGGATGAACGAATGATCGCCCGTAAGCTAGTACATAGCACAGGGACAAGGCCAGGATTGCCGGTATTTTATATTTCAAACTCATTGCCCAAATTTGATTGTATCAAATGATTCTTTGTTTCAACTTTATAGCCTTCCCGTGTCTAAATGAACGTTCACTTAATCGCCTTTTGATCTTTACAGAATATGCCCCGAACAAGAACAGGCAAAACCGGGCTTGCAAAAAATGCTGAAAAGCCGTCGCGGTTAGCTTTTTCACCATTCACCCTTGCAAGGAAAAAGCCATATACATGATTTTTATAGTCGATCCAGGGATAAGAACCAGCCCAACTCGGGCTACTTATTAAGGTCGGGCTTCCAGCTGTGTCAACCTCCTCGCGCCATTCCCCCAATCCGTATATGTCTTTTCTGCTGCTTGCTCTTGCCCTTTCCACATATTCGCCTTTATTCACCTTTGCGTTACCGACCTGGTTTGCCTGGAGTTCTTTTATCGCCTTCACCGATAATATTCTCTTGTCTTGAAATATCCCGGTATTACTAATCATGGATAAAAAATTAGCGTAATCGCCTAAAGAGGCTACTGCGCCGCCGCCGAGCATGGGATTATGACCGCCAGTGGTATCGACTGGGGTAAAATGGGTGCCGTGCATATTCAAGGGCCTTGCGATCTTCTCCTGAAAAAGTGTTTCCCAATCTTTTCCGGTTGCTATTTCTGCCATACGCCCCGCAACCTGCATAGCTAAACCACCGTAATGAAAAACCGACCCGGGAGTGGTGTCCGCCGGGAGGCCTACAATATGATCAACGGATTCTGCCAGGGTTTGATAATCGTCACGGTGGTTACCCACCGGTTGATAGTCCGGATAACCCGAGGTGTGAGAAAATAGTTGCCGTAAAGTGGCAGCTCCCTTTACGTCTTTAAATTGAGGCAACCATTTATCGACACGATCATCCCACGAAAGCTTGCCCTCGTCAACTATGGCTGCAATGGTTGCCGCTGCCAGCCATTTACCTGCCGAAGCAATATGGGCGGTGCTTTCGGGATTAAAATTGCCATAATATTTTTTGAACAGGACCTTATTATCTTTTACGACAATTACAGCAGCGCCAGGGTAGTATCCTTTGATCAGCCATTCTTGGATCTTATTATCCAATGGCCGGAAGTTATACTCAGCCTTTGACGATTGCGCCCCTGCGATATGCCCCACGGACGATAGTATTACCCCTATCGCCGCCATAACCCAATATTTGAATCCCAATATGCTCATAGGGGTCAATGTTTCACTTTATAAAATTTAGCTCCAAACAGGAAAATCACAGCATAACAGATAATGGGCAAATAGTAGGCATGCGCCACATTATGATTGGCAATCTGGCCCATAATCAACGGAAAAAATGCCCCCCCTACTACGCCCATTGCTATAAACGAGGAAGCCTGTTGTGTATGGCCTCCTAAGTTTTTTAATCCCAGGCTAAAGATTGTAGGGAACATGATACTGAAGAAAAAGTTGATCATCATTAACGCTATATATGAGGGCCAGCCAAAACTTTGGGCCACACTTACACACATTAATATACTGCCGCAGGCAAAACCAGCCAGCAACTTATTTGGCGCCATAAATGTCATTAATGAGGTCCCTACAATCCGGCCAAGTACCATCATTCCCATAAAAACAATCATTAAATACCCCGCTTTCTCATTGCTAAAGTGCATGACCTCTACACCATAATTAATAAAATAAGCCCAGGTGCCCGCCTGTGCGGCTACATTAAAAAGCTGCGCAGCACAAGCCCAGACAAAATGTCTATGCTGATATAGCTTCTTTGAAGAATCTGTGTCAACGTTCACAGCGTCTACATCAGCTTCGGCTACTTCAATATGAGGATCTGTTAATACCGGCATTTTTAAAAACAAGAAGACTACCGCTATCAATATAATCACGCAGCCTATACCGACATACAATGTTTTAACAGAACTAAGATCGGTTGAACGCACATTATCTGTACTCAAAAGGAAATAAGAACCTATGGCAGGGCCTATCATAGTACCAACTGCATTAAATGTTTGGGCAAAGTTGATACGCTGGTCGCTTTTGCGTTGGTCGCCGAGTGCTGCTGCAAATGGATGTGCTACAGTTTCCAGCGTTGCCATGCCGCATCCCATTATAAATAGGGCAATCCTAAAGAAAGTAAAGGACGCAGCATTGGCTGCAGGAACAAACAAGAATAAGCCCGAGGCAAACAAACACAGACCCAGTATCACGCCTGGTTTATAACCAAATTTCTTTAAAAAGTATCCTGCCGGTATACTCATTATAAAATAGGCTCCAAATACGGAGAATTGAATTAGTCCTGATTGTGATTTGGAAAGATTCAGTACGTTTTGAAAATGCTTATTGAGCACATCACTCATGGAGTGTAAAATGCCCCACATTAAGAATAAGGAGGTGACAAAAATAAAGGTTACAACGAACCGCTTTTCAGTGAATGCAGCCTTTCCAGACATATTTTAATTATAAGTTAGTGTAAATACTTTGATGTGAATCTATTTTTTTCAGTCTTATCAATGCTTCCAGGTAATAGTAATCGGCATAAATGATCGAGGCATCTATTTCAGTCCCCGCAGGCTTGTGCCCGGTTGAGTGTAGCAGGAAGGCACTATCAATATTCCGGCTCTGATACTTTGCGAACGAAAGTTCTTTAAGCATAGCGACAGCCATATTCTTATAATACATAGCTTTCGCTTTGTCTTTCACAAATCCCGACAGTTCGAGAAGTGCGGATGCGGAAACTGCAGCAGCTGAAGCGTCTTTGGGCGCATTGCGTATAGCAGGATCATCAAAATCCCAAAAAGGGATCTTATCTGCCGGCAGCCTTTTTAAATAGACGTCTGCTATTTTTTGGGCAAAATCCAAAAATTCAGATTTCCTAGTCTCACGGTAGCACATAGTGAAACCATAAATTGCCCACGACTGGCCCCTCGCCCACATGCTGTTATCGGCATATCCCTGATGGGTAACACCTTTTATCTTTTTGCCGCTGACGGTATCATATACGACAACGTGGTATGCACTATAATCCGGCCTGAAATGATTATGCATCGTGGTTTCTGCGTGTCTTACAGCAATATCATATAAATGACGATGTCCGCCGTTTTTTGACGCCCAAAACAAAAGCTCCAGGTTGATCATATTATCAATAATAGTGTTGTGCGGCCAGCCCATCTTTTTTACCATACCCGGCCATGATAATATCGTGCCTGCTTTAGAGTTGAATAAGGTGGCCAGCGAGTCGGCCGCTTGCAAAATGACCTGCTTATATGCGGGATCTTTAGTCAACCTGTAGCCGTTACCAAAACTATTGAAAATGGTAAAACCCAGATCATGATCAAAACCGCTATGATTTACAATTGGCGTTAGCTCCTGCGTAAACCTGTTTGCTTCAACCTTCCATTTTTTATCATGGGTAGTTTCATATAAGTTCCACAAAATTCCGGGCCAGAAACCGCTGCACCAATCGTGATAGTCGACATATTTCCATTCAGCTGAGCCATTTTCTATAGTTCGTGGCAAGTTCTTATCATTCGTCGGAATGGCCTGTAAAGTTTTATCAGCCTGCTTGATGCAATAGTTAATTTCCCTGTCCGTCGATAGTCTTTGCTGGGAAAATGCAATGCTGGTAAACAAGCCAATTATAATACTTAAACCTACTCGCCTTGAATTCTGCCCGATCGAATAGTTAATCTCATTCATAAACAATCGTTATTTATTTTCAGAAACCGCGTCGCGGGTGCGGATGAATTTAATTTCTTCGGTATGTTCACCAACTAAAATATTGGCCATATCACCGGTCTTATAAAAACCTGGCTTCCCCGGCATATTATCTGAAATCACTTTATTGTTCATACTGAGATTTTCAAAAACAACGTTTTTTATCGTCCGTGTTTCGTCATAGCCGCTGATCACCGACATATTCGCATGGTCGCCTGAATAAGAAATATTTTTAAAATAGATATTTTCAATACCTCTGCCGGGAGCGGTGTTATATTTACGATTAAACATTACCCGCAAGTTAAACAGTTGGCCCTTTCTTATGTCACCGATACGTATATCTTCAAAGGAAATATTATTCAATAAATTATTATCTCCGGCATTGAGAGCTATGCATCCCTGGTAGTCAATCTGGTTCTCATGCTGATCAACGATGTCGATATTTTGAAACTTCATATTCCCAAGCGTGTCGGGGCTGTCAGAATCGCCATGCGTACCTATTAACACAGGATGTGCCACATCGGCCCATAGCGTTGAATTTTTAACTGTAAGATTTGTTGTGTTTCCGTAATATGACCACCGGTGACCATAAACAGCTATGCAGTCATCAGAATTACGCATAAATACCCCTTCAATTGATATATCAGAACTGCAAAAAACATCGATTCCATCGGCATTCCCCTCGGAGCTCAACGATTTGACGTTAGTAATAATTACGCCTTTGGATTGGCCAATTAAAACGCTGTATTTGTGAGGCATTACGATAATGCCATTTATCTCGATATTTTTTGACGAATTAATGGTTAATTGATCATTTCGGCTGCCCTTCGTTTTAGCCTGAGGGAGATTGGCAGCCGTTTTTGTGATGTCCTGGCTGAGTGGCAATTGGGTTAAAATTCCGTGGCCAAGAATACGCACATTTTTAGCCTTTTCGATTAGTATTTGTCCCTGCACAACGGCCCCCCCGGAAATGTAAACTGTTTTATTTGACGGGACGTCCAGCGTGCCTATCTGATGAATGCCGGGACCGAAATAGATAACACTGGTATCATGTGGCGAGGGCCGGTAGGGTTCGATAGCGTTTGCAAATAACTGAAGATTATGAAAAATATCGCCATTTACTTCAACAGATAAATTGCCAGGCTTAACTAACGAAAATGTAATAGTGCTTTGCGATGTTTTGAATGGAACTCCGTATGACGAGGGCCGTATCCTTGCATTTTTTATTACGCCCTTGTTGTACATCACCGAAATTTCAACTTCACCCGAAAAATCAAAGTAAGCCACCGAGGTATTCTCGATAATGCTTTTGGTATCTACCAGATTGGCCACCCTGGCAAGATAAATGGGAACTGGTTGCCACTTGCCGCCCGGTTGCCGCACTTTTACCGTAAAGTCGGAATTCAACAAGCTACCTTGTGGGGCTTTGTAGGTGATTAGTTGCCCGTAGGCAATTTGACATATACTACAAAATAAAAAAATAAAAAATGCCATTCTTTTCATGCAAAGTTTGATTACTGTCGCCAAAAATGTTAGCCGGCAAACAATACCGGCTAACTGCAACCAACCTATTATATATTAATCAATTTTCATTAAATTTTTACCATCCCGGGTTTTGAACCAAATTTGGATTTAACTGCAATTCCGTGGTAGGGAGCGGTATCAAATAATTTTTTTCAGTGAATTTTCTTTCAGTTACAGGGTCGGCCAATACATCTCCGTCAGTAGTTAACGCAGGCGTTTTAGCGTATTTGGTCGCATACTCTGTTCCCGTCCAATGCACGCCCAATAAAGGCTTGTTCAACTCAGCTTGGGCAATGTACCAGCGTTTAAGATCGTCCATGCGGAAACCTTCTCCCTGTAGCTCCACCGTTCTTTCGCGGCGTATTTCTTCGCGCATATCCAAACCATTCAGCGAAACAAAACCATTGCTTAATTTAGGCATCGAATTATCAATGTTAATCCTTAAACGAACCAGGTTAAGTGATTTATCCAGGTCAGCATCACTGATCGAGCCGTTACGTTCAAAAACTGCCTCTGCATAGTTAAGATATACTTCGGCCAAACGTATTACCGGATAATCATAACCTTCCTGCGAGTTTGGCACCTGCCTTTCGGCAGACCATTGCTGATTGGCATAACCCGTGATGCCATTGGCAAACGGATCAAATGCCGGTCTTGCGTTGGCGATATCTGCCGGGCTCCAGTTCCAATTTATATGCCAGTTGGTCGCATTCTGCCAGTAGCGATAGCCGGGCATCATCATGAAATAACGCATCCGGTTATCCCTGTTTTGAAATTCGGAACTCATTTTTGCACGACTAAAACCTGTTTGCGTTTTATCAATGGGCAGGCCATCGCTGCAAAGGTACATATCGGCCATTTTGCGGCTCATATTTGCACCCAGCGCGCCAAATGAGATTTGGTTGGGTATGGTCCTGAGCAGATTGTTTGATTCATAACGAACAGATAATATGTACTCCTGGTTAGCCGATTTGGTTATGCCCGCAGGATTTGATTTTTGGTTCTCCAGAATAAACAAATATTTCAAAGCGGAATCACCCAGGGCTGCAGGTCTGAATAGCGAATATTGCGTGCTTGAAATTACGGCGTCACTGTTGGCAATCGATTTATCCAATAAAGCATTTGCCCGGGTTGCATTTTGTCCTCTGAATTTCAGCCATGTACCCTCATACAGGCAAACGCGACCTAAAAAAGCCTGCGCGGCACCTTTGCTTACCCGGCCCTTATCGCTGGCGCCTATGGCATTCTCTAATGGCAGATCAGGTATAGCAGCTTCCAGGTCCGAAATAATAAAATCCAGCGTTTCATCCCTTGTACTACGTGGAGCCTTCAACTCACCCGATTGTGGGGTCAGGGGTTCTTTTAAAATGATAACGCCGCCATAGGAGGTAAACAGTTTATCAAAATAAATATAGGCCCTGAAAAACTTGGCCTCCGCCACATAAGTTTTTATCTCAGATGGGTTAGGATAGCTTTTTGCTTTAGCTAATAACGTGTTCACATCACGAATACTTTTATAGGCGCTGGCGTAATTGGCATCATAGGAGCTAGCGGTATTGGTACCCCTGGCAAACACACCTCTGTCAGCACCCAGATCCGTTCCGCTATGCCCATCTCCGTTTCCCTGGCTAAAAGTCCGCAAAGAACTGTATAAGTTATTTGCGGCTAATTTGTAATCTGATGCATTTGTCCAAAAGCTTACATCTGACACCCTGTCAAGGGGTTTTAGATCCAGGGCTTTCTTACATCCCGAGGATGTAATGGCAGCCGCCATAACCATGATAATGTATTTAAAAATTTGCTTTTTCATGTCTTTAAATTGATTTGGTTAAAATGTTACGTTCACGCCAAATGTTAACAGCCGATAGAAAGGATAACGCTGAGATCCCCCGCTTACATTGGCTGTCTGCTCCGGATCCCAATTGTCCTTTATTTTACTCCATTCCCAGATGTCATTCCCGGAAAAATACACTCTCAGCTTTTCAATCTTCGCCCTGCGTGTGAGTGATTGAGGAAGCGTATAACCTAAGACAATATTCTTTAACCTGAGGTAAGCGCCATCTTGCAAAGACCAGTCTGATATCTGGTAGTCATAAGCTGTATAGCCACCAAAGCCGTTGTTTGTAGCTGTAGTCAGGATAGGTAATGGAGCGTTCGTGTTTTGAGGTGTCCATGTTTTTCCAACCCACCAGTTGGCATGTCCCTGCCATATCTGCAGAAAGGGCGCGCTCCAGTCCGAACGTCTATAGATCAGCCGCTTGCCTACTCCCTGGAAAATAGCTGAAAAATCAAAGTTTTGCCAATCGAATCCTAAATTGACTGCATATACGTATCTCGGATCGCTCCTGCCAAGGTAAACCACGTCTCCGTCTGGTATAGGTTTGCCGTTTGCATCCTTCTTCCCAAGTAAATATTGCGTGGCACCGGCATTAGTGAGTGTACCGTCGCCGTTAATGTCTTTATACATGTTAATACCTTTGATCATTTGGGTTACACCCGGCATATTCATATTATTGCCGGGGACCAAAAGGGCATATTGTGCCGCCTGTGCATCCGTTTGGATGCGGCCATTGTATTTCAGTCCGAAATAAGAATTTATAGGGTATCCTTCAATGGTTTGCTGGCCGGCCACAATTACGTTGTTGCCACCATAATTAACCAGCTTATTGCTATTGTCGCTGAGTGTTCCGCTAATGTGGTACGAAACGTTTCCGATTTTGTCCCTCCAACCCAGTGATGTTTCCCATCCCCAAACTTTCAGTTTACCAATGTTGGCATAAGGCGCAGTAGCACCGAGCACAGCCGAATAGGTCTGAGGCAAAAGCATGTTGTTATTCTGTTTCCAGTAATAATCGAAAGTGCCGTACAAACGATTGCGGAGTAGCGCGTAGTCAAATCCAATATTGGTGTTTTTTATTCGTTCCCAGGTTCTGTTTAAACTTACCAGCGTGCCATTAGGCCCTGCAGTTACTGAGCGGGAAGTATATGGCCCTAAAACAGGACCTCCGGAGCCCAGGTCCACATTTTGTATATAATCGTAGAAACCGATCTGTCCATTGGGATTTTGGTTACCTTGTAAACTACCCTGGTTGCCTGTACTCGCATAAGATCCGCGGATTTTTAACTCATCTAAAAATTTGATGTTTTTCATAAAACTTTCCTGCGTAACGCGCCATCCGGCAGAGATGCCCGAATAAAATAACCATCTATGATTGGCATCAAACCTGGAGGTTCCGTCATACCTTCCATTGGCTTCAAATAGATACTTGCCTTTATACGAGTAGTTAAAGCGCCCGAATCCGGAAGCAATAGCCCAATGGTTACGCGTTTCACCATTAGAATGAGTGGTATTGTCGCCTAATCCGAGTCCTAACGCCGGAACATCATTGTTTGCCAAATAAGTGGTTGTAGTTGAGATATAATCGTATTCATCCCGCTCATAGCTGCTGCCGGCCACAATGCTGAAATTGTGATCGGCATGCAGGGTCTTCTTATATTCCAGATAAGCGTTGGTATTAAAATACGCATCTTTGGTAAAAGCACGCTGGTACCATGACTGAGGTTGGGAAGGATTAGCCTGGTACTGGTAACTTTCTGAATAATTATAAATATTCGTAATAGAATTATTTTCAATCTGGCCATCGGCGGCAGACCAGTTGTAACCGGTCTGGGCGATCAGGTTCAGGTCTTTAACTATATTGTATTGAAGTTTTGTATTGGCAAAAACCCTCGAGTTGTATGTCTTATTATCGCCGCCAAGTGCCAACAGCCAGTTTCGTGCCGGTTGAGTGCCCCAGGCATAAGCATGGCCATATTTGGTAGCAATTGGGAAGCCGGGCTGAGAAGAAAAGTCAATAACACTTTGCCTTGTAGGAACGATGACATCATTTTTTTCCAGGGAGAGGTTGGTTTCAATTTTAAACTTGGGCGAAAAGGTATAATCCATGGCTAAGCGGGCATTATAGCGTTTATTTGAGTTGTCGCCCCATTTCAACATACTGCCATCATTCATATAACCCAATGACATGCGGTAACCCATATTATCTGCCCGCGCCGCAAGGCTAATATCATGTTCGTTGGATATTGCCCTGCCATCGCCCCACAAAATATCGATAGGGTTAGTATCAAAAAAGGTATAATCTTTTACATCCGTAAATCCGATTGTTTCGCCGCCTGCTATGTAAGCCGGTGTATTTTTGTCGATATACAAGCTATCCGGCCGGTTGATCCAGGCGTTGGCATATTTGGTCCATATCCAATTGGGGTCGGCAACTCCGCCTACCGATGCATTTGATATCGCCTGCAGCATATATTTCCCATATTGATCGCCGGTTAAAAAAGATGGTTTTAAGCCCATTCTTTTTTGCGATACTGAACCGTTATACTCAATTGTAGGCCGGCCTGTTTTTGCTCTTTTTGTGGTAATTAGCACCACGCCGCCGGCAGCGCGGGCGCCATATATGGCAGCAGAAGCGTCTTTGAGAAAAGATATATTGTCAATATCCTGCGGATTGATGGAATTAAGCGCATCGGGACTTACCAGGGGAATACCATCTACAAGGATTAAAGGCTTGGTGCTGTTTGTAGACGTGGCACCCCGTATTTGAAAATCCCAACCTTCCTGTCCGGGAGCTGCGGATGAGCGTGTCACTATTACGCCCGGAACTTCTCCCTGTAAAGCAGCTAATGGATTGGAAACGATACCCCTGTTCTGAAAAATCTTAGAGTCAACTGTCGACACGGCACCTGTTAAGCTTGCCTTCTTCTGGGTACCATATCCTACCACAACGACCTCGTTCAAATCACTGTTACTGGTCGATATACCAATAACCATTGGCTTAGAAAAATCAGCGGTTATTTCCCTGGAAATATATCCGATATAACTGATCTGTAAAGTTGCATCGGATGCGGTGGCAATTTTGAAATTACCATTCAAATCGGTAACCGTCCCGGCGGGGGTGCCTTTAACCTTGATGGATGCGCCGATTATCGTCTCGTGGGTTTTGGCATCAACAACCTTACCGCTAACGGTTCGTTCTTGTGCAAAAGCTGCTGTGCAAACCGCAACAGAAAAGAGAAGGGTTAAGAGCAATCTATCCCATTTCTTTTTTAAAGTAAATTCTCTCATAGTTTATTTTAATTAGTGGTTTAATTGGTTGGTTAAATGCGCTTAAAAGCTTAATTATTTATTGTTATAAAAACACTTATTGTTGCATTATATACTCAGCTAATGATTACATATCCGCGTCACCCAATCATTAAAGCGGTTTATTTATAAAAATTTTTGATTTTGTTTGTATTAAAGACACTTATTTTAAGTGCTCATACTCACCTTTTCGGAAAATCAGGCAAAAATTCCTTCGGGTTTAGTTCGGCTGAACTCCGCGCGCAAAGTTTCTATCGCGCGAAAGACGTGGTTTATTACAGATTGATAACGTATCCCGGTTATCTCGGCTATTTTTTGATATTCTATTTCCTGATAATATTTTAAGTAAATGATCTCACGCTGCCTTGGAGGTAAAAGATTTAATGCAGCTGCCATCTTACTTTTCAGGTAGGTCTCATTCTCAGCTGAGATCAGGATATCTTCTGCAGAAAAACCGAATTCAGGCGGAGCGAAATTTTCAAGTCTGGAAGTTTGGGATTTAATTCTCCGGAAATGATTAATAGCCATTGACCGTGCGGCCGTGAAAAAGTAGGCCTTCACATTGCCAACCGCGCCAATATGTTTACGCTTGTTCCATAATTTGACAAAAAGTTCCTGCAACAGATCATCCGCAACATCTTCATCCTTTAATATTTGTAAGAGATAATTGCAAAGCAAAGGATAAAGGCTTTTATGCAATAGGGCATAAGCGTGCTGATCACCGTCAATAGCATTTGCCCATAGATCCGTAAGGTTGACTGACTGCTTCAAGTAAATTTTTGTCTATAAGTGATTTATTAGTCGTTAGTTCTTCTGTTTCGGCCACGAGGATGGTGTCTGTTCAATTTTCTTTTTGACCCTTTCCCAGTGCGCCTTTATCTTTTCATCAGCCACATCTTTTTCTGAAAATGAAAATGGCAGATCTTCGTTCTCTGATTTTTTAACGTTTTTTGCTTTCTTCATATCCTGTAGACAACAAAGACCGCATTTTATACTCATGTAAAACTTACACTATCCTCCGGTTCCTGATATAATCAAAAGCCGGTTCATCGTCTATGAGCATTATTTCTAAAATTTCCTGATATTCAAATCCAAGAACGTGCCTTAAAAAGAGTGCCTCATGCTCGTCAAACCGGTGATAATCAATTGCGATAACCGGCAAATGGCTTAAAACCTTTTTGCGCATCATCTTCATCAGCTGAATTTTCACCTGCTTTCTATCTATCGATTTCCTTTTTATCCAAAACTCAACAAACACATCTTCGGCAACTACGCCAGTCAATTCCTCATCTTTTAAAGAAAAGCGGCCATATTTGAATACTACCGGATATAAAATTTTGTGGACAGCCTCAAACGAACCTATATCTCCCAACCGTACTTTGGCCCAAAGATGCTCCAGGTCATTTTCAAGTTGCCCGGCTATGTAATCGGCGTGCAAACAGCCAATGCATTCGTCATTGCTATTAGTTTTCGGCTTGTTGGGAGAAGAACTGCTCATTGACTCATTTTTAATTCAACCTCAAAATTTATTACCCGGCCAATTAAAGTGTTGTTACTATTATCAAAAGATATAGAGACATGTTCCTGTTTAATTACAGGTAAAAGCATGTCAGGTCTTAATTGGTATATCAAATCTAACCCAACCTAAAACGTTTTAGAAGTAAAATGAGATAAATATTTACGAATACGTTTTCGTAGTATTCGAACTGTGAATATTGACGATTCAGGCGGGAATTCTTTTTAGATTGGCTGCCTGGAAGATACTGAGGAGTTTCGGATATTGATGATCGCAGGTACGATAACGTGCTTATGCTCACGTTTTTCGGCATGATCGTCGATTTGGTGTAGCAGCAGGTCGACTAACTGTTTGGACATTTCAGCTACGGGCTGCGTAACAGCGGTAATGGTTGGTTTATATAATTTGAAAACTTCGTGGTCATCAAAGGCTATTAATCCCAAATGATCCGGGATTGAAATATTCAGCTCGGTCAAAACATCAAGACCTTTAAGGGCCAGGTAATTGGTCGCGAAAAATAAGGCATCCAGCCTCGGGTTTGCTTTAATAAAGTGAGCAATTTCCTTTGTTGCCGTTTTGTGAACTTTTGAATAAGCAACTTTTAACACCATTGGGGACATATCCTCGTTATTCAATGCCGCCAAATAGCCGCTCAGGCGGTCATGCATTTGGGTTTGATCCGAATCGAGCGTAACAAACCCGATATTTTTATAGTTCTGATCGATCAAATGCGTGACCCCATTGTAAGTGCTTTCAAAATTATCAATGCCAACATAATCCGTTTGCACCTGTTTGTAATAGCGATCAAAAAGGACCAGCGGTATTTTTTCATTTTGCAAAGTAATGATGTCCGCTTCCAGGTTCTCAGCCGGGGTAATGATGAATCCATCCACGTGCCTGTCCTTAAAAAGGTTAATCAGCTCGCGTGTCTTAGACGTTTCATTTTTTGTACTCCCATAGATTATCTTATAGCCTTGTTTATTTGCAACTTCTTCGACGTAGCCCGCTATAGAGGAAAAAAAAGGATCAGATATATTTTCGATCAGCAGGCTAATGATTTTAGTTTTTCCTGTGCGCAAGCTTTTGGCAAGCTGGTTGGGCTTATATCCGGTTTCCTCAACATACTTCAGTACTTTTTCGGCAAGTGCATCGCTTATCCCTTTTTCTTTTGCCTTTCCATTTAAGATAAAAGAGACTGCGGTTATCGAAACCCCCAATTGACCTGCGATGTCTTTTATAGAAATTTTTTTCTGCATATTATTTATTTTTCTGAGGCCGGTTCAGAGAATAGTTCCTGCTTTGATTACCAAATATCGCCCAATCTGCCCGTCTGGCAATTTATTTGGACAACAAAAAACTTAAAGTAAGGGGCTGCGCACTTTTATACAAAGGAGCAATTATCCTTCCCCACTGATAGGCCACTATTGTTACTTTAACTGGAAATTTACTGCCTGCCGGCAATTGCTTTATTTTCAGTTTGCCGTCCTGCACAATTGCAGGTCCTGAAACCACATAGTAGTCAACCGGCAAGCCCGAAGTTGAGTAAGCATTTAGCCTGATAGATTTAACGCTACTTTTTTGATCAGGAATGGCCGGGAACGTTATTTTTTGTTCTTTGCCGGAGGTTAATACCGCTGGAATATACAATTTAGCGGGCTGTACCGCATGTCTGTATTGATCGTTACCCGGATGCTCCGCCTGAAGCCAAATATCGCCCCCATAATCGCCACGGTTAAATTGGATCCTGAATTCATCCGGGCCGGTTTGCACGGCAGGTCCCGAAATTAATTTAAATTTTATTGGGCCTGGCGCATGGCCCAATGGCGTTCCCGAACCTATTAATTCCCGAGGCAATACTTTCAAAAATGCACCTTCAACTCTAAAACCCATGCCGTCCCTTTCAGGTTCAAACTTTAAAGGTGCAAAGCCCTGCTTTGCGACAGGTAAAGGGCTTCCTTCCTGCATGAAGGTTAGCATTTGCTTTTTTCGTGGTTTTCTGTCCCCGTCAAATGCGGCCGCCGCCATCGCAGTTTCTTCATCAAAAAACCAATAGGCTTTACCGGGGCTTCCTTTGAAAGCTGAATACGGCGCCGGCCGGAAAGCGTCGGGGGCCATTCCCCCGGTATCGGTAAGCCAGCCCGATTTAGGGTCAATTGGTTTTAATTTGACCGCACTGTCTTTAGCTTGATTTTGGGGAAGCCTGTACTTGCAAGCTTTATGTATAAAGAGGCTGATGAACCTGGCAAGACGATCCGACCAATCAAAATGACCACCACCTGGATCAACTACTACGCTTAAAAGATTATTTGCGCTTTGCTCGCGCAAGGCGACGGCACTCCTGGTAACTACCGGCCAGAAAAAATCGCGGTCTCCGGGCTGCATCGCGGGATCTGGCACCCTGAATTGGGGCCACTCGGTAGTCTGGCCCACTATGTAGCATATGGGCACGCCTTCAAAACCGAGTTTATCCGGTAGCGGCATGGTTTTTACCGGTATAGCAGCAATGGTGCGGGCAGGATCCCAATTCGGTACCTGCCACGCAAATTGTCCATTTGCCGAATGCCCCATCGCAATGATGGGAGCAAACTCGATCTCCTTATATCCGGATTCATTTGCAAAATCCTTCAGCATTTTTTCCAATAACTCTCCCCCTCCGCTGTTCATGTCTGCGGTAAATACGATATCTTTCTTAATACGCCGATCAGCCGGTCCAACCCAGATTATCCCGAGTCCCTCCTGCGCCGCCGTTTTGCGGATGATGGGGTCTTCCAGCCACCTGCGTTCAAGTAAATTGGCTAATGAAATGATAACACCGCGCACCTGCTTACATTCCGGCGGAATCCATAAATAAGCTGCGCGGTTTTCGATAGGTACTGAATATTGATAAATACTGTTCACAGGATCCTGTTGGCTGCGCGCCTGCGCAATGCAGGCGTTTGTGCGTAGTGCAATACTTAGAAGCAGCACTACCCCGATCTGTGCTACCAACAAATACTTATTTTTCATCAGTTATAAGCTTCCAGCCGTCAATGCTATAAAGTTGTTTTTTGAAACCGCCGCTCCTTTTAACCGAGCCGTTGCCATTTTCATAACTTAAAAACAAGGTGTTATAATCCCCTTTTTCATAGTTGAATGTCACTCCATCATCCTCAAATAAGAAGCCTTTACCCTTTGAGCCGTAAACATTGCAAGTGATGTGAAAAACGGTGCGGGGTGCTATATACTCGACAGGTTTCGCAAGTGGTAAAATGGTCCCTTCCCTGACAAACAGCGGCAACTGATCTAAATCATAACTGAGCGTATAGGTTTGCTTACCGGTATATTTCTTGTTGGTATTGAATTCATACCAGTTGCCTTCAGGCAGATATATCCGGCGTGAATTGGAACCGGTAAGTAGAGGAGCCGCGAGTACATCATCGCCGATCAAATATTCGTCTGAAATTTTATACACATTGGCATCTTCCGGATAATCCGCGACCAAAGCCCTGAAAGGCGGTACACCTTTTTGCTGATATTTCGCAAAGGCTCCATATAAATAAGGGACAAGACTCATCCTGAAATTCAGCAGCTTCCGGATATGCCCCTCTAGTTCGTTCGCGTTATCCAGGAACTGGTCATTATTGTTTTTTTGCCTGTCATACTGAAGCCAGGGCGGATTCTTTAGATACCATGAATTGAAAAGTGTTTGAGCAGATAACACCGCTGTTTGTGTCCGGCGGATCAATTCATTTTCAGACGATGATTCTCTTACCTCGGGCGACCACAGCAACCCTGAAAAACCGGAGTTACAGATCAGGCGAATATATTCTGTGTGGTTGTAAGTATCACTATAAATGGACGCAGGGAACGCCGACGAAAAAGCATTCAGCGAACGGATATCAAAGAAGGACCTTTGATTGTGAGCTTTAAAAATATCATACAATGTATGGCCATATAGTATTCCGAATAATTGGTGCATTTGTTCGCCGTCGATTCCGGAAGGGAACTGGCTTTGCTCTGGAAAGCCCCAATTAATGTCTGCACGCGAATATTCAGCATTATCGCATTCATCCATTTTGAAGCCCGAAATACCCGGGATTACCAAAGTTTTCTCATGATAATCAGCGAATATCTTCCTGGCGTCCTTATCCGCAAAATCAGGCACCAGGCCTTTCCAAACCGGATAATCGCCGCTCTTGTTGAGCATAGGGTCATACAATGGTGAGCTTGAAGCAATATAGGCATGCTCCCAAAGGTTCAACCGGAGATTATAACCTCTAACGCTATCAATAAATGCTTTAGGGTTAGGAAAACCCTTCGTATTCCAAACAAATGATGACGAATAACTTTCGGTCTGCCATTTGGGCTCTAATCCGAAGACATCACATGGAATATGCTTGTCTCTAAAATAGCGGGCCATCTTATAAACGCCTTCGTTATTAAAATCCGATTTGACTCTGTATTTAACCCCGAGTCCCCAAATGGCCGGCAAGGCGCCGCCCCCGGAGAATAAATTGTAGCGTTGTATAGCATTCTTCATGCTCGGCCCTTCGAATATAAACACATCGATGCCCTTTGCACCGGGTATATCAACTGTTACCGTGCTGGCCGCTTCTTCCAGCGGTGCATATAATCCTTCCGGCGATTCCATGTTGCGTTCCTTCTTTCGCTTTTCGATAGCGGTTGCCGACTTATCAAGTTTCTGATGGACTCCGATATAAAACGTAGGATATCTTGCGGTGTTGATCAAAACAGCATAACCTTTTGTTGACACATAATAAGGCATTGGTGCATGAGAATAACCGACATTGTTAACCGGATAAGCATTTACCACCGGTTTTTTTCGCAACCCTTTCTGATCAAAGGAATTCATTTGCAGGCCGAAACCATAAATATCCTCTTTTTCACTAATTGGGATCTCAACTACAACTCCCCGCGCCGTCTGGCTTATTTTTATATTATTCAGGTTAAAAGGGATTGATGGGGAGGGCAATTCTGCCAGTGCTTTTAATTGGGGTTTTTCTCCGCAAATGCTATAAGGAGTAAATTTATCTATTTCTCCCTGGCTAATCTTTTCTACGCCCGGGGCGACTTCCCGTATAGACATCTGCGCCTTTAATGCTACATTGACGAAAAACATTAGCGCTATCGTCAAATTGATTTTTATAATTCTCAAATACATATTCATCATATCAATAGAAGTTAGAAAGTTAATCTCCATTCTCACAACTTTTATTCTACATCACAGTGCATAGTAAAATCGCCCTGAGCTACCACGACGCATAATTTTGGCTTCAATACTCAAAAAATTGACGAAAAAACATCGAATATTTATATGACATCCCCGAAATTGTTTTAAATCCCGCCATTAAATTTAAAATATCACCGGTTTTTAATTTTTACCCGCTCTAACCAGTCAAAACCTGATGTCCGCCAACCATCGCATCATTTAAAATGGGGCTCGGCGGTATTTCGCCGCGCGAATGATCACTGGCTTATGCTTTTGCACCTCGCACATAATGATATCGTTCGGTTTGCGAGACCCGTTTTGCACTTCATGCTAAAAGCAATAGTTAAATACAGCAGCCTGGGGAAGCGGACAGAATCCGTCAATATCGCGGTTTCCCTTACACGCGCGATGGCAAAAACTTCTTCATACTTGTCATTTATCCGGCACGACTTCTTAGGGCGGTAAAATCGAGGTCTGTTTACATTTGTTATCCCACAAAAGTAGTCCCACTATAATGTTCTAACGAGAATTTAATACCGTTCTAATCCGAAAATCGTTATCGAGTTGAAGGCTGCAGACGAATGCGGAACGATCACATTGGTAGTCCGGACGACGATTCCCTGATAAATAATTGCGTCGGCAGCACAGTCGTCTCGAACTCTGTGACTGGTCGCCTGCTCTCTATCAAACTGATCAGCATCTCCACTGCTTTTTTGCCAATCTCGAATCCTGGCTGATAAATTGCGCTCAAAGAAGGGTTGAGCACTTCTGCAAGCTGTGTATTGGTAAAACCAAGCAGAGCAATCTGGTTGGGTATTCTGATTTTTAGTTTGCGAAGTAAGGTGAGCGTTGCTGTAGTAATCCTGTCGGAGGCCGTAAATATTGCAACAGGCTTATCCTTCATCTCGAGTAGCTCGCTTAAGGCTCCTTCTATCTCGTACAAGTCTTTGCCGCCATGCGTGCAATATTTGATATAAGCTTCATTGGCAACTATGCCATTATCGTCCAGTGCCTTTTGGTACCCAGCAAGTCGCTCTTGCGTAATTGACAAGTTAGATGAACTGGTTATATGAGCTATTTTCTGGTTTCCTAGCCCAATGAGGTGCTGAGTGCCTTCGTATGCTCCGGAAAAATTATCTGCAACCACTTTATGCGTATTAATTTCATGACATACACGATCAAAAAAAACAACTGGCAGGCCTTTTTCATGAATGGATCGCAGATAATCAATATCCGTGGTTTCAGTTGACAATGAAATTAATATCCCATCGACTGATCTGAAAGTTAGGTGTTTCAAATTCAAAACCTCCCTTTCAAAGGATTCATGAGTTTGCGTGATGATAACATTATACCCGCTGTCATAAGCAACTGATTCAATGCCGTTAATAACCTGCGAAAAGAAATTATTTTCAATCGTGGAAACTACAACACCTATAGATTTGGTATGCCCCTGGCGCAAGCTTTTGGCCGCCGGATTGGCACGGTAATTGTTTTTTTCGGCGTAGTCTATAACCAATTTTTTGGTTTTATCGCTGATCTCATAACTATCGCTCAGCGCCTTGGAAACTGTCGACACTGACAGGCCGAGCTCCCGGGCAATGTCTTTTATAGTTATAGCTTCAAAATTCATTATCGCGCGTTATAATTCAATCTACGTTCAAAAGTCCTCTCTGGCATTTGGGTTTGCGGATTATAAAAATACCTAAAGATGGGCAGATCGGCAAAGGAATTTGCATCGGAAGATAGTGTTATTTATTATTTAGTGTACTACTTCTTTCACCACCGCGGCGATCAGCCCTGGCGACATATCCATTTTATTGCTGGAATGGTTCTTCCACTGATCACCCCCCGGTGCAGATGACGCAATGGACAGGCGATTTTAATGCGGGTCACTTTATTGACCAGTAAGTCCATTTTTCCTGATCAATGCAGCATATATACTGCCGCCAAATTGGACGGCAGGCTGGACAATTTGGACACGGAGGTATATCCGAGGCCGGTAAATAGTTGATTCAGCAAATCAAATGAAAGGGGGTAGGGCACCCAGCGGTTCCCACGGTTGGTGTCGTATTCAACAATCAGAAATGCGGGATGTTCTAAAAAGTACTTCTCCAGTTTTTTAATCAGTTTTTCTTTATCGGCGACATAATGCAGCGAATTGGCCATCAAGATTCCATCCAGCCTTTTGAGCGGCAATTCATCCTTTTCAAAATCAGCCAGTACAAAATTCACCGGCAATCTTTGCGGCGCTTTATCAATGGCAGTGAGACGACTTCCCGCCGGCAATAGACCCTTTAGCGCATGAGTAAAAGTCCCGCTGCCACAGCCTGGGTCGGCCCAACATTGGGGCTTCTTACCGGACATGCCCCCTTTGATCAATTCTGTCGCTTCTGGAAGTTGCATATCGCAATATAAAAATTTAGAGGAGTAGATCACAAAGCACTCAGCGGCCAACATCGCGAAAAGTGTAGAGTATTTGTAAGCGCTCCTCGCATCGCGGTTCGTCTGCGGGTCGCCATGAGGCCTCGCCGGGTCAAATTAAAAAGGCGCTCCCCTCCCGGTGAAGCGCCTGCAAATCAACTAAAACACTGCTGAAACCAGCTAGTTTCGTTTGATGCCTGGTGGCGAAAGCCAATGCTAATGCAACAGTTTTCACCAGTCGGACATTTTGTTTTTAAGTTTTAATAGCTCAGGCCTGAACCAAATTTATACAGCGGACCCTTCGAATCGTAAGGCAAATCTTCCTTCTGGTTGCGCACCGCTTCCATGGATGATGGCAGTTCGATAGGCAAATGCCCCTGGGGTTTAAATTTGCCGAAAACTACGTCCATCAGCGCACGATCACTCGATCCGAAGTTCACTAGCAGCGCCTTTGCGTTTTGATTAATCTCGGGTACTACAGCCGGGCGGTCAATGTAAATGTCGACCACTGTGGGCACTGATTTTTCCAGGTCGAGAATATCCTGCAGTTTTTGCCCTTTGAAATCAAGGTCGCCCCAATGGAACATGTCTGCTATCAAATTGCCCTTCGCTTCAGGTATCGGATAATTTGGCGTTTGCAGCCTGATGATGGCTATGTCCCGCGAGTTCAGTACGCTGACCGTCTACGGTAATTCGTAAATAAATTGGCATGTCACCTGATTGGTAATTTTTAGGCTTTCTCAGGAAAAAAAGCAAAGAGAGTGTAGTTCTCATGACTTTTGATTAATTAAAAGTGAAACAAAATTGATTAATTAATCACCTGGAATCAAGATGGTAAATGATTGAACACGCTGTATATCAAATATTTGCGTGCTAATTCGGGAGTTCTTTTGCAGACTTGAAATGACTCCCGAATTCTATGCGAAAACATGAATAATTTGGTATGTCCTAAAAACAAAACCCCCCTCAAATGATGTCATTTGAAGGGTTTTTGTTGTTTTTGATATTGAAAAAGCGGAATGGACGGGACATGAACTGTGCCCTCTATGCGCTAATTTCGATGTTTTTGTCTTGGTGCTCACCAGATGCTCACCAATTTTTTGCAACTAATTGACTGCAATTGACTTACGTCAAAGATACGAATTCATACAAATTATTGAAATTTAATTTACTCTCAAGTTGTTCTTGAATTGATTCGAGGTACAGGATTAGAAATTTCCAATTGTCGAAATACGTGGGTGAAGCTATTTCATAAAAACCGGCCAAATTATGTCGGATTTTGATAAGAAAGCTCAGTTCGCTTATCGTCCTGGGCGTCTTTTAAGGGTATGCATTCCATCGTAGCAAATTGATTTCTGGATCCTTATTGGAAACATTTTGAAGCCTTTTTACAAAGTTTGACTTCTCTGGTGACTTAAAAACTGGCTCTAGTCATGTCAGGGTCGCCGAATTGGACAAACTTAAAAAAAATACAAAAGGCCCCGAAAGGGTTCTCCTAAACGGGGCCTTGAATGCCGCCATCCCAAAAGCAGCATTGCATCAACTAAACCGCAACTCAAATTGCGTTACTTTTAATATCAAACTAAAGTGAGAGCGAGGATGCGCTCTTATTTAAATATTTTACGTTTATTTTGTTCATAGGCCATATCCATACACTGGTTGGCCGTTTCCCAAATAATATCATCAATTGTTTCCTGTCGCTCTTCAAGTTTTCGCAGCAACTGAAATTGAGCGCGTGCACGCTGGAGATTATGATCAGGGAATTCGGTCTTGTAGTAAGTATCACCTTGCAAATAATCGGTCAAAAAACGAACACCCTGCATGTAAGGGAAAAGTGGCACGCTCAAACAAAGCGACTTAATTTCTCCTTCGGTAAGCCATTCGACGGATTCCGTCAAATAGCCTTTGGTAAAGGCTTCAAAAATGGGTAAGTTCAAACTGATCTTTGACAGGTCACATTCATCTTCCGCTGCGGTATTGATCAGCGTGCGGACCGCATCGCCAAAGTCATAAGCGACATATCCAGGCATAAGTGTATCCAGGTCAACGATACATTGAGCGCAATCCTTTTCATTAAAAAGGATGTTATTGAATTTAGTGTCATTATGTGTGACCCTTAATGGCAAATGCGCCTCTTGAACGAAAGTCAACATAGCGCACATTCGTTCAATTCGCTCACTGATAAATCCGGCCTCCTCAGTGACAAAGTATTTTCTCGCCGCCTGATTATTCTCTAATGCGGTATGGTATTGACTGAGCCGCAACGAAACATTATGAAAATTTGGGATGATTTCGTGCAATTGTCGGCTATCGAAATCTGCCAGCATAGACTGAAATCTGCCTAATGCTCTCCCGCACTCCGCCGCTTGTTCATTATTGGCAACGAAATCCAGTGCTTTGGTATTTTTTAAATAGAGATACATCCTCCAGTAACTCCCTTGATTATCATGGTAATATGAAAGATGATCTTTTGTCTTTATAACCGTAACGACTGCTGTCTCGCGGTCGGCGGCAAGAACCGTTTTCAGTTTTGTTTTAAGGTGATCGGTAACCAATAAAATATTGTTCATTAGCGCCGGTATATTATTGAAGATCAGATGATTGATCCGCTGCAATAAATAACCAGGTTCGTTATCAAGGCCGTTTTTGACGATGTAAGTATCATTAATATGTCCTTTACCAAATTTTTCAACAGCGGTCACGTCGCCTGTTATCTGGAAATTAGAGGTTACATGGATTAAATCTGATTGACTATAAGGCATAAATATTGATTGTAAGTGTGTAAAAGGCTTTATTCACCTGCGAAAAATCGATCTGTTTGAATGGTCTACAGTAAGCGTTATTTTTTATATTCCCGGTAGGCGCCAAACCTGGCTAGTTGGTCTTCACCCAGCTGGTCAGGTATGGGGAATGGTGAAATATTCATTTTTTTGCAGATCTGCACCCACAAATCGGTACGAGTATAAGTTTGATGCACCTTCTGAAAAGGCGTCGATAAAAGCAGATCTTTTGCAGCCTGTGGTTTATTCTTATCGATCAAAAGCTGAATTTTTCTTTCGATCACAAATTCGTCCTTTAGCGCATCTACTTTTGACAGCCATTGCTCACGTTCGACAAGGGTTTCATTACCTAAGCTACGCAGCAATTTATCACGTTCAATGATTACCTGCGGATGTATCTGGAGCCAGGGCTCAGTTATCGATTCAAATGCCTTACGGGCTCCGGCGAGATCATTCTTTTGAGCCAGCAACCTGGCCAATAGTGCTTTTGACAATCCTGATTTGGAAAGCGACAATACCTTTATTGCCTCGTCTGCCTTGCTCCGTCCCGCGAGCCATGTACCATAATAATATCGCCAGTGGTCAGCTGCCACGCCACTTGTTTTACTGATCGCCCAGTCAAATGACGCATCAAGGTTCTCCATGCCTGAGGGTGCCCATAAATTAAGATCCACATCAGGACAAGGAGGAATGGCGGATTTTTTCTCATATGCATTGAGTAAATCTTGCCATACTTTCACATAACCCGGGCGTGCCCATCCAAAAAGCGGAACGGCGTTAACGGGTCGTAATGATTCTGCCGGGACTTTCAGCTGATGAATATCTAAAGCCTTATCCGATGGGATCCAATACTCAACGTGCCATCTGCTTTGCTTTGGCTTCATTTCCAGCTTGATCGATTGGTCTCTTATTGGCCCGCCCTGCAATTCGATATATTGCTGACGCTTCGCCGTACTTAACATAGCCCATGAAGTATCGTTAGCCACGCCATAGCTCCATAATTTGATACCGGGAGCAATTTTCTCATCTGCAATATGGTATAATCCCGTTCCCAGTGACGGCGTAAAAGCGCCGAAGGCATTCACATCACTTGTTTGCCAGAAATAACCGGTCATCTCTTTGATATCTGCCTGTGTTTTTGGACCAGCTTTTTCCCAGTCGATGGTATCTAGTCTGGAAGAATGGGAAAGGACTCTTCCTTTTGGAAAATCGTACTTAGTATCCGGCGCAGAAGGAATGGCGGCATTTGACCACGACATCCAGGGATAAGTGTTTGTACCCGGATTATTGAAAACTACCCGTTCAGTTAAAAAGTTGTCATCAAGACCTAACGAATATTCAACCGACCATTGCATGCCGAAACGCAATTCCCGTTCACCACAAGTTACATACGTTCTCTCCGCCGTGCGGTCAATCTTATATTTTACTTTTTCATTCTGGCTTGGTGAATGCGATATCGGGAAGCTGACTTCTATTCCGCCGGCGGTAAAGTAAAAGCGGGGTAATATCCTGGTTTGCTTGATCACATCCGGGGTATACAGCACTTCTTTACCTGATCCGGCGATCACCATAGAAGTTACCTTTCCACCCAGGTCAGGGCATATGGTTACCTTGATAAGATCATTCTCCAAAACGATATAATGATACTTTTTCAGCACGGGCCGGTTCGAGGTCTCGCAATAACTCACATAGGGATAAACCCCGTTTGGATCAAAGGCTGTCGGAACTGGGCCAAACGGAGTGAGCTCATGCGTTAATTTATAATCATCATATTCCCTACACGCTACCTTTGGCGCCCGGTTTTGAGCGGTGCAATTGAAAATCACACCGCTCAGTAGTATTCCCAGCAAAATCTTACGCCGCATATTTTATTTCTTTTTATTGTCTTTGGCTAGCCGCTCGCTTAACTCTGCGACAAGCTTTTGTCCCGCAGCCACCTGCGTTTTAAGCTCGTCTTCCTTAAAGGTATGCTCCGTGGTTATCTTTTTTAACTGTTCGTCCAAGCTGGCAGCTAAAGCCTTAACTTGTTTATCAGCAGACGAAGCAGCCATTTGTTTCAGCAGCCGGATCTTTTCATAATCTGCAATGCCTTCCCTGAGCTTTTCAAAGCGGATACCGCTGCCAGCACCCGGGTAAACGAGGTAACAATCCCCTGCCGGCCAGGAAATGTGCCGGGAATCCCTATTAGGGTCCGCTGTCCAGGCATCATACGCCCAGCGCAAAAAGCCGTTGTAGCCGCATGCCGAAGCATACCAGCTGATCCACCGTCCTTCTATCGGGGGGGAAAAAAGAAAATTATTGGGCTTGGGCGGATTACAACAAACATAATAAGTGGTTGTAAACCCTTTATCCCGACGTTGCCTCACCACGTCGAGTGGCGATTCTTTTCCGGCAAGAAAACAATAATCGTTTAAAAGATCGTTCAGTTCCGGGTGCCAGTCTCCGGCATAGGTAAATTTCCAGTCCGCAGAATTATCACGAATGACCTTGATGGCGGCGAGCGTTTCCTCCATGGCGCTTTCATTAATCCCTATGTAGGTTTTTTCAAGCCATCCTTTCTTTTTAAGGTGCGTTTTCAGATCGTTAAGAAAAGGATTCCAGTAAGCCTTGAATTTCTCTGACGTTGGCGGCCAGGACTCGGTTACATAATTTCCCGTTTCTCCGTCCAGGTACCGGAACCGGTAGCCTCCTGGCAGTGGCGTGTAAACCGTAATCGCCTTATCGATGCCCACACTCATGGCAAGCTCGACATATTCATCGAATATCTTATAGTCAAATTTCCAGGTGCCGTTTTTCTGCTTGATAGATTCGATCATGCCGCCTTCAATGGTATACGAATTATCTCCCCATGGAGAATTTACGGCATAGGTCGTAATGTACTTGCCGCCGGCATCTGCGTAAAGCTTCAGGTGCTTTTTCAATAACAGCTTGTGCTCCTCGGACCAGGGCTCCAGGTGATTATCCCAGGCCACAACCCATGGATTCTGCCAAAGGTCCAGTCTGTATTTCCAATCGTGTGGCGGGGGTAAAACCTGGTTTTGTACCTCGATGTTTACTTTAAGCGTCTTTGCACCTGCCTTCGAGAGCACTTCGATGGTACCCTGGTATTTGCCAGGCTCGGCTCCGGAGGGAATATTGAGGGTTATCCAAACGGGCCTTAACGTTTTCCCGGGTACATCAAAACGATCGAATTTCTCGAAGCGGTCCGGCATCAAAAATCCGCCTTTATAGGGTGAGTCGCCGCAGGTCACGTCTGCCGCACCATAGGGATAGTTAGCCAGCACATAACGCACCATGTTTACCTGGATATTGTCCTTACCGATCATGCCGCCGCGACCATTAACCAGGTCGCCCGCTTTGAAGCGCACCTGGCTGATGGTGTCGGATGACCAAACCAGCACCTGCGTATTGAGGCGTTCGCCCCGCCAGCCGCTTGCGCTCCATGAATTCTCCGTTTCGACAGCAGGGACTTCTGCGCGAAAATAAAGGGCGTCTTCTGAACCGAAGCTGACGTGGAGACCACTCTGGGTTTTCCAGGCCTCGGGCTTAGTGGGCTTATCAAACGTATATTCTGCCCGGTAATGCGCGCTAAGCCGTGGCATCAGGGACGAATCGATCTGTCCCTGATAAACCTGGCTAAAAACCACCCCGGTAAATAATAATTGAGCTAGTACAATTAAAACAACCTTTCTCATCATCTCTTAATCTTGATTTGTTTTTATAAATAATTACCAGCCGGGATTTTGTGTGAGCGTTCCTTTAGACAGCTGAATCTGTTGCAACGGAATCGGATCAAGGTAATCTTTTGCCTGGAAACTGCGGGCGCTGGCCGGCTCGGCTACGATAAAGCCATTTGCATCGACCTGTATGTCCGTGCCCACATTCAATGTAGGGTATTTTTGCTGGTATTCTGTTCCAACAAATTTTACCCCTTTTAATGCCTGCGGCAATACCGACTCAGCGGTTTTCCACCTACGCAGATCGTCACGCCTGTATCCTTCAAAAGCCAACTCTACAGTGCGCTCTCTTCTGATTTCATTCAACATATCCAGGCCGTTGGTAGTAACAAAAGTATTGGTCAGTGCGGGCATACCCACCCGGCTACGTAGTAGATTGATCGTCTGATTAAGATCCTGGTCGGATATCTGGCCGTTTTGTTCATATAGTGCCTCTGCAAGGTCCAGCAAAACTTCTCCGTAGCGGAATTCTTTGAAATCGTAAGCTCCCTGAAATTGCGTTGCCGCAAGCGTTTCGTCCAGGAACTTCCGGATCATATAACCTGTATGTGTCGCATTGCTGCCGGTAAAGCCCGGAAAGGTCGGCTGCATAAGGCCGCCTTCAAAGAAAATCGTACTGCCCGGGACAATAAACGTCATGCTCATACGCGGGTCCCTGTTCTGAAATTCACTCGTCAGCGTATTATAACCCTGAAATAGCGACGACTTGGTAATAGGAAGGCCGTCTGTGGCCAGATAGGTGTCGGCCAGGTTTTTCGTTGGCACCATTGCATTGAACCAAAGCTCACGCGTCCAGTTATGTACGTGACGGTTAGCATAATAGCGGTAAGCTAAAATCGATTCCTTGCTGTCATCACCCTGCTGAATAAAGAGGTATTTATAACTCTGAGTTCCCTGGTCGGTGTACAGAGCGTATTCATTTGAGCTTACGACCTGCTGAGCGGCGTCTACTGCTGCTGCGATGTATTTTGTTGGATCTCCGTCACCATGATATTTGGCCCACGTGCCCTCGTATAAGGCCACGCGTGCCTTCAACGCTAATGCTGCACCCTGAGTGACCCTTCCTTGTTCATTTGCCGTCAGCTGGCTCTGTTTAGGCAATTTCGGTATAGCATTGTCCAGATCACTTAATATAAAATCAACAATTTCTGCCTGCGATGCTCTCTGGGAATACAGTTCTGGTGAGGTCACATTCAGCACTTTATCGATCTTAGGAACACCGCCGAATGTTTTTACCAGTCTCCAGTAATTATACGCCCTGAAAAATTCAGCTTCGCCTACCCAGCGATCAATCGCTGTTCCCAGGTTGGACGCAGGTGCTTTAGTTAAAAGGTAATTGGTTCCCCTGATCTGCTTATAACAAGAATCCCAAACGGCTGATGTTGCCGCCGGCAGATAGGAACCATCGCTGACCGGGTTGGCCCCGGAGCCGAAGGCGATGTCTGAATTGTTATCAATATATTCCGGTACTTGCTGTAACCCGTTATAGAAGTTATTGGCCGCCAGCTCAAAGTCATTTGGCGACTTCCAGAACGAGACGTCAGATAGCTGATCCTTAGGCGAAAGCTCCAGCGATTTTTTACACCCCACAGCCACAATAACTGCCAATAGGAATAAGTATTTCTTATTTATTAAAAGTTTCATGATTTCTACTATTTTAATGTTACATCAAGACCGAACGAAAAGAACCTTTGGAACGGATAGTTATAGCCCCATTGCGCTGCCTCAGGATCCCAGCCGCCAGGCACGCTGTCTTTTTCCCAGATATCCTGTCCGCTAACATAGACGCGTACTTTTGAAAGCCATGCCTTTTCTAGAAGCGACTTAGGCAGGGTATAACCGATTGTTATATTTTTCATTCTCACATAGGCACCATTGATTTCCATCAATGTCGAAGGCTGGTAGTTCCAGTAGCGAATATTACCATAACTCAACTCCGGATACTTGGCATTCGGGCGGTCTGCGTTCCAGGTTTGGCCAAAATAAAAAGCAGGGGGTTGTCTCCACCAGTCACTCCATGGCATCGCATATTCACCGGTCCTGAATATGGTACGCTTGCCCACGCCCTGCAGGAATACGCTCATGTCAAAACCACTATAGCGCGCACTTAGATTCAACCCGAAATTATATCGCGGCGTAATCGTCCCCACATTAACCACATCACCATCGTCTCCCGGCTTGTTGCCATAGGCACTGATCTTACCGTCGTGATTAACATCTTTAAACATCGCGTCGCCTATCTGGATATCAGAAGGTACGCCTCCTAATTTTTTATAAGCGTCTAGCTGTGCCTGAGTCTTTATCAACCCGTCGAAAACATAGGCGAAATAAGTATTGATCGGATAACCCTGACGGATGTTGTTCAAACCCGGAACATAAGTATCCGCTCCGCCATAATTAACAACCTTATTTTGTGCATCGCTGATAAGCACCCTGGCTGAGAAATCAACTTTACCGATCTTATCCTTATAACCGACCGAGCTCTCAAATCCCCATGTCTTCAATTCGCCGGAATTGGAGTATGGCGCTACCGATCCCAACATGCTTGGGTAGGTGACAGGGATCAATAAATTTTTGTTATCCTTTATGAAGTAATCAAAAGAAAGATCAAGTTTAGAATTGAATAAACTTGCATCGACACCAACGTTTTTGTTGATCAGCCTTTCCCAAGTGCGGTTAGTAGAAACCATGCCGGCAAGCGATGCAGACTGGGTTTGGCTCCCTGCGCCGAAAGGATATACGCCGCCAATACTGATGAGCTGCAAATAGTCGTATAAGCCTATACCTTCCTGGTTACCTGTTTGGCCGTAAGAAGCC